>OAZY01000027.1_pt1 | contig 207780 bp, 206 predicted proteins | sample 1494931 | NCBI WGS metagenome assembly OAZY01 (sample SAMEA2579921, study PRJEB22360) | human gut metagenome | biome: human gut; feature: human-associated habitat; material: faeces | place: Denmark | collected 2008/2010 | reverse complement strand
AAACAGTAATTAACAGTGACCCATACACCTTTAAACAAAGTGGCACCTTGCCAGAGACTTACAAAGCAAGCAACGGCAAAACCTATAAGTTCAAAGGTTGGTACAAAGGCAAAACCAAGCCAAACACCTTGACCACCACCAAAGCACCTAGTTATCCAGTGACTTATGATGATAATGATGATTTGAATGTGGTGTATGAGGAGATTAAGGTTTTTGATTTTCCAGCGCTGACCTATCAATTCGGGTTCGTAGACGAGTCTGGCAAACGAGTAGATGCTTCAACGATTAAACTAACCTATGACAATTGGCATGGAGAAGGATTAGCAACCAATTCAGCTGATTCAAATAAACCTGATTACTGGAAAACAGTCAGTCTTGAAAAAGGTAAAGTTGCACCAACCAAAAACAATTTGAAGGAAATTGCTTATCCTGCGCAATCTCTTGAAATACTGAGTGATCGAAGTACACAATATAGTGCGGCTAATTTAACCTTTACACTACCCAATTACTATGAAAAAATAAGTGTTTATAACAAGAGTGGTACTTTTGATATAGCTTACCCGTTTCCTAATATTCAAGGTAATGATTATTCAGAGCCATTTGTCGAAGGTGAGAATAAGCTACTTTCTAGAAACTTTGAGTTAAAGAATAACGGGAGTCAATCGTTTATCTTTAATCGAACAACCACGGCTACTCCGATAGATATTCAGGTACCCAGTTATTTGCGAAAGGTTGTCCACAATCCTAATTTGGGATCGGGGGTAGCAACCTATCTTACAATTGATAAACCAGTCTATTACTATCTAACCAATCGTAAAGTCACCGAAAATTTCGTAGACACCAACGGCACTAAAATCACGCCACCAACAGGCTTTACGCAAGGGAACCAGATTCCCATGACGAGCAACACCTTCAAGTATACGAGCGCAAAAGCCTTACCAGCTAGTTATACAACAGGCGGTAAAACTTACATTTTCCAAGGCTGGTACAAAGGTAAAACGAAGCCTAATACTTTAACAACAAGTACTACGCCAACATACAATACAACTTTTGATGGCAATGACGACATGACGGCGATGTATAAGGAAGAAGTACCGAAAGCAAGTGTCGCTTTAACTCGCACTACCGCTGAAACCGTGACTAGCGGCGGCAATGTCACCTGGCGTGCCACAATTACCAATACAAGCCAAGCGCCACTAACCACGGCGACCATCAAGAAATCAACCGCTTGGACAACCGGCTTAGCAGCACCAACCGCCATGATTGTCACGCCAGCTGGCGGAACCGCAAAAACAGTTCCCGTCACAGCGACTACGTGGACCAATGGTGTTAGCTTAGGCACTGACATTCCCGTAGGAAAATCTGCCACGGTTCAGTTCACTACGAAAGCGACGGGGACAGCGGGGCAAGTCTTGCGCGCTGGGATTACCACCAGTGGGAATTACAGTGGTGTTTCTACTTCGGCCACCGTACGTGTGAAAGACAATGATCAAGCAATTGTAACACCAACGGCTGAAGGCTTCATCAGTGTTCCAACCTTCAATTTTGGTCAAGTTGGGGTAGCGGGAAGCACGCAACAGCATGGCCTGAAAAAAGCCGCTGATTACTATGGCAACGGCACACGCAATCCCTATCTGCGGATCAAGAAAACCCAACCGAATTGGAGCCTAACGGCGCATCTGTCACAACCAAAATCAGCGACAGACAGCTTGCCTACAGCGACCCGCTTATTGTTAGGGGCGGCTCCTGTTTCGAGTTTCTCAAATTACAACCAACCTACCGAGTTGAAAAATGCGGTCGGTACTACGAGTGCCATTAGCTTGAATGCCAACAACACGGCCACTAGGATTATTGCCAACCAGCAATTCACTGGGAGTAATATTTATCAGTTGGACTTCACCTTCAACAATGTCAAACTTGAAGTGCCAGCCAACCAAGGGGTCAAGGGGCAACAATACCAAGCCGCAATTACGTGGAACTTAGTGACAGGTCCTTAAAATAGTTAAGTTATCATGAGGAAAGCTCAAAATGTTAGTATCAAACACTAACATTTTGAGCTTTTGTTTATGTAAATTAAGGAATTTGGCTGAAAATCAGTAGCAAAATGGCAGATTCTCTTAATTTTCGAGTGTTTTTCCAGTGAAAAAGTGCTCTTCCGCCTTGGTATAATAGGAATCATCAGAAAAGTAGCTTAGCTGTAGCAAAATTTAAAATTTCAGGGCCACCTTTTTTTTGATAGAATAATGGAGAAAATTAAAAGCTGTACATATACCAATGAACAATAAATCAATACATAAAAAAGGAGAATAGCATGAATCAAAAATGGCAAAAGTTACTTCCAACAGGAACTCACCTAAGAGGTGGTTCAGCACAAGCTATCACGACTGACCCTTGCGCCCTGTACGAAGGGACAAGGGGCAAGCAAATTTTAGCATTCCCAGCTTAGCCTTAATCGGCTTGGCGGGAATGGTACATAGAAAGAAGGGACGACATGAAGAGAATTAACTGGCAACGCTTAGCAACCATTGGCTTGTGTAGTTCTTTAGTGATTAACGCCTTTTCTGGCGTAACAGCCATTGCGGAAACAGTCACGAGTGAAAGTAGCCCGACAGTGGCAAATAGTATTAAGGAAGCAACACCAGCAAGTAGCACAACGCAAGAAAGTACGGAAAGCAGTCAAGAAACGACTGAAACGAGTCGGGAAAAAGTAACACAGGAAACAGCGAAACAAGCAGAGACAAAAGCGCCACTGGAAACACCAGAGATAAAAACAAACACAACAGCACAACCTGCAGAAAATAGTAGTGAAAATGACCGACAAACGAGTATTTCGCCACGTTGGGTGCCGAATAATCAAGTGATTTATCCGAGAATAACCTTGGCTTTCACTAATGAATCAGGGCAAGCTTTTACTGATGAAAACTTAACGTTATCAGGGACGTATACTAAATTTGGATATGAAAACGCAACTAGTTTATGGCGATCGTATGCGGTTAATTATCCAATTACTTCTTCTAATGCAGAAGGCGGTCAATATCGAGTAGCTGTCAATGCAACGGTTCCTTTACCATACGATTTTTTTACAGATTTACCAGCAAATTATAGGATGAATATATACGCGGTTGAACAATTAAAGATTGATAACACGCTAAAGTATGTCGACAGTATTGTTGCTGTGCCCAATTCTACACTGAGGATGACCAGATATAGTGCACAACAAACAACTGAGTTACCGCAGTTTGGAAATCATATGACTCCTTTTGTATTACGCACAAGAGATAGCGTGTTTTCTAAAAGCAGTGAAAATGTTTTCTCTCTAAACACGGATGGTAATGAATTTTTAAGAATCCTGAGTGTCGCCCCCATTGGCACTCCAGTAGAACCAGTATTATACGGATTTGATGGCACTGCAACGTACCGAGAAACACTTAATTACGTAGTCACTCGGAAACAAGTCACCGAGAAGTTCGTAGATGCTAACGGCGTAGCTATCACGCCGCCAACAGGTTTTACCCAAAACAAGAAAACACCAATGACCAGCAATGACTTCACCTTCAAACAAGCTAGTACTTTGCCGGACACCTATCAAGCAGACGGCAAAACCTACAAATTCAAAGGCTGGTACAAAGGCAAAACCAAGCCAAATACCTTGACCACGACCAAAGCGCCAAGCTATGCGGTGACCTATGATGGGAATGACGATTTGACGGTGGTGTATGAGGCGATTCAAAATCCTGTGACTTTTCAAGAAGGAAAAGGAATGTCATCTGTTCAGGTGATGAATAAGGCGATTCAGAATCCAGTGACTTTGCCTGATCGCATGTATCGTGTCCTATTTATCAATGAAACAGGGGGGCTGACATTTGCTGATCGTTATGGCTTTACTGGAGAATTAGTTGAAGTTGCGGATGGCAAAGTGACGCCAATTGGCCCAGTCCCGACTAACAATAATAGCGCAGTAAAAGAAATCACTATACCAGGTCGAGTTTTCGATACAGAAAGACCTACGCCGTTGCAATATGGAGTTCGCAATGCAACCTTTACGTTGCCCAAAATGTATAAAACCGTAACGTATCAACCTGGCCCAAATTATACAGGTACAGCCTACTCTATTCCAGAAACGTATCGTCTTAGTTTAAGAAGTGGTGTCAAAAGTGACATCGATACAACTGGATGGCGAATTGGTCTTGACCCGACAACAGATCCACAAAAGTTTACGATGAGCGGTATATACTGGTCATCAATGCCTACAAATGTTAGACTTGCAACACTATTAAGTGCGACTATTACTGGTAAAGGAGTAGAACCGAGTGTCTATACACTAGATGAAAATGCACGTATGTATCTTTACCTAGAAAATCGTCGTGTTACGGAAAACTTCGTAGATACCAATGGTACTAAAATCACCGCACCGTCAGGTTTCGCCCAAGGGAAAAAAACAGTAATTACTAGTGATTCGTACACCTTTAAGCAAAGCGGAGATTTGCCAGATACCTATAAAGTCGGCACGAAAACCTATCAGTTCAAAGGCTGGTACAAAGGTAAAAACAAACCAGACACCTTGACGACGACCAAAGCTCCCAGTTATCCAGTCACTTATAATGATGATGATGATTTGACGGTAGTCTATGAAGAAGTCGTGATGAAAACGTATAATTTACCAGCCAAAGATGTGTACTTTGGTTATGTTGATGAGGCAGGTAACCTATTGAATACAGCAGGCTTTTCTGTAGAAGCCGAATTAGGTGAAAGTGACGAAACTGAATCAACAGTATTAGGGAAAATCCAAGGAACTGATGAAGTGATGAGTAAATTAAAAAAATTATCGATTCCTGGCAAGTCATATGATTTCCCGATAGAGAAGCTTAAGACATACGGTGCAAGGTCTGTTAATCATACGATTCCTAAACAATATAAGACAATGTCGATTACACCGCTAGCTACTTATACGGGAGACAAAACAAAGTATCCTATGAGCAAAGAGATCCGGAAAAATATAGAAGCGCCATATACGGTTGTTTCTCAAGCTGACGGAGCAGAAGCCTTCAAATTAACTGACGCTGGAACTTTTTTTAGAACCAGACGAGCTTTTTGGACATGGGACCCGAATAACACGTTGTATGCTATGGGAATTTATTCAGGGACAGTCGGAAAAAACTATAACCTAGCTTCTCCAGAGGGAACAATCTACTATTATTTAGAAAATCGCCGAGTCACTGAAAACTTTGTGGATCCAAGCGGCGCTAAAATTACACCGCCAACAGGCTTCACGCAAGGAAAACAAACAGTGATTGATAGTGATAATTTCACTTACGCTAGTACGAAAGCCTTACCAGACACTTATACAACAGGAGACAAATTCTATAAGTTCAGAGGCTGGTACAAAGGTAAAACCAAACCAGGCACCTTGACAACGACTAAAACACCAAGTTACGCCGTGACTTACGACGATAAAGATGACATGACAGCGGTCTATGAGGAAGTCCAACCAACAGCAGAAATGACGGTTAGTCGGTTACTAGAAGTGATCCCAAATGAAGCTTCTATGGTTTGGACAGTTAGACTAAAAAACACCAGTGAAGTTGTGAAGTTCCATTGACCAACGTTAAACTAGCCCCAACTGCCAAATGGGCGGCAGGTATTTCGGTACCGACACAATTAGCTGTTCGCATTGGTAATACACCAAATAAAATTATTCCAGTGACGGCAGAACAATGGCAAGCAGGGGTTAATTTGGATATAGAGATTCCTGTGAACGGTGAAGCCTTAGTGACAGTGGGTACAGCGAAAATCACGGGAGAACCAAGACAACTTTTAACCGCAGAAATGACAGCTAGTGGAAACTTTTCTGCAGTGACAGCTAGTAACTTTGTACGTATTCAAGGAGAAGATCAAACGATTACGCCAACACCAGTAGAAGAAGGTTTCATTAGTACACCAACGTTTGATTTTGGGAAAATTACGATTAACAGTAGCACTAAGCAGTACGGACTGAAAAAAGCAGCTGATTACTATGGCAACGGCACACGTAATCCATATCTACGAATAAAGACAAGCCAACCTAATTGGCAGTTAACAGCACAATTGTCACAGTTAACAGCGTCAGCTGATAGTTTGCCAACTAGTACGCGTTTATTATTAGGAAGTGCGGATGTTATAGCAATCGAAAACTATAATCAAGTCACAGAGTTAACAAATAAAGTTGGGGTTACGAAAGCCTTAACTTTGACGAGTGACGGTACATCTACACCAGTAATTCTTAATAACCAATTTACAGGTAATGATGTCTATCAATTAGATTTTGATTTTGCCAATGTGAAATTAGAAGTCCCTGCCAATCAAGGGAAAATAAATGAGAAATATCAAGGAACGGTGACGTGGAACTTAGTCACTGGACCTTAAAAAAATAGTAAACCGCCCCCAAAAAGTTAGACTTTTTGGGGGCGGTTTACTATTTTATGGAAAGCCAATTTTATCTAATGGATAATAACGAAAAGTCAAAACACCTTCCACGCTCGCTTGTTTAACAAAGCCAAAGTAACGACTGTCATCTGAGCGCGGGCGATTATCCCCCAAGACAAAATACATGCCTTCTGGAACGGTCAGGGATTGGGTGGCTTCTAAGGTCTCTAGCGTAAAATCTTGGGTATAATTTTCATTTTTAGAGACATTTCGTTTAGCACTTGCTAAGTAATCTTCACTAAGTGATACACCATTAATATAAAGGGTATCATCGCGATACTCGACTGTTTCGCCAGGTAAACCAATTAAACGTTTGGCTACTCGTTGGCCGTTGCGAGGACTGGGAAAAGCGATAATATCAAAGCGCTGTGGTTTTTTAATCGAGGTCACCCATAAACGGTCGTTGTTATGAAGTGTTGGTTCCATTGAAGAGCCGTTCACCGCAGCAGGGGAGAAAACATAGTGTCGAATTAGCAAGACAGCGACGACTAACAAAACCAACTGAACCAATCGTTTTAATAATGAGGACATGGACTTCACTCCTTTGTCCTTTTAGTGTACTACAGACAAGGAAAAGAAAAAAGTTTTCCCCTTAAGAAAGATGTGCTAAAAAACGTTTCATAAAGCGTTGGCGAATTAAAATACCAACATAAGCAGCTGCGACAGCCTTGATGATACCAGGAATAATAAACGGAGCAAACCCGCCAGCGAAAGCGTTTGGCCACGGCAGATTTGCGGAATACTTCAACCAAATCATACCGAAAACTAAGGTAACTAAGGCACCGGCAATATTTGCGATAATGGCCCAAGTATAGTTAAAGGTTGTTTTTTCTAAAATATAACCAGTTAATAAGCCGTTAAAGATAAATCCGATTAAATAGCCGCCAGTTGGTCCAAAGAGTACACCGAACCCACTAGACATCCCAGCGTAAACGGGTAAACCAATTAATCCTAATAAGAAGTAAATTAAAATAGCGTAGGTCCCCGTTCGCTTGCCCAAAACGGTAGCGGTTAAGCCGATGGCAAATGTTTGTCCGGTTAGTGGGACAATCCCCAATGGAATTGTAAATTGTGAAAGTACAGCAATAATCACAGCGAATTCTGCTGCTAAAATTAAAGAGCGTAACGATGCTTTATTCATAAGAAGCCTCACTTTCTATTGTTAACCAATTATTTTTATTTGGTTAACAATAGTTTAGCGGAAGTGAACCATTTTGTAAAGAGGGCAAAGAAAAAAACCTTGCCAAGAAAGGCAAGGTTTTGAAAAAAGGTAAGAAACGTAGTTCGACCTTTTGAAATCTTAAAGTTTTTGGTTGTAGTATTCAACGACAAGTGCTTCGTCGATTTCTGGGTAAAGTTCATCACGTTCTGGTAAACGAGTGAAGCTACCTTCTAATTTTTCAGTGTCAAAGCTTACGAATGCTGGACGTCCAACAGTTGCTTCAACCGCTTCTTTAATTGTTGAGATGTTTTGAGATTTTTCACGAACACCGATCACTTGACCAACTTCAACGTGGTATGATGGAATATCAACACGTTTGCCGTCTACAGTGATGTGACCATGGTTAACTAATTGACGTGCTTGACGACGAGTAGTTGCAAGACCTAAACGGTAAACAACGTTATCTAAGCGTTGTTCTAGTAAAACCATGAAGTTAACACCGTGTTTACCTTCTTTGATTTTGCTTGCTTTAATGAACAACGTACGGAATTGACGTTCGTTCATGCCATACATATGACGTAATTTTTGTTTTTCAGTTAATTGCATTCCGTATTCAGAAACTTTACCACGGCTGTTAGGTCCGTGTTGTCCTGGTTTGTAAGGGCGACGAGCTAGTTCTTTACCAGTACCTGATAAAGAGATACCTAGACGACGAGATACTTTCCATGATGGTCCAGTATAACGAGACATTAAAAATTCCTCCAATAAATAAATGTTTTTTTGGAGTAAAATAATTAGATGAAAAATTCATATTCGTTCAGTTCATTCTTCAACCTTCGCCTTTGCAGCCGCGGTTACGCAGTTGAACCAAGTTTGGCAATGAACTGTTGACGAGTTATTATTCTTCTGCTGCAATTATTTTACACAAAATCTAGTATACTTAATAGGATAGGAAACGTCAAGGTTTTAAAGTGAAATATGAAAAAAAGGTAGACAAAAACACTTTTCCTCATTAGAATAAGGGGAGATGTTTTGAAAATATAAGTTGAAAACGGAATGAAAGGGAGTTTACAATGAAGTCTGGTTCACCATTGTTTGAACAAATTGATAAATCCATCGACAAGAAAGTGAATTTATTCTCAAACAGCTTTTCCCGCTACGCTGTTCGTGCAATGCTTGCTTGTCTATTTTTAACGTTGGGAACAGCCGTTGCTTTTGCAATCGCAATTAAAGGAGAAGGAATTTCTCATGGTTTAGGGAAAATGCTTTATGCCTTCATGTTCAGTTGGTCACTTGTGATGATTTTATATATGAATGCCGAACTTGGTACCTCGAATATGTTGTACATGACTGTTGGGGTCTATCGTAAAAAAGTCAACTTTTCCTTAGCTGCAAAAATTTTATTTACCTGTATCTTATTCAATTTAATTGGTGGCGTCTTATTTGGTTTCTTGGTATCACTTACGGTGCCGTTCCAAGATTTACCAAAAGATAGTTTCTTCTTTACGTCGATTGCTGGAAAATTAGAAAAAACCACCCTACAGATTTTAGTTGAAGCTATGTTCGCCAATATTGTAGTTAATACAGCCGTATTAGTGAGTATGCGAATGAAAGATGACGCCGGCAAAGTCGCGGCCATTATTTTCATTATCTTTATCTTTGCGTTCCTTGGTTTTGAACACGTGATTGCCAACTTCCCAGCCTTCAGTTTAGCTTACTTTGCTTCGAACGGCGCAATTGAAGCTTTCACAGCTGGTAATGTTGTTCATAATCTGTTCTGGGCCTTTATCGGTAACTTTATCGGTGGTGGCTTAATTATGGGTCTCGGCTATGCCTGGTTAGATAAAGACAACAAAAACTTAACGTATTTTGATTAATTGACCAACCAACTATACTAAAACATGGTACACTGTTTTAGTATAGTTTTTTTATTATAAGGAGCGAAGGAATGGACACACTTCAATTTCAGAAGAACCCAGAAACAGCAGCAAAAATGTCTGCTTATATGAAACACCAATTTGTTTTTGTAGGCATCCCCGCCCCAGAACGTCAAGCGTTAAGTAAACAACTTTTAAAAGAAAGTCATACGTGGCCAAAGGAAAAATTATGCCAAGAGATTGAGGCTTATTATCAAAAAACAGAACGAGAATATCAGTATATCGCTATTGATTTAGCCCTTCAAAATGTTCGGAGATTTTCATTAGAAGAGGTCGTAGCGTTTAAAGCCTATGTTCCACAAAAAGCGTGGTGGGACAGTGTGGATGCTTGGCGAAAATTTTTTGGGTCGTGGGTGGCGTTGCATCTGACTGAATTGCCAACGATTTTTGCCCTTTTTTATGGCGCTGAAAATTTCTGGAATCGGCGTGTTGCGCTGAATTTACAGTTGATGTTGAAAGAAAAGACCAATCAGGACCTGTTGAAAAAGGCGATTATTTATGATAGAACTACAGAGGAGTTCTTCATTCAAAAAGCGATTGGCTGGTCATTACGCCAATATAGTAAAACGAATCCGCAATGGGTCGAGGAATTGATGAAAGAATTAGTGTTGAGTCCTTTAGCACAACGAGAAGGCAGTAAATATTTAGCGAAAGCGAGCGAATAAGGAGAAATGATGGAAAGAAAACTTTTTGCATTTGATATTGATGGGACGTTGTTAAATTCGGAGAAGAAAGCATTGGATAGCACGAGAGAAGCGCTAGCAAAATTGCGGGAGCAAGGACACTTAGTTACGCTGGCAACTGGCAGAAGTCGTTATATGGCGCAAGAGGTGATTTGGGATTTAGATTTTACCAATTACGTATTATGTAATGGCGCCGCGGCTTTTGTGGATCATGAGCAATATTATCAAAATTTATTGCACGCTGAAGCGTTGGAACGTTTGGCACAAGACAGTGATCAACGCAGCTTAGGATTTGCTTGTGTGGGCTTAGATGATATTAAGAAGAGCAACCAGCACCGTGCTGAAAAAATGGAAATTGCGATGAACTCTTTTCATTTTCATTCACCTGCTTATGATGAACACTTTTATCGTCAAAATGATATTTACCAAGCGCTGGCTTTTTATGACGCAGAAGATCAGTGTACGTTTGAAGAAGAATACCCAGAATTTCGCTTTATTCGCTGGCATCAACATAGCGTAGATGTTGTGCCTAAAGATGGCTCAAAATCAGCTACGTTAACGTATTTAGCTAAACGTGTGGGTATTGATGCAAAAAATATCATTGCCTTTGGGGACGGCGAAAATGACCGAGAAATGTTAAGCCATGCAGGGATTGGCGTCGCAATGGGCAACGCGAGTCCTTCCATTCAAAAAGTGGCCACAATGGTCACAGATACAAATGATAATGATGGGATTTGGAAAGCCTTAAAAGAAATGAAGGCCATTTAAAAAAAACTGGGCCGTTTGTCTGAAAACAAACGGCCCAGTTTTTTCTTTATTCGATGACTAAAACGCCCTCTTTTAAAGCAAATGGATTTTCTTTGTTAATATGATCGTAGAACATGATGCCATTAATATGATCAATTTCATGTTGAACCACAATCGCTTCGTAGTTTTTTAAACGAACTTTGTGTTTTTCGCCAGCCATGTCAAAATAACTGACGGTAATTTTGTTATGGCGAACGACATACCCAGGTACATCCCGATCGACAGATAAGCAGCCTTCCCCTTCACCTAAACATACATCTTGCACAGAATGGCTCAAAATTTTAGGGTTGTACATTACCGTACTTAATGAAGGCGTTTCGTTTTCTGGGTCGTTACTAGGAACATGGACAGCAATAATTCGTTTAGAAATATCTAATTGTGGTGCAGCTAAACCAACGCCACCACGTAATTGTAATTCTTCGGCTTTGACTGGATCTTGACTATTTTTTAAGAAAGTCAACATGTCTTCGCCTAATTGTCGGTCTTCCTCAGTGATAGGGACAGGCACTTCTTCTGCCACAGCACGAAGTGTGGGATTCCCTTCACGAATAATATCTTTCATTGTAATCATTCAATGGTTCCTCCTTTGAAACATAAAAAAATTCTTCTTTTATTTATTCATGCGCTGAAATAATCAGTTGTTTACCACCATTTAGTGTATCACAAAATCACCAAAAAAGGGGCTAGATTGTTTAAAAAAACTATCGAATAATAGAGATTAAGCTTGCATTTTAGCGGTGTTTCCTGTAAAGTAAGCTTGTGTGGAAACACACCATCTATCACTTGGTTTAGCGAGTCACCAACGCTTCACTCAGTGATCAGACGAATAATAGAGAAAGAGGTGGAACAAATGGCAATTTCACAAGAAAGAAAAAACGAAATCATTAAAGAATACGCACGTCATGAAGGAGATACTGGTTCTCCAGAAGTACAAATTGCTGTCTTAACTGAAGACATTAACCAATTGAACGAACATGCGCGTACACACAAAAAAGATCACCATTCTTACCGTGGTTTAATGAAAAAAATCGGTCACCGTCGTAACTTGTTAGCTTACTTACGTAAAACTGACATCCAACGTTACCGCGAATTGATCCAACGTTTAGGATTACGTCGTTAATCATTACGTATAAAGCGAGGTTCAATCAGAATCTCGCTTTTTATCTTATTGTCACTATTGAAGGTCCTCTTTGGAAAGTTTTTAGGAACTACTAACCAAATGAAAGAGCAGCAACGACTTGTTACTTTTTCATTTGTTTAGTAGCCGTCTGACTTTTCCAAAGAGCAAGAGTAAAGGAGAAGAATTATGACAGAAAAACAAGTCTTTAAAACAACTTGGGGCGGCCGCCCACTAGAAGTAGAAATCGGCCAATTAGCCAAACAAGCCAATGGAGCTGTCTTAGTACGTTACGGCGATACGGTCGTTTTAAGTGCTGCTGTTGCCTCTAAAGAAGCAAAAGATGTAGACTTTTTCCCATTAACTGTAAACTATGAAGAAAAAATGTATGCGGTAGGAAAAATTCCTGGCGGCTTCATTAAACGTGAAGGTCGTCCAAGTGAACGTGCGACATTAACCGCTCGTTTAATCGATCGTCCCATTCGTCCAATGTTCTCAGAAGGCTTCCGTAACGAAGTCCAAATCACGAACATCGTTATGAGTGTTGATCAAGATTGTACACCAGAAATGGCTGCAATGTTTGGGTCTTCCTTAGCGTTAGCAATTTCAGATATTCCGTTTGATGGACCAATTGCTGGTGTTGACGTTGGTCGTATTAATGGCGAATATGTCTTAAACCCAACGGTAGAACAAGCGGAACAAACAGATATTGAATTAACTGTTGCTGGAACAAAAGAAGCCATCAACATGGTTGAAAGTGGTGCTAAAGAAGTATCAGAAGAAGATATGTTAGGTGCCTTACTTTTCGGTTTTGATGCCATTAAAGAACTAGTGGCGTTCCAAGAAGAAATCGTTGCCGCTGTAGGTAAACCAAAAATGGACGTGGACTTATTACAAGTGGACGCTGATCTTAAAAAAGAAATTTTTGATGCATACTACAATACAATGAAAACAGCCGTAATGACGGAAGAAAAATTAGCACGTGAAGTTGAAATTGACAAAGTAAAAGATACAGTCAAAGAAGTTTACGCTGAAAAATTTGCGGAACACGAAGAAGAAGCGCAATTACTAAAAGAAGTGAAACAAATTGCGGAAGATCTTGAAAAAGATGTCGTACGTGAGTTAATTACGATCGATAAGATTCGCCCGGATGGCCGTAAATTAGACGAAATTCGTCATTTATCATCAGAAGTAAGTATTTTACCACGTGTGCATGGTTCTGGCTTATTTACTCGGGGTCAAACACAAGCTTTATCCGTTTGTACATTAGCGCCTTTAGGGGAACATCAAATTATCGATGGGTTGGGTGTCCAAGATAGCAAACGTTTCATCCATCATTATAACTTCCCACAATTCTCTGTTGGTTCAACAGGACGCGCGGGCTCACCAGGTCGTCGTGAAATCGGTCACGGTGCGTTAGGTGAACGTGCCTTAGCACAAATTATTCCATCAGAAGAAGACTTCCCTTACACAATCCGCTTAGTAGCAGAAGTGTTAGAATCAAATGGTTCTTCTTCACAAGCAAGTATTTGCGCGGGAACATTAGCATTAATGGATGCGGGTGTGCCAATTAAAGCGCCAGTTGCAGGTATTGCAATGGGTCTTGTTAGTGATGGCGAAAACTATACAATCTTAACAGATATTCAAGGTTTAGAAGACCACCTTGGCGATATGGACTTTAAAGTAGCGGGAACGAAAGACGGAATCACTGCTTTACAAATGGACATCAAAATCCAAGGAATTACAGAACAAATTTTAACGGAAGCATTAGACCAAGCGAAGAAAGCACGGATGGAAATTCTAGAAGAATTAACAACAACGATTGCTGCTCCTCGTGAAGAATTAAGTCAATATGCACCGAAAATTGAAATGATTCAAATTAAACCAGCGAAAATTAAAGATGTCATTGGTAAAGGTGGCGAAACAATCAACAGCATTATTGATGAAACCGGCGTTAAGATTGATATCGATCAAGACGGTAACGTAAGTATTGCTTCATCAGATGCTGAAATGATTAAAAAAGCCATCAAGATTATTGAAGAATTAACCAAAGAAGTCGAAGTCGGTCAAGTTTACTTAGCAAAAGTTGTCCGCATTGAAAAATTTGGTGCGTTTGTTAACCTAATTAAAGGCAAAGATGGCTTGATCCATATTTCTCAATTAGCAAACGAACGTGTGAACAACGTTGAAGATGTCGTGAAATTAGGCGACGAAGTCCTTGTCAAAGTAACTGAAATTGACAAACAAGGCCGTGTCAACGTGTCAAGAAAAGCATTATTAAACGAAGAAAACAAAGAAAAATAATTTCTTTTTAAACCAACGAAAACCAAGGAAGCTTCCTTTCTTTTCGTTGGTTTTTTCGTTGAAAACAAGCCCTAAAAAAGAAATGATAAAAAAAGCTAAAGACGATCGCCAACTCTTTTGTTTATAGTCAATTAGTGGTAAAATTAATACTATCAGTCTGAAGAATATCTGGGGTGTCTTTGTGAAAAAATTTAATCCAAATAAAAATATAATCATTACCTTAATTTTAGTCATTATTTTAGTAACCATTATTAGTTTAACTGCTGCGCAACGTTCTGAAAAAGGCAAAACCAATGTCGTTCAAGGTGGCGTCAATAATAGCGTTAGTATGGTGGACCGTGTGATTTCTTTTCCAGCTCGTGTGGTGGAAAATGGCTTGTCTTCAATGGGCAATTTAATTAACACGTTTAAAGAAAACGAACGTCTAAAAGAAAAAATTGATAGCTATAATGAATTAGCTGTCCAAAACAATAACTATAAACGCGAAATTGATAGTTTAAAACAAGAATTGAATCTGAACGAAACGTTAGCCAACTATGAAAAAGTAACTGCGAATGTCATTACGCGTTCGCCGGATACTTGGCAAGACTTATTAATTATCGATAAAGGAACCAATGACGGCATTGAAGCGGGCATGGCGGTCATGGCGCAAAAAGGGTTAGTGGGGCGTGTTATTGAAGTCAATGCAACGACTGCAAAAGTGGAACTACTAACGTCTAAAAATGTTAACTCGAACCATTTCCCTGTGCGAGTAACTTCCGCAAATGGCGAATCATTTGGTTTACTTAAAAATTACGACAATAAGACGAATGCATTAATTGTGTCACAATTAACTGGCGATGCCACTCTGAAAGAAGGCGATGTCGTTCAGACTTCTGGCTTAGGTGGTAATTCCCCAGCCGATTTAGCGGTAGGGACAGTTATTAAAGTGAAACCAGATAGTTTTGGTTTAGATCGTGAAGTGTATGTGAAACCTTATGCGGATGTCTATGGGATCTCCGTTGTGACGGTCGTGAAAAGATCGGCAGGGGAAAGCGAATGATTCGGAAAGAGTATTTAAAATACGTCACGCCTATTCTCTTGTTTTTCTTAATGTTAATTGATGCTCATTTAACAAAGTCTTTTGAAACGTGGACAAGTAATGTTTACTTCGCCAGTTCTCATCTGTTATTACTTGCGTTTATGTTTGCCGTTCCTAATTTTTCTAAACGTTATTTATTAATTACTTCGTTAATTTTAGGCTTTATTTGCGATAGCTACTACATTGGCATTATCGGGATTTATACAGTCGCACTGACACTTTCGGTTATGTTGATGTATACATTTAAAGAAGTAATTCAAACAAATTTACTAACTGGTTTTTTTGGGATCGTTATTTTTACCACGTTGTATGAACTGATTGCGGTACTGATTCAAGTGGCCTTTCATTTAGCGGATGTCAGCCCGATTTTATTTATTACACGTGTGTTGGGCCCTACATTGCTATTGAACATGGTGTGGTATGTTATTTTATCTTATCCGCTGAAAAAACTGTTTTCCGTAAAATAAAAATTGAAAATTTTGTTCGTTTGCGAAAAATGCTCATTTGTTAGCGTTTTTCGCTTTTTTTATTTTCTTTAAATAACAAAACGATGAGAAGCTTACCCTGGAGCCTTGAAGAAAGTTGTGAAAAAAGTGAAGCTTTTTTTTGTCATTTACAAGAAGAAAATTGAAATATTACTGTAACATCCATATTATCTCAGTGACATACAGCTATGCTACAATTGCTCTATCATTGAAAAAGAGAAATTTATTCAAATTTTAATAAATAATAAAAAAGCTTAACAAAAAAGGATTTTCGGAGGACAACAGATTGAAGAAAAGTGTATTATCGGCTCTAATGGTATGTTCCATTACCTTAACAAGCGTAGCGTTGCCATCCGCAGCATTTGCAGATGAATACGATACAAAGATTCAACAACAAGATCAAAAAATTAATGCGTTAACTAGCCAAATGTCAGATGCAGAAGCAAAAGTTGCCGCGATTGAAAATGATATGGTTGAAACGGCCAAACAAATCGATACATTAACAGCTAAAAAGAACAAGCTATCATCAGAAGTATCTAAATTATATAGTGAAATTTCTGATTTGAATGTCCGTATTCAAAAACGTGAAGTACAAATGACAAAACAAGCACGCGATGTCCAAGTGAATGGTCAAAGTGATTCAATTATTGATGCTGTCTTAGATGCAGATTCAGTAGCAGATGCAATTGGTCGCGTTCAAGCGGTCTCAACAATGATGAGCGCCAACAATGAATTACTAGAACAACAAAAAGAAGACAAAGCGACTGTTGAAAAGAAAACAAAGAATGTTGAAAAACAAATTGCTGAATTAGAAGCAGCAACAAAAGAATTAAATGATAAAACAGAATCATTAAAAACATTGAAGATTCAACAAGAAGTGGCTAAAAATGATTTAGAAGCACAACGTTCTGAAGAACAAGGGAAAAAAGACGGCTTCATTAAACAGAAAAAAGAAGCGGAAAAACGTTTAGCAGAAGAACAAGCACGCCAACGTGCAGCTGCTAAAAAAGCAGAAGAACAAGCGGCAGCGCAAGCACAAGCCGCAGCACAAAAAGCGGCAGCAGAGCAAGCGCAAGCAACAAAAGCAGCCAATGAGGCAGCAGCATCTGCTGCTGAAGAAAAAGCCGCAACACCAGTAGTAGAATCATCAACAACTACTGAAAGTACCACAACGCAAGAAACAACAACTTCAAGTACTGAAACAGAAAGTGTTGTAACAACACCTGCAGCAGCACCTGAAAAAGAAAAAGAAGTTCCTGTAACTAACCCAACGACTCCTGAAAAAGGTAATGAAGCAAAACCAGGGAATGGTGGCGTGACTTCAGGAAAACAAGCCGCAATTAATGCAGCTTTAGCAGATGTTGGTAATTCTTATGCAACAGGTTGGAATCAACCAGGCGAATGTTTAGTATCTGTTCGTCGCTGGTTAGCGGCAGGCGGTATTAACTTCGGTTATGGTGGTCCAAACAGTGGCTATGTTGCTTCTGGTGCAACACAAGTTAGCTGGAGTAACGTGCAACCAGGTGATGTTGTTCAATATGAAAGTGCCTATAGTCCAGATAGCTGGATTGGTGGCGTGCATACTGTCTTAGTTACAGGTGTAAGTGGTGGAAGTGTTCAAATCGTTGAAGCGAACAACCCAGGAGGTTCTGGTTATGTTTCTTCTAACTCTAACTGGTCACCAGCACCACCAGCAGGATTCCGCGCTGTTGTATGGCGTTTTCCAGGCTAAATAGTCATCTATTAATAATTGATAACAAGGAGTGGTAACTAACAAAAATCGTTAGTTGCCGCTTTTTTTATTCATTTAATTTTAAATATATGCATAAAATGTATCTGAAAATATTGTAATCTGGCCGTTTTTTTGCAATTATAGAGGTATATACATATTAGGAGCGGAGGAATCAGCATGAGCGGAACGCACGATACAAAACAAGCAATCGCTTCAGCTTTAATAGAATTATGTGAACAAAAGGATTTTCGTAAAATAAGTGTCCAAGATATTACCAAAAAAGTGGGCTTGAATCGTCAAACATTTTATTATCACTTTACAGATAAATATGATTTATTACGTTGGATTTATCGTCACGATGCATTGATTTACTTAGAAACAGATATTTGTTTGGAAAACTGGGAGGAACAAGCCCTGAAGTTATTAAAAGCGATTAAAGAGAAGAGCCATTTCTACTATACAACGGTGACCTCAGATTCAGAAGTTCTTCTTAATGTTTTTTCCGCTTCGACCAATCGCTTATTTATATCATTATTTGAACAAGTCGATGTTGAGAATCATTTAACAGATAAAGACAAACAATTTTATGCGAATTTCTTTTCCTATGGATGTAGTGGAGTCTTAACGAAATGGATTCTTGAGGAATATCCTCAGACTCCTTTGGAAATGGCGACGCAATTATTCCGTTTAGCGAAAGATACAGAATTTATGGCTTATCATTTGTATGAACAAGAAGCCAATGAGTAATGTGTGACGGATAAAAAGTCTTATGAAGGAGTGAAATGTTGTGGTAACTGTGTTATTTGTTTGTTTAGGCAATATTTGTCGCTCGCCAATGGCAGAAGCGATTTTTCGTCAGAAAGTCCAACAAGCTGGTTTAGAATCGACTATTCAAGTGTTTTCAGCAGCTACTAGCCACTGGGAAGTTGGCAGTCAGCCACATAAGGGAACCAGAAAAATTTTGGAGCAACAAGGAATTTCCTATCAAGGAATGCGGGCAACACAAATCCAGCCAAGTGATTTTAAAAAATATGACTATATCATTGGGATGGATACGAATAATGTGGCCGATTTAAAAGCATTAGCTCCTCAAGAAGAGCAACCGCGGATTCATTTATTTATGGAAGTTGTGGCTGGTAAAGAAACCATGGACGTACCTGATCCTTATTATACTGGAGATTTTGAGGAAACTTACCGCTTAGTGGAAGCAGGTACCTCAGAATGGTTGAAAAAAATAAAAGCACAGCTGAAAGATTAGGACTATAGTCCGATAGTACTTTCTGTTTCCCCTTGGTACAATAGTGTTAACAAATTGTTCAGGGAAAAAGAGACAGGAGGGAAGTAAGATGAACAGTAGTTATTTATCCTATGTTTTTGAATTGAGTTTGTATTATTTATTGTTGATAATGAGTCTGCCGCTAGTGTATGCTGTCACGTATCATTTATCTTTTAGTAGTATGTATACAAGTGAATGGTTAATGATCTCTGTTTTCTTATCTCCGTTAGTTTTATTATTTGCAGGTATTCGTTATGGTTTTGCTCGTCTGAAACAGCAAGAACGCCAAGTGATGAAATAAAGCAAAAAATCCTTGAAAAGTGTCAAAACTTTTCAAGGATTTTTTTATTAAGCCACCCAATCGGCTAAGGTTTTTTGCTCCAATTGGAAAGCCTTTAACATATCGTCGTTGGCGTCTTTAATAGGCGTCGTTGCTGCTAATGTTCCTTGAACAGCAATTCGCGTCGTTGCTTGTAAATCGCCACAGGTAATTAAGGTAATCATATTTTGACCAGGAACGTCATCAATTAACTCAACACGGGTTGGTTCGATTTTTTCTACAGAAGTTATTTTGTATGTATAAACAGTAGATAAATCAGTGATATAAATGAGTTCGTCTTTTTTGGTTCTTTCTAAAGGTGAAAATAAGGAAACGCCATCTTCCGTTCGATGACTAGCCAAGGCATAATTGTTTTTCCCCATGACTTGATCTTCTTTCATGGTCCCGGCACCAGTTAATAAAGCGACATTGGACAATCCTTTAAAAATGGGCAAATTAATTTCGACACTTGGTATCGCAATGGCACCAATCACAGGTAAGTTTTTGTTTTCAAATTGGGCTTTCATCACCGCTTCTGTGCTCAAGGACTCAACTGAATCAAAGTCAAACGTTGTTTCACGAGCCATATTTTTCTTCACATCAGCTGGTTTCAACTTGCTAACGGCGTACGAGCGGCTATTTTGTTGAACCACCCAACTACGTATCTGATTGTTAAAAATTAAGGCTAAGCCAATGATAAATAGTAAAACTAATAAACTGTTGATTAACCAATTTTTTCCTCTTTTTTTCTCTTTTGGGCGCATATTTTCCCTCCTTTTAATGTATCAAGTTTACCACAATTTATTTGAAAAACCTATTTATTTTCTTTGGGGAATAGGTAAGCTGGCCGGACCTTAATTTAATAAAAAACAACTGAATCGATTGATTTTTCAAAAAAATCCTCATTTTGTAATGGAATTTTAAAGTAAAAGAAACAAGCTTTTCTTTTGAAAATATTGTAAAATGGTAAGGAGGCTAGTAGAGGGGAGATGGGAATTTGCTTGATTTAATTTATGTACATATAGATGTAACCAGCAACGCGGTTTTATCTAAAGGAATTACCCATTCCGATTTTGTTCGTTCAATTGTGCATCATCCACAGAACTTACTATTATTAGATCCTTCTGCCGAAGCTGGCGAATACGATATGCATTCAGGCTTGAAAATTATTCGCGGAGAAGAAAGCGTCAATCGCTATTTTCAATCGCTACAACGTCGTTGGATGACTGAAGAGATTAAATGGATTGACTTTTCCGATGTGACGATGCTAAAAGAGCTAACGCCATTAGAAATTTCGGAACTTCTTTATTTTGGACACATGAAGAATAGTTTGCATTCGCCTTTCTTTTATAAGCTACAAAATGATTTTGTCTTTTTTGAATTTGCAGATCAGATGACGCGTGTCTATTATCGTTATATTGATGAATTTTATCGAATCTTTGCTGATAAAATTACACGTGTTGTTTTAGAGAAAGTCAACCAGAAAAAGGCCTTCTTTAAACGAAATACGCCTGTCGAAAAATTAAGTCCTGAATTACTTAAAAATATGAAAGGTATCTTGCAAGAAGGTGTTATTTTTTGCTTCCAACAAACGGAAGTGGATAAAGAAGAATATCGGATTCCTATTTACTTGGTGGAAGATTCACTTAGCAAGATGAAAAATACCTCTTACCAAAAAGAAGAAATTTTGGCAACGCTTGTCTATAATAGTGAAAAACGCATTTGGCACATTGAACAAGAGAATGATTTCGGTGAAATTTTTATGTTGGCCCATGAAGGCTGAGAGAGCTCTAACTTTATCAACTAAAGTAGGGCTTTTTTTGTAGCTATGATTTGGATGAGAAATCAAGTATAATAAAATGATAAAAAGGAAAGAAGGTTGTTTAATGAAAAAAATACTCTATGGCTCTATGACTGGCTTGGCACTCTTTTTGGTAGCTGGCTGTACACCCAAAACGCCTACTGCTGTTTCATCAACAAATGAACAAAAAGAAACAGCAATATCAACTAGTGAAACAAGTTCATCCGTACAACAAGAAGCAACGACGACATCAGAGAAGACAAGTGCGGTGGCTGTCTCTTTAGAAAAAGTAACGACAGCATTTGAGAAAAAATATCCAGAAGCTAAAATAACAAGTCTGCAGTTAGATACAGATTTTGGACGTTATTTTTATGAAATAGAAGGCGTGGATCAGCAAAAAGAATATCAAGTTGAAGTGAACGCAGAAACAGGCGAATTCACAAAAGAAAAAGTCGAAACCTTGGATGCCGATGAACAAAATGGCGTTAAAATGCAAGAAGAGGCACTTGATTTAACAAATATCATTTCCAGAGAACAAGCCACAACCTTGGCTGAAAAAGAAGCGAAAGTCGGCCAGGCAACAGATTGGAAGTTAGAGAAAGAATTAGGAATCACCTATTGGGAAGTGAAAGTGAAAGAGGGCCAACAAAAAATAGAGGTAAAAATCGATGCTCATTCTGGTAAAATTTTGACAACTGAGCGGGACGATTAATGGATAAAAAGTAGCTGGCATGCGTTTGAGTAGGAGTTGATTCCCTTAAATGCTGATCAGCTATTTTTTTGCTTGTTCGACAAACGTGTTTTTCTAAAGTCCCTATGGTAAAATAACGATGTATTAGTGGTTGAGAGCGTCAGAACATAGGAGGAAATTTGTTTGGCTAGAAAAATGGATTTACGTATTTGGGTAGAAGGAACAGTCGTCGCAGCAATGGCAATGGCCCTCTCTTTTTTACCGATTGAATTTGCCAATAGTGGCTTGGACCTATCGTTGGGAATGGTCCCATTAGTTCTTTATTCGTTTCGTCGTGGGTTGCTTCCTGGAGTTGCAGCAGGCTTTGTTTGGGGCATGTTAAATATTATTCTCGGTACAGCCATGAAAAATTTCTTGTCCGTTCCGCAGATTATTTTTGAATATCCCTTTGCTTTTGCGTTTGGAGGAATGGGTGGCGTATTCGCTAGAAAAATTCAACTGTATTTTCAAGCGAATCGTTTAAAATCAGCCATTCGTACGATTATTTTAGGAAGTGTTGTCGCAGTCTTCGCCCGCTGGTTTTGGCATTTTTGGGCGGGTGTATTGGTTTGGGGCATGTATGCACCAGAAGGAATGAGCCCATATCTCTATTCCTTTGTTCTAAACGGTACAAGTACCGTCGTCAATTGTTTATATGTAAGTCTAGTTCTAGGCTTATTGGCAAAAGTAGCACCGCAATTATTTGTTCCTAAGAAATAAGTTGAGTCCTAAGTCAGAAGTTTCATGGGATTTTGACTAAAGTCATAAATAAAAGAAACCACCAACCTGCAATCGCCAGGGTTGGTGGTTTCCATTTATTTTATAAAGACTTCAATATTCTAGTGAATTTGACGTTGGTGACGATTGGCTAACGTGCTGACTTTCATGACAGAAGCAACAGGAATCATGCGCAACTGTTGTTCATCCGTTTGTAAACGAACAACGATATTGTCCGAAATATTTTTTGAGACAATCCAGCCGATCACCGTTTCGAATTTATGCGCTGTAGGGACTTCTTTCAATTGTAAGACCACTAAGGATTTTTGGGCGGCAGCGACTTGGAGCTCTTGTAAAAGCGCACTGCGTTCCTTTTCTTTATTCTTTTGATCTTGAGAATCTTCTAAAAATGCCGAAAAGAAATGTTGGGAAGAGAGCGTAATCAGTTTAGAAATGCTCTTGATGGTAGCTTTATGTTGATCCATTCTTCTGCCTCCTTTACGAATAAAATAGAATAAAACTCAAATGACTAATTACCTGTATTTTACCTAATTTTGTGATAAAATTCAAGAAAATATGTTCGCCTTCAATAATTATGAGAATTTACCAACGTTTCTGTTTTTCGAAAAAGAAAGTAGTATAATGTGTGAGCATATAAGAAATACATAAGATTATCGGATGTAGTCAATAGATAGAAAAGGATGAATAGTATGTCAAAAAAACCATCAGGTTACCAAAAAAAAGTTCTCACGGTGTTGTTGGTATCGTTTGGCTTTGGCGGGTTGTTAGCGCAGTTTTCGCCGATGAAATCAGGTGGGTTTTCAAGTTGGTTTGATGATTCATATGTCAAAGCTAGTGCTGAATCAAGTAAAACAAAAGAACCAGCACCAGTTAAAATTGAGAAAAAAGTCAAACCTTTAAGCTATGGACAACAGGTCAATCAAGAAATTGAAAAGAAGCAATATGATGGACATCTGGATTTGCCGTTAGAATTGCAGACAGATGCTAAATGGAAAGACACCGAATACGGATTTGGCAATGTGGATAAGCCGAATACAATCGAAATTAATGGCTGTGCGATTGTATCGCTTGCAATGGTTGGTTCATACATGGATCACCAAGAAGTTACCCCTCTGGATGTGTTAGCTTGGGCAAAAAATGACTTCTTTATGGAAGGGCAAGGGACGGCGTGGTCTATTTTTAGTGCATATGCTGAAATGAAAGGCTATAACTGTCAAGAAATTGGGGATATTGAAACAGTGGCAGCTTTCTTGAAGGAAGGTCATCCAGTCATTATTTCTGTAAAACCGGGCTATTTCACTACAACTGGTCACATTATGGTGATGAGTGGTGTGGATGAAAAAGGCGATTTCTGGATTAATGATCCAAACGATTCAGAAGAAAAGGGCCATTCAAAACGGACATTTACAGCCGAAGAAGTGATGAATGAAGCGTTAAACTTCTGGGCATTTTATTAGGAATAAGAAAAGGTGTGGAACAACAGGCAGTACCCTTTGTTCGCATCTTTCTTAGCAAATAAAAGGAGGCAGGACAATGGAGCGATGTACTTGGGCAACGGATACAACTGAAGAGATGCAAGCCTATCATGATGATGAATGGGGACGTCCAGTTCATGAAGAGCAACAGTTATTTGAGTTATTGACCTTGGAAAGTATGCAAGCAGGCTTAAGCTGGGCGATTATTTTGAATAAACGAGAAACGCTTAGAGCAGCTTATGATGCGTTTGATTATCGGAAAATTGCGCGATATGATGAGGAAAAAATTTTAGCTTTACTAGCAAATCCTGGTGTGATTCGTCATCGTTTAAAAATTCAAGCGACCATTACGAATGCGCAAGTTTTTCAAGAAATTCAGGCAGAATTTGGCTCCTTTGATCGCTACCTCTGGAACTTTATCGATCAGCAACCAATCGTTAATCACTGGCAGCACCCAGAAGAGGTTCCAGCCTCCACGGAATTATCGCAACAGATTAGTCGAGCGTTAAAAAAACGAGGATTTAAATTTTTAGGTGCCACGACAGTCTATTCCTTTTTACAGGCGGCGGGATTGGTGAATGATCATTTAGAAACGTGTCAGTATAAATAAGTATAGAAGAATTAAAAAGGAAGGAACTAGCAAAACGAATGGCTAGTTCCTTCCTTTTTTTGCAGTGATTATGGACACTCATTTAACATCGTTGAAACAGTTTTCGCCAACTTTTCTATTAAGAATAGTGCAGGTAGTTGGGACGTTACGTCTGCAATGGAACTTTTCTCGGTTGTTATATAGTAGGGGATCGTGACTGTTGAAAGTTGAGCAATCGTACTTTTTTCACTATTTGTAATAGCAATTACATCAATCCCCATTTCGATAAAATAATCAATATTTTGCCGGACTTTTTGTGTTTCACCCGAAACTGATAAGGCGATAACACCCACTTTTTTAGCCGTTTCTTCGGATAATTTGCTAACGGGATGGGAAAAAAGGTGGGATACAGAAGCAGATAAATTATAGATACTGGAAAAATAAATTTCACCAAATTCAGCTAGGACTTTGGACGTTCCTTCGCCAATAAAAAGAACAAATTCTTTTTTTGCCAGCAATTCCGCGGCTTGAACAATCCGTCCTTCTAATAATTCTTCTGATGAGCGTTGTAAAAAATGAATCAGCATTGTTTCATCTAAAGATTTTGGTTGGGCTGTTTTTTTTCGTTCGCTTAGATAATTCTTCAATTTAAATTTAAAATCTGTATAGCCTTCACACTCGAATTTTTGACAAAAACGCCAGATTGCCGTTTTACTGAAATGAATTTCATCTGCTAATTCTCGAATTGTCATATAAGGAACTTTTTCAATATTGTGGCTAATATACTTGTAAATCTCTAATTCTGTTGGATTTAATTGTGGATCATAGGTTAAAAACAGCATGCTGATCCCTCCTGTCGTTTGTGAACGTAATGTCCTTTTTTAGGGACATGGTCTTATTTGTAGATTATAGCACTCAATCAGAAAACTAGCTATAAAAAAAGGCGCTACTTAGCTACAATCAATTAGAGAAACAACTAAAAATTCATGAAACAGAAGAGAGAGTGGGGAAAAATGAGCAATAAAAAATTAATTATCAACGCTGATGATTTTGGTTACACGCCAGCGGTAACGCAAGGAATCATTGAAGCACACAAACGTGGCGTGGTTACTTCAACAACTGCATTACCAACTTCTCCTTATTTTTTAGAGGCCATGGAGAGTGCTCGAATCAGTGCACCGACTTTAGCTATCGGTGTCCATTTAACATTGACATTGAACCAAGCAAAACCTATTTTACCTCGAGAAATGGTTACTTCCTTAGTAGATGAAGCTGGTTATTTTTGGCATCAATCGATTTTTGAAGAAAAAGTCAATTTAGAAGAGGTTTATAACGAATGGGATGCTCAAATTATTTCATTTATGAAAAGTGGTAGACGCCCTGATCATATTGATTCTCATCATAACGTTCATGGAAAAAATGAAAAGTTATTAGGTGTGGCTTTGGCACTTGCTCGCAAATATCAATTACCTTTACGTAACGCTTCAAGAAGTATTGAAACAAAAGACTATTTAGAGTTATATCAGGATGTTCGCACGCCAGATGAAATGTTGTACCAATTTTATGACAAGGCGATTTCAACTGAAACCATCTTGCAATTGCTTGATATGGTTGTTTGTAGTGAAGGAGAGGTCTTTGAAATCAATTGTCATCCTGCGTTTATCGATACTATTTTACAAAAGCAATCAGGGTATTGTATGCCTCGAATTCGTGAAGTGGAAATATTAACGTCCCAAGAAGTCAAAGAAGCGATTGAAGAACGCGGCATCTTGTTAGCCAATTATGAATCGCTAGCAATGTAAATCAAAGAAGCGTGAATAGCGTGTGAGTAAGTTCTTAATCCGAGCGCTTACTTACACGCTAAATTATTGAAAGAAAGAGGACGTACATGAGTAAAGAACAACCAATAAATCTGAATATCAGCGATTTTTTAAAAGTTTTCGCTGTAGCATCAGTTATTTTACAAACGGTTTTATCATATGTGTTGACACATTCTCCGCAAACGGAAGCAATGAATTCAATCGGTAGTTTTTACCGAATGTCTAAATATTCGGCACCCATGTTTATTTTTGCAATTATTTACAACATGGTGTTAAAGAGTCAAGCTGAATCGTATCTTGAATTTTTAAAGGAAAAATTTTATGAATTGGTGCTTCCTTATGTGGTCTGGTCCAGTCTCTATCTATACGCTTTTCCTAGTTTACAACAACGAATGCCCTATGAAACGCCCCTAGGATTTCTAGGAAAAGTTCTCAGTGGTGATGGCGCGGCACATCTATGGTATGCCGTAATGATGTTGCAATTCCAATTATTTATGCCGTATTTTATTTGGTTGGCAACCAGAATTACAAAAAACAAAAAAGTGATTTTACCAATTGTCTTTTTTACAATCGGTGCGCATATCCTTTGGTGCTTCTGGTACCAGAAAATGATTTTTCCATATGCAGAAACTTCTCTTTGGTACTTAATAGATCGTTCAGGGCTTAGTTATCTCATTTATGGTATTTTCGGGGTCATCGCAGCGAAGTATCAGGGGGCAATTTTTACTTTCTTAAAAAAGACGAGGGTGGCGCTATTTTTGTTATTTCTTTTTATTTTTTGGCAGGCAGTCCAAGGGAATTTATTTGATGGAACACAGATGACACCGAACGATCTACCTTATTTGGATCTTCTTCAAAGTGCCTATAGTTTACTGATTATCGGGTTGGTTTTTTATTTGGGAACACAAGGAATAGCCAAAAAGATTCGTCTTTTACCAATGGTTAAATGGATAGCCACTTATGCGTATCGTAGTTATTTAGCGAATGTTTTTGTTTTTCAATTGGTCTTGAAACTGGTCCATCCGTTTTTAACCAATCAACCAGTCAGCTTGGTTATTCTTGTGTTGTATATGGGTACATTTGTTGGCTCGTTTGGGTTAACGGTTGTAATCGAGCATTTTTTCAAAAGCATATTTAAGTTGGGACGCCTTGTATCTGTATAGGGACATGTTCTTAAATAGAAATCATCGTCCAAAATCATGGGAAAGCATACTCAATTGTTACAAGAATTGTTACACTCTTTGAGGAATAAGTTCTGCTTATCCAATTAAATAGTAAGCTCAGTAAATAGTTAGGGGAGAAAGAATAAATGATAGGTCTTATTTTAACGGGACATGGAGTATTTTCAACTGGAATGCATCAATCAGTTAGTATGATTGCAGGAGAACAACCAAATATTCAGGCGGTCCCTTTTTTCAATGATACAGGGCTTGATGTATTAGAGTCAAACATTCGTAAAGCCGTTGACTCTATGCTGGAGACGTGTCCAGCAGTGGTCATTTTAACTGATCTTTTAGGGGGTACACCGTTTAGAATTTCAATGACTGTCGCAAGTAATTATCAAAATGTTGAAGTGTTAGCAGGAACAAATTTACCGATGGTTCTTGAAGGATTTGCATTACGCACAATCAGCACGAACGTAGAAGATTTTGTTTCAATGGTCACAGATTCAGCCAGAGATGGGATTGTTCATAAAAAACTAGAACAACCACAAGCAAATACTCAAGAAGAAGCAGACGGAATTTAACCAATTAGAAAAGAGGAGGAAGCACTATGCCGAATATTTTATTAACAAGAATTGATAATCGCTTGATTCATGGTCAAGTCGCAACACAATGGAACGGTTCTTTAGGCGCCAACTTAATTTTAGTCGCAAATGATGCAATTTCTGAGGATACAATGCGCCAACAATTGTTAAACATGGCGGCCCCTGCAGAAGTACAAACCCGTTTTTTTTCCATTAAGAAAACGATTGAGGTCATTCATAAAGCCTCAGAAAGACAAAAGATTTTTCTGTTAGTTGATAATCCTGTTGATGCATTGCGCTTGGTAGACGGTGGTGTGCCAATTGAAAAATTAAACATTGGTAATATGCATATGGAAGAAGGCAAAAAACAAGTAGCTACCGCTGTTGCCGTTAATAAAACAGATGTAGACGCCTTTAAAAAGCTACAAGAATTAGGTGTTAAACTTTCGATTCAACGTGTACCGTCAACGCCAGAAGAAAGTTTAGATGCATTATTTTCATAAAAAAGTAATGTTGGACAATAATTTTGAAGAGAAGAAGTGGGAAGAATGATTATTCAAAGTAAAAACGTATGGATTAACGAACAATTTCAACCAGCTCAAGTTGAAGTGTCAGAACAACGAATTGTTGCAATTCTACCGTACAATGAAAAAGCTGTCGACAAAGAATACGGAGAAAAGCGCATTCTTCCAGGATTTATTGATATTCATGATCATGGTTGGCATGGTGGGGATGCCAATCATGCCAATCATGAATTTATCAAAGAGTGGCAAGCTTACCTTCCAGAAGAAGGGATTACAGCTTTTTTACCAACAACGTCAACAACATTTCCAAAAGACTTGGAACATTCATTTGAAGTGATTGGTTCATTTATTGAGGAAGACCAAGGAACCAACGGAGCACAAATCTTAGGGATTCATGCGGAAGGACCAATGATTTCTGAAGAATTTCGTGGCTCTCATAATCCAGAGTTATTAGTAAAACCATCCGTTGAGACATTTAAAAAATGGCAAGAGTTGGCAAAAGGGCACATAAAATTAATGACGTTGGCACCAGAAAATGATGTAGAGAATGCCTTGACTACATATTGTCATGAACATGATGTAGTCATTTCAATTGGCCATACGGCTGCAACCTATGAACAAGCAATGGCAGCTGTCGAAGCAGGTGCAAAAAGTTTTACCCATACGTTTAATGGAATGGAAGATATCAGTCACCGGAAACCAACCGCAGTAGTTGCTGCTTTGGATAGTGAGGAAACGTTTGCTGAAATTATTGCTGATGGGGTACATGTTGATTATTCATTAGTACGTGTGTTAGCCAAACTAAAAGGCAAGGACTATTTAATTGCTGTGACAGATTCTATCTGGGCCAAAGGGTGTCAACCAGGCGTTTATCCAAAACCAGAAAAAGGGATTGAAATGGTTATTGATGAACAAAATGTGGTCCGTTTAGCGAATGGCAAGTTAGCTGGAAGTACGAACCATTTAAATAATATGGTTCGCAACCTTGTTGAAAAAGCATTACTTCCAGAAGTGATTGCTATTAATTCAGTCACGAAAAATCCAGCTCGTTTGTTGAATGTGAACGAATCTATGGGAGAAATCAAACTAGGGCTTTTAGGTAATTTTACAATTATTGATGAGAAATACGAAGTGCTAGAAACCTTAGTAAATGGTGAAACAGTTTATAAAAAGTAGACGAAGTCTAATAGGAGGAAAAAAATGTTAGTACAGGCAATTTTGGTAGGAATTTGGGCTGGGATAGCAGGGGTCGATAAGCTTGTCTTACAGACACATATTCATCGTCCGATTGTTACAGGGCTGATTGTTGGTTTAATATTGGGAGATGTCAACACAGGGTTAATCACTGGAGCAACGCTAGAGTTAGTTTGGATTGGTGCAGTAGCAATCGGCGGTGCGCAACCACCCAACGTAGTAATTGGGGGAGTTATTGGAACAGCGTTAGCAATTATCACAAAATCTGATCCACAAGTGACCGTAGGGTTGGCTGTTCCTTTCGCAGTTGCAGCGCAAGCGTTAATTACCTTGTTATATACAGCGATGTCACCAATTATGCATAAATTTGATGCTTATGCAAAAAAAGCAGATACAAGAGGCATCGAAAGAATGTCTAGTTTTTTACCAATCGTTTTATTCATTTGTTATTTTTTTGTAGTATTTTTATGTATTTTCTTTGGTGCTGATAAAGCATCTAGTTTCATTTCTATTCTACCCGAATGGAGTATTCATGGCTTGAGCGTTGCAGGTGGTATGATGCCAGCAGTAGGTTTCGCCATGTTATTAAAAACGATGTGGGAAACATCCTACGTACCGTTCTTTATTTTTGGGTTTGTTATGGCTGCCTATTTAGGATTAGATACATTAGCGGTTGCAGGTTTAGCTGTCGCAATTGCTTTATATGAATTTTACGCACAAAGAAATAATACAGTCACTGCATCAAATAATAATGGAGGGTTTGAAGAAGATGGCATCTGAAGAAACATATAATGATACGATATCCGAAAAAGTAATAACAAAAAAAGAGTTAAAAAAAATAATGTTCCGTTCGTATCTGCTACAATCTTCATTTAATTATGAAAGAATGCAAGCAGGCGGCTGGACCTACTCATTAATTCCAGGATTGAAAAAGATTCATCGTGATAAAGAAGACTTAGCTCTTTCTTTGGAAAATCATTTACAATTTATGAACACGAATCCACAATTAGTGACGTTCATGCATGGTGTGATTATTGCAATGGAAGAGTCAAAAGAATCACCAAAATCCATTCAAGCGATTAAAACAGCGTTGATGGGCCCGTTAGGCGGAATTGGGGATGCGCTATTTTATTTAACCGTTTTGCCGATTGCAGCAGCGATTGGTTCACAACTATCATTAGAAGGCAATATCTTAGGACCAATTGTTTTCTTGTTGTTATTTAATATTCCGTATATGGCTGCCAAAATTGGGTTAATTAATCTAGGTTATAAAATGGGTGTCAAAGCAATTTCAGTTTTAAGCGAAAGTACTAAAAAATTATCTCGTTCAGCAACAATTGTAGGAATTTCCGTGGTGGGCGCGTTGATTCCGAAGAGTGTACAATTAACGACAACTTTTGTTTTTCGCTTGAAAGACACTAAGTTAGACCTTCAAACACAATTGTTTGATACAATCATGCCCAATTTATTACCTTTAGTGTTTACGCTGTTTTGTTTTATTATGTTGAAAAAAGGACGCACGCCGATTGCTTTAATTATTTTTACTGTGATTTTTGGGTTGTTAGGTTCTTTAATCGGGATTATATAAAAAAGATTTGGAACAATAGCCAAAATCGCTATTGTTCCAAATCTTTTTCTAAATTTAATCGAGTGATTATTCTTTATACGCCCACTTGAAGTCGTATTTAGCACCTGTTGGATGATAAATAATTTCTTTCACGTTTGGTGCACGTAAGTGTGATTCTGCTTTTTGGTAAATTGGCACAACACCCATATCAGCAATTACTGTTTTTTCAGCGTTGATTAGATCTTCCCAGCGTTTTTCAGGATCGTTAACATCTGTGGTTTTGGACGCAGCAATGAATTTATCGTATTCAGGATTGCTGTAACGTCCACGGTTATTAGAAGTTGAGCTTTCTAATAAATCTAAGAAGTTAATTGGGTCTGAATAGTCGGCACTCCAACCACGAACAGCGATTTGGAAATCCCCTTTTAAGGTACGATCTAAGCGAACAGCCATAGGGACAGGCGTCACAGTTACTTTTAAGCCTTCCAAAGTATCAGATAGTGATCCTTGAAGATATTCGCCCATTTTTTTAGCGCCTTCAGAGTCGTCTACCATTAAATCAACCGTTAAGTTGGAAACACCAAGTTCTTGTTTCGCTTTGTTCCAGTATTCCACAGCTTTTTTCTTGTCGTATTTGACTAATTTGTCGCTGCCGGCTTCTTTAACAAAGTCTTCACCCGTTTTTGGTGATTTCGCGACATCCACAGGAACGAAGCCTTGTGAAGGAAGAGAGCCATTAGCTAAAATATTTTTAGCTAATGAATCGCGATCGATGGCATAAGACATAGCACGACGTAAGTTTGCATTAGTCAATGGTGATTTTTCATCTGCTTGATTCATTTCTAAATAGAAAGAAGAAGCGGCTTTTAATTGGACCAAGTCAGGCGAGTTTTGCATTTGTTGAGCCAGTTCGCCAGATAAATACGTATCATCCACTTCACCAGTTTCATAAAGATTTAAGGCAGTTGGGGCTTCTTTCACCACGTTGATAGCGACTTTATCTAACTTGACCGTCTCTTTGTCCCAATATTCTTCATTTTTAGTTAGAGACCATTTAGTATCTGTTCCGGGACCATCAAACTCAGTTAGCGTAAAGGGACCATTGTAGACTGCTTTATCGCTACTCTTTGTATAATCTTTACCAAAACGTTCAACGATATCTTGACGTTGCGGCAAGAAAGAAGGGAAAGCCAATAAATCGTCAAAATATGGTGTTGCTGTTTCTAGAGTGATTTCTAATTCATGATCATTGATTGCTTTAATGCCCAATTCTTCTTTAGGTAGTTCCCCTTTAGAAATTTTTTCAGCATTTTTTACTGGTTCAAACATGTAGGCATATTCTGAAGCAGTGGCAGGATCCACTGTTCGTTGCCAACCGTAAACGTAATCTGCAGCAGTAACTGGTTTGCCATCAGACCATTTTGATTCTTCACGTAATTTAACTTTGTAAACTAAACCGTCTTCTGAAACAGTCGCTTTTTCGGCTGCACCAGCAGGCGCGGGTTTGTTGTCTTTATCTAAACGATAGATTCCTTCGTAGACATTATTTAAAGTGGTAAAACTCACTTCATCTGTCGCAAGGGACGGATCGGCACTAGGCATTTCTTGGGATTCAACCATTGTGTATACTTGGTTGTTGCTGCCGCCGTTGCTAGCTCCTTTATCGTCACTGCCACCGCCGCAGGCCGCTAAAGCTAAGCTTGATAATACAAGTAATGAAGTAAATAAAACAGATTTCTTCATTTGACACGCTCCTTTTCATTTTTAGCAATACTCTCAGTATAATGTAAAAATGAAAAGGAGAAATTAAAAAATCGTTAGAAATGATTATTCTTTTATCAATTTTTAAAAAATGTCTAATCTTTTTTATGAAAAAAGTGGACAAACGTTGATAAGTAAAGATTTGAGGTGATTTCCATGCAGAAAACATTCGATTTTTGAGTATTTATTCATCATTGATTTGATTTTTTTGACATAAAATAAACATCCCTTTTACAAAAAACAAATGAGAAGAAAAAAAGATTGTTACAAAAGCAAATAAGTGCTTTTGTAACAATCTTTTTAATCTTTTAATCGTTGGATGTCAATGACAGTTCCTGTGTAGGCATCTGCAGTGAATTCGTATTGAACAATGCCGTCGTCTTCAATGCGGCAAATTCCTCCAGTATACGTTTTGGAGTGGATGGCGAATTTCCGCAAGGGCTTTTTCTCAAACTCAATCCACGAACCTTCAATCGGTCCTTCTTTTAAAAAAGCAGCTTTTACATTTTCTAAGACGAGATCAGCGGAGATTGTTTTTTTCTTATGGTAGAACAAGGTTGAGGCAATGCCTCCTACTAAACCAAGACCAACGCCTAGCGCTAAGCCGCCTTTAAAGTATGTCAACTCATTTTCTTCGTTCATTTGTATGACCTCCCTTGGTCGGTTTCTGCTTACTATTACTTTTGTCAGTATCACTCTTATTTTACCATAGAGAAGGGGCCGCTGAGAAATAAAAAAAGTTTTTCAATCATTCTTTTAGGGCATTCTCATTGTCACGTTTAAAAAGAGAAAGCGATGTGCATTTTCTAGTATTTGCGTTATAATAAGAGTGAAATCATATGAAAGGAGTACCTATTTTTATCGACAGGATAAAGTGACTTTTTAGAGAAAAAGTGACGCTTGGTTGGCGTAATTTCCAACAAATCAAAAGCAATAGGACATACATCTATGGAAGAAAAAACATTTCAACGAATCAAGGAATTAACTGAATTACAAGGAACCAGCGGATTTGAAGACGACATTCGCGCGTACATGAAAGAACATATCACCCCGTTAGTGGACGATGTTCAATATGATGGTTTAGGTGGTATTTTTGGGATTAAACGTTCAAAAGTGGAAGCAGCGCCACGCGTAATGGTAGCAGCCCACATGGACGAAGTTGGCTTCATGTTAACTCAAATTAACGATAATGGTTTATTCCAAGTGGTTCCTTTAGGTGGCTGGAATCCCTATGTTGTTTCAGCACAACGTTTTACGTTAAAAACAAGTAAAGGGAACTATCCATGTATTTCTTCATCTATTCCGCCACACTTGTTGCGTGGTACGAGTGGTCAAAAACAATTAGAAGTCTCTGATGTGTTATTTGATGCAGGATTCTCTTCAAAAGAAGAAGCTAAAAGCTTTGGCGTTCGTCCAGGGGATTCCATTGTTCCACAAACAGAAACGATTAAAACAGCTAATGGCAAAAATATTATCAGTAAATCATGGGATAACCGCTATGGTTGTACGTTGGTATTAGATGCATTGGAAACGTTACAAAATGAAGAATTAGGCCACACATTAATTGCTGGAGCAAACGTACAAGAAGAAGTCGGTTTACGTGGTTCTAAACCATCTGTTCATAAATTTAATCCAGATATCTTCTTTGCGGTGGATTGTTCAGCGGCAGATGATATTCACACGAAAAAAGGGACATATGGTCATTTAGGTGAAGGAACGTTATTACGGATTTTCGACCCAGGTTTAATCACATTGCCTCGCTTGCGTGAATATTTATTGGATACAGCAGCGACACACAATATTCCGTATCAATATTTTGTTTCTAAAGGCGGAACGGATGCTGGGGCAGCGCACACAACTAATAATGGTGTACCAAGTACAGTCATCGGCGTTTGTGGTCGTTACATCCATACGCATCAAACAATGTTTAGTATTGCGGATTATGAAGCAGCGCGGGAAATGTTGTTACAAGCATTACGTGGCTTGGATAAATCAACAGTTAATACAATTGTTTACGGAAAGTAGAGGATGTTTAAATGATTTATCCCAATTCATTAGAAGAACTAGCAACTTATGTTGAAAAAGGTAAAAATGTTTTCTTCTTTACTGCTGATTGGTGCGGAGACTGTCGTTTCATTAAACCAGTCATGCCTGAAATTGAAGAAGCATTTCCAGCGTTTCAATTTATCGAAGTCGACCGTGATCAGTTTATTGACGTGGCTGCCGAGTGGAATATTTTTGGTATTCCGAGTTTTGTCGTAATTGAAAACGGTCAAGAGTTAGGACGCTTAGTAAATAAAGATCGAAAAACAAAAGAAGAAATCAGTGCATTTTTAACTAGCTTAGGCTAATTTTCATGAACCAGAGGAACCATTAAATTAAGAGAGAATCAGCTGGACAAAAGGGCGTTCTGCGCAAGGGTCCTAAATTCATTTTTGACTCTAGATTCTTAGTCAAAGAAGCCTTTTAGATCAGCCTCCATCGGGAAGGTGACGAAAATGGAAGAACAAATGTATAAAAATATTCTTGTCGGCGTAGACGGTAGTGATCAAGCTAATTTAGCTTATGAACGTGCAATTGAGGTTGCTCGTCGAAACGGAAGCCGAGTCATTGTTGCAAATATTTTAGAAAATCAAGTGTATACAATGATGGGGTATTCGACGTTAAATGATCAATTAATTGATCAAGAAACAGCCGCTGCGGAAGAATTAATGGCCGATTGTAAAAAGTATGCTGAAAGCGTTGATTTTCATAATGTTGAAACAGTTACCATGTTTGGTTCACCCAAAGAAGTCATGAGTCATGAATTACCTGAAAAATACAATGTTGATTTAATTATGGTGGGACAATCAGGATTAAACGCAGTCGAACGTGTGGTCATGGGAAGCGTCAGTAGCTACATTATTCGTCAAGCCCCTTGCGATGTCTTAATTGTTCACTCTGAAGAAAAATAAGCAAAAAAAGTTATTGATTGAATAGAGAGTTGACCCTACGTTTCTTTTGTTTTTTCAAAGGATCAGCGGCTTGTCACTCAAAATTGAGGACTTGGAGAATAAGTCGTAGCGACATATTTTCCAAGTCTTTTAGTTTTTCGACAAAAAAGTATGCACAAGGGGTCAATTTTTGATAAGATAAGACAGGAAAACGACAGAGGAGGAACAGAAATGATTTTTGCATATAACAAAGAACACGTTGGCGATGTCTTACTTGTCATCGTTGCGGACGATCAAGGTGCGGAAAACCAAGTAAAACGTGTCGGCGATGTGGCACGTGTAAGTTTAGTTGAGGCGCCAGAAACAGTGGTAGCTTGGAATATTTTCAATGCTTCAGCGCTTCTAGGTGACATTAATGGCACCGGCCAAGTGACTTTAACAGACGAACAAATCGAAAAAGTCAATACAGCGATTAAAGATGCGGGATTTTCAGAAACCCTTGAAAAAGACGACACCCCTAAAATTGTGGTTGGCTTTGTCAAATCATGTAAAAAACACCCAGATTCAGATCATTTATCTATCACACAAACAGAAGTAGACAACGGCGAAATCTTACAAATTGTTTGTGGCGCACCGAACATCAAAGCAGGACAAAAAGTAGTTGTGGCCAAACCAGGCGCAATGATGCCTGATGGTTTAATGATTTGGCCAGGGGTTTTACGTGGTGAAGAAAGTTTTGGAATGATTTGTTCAGCAAAAGAATTACGTTTACCAAATGCACCAGCTAAAAAAGGAATCTTAGAATTGCCTTTTGATGCAGAAGTTGGTTCTGCATTTGCGGTAGGAGAATAAAAGAAAGAAACGACCTGTTGTTTGAACAACAGGTCGTTTCTTTCTTTTATTGATTGCTGCGATTATTTTGTTGTGTTAAAGCTGATTTATCAATGGTTAAATCGATAGTTGCTTTCATTTCTTTAGAACCACGATAATAAGTCACTTCCATTTTGTCGCCAACTTTTTTCTTGTAAAGCGCGCTTTGTAAATCTGTAGTAGAGCTTACGTCTTGGCCGTCAACTTTCGTGATAACATCGTATTTTTCCAATCCAGCCTTTTCAGCAGGGGTCGCTGCTTCAACACCACGAACCACTACGCCAGTTTTTACAGAAGCTGGAATTTTTAAAATTTGTTCTTGTTGTTGTGAAGAGATACCTGTTAAATCAGACATCGTAATCCCGAGAGCTGGCCGCGTCACTTTACCATCTTTTTCTAATTGGTTGATAATGTTGACTACGTCATTACTTGGAATGGCAAAGCCCATCCCTTCAACGCTCACTTGACTAGTTGATTGCACAATTTTTACTGAGTTAATTCCAATGACTTGTCCTTGAATATTGATTAGTGGACCACCAGAGTTTCCTGGATTGATGGCAGCATCGGTTTGAATGGCATTAATATTGATGGTTTCACCAGACTCGTTTTTATTGGTAATATTTCTATTCACAGAAGAGATGATTCCTTGTGTGACAGAGTTAGCATAATCAGAGCCTAGAGGGGAACCAATTGCAATAGCAGGCTCACCGACTGTGATTTTACTAGAATTTCCAAACTCAGCGACTTGATCAACTTTGTCGGAAGAAATTTTAATCACGGCTAAATCCGTGTAAGCATCGGTTCCGACTAATTCGCCTTTCACTTTGGTACCATCAGATAAAACAACTTCCAATCCTTGCGCTTTATCTACGACGTGGTTATTTGTCACGACATAAGCCGTTTTACCATCTTTCTTATAAATAACCCCACTACCTTCACTGGCTGCTTCTAAATCGTTACCATTGTTGCCGGAAGAGTCTTGAGTACCTTCATTCCCACCGAACAATCCCCCAAAAGGATCATCTGCCGAAGAATTGTTGCTAGCACTTTGCATATTAATGACAGAAACCACAGAATTTTGAACTTTTTTCACGGCTTTTGTGACATCGCTAGACACATTGTAACTTACATTGCTGACTTTTGTGTCGCCGTGATTAGTGGATGTCGTCGTCGCCGCATTATTTCCGCCGTTGGGTGTGGGAATAATCCCAGAATAAGCGCCTCCTAGAATAAGGGCGCCACCAAGTAAGCCGCCAGCTAAACCAATCCCAAATTTTTGCAATAAACTTTTTTTATCTGAATTAGGTGTAACATCTTTTCGTTGCATAAAATAACCTCCCAATAAGTGCATCTGAATTTTCTATATTAAGTATATCTGTTTCCTACTCCTTTAGTCTATCGAATAGCTTTGAATTTTTTATGAACAACTTAGGGAAAAATTACAGAAAAAATACGAATGAAAAAGTTATACACAGAAAAATGTGAACAAATCGGGAATAACTCTGTGTACAGTTTTCAGAAAAGTTATCCACAGAATGTGGATAATGTGGACAAATCAGTGGCGAATATGTGTTTGTATTGAAAAAGCTGTTAAATAAAGTAATTTTTTAGTTTGTTCTGTGGATAACTCTGTGTATATGTGTATAAGTATGTGGAAACGTTGTGGAAAGTAGCCAAACTTCGTGCTAAAATAAGAAAGAAGAGAAAACGAGAAAGTAGTGGAATAGGTGAAAATTAAACTAGTAACAGTCGGAAAACTGAAAGAAAAATACCTGATTCAAGGCATTAATGAATATCTGAAACGTTTAAATAGCTATGCCAAGATGGAAATCATTGAAGTACCAGATGAAAAAGCCCCAGAAAAACTCAGTGACGCTGAAATGCTTCAAGTCAAAGAAAAAGAAGGCCAACGTATTTTGGGGAAAATTAATGACAACGAATACGTCTTTGTTTTAGCCATTAATGGCAAACAATTATCTAGTGAAGAATTTTCAAAAGAAATTGAACAATTAGGGATTAGTGGCAAAAGTAATCTAACCTTTGTCATTGGTGGCTCCTTAGGTCTCAGTGATTCAGTCCTTCAGCGAAGTAACCAACAAATTTCTTTTGGCCGCTTAACTTATCCACATCAGTTAATGCGTTTGGTATTAGTTGAACAAATTTATCGTGGTTTTCGGATTATGAAAGGGGAACCGTATCATAAATAGGAAGTAGGCTGGTTGCTCAGTAAGTTCTATGAATCAAGTCATTACTTGAAAAATATATGAAGTAAAATATCTTTAGTCTGTTTGTCTGATAGAAAATAAAAAAATTCAATCAAACTGGTTTGAGAGCAACGTTACCGTTCAAACAATAAATAAAAATGAGAGGAATGGCAAAAAACAATGGTCATTCCTCTCGTTTTTTCAAAAAAATTGTCCGATTGTTGTGCCTCAGAAACAGGTTCAGCACCCATAATTATTATTTTAAAATGAGAAAAAATTAAGGGATTATCATAAAAATCAATATTTTTAACGTGAAAAGTTGAATAAGCTCTTTAATGAAGAAAACGCTATTGACAGTAACCAAAAATTACCTTAAAGTGAAAGCGTAAACATGTATAATATTTCATGTGACTAGGGAAAACTAGGCATGAAAAGTCTGTCTGAAGTAATTACTTTAGGTTGTCTTTTCATGCCTAATTTTTATATAGAATACTTAGTAGAGGAGGAAGTTGATTAAATTATCAGAAAAAAGTGTTTGGAAAAGTCGGATTGGTTGCTTAAAAATAGAAAGATATGGGGAAAAATATGATTAAAAAAATAATAGTCGTTGTTGCTTTCATGCTTACAGGCTTCTCGCTAACTGCGATGAGTGCATCTGCAGAAGAAATAACTGATTTATTTTTACAAAAAGAAGTGACATATTCTGGTGTAGAAGGAGGAAAAATTGGAGAGAATTGGAAATACCCTCAATTTGTTGGCGAAAAAGCTGTCGATGGCGATGAAACAACACGCTGGTCCGCTGATAAGCAAGATGAACAATGGTTAATTGTTGATTTGGGTGAAGTAAAAAACATTGGCGAACTCGTTTTACAGTTGCATGCAGAAAGTCCTGTGTATGAAATCTTAGTTTCAACAGATGGTGAAAGCTATCAATCTATCTTTAAAGAAGAGAATGGGCAAGGTGGCCAACCTACTAAAAAATATATTGATGGCAATAATGTACAAGCACGTTTTGTAAAATATCAGCAGATGAAAATGTGGCAACACACAAATAAGCAATTTTACAGTTCAAGTATTATTTCGTTTGAAGCATATGAAAAAAAACGACTGCCAGAAGCGATTAAACTTTTAACAGAGAACCTGACTATTAGTGAAAAAAGAAAGCAACAGCTAGCCTTTGAAGTGTCACCAGCTGGAGTAGATATTACAGAAGATCAGATTGAGTGGTCAAGTAGTGATCCTACTATTGTGACGGTTGACCAAACGGGTAATTTAACAGCAGTTAAGAGTGGTGAAGCGAAGGTAACAGTCAAAATTAAAGGAACAGAAATTAGTGATACAATTCCTGTGACTGTTGTAGCAGAAAATAAACAATATGCGGAAATGCGAGCAAAATGGAAAATGCGATTGTTAGGTACAACGCAGTATGATAACGATGCAGATGTGCAACAGTATCGTGCCCAGATTGCTACGGAGAGTTTAGCATTGTGGCAAACGCTTAATCAAGCAGCAGATCGTGGGTATCTGTGGGAACGAAAACCATCGGATACAGTGTCTGCTGATTACACGACTCAATTTACCAATATTAAAAAATTAGCGTTAGGCTACTATGAACCATCAAGTGAGCTTTTTGAAAAACCGGAAGTTTATGATGCGATTGTTAAAGGCATTGAATTTATGATTGATACAAAAAAATACAATGGAACGTATTACACAGGTAACTGGTGGGATTGGCAAATTGGTTCCGCGCAGCCGCTAACAGATACATTGATTTTATTACATGATGACCTATTGAATACAGATGCAGAAAAATTAAATAAATTTACTGCTCCGCTGATGCTGTATGCAAAAGATCCAAACATACAATGGCCAATTTATCGTGCAACAGGGGCTAACTTAACAGATATTTCAATCACCGTTTTAGGTACTGGACTTTTGTTAGAAGATAATCAACGCCTAGTACAAGTACAAGAAGCTGTTCCGTCCGTTTTAAAAAGTGTTTCCTCTGGTGATGGCTTATATCCTGATGGTTCCTTGATTCAACATGGTTATTTTCCGTACAACGGCAGTTACGGGAATGAGTTGCTAAAAGGGTTTGGACGAATTCAGACTATTTTACAAGGTTCCGACTGGGAGATGAATGACCCTAACATTAGTAATTTATTTAATGTTGTTGATAAAGGTTACTTACAATTAATGGTAAATGGAAAAATGCCATCGATGGTTTCTGGTAGAAGTATTTCCAGAGCGCCAGAAACGAATCCTTTTACTACAGAGTTTGAATCGGGTAAAGAAACAATAGCTAATTTAACCTTAATTGCAAAATTTGCACCAGAAAATTTAAGAAATGACATTTATACATCTATCCAAACATGGCTTCAACAAAGTGGGTCATACTATCATTTCTTTAAAAAACCAAGAGATTTTGAAGCGTTAATTGACTTGAAAAATGTAGTGAATAGTGCGTCACCTGCCCAAGCGACACCAATGCAATCTTTAAATGTATATGGTTCGATGGATCGAGTCCTACAGAAAAATAACGAATATGCGGTGGGTATTAGTATGTATTCACAACGTGTCGGAAACTATGAATTTGGGAATACGGAAAATAAAAAAGGCTGGCATACAGCAGACGGCATGCTTTATTTATACAATCAAGACTTTGCTCAGTTTGATGAAGGATACTGGGCAACGATCGATCCATATCGATTACCAGGAACGACAGTTGACACAAGAGAATTGGCAAATGGTGCTTATACAGGGAAACGCAGTCCCCAGTCATGGGTAGGTGGCTCAAATAATGGACAGGTTGCCTCTATAGGAATGTTTTTAGATAAAAGTAATGAAGGAATGAACTTAGTTGCTAAAAAATCTTGGTTCTTATTAGATGGTCAAATCATTAATTTGGGAAGTGGCATTACTGGTACGACAGATGCTTCGATTGAAACAATCCTCGATAATCGGATGATTCATCCACAGGAAGTGAAGCTTAACCAAGGTTCAGACAAAGATAATTCTTGGATTAGTTTAAGCGCAGCGAATCCATTGAATAACATTGGCTATGTTTTTCCTAATTCAATGAATACGCTTGATGTTCAAATAGAAGAACGCTCTGGTCGCTACGGAGATATTAACGAATACTTTGTTAATTATAAAACCTATACAAATACATTTGCTAAAATTAGTAAAAATTATGGCAAGACTGTTGAAAATGGTACTTACGAATATTTAACAGTGGTTGGGAAAACGAATGAAGAAATCGCAGCTCTTTCTAAAAACAAAGGCTATACTGTTCTAGAAAATACAGCAAACTTACAAGCCATTGAAGCAGGTAATTATGTCATGATGAATACATGGAATAATGACCAAGAAATTGCAGGACTGTATGCGTATGATCCAATGTCGGTTATTTCAGAAAAAATTGATAACGGTGCTTATCGCTTAACTCTTGCGAATCCTTTACAAAATAATGCATCCGTTTCTATTGAATTTGATAAGGGCATTCTTGAAGTAGTCGCAGCGGACCCAGAAATTTCTGTTGACCAAAATATTATCACTTTAAATAGTGCGGGGTTAAATGGCAGCTCGCGTTCAATCACTGTTAAAACAACTCCTGAAGTAACGAAAGAAGCGTTAGAAAAATTAATTCAGGAACAAAAAGAACACCAAGAAAAAGATTACACCGCAAGCAGCTGGAAAGCCTACAGCGAAGCACTGAAACAAGCGCAAACTGTGGCAGATCAAACAACAGCAACGCAAGCAGAAGTAGACCAAGCAGAAGCAAAACTACGCTCGGCAGTGAAGCAATTGGTAAAAGTGCCAACTAAAGAAGTAGATAAAACCAACTTGTTGAAAATCATCAAAGAAAACGAGAAACACCAAGAAAAAGACTACACCGCAAGCAGCTGGAAAGTCTACAGCGAAGCATTGAAACAAGCACAAACTGTGGTAGATCAAGCAACAGCAACGCAAGCAGAAGTAGACCAAGCAGAAGCAAAACTACGCTCGGCAGTGAAGCAATTGGTAAAAGTGCCAACTAAAGAAGTAGATAAAACCAACTTGTTGAAAATCATCAAAGAAAACGAGAAACACCAAGAAAAAGACTACACCGCAAGCAGCTGGAAAGTCTACAGCGAAGCATTGAAACAAGCACAAACTGTGGCAGATCAAACAACAGCAACGCAAGCAGAAGTAGACCAAGCAGAAGCAAAACTACGCTCGGCAGTGAAGCAATTGGTAAAAGTGCCAACTAAAGAAGTAGATAAAACCAACTTGTTGAAAATCATCAAAGAAAACGAGAAACACCAAGAAAAAGACTACACCGCAAGTAGCTGGAAAGCCTACAGCGAAGCACTGAAACAAGCGCAAACTGTGGCAGATCAAACAACAGCAACGCAAGCAGAAGTAGACCAAGCAGAAGCAAAACTACGCTCGGCAGTGAAGCAATTGGTAAAAGTGCCAACTAAAGAAGTAGATAAAACCAACTTGTTGAAAATCATCAAAGAAAACGAGAAACACCAAGAAAAAGACTACACCGCAAGTAGCTGGAAAGCCTACAGCGAAGCATTGAAACAAGCACAAACTGTGGTAGATCAAGCAACAGCAACGCAAGCAGAAGTAGACCAAGCAGAAGCAAAACTACGCTCGGCAGTGAAGCAATTGGTAAAAGTGCCAACTAAAGAAGTAGATAAAACCAACTTGTTGAAAATCATCAAAGAAAACGAGAAACACCAAGAAAAAGACTACACCGCAAGCAGCTGGAAAGTCTACAGCGAAGCATTGAAACAAGCACAAACTGTGGCAGATCAAACAACAGCAACGCAAGCAGAAGTAGACCAAGCAGAAACAGAGTTACGTTCGGCAGTGAAGCAATTAACATTGAAAAATAGTGGGGAAAATAAAAAGGAGCAAAAAAATGGGGGGAATAATGGACACTTAAATACTAGTACAGGAGTTGATCAAACTGGTACGAAACAAGTTAAGCCATCAAGCCAAGGTGGTTTCAGAAAAGCTAGCCAATTTTTACCGAGCACAGGAGAAAAGAAATCAATCGCGCTTGTGATTATTGGTCTTCTAGTTATCGCCAGTGGGTGTCTTTTAGTTTTTCGTAAAAGTAAATCGAAGAAGTAAAAAATTACGGATTCACTAAAAACATAATAAAAAAGCAGACTTCCATACAAGAAGTCTGCTTTTTCATTAATTACTCCGCTTCCGCATTTTGCAAGTCAGCGACATCAGTCAGATAAGTGGCTTCATCCAACAAATCTTCCGAATGTGCGACATAAATCGCAGTGGCGCTATCACCAACCACGTTTAGGCTAGTAACGAGCATTTCGATTGGACGATTAATGGCTAAAATCAATGAATACGTCGCAATCGCAATCTCATTGTTATAGTTTAAACCAGTTAAAATAGTGAAAAGGATAATTCCGCCAGCGCCAGGTGCCGCCGGTGTACCAATAGATGACATTAAAGCTAAAATGGCAATCAAGGCAATATTAGCTGGTGTCACTTCATAACCAGCTACGCCCGCCACAAAAATAGCCGCAATTACTTGCATAATCGCTGTGCCGTTCATATTAATAGTCATTCCTAACGGCAAGACAAAGGCGGCAACATCGCTGTCGACACCTAACTCTTCAACCGTTGTTTTTGTATTTAACGGTAAAGTGGCTGCCGAAGAAGAAGTAGAAAATCCAAAGACCACAACTTTCATAATCTTTTTAATAAAAGGAACAGGATTTAATTTTGTCGCAAATAAGATAAATAATGGGTAACCGATCATCAAAAAGGCTAAGAGCGTCGCTGTCGTTGTTACGACGTAGACTAACGCTGGTTTTAAATAATCAATCCCGTAAGAAGCAAACGTCCGAACTAACAACATAAAGACGGCAATAGGAGCAAATTTAGTAATTACAAAGGTTAAAAATAACGTGACCATCGCATTGACTTCTTCAATTAATTTTTTGAAAACACGAATTTTATCCCCTAATGCATTAATACATAAACCAGTAATCACTGCCAACACAACAACAGCTAAAATCGCACCATTGTCGCTAAATGCAGAACCGATATTTTTCGTGACAGCATTGACTATCACCATTAATGGGTTGCCGCTCGTACTTACTTCGACAGGAGCTAGCGTTTCAGATAACGACACATTAAAAGCGCCAGTTAAATATACGCTATAGCCCACAATTCCTGCCGTTAATAGAGCAATCAGTGACATCGATAAAAAGCCAAAAATTGTTTTATAGGAAATTCGTCCTAATTTTTGCGTATCGGTAATATGACAAATGGCTAAAGTAATTGAAGTAAAGACCATCGGCAAAATCACTAATTGTAGGCCGTTGATAAATAGTTGACCAATAATATAGAAAAGCCCAATCGCAGATTGTCCTTTTTCAGGGTCTGAAATATCTTGGAAAAGAATCTGATTGATTGTCTGCCACACAGCGCCTTGATTGCTGCGAACAAGGTGCTCTCTTAAAAATAAAAAGCCGAGCCCAACGATTAACCCTCCCACCAATGAAATCACCATTTTTTTGGTAAATGAGATACCTTTCACTTCACGTTTTTTCTTTTCCACTTTGTTGCCTCCCAAATAAATTGATTAAGCACCGCGCAAAAAAAGCCTTGCACACAAAAAAAGGGCAAGACATCTCGTATCATTCACTATACAAAAATACAGAATTTTACAGAACTTTGCCTTGTTAGCCTCTCGGACTATCTTAAAGGTACTTTTCCACATACTAAGGGAAACTACGAGAATTGTCAATTCTTTTTTACTTAGGGGGGTGTTATTTTGAAGAAAGAAAGTGATCTTTACCCTTTCCGCAGATACCGCAGCCAAAAAAGAACTACAACGGATTCTTTTGCAGTATAATAGAAAATAGAAACGAAAGAACAGGCACCAACACAAAGGAGGTATTTTTATGAAAGTCACTCAACTTTCTAGTGAAACCCTTGACCGAGCGCACGAACGTTTTGAAGAAACACTTGCGCAAATGACCGTTGCCGAAGCAAACACGATGCCCGCACCATTAATCAAGTCTGTTACTTGGCTGATGTGGCACACAGCCAGAGAATTAGACCTACAAATTTCCGCACTTAATCATAGTGATCCGTTATGGCTTAGTCAACACTGGACAGAAAAATTTGCCTTGGATTTGCCAGATGAAACAGAAGACTGGCATCACACACCAGAGGAAGCGGCGAAAGTCGTGGTGGCAGAAAAGCAATTGCTTAGTGACTATTTGGCTGCCAGTGTGGCACTTACCAAAAGCTATTTAGACCAAATCAAAGAAGAACAATTGTCAGACGTGATTGATAAAAATTGGACCCCGCCGGTGACTAGACAAGTGCGTTTAGTTTCAGTGATTGATGATGCAGTGATGCATTCTGGGCAAGCCGTTTATACACGAAGATTAGTCATTGGAAAATGATAAATAAGCAAAAACAAAAAATGCTTCTGCCTAAGCAGGAGTATTTTTTATTGAGAGAAAAAATACATAAAAATAATGAACGAAGGACTGTCCACTTTTTCCCTAGTTGAAACGTTGTATAAGTGAAAGGAGAAATCAGATGAAAAAGGAGGCAAATTTTGACGAAGTACTATTTTCTTTGGGGCAAGAAGTCATCCAAGTCTTGATTCGCCGAGGAGCAAGTCTTGAAGATGCACAAGATGCAGTGTCGCAAACGTATACAACGATTTTTTCAATATTACCTGAAATTACATCAGAAAATCTACGCCCGTGGTTTTTCCGAGTAACATTTAATTACTACATTACGATGTATCGAAAAAAGAAACGAGAACGCACTTTTGTGGCAAACAGCCATCCTGTGCAATCAATAGAAAAAATGGAAGGGCAAGAGTTATTATTATTGATCGATTCCTTAAAAGATGAGGAACAAGAACTAGTACTTTTGAAATATTATTATCAATTATCGTATGCCGAGATTGCGTTGATTTTAGAATTATCTGTTGAAAATGTTCGCAAAAAATTGTATCGCACACGTCAAAAATTAAAAAAAGAACTGGAGGAATAGAAGTGGATTTAAAAAAAAGTATTCGTAAAGCGAAAAGAAAACAATTTATCGTGATTGGTGCCATAACCGTTGTTAGTTTTGCTGTATTGTTTGTCGGTTTTTTTGTGGGAATGGATAAACTTTCGACGAAAAACTATCATACCCTACTAGAAGTAATTAATGATCAAGAAATGATTGCTTCACCAAACACTCAATTAGATTCCCAAGTAATTGCTAATAATTCGCCTTTTGGGGGCGAAGTTGTGACCAATCGTTCAAAAAATATTGATGGTTACACGGTGGAGTGGAGTAATTTACGTAGCAGATATAGCTTTTTCAGAAATTCGATTGACTGGAATGAAGTCTATCCTGGTAGCTATTATTCTTCTAAGAATTTTTATGAATACAACCGACAAACCAAGCAGAAAGTAGCATCTTTTTATAACCCAGCGATTACCAATTACTATGGTGGTATCAAAAACGAATTAAGTGAATTAGATAAAATGGAAAACCAAGTAGCGGAAGTGGCGATTTCTTTTGATAAACCTTATCCATATGAAGAAGTCCGCAAAATGTTACCGAGCAATGTCAACTTAGTTTGGCTCTATGTTTACTCCGAAACGGTTAATGAAGCAGAAGGTCCTTCTGGTACGCTGCCTTATGGTTTTCAATTAAGCATGGACGATCACAACGAAATATTTGATCCTGAAAACGACAAGCAACACTTTTTTGAAACCTTAGAAAAATCCCCCATGTTTGCTGACAACCAAGAAGGCCAAAAGTTTATCCAACAAAATAAAAATAAAAAAGTCGAAAAATTACCTATTTGGGGAGTCATGCTTACCGGACAAACCAAAAATTTCAAAGCCTTACAAAATGAACCTTTTGTTCGTGGTGCTTCAATTGGCGTAACGGCACCTATCGTTCCCTATATTCAGCCAGAGAAATAAACGTTTTTCAGAACTCTAAGCCTTCCGACTGATTTTGCTTCAACGATATTGTCAGTAAAAATAGAAAACGTTATAATAGAATGGATCACAGGAAGTGCTTCTACAATGCGTGGGAGCACTTTTTTTACTTATCTATGAGGAGGGCAAGTGAATGTTTTTTAATTTTATTGGGTTAACGTTATTTTTTGGTATCGGGATCTTAGTTGCGAATGGCGCCAAAATTGTAGCGAATAAAGGGAAAAAGAGTAAGGGGACCATTCTATTAATGGCGATGGAATTGCTCTTGTTAGGTATCTTTTTATTTGTGACTTTGCCAAGTAAAAATCTTTCAACCGTGTTATGGATTAATCTGATTGGCGCAGTGATTGCTAGTGGGGTGTTATTAAGTACACGCTTAGCTAGTAAAGTCGAAGTTCTTGGTATCCAAAAGGGCCGCAAAGAAGTAGGAAAGAATACCAACAAAACGGCTAACAAAGACTGGTCTGGCAAAATTTTGGGTGTTGCCGTTTTGGCAATGATTTTGTTGACTATTGTCAGTAGTATTACCAAAATCTCTTCTATTGATGAAATTTATCAAACGATTCCTTTAAAAACGGAAGAAAAAGCTGAAGTTTTAACTTCGGCGAAAGAAACACCCATTGCGATTGCACCACAAACGGCGAAACGAAAAATGTTACAAAAATTTTCCGTCATTCCCAATTCCAATATGTTTACTTTGGATGGTATAACGGCACAAGTTGTCAATGGCGAGTATGTTTATGTAGCAACAGTCGAATTTAATGGCTTCTTTAAATGGCTAAAACTGGGGGAAGTACCTGGCTATTTCATCATTAGTGCGACAGATATCAACGCACAGCCAGAATTTGTAGAAAAACCAATTGTTTATACTCCTTCAGCTTACTTTGGCAAAGATGCCGCACGAAAAATTTATTCCGCTTATCCAGGTTATGCAGCAACTGGCACAATCAATTTAGAGCTGGACGACCAAGGGAATCCTTACTATATTCAAACGCTTTACAAAGAGTATGGGGTTTCTGGTCGCATGCACTATAATGAATTTAAAACGGCAGTATTGAATGCTACAACAGGAGAAGTTAACGTTTATGACAGTCAAAAAGCCCCAAGTTTCGTTGATGCGCCGATTACTAGTTCAGCGGCGAATAGCTTAAATGAATTCTTTGGTCGTTACAGTCAAGGCTGGTGGAACCAGACAATGTTTGGTGCCAAAAAAGATGTCAAAATTCCAACTGAAAATGGTATTTATGCATCAGGACAAATTACGCCGATGATGAACAAGGAAGGGAACCAGTTGCTTTATTTTACGGACTTTACAAGTAGTGAAAAAGACCAAGATTCCGCTTTAGGTTACTCCTTAATCAATGCCCGAACAGGTCAAGTTACGTATTATCGTGATACTAAAGTCGGCATTATGGATAGTGATGGCGCCATTTCTATCGCTTCAAAAATTTATCCAGAAAAGAAATGGAAAGCTAGTATGCCAGTCCTTTATAACATTGATGGCGTGCCAACGTGGATTGTTTCGTTAATGGACAGTAAAGGGATTTTCAAAAAATATGTCTATATAAACGCCGTAGATAATGATATTGTGATTGATGCAGACACGGCACAAGGCGCATTAGACGCTTATCGAATTGAGTTAGTAACCAAAGGAAGTAACAATGAAAATACAGACAAAGCCAACTTGAAAACGATGCAAGGTAAAGTAGCTCGTGTCTCAGTAGTAGCTGGGGAAGCGCAAACGGTAGTTTCATTTTTACTAGAAGATGAAAAAACCATTTTTAGCGTAACAACTAATAACAGTCCGCTGGCGCTATTCTTAAAAGAGGGCGACCAAGTGACATTTAAAGCCGTAGTGACTGAAAATGCTAAAGCAGCGAATGTTGAAGAATTGAAAATTGCAGGATTAAACTAAATAAAACACCTCTTTTCTATAGAAAAGAGGTGTTTTATTCTTGGAAAAGAAGAAAAATCCACTTATTTCTGCTATGATAAGAGAGAAAAAGAATACGAAGGAGCTTCGCCCATGCGCAACATAAAATTAACCATTGAATACGATGGTAAAAGATACTTAGGTTGGCAACGACTAGGTAATTCAGAGAAAACGATTCAAGGGAAAATTGAAAGTATTTTAACACAAATGACGGGTGAACCGATTGAAATTATTGGCTCAGGCAGAACGGATGCCGGCACACATGCACGTGGTCAAGTAGCGAATTTTAAAACGACTAGTTCACTAACAACAACTGAAATGTTATCCTTTTTAAATCGATATTTACCTGGCGATATTGTTGTTAAAGAAGTTACAGAAATGCCTGAACGTTTTCATGCACGGTATAACGCCACAGGCAAACAATACAGCTACTATGTTTGGAATAGCCCAATTCCTAATGCCTTTGAACGGTATCATAGTTTTCACTTTCCCAAAGCGTTGGATCAAGAAAAAATGGAACAAGCTTGCCAAAAATTAATAGGGACCCATGATTTTATTGGTTTTTCAGCATTGAAAAAAACAAAAAAATCGACTACTCGAACGATTGAAAAGATTACGATTGAAAGAAACGGCGAAATGTTACAGTTCACTTTTGTGGGCAATGGTTTCTTGCATAAAATGGTCCGCATCCTCGTTGGGACACTTTTAGAAATTGGTGCAGGCACCAAAGAATTAGCGATAATTGACGAATTATTCGCAACAAAAGTCCGAGAAGGCGCAGGTGAAACGGCTCCTGCACAAGGATTGTTTTTAGATGAAGTGTATTATAAATAACAAAAAAATAAATTTTCTTTAACCACACCAATTAAAAAGTTGAACTTCATCTAAAAAGTGCTAACGTTAAGAAGAGATTAACAATAGAAAGAGGTCATTTTTTTGCTATCTTTACTTATTTCTGTCAAAAAATTATTTTCATCTTTTTTAGGTATCTTAAAAAAAGAAGACACTCGTGCCTTGTTCTTTTTACTGGCAACCACGTTGTTGAGTGGGACCATTTTTTATTCAACAGTGGAAAAATTGTCGCCATTAGATTCGTTATATTTAAGTTTCATGACGTTAACCACGATTGGTTATGGAGATGTGCATCCAGTTACTGACTTGGGAAAAATTTTCACCATGGTTTATGCTACAGTAGGCTTGGGGATTATGGCTATGTTTATTTCGGTCGTAGCAAAATCCTACTTGTATTCTAAACAAAGTCATCACCACCATCACCATAAAAACAAAGAACATTCAGCGGAAAAGTCTTCAGAAAAATAGACGAAATTGATGAGTTGACCAAGTGTTTCTCGAAAAATGAAAGTTTTTTGAGAAACACTCTTTTTTTATCTTAATAATTATGGTAGTATGTCCCAAACTGTATTTTATTTTAAAGGAGCGTGAAGTGAATGGTCAAAGCGATTCGGAAATTATCGTTAATTCAAAAAATCATGATAGGGATTGTGATTGGAACCACCTTGGGTTTCTTGGTGCCAGAATGGACCTTCATCAGCGTTCTTGGTGAATTGTTTGTGGGCGCCTTAAAAGCAATTGCGCCGATTTTAGTTTTTGTCTTAATTATTGCGTCGCTAGCCCAACAAAAGGCTGGGGCGAAAACATATGTTGGATCAATTTTAGTTGTGTATCTGTTAGCGACATTTTTGGCAGCTGTTGTTGCCGTGACGGCAAGCTATCTGTTTCCCGTTAAGATTGTCTTGGAGGCGGCGCAGGAAGCGCAAGCAGCCCCAACGCAACTTAGTGATGTTTTAAGCAATGTGTTAACAAGCGTTGTCCAAAATCCGATTCAAGCGATGATTGAAGGCAATTATTTATCTGTTTTATTTTGGTCCTCATTAATCGGTATTGGGTTACGTCAAAGTTCGGTCGCTACCAAGGATGTGATTGCCAATCTTTCAACAGGGATTACCACGGTCGTTCAAATGATTATCGGCATTGCGCCAATTGGAATTCTAGGTTTGGTGTTTCATTCGGTGGCAACAACAGGCATTGCAGGGTTAGCCAAGTATGGTCAGTTACTATTATTGTTAATTGGTACGATGGCCGTGGTTGCTTTAGTCGTTTATCCAGCGATTGTTTTTTGGAATATTCGGCAAAATCCGTATCCGTTAGTCTTTTTTGTATTAAAGGAAAGTGCGATTCCCGCATTCTTTACACGCAGTTCTGCGGCCAATATTCCCATTAATATGGAATTAGCGAAAGCAATGGATTTAAATGAAGAATCTTATGCGGTCTCTATTCCGCTAGGCGCAACGATTAATATGGGCGGCGCAGCCATTACGATTACCATTATGACATTGGCGACAGTCCACACATTAGGCATGTCCGTGCCAATCTATTTAGCATTATTGTTGAGTATCATCGCCGCTGTTTCTGCTTGTGGGGCTTCAGGAATTGCTGGTGGTTCCTTGTTGTTAATTCCGCTTGCATGTAGTTTGTTTGGCATTTCCAATGATATTGCCATGCAAGTCGTCGGCGTTGGCTTTATCGTCGGCGTAGTCCAAGATTCCATTGAAACAGCGTTGAACTCTTCTAGTGACTTGTTGTTTACCACCTCAGTTGAGTTAGCAGACCGACGTAAAAATGGTGAAATTATTGATGTCAAAGCGTTAATTGGCAAAAGTCAATTGGTGGTCGAACAAGAAAATATTTAAAAGAAAGGAACAACCCGCTAAAATGCGGGTTGTTCCTTTCTTTAATAATCTCGGCCCCATTTTTTTCAGGGGCCACTGAAATTATCGACCATTTTGTGAAGAAAATCCTCTCTATAATAAAGGTATCAAGTAAATAGGAGGTACACGAAATGAAATGGTATCAACTTTCCTCAACAAAAGTAATCGAGCAGACTAAGACGAAGCAAACGGGTCTTTCTAGCGAAGAACGTCAGCAACGTTTACAAACGAATGGTCCAAATAAAATTGAAGAAAAACAACAACTGAAAACGTGGCAAAAGCTAGCCAAACATTTTACAGATTTACTAATGGTGGTCTTACTCGCTGCCGCAATTCTAAAATTTGCCACAGGCGAAGTGGTCGAAGGAAGTATCATTTTTCTAGTGGTACTTGTCAATGGCTTTGTCGGTTATTGGCAAGAGCGTAAAGCAGAAGAATCATTAGACGGCCTGAAACAGATGATGGGCCAAGAGGCAGTCGTTCTAATTGATGGACAAAAAACAACCGTTTCTTCTGAAACATTGGTTCTGGGAGATGTAGTCACGTTACAAGCTGGCGATGTAGTCCCAGCAGATTTGCGCTTATTTGATGTTCATAATCTGATGATTGAAGAATCAATTTTGACAGGCGAATCAGAAGCCGTGGAGAAAATTACCGGTTTCTTGAATGAGGAATTGCCAACAGGCGATCAAAAGAATTTGGCTTTTTCAGGAACACTTGTCCAAGCAGGTTCGGCCTTAGGTGTTGTAGTAGAAACAGGAGATTCCACTGAAGTTGGAAAAATTAATCACGCGTTGCAGTCAGTAGATCAAAAAACAACGCCGCTCGTGCGGAAAATGCACCAATTAAACAAGCAAATTTTCCAAGGGATTATGGTCTTGATCTTGTTCCTAATTTTCTTTACCACTTTTCGTCATGGCATGGAATGGAGCCTCTTATTTTCTGCGATGATTGCATTAATTGTAGCAATGATTCCAGAAGGCTTACCTGCTGTGTTAACGATGATTTTATCGATGGGTGTTCATGAGATGGCTAGAGAAAATGCGATTATTAAAGGCATGCCTTCCGTTGAAACATTAGGCTCAATGACAGTTATCTGTTCAGACAAAACAGGAACGCTAACTAAAAATGAAATGACGGTAATGGATGTAGTGACTGAAGAAATGACCATTGTCAAAGAGATTATGGCCAACTGTCAAGAATTGAAATTACAAGACCAACAAAAAATCGCCGACTTGCAGGGGAATCCTACCGAGTTAGCTTTACTACAATATGTCGATCAGGATCAACTGTCTTTACGCCCTGTAGAAAAGAAAATTCCGTTTAGTTCAAGTTATAAATACATGGCCACTCGCCATCCGCAAGCAGAAGGTTCAATTATTTATGTCAAAGGTGCGCCAGAAGTATTGTTACAACTTTCTACGTTATCTGATAATCAAAAAGGTGCTTGGCAAGCACAAGCTGCGCAATTAGCGCAAAAAGGACAACGGGTATTAGGTTTCGCTTATAAGACAGTTACGTCACAACAGGAACTGACACATGAAACATTGTCAGGATTGACGTTTGCTGGACTGGCAGGCATCATCGATCCGCCAAAAGAAAGTGCCATTCAAGCCGTCAAAGAATCTCAAGAAGCAGGTATTTCCGTCAAAATGATTACCGGAGACCATAAAGATACAGCGCAAGCCATTGGCGAGCAAGTTGGTTTAAAGCATACGAAAAAAGTCCTTGAAGGATTAGAAATTGATGCTATGTCAGATGAAGAATTAGCTCAGCACGTTCAAAAAGTTGATGTATTTGCACGAACGACGCCAGAACATAAATTACGAATTGTCACGGCTTTACAAAACAATGGTGAAATTGTCGGGATGACCGGCGATGGCGTGAACGATGCGCCAGCACTAAAGAAAGCCGATGTCGGAATTGCCATGGGAATTAAAGGAAGTGAAGTAACCAAACAAGCCGCAGATATGGTTTTGGCAGATGATAATTTCCATACGATTGCTAAAGCCGTGAAAGAAGGACGCCGCATTTTTGATAACTTGAAAAAGACGATTACCTTCTTCTTGCCAACCTCTTTAGCACAAGGTTTAATTGTTGTCTGGGCGCTTTTAATGAATCATCCTCTACCGTTGACACCTGTCCAGATATTATGGGTAAACATGGTAACTACGATTACTTTGTCTTATGCATTAGGTTTTGAAAAAGCGAGTGCTGATACCATGAAACGACCACCAAGAGATGTCAACGAAGGCATTTTAACAAAGTACAGTATTTTTAGAATCGTCTATGTGTCGGTACTCATTATGGTGCCAGGTTACCTCATGGCGTTACAATTTGAGGGCCAAGCCTTACAGCAAACGTTCCTCTTACAAAGTATCGTCTTAGCGCAAGCAGCGTATATGATCAACTGTCGTAAGTTGGTTGATCCGTCGTTAAGCACAGGCTTTTTCCAAAATAAAGTGTTGTTTGCTTCATTAGGAATCCTCTTTTTACTGCAAGCGCTAGTAGTTTACTGGCCAGTAGCGCAGCAATTAATTGGCACAACTTCTTTAAATGGCCTTCAATTAGCAATGATTTTCGTCCATGTTGTGAGTCTGTTTTTCCTTGTTGAAGGGGAAAAATATATAACCAAACGATTCATGACGAAAGAAAGCCAAAAAACTAGCGAATGTCCTCGCTAGTTCCTTTAAAAATAAGAATGAAGAGTGAGCTCTGCTAGTCGGCGGAGTTCATTTTTTGTTGGAATTAAAGAGAGATAAAAGACAGGAAGATCAAGATGATCCAAGGGGAAATTGGAAATAATTATGTCGGCTTCATTTAACGTCAACTGGCTTAGTTCCACATATTCAATAGCTTGTAATTTCACACGAGTACCTAAATAAGCAGCTAATTCTTGTTGTAAAAAAGCTTTCCAAGCAGGTTCCCCTTGAAAGAGGAAATAGGCAGTCATCGTTTGCGCCTGAATAGAATAACTGGCTTGTTTTTCTAACAAAGAAGCCAAACTAAGAAAATAAGTTGGTTCTTCAATCGTGGTGTAGCGAGATAAAATCTCCAAAAGTTCTTGGTTGCTCTTTGATAACGCAAGGTCCTCCGCGGCTTGTTCAGTCATTAATTCTTGATATTCCAATTGAAATTGCTCAGAAAGTGTTGGGGACTCGGTATATTTAATGAATAACAATAACAGATTATCCAATAAATTTGTTTGGATTAAATCAGGCCGGGCTTCTTCAGTGGACAAATTAGTGACAAACTGCTGTAACGACTTTCGCAGCTGACTGTAATGAGTGTGGAGCGCAGAAGCCAACGTTTCGCCATAGACATTATCGTAATTCCAGCTTTCTAAGAAACAAAAGAAGGCGAAAAAACTTTCCTCTCCTTGCAAATAGATGCCTTCAGAAGCATAAAGCTTTGCCAAGGACGGTTGATAAAGTTGAAACAAGACATCTTTTGAATCAAAAGAAAATTGACTCACTCGGCAATTGGTTTTGTTGCGAATCGTGTTAATAAAAAACCAACAAGCGCCAAAAATTTCTTCCGTTTCCACCGTCAACTCACTACTGTAAACTTGTTTCAAAAATTGAAAATAATGCTCCTCATGAATAGAATAATCGTCAAAAAAATAATTATTATGAGTAAAAGGCACCAACAAACGGTGATAAAAAATCCGAATATTGCTTTCTGCCCCGATTAGCTGAATGGTCGTCGTGGTTAGTTGAATCGTTAAATGAAAATCACGTAAGGCCAGATTCATTTTTTTGATATGTCGCTTCAAAGTTTCATAAGAAACACCACTAGTGCTCAAAAAAGAAGTTGTCACTAACTCTTTCGTAAATAGTAGTTCTTTTAATAGCTGAATACTAATGGATTGAGGTAAAAATAATGACCAAAGCTCATTGGTTTGCGCATTCCCCTGATTACGTAACCGAATACCACTGCTATCGGTTTCAATGGACCAGTCGGCGGGTAATTGACTGCGAATATACTGTAAATCCGAAAAAACGGTTCGCTCTGTCGTTTGGATTTGCGTGGCTAAACGCTTGGCTGTCAGCTGAGGAACATTTAACAACTGTTCCAACAAACGAATTTGCCGAAGCAAATCTTTTTCCGTTATCACACGTTTTAACATGGAGTACATGGCAAAACCTCCTTTTGCTTAAGAATACGGATAAAAAGGGGATTGGTCAATTAAAAAAAGAAGCGAATCGTCATTCGCTTCTTTTTATCCACTATACAAAAATATCAAATGTATGCAAAACGGCTGACAATAAAATGGTTACAACAGCCATTCCTGATACAAAGCCGACAGCACCAGGAACAAACGGAGGTAATCGTTTAGCAATATAGCTACCGACAGGGGCCGCACTAATTCCTGCTAAAACGGCGATGGTCAGGGAAAGCCAAAAGCCACCACCCATCATTAAAATCACACCAGGAACAATGCTGACCAGTGGCATAAACGTTGGATACCAACCTTCTTCAGCGAAATGTTTTCGATAAAGAAAAACACCAACAGCCGAAGCAATCATTTGTCCCATTAAAATGTCAGGAACCAAGCCAGAACCATTTGTAATATGATTAATATTGACAAACCAATCTGTTAAAACGCCTAGAATTACCAAACCTCCAACTAACTCATTTCCATAAAACCAAGCTTCGGAGAAGTCAGCAAAAGTGCGTCGTATTGACCATTGAAAGGTTTGCGTATTTTCAATTTTAGGTTGTTTTTGCCGCTTCTGAGCGATTGGTGCAACAGAAGGAACCATCCAAGGAAGTTGATGACAGATGGCTGAAACAATCCAGCCAACAAAAGCCATTGTGGTAACGTTGGAAACTGTCCCAGGTACATTTAAAAGGGGCATCAATTGCGCATTCAGCCAATTGGCAAACGGAAAGGTGAAAAGCGCACTCAACAGAGAAATCGTTCCTAATTTTTTCCAGCCAGGACCATAAACGAGCGTTAAAGCTGGCGGCGTGCCGACCACCACAATAAACGTTGGTAACCACAACACTTCTTTTGTAAAAAAGCGTGTAAAATCAAAAACATAAATAGTTAAAAAGAGGGAAAGTAGCTGAGAAGCAAGTACCCAAGGCCAAGCACCAGAACCACCAGCAATTGCAAATCCCTGCCATTTTGAATTTTTCCGATAAAGTTGCCAAGCAATCAGACCGCCGATTAGTAAGAAAAGCGTTGTAAAAAGTCCACCGTAAAATTCCCCTTCCGTGAAGTTCATAACAAAATAGATAAATTTGTAAAATCCCTGCTGATTCACTTTGGTAACTACGTCATTGTAAGGAAAAAAGTTAGACACATGTCGAAAGCCATTCATGATCCAATACAGGAACATTCCCAAAAAAATTTTTACAACAAGAGCTAAAACGGCTTCGTAATTGATCGATTTATTTTTCATATGATCGCTCCAAAAAAAATGACATTTTACTAAGTTTTTGAAATTAGTTTATTTTAGCTACTAAAGCTTTTAGTGCCTCGTTAAAGACATTTGCTGGCGGATTAGTCAATCCAGCGCCAATCATACCAATCCCCGGTTCTTTATGAGCAATAGCAGTATTAATGACAGGCAGCATCCCTGTTTCTAAGACTTTTAAGACATCGATGCCTGAAGGAATCCCCATAAAATCTAAAACAGGAATCGTGACATTGGGATTTTCTTTCGTAGTAATTTCCAGCATTTCTTTTGAATAATTCAATGCTTCTGCCACTGTTCCGCCAACTAATGGGACAATTGCTGGTGCAGCTGCCATAGCAAATCCGCCAACACCATACGTTTCTGTAATAGCACTATCGCCCATATCCAAACCAGCATCTTCTTGTGTGTAACCAGCAAACATCGGACCAATCACCCGTTGGGCAGGCCCCGTAAACCAGTGATTTCCACCAATCCCACTGACACGAATTCCAAATTCGACCCCATTGCGACACATGGTGGTGACAATTGTACTATTCTCCACATTATGCCCAGCATCTAACGCACATTTAGCGGCACCCATCCAAGTTGGACCAGAAAAATAGTCAGAACTGCCAAGAAATTCAAATACTTCTTTTAATTGTTCACGAGAAAAATCAGTTTGAACCATGTAAGGTGTTAATGCTTGGACTAACAACGTACTTCCAGCTACATTGCGATTATGACACTCATCGCCCATATGCAAGGCTTGCGAAAGCATTAAGCGTAAATCAATGCCTTCTGGACAAAAAGTCATGGCATCATGAAGTAATGGACCTAAAACATCGCGCATCCAAATCAGGCGATCCACGACGGATTGATCATTTGCACCAAATCGTAAAACTTTCGCCAATTGTTCACTTAAATTAGTAAAAGCCGTGTTGCCGTACGTTTCATTTTTGATAATATGAACGTACATGTTCGGAGAAGTCACGCCAGCCATGGAACCAACGGCATCATGTTCATGACAAGGAGAAAACGTAATTGCGCCAGAACGAGCAACCCGATCGGCATCAGCTAGATCTTTTGCTAATCCTTCAAAAACAAGCGCTCCTTGAACGGCACCTTTCATCGGTCCGCACATATTTTCATAAGTAATGGGTGGCCCAGCATGTAAAATGGTCGTTTCAGTCATATCGGGCATGACATTAATTGCTTTATCAAATCCTACTAAAATAGGTTTTGATTGAATAATGCGGGTAACCGCTTCTTCGTTGGCTTGTTGGATTTTTTCATAAAGTGTTGGATTTTTTAATTGATCCAATAATTTTAATAGCTCTGGGTCACCATTGGCTGGCGGTGCCCAATTTACTTGATGTGAAGGAATCCCTTGTTTTTTCATATCTTCATGAATAAAGTCAATGCCTACATTGATCGTATCTAAAGGCTGTTTAAAAAGATCATTTCTGCTCATGTTCGTTCGCTCCTTTTACAAAAGTTTTGGTGGCTTCGCAAAGTTGATGACTGCTGTCGACAACGAGAACCTCTAAATCTTCTAAAATTTTCCGCTGTTCATGAATATCTTGTGGATCTTCTTCGGTCCCTAAAACATAGCCAATAATGGCTAACTCACGACCATCTGCTTTGGCTTCCTTTAACGCCTCTTCTAACACACCAACGGGATTTTCGTGAGAACCATAACCTAATTCAAAATCTAACGCTAAAACTGCCACTTCAGGATCTTTGGCTTCTTGAAGAATGCGAGTAATCCGAGAAGTCGGATCGATCATTGGATGTGGGCGGCCTTCTGTGAAACGATCATCACCGAAATCAATCAATGTATGTGCTTGGCTGTGGTCAGGATTTGCTAATTGTCGTTCAGGAATTTTATGAATATTACTATAAACATCATCAGAGACTTCTGTTAAAGCATATAAAAGTTCATCACAAAGAGTGCCACCACAGAACAACCCACGAACAAATTTTTGAGAAGGGGTTTGTTGCTGTTGGATAGCTGTTAACGTTGCGCCTGTCGGATTTTGATAGAGGCTGGGTTCCGCTTCCTGTGTTTGACTAAATTGAATCACCTTTTGAACTGCATCCAGAGAAGAAGTAGCAAAAGTGACGTTGTCTATTTTTCGTTCCGTTTGTTCACTGCCGATAAAATAAATAACAACTGGTTTAGTTGAAACAGCTAATTTTTTTAAAATTTTCTCTGTTACTTCTGGAGCAGGCGGTTTAGAAATAAGCAAAATTGCCTTAGTTTGTTCGTCAGCCATTAAAGCATCCAGTCCGTCAAGCATCATCAGCCCACCAATTTCAGCAGACAAATCACGGCCGCCAGTACCAATTAATTGTGAAATCCCATAACCATATTTATGGATTTGGACACTAACTTCTTGGCTGCCTGTACCAGAAGCGCCGACAATTCCAATATCTCCTGAACGTACCTCGTTAGCAAAACATAACCCGACGCCATTAATAATCGCTGTTCCACAATCAGGGCCCATCACAAACAGTTCTTTTTCGTGTGCTTTTTGTTTTAACGCTAATTCCTCGTCAACCGTCACGTTATCACTAAAGAGCATGACGTGTTTTTGCTGATCTAAAGCTTTATGCGCTTCTCGTGCAGCAAATTTTCCATTGACAGAAATTACAACTAAGTTGGCATCAGGCTCTTCATAAAGGGCTGAATCTAACGTCTTATAGGTTACTTCAGAAGAAGCGGTTTTCTTTTTCTTTGTAAATAACTCGTCGACTTGCTGTAAAATTTCTTCTGAGTTCGCTTGGTCATCAAGATCTAAAACAATTAATAAATCACCCGTTGTAACATGATCCAAGGCGGGTGTATATAAACCAACATTCCGAATCACTTCAAGATTCATGTCGGTTCCCATCCCAATCATTGCAGTTTTAACTCCAGCCAGTTCATTGGCTCGTGTTGAAATGGTCATTAAAGTAACTGAATCAAAATAGGCGTTCTCTTTAATTACTGTTTGAATTGTCATGATTATTCTCCTCACAAAATAGTTTTAAACCAAAAATAATGCCGCAAAGTATGTCGCTTCCTGAAGTTGAGCCCACCTCCTCTAAAGCTGAAACCGCTTGAGCCATTTCGTTTGTATTTCCACTTTCAATTGATAAAAAAACACGCTGAACTAGTTGAGAAAACCGTTCGTTCACTGCTTCATGGATTTCCGCATAACTGACCGCATTCGTTCGTTCCTTGGCTAGCACAGCCAGCTGTTGGAAATTCGAGGGAAGTTGCTGTAATGCAGAAAAACTAGCAAGTAATCCTGTGATAAAATCATCGCCAGTGGGAGTTAAACCAATCCCCAATCCCAAAATCTTCGTTAAACAATCAAGAGCTATTTTAAAAGATTTTTGCTCCCAAGCCTGTTGAAAATGAATCATTTCTTTTTGAATCTGGGTCCGACTATAAGAATCAAAAAGAAAGGTTGACGACGAAGCAGGAAAAAGCGCTTGCCAAGGATTGAAACGAGTTTGCTGAATATACGTTAAAAAAATAGCTATTTTTGTTTTACTGGGTGTTAAATAAAGTGGCGTTGGTTGCCAAATTTGGGCATCGGCTAGGGTTAATTGTCGTCGGCCTAACCGGATAAACAGGGGCTCAATTTGGACAGGTAAATCAGCGAAATGGCTAAGTTTTTTTTCATCGAGTATAATCGTGTTAGGTGCTATATGTTCGGGATGCGTTGAAATGGTCAAGAGAATTTCTTGGGTGTCTACATGACCATAATTAATAGCGTGCGTAAAACATTGCAAACTAGTCAATGTTTGATGAGGGAGTTTCGATAAAATCGTTTGGTCATAAGCTAAAATTTTTGTCATTCCAACGACCTCCTTTTTAATAGCGCTTTCACGACTTCATAATAAAAGAATCCAGCACGCTAAACAATTGCTAAAAATGACATTGATTTACAAGTTTGAATGGACAATTTGTACATTGGGAGGATAAATGATGTTAAAAGTGAGTGATTTATTAACGTTAGAAGAATTGCCTGGCATTACCTTAGTGGCAGGACATAAAAATCAGGACCAACCGATTTTAAAAGTCAATATTTTAGAAAATCCTGATATTTTAGATTGGTTAACAGCAGGTGAGCTGCTGTTAACGACAGGGTACATATTTAAAGATGATCGGAAATTACAGAAAAATTTTTTGAAAGAACTAGCCAAACACCATTGTGCTGCCTTAGGATTTAAAACCCAACGTTATTTTGAAGAAGTTCCACCAGACCTAATCAAATTAGCAGATGAAATGAACGTTCCTATTTTAGCAATTCCTTACAATTACACCTTTTCGCAAATTGCTGACGTGTTGAAAAGTCGTGTCACGTTAGAACAATTTGACATGAATGCGCAAGAAACCGCATTGCATAATAAAATTTACCAAATCTTAGAAACGGGAAGTAGCAGTTTTCATTTGCTGCAGGATCTAGCAGAAACCATTCAAAATCCTGTCTTGTTATTGAATGACCACTTTGAAGGAGTTAATTTTTTTGACTTGCCTAAAAATCCAATTCGTATTTCTAGCATTTTAGAAGATAGACAAGAAACCTCAGAGTTCCAAAAACAATTACTTGAACAAAGTCATCCATCATTACGCTTTTATCAAGAACCGATTCATTTACAGTTGAAACTCCAGAACCAAGTGGTGCCAATTGAAATTTATCCAATTAAAAAGAAAAATGTTATTTTATATTATTTGCTCGTCTGGAACACCTTGGCCCCATTACGACCAGTCGACGTGGCTCATTTTAAAATCACAGCTCATTACTTACTTTTACAATTGCAATTGGAATACTCACGGAAATTTGAAGAATACCAACAACGAAACGAATTATTTTTTAAGCTGATTGCGCATGAAAAGAGGGATCAAGCTGTTTTCCAACAATTTCAACAATATTATCGCTTGGCAATAGATAAGCCCTATGCTATTTTGCTAATTTCATTAACTTTAAATGAACGCCAAAGGCAAGAAAGAATGTCTATTTTAGGTAACCAGTTAAACCAAGTTATTTTAGGGGACAAACAAAAAATTGTTTGTATTGAAATTGACAGTTCCTTTGTCTTATTAGTTGAAAATCCACCTGAAAAAGAAGGCGATTATCTGAAAATGATGCAACGCCTAGCACAAAGTAGTATAAATCAGTTAATGAAAGTACAAGAAGATGTGGAACTTTTCCTAACAATAGGACCTAAGATTCAAGGTCTGACCCAGATTCATGAATCGTATCAACAAGCGATTGACGTTTTAGCCTTTCAACGCCAATTCGTTGCAGAAAAACCTGAAATGAGGATTGCTTCCTACGCGAATTTTCATCTTAGACAGACATTGCAACGTTATTTTTTAGCAGAAGGACAAGCAACCCTCAGAAAAAAATATCTTCAACCATTGCTGAAAAGTGATCAACAGCAACATACAGACTTTGTCCATACACTGAATGTCTATTTTCAATCAAAACGAAACTTGTCTCAAACAGCCAAAAAGCTCTTTATTCATCGTAATACTTTGTTACAACGATTGGAGAAAATTGAACAGCTAGTGCTGTTGGATTTTGATAAGGAAGTGGACTTGTTGGCGCTGGAAGTGGCGTTGTTTTTGAAAGATAAAAGGAGTACACTGTAAGAGAATTTATGCGTAAAAATAGGAGGCCTACAGTTGGAAGAAGAAGTATTAGCGTTGAAAGTAGTGAATGAGTCGTTAAAATTACCTGGTGTCAAAGTGAATCGAAATGCTTTTTTGACAAAAATGTTTCAAGATAAAGTGGACAATGTACAAGAATTATTTGATGACGGACCAGAAAAAGTCTTATCAAAAAAAGAACTAGACCGAGCTGCCCAAAAATGTATTAACCAAGCAGTTATGCAGTCGAGCGCAATTTCATTTGCGACAGGAATTCCAGGTGGTCTGGCTATGGCAGCTACCATTCCCGCAGATATTGCGCAATTCTATGGCTATTCTTTGAAATTAGCGCAAGAAATTTCTTATATTTATGGCTACCATGATTTATGGAACAATCAAGATGAATTGACAGAAGAAGCCAAAAATACACTGATTTTATACTTGGGAATCATGTTAGGGGTAACGTCAGCTGGTTCGGTCGTTCGGATTTTGTCTAAACGTTTATCTATCCAAGCTGTAAAGAAAATCCCGCAGAAGGCGCTAATGAAAACTTTCTATTATCCAATATTGAAAAAAATATTAGCTGTTTTTGGGACGAAATTAACAAAAGCAACTTTTGCGAAAGGTGTTTCTAAAGCAATTCCCGTTTTAGGCGGCGTTGTTTCCGGCGGCATTAATTATGCCTCTATGAAACCAATGGCTATGAGGTTAAAGGATGAATTAAGTAAAAACATAGGCTATACTCAAGAAGATGCAGAAAAAGATCTAGAAATTTTAGAAGCCGATTTTGAAGTTATTTCAGAACAACCTGAAACAGAAACAACTAAACATGCGGACGATATTTTTAGTAAACTAGAGCGAGCACATGCCTTATTTGAGAAAAAGATTTTGACAGAAGCCGAATATATAAAGCTAAAAGAAACGATTATACAAGAAGGATAATTTAATCAATAAAAAATGGAATCTTTTCAATAAAGATTCCATTTTTTATTGAAAAAGTTGGGGTAATTCATTACACTTACACTGTATGACAGCGTAAGTTCTTGTTGTTAGAGCGAGAGAAAAGGCTTTATTTACAGAATTTGTTCTCATTAAAAGCGAGAGGAAGTATTTAATTGGCAGAAGCAAAATTTGAAGAAGCGTTAATAAAAAAGCTTGAGTCTGAGGGTTGGACTTATCGTAAAGACTTATCGAATGTAAGTATTAAAAAGTTAGAGCAGCATTGGCACGATGTATTAAATGAAACAAATGCACATAAATTAAATGGTACACCGTTATCTGATAATGAATTCAAAATGATTCTCCAAGAATTACAACGTATTCGAACACCTTACGATGCTCAATTATTATTGGTTGGAGCAGGTGGTGTTGGCTCAATTCCGCTTGTTCGGGATGATGGATCAAGTTTAGAAATTGAAATTTTTTATTCAGATGATGTGGCTGGTGGTCGTTCACGTTATGAGGTTGTTAGCCAAGTAATGTTTAATAATTTACCTAAAGGTTTAACATCCAAGAGAATTATTGATTTAGCGTTATTGATTAATGGAATTCCTGTTGCGCATATCGAAGAAAAAGATGAACATTTACAAAATCAATGGCATGCATTTGAACAATTGAAAGGCTATCATGGCGATGGATTATATGAGGGCTTATTTGCTTTTGTACAAGTCCAATTTATTTTAAGTCAACACTCAGCGCATTATTTTGCACGACCTAATGCCTTTGAACATTATAATAAAACATTTGTTTTTGGCTGGCGTGATGAAAGAAATAAAGATATTACAGATGCTTTTGAATTTGCTCACCAAGTCATGGGGATTCCTGCATTACATCGGTTAGTCACTGTCAATATGATTCCAGATGCATCAAATGATAATTTGATGGTTATGCGTAGCTATCAAATTCAAGCAACACGAGGCATTTTACAACGTATGAAAGAAATGGAATCCAGTGGCCTAATTGAAAAAGAAGGCGGTTATATTTGGCATACGACGGGTTCAGGTAAAACGGTGACCTCTTTTAAAGTTGCTCAATTATTAGCTTCTGCGCCAAGAGTTCGCAACGTTTTGTTTATTGTTGATCGTGTCGATTTAATTGACCAGACATTAGAAAACTTTAAAGACTTTGCGTATATGCACTTTAAAAAACGAATCAAAAAAGTTAATGGCCGTGAACTTAAACGAGAACTAAAACATAAAGGTGCTTCACAAATTTTACTAATTTCTGTTCAAGGTTTAACAAAAGCGGTGAAAAATGGTCTAACAAATGATGAGTGGAATGTCATTATCATGGATGAAGCGCATCGAAGTGCCAGCGGTGAATCTGTTCAGTTAATAAAAAAAGCATTTAAGAAAACAACATGGTTTGGCTTTACTGGAACGCCCAATTTTTATAGTGATGAAATTAACGATGTGACAACATCAAGAGACATTTCAACACATGATATTTTTGGGAAACGATTGCATACCTATACCATTAAAGATGCAATTGGTGATGGCAATGTTCTAGGCTTTGACGTCACTTATTTCAAGCCTCATTGGGTCGTTGAAAATGCAGAAAGTGATTTTTCTGAACAAGAATATGAAAAAGAAGTCTATCAAAGTGATGTTTACCGTCGTCAAGTCGTTCAAGACATTTTGGACAATTGGAAAAAAACCTCTAGCGGACCGTTAATAGGTGGGATCCGAAAAGAAAATACTTTTCAAGCAATGTTAGCAGTCTCTGGTAAACAAGCAGTAGTACATTACTACAATATTTTTAAAGAAAAAGCACCGCACTTAAATGTAACCATGACTTTTTCAACGGATGAATCAAATAAAAATGGTACAAAAGAGCAAAATGAAGCTTTAAAAAAAGCAATTAAGGCTTACACAGAAAAATTCAATGTACCAAGTATTCTTTCTGCGAAAGACCCAGCACGTGCGTATATGATTGATATTACTAAACGACTAGCTCGTAAGAAACCATACAATCAAGGAAAAGAAGAAGAGCGTTTAGATTTAGTGATTGTTTCAGATCAACTGCTCACAGGTTTTGATTCAAAATTTATTAACATGATTTATATGGATAAAATGCTTAAAGAAGGTATGCTGATTCAAGCGATGTCGCGCACCAATCGGACGCTGAACCGTGACAGTAAACCACATGGAAAAGTTCGCTTCTATCGCCAAGGCGATGCAATGAAAGAATATGTAGAAAATGCATTGCGTATCTATACACGAGGCGGAAACGATACATTACAAGAAGCGGAAGAAGAAGCTGGAAATCAAGAACTTAAAGATTTAGAAAATGATGATATTTTAGCTAAACCACAAAGTCATCAAATCCAAGAATTAGAAGGAACAATTGCTCGTTTAAAAGAACTAGCAGGGGATGATTTTAGCCAAGTGCCTCGTGGAACTAATGATATCAGAGAATTTGTCAACTTGGCTTTTCCAGCGCAGAGTAAGATTCAACAATTGATTCAGCAAGGATATGAGTTAGGAACCGAGATTGATGTTTTAGATGATAACAATGAACCAACTGGTGAAATGATTCGCTTAGATATTGCCAATACTGACGAATTTGGCGCGTTACAAGCGAGATTATATGATACTAAAGAAAAACTACCTGAATCAGAACGACCCGATTTAACTGAAATTAAAATAGGAATTGAATTTTTTGACCATGAAATTATTGACTATGATATGTTAGTTGAATTGTTAAATAACTTTATGGATGAAAAAACAGAGCATAATCGAGAAGCGATTGATAAACATATTACTCCAATGGATGATGAAAGTCGTCAAGAAATTAATGAAATTGTCGATGATATTGAATCTGGTGAAATTACGGAACACTTCACTACTGAAACGCTTCAACAAGAGCGTAAGAAAAGACGGACAAATCTTCGAGAATTGAAAATTCGGCGATGGGCGGCTGACCAAGATGTAAATGGAAATCGAGTAGTTGAGGCATTTGATTTATTTTTACCTGGTCACACACTCATTGATAATCCTAATTTGGCAGATTTAGTTCGTGAAATCGAAAAAGAAGAAAATATTGACTTTTTTGGTGCCGCCGAGTTTGAAGAAGCCCTAATGAAATTTTTCAATTCATTATAATTAGAAAGAAGGACAGAATACGATGGCTTTATCACAAGAACAACAAACGAAGATGTGGGCGATGTTGAATCAAACACGTGGACAAATTGGTTTGACAGCATATAAAGATTATATTTTTGGTATTTTATTTTATAAATACCTATCAGAAAAAGCAACACGTTGGCTAGATGATGTCACACGGGGAGAAACTTGGGAAAACATTTATGCACAGAATCCCTCAAAAGCATTAGAATATATGCAAAAAAACTTAGGTTATGCGATTCAACCAAATGATTTTTTTGATGATTGGAAAAAAGCAATCGATGAAGATCGTTTTAATATTGGGATGATGACTGATACATTTGGTCATTTCAATCAGCAAATTGCCTTTGAAGCAAAAGGCGATTTTGAAGGGATTTTTGATGGTATGCGCTTTGATAGTGCCGATTTAGGCGCGAATGCACAAGCTCGTGCTAGTGTCATGATTTCAATGATTGAGCTGCTTTCTTCACCAGAATTTGATTTGTCAGGTAGTGATGATACAGTATCAGATATCTATGAATATTTAGTTGCTCAATTTGCAACAGTCTTGGCTTCTGATATGGGTCAATACTATACACCGAAAGAAATCTCTAACGTAATGGCACGAATTTTAACATCTGGTCGTGAGGAAGAGGAAAGTTTTTCAATTTATGATCCAACGGTTGGTTCGGGGTCGTTGTTGTTAACAACAGCTAGCTATATGAAAAATTCACATAAGCGAGGTATGATTAAATATTTTGGGCAAGAAAAAGATGCCACACCGTATCGCTTATCGCGAATGAACTTAATGATGCATGGTGTAGAGTACAATGATATTAGTATTAATCATGCGGATACACTTGAAAGTGACTGGCCAGATGGCGTAGTAGATGGGAAAGATAATCCAAGAATGTTTGATGCGGTTATGGCAAATCCGCCCTACTCAGCTCATTGGAACAATAAAGATCGTGAAGATGATCCTCGTTGGCGTGAATATGGTATTGCGCCGAAAACCAAAGCGGATTATGCGTTTTTACTCCATTGTTTATACCATTTAGAAGACAATGGCCGAATGGCGATTATTTTACCTCACGGCGTATTATTTAGAGGAGCCGCAGAAGGTCGTATTCGAAAAGCGTTGATTGACAAACACCAAATTGAAACAGTGATTGGATTCCCAGATAAATTATTCTTGAATACATCTATTCCAGTTTGTGTCTTGATTTTAAGAAAAAATCGTACGGCTTCTGATATTTTATTTGTTGATGCAAGTCGAGAATTTGAAAAATTAAAAAAACAAAATCATTTGCGCCCAGAAGATGTCGATAAAATTGTCGATACTGTTGTTCAGCGCAAAGAAATAGAGAAATATTCACATCTCGCAACGTTAGATGAAATCAAAGAAAATGACTATAATTTGAATATCCCTAGATATGTTGACACATACGAAGAAGAGCCACCTGTTGATTTAGTGGCGCTAAACAACGATATTAAAAATACTAACGAGGAAATAAAAAAAGTAGAAGCTGAGTTATTAGCTATGCTTGATGATCTAGTGGTAACGGAAGAAACCCAAGCGCTGATAGATGCTACGAAAGAGGTGTTTGGAGGATGAGGGACGAGATGAAAAAAGTCCCTCGGCTCCGGTTTCGTGGGTTTAGTGAAGATTGGGAACATCGTAAGGTTGAAGAATTGGGGGACACATTCACTGGGCTGACCGGAAAAACGAAAGAGGACTTTGGGCACGGTGATGCTACGTTCGTAACTTATATCAATGTTTTTAGTAATCCAATAACTGACTTGAAAATGACTGAGAGTGTTGAAATAGACGCTAAGCAAAACCAGGTGGAGTATGGTGACATATTCTTTACCACATCGTCGGAAACGCCTGAAGAGGTAGGGATGTCGTCTGTATGGCTTGGTAATGAAGCGAATGTGTACTTGAATAGCTTCTGTTTTGGCTATCGTCCAGTTACAGAATTGGCTCCATACTACATGGCCTTCATGCTACGTTCGCCTAACGTTCGTAAAAAATTCATATTTCTTGCACAAGGTATTTCACGATACAACATTTCAAAAAACAGAGTCATGGATATAGAAATACCAGTGCCAAATATTGATGAGCAACGCAAAGTTGGTCAATTTTTCAAAGATATTGATGACCTTATCACTCTTCATCAGCGTAAATTAGAACAGCTAAAAGAGTTGAAGAAAACATATCTGCAAGTAATGTTCCCAAGAAAAGATGAACGAGTGCCGAAGTTACGGTTTGCTGATTTTGAGGGGGAGTGGGCGCAGCGTAAGTTAGGGGAAATATCTACTCACCGTAGTGGAACAGCAATCGAAAGGTACTTTACTGAAGATGGAAAGTATAAGGTTATTTCTATTGGAAGTTATGGAACTGATAGTAAATATGTTGATCAAGGTATTAGAGCTATATCAAATGAGATAACGAATGCTAGAGTAGTTCATAAAGGTGAACTGACAATGGTGCTTAATGATAAAACATCAGATGGAGCAATTATAGGCCGATCATTGCTTATAGAAAGTGAAGAAGAATATGTGATCAATCAACGTACTGAGATTATTTCCCCAAAGGATGATTTTAATGTTAATTTTGCATATACGACTTTAAATAATACGTTTCGTCAAAAGGTAAAAAAAATTGTACAAGGCGGAACACAAATTTATGTAAACTATCCAGCTGTAAAAAATCTAATGTTAGACTTTCCAAGCTATAAAGAACAAACAAAAATTGGAACTTTTTTCAAACAGTTCGACGATACAATCACACTTCATCAAAATAAATTAGACCAATTAAAAACTTTGAAAAAGACTTACCTTCAAAACATGTTCATCTAAAAAATAACTCCCCGCAATCCGCGAGGAGTTGTTTGTCTTACATCAACATCGCCAAATGGCGCATAATTTTATCGTTATCCTGATTCTCTAATTCCTGAATAATATGCAAATAAGTTTCTTGCGTAGTTGTCATACTAGAGTGGCCTAACCGAGTTGCTACACTGGCAATTGAAACACCAGCAAATAATAATAGCGAGGCATGTGTGTGGCGTAAACTATGGACAGTAATCACTGGAATCTGCGCACGTTTACATAAGACTTTTAAGCGACTATTAATCGTAGAATTAAAGACACGTCCTCTCACAAAAATTGGTTCCATTGGTGGCATATTTCTTATCAATTGAGAAAATTGCATTGCCGTTTGCCAGTCAATTTGTACTTTGCGTTTAGAAGATTCATTTTTTGTTGATTGGAAAAAACCAGTGGGGTTCTTATAATTCCATGTTTTTTCAATAGTTATTTTTTGTTTAGAAAAATCAAAATCTTTTGGCGTTAGCGCCAATGCTTCGGAAAAGCGTAGGCCCGTTTTAACTACCAATAAAATAAACCAATCCCAGTTTAGTCGCTCGCCTAACTCTAATTCTTTCAAAAGAGCTTGAACTTCAAACTGGTTTAAAAATTTTGATTTTTTAGGACGTGGTGCTTTTCCTTTAATGACAATTTTTCGTGTTGGATTTTTTGAAATAAGTCCTTCATCGACTGCATCTAAAATTGCTCCTTTTAATTGATGATGAAAATCCATGGTTGTCTGCCGTTCGTGGGTTAACGCGTAGTCATTTAATAACTGCTGATACCGTTGCCGATCCAAATGTTTTACTTTTAAACCAGGTGCCAACTCAGCAAGCCGCTGTTCCGCAATATAATATTTTTGCAACGAGATATCCCGAATCGCTCCTACCTTATATAGCTCCACCCATTCACTAAAATACTCATGAAATAACTGCTCTGTTCTCTTTCTCTTAACCAAAATAAAACCTCCTTGATAATTGTTGATGAACGAATCATCTTTTTTATTATCTCGGAGGTAGGAAAGTGTGTAAATATTCAGTTTTATATGAACATATTTTGGAGATAGGATTTTTTTAGGGATTTTAGTTGGTTGAGTTTATTTTGATTAAGAATAATGGCATCGTCTAAATGTGTAAATAAATCACCTATTTTTTGTTGTTCGTCTTTATTTGGGATATTAATTAAAGCTTCTTTAATATCGTTTGAATTAATGCTTTCAAATGTTGATCCAGTACTATACCTAGTCCAATAACCACTATCTTTCATTTTTCTGAGTTGTTGAAAAATAAAATCATTTCCTTTAACTGCTGCCACCCCACGTCCTAAAACTACATTATAGTCAGTTTTCCCAATTTCTCCTACTGGAGCACGAACGCTTAAAATTAAATCACCTTTTTCTGCTTTTTTTGTAACTTGAGTAGTCCAAATTCTTGGGACAACTTTATTATTTTTCATATCTGAATTTCCTTGTACTAAAATGTAGTCATCTGGATTTTCTGTATAATTTTCGGAGTTTGGAGATTGTCCCATGATTATTGAAAATGTTTCCCCTAACTTACACAGTTGCCAATCATCCTCAAAATCAGCAAATCTCACCCGAGGAACAGTCTCATCTTTCTTTGGAAACATCAGTTGTAGATACGCTTTCTTCAACTCTTTCAACTGATCCAACTTACGCTGATGAAGAGTGATAGTATCATCTAGTTGTTTGAAGAAAGCACCAATTTTTTTTTGCTCATACTTTGAAGGAAGATTAATATCAATATTTAGAAACTCTCCATTACGAATATGGACTTGCGTTGAGCCGTTTTTTTCTGCTGAAATGATCTTTCTATACTTATCGCTATTGGAGAATGAGATAAGAAAATCTCCATCCATGCCTTCAAATAACTCCAATTTATACACACCTTGTGGCATCAAAAATTGTTCTTCATCTCCTTCAATACGAACGATTCTCCCCATATTCGGAGCCGATGGAACTAGGTCTCTTAAAGAAGTTACGAGATTGTTTGTGTGAACGTGGCTAGTTATATTCTTTTCAAAGAAGTCTTCACTAATGTATTTGCTGCCAGATAAATCTGCAATCCCAGTTGCATTAACAGCTCCCTTTGGAATCGTACGAATCCCATCTTCGAGATAGTCTGTTGGTTTGATAGATGCACCACCAGACAATTTCTCAATAACACCAGAAAGCTTACACAGTTCCCAAACACCTATCAGCGTAAATACAAACAACAAATTCAAATAATAATAATGTAAAACGATAACTTTTCATAACCTCAATTTTTTCAAAAAAATAAATCCTTCCCAAAATCTTCAAACACAAACCACTAACTATCTGCTACTATAAAAGAAACAACTATCATTTGGAGGAAGTATGCGTAACAGAAAAATGTGGACAATTATCGTCAGTGGGTTATTTTTAAGTAGTATCATCGCGGGAATTTCAGGAGCGTTTTTAATCATTGAAGGAGAGCTAACGACTCTGCTCTGGGAGGTGTTGCCAGCGCAAATGAAATGGCCAATTCTCTATTATTTTGTCTTGTGTGTGCTAGGAGCGTTGGTATTGAGTTATCTGAAGAAACGCTTCGGGCAAATACCACAAACGGCGCATGAGGCTCTGACAGAATTGAAGGCGAAACAATCGGTCGATTATTCAGGTGTGTTTAGAAATTTATTGGCCGCCTTGGTAATTTTAATTTTCGGGGCTGGTGTCGGTCCTGAAGCCGCATTGTTGGGAGCGATTATTTCGTTGTCAGTCTGGCAATCTGATAAGTTACGGTACCTTTATTTTCATTATGACGAGCAAGAACAGCAAACATTTTGGACAAAAATCCAGCGCTTGCTGCATCCGCAACAGTTTGTTCAGCGCTACGATACGATGCTCGCTCCTGTAGATAAAAAGAAACTGAAACAAGTGATGAACGGGTTATTTATTGTGAACGGGTTGGTGGTGTTTACCTTTTTAATGAAATTGGTGGGACAACCATCGTTTATTACGAAGTTAGGAACTGGAAAAGTTGAAATGGCTTCGTTATGGCTGATTTTACCCGCTTTATTAACTGCTTTTGTGATTGGTAACGCCTATCAATGGTTGCAAGCTGCTCTGGCTAAAATATGCCAACCTTTTGAAGAAAAGCAAAACATACTGGTAAGTTTAGGCGCAGCCTGTATTTTTCTTTTTGTTATTTTAATGCCAAGATTACTATTTTCAGGACAATCTTTTATGCATTTAGTTCCTAGTTTTGGTAGTCAACAAGCCTGGTATATCTTGGTAATCGCTGCGATAATGAAACTAGTATTTTTACAAGTTTGTTTACAGACAGGTTGGATAGGTGGCGATATTTTTCCCGTCGTTTTTTCAGCTATTTTAATCGGGTTTGCGGTCGCACAATTTTTCCCAACAATTGACTCGCTTTTTGTTGTCGCAATTTTTGCTACGAGTTTAACAACCCAGATTTTAGGGACGATTCTTGTACCAGGCATTTTTGTGGGGCTCTTTTTCCCAATCACGCTTTGGCCAGTTGTAGTTCTTGTGTTATTTTTACAATGGCTATTGAAAAATAAAATTATTAAGAGTAACTAGAAAAACGTCAAATCGACTTAGGGGATTAAGCCGATTTGACGTTTTTCTAATTAGAACACTCAAACCATAGTTGATAGTAATCTTGATGTTTTTTTGAAAGCAGATAGCGGCCCAATAGTTGATGGACTTGATAGCCTTGTTCTTTTAAGTAAATTAGATTTTTCTGAATTTGTTGTGGCTGCAACTGATTGCTACTTTCTTCTATACGAATCAGTTGACTATAGTAGCTTTTAGAAGCATCGAATTCCCAATGTAAGGCTAAAGGGAAAGCGGCGCTGTCTTTATTAGTCGTTGAAAAATGTTCAATAGTTTGTTCATCTGGTGATAAAACAAAGCCTAAAATACTTGGATCATTCAAGTAAAGCAAAAGATTTTCTGCTTTTGCAGGGTGGAAATAGTAAAGAGTTTTAAACGGCGGTATTTCTTCTTTCAAGACTTCCTCTTGTAGTTGGCTGACTTCTTCATATTTTTGTTGATAAGTGATTAAGTTTCTGTGAATTTGTTTTAACTGTGTAATGCGTTCTTCTAAATCTTGACGTGCATTTTCTAGTAATTTCTGGGTATCTGATAATGGATTGGTATATAAGTTTTTAATTTCTTTAATGGAAAAATTTAAGTCGCGATAAAACTTGATTTCACAGATAGCAATCAGCTGTTCTGTTGTGTATTGTCGATAATCATTTGTATCGCCTCGAACAGAATGAATCAACCGTTCTTTTTCCCAATAGCGCAATGTGGACTTAGGAATTTTCAACAAGGAAGCAATCGTTTCTAGCGAGTAAAGATGGTCTTGGTTCATCAGCATTCACCTCAATTTTAGTATAACACAAAATTAGTTTATAAAACCGCTTTACCTTGAAGTAACTTTAAGGTGTATACTCAACGTAAATTAGAAAGAGGAGAGAATTGTATGTTTGATAAGTTTCAACGTTTTTTAGAAAAGTTTATTGGTCCAATCGCTGAAAGAATGCAAAAAAGTAAGGTCATTCAAGCACTAACTAATGGGATGATGGCTGTTTTACCCGTTTCTTTAGGGGTTGCTTTTATCGCAATTGTAGGGAATTTTCCTATTCCAATTTGGCAAGAATTTTTAACATCCATTGGGTTAGCTCCAATCATTCAAGAAGTCATTGCTATGACCAGTGACTTGTACGCTGTTTACATTGTTTGTACCATTGCGTATGAAACTGCGAAGATGGAAAAACAAAATCCCATCACTAGTGTTATTTTATCTTTGGCATTTTTCTTGATCTTGGTACCACAGTTTGCCGTTAAATTAGGAGGAGAAGAAACAATTGTCATTAAAACAGCATCAATTGGGACTGACGGGATTTTTGTAGCTATTCTAGTCGGTTTAGGTGTAACTATGTTATAAAGTTATTTAATGAAAAAAGAATTTTTACGAATTAAATTACCTGATTCCGTTCCTACGATGGTGACAGATTCGTTAAGTCCAACCTTTGTAGCCATGATAATTTTTGTGGTAGCTTTATTAGTCAAAGCTATTTTCACATATACTGGTTCGGGGGATGCGATGAGCTTTTTAACCGAGTTAGTGAGTAAACCAATTGCATCATTAGGTCAATCACCAATGACGGTTATTGTAGTCTTTACACTAGCAAATCTATTATGGTTTTTTGGTATTCATCCAAGTCCAATTATTAATATTTTCTTTGCTGTGATGGCGCCAGTCTTTTTAGCTAATATTAATGCATTTATTGCTGGTCAAGCGTTGCCTTATCCAGAAATTATGTTTTTCTCTAGTATTATTATGGTTGGCGGAACTGGGAATACGATTGGTTTAGCCTTTTGTATGTTAAGAGCAAAATCAGAACGATACAAATCCCTTGGTAAATTAGGTGTTGTACCAAGTATTTTCAATATTAATGAGCCATTGATTTTCGGTGTTCCGATTATGCTGAACCCTATTTTCTTTATTCCGTTGGTAAGTTCAACAGCTGTCGGTGGTTTGGTGTTACATTTATTCTATAAAGTTGGTTTCTTAAATTACTATAATCCAACGGTTGAATTACCTTGGGTGACACCACCAGTTGTTGCAGAAACTTTCTATGGCGGCATTCGCTTTGGGTTGGCAATGATTGCTGTGGTAATTGCTCTGACGTTGTTATATTATCCGTTTTTCCGTATGGCTGATGAACGAGCAGTGAAAGAAGAGCAGACCTTAGCGACAGGAGAACAAGAAAATGAGTAGCAGAGAAAAAAAACAATTGAGCAGTATGCCAAATGATTTTTTGTGGGGTGGTGCAATTTCTGCTACTCAAGTAGAAGGTGCCTATAACCGTGACGGAAAAGGCTTGAGTAATTTAGATTTGGCTTTGCGTTGTAAAAAAGGGGAGAAACGTCAAATAACTCAACAAGTGGATGTAAATCAATACTATCCTTCTCATCGAGCGATTGGCTTTTATGAAAGTTATCAAAAAGATATCCAACTGTTCGCTGATATGGGATTTAAAAGTCTTCGATTTTCAATCCAATGGTCACGCATTTTTCCAACTGGAGAAGAGGAACGGCCTAATGAAGTAGGTTTATTATTTTATGAAAAAATTTTGGACGAGTTAGAGCGTCATCGAATCGAACCAATTATAACGATTTCACATTTTGATTTACCAGAAAATTTAGTGACAAAATATGGTTCGTGGAAAAATCGCCAAGTCATTACGTTCTATTTACGCTTTTGTGAAGCGCTATTTCAACGATTCAGTGATCGTGTCCGCTATTGGATTCCGTTTAATGAGATTAATGTTATTACGTATATGCCTTATTTTTCTACTGGGATTCATACAGAAAATTATCAAGAAATTTTCCAAATGGCGCATCATCAGTTAGTAGCAAGTGCAAAAGCGGTTCAATTAGGTCGGAAATATTCAAGTAACTATCGTTTTGCAACAATGCTTATGTATGGCCCGACTTATCCGCACAATTGTCACCCTGAATCTGTTTTTCAAGCAATGATGGATGATGAGGAAACCTATTATTTTGGTGATATTCAGATTCGAGGATATTATTCTCCGTGGGCTAAAAAAATGTTGGAGCAACTGGGTGTCCAACTAGCTATTACAGAAGAAGATGAACAAGACTTACGAGAAGGTGTAGTGGACTTTGTTAGTATAAGTTATTATATGAGTTGGACTACTGCACCAGAAACAGCAGCAGGAAATATGGCAACAGGAGGGAAAAATCCCTTTTTAGAGCAATCTGAATGGGGCTGGCAAGTGGATCCACTAGGACTGCGGATTAGTTTAAATCGTTTGTATCAACGATATGAGAAAGAAATTATGATTGTTGAAAATGGCTTAGGAGCAGTTGATCATTGTTCAGAAAATGGTGAAATTTATGACGATTATCGCATTGATTATTTACAACAACATTTGCTAGCAGTGAAACAAGCGATTGTCTTAGATGGTGTGCCAGTAATTGGTTTTACCGTCTGGAGTGCCATCGACTCAATTAGTGCTTCAACTGGAGAAATTGGTAAAAGGTATGGTTTGATTTATGTAGATTTAGATGATGAAGGTCAGGGGACGCTGGCTCGAAAAAAGAAAGCCTCTTTTTATTGGTATCAAAAGATCATTGAGTCCAATGGTGCAGAGTTGTAAGCTCTATTTTCCGGAGTGGTATGATAAAATAACTGAACAACTAAACGCATGAACGAAACAACGTCTCTGACCAATTACCTGGTCAGAGACGTTGTTTGTGTTTTTATTGATTTAAATCTGTTAGTAGTAGCTCGTTAGAAACAGCAAAAGTAGTAACTTCTGTTAAAGCTGGATCCAAAGTGTATTTTGTAAATGAGGTAGTACTTTCTGGTTGGACATACATGGTTAGATTAGTCACATCATACCCTGACCAATAATGTGTGAAATCAGACAGAGAATTACTTTGACCTAAATGGCCAATTCCCCGAGGAATCATCACTGTTTGGAAGGCGCGATAGAGTTGCATAATCCCTTCAGAGCTATCAAATTCTTGGAGATTGTCAGAATAGTATAACGCACGAATGAAGCGTGACGGCGAAGTGAAGTCTCCTGGGATTCCTAATAGTCCGTAAGAAGTCCCACCTTCAATTGGTTCAAGTGTTGCGCCTGATTTTAAAGTGTAAGGTTCTTTAATAGCGTAGTTGCGCATTCCGATATAGTTTCGTGCATTGGTTAAATGATAATTGTATTCTGGGCTGTTTGTGACTACGCCAATCGAATCATAAATGACGAACGCTCCGTTATCTGTTGGTTGCAAAACGATACTATTATTATTTTTATCATTAATGGTCCAGTGTAAGGTAAAATGAACTTCCCCCAATGAATCAAGTTGGAATTTTTGATCTAACAGGCCGATTTTTTCAAAAGCTACTTTTACTTCGTCAACGCTTTCAAAATTACTCAAAATATAAGCGAGAACTTCTTCTGCAATATGAGGTGTTAAACCACGATCTGCTAAACTTTCAGCAGGTGCTGTTGAAGATTCCATTAAATATTGAATATCACCAGATAAGCCGGCTTCGTTGATACCATCTGTGATAGCAAGGCTGACGGTTTTACCATCGTTCGCTGGTTGATCTGTGCCTGACATTGCTAGTCCCATAAAGGCATATTTTGCCGTCCAAGGATTTAGTTGGCTGTTTAGAACTGTACCTTTTGGAAATTGAGCAATTAGAGTAGGGATTTTTGGTGCAATTGGATCTTCGTTGCCAAAAAAATCAAACGTAAAATCCATCGTACGTCCATAAAAAATATCATTTGTTTTGGAAATAATCTTGATGCCTGTACACATAATAGTTTCCCCCAATTAATGTAAGTTTGTGAAGCCTGTTTACTAGTTAAGCATATCATACTCTAGGAAACAGCGGTGGCTAAATTCCTAAAATATTAGACAATTTTGTCTAAATGAGGTGAAAAAAATTTTTTAGCGATTTCCTTCACAAAACACCTTATTATCTTTCCGAAAATATGATATCTTTAGAATGGAAATTTCATGAGAAGAGGATGCGAATGTTTAAAAAGTACACACAAATGATAAGGGATGAATTTAAAGGGTATAATCAAAAAAAATTGAAAAAAGATTTCTTGGCAGGTTTGACTGTCGCAGCCGTCGCGTTGCCGTTAGCGTTAGCGTTTGGGGTCTCCAGCGGCGCCACTGCAGCAGCTGGCATGATCACGGCGATTATCGCTGGAATTGTGATTGGGAGCCTTTCAGGTGGGTTTTATCAAATTTCAGGACCAACAGGTGCGATGGCAGCTATTTTAATGTCAATTGCGGCAGTGCATGGCATGCAAGGGATTTTGTTGGCCACCTTTTTGGCGGGAATTTTCTTGCTTTTGGCAGGGATTTTGCGTTTAGGGAGCTTGACTTCTTTTATTCCGTCACCGGTCATTACCGGGTTTACTTCAGGAATTGCTATTATTATTGCGTTGGGGCAGCTTGATAATTTCTTTGGGGTTCGTTCAGAAGGACACAATTTAATTGAGAAAATCAGCAGTTATCGTTCATTGGGCTTTGATTTAAGTATATCAACGACGGTTATGTCGATTTTAGTGGTGCTTGGATTAGTGTTCTTTCCGAAAAAGTGGAATGCGATGATACCAGCTTCATTGGTGATGATTATTTTAGCTACTTTAGCAACAGTGGTTTTTCAACTGCCAGTGGCCACTGTAGGGAAAATTCCGACAAGTATTTTTAGTGATACACGTTTGGAACTTGGTTCGCTTCAATTAAGTGCGTTTCAGGATATTTTGGTGCCTTCGATTAGCATTGCTATGTTAGGTATGATTGAAAGTTTGCTTTGTGGCGCTTCGGCTGGTCGCATGACAGGGAAACCATTAGACAGTAATCAGGAACTAGTGGCACAAGGAATTGGCAACTTAATTTTGCCATTTTTCGGTGGCGTGCCTGCGACAGCAGCGATTGCTCGCACGAGCGTAGTGATTAAATCTGGTGCGCAAACACGTTTAGCGGGTATTTTTCATGCAGTCTTTTTATTGTTATCGATGTTGCTTTTATCGCCAGTCATGTCTAAAATTCCCATGCCTGCGTTAGCTGGTGTTTTAGTGGTGACAGCGTGGCGAATGAATGAATGGTCGGTGATTAAAGAATTCTTCCAGAAACGTTTCCACACAGCCTTATGTTTATTCTTCTTAACGATGGTAGCGACCGTTATTTTTGACTTGAGTTTAGCGATTGTTTTAGGGGTCTTAGCTGGTTGCCTGTTTTTCATTGCGAAAAGTGCCGTGATTACGATTAATGTTGAGGAAGTTGATTGGTCAAGAATGGGGCTAGTACCGACCGATTGTACGGAAAATTGGGTGGTGGTTTATTTGAGTGGCCCGTTATTTTTCATGTCTTCTGAACGTTTGAAACAAACGTTACTGCAATTGGAAACAAAAAGTGGTGTAGTACTATCAATGCGAGGAGTTCCTAGCATTGATAGTACGGCGTTAGATATTTTAGAAGAGTTTTGTCTCGCAGCAGAAGGTCGTGGACAACAAGTTCAATTTGCCGCTCTGCAACCAGAAGTTGAAAAAATGATTCGAACCATTCAAGGAAATCAAGAGAAAGAATACCATTTCTCAGTCGCAGAATTTTTACAAACGGTGCATGTTGCAGAACAATAATTCATTTTCAAATGAAATGTTCTATCTTCTATTGCGTGCTTAATGGATGAAGAAATAAGAAAAATAAGTGGGGACTAAAACGAGTTTCTAGAGGAGTTCCTAAAAAATAATAAAGAGAAAACTTCTAAGTATGAAGTTTTCTCTTTATTATTTTTTTGGTTATTTATTGAATTACTTCTAGCATAACGTCTTTTTGATCATCCGTAACATTGCCTGCGTAGTTAGGAGTGATTAAAGATATCGAACCATTTTTATTGTTGAATAAGTATAAAGTACCCGATCTATTTTGTTCATCGTTTGAAGAAATATTAGTTCCTAAAATTAATTCTGTATTTACTTTAACGGTGCGAATACTGTTATCGGCCGCTGAAAATATTCTAATCTCTTTTGTAGGAATTGTATTTATAGATAGCTCATATTTATTAATGGCTTCTTTCACTTGATCATTTTCAGCCCCAAACAATTTAGTTCGGAAGGTAGCAGTTGGTGTTGAATTTAAGTTCTCTAACGTAATTGAAGTTGGCACATTCATTCCTTTAAAATTAAATACTAGTGGATTGTTTAAGCTACTAAGATCGACAGCATAAGGTGTTGCTTCTAAAGAATTTGCTTCTTCGACATTTGTGGATACTTCATTTTTAGACTTTGCCGAAGCCTGAGCGGTACTGGCACTTTCTGAAGTTTTTTTTAGTTTATTATTAGAGCTTGTTTCTGTGCTAGAACTGTAATGATTAGTACTGCTTTTCATTGATGTTGTATGATTGGTAGAATTTTCTTGTTTTTTAGGTTCATTCGCTTTTTGAGAACTACAACCTGTTAAAAAAATAACTAAAATAACACAAAATAATTTTTTCATACTATTCCTCCTATAGACGCTATAACTAATTTTATCTTACTTGTTAATATAACAAAAGGAATAATTATTTTATTTTCACAAATGCTCAAATTGTTTAAATCTGTAGTTTTTATACTTATTTTTGTTGCATTTGCAACAAAAATAAGTTAAAGTAATGACAATCATAAAATATTAGCGAAAGGAAGTGTCCTAGTGACAGATATTTTAAGAGAAATTGGCATGATTGCGCGGGCCTTAGATTCAATCAGTAATATTGAATTTAAGGAATTATCTTTAACACGAGGACAATATCTTTATTTGGTCAGGGTCTGTGAAAATCCTGGAATTATCCAAGAAAAGATCGCCGAACTGATTAAAGTTGATCGAACCACAGCGGCGCGGGCGATTAAGCGTTTGGAAGAACAAGGCTTTATTTATCGTCAAGAAGATGCAAGCAACAAAAAAATTAAGCGGATTTATGCCACAGAAAAAGGGAAAAACGTTTATCCAATCATTGTGCGCGAAAATCAACACTCGAATCAAGTTGCTTTGCAAGGCTTGTCAGAAGTGGAAATTTCACAATTGGCAGAGTACTTAGTCCGGATGCGTAAAAATGTCAGCGAAGATTGGGAATTTGTCAAAAAAGGGAACACTCGAAATTATTAAGGAAAGGACGACTGGTCGATGGGAGAAATAAAACAATTAACAATAGAAGATGCACCAGCGTTACAAGAAATCAGCATTGAAACTTATACAGATACTTTCGGACCATATAATACCCCAGAAAATATGCAAGCCTATTTAGTAGAAGCCTACAATTTAGAAAAATTACAAAAGGAATTGGCTAATCCCTACTCTGACTTTTATTTTATCTTTGTCGATAATCAATTAGCTGGCTACATGAAATTAAATCGTGAGAGGGCACAAACGGAACCGATGGGGCCAGAAAAGCTCGAGGTTGAGCGATTGTATATTTTGCCTGCGTTTAAAGGAAAGAAGCTGGGGACACAATTGTTAGAACTGGCGGAAGAGAAAGCTCGTGAATTTGGTAAAAAAGCACTGTGGCTAGGTGTCTGGGAACACAATGATGCGGCGCGGGCATTTTATAAAACGATTGGCTACCGCTATTACAGTCAACATTCATTTTTTATGGGAGACGATGAACAGACGGATTTTATTTTGTTAAAGGAATTATAGCAAGAAAATTTAGAAACAAAGATTTCTGATAAAATCAGAAATCTTTGTTTATTTTTTTGATTAAAATTAAGCATTTTTTTATTTTCAAAATGTTATTTTTTAAAACGTAAAAATTGAAAAAGAAGATTTTGAATCTGTGAAAAATTGTCAATCTTGTGAGAAAAATCTTTTGTCAGTGTCTTTTTTCAGGATGGGTCTCTTCCTGAAAATCCACTTCAGTTTATCTGTTTTGTGTGTTTTTGATTAAAAAATGTTGTGTTGGATTTCATTTAACTGTATAATTTATTTATGTCATTTTTAATAATAAGCGTATTTTAGCATTTGAAAAGAGAATTTGTACATAATATGTGAATAAAAAGATTTGTTTCTTACTTTCTAGAGTGAGAGGACGATATAAAAAAGGTTGCTATTTTTTCGTTCAAAGTGAACAAAGAATCGTTTGTTATTTAGTTGGGTTAACTAATGATTCTTGTTATAAAAAGCGCTTACAATTTGTGTGATGAGAGTAGTACGCATGTTTGTGCAAAAGTGACAAAAAAGAGAAGGCAGGGTGTTTTAATAGAAAAAAATTTTTAATAAAAAGGAGAGTTTGTCGTGGAGAAAAATGTGTCTCGAGTAACAGCTCAAGAAGAAACAGCGATGAAAGCACGTGGCTACAATGAGGATTTGTTGCCAAGTAGCCCGAAACAACGGACAATGGGCGCGCGCAATTTTTTTACATTATGGATGGGTTCGATTCATAATATCCCGAATTATGCAGCAGTGGGCGGCTTTATTTTCTTAGGTTTATCGCCGCTGCAAGTTATGCTGGCAGTTGTGTTAAGCTCATTCATTGTAGCAACTTTCATGAATTTGAATGGCGTGGCTGGCTCTAAATATGGCATTCCTTTTGCGATGCACTTACAGTCTACTTACGGCAGTCTCGGGGCAAAACTGCCAGGGTTCTTAAGAGGTTGTGTGGCCGCGATTGCTTGGTTTGGTCTGCAAACATTTACAGGATCGCTGGCTTTATTAATTATTCTCGGGAAATTTTGGCCGAACTTTTTAGAAATTGGTGGATCATTCCAGTTTTTTGGTCTCAGGCTACCTGAATTAATGGCGTTTACTCTTTTCTGGCTCTTAAATGTGGCAATAGGTTTCGGTGGTAGCAAAATTTTGAACCGGTTTACCGCCATTTTAAGTCCGTTGATTTATGTCGTTATTATTGGATTAACGATTTGGGCCATTCGAGCTGGGGGCGGTTTAACACCAATTTTGTCCTATCAAGTTTCTGGTGCGATTCGTTCAGTCAATCCACTTGTGGCGTATCTGATTATTTTTAACTCGGTTGTGGCCGTTTGGTCAGCGCCTGGTGCGAGTGTGGCGGATTTTACTAAGAATGCGCGCTCGACCCGTGCTCAGGTTGTGGGGCAAACAGCAGGTTTAGTTGTTGGTTATGGGATTTTCGCTTTTTCCAGTGTGGTTATTCTGTTAGGTGGTTCGTTGTATTTTGGGATTCAGGAATGGAATATTTTAAACATTATTGATCGTTTAGATAATGTGGCAGTGGTGGTCTTAGCCATGTCGGTTTTCTTATTAACGACTATTTCAACGAATGCAACGGGGAACATCATTCCGGCAGGTTATCAATTGGCGGCGCTATTTCCTAAAAAAATGACGTATAAAAAAGGCGTCATGATTGCCAGTGTTATCAGCTTTCTCATTATGCCTTGGAAACTGATGGAAAACGCCGATAGTATTTTTATTTTTCTGAACGCAATTGGGGCTGTTTTAGGACCAGTCGCTGGTGTGATGATTGCGAATTATTATTTTGTTCAAAAGCAACAAATTAATTTAAATGCTTTATACGTAGATAAACACAAAAAAGAGGAAGCCAATCCTTTTTACGGATTAAACAAGCCGGCGTATGTCGCTACTATTCTGGCGTTGGTTCTTTCCTTAAGTGGTCAATTTATTCCACAGGTTAAAATCATTGCTGATATTTCGTGGTTTGTGGGCTTTGCCACAGGTTTTGTGCTGTACTTAGTGTTAAAAAAATGGACTTGGGATTCAAAAAAAGTGAAAGAAACAGCTTATCAGGAGGGAAAATAAATGCAAGCAGAGTTAGTGATTAAAAACGGGTTAGTTATTTTAGAAACTGGAGAAGTCATTACGGATGTCGCCGTTCAAGGAGGAAAAATCGTAGCGATCGGGCAAGACTTGTCGGGAGAACGTGTGATTGATGCGACGGGTTTGGTCGTTAGTCCTGGGATGGTGGATGCTCATGTTCATATTACCGATCCTGGTGGTGGTTACCGCGATGAATGGGAAGGGTATGTCACAGGAACGGCCGCTTGTGCCAAAGGGGGCGTGACGACCTTTATGGAAATGCCTTTAAATCAGATTCCAGCAACCGTGGATAAGACCTCTCTTGAGATCAAATACAAGGTAGGAGAAAATAAACTAAAAGTAGATGTAGGGTCATTTGGCGGCGTAGTCCCGACCAACTTGGCTGGCGGGATTCAGGAACTTGATGAAGGAGGCGTTTCCGGCTATAAATGATTTTTAGGAACGTGCGGCGATCGTTCAATTGAAGGAGATTTTCAAAATGTCGACGATTATTCGCTATATGAAGGAATGAAACAAGTCGCCAAAACTGGTAAAGTGCTAGCAATCCATGCAGAAAATGCGCCAATTACGGATAAATTAGGCGCGTTAGCTTATCAAAATGGTGAAACGACTTTAGCGGCATATGTAGCTACACGTCCTGTGTTTACCGAAGTTGAAGCGATTCAAAAAGCCATTTTATTTGCCAAAGAAACAGGTTGTCGGATTCATATTTGTCATGTGGCTTGTCAAGAAGGCGTGGAAGAAGTTTTAAAAGCCCAAGCAGAAGGGGTAGATGTGACTTGTGAAACATGTACGCATTATTTATATTTTACCACGGATGAACTTGATGCCATTGGTCCAGTTGTCAAATGTTCGCCGCCGATTCGTGACGCGGACCAACAAGCCGCATTATGGAACCACGTGCAAACAGGCGGCATCGCGTTTGTAACCTCTGACCATTCTCCTTGTACGCCAGACTTAAAAGATACAACCAATGCTTTTGAAGCTTGGGGCGGCATTTCTGGTGTTCAAAATAACGTCGATGTGTTATTCGATGAAGCCGTCCAAAAACGTGGTTTATCCTTGAAACAATTCGCGGATATGATTGCAGCAAACCCAGCTGACCGTTATCACTTAGCACAAAAGGGCCGCATCAGCATTGGTAAGGATGCCGATTTTGTACTAATTAAACCTAATGCGCCGTATATCTTAAAAGCAGAAGATTTAGAATATCGAAATAAAATTAGTCCTTACATTGGTCGTGAAATTGGGGCCCAAGTGATTCAAACAATTTTAAGAGGCAAAACAATTTACGCACAAGAAACTGGGGTAACCGAGGCGTTTAACGGCGTATTTATCAAAAATTAAACACCTATTTTAGAAATGGAAAGGGACAGAAGCGTGATTGAATTAGCGCCTCTGTCCACGAGTTAGAGGATGTTCGTTGGTTGTTTTGCACAAAAAAAGGCTTAATTTTGTTTGATAAGTACAATGAAGATGACTAGGGAAACGTTTACAATCAGAGTGTAATCAGTCAGGAGGTTTTGTGATGGACTTGGAAAAAGTTTTAAAACAAAGAATCGAAGAGTTGTCAGCAATTGGGAGTGATCCTGAAGGAGGGATGACACGCTTACTTTATACAGATTCGTGGTTGGCAGCACAAAAGTATGTGCAAAGCCAAACTGAGGCGTTTGGACTGGAAACGCAATTTGACGAAGTCGGGAATCTGTTTTGTCGAGTGGCAGGAACGGAATTTCCTCAGGAAACGATTTTAACTGGGTCACATATCGACACAGTAGTTAATGGTGGGACATTAGATGGTCAATATGGTGTCATTGCTTCCATGACGGCTGTTCAATATTTATTAGATAAATATGGGAAACCACGGCGTTCTTTAGAAGTGCTTTCCATGGCTGAAGAAGAAGGGAGTCGTTTTCCAACGGTTTTCTGGGGAAGCAAAAATGTCGTTGGTGAAGCCAAATGTGAAGAAGTAGTCGACATCTCTGACAACGAAGGCAAAAAGTTTGTTGATGAGATGCATCGCCAAGGCTTTGATTTTCGGCAGGAGCAAACTAGACGTGAGGACATTGAAGCATTTGTCGAAATTCATATTGAACAAGGCAATATTTTAGAGAACGAAAAGCTCCAAGTCGGTGTTGTTCATAGTATTGTAGGGCAACGTCGCTACACGGTTAACTTAAAAGGGCAAGCCAATCATGCAGGCACTACGCCAATGAGTTACCGTCATGATGCGGTATATGGCTTTGCTAAAATTTGTGCAGAAGCCATTGATCGTGCGAACGAAATTGGGGATCCGTTAGTTTTAACATTCGGCAAAGTTATTCCGAAACCCAATACAGTCAACGTGGTGCCTGGAGAAGTGGAATTTACAATTGACTGCCGTCATACCGACGCTGCTTTTTTACGACATTTTACCGGTGAATTAGAAGAACGGATGAAAACAATTGCTCAAGAATTAGGCTTGACGATTGCGATTGACCGCTGGATGGATGAAGCCCCTGTACCGATGAATCAAGCAATTGTAGAAGTTATTGAACAAAAAGCCAAAGAAGGCAAGTATCAGTATCGTATGATGCATAGTGGTGCTGGGCATGATTCGCAAATTATTGCGCCCCATTACCCGACAGCGATGATATTTGTGCCAAGTATTGGTGGGATTAGTCATAATCCAGCAGAAGCAACGGCATTTCCAGATTTGGTTGAAGGCGTCAAGCTTTTAGCAGATACCTTATATGAATTAGCGTATAAATAAGATAGAAAAGGAAGAATTGTGATGGGTTATAAAAATAATCGAGTTGGTTACCAAAAAGAATTGTTAACATCAAGAGCTGTGATAAAAAAAGACAATTACGCCATTATTCCCCATGATGGTTTGGTGCAAAATGCAGTACCTGGTTTTGAAAATGTCGATATTTCCATTTTGGGATCGCCTAAATTAGGTGCGACATTTGTGGATTACATTGCTACGTTTCATAAAAATGGTCAACAAACAACTGGTTTTGGTGGCGACGGGATTCAAACGTTGGTTTATGTCATTGACGGTCGTTTGCGCGTTTCAGATGGTCAAGAAACTCATGAACTTGAAGCCGGGGGCTACGCCTACTTTACGCCTGAAATGAAAATGTATTTAGCGAACGCACAGGAAGCGGACACAGAAGTTTTCTTATATAAAAAACGCTATCAGCCGTTGGCAGGCCATCAACCTTATAAAGTGGTTGGGTCAATTCATGACCAACAACCCGAAGAATATGAAGGAATGACAGACGTTTTACTTTGGAGTTTATTGCCGAAAGAGTTTGACTTTGATATGAATATGCATATCTTATCTTTTGAACCAGGCGCTAGTCATGCCTATATTGAAACGCATGTCCAAGAGCATGGTGCGTATTTAATTAGTGGCCAAGGGATGTACAATTTGGACAATGAATGGTATCCAGTGGAAAAAGGGGACTATATTTTCATGAGTGCCTATGTGCCACAAGCAGCCTATGCGGTTGGTCGTGAAGAACCGCTAATGTACGTTTATTCCAAAGATGCCAATCGTGAACCAGAATTATAAAGAAAAGCCGAATGTAAAGTAATGACCTCGGAACAATAGGATTTGAACACGCAGTGGTGAACGGTAGAGTCCTTCTTCTTGGTAGACGTTACTTTTATTCGGCTATTTTCCTGTTAATTATTTTCCTGAAAGTTCTAGCGCTACCCGTAAGAGTAAACTCGTCTCAGGCTCTTGAATAGAGGTATCTAATAATTTTTCACATTGATTCATGCGATATTTAATGGTGTTTCTGTGAAGATAAAGAGCGTTGGCCGTTTTAGTAATTTCGCAATTGAAATCTAAAAAAACTTTCAAGGTTTTTCGTAATTCTTGTAACGTCGGTTCCGTCGGATAGGCCAACTCTTTCAATTGTTGCTGGCAAAAGTATTCAACATCTTCAGTGCCAATCTTTTCAAAAAGTCCAGCTAGGCCTTTGGGATGGAACAATTGCACAGTCGCTGGTTTTTGAGCGTGTAAAGAAGCCTCTAATGTCGAGGAAGCTTCAATATAAGAATTAGGCAAATCTTCTAGGTTTTCATAAGCATTGCCTAAAGCAAAGCGAATGGTAATAGGCAAAGCCTGTTGCAAACGTTCAGCGAGGTTTTGCAAAATCATCAAATGGTCATTTTTTTTAGATTGAAAAATCAAGATACTTTTATTTTGATTTTTTAATTTAAACAAGGCGACATCTGGCAGGATTTCCGGCAATTGTTCTTTGAGCCATTGGAAAATTAGTTGCCCTTCCGCTTGCTGATAACGAATATGGGTTTCATTTTCTGGTTTAGTCACGCCGTAGACAATCGCTAATTGATAATAATCACTGTTGATTAAACGATAATTTTTCCAAAGTTCCAACCAATTTTGATGTTTACTCAGCGCTTCTTGATGTGTATCAAGCAAGCGGTCCAAAAAGTCTGTTTTGAGATGCTCAAAAGATTCAGCAATTTTCTGGTTTTTAAATAACATAAAAGTCAAAACTAAAATGGCCTGATCAATGGCAAATTCAGAAATAGGATAAGGAATCTGTTCAGGAGATAAGACCAATAGATAATAGGGAAAATAATCGTTCACACGAATTGGAAAGCCAGCTACTTGAATGTTTTCTTGTCGCTCATCCTGTAAACGAAAGATTTTCTTTTCTTGTGCCAATTGTTGAAAGTGGTCTTTTGATAATTGTTCGATGAAAAACTCCGCCGATTTTTGATTGCCATAAAAATAATTCGAGTGGGCAATCACCTGTTGCCAAGGACTTAATAAAATAATTGGCGCATTTAAAATTTTCGCAAATTCAGCGATGAAACGCGTAGCATCAACATCTTGCATTAATAATGTTGAAAAACGCTTTTGGATGTCAAATGCCACAGACATCTGCTCGGTTTTGCTATCACGAAGATAGCCAACAATTTCATGCAACAACCCGCCTAGTGGCTGTGTGCTAGGAATTTTAATCAGGGGCAAATCAACGGCACTGGCATAGGCAACAATTTCTGGTGAAATTTCGTCAAGGAACCGCCCAACTTTGATTCCTAAAGCCGTACACTCTGCTTGTTTTAGCGAGTCAATAAAAGGTTTCAATTTTTCTTGATCATCTTTATAAATCATTGCCGTTGTTAAAATCATGACATTTTTAGGGATAAAATCAGCCACATCAGGTGTTTCCGTGATTTCTACACTTTCCAAGGGCTGTGTTAAGTTTGAGTGAGACGATAATAATTGTAAGTCAGAAAATCTTGGTAAAGCCAAGACCTCAGCTAATATTTTCATCACAACAACCTCCTTTTTTTATAGTATAGCGAAGAATAAAAAGGAGTACAAAAGATAGTTATTGAATATGTCTAAAAAACAAAGTCAAAATAGTGCAAATTGAACAATGAATTTCTGGGTTTTTCCAAAGATAATAAAAGAGAAGAATTAAAAATGAAGTGAGGGATTACTATGTATCAACAACCAAATTTTGTACGGCGAACAATCATGACGCCGGGACCAGTCGAAGCCCATCCATCGGTACTTCGTCAAATGGGTCAACCAATTTTAGGGCAATTTGATCCAGAATTTCTACAAATTATGGATGAAGTTCGGGAAATGATTAAAGTACCTTTTGCCACAAAGAATCAACAAGCCTTTGCCATTGATGGCACGTCACGTTCAGGCTTGGAAGCGGGGTTATTTGCGTTGATTGAGCCAGGCGACAAAGTGCTTGTGCCTGCGTATGGCCGGTTTGCTTATTTATTAGGTGAAATTTGCGAACGCGCCCGGGCCGAAGTCATTTATTTAGAAAAGGACTGGCTCGCACCGTTTGAACAAACAACGGTGATTGAAGCGATTAAAGAACATCAACCAAAAATTGTTGCGATGGTCCACGGCGAAACGGCGAATGCACAAATGCAACCACTGGATCAAATTGGCGCCTTTTGTCGGGAAAATGAAATTTTCTTTGTAGTAGATATGGTGGCGACTTACGGCGGTGTTGAAACAAAGGTCGATGATTGGAAGATTGATATTGCGGTAGCAGGCACTCAAAAATGTGTCAGCGTACCTTCAGGCCTTTCTTTAATTACCTACAACCAACGTGTAGCCGATTATCTGGCGGGCCGTTACCAAAAAGAGTTAGGGCTTGGCGCGGATGCGCGGAATGAACGGTTCATTCAAAGTAACTACTTGGATTTATCGCAATTAGAAAAATATTGGGGACCAGAGCGCTTAAATCACCATACAGAAGCGACTACAATGATTTATGGGCTACATGAAGGGCTGCGCTTGTTACTTCAAGAAGGCATGGAAAATGTCTACGCACGCCATCGGAAAAACGATCGTATTTTAGTTGAAAGTCTGCAAAAAATGGGCTTAGAAATTTTCGGGAAGTTAGACACAAAAACACCAACAGTCATTCCTGTGGTCATTCCAGAAGGAATTGATGGTGAAAAAGTGCGGAGCTTATTATTGGATCATTTTAAAGTTGAAATTGCCTCTTCCTTCGGTGATTTAAAAGGAAAAATTTGGCGGGTCGGTAATATGGGTTACAGCAGTCGCGAAGACAATGTGTTGCATTTCTTAAGTGCCTTTGAGACTGTATTGAAACACCAAGGTTATCAATTTGAAGGCGGTAGCGGTAGTACTCATGCATTGGCTGAGTATTTAAACTAAAAAAGAAGGTAGGACAAAGGTCACTACGTAAAAAAGCGTAGTGCTTTTGTTCCTTGTGAAACGTTAACCAAAAAAATGATTGGTGGAGGAAAAGAAAATGACAGACAAGACAAAAAGTTCGTTGGCTTATTGGAAAAAAATCGTTATTTTACTATGTATGGGCTGGGTAACAATCTGGATTTATCGTTCCGCGCTTTCTCCCGTTTATCCACAAATTCGCGCGTCTCTAAATGGTAACGCTTCCGATACGGCCCTAGGGTCCATTTCTAGCTTTTATTTTCTCGGTTACGTAGTCATGCAGATTCCTGCAGGCTTCTTGGTAGACAAAATTGGGAAAAAACGTGTATTAATTCCAGGCTTTATCTTGTTTGCGCTGGCAGCATTACTGATTGCCCAAGCCCGAACGATTGGAACAATTTACTTAGGTAGCTTATTGGCAGGTTTAGGATGTGGTTCTTTCTATGGCTCGGCTTACTCGTTGACGTCGCAAAACATTCCTCAAGCCAAAAAAAGTTTTGCAACAGCTATTGTCAACAGTGGTTCAGCCGTTGGTTCAGGTTTAGGGATGATTTTATCTAGTTATTTAGTTGCCCAAAAAGGATTGCCTTGGCAAGTGATGATGTACATTTCCGCCTTTATGATTATTTGTATGTTAGTGGCTTTTCAAGTGATTATTCGCAATCATAAAGAAGACATGGCCTTGATTCAGCCAACCGTTGTTGATGAAAAAGATAACGGAGCGGTAAAAGAAAAAGTGCCCTTTAAAAAACTGTTTGCGCCACATATGCTATTTGCGTATATTTTATATTTTGGCACTTGTTATGCATATTATATGATTGTGACTTGGTTACCTAATTTTTTAAGTACCGAACGTGGTTTCCAAGGAGCAGCAATTGGATTGTCCTCTTCGCTGGTCGCATTTGCCTCTATTCCAGGAGCGTTATTTTTTAGTCGGTTGGCGGATAAGTACATGCATAAAAAAGTTCAATTCATCGTTGTTTTAGAATTTTTAGCAACAGCCATGCTCTTGTTAACTGTACAAGTAAGTAATGCGACGTTGTTATTAATTGCTTTAATTATGTATGGGTTCTTAGGAAAATTAGCTGTAGAACCGATTATTATTTCTTGGCTAGGTGAAAATGCACCAAAAATTGGAATTGGCACTACTTTGGGCGTGTTTAACTTTTTCGGCATGATGTCATCTGTGATCGCCCCAGCTTTGACTGGGAAAATTTCTGACACAACGGGTTCGAAAGTCATGGGCTTTTATATCGCCGTTGTGATTTTACTAATTGGCACGATTCTTTTTATGCTTGTCAATTTAAAAAAACGCGGGGCAGATTCGTCTAATAAATAAAAAAACAACGCAAACTTATCTTTCATTGAATAAGTTTGCGTTGTTTTACTTTTTGACAATCATATTAATCGCTTGTGCTAATCGCTCTTCTTGTTCTTTAGGATCTTTTTCAGGATTTTCAAAGCAATGCTTTAAATTCTCCGCAACTATCATCCCCATTACGCGATCAATACTAGAACGGACCGCACTCAACTGAGTGATAACATCGATACATTCTTTTTCTTCATCAATCATTTTTTGAATCCCGCGAATTTGACCTTCTGTACGGCGTAAACGATTCAGCACTTTCTTTTTTTCTTCAGTCATTTTGCTCCTCCTTAAGAGTAGTGATTGGTTTAAAATATACCTACACGAGGTATTTTTGTCAACTATCTTTTCTTTGAATCTAAAAATGGCAGAAATCTCTTCAGTTGACAAGTCTAACTTTTTCATGTTAAATATACCCCGTAAGGTATATAAGAGAAGGAGAAAAAGATGTTATTTCAATTGTTTAAAAAAACGCCAAGTATTTCAACAAAGGAATTGCAGTCACGTTTATCTAAAGAGATAACGTTATTAGATGTCCGGACACCTAGCGAATACCGCGCAGGGCATATTCCACAAGCGATTAATGTCCCACTTAACAAAATTCCCGCCTACAACAAATCCGCTAACGAAGTCTATGTGATTTGCCAGTCCGGCATGCGCAGTAAAAATGCGGCCAAAATTTTAGCGAGAAAAAACTATCACGTGATTAACGTTCGTGGCGGGATGTCCCAATGGTTTGGTCAAATTAAAGGAGGAAAATAAATGAAAATTGTAATTATCGGAGGCGTGGCTGGTGGCATGTCAGCAGCGACACGTTTACGTCGCTTAATGGAAGATACTGAAATTGTTGTCATGGAAAAAGGCCCTTTTGTTTCATTTGCAAACTGTGGTTTGCCTTACTACGTTTCTGGCGAAATCGCAGAAAGAGAGCAACTGCTTGTTCAAACACCCGAAGCGTTAAAGGCACGGTTTAATTTAGATGTTCGTCCTCACCATGAAGTCGTGGCGATTGATCCAATAGAAAAAGTGATCACAGTGAAACATGAAACAGAAATTTTAACAGAACACTATGACAAATTAATTTTATCACCAGGGGCGAAACCTTTTGTGCCACCAATTACAGGATTGGCAGAAGCCAAAAATGTTTTTTCATTAAGAAATGTTCCTGATTTAGATCAAATTATGACAGCCTTGACACCAGAAACAAAACGAGCCGTCGTGATTGGCGCAGGCTTCATTGGCTTGGAAATGGCAGAAAACTTGCAAAAACGCGGATTAGAAGTCACTCTCGTGGAAAAAGCGCCTCATGTTTTACCGCCATTAGACGAAGAAATGGCCGCTTTTGTCAAAGCTGAATTAAGCAAAAACAATGTTCAAGTAATTACGGGACAATCTGCGGTTGCTTTTGAAGAAGAAGGGCAAGTGATTCGCTTAGAAGACGGTCAAACATTAGCTTCTGATTTAACCATTTTGTCGGTGGGGGTCCAACCAGAAAATACCTTAGCAGTTGAAGCAGGTGTAGCAACTGGTTTACGTGGCGGTATTGTTGTTGATGAACACTATCAAACGAATCAACCCGATATTTATGCGGTTGGGGATGCTATTGTAGTGAAACAACAAATCACTCAAGAAGATGCGCTGATTTCTTTAGCTTCTCCCGCCAATCGCCAAGGACGTCAAGTAGCGGATGTGATTGCTGGGTTAGAGAGAAAAAATCAAGGAAGCATTGGGACCGCCATTGTGCGAGTCTTTGATTTAACCGCCGCTTCAACTGGTTTAAGCGAACGGGCTGCTAAAGCTGCTGGACTAACAACAGCTGTTGTGCATATCAGTGGAAAAGACCATGCGGGGTATTATCCTGGCGCAACAGATCTTCAGTTAAAATTAGTTTTCCATCCTACAACAGGGGAAATTTATGGCGCACAAGGAATTGGGGCCAAGGGCGTAGATAAGCGGATTGATATTCTTGCGACCGCTATTAAAGGACAGTTAACTATTTTTGATTTGCCTGAATTAGAGTTTACCTATGCGCCGCCGTTTGGTTCAGCGAAAGATCCTGTGAACATGTTAGGCTATGCAGCGATGAACCTTGCAGAAGGATTGAGTGAAAACGTTCAATGGTATGAGTTATCCAACGAATTAGCTAAGGGGGCTGTTTTATTAGATGTCCGTAATCCCGCCGAACGAGCCAATGGTCAATTTAAAAATGCTGTGTCTATTCCTTTAAATGAGTTAAGAGAACGTTTGGAGGAATTAGACAAGTCAACGGAGTACATTGTTAGTTGTCACAGCGGTTTGCGTAGTTATATTGCAGAACGGATGCTAAAACAAGCAGGCATCTCAGCCAAAAATTTAGATGGTGCTTTTGCGCTATATCGAATGGTAAAACCGGAGGAACTAGAAAATGTATAACACGATTGGCATGCCTGAATTTTATCAGGAAGCAAAACGAAAAAAATTACCGATTATTGATGTACGAGAAGAAATGGAATACCAACTGGGGCATGTCCCTCAGGCCATCAACTTACCTTTAAGTACTTTAACCGAAAATTATCAGCAATTAGATAAAAACCAACCCTATTATCTGATTTGTCAAATGGGATCGCGCTCCGCACAAGCGTGTGCGTTTCTCAGTCAACAAGGGTATCAAGTAACCAATGTTCTAGGTGGTACATCTGGCTGGTTGGGTCAATTAGAACAATAAAATAACAAAAAACGTTTATCCTTTTACACAGGATAAACGTTTTTTTGTTAGATAAAGATGTGTCAAAACTGTAAGAGGAATGATAGGAAGATGAAGGGACCAGTTTTTTTATTCATTATATACTAAATAAAATGACAAACTCGTCAACAGAAATCAAGGAGGAACAAATAAATGAAAAAGTCAGGCCAGAAGAAGCGAAATAAAAAAGTGTGGTTCGGTATTGGTGCCGCAGTGGTCGTCGTCGGATTTATCGGAGCAAAAACAGTTTTTTCTTCAAAAGAAGTTGAACCTGAATACACAACGTATACCATTACAGAAATGGCCTCATTAAAATTAGATGGTCAAGTGAGTTTTTTAGATACTCGGGATATTTTCTTTGATCCTTCTTTAGGAAAAATTGCCGAAATAAATGTTGAAAATGGTAAAGAAGTCAAGAAAGATAGTCCATTGTTAACGTACAATAACTCAGACATCCAAGCCACAGAAACAGAACAAGCGAATGCTGTTAATCGAAACAATCTTCAAGTCCAACAAGCACAAGAGAACGTTAACTTAGCAACTCAAAAATACAATGAAGCCTTAAACAAAGTTGCTGCAGCCAAGCAAAAATTAAACACCGCAAAAGAGGCTGAAGAGAAAGAAACACTAAATGCGGAAATTCAGCAATTGAATGAAGCTGTTAGTGCTGCGAATAGTGAAGTCGCCCAAGCTAACCAAGCCCTTCAATTAGTCAACAGTGATGCCGTCGGAGCAGCAAACACGCTTGAACAAACACGTGGCAAAGTCAACACAGTCGTTACAGCACCAATTGATGGCCAAGTCACTGTCGATGCTAGTGCTATGAGTAGTACCGACAAACCAGTCATTAAAATTGCAACACAAAAGAAAAATATTCAAGGAAAAGTAACCGAATATGATTACGATAAATTACAGACAGGGGAAGAAGTAACAGTGACGACCGTTGGTTCAGGCAAATCAGCGCCAGGCAAAATTGTTTCCATTGCGCAAACCCCAATAGCTAAAAATGAAGGCAATCCAGTAGTGAGTTATCAATTTACAGTAGAAGGTGATTTTCCTTGGGCAGAAGGCTTGTCTACTAGTATCGCTGTGCCACAAAAGCAAATGATTATACCGACAGCAGCAATCCAAAAAGAAGGCCAAAAAGAATTTGTCTATGTTTACAAAGCGGGCAAAGCGAAAAAAACACCGATTGAAACAGAAACAAATTTAGGTCGTAAAGTTGTCAAAAGTGGCTTGAATTGGAAAGACCAAGTGATTGCCAATCCCAATAAAGAATTAAAAGATAATCAAGATGTTCAGGTAGCTGCCAATGATTAAGCTAGCCCATATTCATAAATATTATTATTCCGAAGAAGAAACACTGCATGTGTTAGATGATATTAACCTCCAAGTAGACGCTGGAGAATTTTTAGCGATTATGGGTCCTTCTGGTTCTGGGAAATCGACTTTGATTAATTTGCTAGGCTTTATTGATAAAAAGTTTGAAGGAACGTATTTATTTGAAGACCGTGAAATTGGCGACTTTTCTGATAAGGAACTATCCCGAATTAGAAATGAAGCAGTCGGCTTTGTCTTTCAGAATTTTAGTTTAATTGAAACACTAACAGTTGAAGAAAACATTGAATTACCTCTTTTATATAGTGGGTTAACCCCAAAAGAAGCCAAAGATCGTGTCCACGAAGTTCTGACAAAAGTCGGCTTGCCAGATAAAGGCAAGAAGCATCCAAAACAACTTTCGGGCGGACAACAACAACGTGTTGCCATTGCGCGTGCGATTGTCAATCGGCCAAGTTTTATTATTGCAGATGAACCAACTGGGGCTTTAGATAGTAAAACATCGGAAGAAATTTTAACGCTCTTTCAGCAATTAAACAATGAAGGTGTCACCATTATTTTAGTGACACATGATGAAGAAACAATTGAATACTGCAATCGTTTGATTAAAGTTCGTGATGGAAAGATTTTAGAGGAGGTGCTGACATGAAACGTTCAATTATTTGGAAAACCGCCTTCCGTTCCATTTTGAAAAATAAGCGACGCAGCTTGTTAACGATGCTAGGGATTGTCATCGGGATCGCTTCGGTGATTACCATCGTGGCTATCGGTAACGGCTTTAAAGAAGACATGGTCGATAAATTATCTGCTGAAAAACAAAAAGAAAATGTGAAAAAGATTTCTTTTTCGGCCTACAACACTTCGGATATGTTTAGTGACCAAGCGATGTTTACCGACAATGATTTAGGGGTCGTGCGCATGGTTCCTGGCGTAGAAAAAATTGATTTTGATCAAAGAGAAGTTGATGGCGCCCAAAAAGGTACACTGAATTTTCAAGCAGGACCGAAAAATCTTTCCGTAACCTATGAACTTGCTAACAAAACCACCAAAGAATTGTTGGCGGGACGCCAACTGAATGATGGAGACAATGCAAAAATGGATAAAACAGTGGTGGTGGATGAACTGGTTGCCAAAGAACTCTACCAAGACCCAACTGCAGCAGTTAATCGAACTTTTCCATATAAAGAGCAACTTTTTACCATTGTTGGCGTGACAACCAATACCAGCGGTGCCATTGGTCCAGGTAATGATGACTCATTGCTTTATTTTCCCAAAAAGACCTATGAACATTATTTCGGCAAGCTAAAAGATACATCTACGTTGAAACTAACAGTAGCACCTGGCTATCAACCAGATCAAGTATTGAAAGAAACAATAAAAACTCTCTCTCAACAAGGAACCATGAAAAACAGTGGGACGTATCAAGAATATAATGTTAAAGATACCATCAAAGAAATGGGCTCTTTATTAAATAATTTAACCTTGTTTATTTCCGCAATTGCGGCTATTTCACTGGTAATTGCTGGGGTCGGCGTTATGAATATGATGTACATTTCGGTCTCAGAACGGGTTAAGGAAATTGGTATCCGACGTGCATTGGGCGGGACAGCCAGTGATATTAAAAAGCAATTCTTAACAGAAGGGATTGCCTTGACCTTAATCGGCGGAATTACTGGTTATCTTTTAGGAATGATTATTGCCTACTTAGCCTCAATGGCACTACCGTTTTCTGTTCGTCCAGACTTAATGACGGTTTCATTAGCCATCGGGATTTCTGTCTTTATCGGGGTTGTATTTAGCTATTTCCCTGCCTCGGCAGCTTCAAAAAAAGACTTAATCGATATTATGAAATAAATATAAATAGCAAAGAAACAGCCATTTTTGGCTGTTTTTTTTAGTGAAAGTAGAAAAAAATACAAAGATTTCAAGAGAAAGTAGCTAACAAACGTCAAAAGGTTGATATTAGCTACCAACCTTTTGACGTTTGTCAGCTAAATAAAAAAGAAAAAAATTAAAAAAATAGCACGTTGAGGATTAAATAACAAACATTTTTTAAATAAGACTATTGGAAATCCTTTATAAATCGGGGATTACAGGAATGACTGTTAATGACTGATTTGCTTGTAAATTTCTAAATTTTAATTCGAAAAAATTCCAGTATACTAAATATATCAAAACAAAACACGAAAATTGAGAAAATTTTGAACTAAAAAAGAATTAAGGAGGAATCAAGAATGAAAATAATGGTCATCACAAAAAATATTTTATCAGAAACCGCTTTTCAAAACCGCTTACAGCATTTAGATCATCAAGTTTTTTGTACGACGTGTCTGATTGGTGAAATTAAGGAAAGTCATTTGTTTTATCGAAAATTTGATGCCATCATTCTCAGCGAAACGATTCCTCGCAAAGAACAATATTTATATCTAAAGGAATTAGCCAGAGTTAAAACGCCGTTGTTTCTTCGCTCGGAAGACATTCCTACCTCGGAAGAATTGAGCATTAGCTATCAATATGGCATTCTCAATTGGTTACGATTGGATGCGACTTTGGATACATTAAGAGAAAATCTCCTTTTGGCAGAATTAAATAAACCCATCCAACGAGAAGATGAAAAGTTAGATGTAGAGGGGATAAAGCTAACAGCCGCAGAACGTGCACTACTGGCTGTCTTGTATAGTACGCCAAAAGAACACTTACCAATGGAGCGCCTTTGTAAATTAATATATGACACAGAAGAAACAGCCAATAATCGAAAAAAAATGACCAAACAGCTGACAAAATTAAATAAAAAAATTCAAGTAGGGGGCTTTAAAAAACAAGGTATCCAAAATACACGGTATAAAGGCTACAAACTGCATCCGCAGTTGCTTCCTTACATTGGCGAATTATTTACTTAAAATAAAGAAACTCTTGACGAATGAAAATCACCATCACAGAATGACCCCTAAAAACCATGCTATACTAATAAGGAATAGTATAGGAGGTGGGTCTGTATGAAAGACGGACTATATTGGGTACAACAATTAAAAGAACAGAAAGTAAGTCACACAGAACTCTTAAAGGATATTGAGAAAAAAGTCCAAAAGTTAAATCCAAAGATCAATGGCTTTGTAACCTTTGACAGCCAAAAAGCAGAAGCAACTTATCAAAAAAATAAACAGCAGGACACACTATTTGCTGGTTTGCCATTTCCTTTGAAAATGTTAGGCCAAGAAAAAGCGGGGTGGTCAGCAACGGCTGGCTCGCAACTTTTTAAAAATAGTACTGCAACAACGACTTCTAACTTTGTCAAACAAGCAGAAACGATTGGCTTGATGCCTTTAGGACAAACCAACGCCCCAGAGTTTGGCTTTAAAAATATTACGGATCCTGCGCTTTACGGGCCAGCCCGCAATCCTTGGAACCTGGAACATTCGCCAGGCGGTTCCAGTGGCGGCGCTGCCGCAGTTGTCGCTAGCGGGATTGTTCCTATAGCCGGCGCTAGCGATGGCGGTGGCTCCATCCGAATTCCCGCCTCTTTTAGTGGCTTAATTGGCTTAAAACCTAGCCGTGGCTCCATGCCTGTCGGCCCTGAAGGCTGGCGAGGCTGGCAAGGTGCCTCGATTGACTTTGCGTTGACTATTTCTATGAGAGACACCAAAGCGTTATTCTATGGCCTACGTGGTAGCCACAGTGGCGCCCCCTACCAAGCGCCCTTGGCAGAATGGCAAACACACCCTAAAAAACAACGGCTAAAAATTGCTCTGTGTACCGCTTCGCCTATCGGCTCAATGATTTCGCCAGAAGCAACACAAGCGGCGAAACAAGCGGCTGATTTTCTGGCAGCCGCTGGCCATGAAATCATTGAGATTCCTTATCCAGTCGATGGTGCAGCGCTGATTCGCTCCTATTATCAAATGAACGGCGCAGAAACTACAGCAATGATGAACAGCATTCAACAGGGGCTCGGGCGCCCAATTCGTAAAGAAGAAATCGAATCTTTTTCATGGACCATGCATCAATTTGGCCAAAAGATTCCAGCAGCCACCTATGTTCATTCATTACAGTTGTGGGATCAAGCAGCAGTAACGATGGAAGAACTTTTTCAAAAATTTGATCTGTTTTTATCACCAACAACGGCTTTTTCAGCACCAAAAATTAACGAAGATTTGCAAAGTGAGCACATTCGTCAACGAATGGCGCAAGCAGCAGAATTAACAGAAGCAGAATTAGCTGAATTAATCTATGATTATTTTGATAAAAGTTTACAGCTAACACCGTATACTCAACTAGCTAACTTGACAGGACAACCAGCCATCAGCTTGCCCACACATGTTACGGCAACGGGGTTACCCTTAGGCATTCAATTGCTGGCTGCTCGTGGACGTGAAGATCTCTTATTCCAAGTAGGCGAACAGTTTGAGCAAGAAGGCAAATTTAAATTACCAGAAAGTTACCGCTAAATAGGGTGTTATTGTGACCAAATTTCAGATAAAATAGACACAAGACAAAAAACTGAGGTGGAAAAATGCTGTACGTAGTGAGACATGGTGAAACAGATTATAATGTGGCCCGTAGAATTTGTGGTCATGCGGAAGCGCAATTGACCGAAAAAGGCTATCAACAAGCGGAATTGGTAGCTGAAAAAATTGCCAAACAAGGAATTCAAATCGACCGTTTACTGGCGTCGCCTTTAAAAAGGGCGCAAGAAACAGCCCGTAAAATTGCAGAACGAAATCAATTGACGATTGAAACAGAACCTCGTTTAATTGAGATGAATTTTGGCATTTATGATGGTGAACCGATTGAAACAACGGCTTTCCAAGAAAATCGTTCTGAGATTTCCTTGCCGTTTCCAGAAGGGGAATCAGTCCTAGATGTCGCGGGTCGAATTTATCCCCTGATTGAGGAAGCCTTGGCTTCAGAGGAAACTTACCTATTTGTTTGCCACAATGCGGTCATGCGAGTCATTGATAACTACTTCAATGGTAAAAAAATCCAAGATTTCTTGGACTTTCATTGTGAAAATACACAACTTGTACAATACGGAGAATAAAAATCAAGTCTTTAATCTTTTGGTTAAAGACTTGATTTTTTTTATGGTAAATAAGAAACCGCTTCCGTTTTAATGTATAATAAATTAACTTTTGGATCAAAAAAGAAATGGGGAAAAGACTATGAGAATTGATAATATTCATCAAGCGTTAAAACAGTTTCACGTACAAAATCCAAGTAGCAAAGAAACCTTGTTGCCCGCAACGGCTTCGCAATTAAGTCAGGCCTCTGGCTATACCCGAACCGCTGTTAGTGAAGAGCTTTCAGAATTAGTGAGAAAAGACCAAGTCGTTAAAGTTAAATCAAGACCGGTGTTATTTTTTGATAAAGACTACTTAGAGGAACAGTTTCCTTTTTTTAAAAGTAGCACGTGCTATGATTCCCTCGCTTCGCTGCAAGAGGACATTTATCAACAGACAGAACAGATACATAAGAAAAAGCAGCTACTGAAAATGAATCCATTTGCGAACGTAATTGGTTTTGATGGGAGCTTAGCAGACGCCATCAAGAAGTTGAAAGCCGCTATTTTATATCCGCCTAATGGCTTGAATATTTTACTTACTGGAGAATCTGGGGTGGGGAAAACCTTAATTGCGGAACAATTACACCAATTTTATCAAGTTAAAATGAACCAAGAAGTTCCGTTTATTTATTTTAATTGTGCAGAATATTTCAACAATCCAGAATTATTAACTTCGCATCTGTTTGGCTATAAAAAAGGCAGTTTTACTGGTGCCGTCAATGACCAAAAAGGCTTAGTGGAGTTGGCAGATGGCGGTTTTTTATTTTTAGATGAAGTCCATCGATTAACGAGCGAAGGCCAAGAAAAATTGTTTACAGTTTTGGATAAAGGGTATTTTACACGGATGGGTGAAGCCGAAAAACAAAGAAATGTATCGATAAAATTTATTTTTGCAACAACCGAAGCCGTCAATCAACATTTTTTGAAAACGTTTTTAAGAAGGATCCCTGTGACATTAGCCATTCCAGCTTTAGCCGAGCGCTCTTTGAAAGAAAAAATTCAATTGATTTTGTCCTTTTTCTTAGAAGAAAGTCAACGGATTCAAAAGAATATCCATATTCGTTATGAGGCGTTGAAACAATTAACGTTTACTCATTTTGAAGCCAACGTTGGCGAATTGAAAGCGGCGATTCAATTTATGAGCGCACAAGCCTATTTAGAAGTATTCGATCAATTAACGGAAACTATTTGCATTGAAGCAAACGAGGGGACAGTCAAAGAGCAACCTGATGTAGAAAGTCTGCTGGCTTTTAATGAGTGGATACCTAACGATGGCCTCACGATTCAATACAACCATTTTTATTTAAGCAGTCAAGAGTTACTCAAATCGGAAAGTCTGAAAAATGATCGTTTTTATAATTTTCTATTGAAAGAATATGCGGATTTGAAAAAATTAACTCTTTCGACAGAGGATGCGCTAGCAATCATGCAAAACAAAGTCGAGCAACTTTATGATATGGATATTTTTGCTCAAGAACCGCTAGCCATAGAGGCCATTGACGAAACATTGCAGCCAAAAATTCAAGAAGCCATTGTCTTTTTTGAACAATTAATCCAAGAAAAATTGACAGAGGATTTCCAGAATATTTTAATTGTCCACCTTTATTCTGCTGTTTTTTATTCTGCACAAATGAATGAAACGTTTTATTCAGATACCAAAAATATCTATTCTGGCAAAGTAACCCAGTATCAAGCTGCTAAGACCATGGTGGACTTTCTACAAACATTGTTTGGGATTTCTTTTGCTGATACGGAAATTCTCTTTTTTGATCTATTTATTCGTAAAGTCACAGCTAAAAAAAGAGCGCACTCAGTCGAAGAAAACTGTGGCGTTATCGTCGTTGCTCATGGTACCGCGACGGCCAGCAGTATGGTTGAGTACACCAACCTTCTGTTTTCAACAACGGTCATGCGTGCAGTTGATATGCCGATTAATCAATCCGTGGAAGAAACATTAGAAAAAGTCCGTGCAATTGTAAAGCAAAATCAGTATAAAAAAATTATTTTAATGGTGGACATCGGTTCCCTGGTTTACTTTGGTAATGCTATCAGTCAAACGTTTCAAATGGAAGTGCTGCTAATTAGCAATATCAATCTCTTAACATTGCTAGAAGTGGCCCGAGAAGTCATTTATGAATCGACGGCGTTTGAGTATCTATTACCAGTCTTAAAAGAAAAAAATCATCGCGCCTTGATTTGCAGTAAAGGTCGCTTCAACGAGGCAAAAGTTCTCATTATTTCCTGTCTAACTGGCATGGGGACTGCTATTAAAATTGAACAATTGTTACTAAAAACTTTTCCCAATGAATTACTAACGAATGTACGCATCATTACTTTAGAGAAAAGAGAAGTGGAAGACATTGATCGCTTGCATTCTTTTGTTCGGAAAGAAGAGAAAATCGTTGGTATCATTGGCACCGTAAAGACAGAAGTGCCAGATATTCCGTTTATTTCTTTACAAGATTTACTATCGAAGCGGGGCATTCAGCTAGTTTTCGAATTATTAGGCCATCATTTAGAAGAAAAACAAAACCAAGAGTTACTAAAAAAAGTTTCAGCTAAATATATTCAAGGATTATCAATCGAAGCTATTACAGACTTACTAACGGTTTTGAATCCTACAACCATTTCAATCGAATTAGCTAAGATTTATTCAGACATTTGCTTGCAAACTAAAATAAAAAGTGACGAAAAGATTTTACTTCGTTTTATCATTCATTGTGCTTGTATGTTAGAACGGCAATTGTTGAATCCAGAATATGACCCGACAGCTTATGAAGTGTCATATCGAGAGTTGCCAGAAGCTGTATCTGTCATAAAAATGGCGTTTCGACCGCTTGAAGTGTCCTATAATCTGTTGATTCCACCTTTGGAAGTGCGCTATATTTATGAATTGCTCTTTGAAAAGGCTTAATTCAAACGGAAATGAAAGTTGGCACACTTATTGCTTTTAATAAAATGATTAATTAGCAAAGGAGTTTGTTTATGGAAAATGAACCAATTTTACTTTTAACACACAATGGTTGGGGCTTGGAATTAGTCAAAAGCGTCCAGATGATTGTTGGAGAAGTCACAAATGTACATGAAGTTGCATTACAAGCAGAGGATTCACTGGGGGATTATTTAGAACGAGTCACAGAAACAATTGACCAATTAACGTGGCACAACCAGTTGCTAATTTTAACAGATGTTAAAGGCGGCACACCTAGTAACGTTGCATTACGTTTATCAAAAGATTATGACCTCCTGATTGTGTCAGGATTATGCACATCGTTATTATTAGAATCCGTCATGAAACAAAGTGGTCCTGGATTTCGTTTACAAGATGCAGAGATGATTCAACAAGCAGCAGTAGACAGTTGTCAAATTTTAGAAATTCCAAAATAAGAAAGTACAGGTGAACAGAATGTCAAAAATCGTATTAACAAGAGTCGATAGCCGTTTAATCCATGGACAAGTAGTGACTAAATGGTTACAACAATCAGGTGCAAATGAAATTTTGGTAGTGAGTGATGAACTAGAGCAAGATGAATTTTTACAAAGTATTTATTTAATGGCGGCGCCTCCAGGGGTTTCTGTAGTAATTAAAGGGATTGAAAGTGCCAAAGAATATTGGGAATCGCAAGAAAAGGAAGAGAAAAAGGTGTTATTTTTAGTGCCAGATTTAACGACCTTAAAAGCGATGGTGGACCAAGAAATTATTAAAGAGGAGATTCAAGTTGGTGGCTTAGGTGGCGGACCAAATCGGAAAAATGTTTTAAAAAATATCAATTTATCTGAAGAAGATGTTGCAATTTTGACTGAACTTTTAACGAAGGGCATCCATGTTTTCTTCCAAGCGATTCCCGAAGAAAATCCCCTACCAATTCAAAAATTAATTGAAAAATATCAATCACTATAATCAGAGAAAAAGGAGAGAATCATATGGGCGTTTTAGGTGTTTCAATTATTATGGGACTTTATTATTGGTTTGCACGTTTGCGTTTTGGGTACACATTTTCAGGCATGCTGTCTCAGCCATTAGGTGCAGCGTTGGTGGCTGGTTTAGCAACAGGAAAACTTAGTGAAGCAATGGTTGTGGGGGCGGGGATTCAACTTGTTTATCTCGGAGTCACCTCCACACCGGGTGGCAATGTGCCTAGTGATCCGGCTTTAGCTTCAGCAATCGCGATTCCGATTGCTTTAGGTGTGGGAATGAATGCCGAGGCGGCTGTTGCACTAGCTGTTCCTTTTGGTGTGTTAGGCGTCTTTATGGATCAATTACGGCGCACCATCAATGCGACGTGGGTGCATATGGCTGATAAATATGCGGAAGAGTTAAATTATGGGGGGATTTACCGAGCTGCGTTTGTTTATCCAGCTTTAGCAGGATTTTTAATTCGCTTTCCGTTGGTTTTTGCGGCGAACTTTTTTGGTCAATCCGTGGTGAATAAAGTCTTAGAAGTTATCCCAGCATGGTTGATGCACGGCTTTGAAGTAATGGGTGGTATTTTACCAGCGTTAGGCTTCGCCTTAACAATTATGGTAATTGGCAAGAAAAATTTGATTCCTTATTTTTTAATTGGTTTTGTTGCAGTAGTATATTTTGGCGCAGAAGTTATGGCCGTCGCTATTTTAGGAATCTGTATTGCCTTTTTAGTTAGAAACAAGGCATTGAGTGAGGAGGCAGCATAATGGAACAAATGACACAAGCAAATGAACAACAATTGGAACAGAAAAAAATTACTAAAAAAGAATTATCCAAAGCCTTTTGGATTTATCAACTAGGCTGTGAATTATCCAATTCTTATGAACGTCTTCAAAGTTTAGTTTTTTGTGCATCGATGATTCCTGCAATTAAAAAACTTTACGCAGACGATGAAGAACAACAAAGAGAAGCTCTGAAACGTCATTTGAATTTTTTTAATACTGAAGGAACAGTAGGGGCTTCCATTCAAGGGATTGCAATTGCTATGGAGGAAGAAAAATCCAATGGCGCAGCGATCTCTGATACGGCGATCACATCGATTAAAACTGGGCTGATGGGTCCGCTGGCTGGGATTGGTGATTCGATTATTTGGGCAGCATTAATGCCGTTAATCATTTCCATTTTTATTCCAATGGCTAAAGGAGGTAACGTGATTGGAAGTATCGGTCCGTTGGTTCTGTACACAGCCATTACGTTATACATCAGTTGGACGTTAGTAAATAAGTCCTATACATTAGGGCGTAATTCAATCTTAAGTTTGTTAAAAGACGGCAAAATTAAGCAAGTCATTTATTCAGCAAATGTTTTAGGAATGATGATGATGGGCGCTTTAAGTGCGAGTTATGTTAAAATTGCTAGCCCGATGACGTTTAAAGTTACTGGCGGTGCCACGATTGTTTTACAAGATATCCTAGATCAAATTATGAAAGGGTTACTTCCTTTAGCAGCAGTCATGGCTATTTATTTCTTCATGGTAAAAAAAGGCCCACGTTACGGTATCATTATCGGCACGATTGTCTTAGTTAGTTTGGTCACTTCATTCTTTGGTTTGTTATAAAGGAGAAAATAATGAATAGTTACGAAAAATTCCACTTGAAAGAAGTCATCAATGCTTCTGGCAAAATGACCATTCTAGGTGTCTCCAAAGTTTCGGAGGCAGTCCTAGCGGCTCAACGATTCGGCGGCGAACATTTCTTTGAAATGAGTGAACTTAGTGTGCAAACAGGAGCTTTTTTAGCCAACTTGTTGAAGGTAGAAGATGCCCAAATCGTTTCCTCGGCTTCGGCGGGGATTGCCCAATCGGTGGCTGCCTTGATTGGAAAAGGCAGCTTGTACCACGCGTATCATCCCTATACAGAAAAAATCGAACAGCGAGAGATTATTTTACCTAAAGGGCACAACGTGGACTACGGTACGCCTGTAGAAGTCATGGTAGCGCAAGGCGGCGGCCAAGTGGTGGAAGCTGGCTACGCCAACATGTGCAGTCCAGAACACGTGGAAATGATGATTTCCGAAAAAACAGCGGCCATTCTATACATCAAAAGCCATCATACCGTGCAAAAAAGTATGCTGACGGTGGCCGAAGCGGCCAAAGTGGCGCAACGCCACAAGGTGCCGCTAATTGTTGACGCGGCAGCAGAAGAAGATCTTTTCAAATACACTGAAGCAGGCGCTGATTTGGTGATTTACAGCGGCGCCAAAGCCATCGAAGGGCCAAGTGCCGGTTTAGTGGTCGGGAAAAAAGAATACATTGACTGGGTGCGCCTACAAGGCAAAGGCATTGGTCGAGCAATGAAAATTGGCAAAGACAATATCCTAGGCTTTACGCAAGCAGTGGAAGAATACTTGGCGCATGGCAGTGAATCAGAGGCTTCGATGCAAGAACGCTTAAAACCGTTTGTTGAAGCCATCAACAACCTGTCAGATTTAACCGCTAAAATCGTCCAAGATGGCGCCGGACGAGACATTTATCGCGCCAGTGTCAAAGTGGACGGCAGAAAAACCGCCAAGGAAGTCATCCAAGCGTTAAAAGCAGAAAGTCCAGCTATTTATACGCGAGAATATCAAGCCAACAATGGCATCATTGAATTTGACATTCGTTCTGTCAATCAAGAAGAAATGAACAAAATCGTGCAACGATTACAAGAAATTATGGACACAAAGGAGAAATAAGCCATGTCATTAAAACCTAATTATTTAGAAGAACGCATTTGTTTAAACGTCTTAGCCAATTCAGTAGAAAATGCCCAAGCCTGTTATGAAGCAGCAGAAGGGCATGTTGTGTTAGGCGTCCTTTCAAAAAACTATGAAACCGATGAAGCAGCTATTGACGACATGAAAAAATACCAAGCAGCAACCAACAACGCTTTATCTGTCGGCTTAGGGGCTGGCGATCCTAATCAAAGTCAAATGGTGGCTCGCTTATCAGAAGTTCTACAACCGCAACACGTGAACCAAGTCTTCACAGGTGTCGGCGCTTCGCGGGCCTTACTTCGTCAAGACGAAACAGTAATTAATGGCTTGGTTTCACCCACAGGCAAAGTTGGCTATGTTAACATTGCGACAGGTCCGTTAAGCTCGGGTGCGCCAGCGGCGGAAGTACCTATCGAAACCGCCATCAAATTGTTGAAAGACATGGGAGGCAGTTCCATTAAATATTTCCCGATGAAAGGCTTGGCTCACAAAGAAGAATACCAAGCAGTAGCAGCAGCTTGTGCCAAGTATGACTTTTATTTAGAGCCAACAGGAGGCATTGATTTAGAAAACTTTGAAGAAATTGTTCAGATTGCGGTGGATGCCGGCGTTAAAAAAATCATTCCTCATGTCTACAGCTCAATTATCGATCAAGAAACAGGGGACACTAGAACAGAAGACGTGAAAACGTTACTAACCATGATGAAAAACACATTGAATAAGTAAAGGGCCAATCTTTATTTGACTTTCTTCGCCAGATTTGCTACTCTCAAGTGGAGAATAAATAAAAACCAACAAATGAATGTGGGGTATTTTGGTGAGTGTCGTAGGTATCTAATTGATAAGTTGAATAACCAGTGAACCAAGCAAGGTTTATTTGGTGTGCTTAGAAAGTGATACCTGTCAGTCATCTCAATTACTAAATACCTCCTTTAAAAGAGGTTTCTTTAGTAACCTTTATCCAATGATAAAGAGGACAGCGGTAGAACGCTGTCCTCTTTTTTCTGTAGAAACTGGTTTTTATTTAAAGGCGCCAGGTATTCTTTTCGTGATAGAAAGGAAGAAAAAACAAATGAATCATGAAACCATTCAAAAATTACAATTTACAACAATTCTTAAAGAAGTTCAAACACGTGCGATTGGCGAGTATAGTAAAGAACGGTTGGCGAAAATGGTCCTTGCAACACGTTTAGAAACAGTGCAGTCCCGCTTAACGGAAACAACCGAGGCCCGCTTAATTATTGATAGCGGACAACACGTCCCTTTCATGGGCTTGAGCCAAATTACCCGCTTGCTTCAACAAGTGAAAAAAGGCTTAATCCTTACACCAAACGAATTGATTGAGGTCGCTGACTTTTTAAGAAGTAGTCAGCGAATCCAGAAGTTTTTTGAAAAAAATCAATACCAAACACCACGCCTATTTAGTTACAGCCAGCACTTAGCTGATTTCAGAGCAATTGAAGAACAAATTTATACGAAAATCCATAATCAAAAAGTTGCCACCGATGCTTCTCGACAACTTCGGAAAATCCGGCGTCAAATCAATGAATGCCAACAAGAAATTGAAACAAAAGTCACCAAATTTTTACGTAATAAAAATAATCAACTGTATATTCAAGAAAATATGATGGTGAAAAAAGGGGAACATTACACGGTACCAATCAAAGCTAGCTATAAAAATAAGGTTTCAGGCACAATCATTGAGCAATCCAATAAAGGACAAACGGTCTTCATTGAACCTGTAGCAATTAGTAAATTAAATGAACAATTGACACTCTTAAAAGCGGAAGAAACAGCGGAAGAATATCAAATTTTGGCAGAACTAACAGGGTTAATCAATGAGCAAGAACGACTAGTCGATCAAGCCGTCGATACAATGACCACCTTAGATATTATTTTTGCACGAGGAAAGTATAGTCGCGAAATTGGTGGGATTACGCCAAAAGTAAACAAAGAAGAACGCTTGCGCATTGTTCAAGGAAAACACCCTCTTTTATTAGAACACGCAGTACCATTGACGTTTTCTTTAGGAGCAGAGTATCGAGGACTTGTCATTACAGGTGCCAATGCTGGTGGTAAAACGGTTGTCTTGAAAACAGTTGGCTTATTGACTGTCATGACACAATTTGGGTTGCAAATTCCAGCACAAGCGGGCACAGAGATTCCAGTATTAGATGAAATTTTTGTCGATATTGGTGATCAGCAAAATCTGGAAAATGCGTTAAGCACTTTTTCTGGGCACATGAAAAATATTGCGGAAATGTTGCGTAATGTTAAGCGACACACGCTTGTTTTATTAGATGAAATTGGCAGTGGTACCGAGCCGAACGAAGGAGCTGGCTTAGCGATTGCTATCATGGAAACGATGTATCAAAAGGGAGCCTTGGTAGTTGCAACGACCCATTATGGTGAAATTAAACGTTTTGCCCAAGAGCATGACGATTTTGTGTCCGCCGCAATGGCCTTCGATCGTGAAACATTAACGCCCAAATATCAATTGAAAATTGGTGAAGTTGGCGATAGTCAGGCGCTTTGGATTGCACGTAAAATGAAGATGGAGCCACAGCTCATTGAAAAGGCGGCTCATTATATTCAGCGGAAAGAATACCCTACTAATCGAAGTCTATTTAAACCCCTGAAAGCAAAAGAAACGACCTTTGCCACGTTTGTAGAAGAAACACACCGTTATCAAAAAGGTGATCGTGTCCTATTGACAGAAACACAACAAATTGGGTTGGTTTTTACAGATGAGGGTGAACAAGAAATCCAAGTATTTGTGAATGATAAAATTGAAAATGTACCACGAAGACGGTTGAAATTACAAGCGAAAGCACAAGATCTATATCCGCAAGACTATGATTTAGAAAGTTTATTTACAGATTTCCATGAACGAAAGAAACTCAAAGATATTGAACGCGGCTCAAAAAAAGCGCAGAAACAATTACGCAAAGAGGCCGAAAAAAGAGCAGCAAGACGCGATAAATAAGGAACTTAACAGAAGCAATACAACAACTTAACACTTTGTTTACTTGTTATTTATCAGAAATCAACTAAGACTTGTTATAGTCAATGTATGGGTAGATATGAAGGAGGAAACAAGGAAATGAAGAAAAGAGCTTTGCTAGGGGTTACCCTATTAACATTCACAACATTAGCGGGTTGTACAAATTTATCTGAACAGAAAAGCGGCGAAAAACAAACAGAGGTTGCTGAAGCGAAGGCAACTGAATCTGAAAAAGCATCAGTAAAAAATGTTATTTTTATGATTGGAGATGGCATGGGGAATCCGTATACAACGGGCTATCGCTATTTCAAAGCCAATCACTCAGACAAGCGTGTTCCCCAAACAGCTTTTGATACCTATTTGGTCGGACAGCAAGCCACTTATCCAGAAGATGAAGAAGAGAATGTCACCGATTCAGCTTCCGCAGCGACAGCGATGGCTGCCGGAGTGAAAACCTATAATAATGCTATTGCACTCGATAATGACAAGTCCAAAACAGAAACAGTGCTCGAACGTGCGAAAAAAGTGGGGAAATCAACGGGTCTTGTAGCAACATCTGAAATAACACATGCAACCCCTGCTGCATATGGCGCACATAATGTTTCACGCAAAAATATGGCAGAAATCGCCGATGACTATTTTGATGATCAAATCGACGGACAACACAAAGTCGATGTGTTACTTGGCGGAGGCTCCGAATTATTTGCCCGGAAAGATCGTGATTTAGTCAAAGAATTTTCCCAAGCGGGTTATGGTCATGTCACAGACAAAAAGTCGTTAAATGAGAACCAAGACGACAAAATTTTAGGCTTGTTTGCACCAGGCGGGCTACCTAAAATGATTGACCGAACGGAAGAAGTCCCTTCATTAGCTGATATGACAGAAGCGGCTCTTCAACGGTTAGATAAAAATGAAAAAGGTTTCTTTTTAATGGTTGAAGGTAGTCAAATTGATTGGGCCGGGCATAGCAATGATATTGTTGGCGCGATGAGCGAAATGCAAGACTTCGAAGCGGCGTTTGAAAAGGCCATCGATTTTGCCAAAAAAGATGGTGAAACATTGGTGGTTACAACTGCAGATCATTCAACAGGGGGCTTGTCTTTAGGCAAAGGAGATCAATACAACTGGTTGACGGAGCCTTTACATGCGGCAAAACGCACGCCTGATTTCATGGCAGAAGAAATTATTAAAAATGGTAATGTGGAAAAAACAGTGACTGAGTATATTGATTTTCAATTAAGTGAGGCTGAATTGAAAGCAGTGAAAACAGCGTCGGAGTCAAAAGATGTTGAAAAAATCGCTCAGGCATTAAGAAAGATTTTTGATGAACGTTCGAATACTGGTTGGACTACTGGCGGACACACAGGAGAAGATGTAAATGTCTATGCTTATGGCCCACAAGCAGAAGCTTTTTCAGGACAAATTGATAATACAGACCAAGCGAAGATTATTTTTGGCTTAGTAGATGGCACCGGGCAAAAAGCTGAGATTAAAGATAAAGGTATTGGCAAATAACAAAATGAAGAAAAAGCAGAACGTATAGAAGTTCTGCTTTTTCTTCATTGAAGGCATAAAAATTTTATCTCTGTTATAATGAAGGTAACCAGATAAAAGTGAGGTCAAATAATGAAAAAAATGCATGTTGAAAGTGAATTTGCACCATTGCGTTCAGTTGTTTTAGCACAATCGCAATTTTGTTTACCAGATAAATTTGATGAAGCGGATACGACTTTTTTAACAGAGGAAAATGCCCGTTTAACACAGAATAATGAAGGGCGTGATTTAGCAGACTTTGCACCAGAACAACAAGTGCGTTGGGAAAAAGAAAAAGAAGTCATGCAAGGAGTATTAGAATCTTATGGCGTAGAAGTATTTCGTCCACGTTTATTGACAACCTATGAAAAAGAACATGGCAAGGAATTGGGCGTAGGATATAGTAACTTCTTTTCACGAGACCCTTTTTTTACAATTGGCAATCTCTTAATAGAAGGAAACTTAAGATTTCAACACCGTCGACAAGAAATTTTACCAATTCGTCCGATTATTCAGCAGTGGACACAAGAAGCAGAAGGCTATTATTTTGCTGCGCCACAACCTGACATTTCTGAAGGGGCTTTAAGTGAAGCAGGTCCCTTTATTGAAGGCGGCGATGTTTTAGTTCTAGGAAAAACAATTTTTGTGGGCTACTCTGGCTTGGCAAGTAACCTAGCAGGAATTCAGTGGTTAGCCAATATGATTGGTCATTTTGGTTATGAAGTGGTGCCGGTTCGGTTACATCCGCATATTCTCCACTTAGATTGTGCGTTAAGCTTGTTGAGAGAAGGCTTGATGATTGTTTGTGAAGAGGCCTTTTTGGATGGACTTCCTGCGCAATTAGCAAACTGGGAAAAAATTCACGTTACTTTGCAAGAAGCAGCGTATTTAGTGACAAATGGTCTGCCGCTTAACGAAGAAACGTATATAACAGACCAATCGTTTACAACCTTAATTCCTCAAATAGAAGCAAAAGGTATCAAAGTTGAGGCAATTGATTACCATGTTTCTAGAATGTTAGGTGGTTCTTTCCGTTGTACAACGCAAGCTTTGATTAGAGAATAGTCAGCGAGTGATTATCAATTTTCGTAAGAAAAAATGTACGTTTTGTCTATGAAAACGATATAATTTTAGTTTTCACTATTTTTTTTAAAAATATTGAGGAAATTTCGATTTAATAAATGCGAGAAAACGTCAAAATGTTAGTGTTTGTTACTAATGTTTTGACGTTTTCTCGCTGTTTTTTTATAAAATTACTACTTTATATGTGAAAAAAAACAATATCTTTTTTGAAAATTACGTTTTCAAAGACACAAAAAGTCGTTGGAACCTTGCTGTTATAGTAAATTCATTTTTTTTGCATGAGGTGTTTAAAATTTGAAATCACAAGCAGTCTTTTTTTCGCTATACTTAGTTTACGTTCTACTGAGATAGAAAAGTTTTTCACTTTTTTATTCATTAATTAACCAAGATATAAAGGAGAGAGTAAAATGAAGAAAAAAACATTGGTAACTTTATTTGCAGGAACGGCAATTTTAGGGGCAAGCATCGCTCCTGCAGCAGCACATGCAACAACGACTGGTACAACACCAGCAAACGTAGAGATGACAAGTGGTTCATTACCAGGCGGTACGGGTGATGGAGATGACGGAAGCACACAAGAACCAGAACCAGGCTCGAATACAAATTTTGATTTGTTATATGTTCCAACAGAATTCAAATTTGCTTCGACAGAAGTTAGTTCTGATTTATCAGCGATTTCGTTAGATGCGACAGGTACCCAAACAAAACGTTATGCCGTTGGGGATGTTCGTGGAACACAAGCGGGTTGGTCAGTTACTGCCGGCGTTGCTGAAATGAAAAATGGCACTGCTACTTTAGAAGGCTCAATTACCTTTGCACAAACAGGAGCAGTAGCGAAATACGATGAAACAGCAAAAACATACTCACGTGATGTAGCTGCCTTTGCAGCAGATCCAGGAAGTCCTGAATTTGCTGGAACAACTATTCCAGTAGGTGGAGCAGCTGTATCAATTGCTACAGCAGCAGTTGGTAAAGGTCAAGGTACATGGGATTCTGAATTATCAAATGTAAAATTAAACATTACAACACCTAGTTCACAAATTACAAATGGTGCGTATACAGGTAACGTAACTTGGACATTAGTGGCTGCGCCATAAAAAGTTACTAACGAGAATACTGCATTACTAGAAAAGGAGCTGCGCAGTGGTGCACGGCTCCTTTTCGATACATAGGAGGAACAAATAATGAAGACAATGCGTTGGCTAATCGTCACAGTTTTTATTTGTGTGATGGCATTAAGCATCCCTTCTGCTGTACAAGCAGAAGAAGCGGATAACAACATGAATACAAAATTTACAGTTAAACCCAATATTCCTGAGAATCAAGCGAAAAATACGCAATCCTACTACGATCTCATTGTAAAACCAGGACAGAAACAAGAAGTCGAATTATCTTTAATTAATAAAACAGATGAAGAATTGACGATTGATTTAAATTTAGCGAATGCTGTGACGAATGACAATGGTTTAATTGTGTACAATGATTTCGAGAAAAAACCAGATTCAAGTTTAAAAGTACCCTTGACAACATTAATTAAATTACCTGAGGAACATGTAAAAGTTCCCGCTAAGAAAACCGTAACAGCCAAAATGACTGTCGAAATTCCAGCGAATGGTTTCCAAGGATTAGTTTTGGGTGGTGTTTATGCTTCGCTTGCAGAAGATGAAAAGGAAGAAAAAGGAAAATCAACGGGTTTAACCAGTCGATATGGATTTAATGTAGCAATTGCTTTACGAATGTCAGAAGATACACCGATGTATCTAGCAGAGACTCTTCAATTAGTTAAATTAGTTCCGACCATTGCTTTAGGAAATAAATCGGTCCAAGCGGTTATTCAGAATCCGACATCCGCTATTTTTCCTGAAGTGCGTTTAGAAGGAAAAGTAACGAAAAAAGGCGAAACGAAAGAATATGCCAAACGGATTTTACCAAGTGTTCGTTTTGCGCCAAATTCGACGATGAACTTCCATTTAGATTTCGGGAAAGAAGATGTTCGTCCAGGAACCTATATTTTTGAAGGAAAAGCGGTCTTGAAAGAAGATGAACAACAAGTGTGGCCGTTTAAGCAAGAATTTACCATCAGTAGTCAAGAAGCCAAAAAATTAAATAAAGAAGCAGTAGTGAAATTGGTCCTACCGACTTGGTGGAATCAAGCTTTTTATGGCTTGTTAGCTGCAACAATTGTGAGTCTAATTCTAGCTATTTGGCGTTTTACGCAACAGAAAGCAACACTGAAACAACAAGCCTATTTACAACAAGAAAAACAGGCAGCCTTGAAAAATAGACAAGGAGCACGCTATGATGACAATGAAAAGTAAAGGGTCACTTCTGGTGACGTTGGGAATACTTTTAACCGTTGGCATTGCGAGTCTAATTGTTTCTTCTGAGAGTTTTGCAGAAGAAGTAGGGCAAACGAATATCGGTGTAACGTTCTATGGAGGGAAAGAGCCACTAAAAACGGAAGGTGTCATTAAGCCAATAGAGCAACCAGTCACTGATAAAGATAAAAAAACGTCACAACAACAAGACAAAGTGAGCAGAAAAACCACTGCTAAAACGAATCCGACTAATGCACAGACGTCATTACCAAGGACAGGTGAACGAAATAGCACGTGGCTTTACAGCCTTGGTATTGCATGTTTACTCGTAGTACTAACAAGTTTCTATTATTTGAATAAAAAAAGGAAAAAGGAAAAATAATGTGCTGTTTTTATAAATAGAGTTAATGTAGAAGGAGGAATATAGATGGAGATTACGATGTGGATTTGGATTTGTGCTGGCTTGGCCGTCCTTTGTTTTGCTTTATTTTTACTGTTCTTAGTAAATAGCATGAATTTTGTACATCTGGCAAAGCCTAAGCAGTCTTTAGTAAAACAATCAATGTTTAGTTGGCTGCTTCTGGTGATGTGTGGCGGCTGGGTGGCGGTGGCTATTTTGCTGAATATCGCATTACAAACACAATTAACATAAAGAAAACCCGTTGTAAGTTTTTAAGAAACTTGCAACGGGTTTTTGTTAACTTTAAAATAAAGAACGGTACAATTTATCAAAAAAGTACAGTAGACATTTGTACCCAACTTAGATAGAAAATAAAGCGCTATCATTATATGATGATTACAGGAGGAGGACACAGCTGTGAATTATAAAATAAGTTATCTCCTTGACGAGTATGCAGGGCAAAAAATTGCGCTCTCTTTGGCTCAACAAATAACCGATCTTTCGCAACGAGAATTAGTGACACAACTTTCGACAATAGGCGGAGAAGTTCAACAGAATAACGTCAGCATTCCAAACCTTTCCGCAAATGAATGGGGAAAACAACTTTTTCAACAACGTCAAGTGATCTATAGCGAAACAGAAAGACAAGCACTTATTTTTTTGCTCACTTATTCAGAAATCGAAGAACTATCGGTGTATCATTACCAAAATTTTTTAGACGTTTCGAAAGGCACTATTTTAGCGGATATCAAAAAAGTACGACACCAACTAGCAACTGAAAACATTGCTTTATCCTACGAACGAAAACGAGGGTTTTACCTAGAAGGAGATGAATTTCGGATTCGTCGTTTCGGGAAAAATTGGCTTGCCTGCCTCTTACAACAAAAGTCGGGCACCTTCGCTTTATTTTGCTGGCTCAGTCAGCATCAAATGAGCCAATACGCAAAAATGCGTGACGGCATTCAATTAGCCGTCCAGGAAGCGCAGCTTCAACTAGTACCCAGCAGATTGGATGAAATTAGTTACTTTCTTGCTTTCTCTCAAAAAAGATTAGGCAAATATGGAACAGTCGTCTGGCCTGAGAACCAGTTAATTCAGTCCTTACGCGCTTATCCCGTCAGTCGTCGTATTTTAAGTGATTTAGTCGGGCCTGTGGCGAATATAGAAACTGAGAGTCTTTTTTTCACGATTTGTTTAATGACAGCTTTGCAAGGAGAATTGCGAGATACGAAGTTAGAGTTTTTATTAGATATTTCTGGTGAAATTATTCGGAAAATGGAATTGTTGGCCGTTGTTCAATTTGAACAGCCTCGTGAATTGCTCATGAATGTGTATTATCATCTGGTTCCTGCCTATTTTCGGATTAACTATGGCTTTTACTTGCCGAATGTTTTAATCAAGGATATTCGACAATCGTATCGGTCGCTTTATCATCTTTGTGAACAAGCGTTAGCTCCTTTAGAAAAATTAACGAAACGGTCAATCCCGTCAGAGGAAATCGGTTTTTTTACCATATTATTTGGTGGAGAAATTTTCGGCCAAAAAAATGAGCAACGGCAAGAAAAGCTAAAAGCGCTAATTGTTTGTCCCAGTGGCATCAGTTCTTCGTTGATTTTGCAATCGGAATTGCGTCGGCTATTTCCAATGATTGAATTTAAAGAAACGAATGCGGTGAGGGAAATAGAGAATGTATCTGAAAAAAGCTATGACATCATTTTCTCAACGGTCCCTATTGAAACAGCCAAAAAGGTTTATCTTACCAAGCCCATTATGAGCTCTTTGGAGAAAAATCAATTGATGCACCAAGTTCAATCAGATTGGCTATTGCCAGGTATTTCCATGCCAGATGTTAAAGATATTTTAGATGCCTTAAAACCTTACATTTCCTTAAAAAAAGGAGTCACAGAAGCGCAGTTATATCGTGTCTTGCATCGTAAAATGAACAAAATTTTAGAAAAAGAGGAGGATCTGCGTCCAATGTTATCGGAATTATTAACAACAGAAACAGTCCAAGTCCTGCCTGAAGTTGCAGACTGGCGAGCGGGAATTACAGAAGCTGCCAAGCCGTTATTAAAAAATGGCAGTATTACGGAAAAGTACATTGATGCAATGATTCAAAAAGTCGAATCGTTTGGGCCATTTATCCATATCTGTCCAGACGTAGCATTGCCTCATGCGCGACCAGAAGATGGCGTTAATCAGTTAGGCATGTCATTACTAAAAATCCAAAAAAGTGTCGATTTATTAGAAGATCCTAAGCATGAAATTCACCTTTTTATTTGTTTAGCTGCTTCAGATAACGAAACACATTTACGGGCCTTATCTAGTCTGACAAAAATTCTATCAAAAAAAGAATCATTACATCGCTTAGTGGCGGCTGAAACCGTCCCAGAAATACTATCAATTATCCAAGAAGGAGAGAAATAAGATGAAGATTTTTACAGTTTGTCAAAGTGGTTTAGGAACAAGTTTTATGGTGCAAATGAATATCCAACAAATTTTAGAGGAAGTCGGTGTTGATACAGATAATTTTCAAATTGATCACACAGATGTCGGGAGTGCCAGTGGCGATATGGCTGATTACTTCTTTGTCGAAAAAACATTGCAAGATGCTTTAGGGTCAATTCCTGCTGAAAAAATCATTCCTTTAAATGCGATTATTGATTACGATGAAACGAAGGAGAAAGTCTTGAAAGTTTTAGATGACAATGGCATTGCACATCAATAAGAAGGAGGAAAAACATGGAAACTTTATTGAATTTATTTGTTTCAATTGTTAGCCAGCCAGCGATTCTGGTTTCATTAATTGCTTTGTTGGGATTAGTTTTACAGAAAAAGAAATTTTCTGATGTTGTTCAAGGAACGTTGAAAACATTCGTCGGCTTTTTAGTTTTAATTGGTGGCGCAGGGCTATTAGCGAATTCGTTAACGCCCTTTGCGGAGATGTTCCAAACCGCGTTAAATACACAAGGCGTGGTGCCTAGTAATGAAGCAGTTGTAGCGATTGCCTTGCAACAATATGGGACACCAACTGCTCTGATTATGTTGGTGGGCATGGTTGTTAATATTCTGTTGGCGCGTTTTACACGTTTTAAATATATCTTTTTGACAGGTCAAGCGATGATGTACGTTTCGTGTTTGACAGCCGTTATTTTAGTGGGGGCCGGTTTTAGCGTTAGTTTGCCAATGATTCTTTTAGGTGGTTTATTTGAAGGAACTTTATTAACAGTGACACCTGCTCTTTGTCAGCCCTTTATGAAACAAATTACTGGAAATGATAAAGTAGCAATGGGGCATACAGGGAATATTGGTTATGCGGCAAGTGGCTTTATTGGAAAAGTCTTTGGGAATAAAGAAAAGTCAACGGAAGATATTAAAATTCCTAAAAGTTTTGGTTTTTTAAGAGACTCAACCATCTCAATTATGATTTTGATGTCGATTGTCTATGTGATTTTGGCTTTGCTGGCTGGGACAGGCTATGTCGAGCATGAGTTAAGCAATGGCGAAAATGCGATCATCTTTTCATTAATTCAAGCAGGAACCTTTACGGCTGGTTTCGTAGTGGTTTTACAGGGTGTGCGGATGGTTTTAGGAGAAATTGTGCCAGCTTTCCAAGGAATTGCTAAAAAATTAGTGCCTAATTCTAAACCAGCACTTGATGTTCCCATTATCTTTCCTTATGCGCCAAATGCTGTCTTGATTGGGTTCTTTGTGAGCTTTATTGTGGGAACTATTTCAATGTTAGCGATGGTTGGTCTGAATACCACCGTGATTATACCAGGCGTTGTCGGGCACTTTTTCTGTGGTGCCGCGGCAGGCGTTTTTGGAAATTCCACAGGGGGACGTCGGGGAGCGATTTTAGGGGCTGCGTTTAATGGCTTATTAATTAGTTGGTTACCGTTATTCATTTTACCAGTCTTGGGTGATCTACAGTTAGCATCCTCAACGTTTGCGGATACAGATTATTTAATCCCAGGCCTATTTTTAGGCAAATTAGGTGAGGCAGGTCCGAGTCTTTTAGTAGGAGGAATCATTGCTTTTGTAGTGGTTGTTCTTTTGGCTAGCGCTGTTTTGACTATGCGGGAGAAAAAAGTCGCCGAAGAAAACTAAGTGTTTTGTTCTAAAAAGGCAAGTGGGACAGAAGTCGTTTTGACTTCTGTCCCATTTGCCTTTTACCATTGTTCTTGGATAAATTGTGCAATTTGTTTCCGCGCTTGTTGTCCTTCTGGCAAGTACTGTTTCATTGCGAAAACGTGTTGCATGCCAGGCACCAATCGGCAAGTATCTTGTGGTCGTGGCCCTAATTGTTTTAAAAATTGGTGATAGGAAGGGCAAAAAACTTCATGTGTGCCGCCCACGAAAAAAAGTGGCGGAAATTTTTGATAATCAAAGGACAAGCAATTTAAAGAAAGCGTGGAGTGATTGGCCGTGTCGTCAATCTCTTGGGCAATTAATTGTAAATAGTTCATGCCAATCATTTTGTCCTTTTTTTGATAACTTTTGGCAACAGGAATGTCTAAATGTCCATCTAACCAAGGAGAAATTAAAACAGCAGCTTTGGGTAAGCGTTCAGGAAAATCGATGGCTAAATTCTGCAATACGTTTAAAACCAATGTACCACCAGCAGAATCACCTAATAAAATAACATCTTCGGGATCATAATGCTGTAAAATTTCTTGGTAAGCAGCATAGCAATGATTATAAATATCAGCAAAAGACTTATTTGGTGCTAATGGATATACAGGGATAAAATAATCTGTTGCAAAAGAGAGATCTTCAATTAGTTTATAACTAAAGTCTAATTGGCTATAGGCGAGATTCAATGTAAAGCCCCCACCATGCAGGTACAGTACAGCTTTCTTGGTAGGCGCAATAACGGAGTTTGCCATGCGATACATCGTAGGAAATTGAGTCATTTCTTGAAGAGGAAAAAGATGACGTAAATGTTTTGGCAAAGTTACTTGTTCATTTAATGATCGTTGCCAATGATAAAAAGCCTTGGTGACTTTCGGATTTCGTTCAAGTCGAGCAATTTGGGAAAGACGTAAAGAATCTTCAAAAAGACAGGCTTTTAAGGATTTTTGACGAGAACGTGCGTGAAATAAATATGCGCTAGCTAACAACAAACCAATCGATTTCTTTTTCAATTAAGGCCCTCCATTCAGCAAAAAGTAAATCATTTTTTCTACAGTATAACATTTTAAAAGTAGAACAACGAAATTTGTTGAAGGGATGAAAGGACGGCTTAAACGAATGTACGTATTTATTTGTGGTTGCGTAAAGTAAATGATTGTAGTAAATTAAATGAGATTAAGAGGTCCGGTGAATGGGCGCGTTCACGGCAAGGAGAGAAGTAGGATGACAAATAAAAAGGTTACAATTAAAGATGTTGCCAATGACTCAGGTGTCTCCATTACTACCGTTTCACAAATTTTAAACGGGAATGGGGCACGGTTTAGTGGGAAAACGGTCGAAAAAGTATTGGCTGCAAAAGAGCGATTAAACTATCAGCCCGACTATTTTGCGCAACGTATGGTGATGAAAAAAAGTAAGACGATTGGCGTAATCGTACCTGACATTACCAATCCATTTTTCGCGCAATTGATTCGAGGAATTGAAAGTGTTTTATACAAAGAAAATTTTATACTGATGTTATGCAATGCAGAACAAGATGTTACAAGAGAACATGAATATTTAACAGAGTTGATTCGTCGTAGTGTCGATGGCTTTGTGATTGCAAGTTCTGAAATTTCCAATCAAACGATTAATGAAACGCTACGTGCGAAAAAGATTCCGTTTATTGTACTTGACCAAAAAAAAGCAGAAGGCTTTAGCGACGCTGTTTTGACAGACGATTATAGAGGTGGGCAACTAGCAGCAAAGCATTTACAAGAGCAACGACATGAACAAGTCATCGTGGTAATGCCGCCACATGCGCCAGTCAATATTCAGCAACGGTTAAAAGGTTTTTGTTCTGTTTATACGGAAAAGGTCCAGTTGATCGAAACAGAATTATCAAAAACTGGCGGCTACCAAGCTGTCCCCGAAATTTTAAAAACAGAGAGCACCGGAATTTTTGCTATCAATGATGAAATTGCTTTTGGTTTATATCGAGGATTAGCAGAAGCGGGCAAAAAAATTCCTGAGGATTATAGTATTATTGGTTATGACAATGTTGATATGTGCGAGTATGTTTCGCCGCCGCTAACAACAATTGCTCAACCTGTTTTTCAATTGGGGCAAACTACGGCGACTTTATTATTGGAAAGAATCCATCAGCCTGCAAAAGATTGGGAGGAGCAAACCTTGCCTGTCCAACTGATTGAACGATTTTCGACAGCACCCTTGAAATAGCTTTCAAGGTGTGCTATATTTTTGTTGTGGAATTAAAACGTTTTACTAAAACGTTTTAATTAGAATGAAAAAATAAATTTTATTGAGGTGGATGAAAATGAACGCGGTTACAATTATCGGAAGTATCAATTTAGACACAACATTAAGAGTCAAAGAAATGCCAAAACCAGGCGAAACAATTCACGCCATTGAACATTTTACAGCAGGTGGTGGTAAAGGAGCAAACCAAGCAGTTGCAGCGAAACGTTCAGGCGCAGAAACATATTTTATTGGTGCTGTGGGAAATGATGGCGCTGGAGCTATGATGACTGATTTAATGAGTCAAGATGAAATTAATTTAACTGGGGTCACCACGTTAGAGAAAACAGCTACTGGCCAAGCCTTTATTATGGTAGATAACGCTGGTGAAAATAGCATTATGATTTACGCAGGAGCCAATAACGCCTTTACGCCAAAACAAGTCCAGGAACATCAAGAAATTATTGAAAAAAGTGATTTTGTGATTGCCCAATTTGAAAGTGCGATTGATAGTACGATTGCAGCGTTTAAAATTGCTAAAAAAGCAGGCGTCAAAACGATTTTAAATCCCGCACCTGCGTTAGAACAAGTTCCTGAAGAATTACTAAACGTGACAGATATGATTGTACCAAATGAAACAGAAACCGAAATTTTAACAGGCATTAAAATCACAGATGAAGCGAGTATGCGTAAAGCCGCAGAAGCACTTCATCAATTAGGGATTGAAGCAGTAATTATTACAGTAGGTAGTAAAGGAGCCTTTTATGACGTCAATGGACGAAGTGGTATTGTGCCTGCTTTTAAAGTGAAAGCGGTTGATACAACGGCTGCTGGCGATACTTTTATTGGCGCATTAAGTAGTATATTAGAAAAAGATTTTAGCAATTTGGAAGAAGCTATTCGTTATGGAAACAAGGCGTCTTCGTTGACTGTTCAACGTTTTGGAGCCCAACCTTCGATTCCTTATCAACACGAATTGGCAGACAAATAAAAAGGAGCGAGCGACATGAAAAAAACAAAAGTTATTAATTCAGATATTTCCCGCGTCATCGCACAAATGGGTCATTTTGATAAATTAAGTATTGGTGATGCAGGCATGCCAGTGCCTCGGACTACAGAAAAAATTGATTTAGCAGTTACTAATGGTGTCCCTAGCTTTATGGAAGTTTTAAACAATGTTCTTGAGGAATTGGCAGTTCAACGAATTTATTTAGCAGAAGAAATTAAAACAGAAAATCCTGACATGTTGGCAGCAATTAAAACTCGTTTACCAGAAACTCCCATCAGTTTTATTCCTCATACAGAAATGAAACAAGAATTAAACAACTGCCATGCCTTTATTCGGACAGGGGAAATGACCCCATACGCAAATATTTTATTAGAAAGTAACGTTGTCTTTTAAACGAGAGAGGGGAAATAGAGATGAATGCGACTGCATTGTTAATCGGTTTAGGACCGCTTCTAGGTTGGGGGCTTTTTCCAACAATTGCTTCAAAAATTGGTGGACGTCCGGTGAATCAAATTCTCGGTACCAGTTTAGGAACATTGATTTTTGCCGCTATTTTTTCAATGATTAATGGTTTGGTTTTTCCAGCGGGCATGGATTTATTCTTTTCAATTTTATCTGGTGTCGGTTGGGCCTGTGCGCAAATCATTACGTTTAAATGCTTCACGATGATTGGTTCATCACGTGCCATGCCAGTAACGACCGCGTTCCAACTTTTAGGTGCTTCTCTCTGGGGTGTCTTTTTCTTAGGAAACTGGCCAGGTGCGACAGCTAAATTGTTAGGCGCATTTGCCTTAGTGCTAATCATGATTGGTGCCAAAATGACGGTCTGGTCGGAAACGGAGTCCGCTGAGAGTGCTGGGATTATGAAAAAAGCAGTTCTTCTATTAGCCGTTGGTGAAATCGGCTATTGGGCGTACTCTGCAGCACCCCAAGCGACGGCAATTGATGGCATGCATGCCTTTTTACCACAAGCAATAGGCATGGTAATTGTGGCAGTTATTTACTCAGCAGTTGTCACTATTAAGGGTGGGGAAACATCCCCATTTATAGAAGCTGTTTCTTACAAACAAATTTTTTCAGGCTTTTTCTTCGCCTTTGCAGCGTTAACTTATTTAATTTCAGCGCAGCCAGATATGAACGGCTTGGCAACTGGCTTTATTCTATCCCAAACATCAGTTGTGCTTGCAACGTTGACAGGTATTTGGTTCTTAGGTCAAAAGAAAACAGCCAAGGAAATGACCGTAACGATTATAGGCTTAGTTTTGATTTTGGCAGCAGCTACGATCACAGTGATGATTTAAAAAAGTATTCAACGACCTATTATTCAGGGCGTTGAATACTTTTTTTTATTTGTTCTAAAAATAATGCAGCAGCTGTGGAAAGAACCGTATTTTTGCACCAAATTAAACTAATTTTGGCTGTTAAAGCAGGATATAGCGGGATAAAACGTAAATTTGTTTGCTTTGTTTCTAGAATACCATCAATGCTTAGGGCGCTACCTAGCCCAGCTTCTACCATCAGTGAAGCGTTGTAAAGTAAGTTGTAGGTCCCAACGATTCGGAACTGATCTAGACTTGCTTCGAGCCAATCAGAGAGTTGGCTCGGAACTTGTGCTTGTCGAGAAATAAATAAAGGTTCTTCTTTTAAATCGGCTGCAGTAATAACATTTTTAGTGGCTAAGGGATGGTCCTTTACAGTAATTAAGCCCCATGTATCTACAACTGGTAATGTTAAATAGCTATATTTTTGTTTAGGTGCAGGCTCAATAATTAAACCAAAATCTAATAATCCTTTGTCTAGCCGTTCTATTACATCATCTGCATTCCCACTGTATAAATGAAGGTGAATATCAGCTGAGTGCTGGCTTGTTATTTGTTGTAGTGCATTCGCTAAAAAAGACATAGCTTTTGTTTCGCCGCCACCAATCGTGATTTCGCCATTAATGAATTCATTTTGCGACAAGTTGGTGACTGTTTTATTCGCTAAGCTTAAAATATCTTGCCCTTGTTTAGCTAAATATTCTCCTTCAGGTGTTAGTTGTATTTGTCGATTTCCTCGTATAAATAATGTCACGCCTAATTCTTCCTCTAATTCTTTTAATTGCTTAGATAACGTTGGTTGTGATACATGCAATTGTTTGGCTGCGCCACTAATCGTTTTTTCTTGGACCACTGCTAAGAAATAGTGAATCACTCGTAATTCCATTACTTTCCCTCCTATAACTAAAACGCATACTTATCTATTTATTATAAGTATTAGACAGAGGAGTTGTCACGTATTACGATAAATTTAGCAAAAGGAGGCGATTAGGAATGCTTACAAAAAATCTCCAAGAACTAATTGCAACAGGTAGCATTGATAAAGATGAACCACTATTTCAACTTATTCATCAGATTCAAGAGGAAAATAGTCGCTATTTAATAGAATTAAATCAACAAGCCTATACACATAATGAAGTAAGGAATCTTCTTGCCACGATTATCCAAGACAAAATTGACGAAACCGTTACGATTTTATTGCCTTTTTATACAGATTTTGGACGCAATATACATTTTGGTAAAAATATTTTTATTAATCGGGCAGCTATGTTTGTTGATTTAGGGGGCATTATAATTGAAGACAATGTTTTAATTGGTCCGCGCGTTAATCTCTTAAGTGTCAATCATCCGGAACTGCCAATGAAACGGCGAGGTGTATTGCTAGCACCGATTACCATTAAAAAATTTGCGTGGTTAGGCGCGGGTGTCACTGTTTTACCAGGTATTACGATTGGTGAAAATGCTATCGTAGCAGCTAATGCGACTGTAACTAAAGATGTGCCAGCTAACGCTATTGTTGCAGGAACACCAGCTAAAATTATTCGTTGGATTCAGGAAGATAAGGAGGAAATATAATGAAATCATTATCAGAAAAAGTTATTGTTATCATGGGCGCTTCCAGTGGCATCGGTGAGGCAACAGCCCGTTTACTTGCCAGAAAAGGAGCGAAGTTAGTCATTGCAGCACGTCGACAAGAACGTTTAATTGCTATAAAAAAAGAACTTCCTGAAGCAACGATTCTCGTGCAACAAGCAGATGTAACGAAAGAAGAGGAAGTTCAGCGTGTAATCAAGCTTACAATGGAAAAATATGGACGAATTGATGTTCTTTTTAACAATGCAGGAGTTATGCCAACGGCGCCTCTTATTGAAGCACCAAAAGGAGAATGGCGTCAAATGCTAGATATTAATATTATGGGTGTTTTAAATGGCATTGCGGCAGTTCTTCCAATTATGGTTGAACAAAAATCAGGGCAGATTATTGCTACTGATTCTGTGGCAGGACATGTCGTTTATCCAGATTCGGCTGTCTACTGTGGAACAAAGTTTGCTGTTCGAGCAATTATGGAAGGATTGCGACAAGAACAAAGAGAGAATAACATTAAATCAACGATTATTTCACCAGGTGCTGTACAAACAGAACTTTATCAAACAATTTCTAATCGAGTAGTAGCTGAAACGTTACATCTAGAACAGTTAAGTTGGGGCTTAAAGGCGGAAGACATTGCGCAAGCAGTGGTCTTTGCCATAGACACGCCAGATCGTATGTCAATCAGTGAAATGGTTGTTCGCCCGACCACACAAACGATTTAATTTAAAAAGTATTCCTAGAAAGGAATACTTTTTTTAATCGTGATTGTTCGTTTTTTACAGAATTTAGAATTTGATATTTACTTATTTGTTGGTTTATTATATGATTAAACACGTTGTTTCATTAATAAATTGAATATTTTACGAACATTGTAAAATGTTTAGATTTTAGGAGGACGGAACATGAAAGAAAAAATAAGTTCATATTTTGAACTTGAACAATTGAATACGAATATGAAACGAGAAATGTTAGCTGGTTTCACCACGTTTATCTCGATGGCGTATATTTTGTTCGTTAATCCAACCGTACTTGGTGCTTCTGGCATGGACGAAGGCGCTGTTTTTACTGCCACCGCTTTAGCGAGTGCCTTAGGTTGTATTTTAATGGGTGTGTTGGCGAAATATCCGATTGCGACAGCACCAGCTTTAGGAATTAATGCATTCTTTGCTTATTCAGTCTCTGTTGGTATGGGGATTCCTTGGCAAACGACATTAGCAGGCGTTTTTGTGGCTTCATTGATATTTATTTTTATTACAATTTTTAAATTACGCGAGCTAATTATTGATGCAATTCCTGCAGACTTGAAATTTGCCATTTCAGGTGGGATCGGGTTGTTTATTGCTTTTCTTGGTTTAAGCCAAGGTGGCTTAATTGTGGCTAATGATGCGACACTCGTTGGCTTAGGACCTTTGAATGTTGGTTCAACGTGGGTTACCATTGTCGGCTTAGTCGTAACTGCAATTTTGTTAGTTCGTCGAGTACCGGGTGGTATTTTTATTGGGATGGCGATTTCAACGATTGTTGGTTTAGCGACAGGCGTTATTCCAATGCCTGATAAGATTATTTCAAGCGCGCCAAGTTTAGAACCAACATTTTTAGTGGCGTTAGGACATGTGAAAGATATCAATACGATTCAAATGTGGGTCGTGGTTTTAACGTTCCTATTAGTAACATTCTTTGATACCGCTGGTACGTTGGTGGGCTTAGCCAATCAAGCAGGTTTTATGAAGGACAATAAAATGCCGCGTGTGGGGAAAGCTTTAGCCGCTGATTCAACAGCGATGTTAGCTGGTTCTCTATTAGGGACATCGCCAGTTGGCGCATATGTCGAATCATCTGCGGGGATTGCTGTGGGTGGTCGTTCAGGAATCACAGCTATTACAACCGGGATTTTATTTATTTTCAGTTTGCTATTTTCTCCTTTGTTAGCAGTTGTCACTTCGCAAGTTACAGCACCAGCGTTGATTATTGTTGGCGTTTTGATGGCACAATCCTTAAGCAAAATTAAATGGAACGAAATGGAAATTGCAATCCCTTCCTTCTTAATCTTGTTAGGAATGCCATTGACATATAGCATTTCAGATGGGATTGCCTTAGGCTTTATCTTCTATCCAATTACAATGATTGCGGCAAAACGTGGGAAAGAAGTTTCGCCAATTATGTATGGCTTGTTCTTTGTTTTTGTCGGATTCATGTGGATCCTGAATGCGCAATAAGCAAGAGAGAAAGTTATCAAATAGTTGATTCATAAGACAATGAACTTATGAATCAACTATTTTTTCGACTAAGCACTAGAAAAACGCCCCTTATTTGATGTATAATTTGCAAAGACATTGACCTGTGAAGATACAGGAACAGAGAGGAATTAATTGAGTGAAGTATACAGAAATTATGGTTCGCTATGGCGAATTATCAACTAAAGGAAAAAATCGTAAAACGTTTATCATGCAGTTAGCACAAAATGTGAAACGTGCGTTAGCTGATTTTCCAGCATTGAAAATCCATGCAGATCGAGATAGAATGCATATTTTATTAAATGGGGAAGATAGTGAAGGAGTGATTCCGAAACTAAGTAAAGTGTTTGGAATTCAAAATTTTTCGCCAAGTATTCGTATTGAAAAAGAAATGCCAGCGATTCGTGCAATGGTTCAAGAGGTTGTTCGGGAAGTTTATACGCCAGGTAAGACGTTTAAAATTACTGCTAAACGCTCGGACCATTCATTTGAACTTGATTCAAATGGCTTGAATCAAGAATTAGGTGGGGCCGTTATTGAAGCCATTCCGGAAATTCAAGTACAAATGAAAAAGCCTGATATTAACTTAAGAATTGAAATTCGTAAAGATGCGGCGTATTTATCTTATGAAACGATTCGCGGTGCGGGTGGATTGCCAGTGGGCACCAGTGGTCGTGGTATGTTGATGTTGTCAGGAGGCATTGATTCACCAGTTGCTGGTTATTTAGCTATGAAACGTGGCGTGGAAGTGGAAGCTGTCCATTTTGCTAGTCCACCTTATACAAGTGAACAAGCGTTACAAAAGGCTAAAGATTTAGCTGAAAAATTAGTCCCTTATGTAGGAACTATTCAATTTATTGAAGTGCCCTTTACAGAAATTCAAGAAGAAATAAAACGAGTTGTTCCCCAAGGCTACTTAATGACCATTACACGACGTTTAATGTTACGCTTAACAGATGCAATTCGTGAAATGCGGAAAGGTTTAGTCATTATTAATGGTGAATCGTTAGGACAAGTGGCTTCGCAAACACTTCAAAGTATGGTAGCAATTAATGAGGTTACTTCAACACCGATAATTCGACCCGTTGTTTCAATGGATAAGACAGAAATTATCGAAATTGCCGAAAAAATTGACACGTTTGAATTAGCCATCCAACCCTTCGAAGATTGTTGTACAATTTTTGCGCCACCGCAACCGAAAACACGACCTCGCTTGGATAAAGCGCAAGATTATGAAGCGCGCTTAGACTTGGAAGGTTTAATGGCTCGGGCCTTAGAAGGACTCAAAATTACAGAGATTTCAGCAGAAACAGCGAAAGATAAACAAGAAGACGAATTTGCAGATTTCCTATAAGAAATAAATACAGTGACGGTCGCTTAGACGTCACTGTATTTATTTTGTACTTATTTCACAAACAAGTTGCTCGGAGAGGGGAACCGTGATAAACTGAATATGTGAAGTAGGTAACAAGGAGGACAGAGGATGGAGAAAAAAATGCCTAAAGCAACGGCAAAACGTTTGCCGGTTTATTTACGTTATTTAAAAATGTTAGGGGATTCTGGTGTTAAACGCATTAAATCACGAGAGTTTAGTGAAATGATCCAGATTCCTTCTGCAACGATTCGGCGTGATTTTTCCCACGTTGGTGAACTGGGCCGAAGCGGTTATGGTTACGATGTGCCGTATTTAATTGAGGTATTTAGTAATATTTTAAATACGCAAGAAGAAAAAAGAATTGCTCTGATTGGTTGTGGCAATTTAGGCAAGGCATTATTAAAAAATAATTTTAGACGCAACGAGAATTTGAATATTGTCTGTGCTTTTGATAATGATTTGGCTTTAGTTGGCACCACGATTAATGGGTTATTAGTTCATGATATGTCTGAGTTAGAAGCATTCGTTCGACAAGAAGGGGTCACGGTAGCCATTTCTACAGTACCAAGTCACCATGCTCAAAAAGCCATCGACAAAATTGTACAAGCGGGTGTGACTGCGATTTTAAATTTTGCGCCAGACCGTGTCAGTGTGCCAGCCAACGTTAGTGTGCAGTATATTGATTTAACAACGGAACTGCAAACACTGATTTATTTTAATGAAACTTTTTCACTAGCAAATAGCCCAAAGCAATAAAATTGTCTTCATAAAAATCCTCTACTATACTTATTATTGAAAGTAGAAAAGGAGGATTTCAGAATGAATGTTACAAGAAAAGGGCACGTATTAGAATTGACAGGTGAACAGCCCGAAGTTGGCACAAAAGCCCCCGTCTTTTCTTTGAAAAATTTAAACAACCAAGAAATCAACTTGGCAGATTATAAAGGTAAAACGGTTTTAATTAGTGTGGTTCCTGATATCGACACACGTGTTTGTTCACTGCAAACGAAACGTTTCAATCAAGAAGCGGCGAAATTAGACAGTGTTCAGATTATCACGATTTCCAATAACACAGTTGAAGAACAAGCAAATTGGTGTGCCGCTGAGGGTGTCGAAATGGAAATGCTTCATGATACTGAAGACTCATTTGGTGCAGCTTATGGTTTGTATATTCCAGAAATGGGCCGTTTAGCACGTGCTATTTTTGTGATTGACCCAGAAGGAACGTTAGTTTATGAAGAAATCGTCTCAGAAGTTTCGTCGGAACCCGATTATCAACAAGCGTTAGAAGCTACAAAAAAAGTGTAATCCCTCTAGATTACAAATTGACTTTGTTTGCGCTTCATTGTAGAATGAAGCAAAGACAGCGAACAAGAGGAGTATCATTGGCGTCGTTTTAGAGAAAAAGTCGTTCAGGTGCAAGACTTTTACACAACCAGTGAGAAGGTAGCTTGTGAGTCAATGGTTTGAACACAGTACGTTAGTAGAACGATTCGTTTCGTGAACGTTATCTCACGAATGAGTGGCATTTGAATGAATTCAATTCAAATGCAATTTAGGTGGTACCGCGTAAATAAGATGAATCTACGCCCTAAAATACGAAAGTATTTTAGGGCGTATTTTAGTGTTTAGCCCAAAAAACTCATTTGTAAAATAATTACCGCTCCAAATCGCGTATTTTAAGAAAGAAGGGGAAAAAATGTCAGAAGAAAAAAACTTACCAACGAAATATCAACCGACAGAAATCGAAGCTGGCCGTTATCAAAAATGGCTAGATCAAGATTTATTTAAACCAAGTGGCGACAAAAAAGCGAAGCCCTATTCAATTGTTATTCCACCACCTAATGTAACAGGGAAGCTACACTTAGGGCATGCTTGGGATACAACATTACAAGATATGATTATCCGCCAAAAAAGAATGCAAGGCTTTGATACGTTATGGCTGCCAGGAATGGACCATGCCGGAATTGCCACGCAAGCAAAAGTAGAAGAGAAACTAGCACAACAAGGAATTTCACGTTACGACTTAGGTCGTGAAAAATTTGTTGATCAAGTGTGGGAATGGAAAGAAGAATATGCTTCTCACATTCGTGAACAGTGGGCAAAAATGGGTCTTTCTTTAGATTACAGCCGTGAACGTTTCACTTTAGATGAAGGGCTATCTGAGGCTGTTCGTAAAGTGTTTGTCTCTCTTTACGAGAAAGATTTGATTTACCGTGGTGAGTATATCATTAACTGGGATCCGAAAGCGAAAACAGCATTGTCTGATATTGAAGTAATCCATAAAGATATTGAAGGAGCTTTTTACCACATGAGCTACCCATTATCAGATGGTTCTGGCGTTGTTGAAATTGCGACAACGCGTCCTGAAACAATGTTGGGAGATACGGCGATTGCGGTCCATCCAGAAGATGAACGGTATCAGGAACTTATTGGTAAGACAGTTGTCTTGCCATTAGTAGATAAAGAAATTCCAATTATTGCGGATGACTATGTAGATATGGAATTTGGAACAGGGGTTGTAAAAATCACACCTGCCCATGATCCAAATGACTTTGAAGTCGGTAATCGTCATGACTTACCTCGAGTAAATGTTATGAACGAAGACGGCACGATGAATGAACTGGCTGGAAAATACGAAGGAATGGATCGTTTTGCCGCACGTAAAGCGATTGTCTCTGACTTGAAAGAATTAGGTCGCTTAATTAAGATCGAAACAATGAATCACAGCGTGGGCCATTCAGAACGAACAGGCGTTGTCGTGGAACCTCGTTTATCGACCCAATGGTTTGTAAAAATGGGACCATTAGCTGAAAAAGCAATAGAAAATCAAGAAACAGAAGACGCTGTTGAATTTTATCCACCACGCTTCAATCAAACATTTTTACGTTGGATGGAAAATATTCATGACTGGGTTATTTCGCGACAATTATGGTGGGGCCATCAAATTCCTGCTTGGTATCACAAAGAAACGGGCGAGATGTATGTTGGGATGGAAGCACCAGCCGACAGTGAAAACTGGGTTCAAGATAGTGACGTCTTAGATACATGGTTTAGTTCTGCTTTATGGCCATTTTCAACGATGGGTTGGCCAGATGAAGCAAGCGAAGATTATCAACGTTACTTCCCAACAAGCACATTAGTTACTGGCTATGATATTATTGCCTTTTGGGTAAGTCGTATGATTTTCCAAAGCTTAGAGTTTACAGGCGAACGTCCCTTCCAAAATGTCTTAATTCACGGCTTAATTCGTGATGAGCAAGGACGCAAAATGAGTAAATCATTGGGGAATGGGATTGATCCAATGGATGTCATCGAAAAATATGGCGCAGATGCATTGCGTTGGTTCTTATCAAATGGTTCAGCTCCAGGTCAAGATGTTCGTTTTAGTTATGAAAAAATGGATGCTTCTTGGAACTTTATCAATAAGATCTGGAATGCAAGTCGCTTCGTTATCATGAATGTAGAAGGTATGACTGCTGCAGATATTGACTTTAGTGGTGAAAAGACTGTCGCTGATCGTTGGATTTTAACGCGCTTAAACGAAACAGTCGCCCGTGTGACAGAATTATTTGATCGTTTTGAATTTGGTGAAGCAGGTCGCCAATTATACAACTTCATCTGGGATGATTTCTGTGATTGGTATATTGAAATGAGTAAAGAAATTCTTTACGGAGAAAATGAAGCAGCTAAACAAACAACACGGAGCATCTTGGTGTACACATTGGATCAAATCTTACGCTTATTGCATCCAATTATGCCGTTTGTAACAGAAGAAATTTGGGAAAAAATTCCGCATCAAGGTGAGTCATTGGTTGTGGCAGAGTACCCAGTTGTTCATGAAGAATTTAACGATGAAGCAGCAGCTCGAGGAATGGAAGTTCTGAAAGAAGTTATTCGTTCGGTTCGGAATATTCGAGCAGAAGTGAATACACCACTTTCTAAACCAATTACCTTGTTAATTAAAACAAACGATACAGAAGTAGAAGAATTTTTAACAGCTAATACTAGCTACTTGGAACGCTTCTGTAACCCAGAGGAATTAGTCATCAGTCGTGAAATAGAAGCGCCAGAATTAGCCATGTCCGCTGTTTTAACAGGCGCAGAACTATTCCTACCATTAGCTGGGTTGATTAATATCGAGGAAGAAATTGCTCGCTTAGAAAAAGAATTAGACAAATGGACAAAAGAAGTCAAACGTGTGCAAGGCAAACTTTCAAATGAACGTTTTGTGTCAAATGCACCAGATGAGGTCGTGGAAGCAGAACGTGCAAAAGAAAAAGACTACCTTGAAAAACAAGAGGCTGTCAAAGAACGGATTGCCCAATTACGTTCAATCTAAAAAAGAAAAGACAACAAAACCAAACGTTGGTTTTGTTGTCTTTTTGTTATAATTTGCCAAATAATTGAAACAAATACAACATTAAGTAGCTGTAAGTAGCCACAGACCAGAATTTCAATAAAAGAACAATTTTCATGAATTCTTTTAAAGAAATATCTGTAATTCCCGCCACTAAACAAACAATATCATCTGGAGCGAAGGGGACTAACATAGTAAAGATTAAGAGCTTTTTGACATTGTGTTCATTTTTGTCCAAAATCTCTTCAAATTTTTTGTATTTATTGGGTGAAAGGATTATTTTTACAAAGCTACGTCCATAGTAACGAACCAGTAAAAAGCCAATAAACTCACCAATAATCAATCCAAGATAGCTATACAAAAGTCCTTGCAAATTGCCAAACATCAACATTCCTGCAACAGAAGAGATTCCTCCAGGTAGAATAGGGATAATCACTTGGACGATTTGTAAAAGAACGAAACACAGAACCGCATAGTTACCAAACTGTTTAATAAAAGCTTGCAAGGAAGCAACAGAATGAAAAATCCCTCTGGAATATCCCCATAAAATTAAGCCGAAGAAAAGCACCAGTCCAACTAGGGGTAACCACCGAATGAGTCCATTTAAAAATTTTTTCTGATTAGTCATGAGTGGCCTCCTGACGTTTTCGACGGTATTTTTTAAAGCCAAGATAACCAGCCGTTCCCAGTAAAATCGTTCCGCTGACGGCAGTGCCGAGATAAATCATTCTTGGATGATAGGCAAAGGTTAACTGCTGTTTGCCAGCTGGGACTTCAACAGCTAAAAAGCCACCTAGAATGCGTTGTGTTTTTAAGGGTTCTTTTTGTAGCGACGATTTGACTTGCCAATCTTGGTCATAAGGAATGGACGTATACAGTAACTGAGTGTCATTTCCAGGTACATTCAGTGCGCCATTTAAATGGCCTTTTTTAGTTGCATTCACGTGAAGAGCTTGTTGGCGTAATTTGTCAACCGCACGATTAAAGGCTGTTTGGTCTAAAGTTTGAAGTTGCCAATTGGTTAAATCAACCACTTGTTCAGCAGTTAGTGACAGGGTCACGGTAGTTCCTTTTTCAAAATGCCCTAAATTGAACAGTTGATTGGTTGCAATATAAATCGGCGTCGAGATAACTTGTTGGTTTACCTTCAATTGTGTAACCTTTTTCCATTTTAAATTCGGAATATAAAGATGCAAGTCACCAGTGCTATTCACTTTAAATGTTGCTTCAATTGTTTCGTTGGTATGATGAGGTTCATTTATCAACGAAGCTGTTTTAAAGTAAGGTTTATCCGTCGGCACGAGCGTTTGCAGGAGTTCTTCTTGGGCATCTAAAGGATTATTTTTTGCTAATTTTAACTTGGTTAATGCGGTTGGCGCCAAAAAGCCCATACCGATCGCTTCATCATTTTCCATGATTTTCGTGGAACCAACTGTTTTTAGCAATTTTTCACTCGTAGGTTTTTCAATTGGTAAAAAGTCATATTTCACATTTAAAAGTAAATTGGTTAGTTGTGAATTATCCACATAAGCAATCCGGCGATCATTTTTTCGATATAAACCTAGCGCACTTAATGTGTCTTGGGTAGTGGCAGTTAAAGTCGAAGTATAGCTAGAAACGCCAGCATAGCCATAAAGTAAAGGATTGTTGTAGCCGTTATTGATTTCACGGAACCCTGTTTCTTTGGAAGGAATGACTTGTTTCATGCGATAAAGTTCTGGTGCTGAGGCCATTTTTTCATCGATTAATTGGCTGTGTTTTCGGTAATCTTGGGCAAATGTTGCTTGGCTACCAAAGGGCATGTGTTTAAAAGAAATCCAGAAATTCGTTGTTAATTCTGTGCTGACCAGTAAGAATAAAGCAACGACTACATAGTTTCTTAAGGCCTTTTTGTGTGCTAAACGCAAGCAAAAGAAAATCAACCAAATAAAAAGTAAACTTAGCCATAAATAATTGATCGAAATTAAGAGATTCTTTTGTGGACCATAATACAAAGATCCGTAGCCAATGACTAACAGCAGACTAAAAATAATAGGTGCGGTCCAAGGAATGGTCACTTTTTTAAGCCAAACTTCATAGGCAAAGACAATCAATAAAAAGCTAAAAATAAAGACATTTCGGTAAGGGAAACCAGCTGGGCTTTGAAACATGTGCCAGACAGTATTAAAGGCTTCTAACCAAAAGCTTAAAAAAAGAATGAATAAAAGAATTGCTGAAGCTATTCTTTCTTTTAACGCAATTTGTTTCGTTTGAAAATAGGCAACACAGAGGAGTGTCACAAATAATCCAGCAAAAACGGTTGGTAAATGGTCTAAACGCAACTCATAATTAATAGAACCTAAGCCTAATTGCGAGAAGAACGAAGTGTTGAACTTAGGCGTTAAAAAGAACGTCGAGACATCAAAGTCTGCTTTTTTTGTATAGAGCATCCCTTCTGCTGCAGGTAATAATAAAAAGCTAGTTGCGGTTCCTGTTAAAAAAGAAACGAGGATGAATAACGGACTTTGTTTAAAAAATTGCCGAATAGCATGGGCTTGGGTATTCTTTTTAAAGAACCAATAGATACTGTACAAAACAGCAAAGAGACAAATCATATAACCCATGTAGTAATTCGTCACAATCGCTAAAAACAGGGTTATACTGTATAAGCCCCATTTGCGTTGATCCCATAAACGTTGGAGTCCCAATAAGATAAGCGGGAATAGAATCAGTGCATCCAACCACATAAAGTTTTGGCTATAGACGGTGACAAAGCCACAGAAACTATAGGACGTTGAAAAAAGTAACGTGGTGCCATCAACTTTTTGATAGGTGTATTTTAAATAGCTAAACATCGTCGTGCCCATCAAGGCAAGTTTTAAGGTAATAATCCATAAAATTGCTATAGGTAATTGTTCATAAGGAAAAAAGAAAGCCAACACATTAAAAGGGCTCAGTAAGTAATAGGCTGCCAAAGGAACAATCGACTCACCAATCTCATTGGAAAAAGAGTAGAATGTAGTTATTCCCTCGTGAAAAGAGCGTTTTAAAAAACTCAAGAAAGGCATGTATTGTGTGCCTAAATCACTAACTAATAAGTTGTTGTCACCAAAAGGCGCAAGTTGTAATGTCATCCATACAAGCAACAGAAGTAAAAACGGCAAGAAAAAACTTCCTAACCATAAAAGCTTCGATTTGTTTTTCATCAAAATAAGTCCACCTTTATAAAAAAATCATGAATAAGCGTGTTGAACGCTCTAAAAATAGTTTTTAATTGGCTGGCTGGAACGAACCATCCAGAATGTTAGTTTACCATAAGTTCATTAATGTATCCGCTAATAACGCAAAATTATGAAAAATGCAAAAAGTTTTCAAGAAAAAGTTTCAATTGGTTATTAGTGAAAAAGTCACCTAACTTAGTTATAATGTAGAAGAAGACAAGGAGTTGGACAAGATGCAATTAACAATAGAAGAAGCCATTGAATGGATTCATAGCCGGTTACCCTTTGGTTCAAGACCTGGTTTGGATCGGATTAATGCGTTATTAGAAAAAATTGATCATCCAGAAAACAAAGTGCCAACGATTCATATCGCAGGAACCAATGGTAAAGGCTCAACCGTGACATATTTACGCTGTCTATTAGAAGAAATGGGCTTGAAAGTCGGAACCTTTACCTCTCCTTATATTGAATCATTTAATGAAAGAATTGCGATAAATGGTCAACCAATTTCAGACGAACAATTGATTACCTATGTGGAAAAGTATCAACCAATCATTCAAGAATTAGACCAGATCACTGAAGTGACTGGAATTACAGAATTCGAAACATTGACAGGAATGGCCTTGGACTATTTCGTGAATGAACAAGTGGATATCGCCGTTGTTGAAGTTGGCTTAGGTGGATTACTTGATAGCACCAATGTCGTGAAGCCATTATTGACGGGAATTACGACAATTGGGAAGGATCACACAGAAATTTTAGGTGAAACAATTGCTGAAATTGCCTATCAAAAAGCGGGTATTATTAAAGAAAAAGTCCCAGTAGTAACAGGCAATATTTGTGCTGATGCGCTAGCAGTCATTGAAAAAGTCGCACAAGAAAAACAGAGTCCAATTTTTCGTTTTGGCAAAGAGTATCAAGTGGAATATCTACATCCTGATACACAATGGGGGGAAGTATTTAATTTCTATGGAGAAATGGGCAAACTGACAAAGATTAAAGTTCCCTTGTTGGGGCGTCACCAAGTAGAAAATGCGGCGGTAGCTATTCAATTATTTGACAAGTATTGCCAACTACAACATTTGCCGTTTAAAGAACGAGACATTACTCAAGGGTTGGCTAAAGCGCAATGGCCAGCTCGAATGGAACGTCTTAGTGATGAACCGTTGATTGTTTTAGATGGTGCCCACAATGATCATGCAGTAAAACGCTTAGTTGAAAACTTGCGCAAAGAGTTTCCACAACACACGATTCATATTTTATTTTCAGCTTTAGCAACTAAAGATGTGGATGAGATGATTCAGGACTTAAAGCAAGTACCGAATGCGCATCTTTACTTAACTAGCTTTGATTACCCTAAAGCTATTGCACTTACAGAAATGGAAAAATATGAAGACGATTTAACAGAAATTGTGTCTTTATGGCAATTTGGCTTAGGCGAAATTTTAGAAAAAATGTCGACAGATGATTTATTATTAGTAACAGGTTCATTATATTTTGTTTCTCAAGTAAGAGAATTACTTTTAACTATAGGAGGAAATGATGAAGAAATTTGATGGCGTAATTTTTGATATGGATGGGTTGCTTTTTGATACGGAGTTGATTTACTATACATCTACTCAAAAAGTAGCAGATGCAATGGGGTTACCATATAGTAAAGAAGTCTATTTAGACTATGTTGGGATTTCCGATGAAGAAGTACAAGAGAATTACCGACGTATTTATGCATCCTATGGTCACGACACAGTGGAAGAATTTATCCGCCGTTCTTATGATGATACCCTGCAAGAGTTTCAATCTGGTAATGTACCTTTAAAACCAGGGGTGGTGGAATTTCTCGACTTTTTAGATGATCAAAAAATTCCTCGATTAGTTGCTTCAAGTAACGTCCGTCCAGCAATTGAAATGTTATTAAGCCATGCTGGGATTCAGGATCGTTTTGTAGGGATCGTTTCAGCAGAGGATGTTAAACGAGCAAAACCAGACCCAGAAATTTTTCAAAAAGCTCGTCAACTTTTAGGAACAGAAGCCCCGAAAACCTTGATTTTCGAAGACTCATTTCATGGGGTAAGTGCGGCTCATAGTGCGGGCATTCCAGTGATCATGGTACCTGATTTATTGCAACCAACTGAAGTTATCCAAGAGAAAACATTACATGTCTTGGAGAGTTTACATCAAGCGCCACATTATTTAAAATAATAAAAACAACACTCCTTTGCGTAGTTTATTAATGACTAGCAAAGGAGGTTTTTTTATGCAAGTATCGGATCTGTTTATTCGTGAGATGCCGAGTGATTGTTTACCACGAGAACGGCTCTTGGCGATAGGAGAAAAAGCATTATCGAATCAAGAGTTGTTGGCGATTCTGTTACGCACTGGCTCAAAAGAAGCAGACGTGATGACTGTTGCCGCAACGCTGTTAAAACAGTTTAAGCAGCTTTCTTATTTGCAGCAAGCCACGTTGAACGAGTTAATGGCTATTAAAGGCATTGGCCAAGTGAAAGCCATTGAATTACGTGCGGCCATTGAATTGGGGTGTCGAATTTATCAAAGTAGTCAAATCAAATTTGGCAAAGTTACGTCCAGTCAACAAGTCGCTCAACGATTACTCCAAGAGATGAAGGGGCTGCAACAAGAACATTTAATTTGTATTTACTTGAATACCAAGAATGACATTATCCAACAGAAAACGATTTTCAAAGGTTCACTGAATCAAAGTATTGCTCATCCACGCGAAATTTTTCGGGAAGCGGTTAAATATTCTTCTGCTCGCATACTATTAGCTCATAATCATCCATCTGGTTAGTATTTATTAGTGCAAATAAAATCAATATCCTAAAAAATTTATTTTCAAATTTCCATCTGGATAAACCACAATATTTTTAATCACTTGCCGCCATAAAGAACTTTTTTCCGAAATAGTTAGCTGTTTATATCCATCTCTAAATTCAGCAGTAGAGTAGTTATGCAGTGAGTTCAAATCAATTTTAGCAATTTTATTATCTCTTTCAGGTATTAAAAGTGCTTCTAATTCTTCTCTGTCTTTTTTATATTCCTCTAATGTTATAACCTCATTTAGATAAGCTTTTTTTAGTCTATCTATTTTCTTTTTTATTTTATCGTTAGTATTCTTAGTTTTTTTTACTTCGGGTTCTTGTTGCATTTTTACAGACAGCTCTTCTGCTTGTTTTTCAATATTTTCCAGAAGGAAATTTTCTAGTGTAGTTTCATATATACCTTTTTTATTACTACATTTTTTTACGTTATTACGGTTTTTGGTGCATCTATATAAATGTCTTTCATTCGGGTTTGTCGTACCGTCTTTGCGTACATATCGGCTAATAACCGCCGTGGCGGAATAATTACAACCACATTCACTACAAACTAACAATCCAGTAAACATATAGTCGCGTTTTTTATTCATACGAATATTTTTTGAAAGTTGTAATTGTACCCTTTCGAATACGTCACGATCAATAATAGGTTCACAAAAATTTTTATTATCTCGTAATTCACCAATGTATTTTCTATTAGTAAGCATTTGCCGAACGCTTTGATAATCTCTTGTCATGCTGAAATGATTTTCTAAATGTCTAACGGTGGCACGCATGCTACCAGTTTCTAAATAGTACTGGAAAATTTCTTTTACTATTTCAGCTTTTTCATTTGGAACAAGATGTTTGTCTTTGATTTCGTAGCCAAGGGGAACTTTTCCACTAACGACTTCACCTTTTCGTATTTTGTTATCAAAAACAGCACGTATTCTTTCAGAAGTCATCTGTGCTTCAAGCTCAGCAAAACCCATTGATTGATTTACAAATGAACGGCCCATTGCTGTTTCTGTGTTAAAGAAAGGTTGTGTAACGGCTAACCAAGTAACATTGTTTTTGTCTAGTATTTCTTGAATATTTAAATAATGACGTAAATTTCTAAACCATCTATCTAATTTTGTAAATAAGATCGTATCGATTCTTCCTTTTTTAACATCATCCAATAATTTTTGAAATTCATCACGATATAGTTTCTGACCTGAAATGCCATCATCTATATAAGTTTTGAATACTCTCATATTTCCTTGTTGTCTTACGTATTCATTTAAAGTGTATTGTTGTTCATCCAAACTATCACCATGTTTAGCTTGTTGATCTGTAGACACACGTATGTATAACGCTACTTGTTTTATTTCATTTGCCATTGTTTCACCTCATTATTTTTGGTAAAATAGGCGTAACAAAATAAGCCTATTTTGGTTCTATTTTTAACGCACAACTTCTTGGTCGGAGGGTGCGTTATTTTTTTATAGATTATTGATCGCTCTTTAATGGTATTTCCATAGTTTTTGTTTTATCTAATGGGCTATATAAATAAAGAACAGTATATTTCGATTCGTCTTTTTTTGAATAAATAAGCGAAAAATCATAAATTTTGTCTTGAAAAGTGAATTTTCCTCCACCATTCATAACATTCTTGTATACTTCACCAGTATCGGCGTTAATTTCATCAGGAAACTGGTTAACTTTGATGCTAGATAAATCAATTTTAAAATTATCAATTGCATAGTTTTTAGTTATTTGTTTTTCAGCGATGGTTGCAAACTCAGCTTTCGCATGACTATCTGTTTCAACTATACTATTATTAGTCTTGTCATAATCAACCTTAGTTACTTCAGAATCAGTACACGCAGCTAATGAAATAATACTAATAACCACTAATCCTAACATTGCTATTTTTTTCATTTTTAAATTAATCCTCATTTCTGTTATAATATTTTTATCAGCAAATCTCGAAATGAGGTATAAGTCCGTGTTGTCGCACGGGCTTTTTTATTTTAGATAAGTTTCTTGCCCCATTTTTAAATTATAATGTGTAATTACGTTAGAATAATTAAACTGACCATCGTTTTTTTCAATCAAACATTCGAACATATAATGTTCAGCTTCTGCTTCCATTTTTGATCTAAAAATAGGGATGTTGTATAGTGCCATCAAATCAGCATGATCTTTCACGTGCTTAAATTCATGATAAATTGCTTCTTCTTGTTCTTCAGTAGATAAATTTTGATTAACAAAAATCACACCATGTTCTGATTCGAAGCAAGCTTTTTTGTGTAATGTAGTAAAGACCAACTCCACATTATATTCTTCAACCAACTCTTTGATACTTTTCATATAGCACAACCTTTAAATTATTTTCCGAATCTTCCTTTCAAGTAAGCACGAATAACTTCTCTGTCATGATCATCAAGTGGTTCACCATCAAAGCTCATGACGTTATCTAGTACATCGTCTAAATCATCAGTTTTTTTTTCGACAAAAGGTTCTGGATTATCAACTATTCCTAAAATATAATCAGTGGAAATATTTAAATATTTAGCAACTTTAGTCAAATTTTCACCGCCAGGAGTTTTTTTCTTCCATCCATATAATACATTTTGACTAATTCCAACTCGATTTTCTAACTCATTAATGGAAATACCTCTACGGTCTGTAATTTTTTTTATTCTATCAAATGCTGTCATATCAAAGCTCCTTAAAGCTTTACAGACCTATTTTTATTCTAAAGATTAATTTTTTGTCGAAAACGGTTGACTTTTAAACTTTAGAATAATATACTATGTCCGTAAGCTAATTTATTAGCTAATAAGTTCTCAAATAAAACCAATAAATAAAATGTAAAAATCGTTGGGGAACGGTAATAGTGTTTATTTACTAGTCTTTAAAAGGCTTATTTAACTATGATTACATTTTAATCTATAGGTTAAAATGTGTCAACAGGTTTTATTAAATTAGCTAATTTTTTAGCTTACAAATTAAAAATAAAAGGGAGTGAGTAATAAATATGTCACAAGACTTAGCGATTGATGTTAGAGCAGCTCTAATTCGTGCAGGCAAAAACCAATCTTGGTTAGCAAAACAACTGGGGATTTCAAGCCCTTACTTGTCAGATATTCTTCATGGTCGTAGACGTTCAGAAGAGCAAGTTCAGAAAATCAAAAAAATCTTAAATATCAAGTGAGGTGAATAAAATGGCAGATCAAGTAAATATTGATTTATTAGGTCAAGCATATTGTAACGTTATGACACGTAAAACAGGCATCACGCATACGTACACTATTAAAGGAAAGGACGATAAAAAACAAAATGAAAAAAATGTACAGAAACCTAAATAGGTTAACCTATGGATTATATATATTCGGAGTGGGTTTATTAATCGGCACTAAAGCAGACGGAAAGATTTTACTGATTTATGCACTGGTGTTGATGACTTATAACCTTGTCATTGAATTATGTTCATTTAATAGTTGGATCGCCGATAACGCTGGTGAACATTACAAGAGGAAACAGAATCGCGAGGTGAAGTAAATGAATGTATTCGACGTAATAGGAATAGTCGCAATTCCATTAGCTATCTTGTGTTTTCATAATTGGGTAATTAGTGAACGATTAAGTGAAGCTGAAAACCGAATAAATAGTTTAACCATTCAACAAATGAACTCACGACCAACATTTCAAGATAGTAGGACAGGAGCTGTTTTACCAACTCGACAACAAGCTATACCACCACATATGAAAACTAAGACTAAATCGGTTTTGAATGAACATGAAACTGAAATGGTTAAAGAAGTAGTACTAGAAAAAATCGATGTATTGAAGAATAATTTGCAATTTATGCAATCTAATCAACGTAAACACAATAGCGTTTATACATTAAATCAGCTTGAAAGACAATTGACTCTGTATGAAAGAATTTACAAAAAGATGTCTGATGATGAGGAATGAAAAGATGGAACAACAAATAAAGACCCACTTCGACGGCCATCAAAGTAGGTCAATTACAAATATCAAATTCAAGGAGAGTGTACCACATGAATAGAAAAATTGAAAGAATGATTATTGAACTTGAGAAAGAATGTAAGGCACAAAATGTTGAACTTCTTCTATGTGCCGCAAATTTTGAAACAGACCAAGGAAGTACTGCGTTTTGTGGTTCAGTTATCGGGTTAGCTATACTCTTGCAAAAATTATTAGGTGATCTAAAAGAGCAATTAAGCATAAGCGAATCTTGTGATTGCCCAGAATACGTAGCAGAAAGAGCCGAAGATGCTGCAAATGAAAAATCTATGGATGAATTACTAACTGCATTTTTACGGGGTGACCTGCAATGATTGAAGTAAGAGGTTTGAGTGATGATGTTTACGAATTAATGTTAGCGAATGCTCAAAATAGAATTATTCAATCAATTCGAACTGCAGCAGCAAATGGTAATACAAGTTGCGTGGTGAATAGTAAAGGTCTTACATCAACGTTTTTATCTCAATTAGAAACAGAAGGATTTGATCACGTTGAACTTGAAGAAAACAAAACCAAAATATTCTGGGAGTGGTGAAAATGCCTGAATTTGATTCATTAGGAGCTAGACAAGAGCCGCCAGAAGAAAAAGAAGCATTAGAGCCAACATGGGAATATGACGAAGAAGAGGAGAATGACAATGAGTAACGATTTAACACAAATGACACAACGCTCTTTAGATGAACAAGTCATCGGAAATTTAAATAGATTGCAAGAGCAAGGATTAGAAATGCCGCCAGGCTATAGTCCACAGAATGCTTTGAAAAGTGCTTTCTTTGAACTAACCAACAATTCAGGAGGGAACCTTCTTCAGTTGGCAGCTAACAATCCAGAAACTAAAACATCTATTTCTAACGCCTTGCTTGATATGGTCATTCAAGGATTATCACCTGCGAAGAAACAATGCTATTTCATTAAATATGGAAATAAGGTCCAGCTTATGCGCTCATATTTCGGAACCATGGCTGTATTAGATCGAGTAACAGGAGGGGCAGATATCACGCCTGTTGTAGTAAGAGAAGGCGATGTATTTGAAATTGCTATGGACGGCCCCGACTTAGTTGTTGCTAAACATGAAACATCCTTCGAAAACCTAGACAACGACATCAAGGCTGCTTATGTGGTCATTAAACTATCGAATGGTAAAGAAGTAACAACCGTCATGACAAAGAAACAAATTGATAAATCATGGAGTAAAGCAAAAACAAAAAATGTTCAAAACGATTTCCCAGAAGAAATGGCAAAAAGAACAGTCATCAATCGAGCTGCTAAATATTTAATTAACACTAGTAACGATAATGATTTATTTGTGCAAGCTGCTAAAGACACGCTCGAAAATGAATTCGAACGAAAAGATGTGACACCAGAGCGAGAAGAACAAACAGCGGTACTCGAAGAAAAAATATTTACCAACAATAAAAAAGTTATTGAGCAAGAAAACGATATTGAACAAGCCAAACCAATTGAAAAAGATGATTTAACGAAAGTGGCGGACCAAATTTTAGAAGAACCAGTTCAGGAAACTTTAGATGTGATGGCTGGTTATGAAACCAATCAGAAAGAGAGTGAAGCTGATGTCTCAACGATTGAAGAAGACGATTATCCTTTCTGACGAAAATTATTATTCAACTGAAGCCGACTTGCATTATATGTCGGTTAGTCAATATAAAAAATTTCTAGAATGTGAAGCTGCAGCTCTTGCCAAGTTAAAAGGTGAATGGACACCAGAGAGTGATCCAAAAGCATTACTTGTTGGTAATTATGTTCATTCCTACTTTGAATCACCAGAAATTCATGAAGCATTCAAAGAAGAAAACAAAAGCAAAATGTTTTCTTCAAGAAAACCGTTTGGCCTACTGAAAGATTTCCAAATTGCGGAGCAGATGATTGAAAGATTAAAACAAGAAGAAGCCTTTTTAAATATTTATCAAGGTGAAAAAGAAGTGATCGTCACAGGTGAAATTGGCGGTGCAATGTGGAAAGGGAAAATCGATTGTTTAAATTTAGAAGAAAAGTATTTTGTAGACATCAAAACAACCAAAGATATGCATGAGAAGAAATGGGATGAACGTTTAAACAGAAAAGCAAACTTCATTGAACGCTTCGGTTACGTGTTACAAATGGCAGTTTATTGTGAACTGCTTCGCCAACAATATGACAAAAATTTTCTTCCTCTCATTGCAGCCGTTTCGAAACAAACACCTAGTGAAGCAAAACTAATCACTATTAGCGAAGAAAAAATGATTTACGAATTAGAAGAATTAAAAGAAAACATCGAGCATGTTGTGCGAGTGAAAAAAGGCGAAGAAGAACCAATCAGTTGTGGAACTTGTGAATATTGTAGAGGACACAACAAAATTACAAATTTTACCAGTATGGACGATTTATAAAAGGAGGCGAGCAGGTTGGCCATTGGAGGTTGGATAAAACTTTATAGGACCATTCAAGATCACTGGATTTGGGAAAATCCTCAATACCTTAAATGGTGGCTTGATTTAATATTCATGGCCAATCACCAAGACAGAAAGATTCTTTTTGATGGAGAGTTAAAAACGGTGAAAGTCGGAGAAAGAATTACATCCGAAAAAAAACTTTCTGAAAGGTGGGAAGTAAGCCGAAACACCGTCAGAAAATTTTTAGATTTGCTTGTTAAAGATGACATGATTGAATTAAGCAGAAGTAGACAAAACGGGACATGGTACAAAGTCAGTAACTACGCAGAATATCAAAGCTTTTCTGAAATGAAAAAACAACGAACTGAACAACGAAGTGAACAACAAGCTGCACATCAAACTGAACAACGAACTGAACATAAACAAGAACCTAAAGAACCTAAGAACCTAAGAAGTAATAATAATAACAATAAAGGGTCGTCCATTCGTTCAATTTGGGAAAATAACGGATTTGGATTGATGTCGTCTAAAACTATGACCGATTTTGATTATTGGATTTCTGATTTTGAAAAAATCGGAGCTAGTCAAAAAGATGCTGAACAATTAATTGTTAAAGCTATTGAAATTGCTATTGATGCAAACGCAAGAAACTATAACTATATCAATGCCATATTGAAAGATTGGGAACAAAGAGGGTTCAAATCTGTTGATGATCGAGAAGCGGCAAGGAAGCAAAAGAAAACGATCAAGCAACAGAAATCAAATACAGGTCATTCGGATTACGATGATCTTGGATTTTAGGAAGTGAAAGAATGCAGTCAGCATCAGATGGATTTTCAAAAATGATTAAAACGTTGCTTTATATTACACCTGATCCATGTCCAGAGTGCGGAGGAAATCTTTATGCTTGGCGTGCAAAAAACAAAGATGGGTCCGATAGGTGTCCGCCAACTTGCATGGAATGTGGCTATAAAGCACGCAAAAAAGCAGAAGACCTTGAAACAGAGAAAATGTTTAACGATAGTTTGAAAGCCAGAGCGATTAATTACTTGAAGTACAGCTCTCTTTATACCGACAAAAATTTAATTAATTGTCGCTTTAAAACTTACAAAACAGTAGACACAGAAACCAAGCTTGCTTTTGAAATTGCTAAACGAGCTACAACTGAAATTCTTTTGAATAAACCAATTCATATGATTCTTTCAGGCAAAAGCGGTGTTGGTAAAAGTCATTTGGCTATGTCAACTGCTTGGGAAGTGTTGGAGAAATCAAACTATGATAAACGCTGCTTATTTATTAGTTATGCGGAACTCTTAGAACAGCTAAAATTTGCGATGAAAGATGAACAAGTCAGAAAGACAATAACAGGAACCTTAATGGCAGAGATTAAAAGCGCTGATTTAGTTGTTTTGGACGACTTAGGGGCCGAGTTAGGCGTTAAAGGGAATGACAGTACCAACTTTAATAATGACACCTTAAATCGCATTGTAGAAGCTCGGCAGAATAAAGCAACAGTATTTACAACGAACTTAACAGGTAAAGAAATGAGCCAAGCTTATGGGGAGAGAATCCTTTCTCGCATCATGAGTAATTCACAAGGTTTTGTGATGAAAATTGAGGGAACATCGGATAAGCGAGTATCAGGTATCTAAAATGTTATTTTTAGCGAATATATTCAGCGTAGGGAAGTTTTACAATCAAGCGAATATAAATAGATGTAAAGAAAGAAAAACGGCTTAAAACGCATTTTAAAGCCTTAAAAATAAATCGATAGAAAGGGGCTAAATAAGAATGAAGTGTGTTAGATGTCAAGATCAGCGTGTGATTTGGGGCAAAGACAGATTTAATTATGCAACACCTATTCCATGTCCAGGATGCAACAAAGATGGAAAAGCAGTTCGAGCGGAAACCGCAACCAAGGAAAGGGAGTTAAAACAATGCAATCACCAACAGCCCTGAATAAGCGAGGAAATAAAGTCACACTTGATGGATATATATTTGACTCGGAAAAAGAAGCAAAGTTTTATCAGCGATTTGTCAAAACGTGTGGTCTGCCTTTTGAAGTACACCCAAGATTTATAATGCACGAGAAGTGCGAAATACCAGGAGGGAACATTTCGAGCATTGCCTATTCACCAGATTTTATCATCAAGGATCACGATGGCAATTGGCTACATGTGATCGATATAAAAAATAGTTTTGGTGCCTATGGCATTGATCAATCAAATAAGCTTAGATTTAGACTGTTTGCCATGAAATATGGTCATCCAGTCGAGGCGGTTGTTATTAGGTCAAATGATTTTAAAGTCATTACACAAGGCGTAACTAAGCCGCTTAATGAGAAAAAACCATTCATCACAAATAATTTTAATTATCACTGGCGACAAGCCACAAACTACTAGGAGGTTTTACCATGACAAAACAAGTAAATTTCAGACCAGAAGTAAAGAAAGTGACATCTAAATCAAACGGAAATATCGAAGTGCTATTAGTGGTTAGCAACGCTTCATTAAAAGGGAAATATGAGAGTTTAAACGAATTTTTAGGCAAAACAGTATCAACAACCATCGAACCAGAAACAGTAGAATACAAGATACCAGTTAACAAACAGACCAATAAACCAAATGTCGAATACGTTGTAAATAACGACGGAACAGTTGAAGTTCTAAAAGAGGAACAAACTTCTTTAGAAATGGGCGATGATGTGCAAGAAGTCGAAGAAGTTGCTGTGCAAGTATCGAAAGAAACTATTGACGAATTCATCAAGAAGGCAACGACTATCGAATGGCCAGAATCAGTAACAATCAACGTTCGTGGCGTGTTGCATCGAATCGATGAAGGGGAAGCGCTAGAAGAAATTGCAGCTGATCATGATGTTTCAGTTGATAATCTAATCAATCAAGTAGAAATCGCACGCCAACATTTTGCACCGTTTGCAGATTCTTGGAGCAAAAACAAAGAGAACATCATTTTCCCTGAAAAGACAGTTGAAGATGATGAAGAAGAAATCGAAGAATAATCTCGTAGAAAGTGAGTGTTCATTTTGCTTGAGATTTATTATACGCCAACATCCGCAATAATTGCGGATGCATTGGCTAAAACATATGAGGTCGTTTCTTTAGACAAAGCTAGAAATATTGCCAAGAAATTTAAGGCTAGTTTAAAGCAGAAAACTGACCTTTATGTGATTGAGGGAATTTTGATTGATGCTGGTTATAAAAAAGAGCCAGTGAATTTGTGAGGAAGGAGTGGAGGTTTGGTCGACCACAAAGAATTCTTTACTCCTTTGAAATTATGATAGTATGGGCACTATTTGATAGTGGGAACGGGTGTTATAAACGTTCTGCACAAAAGTTTGAAGATATAGAAATATACAGCATAGGTTTGGATATTGAAAACAAGAATGACCATTTTATTCATCTGAATTTAGCGGACTATTCTTATATGTTTAATGATAATAAATTATTCAAAGTTTTAGACAAATTACCTAAGCCAGATTTAATCATTGCAAGCCCACCGTGCGAAAGCTGGTCAGTAGCTAGTGCAATGAAAAATGGTAATGCTTGTTGGAAAAGAGAAGATGTAACAGATAATTTATTTGCACCACAGATATTACCAAGCCCGTTTACTATAAGAACCACAAAAGATTACGAAGATACTAATTATGTTTATGAACGACAATTTTTAAAAAGAGTGAATGGTGAGTTAACGGTTTTTAATACTATAAAAATTATAAAAAAGTACCAACCCAGATATTTCATTATTGAGAACCCGGCTAATGGTAAAATTTGGGAATATATTGAAGATGTCTTGAATTTTAAACTACCATTTAAAAATTTAACCAGGTATAACAATTATGATTATCCATTACAGAAGCCCACGAAATTTGCCAGTAATATTCATTTGGGATTGAAAAATAAAGTTATTAAACAAGAAATTGCCTGGGGCAATTTTTCCAAAAGCTATAATGAACGATCAAATATTCCAGAAAAATTAGTCGATGACATATTTAAAAAAGTTTTAGAGAAAAATAAATAGAAAGGAGTGGGAGATTTGCGGCCGCATAAAAAGCTTTTTGCTCCTTTGGAATTATGAAATTAACAACAGAAAAAATAAATGAACTGCTAGGTGTTGATGATGCCTACAAAGCGCCAGAAGCGCTCATGAATATATTACTAAGTCGCGATAAACGAGAAATCGTGTTTAACAAATTTTTAGAAATAGAAAAAGATTTAACTTTCGATTGGTTTCACGAATATTTTCAAGACGAACATGCTGATCGGAAAGTTAAGAAGCAAGATTTTACGCCAAATTCAATTGGGGAAGTGATTGCAAAAATCGTAGGACCTGGAAGTGGATTGACACATGAAGTAGCTTCTGGGACAGGTGGAATGATCATACAAAAATGGCGAGCAGACAGACTATCTATTGGTTTTTTTGAATATAAACCATCAATGACTTTTTACGATTTAGAGGAGTTATCTGATAGAACCATTCCGTTCCTGCTGTTCAATCTTGCTATTCGTGGAATGAACGCCACCGTAGTCCACGGTGATTCCCTAGACAGAAAAATAAAACAGATTTACTTTTTACAAAATTCAAAAGATGATTCGTTGGCTTTTAGCGATGTAAATGTTATGCCGCACAGCGATGTGGTCACAAGAGAGTTTCAAGTCAGAGAATGGCTGGAAGAAGCTATTAATCACATTGAAAGTCCCAGCGTGTTAGGAGGAGAAAACGAATGACAAAACGTCCCAGACTTTTTGCTGGCTATTTTTTAGAATGGATTGAAACTTACAAAGTCGGCGCAATTAGAGATATCTCAGTTAGTAAATATTATATAGCCCACAAACACCTTACTGAAATTTGCCCTGATTTAACGATAGATAAATTAGATAGAAAGGCTTATCAAAGTATTCTTAATGAATACGCTCTGACACATGAGCGGCAGACAACAATGGATTTCCATCACCAAATTGGCAGCTGTGTAAGAGATATGTATCACGAAGGACTAATTAAACGTGATCCAACCTACAAAGCGATTATCAAAGGAATACCGCCGAGACCAAAAAAGAAAAAATTCCTGCAAAAAGGCGAACTACAAAAGCTGTTGAGATCACTAGAACTTGGCGAAGGGATAAATATGGATTGGTTCATTTTACTGGTTGCAAAAACAGGAATGCGCTTTGCGGAAGCCATTGCGTTAACACCAGCTGATTTTGATTGGACCAGAAATACCGTCAGCATTAATAAAACATTGAACTACAAAAATTCTACAATGTTTTTTCAGGATACGAAAAACAAAAGTTCTGTTAGAACAATAAGCATTGATTGGCAGATAGTTGGTCAGTTTAAACCGCTCATTGAAAATTTACCTCAAGATGAATTGATTTTTGTAAATCGAGATGAAAAGACAGGCAAATATAAACGAATTTTCAATTCAACATACAATTCCCACCTGATCAGAAAATGCAAAGAATCAGGAATCACTGTCATCACAATGCACGGACTTAGACATACACATGCAAGTATTTTACTCGCTGACGGGGTGTCAACTCATAGCATAGCTAAACGTCTAGGTCATTCAAGCGTGACTACTACTCAAGAAACATACATGCATATCATTGATGAATTGCAGAGTAAAGATGATGAAAAGATTCTTGGTGCATTGATGCAACTTTCCTAGTGTGGTGATTTCATGTATAGAAAATGGACAGAAGACGAACTAGTGTATTTAGAGTATTTCGTTTTTGAAAACGACACTCAGCTAATTGAAGCTTCTAAGTACTTGAACAGAAGCATCAATGCGATTAGAAAAAAATTGTGCAAAATGCGAAAAGAAGATGATTTTAGATGCTACATGCACCGTCTATGGTCTGAAAAAGAGGATGAGTTCTTAAAAAAGCACTATCTATCTATGAAAAATAAGCATATAGCTGATAGGTTAAATCGTACAGTTGGAGCTGTTGAGTTTAGGGCTAAAAAATTAGGGCTGACAAAGCACAAGAAGATTAAAGAGCTAGATACAGAAATCCGACGTTTGATTGACGAAGATTACTACCTCAGCCAAATATGCACAAAATTAAACATTAAGATGTCGTCTCTAATCGCACATTGCCAACGTGAAAAAATCCCCTATAAAAAAATGCCTAGGACCGAATATAAAAATTATGGGAACCACATCTGGAATGTGCAAGATAAAGTGAGATTTCAAGAATATTTAAGTAAACAAGAATCGAAAGCGAGTGAAGAAGATGTCTCTAACTGAAGAACTAAAAAAATTCATGAAGGAGTTTAAGCGAAGTAGCAAATGTCAAAGTATCAGAGATGTTGATCAGGAGGAATAGTGATGTTCAAATGTGTAGCTGTAGTAAATGATTCGACAGGTGAATTTGCATATATACTAAGCGACTATATTTCGAGATTCCCATCAAAGGTTCCTGTATATGCCAAAAATATTGAACTTATGCAACGATATGGAGAACTTTACAATAACGAGTTATATAAAGTGGAAACGTGCGATGGTTTTTACCATATCGTAAGCTCAGAAAAATATTCGTTTATTTTCGATGAACAGGAGGAAGCATAATGGGAGAAATTGCAGAAATAACGTACATTACAGATTATGCCCAACAAGATGGTTATGTCGTCTTAGGAATTAAGTGAAAGTAGGTAACTAATGAAAACTGATTTAACCAGACAAGCTGAGAAATGCTTGTGGCACTACACCAACAAAATGGGAGTATTCGGCTGTTTTGAGGTAACCATTGGTTGGTTTGGGAAGGAAAGAGTCGACTTCATGACTTATTCTACTGACAACACCATTAGATGCTATGAAATTAAAGTTTCAATGGCAGACTTGAAAAGTTCTGCAAAGCAAACATTCTTAGGAGATTACAACTATTTAGTAGTCACTAACGAGTTGTGGGAAAAGATTCAAACCAATCCAGATTTAAAATTAAAATATCACAACCAAGGTATTCTAGTTTTTTCTGAACTAAGTCATAATTTAGGCATCACAAGTGTTAAAAAAGCGAAAAAGCAAAATGTAGCATTAGGAACACGAGCGACAGTTTTAGAAAGTATGGTGCGATCTTTGAATCGAGAAGTTGAGAAATTTTACAAGATAAATCCTTTTTGGGGATAAAAAATAAAAAGCCGGATTCCTCCGACTGTAATCAATATTCTGGACACGAATATTATACCACAATGGGGGAATCAAAGGATGGTACTTTTTGACGTAAAGAAATATGAAACACCAGATGCAAAGGATGTAGACATGGAACAAACTAAACATAACGTCAGTGTGTTCCTATCTGCCTATCTTGCTGCTAGATGTCGTGTTGGCCAGCCGAGGGAACCAAAAGTAACAGCTTCATTCTCTTTGGTTCCACCATCAACGGCCAATAACGTTTTCGAAGCCGAACAAATGTTAATCCAGAAAGAAGAAGCACAAGAAGAGTTTGATTACCTTCACAAGCTTTTTGTTAGAGGTTATTCTGCGATCCAACATCCGCACAAGCCAGATGTAACCGAGCGAAGAAAAAGAATCTTCTATGATCGATACATCAACGGCAATCCAATCTATCTAGCAGCGCAACGAAACTGTATCAGTGAGGAATCAGTGAAACAAGAATCTAACATGATCATTGTTCAATTTGCTTCAGCACTAGAACTGGTTGCTTTTAAGTAGCCATTTATTACACTTTTTATACCTCTTTTATACACTTTATCTACACTTCATATACCTTCTAAACGAGTTATTATGATAGTGTCAAAAAAATAAGAAATGCGACACACTTACACAAATACATTAACGGAACGATTGCCTACTTATTTTTTTGATTTGAGATTACAAGGAAGTAAAAAAAATCTACTTTCTTCGTTTAGTCACTTGTGATCTCATTTAGATTCTCTCGCAAACCACCAATTATAAAACTAAAGAAGTGAGGTGAATTTCCTCTCTCTTTTTTCTACAGGTTTGCGAGAGTTAATGGAGCATAGCTTAATCGGTAGAGCAGCGGTCTCCAAAACCGTTGGTATAGGTTCGAATCCTATTGTTCCAGTAAGTGGCATAAGCTGCTTAAATAAAATAGATCGTCAATAAATGTTCGGACAAACAAATTGGCGCTACTACCTTTCACGAGGACTGCATTTATATGCAGTCCTTTTTGTTTTAAGTGTAGTAGAGTTTTCATTTTGAAAGGGGAAATGTCAAATGGCAAAAGCAAAGAAAGAAGAAGTGCAGGAAACAAAGGCTGCTAAAAAGAAACCAGCAGTTAAAGAAGTTGAGCAACCTGACGATGTGGAAGTAACTGAAGAACCTGTTGAAGCCAATGAAATTACAACAGGGACTATTAAAGTTGGTGACCTAACAATTAGTAATGAAGGTATTAAATACGAATCTACTAATGATGAAGCACCACAACCAATTGAACGCCAAACACCATTTGGGGTTGAGGTGTGGGATCCTATCGAAAAGCGCACCGTGTTGAAAGATGCCTAAATATTGCCGCCAAGAAGGTTGCCGTACTCTATTAGAAAAGGGTAGCTACTGCGACGAGCATAAGCGAAAGAAGCGAGTGGCCAAACGTTATTACTCGAAGAACAAATCATTCTACAAATCTGATGAATGGAAAAGTGTTGCTGATGCTGTCCGCTTTCGTGATAGGTATAAATGTACGATTTGTCATAAACCTGTGTTTGGGCGTGATAGTCAAGTGGATCATATCAAACCAATTTGGTTGAATCCAAATTTAAGATTAGACATGAACAACTTACGTTTGGTTTGTGCTACTTGTCATCCAAAAGTTGAATATCGTCCGCAAACGCAAAAAGAAATTGAAATGAAAAAAAATTATAATCCCGCAGATTATTTTTAAGCCCCCCTCTGAAATTAATTTAAAATTTTTTTCATGGGGATAGGGTAGGGGGACCTCTTTAGACACCTCCAGAGCATTTTCAAAAAAAGAAAGGGGGGTGAAAATGGCTGGACGTAAAAGTAAGAAACAAAAAATACTAGATGAAGCCTTAGAACATAAGGACTTTGAGCGAAAACGTATCATAGAAATATTAAAATCATTAGGAAAGTTCACGCCTGCTTTGAACCCCTTGATTGAAATGTATCTGGATGCGTGTGAAGTCTATCATATCAAGTATTTAGAGTGGAAAGACAGTGGTTTTAAATCCACAAAAGTTCACACAAATAAAAACGGTTCAAGAAACGAAATTAAGCATCCTTTGGCTCAACAAGTGGAAGTGTGGAGTGAGAAGAAAACCAAGCTATTAAACCAACTCGGTCTTGATATGAAAAGCGGTGGCCTTGATTATGTTGATCCTTTAGCAAGTGAAAATGCTAAGAAAAAAGAAGAAGCTAAAAAAGATGAACCACAAACAAATAATCGTTTGGTTGAATTTAGAAAGATGCGTGGTGGTCAATCATGATTGATATGACTGTCAATTATGCTGATAAATTTGCCAAATCGGTTCGCAGGAACAAAGAACTTTATCCTAAATCAATCCATTTAGCAGTTAAACGATATAACAAGTGGAAGAAACGGAAAGATATTTTCTTTGATCTGGAAAAAGCAAATTTGATGCTAAGTTTTACCGAATCATTTTATAAACATTCAACTGGTGAATGGTCGGGGCAACCGCTCGAATTAGAAGATTGGCAGAAGTTTTACTTCTCAAACATTTATGGTTGGCAAAAATGGTCTGATAAGTGGCAACGAAATGTTCGTGTTATTCGTAAATCATACCTGCAGGTGCCAAAGAAAAACGGTAAGTCTTTAATGGAAGGCGCGCCAATTTTATATGGAATGTATGGAGAAGGTGTGAAGGGCGCCCAATTTTACTGCCTAGCCGCTGATTTTGACCAAGCGCAAAATGTTGCCAATCCTTTAGCAACCGTTATTGAAAACGATAATGATTTACTTGATGGTACACGTGTTTATCGGAAAGAAAAGAAAGTAACGACTATCAGTTACGCTTTCTTTGAAGATGATTTCAAATATCAAAACAATTTGCGTGTGTTATCTAAGCGTGAAAAAGTCGATGGTAAAAATACTTATATTGTTGTTGCCGATGAAGTTCACGAGTGGGAGGACACGTCGAGATATGATGGTTTGAAATCAGGACAAGCTGCACAACCAGAACCATTATTTTTAGTTTGTTCTACTGCTGGTAAAAACAGTGGGGCCTTAGGTGTTCAAATTTATCAAGATAGTAAACATATTCTTGAAGAAGATAATGACGATGACTGGTTCATTATGATTTATGAACCAAATAAAGGTTACAACTGGGAAGATGAAAAAGTTTGGGAAATGGTCAATCCGAATTTATATGTGTCGTTTGATATTACTTTCTTACGTGGAGAATTTAAGGATGCGTTACGAAATCCATTCAGGAAAGCAGAATTTTTATCCAAGCACTTAAATGTGTTTGTCAACTATGCCGAAAATTATTTTGATAAAGAACAAATTGATAATTGCTTGGTAGATGATTTAGGAGATATTACAGGCGAACAAGTCACTATCGGTATTGATTTATCCAGAACAACTGACTTGACATGTGTATCAATTAATATTCCAACCTTTAATGATGAAGGCGAAAGCATTATAAAAATAAAACAAATGTATTTTGTACCAACGCATAATATTGAAGAAAAAGAAAAATTAAGAAATGTTCCTTATCAATATTATGCAGAACAAGGTTTTGTAACGCTTTGTGAGGGTCGTACTGTTGATTATGATCTTGTCTATAACTATGTCATTGACATGTACAACAAATACGAATTAGACATTATTCAAATCAATTATGATCCAGCTATGTCTGAAAAGTTAGTGGAACGTTTTGAAATGGAAGGATTCAATACGGCCGAAGTAGGTCAATATCCATCAGTAATGAATGAAATGCTAGATGATTTTGAAATACTAGTAGATAACGGACGAGTTCAAACTGACAATCCGTTATTTATTTTTTGTACCAACAATACAACAGTTGTAACGAATATACAAAGTCAAAAAGCGCCCAGCAAAAGAAAGTCACCAGAACATATTGATGGTTTTGTGGCTTTTTTAATTGGTCATAAAGATTCAATGGATTTAATGGTGGAAGTTGGAAGCGAAGAAGAATATGAGGATTATATTAAACAGCTTTACAACAGAAAATAACTGAAAGGAGGTGGGAATTTGGGAATTAGATCATGGTTCAATCAAAGATTTCGTATGTCGAGTAAGAAAAAAGTATTAGGTAGTTCAATACTTGCGAATCAATTTGTCTTGGGTGACGAAAATATTTTATCTTCTAGCGACGTTTATCACTATCTTTTAGCAATTTCCAATATGTTTGCTTGTGGATCGTGGACAATCGAAAAAGAAGATGGAAAAGACATTAAAGGAGCCAAGGAACTGCAGAGTTTGAAACATCCAAATGGTTATTTAACCGACTTTGAATTTAAACGTTTGCTTGTAAATGTCTATTTGTTACAAGGAGAAGTATTTGTGGTGAAAGATGGGAAACAGCTTCACATCATGAAAGGAATTACACCAGAAATATCAGAAGAAGGTATCAAACAATTTAAATATGACGGCCATACGCTTTATCAAAATGAAGTTCGCCAAATTAAAAATATTGGATTATCGAATAATTATGGCAATGGACTGATTGATTTAGCTAGAGATACTTTAGAAGGTGTTATGAATGCTGAAAAAGCTTTGACAGAAAAGTATAAAAAAGGTGGCTTGCTGGCTTATTTACTGAAATTAGATACTCATTTGTCACCAAAAAACGCAATGCAAAATGCAATGCTTGATGCCATTCAAGGACAGCTAGAAGAAATTCCAGACGAAGGAAAGACCGTTATTATTCCATTGTCAAAAGGTTACGCCATCGAAGGATTCGAAAGTCCTGTTCAAGACGATAAAATTCTTTCGTATTTAAATGTCTATAAACCAGAACTTGCAAAGTTTTTAGGTTTTGATCCTGACGCATACAATCAATTATTAAAAGTTGATTTAGAGAAAGCAGCGATTTATTTAAAAGCATTCGTTGTTGATCCGATTGTTCAGAATGTCTGTGAACATTTAACAGAACTATATTTTGGACCAGAATCAACAAATCGTATTTCTTTAACAATTGATATTAAAAAGTATTTAACAATGTCACAAAAAATCACAAATACGCAAGGTTTAGTTCGTACTATGGTTTATACACCTGATGATGCACGCGTGGATTTAGGTGCCGAACGATTAAATACAGAAGAATCAACCAAGCTCTATGCATCGAAAGATTTGATTGGGCTAGATGAACTAACCGAGCTTAACAAGTCTAAAATGGAAGAAGGTGATTCAACTGGATAAGTTGGAAATTAGAAGTTTTGATATTAAAAACATGACGACGCGTTCCCTAGATGATGGCAGTGAATCAACTGTAGTTGAGGGGTACGCGTCTGTTTTTAACTCACGTACGAACATAGATGGTTGGTATGATGAAGAGATTGCACCTGGTGCATTTTCCGAATCTCTCGCAAAAAACAAAGATGTTCGTTGTCTATTCAATCATGATTGGAATTACGTGTTAGGCCGTAAAAGTGCTAATACATTAATTCTTGAAGAAGATTCAAGAGGGTTGCATTTTGAGGTTACATTGCCGAACACCACATTTGCGAACGATTTGAAAGAATCAATGTCGCGTGGTGACATTAACCAATGTAGTTTTGGTTTCTGGGTGACTGCACAAGAGGAGGACTATTCTGGTGATGTTCCACTGATTAGAATCACAAATGTTGATTTGTGGGAAGTATCCATTGTTCCTTTGCCAGCATATGATGACACAGAAGCTGCATTGAGAAGTAAGTTCCAAGAAAAAAATATTGAAACAATTAAATTAAGAAATAAAATTTTAAAAACGATTGGAGAATATAAATAATGAAAATGCGTAAAATTTTAGAAAAACGAGCTGCTAAATTAAAAGCAAAATTAGCTTCAATGGAAGAACGTGCAAAAAGTGAAACTTTAACACGTGATGAATTAAGTGATATTGAATCACAAGTGGAAGAAGTCACAGCAGAATTAGACGAAATCAACGATGCGATCGCAGAATTGCCTGAAGAAGATGTAACAGAATTAGGTGATGCTGTAGACGACTTAGGCGCAGCTGCTGATGAAATTGTTGAAGAAGTAGACGGAAAAGGCACTGAAGAAGATGATTCAGAACCAGCTGACGATAAAGAACGCAGCCGTGTTTTAGATATTATCGGGAAAGGTATTTCAAGTCGGGGAGAAGAAAAAGTGAAAAAATTAACTCAACGTAGCGCGTTCTTACGCTATTTGGCTGGTCGAATTACACCTAATCAAGCTCGTTCATTTGGTGTTGGTTTTAACAACGGTAAAGTATTGGTACCACAAGAATTAAGTAAAGAGATTATTTCATACCTACAAGAAGAAAATCCTTTGCGTAAATTTGCAAGTGTTCATCAAACTAAAGGAACTCAAGGTTTCCCAGTACAAGTAAAACAAGCCGAAGCAAATACAGTTACTAGTGAACGTGATGAAAATAATTTAATTCCATTTACTGACATTGAATTTGATGATGTTTACTTAAACCCAATCGAATTTGATGCAATTATTAAAGTCACGAAGAAATTAACGCATATGTCAGACTTTGACATTGAAGCTATCGTGTTAGATGAACTAAAGAAAGCGTACTTGCGTAAAGAAACATTCTGGTATTTTTCAAGTCCTGATAACAAAGGAGCATTAGCTAAAAAAGCTGTAGCCTTTACTGGTAAAGGAGACAATGATTATTTAAAAGTTGTTCAATTAAAAAATGCTTTACCGACTGCTATGCGTTCAGGCGCTCGCTTTATGATCAATCGTGCAGCACAAACGTTGTTGGAATCCATGCTAGATAGCACTGGAAATCCGATTCTTAAAGATGCTGGGAATGATGATTTTGATTACAAGTTATTTACTTATCCAGTAGAAGTTACAGACTACGCAGATAAATACAATGAAACTACGAAGAAATTCGATCCAACAGTACCAGTGATCTATTTCGGTAATTTCTCTTATTTCCACATTCAAGATGTTATTGGTTCATTGGAAATTGAAAAATTAACTGAACTATTTGCGCGTGAAAATAAAGTCGGGTTTAAAATTTATCATTTAAACGATGGTCAATTAATTTATGGGCCGTTTGAAACACCTGTTTATAGCTTAGACTTAAGTACAACCCCAGCACCTAATCCAGGTGAATAATTATGGAAATTAATCTAGAAGGTTTTAAATCTCATTTACAATTTGAGGAAGGCATGGATGATGGCATGCTTGAATTTTATTTGGATATGGGTAAGAAATATGCAAAAAGGGCAACTGATGATGAAAATTCGTCAGTTGCCTATTATATTGCATCCATTTTTTGGCTGTATAAAGTGCCAGAAACTGAAATGGAGAATGCCTTTAATGCTTTAACGCCATTGATTTTAAGTGAAGGGCTGGTGGTAGACGATGCCAAAAGTAACGCTAAACAGAATGAAATGGAAAGCTGAACTTTGTAAACAAGTTCCTGGTTTAGATAACAATGATAGACCAGCGATTATACATGAAAAAATTCGAGATATTTTTTATGTTGAGTTAGGTATTACCTCGCAAGAAAAATATTTATCAAAACAAGCGAAAATTGATGTTGTGAGAAGAATTAGAGTTCGTTTCGATAAATCTATCACGGAAACAATAAATACGCTTAGAATCGATTCTGTGACCTATAAAATCACTCGTATTTATACAGATATGGATAAACGAGAAATGGAGTTGAGTTTGGCTTATGTCGATTAGTTTTGAAAAATTAAGGGCAACACTAAAAACAGTAGGTGTACCTGTGACACGTGACAAAGCGGAAAAAGGAACAGACTATCCATATATCGTGTATTCCAATGTTAGCAAAGGTAAAAAGATGGCTTCCTCTAAAGTTCATAGGCGATTGCCATATTATCAAATTTCTTTCTTTACAACAGGTACCGAAAAAGATTTGACGGATTTAGAAAATGCGTTGGAAAACGCTGGTATTCCTTATGCTGATTTTGTAGGTATTCAGGGTGATGAAAACGATGATACAGTGACGAATTTTTATACGTATGTGAGGTGTATAGAAGATGGCCAATAATAATGGATTTGCAGATATGGCAGACTATTTGGGAACTCTTGCACAGGTAGATCCTACAAAATTGTCTTTAGAATCATTAACAGATGCTGCAAGTTTTTTTGTAGAGCAGTTACTACCTCAAATACCTAGATCGCTCTTAAAGAAAAAGCATATGGCTGATCAAGTAAAAGTTGTTATAGAAGAGGATAGAGTTCAAGTGGTTTTTGAAGAAACTGCATATTATTGGCGGTTTGCTGAAAACGGTTCTGTTAACCAAAAAGCCCAGCATTTTGCTAGTGGTACGTTTGAACAAAATAAAGATCAGATTGAAAAAATCATGACACAACAAATATTAGATTTATGGGAAGGATGAGTAATTTGGGAAAACAAGATGTGTATTATTTTGAAGGATTAGATGACATCTTAATTGCCATGATGGCAACGCCTGATGAAGTTGGGGTGGCACCAACTTATAGCGAAGTAATTAGACTGGCTATTGCAACAAAACTTGCCATTAAGGGAAATGGCTCAGCGCTAGTTAAATGGGCATCAAGTAAAATGTTTCGCCGTGTAAGTCGCGAGACAGAACACGAGATTGGATTGGATCATGTGGGGATTCCTATTGAAGTAATGGACGAGATAAAAGGTTTGCTTGCAGAAGCAGGCGTTACGTTTGGAAAAAATACGGCACGTGAATTTCCTTACTTTGCATTTGGATTCATTGGAAATATTGAAGGCGGAGGAAAAAAAGCAGTTTGGTATCCAAAAACACAATTATCCAATGTCATTGATGAAGAATATGCAACTGCAGAAGATGACACAAAAATTGACGATGTAACTGCTAATTTTGTTGCTAACGGTTTGAAGTATAACAACGTTATGTATGCAAGTTTCGATTCTAACCGATTAAGTGCAAAACCAGGGGACTTTGAAAAATTCATTGCACAACCTATTTACGATGAAGAACAATGGAAAAAATTAGTAACTCCATCAACGCCAGGGGGTGGCGGTGAATAATGGCAAAGTTAGCTGATTATGGGATTGTCGTTTCAGACACACCAACTGTCACAATTAAAGGTCATCAGTTCCCAATCTTGTTAACCATGGAAACCATGGAGCATATTGCGGATATTTATGATGACGACTATTCAAAATTTGAAGAAGATATGAATGCAATGCTAAACAAGAGCGGTGGACGTATCTCTTCAAAAGATTTATCTGCTTCAGATTTAAAAATCATGCGTGCTTTAATTTATGGCATGTTAAAAACTGGCGGATTAGACGAAACACCAGAAACAATTTTTAAATTCTTAGGAATGAATTCTACGATTGTTGAAGTTTATGGGGCCTGCATGGAGGTATTCACAGAACAGAATTTTCAAGTTGATGATGTAAAAAAATCCAAGAAGCCACAAGATTATCAAACTCCGCAACAAAAGAAAAACAAAAAGAAAAAACACAAACGGAAGTAGGAACGCCCTGGGCTTTTTACTTATACGTCGCCCTTACTCTTTTAGGATGGAGTGAGGGTTTCTTTTTGAAATCAACACCGAACTTGTGGCTTAAGTCATACATACAGTGGTTAACGAGTAATACGGAGTTTGAACCACCTGCAAGTGTGACTATGGATAAAAGTCCTTGGTGGTAGGAAAGGAGCGCTAACGTGTCAAAGAAAGAATCTGATGTTGTCTTAAATTTTAAGACAAACGGAGAAGTCAATTATTCTCGAACAATCAAAGATATCAACAAAGAAATGAACTTAGCGGCTACCGAGTACAAAAACCAGGTATCCGCTATGGATAAAGATGCAACACAAACAGAAAAATTAACGGCAACTAAGAAAAAGCTTGAAAAGCAATTATCTTTAGCTGAACAAAGAACCAAATTATTACGTGAGGAATACGAAAAATCAGTTAAAGAAACTGGGGAGTATTCAGAGCAATCACAAAAGCTTTACAAACGCTTGTTGGAATCAGAAACAGGTGAAAATAAATTACGATCTGCATTAGAAAGTACCAACGAAGCCTTGAAAGAACAAGGCGACTTGTCTGTTAAGACTGCCGAGAAGCTAGCTAAAATTGAAAAAGCTGGGGACAAAATGAAATCTGTCGGTAAGAAGATGACTGTTGGTTTAACAGCACCGATCATGGGAATTGGCGCCGCTTCTATTGCTGCGTTTAAAGAATTAGATGACAGTTTGGACAGTATCACAACTGCCACTGGTGCTACAGGAGAGCAACTAGAATCATTGCAAGACAGCTTTAAAACAGTAGCTGGCCAAATTCCAACAGATATGGAAAATATATCAACTGGGATTGGTGAAGTGAATACACAATTTGGCTTAATGGATAAGCAATTAGAAGATACCACAGGACGAATGCTTAAGTTTTCAGAAATTAATGGATCAGATGTTTCTCAATCAACTATCAATGCCAAAAAATCAATGGACCTTTTTAGGCTATCTATTGAGGACTTGCCAATGATTTTGGATTCAGTATCTAAAACTAGCCAAGATACTGGAGTAGGGGTAGACCAGTTATTTGATGCAGTAAATAAAGGAGCACCCCAACTCAAAGCGATGGGACTTGGTTTTTCTGAATCAACTACATTAATAGGTCAAATGGAAAAAGCTGGTATAGATTCTGCAGGAACGCTTGGGTATTTAGCGAAAGCTAGTGTCGTCTATGCAAAGGATAACAAAACTATGCAGGATGGATTAAGCGGGACAATTGAATCTATTAAAGGTGCAACAACTGAACAAGAAAAACTTACTATTGCAAGCGAAGTATTCGGAACTAAAGCTGCATCAAAAATGGTAGAAGCAATTGATAGTGGTGCATTGTCAATGGATGGATTAGCAGACTCAGCTAAAAATGCAGCTGGCACTGTAGATCAAACATTTAACGATATTCTCGATCCAATCGACCAAGCGAAAATTGCACAGAATCAATTTAAAATTGCAATGGGGGAACTTGGTGAGCAAGTACAAATAGCGCTTCTTCCTGCTTTTGAAGCAGCAAGTAATGCGATTCAAAAGGTTTCAACGTGGTTTAGTGGACTGACCGACAATCAAAAGCAAACAATCATTACCATTGCAGGTGTAGTCGCTGCTATTGGACCAGTCTTGGTGGTTTTAGGAACACTTGCTAGTTCCATTAGTAGTTTGATTCCAGTTATTGCCTTTATTGCTTCACCTATTGGAATTGTGATTGCTGCATTAGCTGCTTTTGTTGCTGGGATTGTGATTGCTTACAACAAAGTAGGCTGGTTTAGAGATTTTATCAATATGTCATTTAATGTGATCAAAGACATAGTAGTTGGTGTGTTTAAAGTTTTAGCAGATACAACAAAGTCTACTTTTGATTTCATCACAGGATTTATTGGCGGCGCTATGGATGGTGCTGTAAAAATCATTAGTGATTACGTCAACGCGATTACAAGAATTTTTGGCGGCATCATAGATTTCGTTACAGGAGTGTTTACAGGTGATTGGTCAAGAGCGTGGCAAGGTATTGTTGATATTTTCGGCGGTATTTTTGAAGGAATTACTGCAGTAGCCAAAGCACCAATTAACGCTATGATTACTCTAATTAATGGTTTTTTAGGTGGTTTAAACAATATCAAAATACCAAAATGGGTACCTGGCGTTGGTGGCAAAGGATTTAGCATTGCGAAAATTCCATATCTTGCTGAAGGCGGTCATATGATTAATGGACAAGCAATCGTTGGTGAAGCTGGCCCTGAATTATTAACAGCAAAAAATGGCAAGACTACAGTCACGCCACTTTCACAAGAAGAAAAAGCTCGCGGGATTGGTGGTGCCTTGAAAGACGGAAAAACTATTGAACAACATGTTCATATTGGACAAGTGGATGCAAATAATCCAAGCGAGTTAGATCGGATGAATCGCAAACTATATAAAGCAAGTGCGCAAGCTTTCTATGACTTAGGAGGTGTGCCAACATGATTTTTATGAATCGTGATGAACCTAATTTCATTTGGAAAGGTTTGAATGCGGTTCGTGATATGGGATGTATCATCGAAAATGAACTACCAGACATTTTACCAAACAAGCGATATGATACGTATTCCATAGTTGGTAGAAGTGGTGAATTTAATGAAACATTCAACGACTATGAACCTTTTGATTATGAAATTGAAGATGTAACTATTCCTTATGAGAACTTAAAAGAAGTCAAGCGTTGGTTAACTGGTAAAAGCAAGCTTATCACTCATAATGACGAGGACAAATATTTAGATGCTATTTGTGCAATAAGCAAGCCAATCTCATTCAAAAATGAATGGGGTGTTTTTTATACCTTTAACATTGAATTTAGATGTCAACCGTTCAAGAGAAAAGTCAATGAACAACCTGTACTAATTAAAACGAAAGCAGTTGAAATCACTGATCATGGCGATGAAACAGCATTTCCTTATATCGAGATTGATTCAAAAGGCGGCGATATTACGCTAAGTATTGGCAGTAATTCACTAACGATTTTACGTACACAAACAGGAATCGTCACTATTGATAACGAAAAAGGGAAAGTGATACAAGAAGGGCTACCATTGTTTACTCGTGGTAGTTGGATAAAAACGAATCCTGGTCAAAATACATTAAATATATCAGGAAATTTCACAGAAGCTAAGTTTTGGAATAGGAGCGCGTATTTATGACACAAAATTTTATTTATGCATATACGGCTATTCCTGAAAATTTAAATGATAACGGAATGGCTTTGCCAGATTGGCAAGATTTACCAGAAATTAACCGTGTGTTAAATGGTGCGTATCGATTCTATGGTAACTATGCAAGAGATGGCCAATATCGCTCGTACTTAAAAAAAGGAAACTTTTTAAAGGCACAAGTTGAAGATGGATCGTATCAATATTTTGAGATTTACAATATTAAAAAAAATCTGCAGTCAGTTTCAGTGACAGCAAGACACATTGGTTTTATGGCAAATAAGAATTTCATTATTAATTCATTCACTGCTAACGGAAATGGCACGCAAATCATGAACAATTTAAAGGTTGCATTAACGTTTAAGCAACGGTTTAATTATTTGTCGAATGTCGGTACTACACATCAGTTTACGGCGAAACAAGTTGGCCCAATTGATGCAATCATTGGTTCTAACAATGGTAACCAAAATTTAACAGGTGTTACTGGTGGAGAATTAGAGATGGATAACTTTAATTTGAAATTGGTTAAACAAATTGGAACGGATAATGGCTTTAGAATTGATTTTGGGGTTAATTTGGAAGCTATAGATGAGGACTACGACGACGAATCGATTATAAACAGTCTCTTTCTTATCGGTGGCGTACCAGACAATGATTATGACCAAGATAAAGAGCCAATTACGTACGGTTTTTTAGAAATTGCTGGTGTAAATGATAGTAATCGACGAATCGGAAAACGTGAAAACTCGGAATGTAAGACGACTGATGAGCTAAAAAAATGGGGCCAATCATTGTTTGATAAGGATCGTATTCATGAACCGAAAGTTACGCATACTATTAGCATGGTAGCATTAGAACACACATTGGAGTATGAAGATATTTACGAAGAGCTTTCTTCTTTGCATTTCGGCGATGTAGCGCATGTCAGAGCAAAGGAAGTTGATATTGAAGTAACAGAACGAATGGTTGAATATACTTGGTTCCCAACTTTAGGCAAATTCAAAGATATTGTTTTGGGAAATGATTTATCACTCTACACCTCAACTGCAAATAATCAAACCCAAGAATTGAAACGGAAAATCGACAATAGAACGGAAACATTAGTACAAAATGTTTTAAATGCAACGGCATGGATCACTGGAAATAGTGGTGGGCATGTCGTTTTTCGTCCAGAAAAGGCACCGTCTGAAATTCTTATCATGGATACAAATAAAGTTGCAACTGCAAAACGTGTGTGGCGTTGGAATTTAAACGGTTTAGGTTATTCCGACAATGGCGTTAATGGGCCTTTTGGAATTGTTATGACATCTAAAGGTGAAATAGTGGCTAACTTTATTAAAGTAGGGATTATTGACGTTAATGTTTTACAAACAAGTTTCAATAAAGCAACTGGAGATGTACTTAAACTAGTATCTGGTGCTTTACAAATTTGGAATGAAAAGACAAAAATCATGGAATTGACCAAAAAAGGTATGGAGTTCTGGAATGGCAATAGTCATGTTGGCACAATGGGAACAAAAGGGAATCCTTTTCCTGAATTAAACGATGTTAACGGAAATCCAGTCGTTACAGATGGCAAAGCATTGTTACTAGTAGGCGATAGTTCTTATAACACAATTGGATTATCTAACGAAAAAAATACAGGACTTGTCTTATCTGGTAAAAATCAGTTTCATTTGGGAAATCATTTTTATTTTATTGGTAAAGATGGTACTCCTTCAACGATATATGCAGATAAAATGTTTTTACAAGGTAAAGAAGTTATCCCTGGTCAAAATGGTGGTGGTGGTTCTGGGGCTGGTACAGGTGGTTATCCACCAGAAGTTACAAGTGATGCAGATAAATTTGCTTGGGACTTATGGAGTTACCTTTTAGCTAACGGATACAGTAAAGCAGCTGCTGCAGGTATTCTCGGAAATGTTCAAGGTGAAGTTGGCCCAAGTATGAACCCAGATACCGAACAAATAGGTGGGCCAGCTTACGGATGGGTTCAATGGGATGGTTCAGCGTATCCATTGGTAGGCGCCCCAACTTGGAATGGTCGAGAATACGTACAACGCTTAATCGCGGCAGCGGGTATCAAACAAGACTACAGGACGTCATTAGCCCAAGCACAATTAATTAATTGGTGTATGTTTAACGGACAATGGTCAGGCCAGGTTAATCCGTTAACAGTTGATGAATTTAAAGTTGTTAGCTCACCTAAAACAGCGGCATATGCGTTTGAATTAAACTTTGAACGACCAGCGGCAGCTCATCCTGAAAGACAAACCTATGCGCAAACGTGGTATGACAAATTTAAAGATTTGAAAGCTTCTACTGCGACAGGAAAAGCTGGGATAGAGCATTTAGAGACCTTAATGGGGAAATGGTTAGGTAATGGCCAATGTTACGCAGTTCCAGCCGAATATTCTGGTTTTATGGGTGGCTGTGGTTTAGGTGCAGGTACAATTTATGGATTGTCACATGTAATTGGTGATACATCAGCAGCTGCAGACATTGGCGAAGCGTATGATTGGAATGCGGTTGGCTGGAAAGTAATCTCAAACCCTACGTATAAAGATTTAGTCGTAGGAGCTATCGTCAATATTAGACGAAGTGGACAATGGGGATCAGGTTGGACAGTAGACCCAACATACGGTCACACGGGCGTGATTTATGGCTTAGATAACGGACGTATCCAAACCATAGAACAGAATGCAGAGCAAGGTCAAATTGTCGCAAAATATGACCGTCTTTATTTTGACGGTTCTATCCAATCAATAGTAATACCACCAAAATAACGAAAGGAGGCTTTTTTATGGTTAAATGGCAAGCAACACTAAGCACTACGGAGCCATACAATTACATTGGTATTCAAAATGTACGGCAAGGGAACCGAAATACCGAGGTTTTAGAAGCTGTATTAGTTGAAAATGCTTTGCCACTTGATTTAACAGGTTGCGAAGTATTTTTTGAATCAGTTATTGATAAAAAGTATCCGATTCAACGAGCAGCAAAAATTGTGAATGCCAAAAAAGGGATTATCCAGTATACCTTTGATGAATATTCTATGCAGTCATTGCACAGACAGGAAGCATATTTCAGTATTCATAAAGGCGACAATCTAATTGGCTCAACGCAGAACTTTTCTTACTTTGTTGTGAATGCTGCTTCTAAAACAGAAGGTGAAATGGGTTCGTATTGGCAATCAATAGAAGATTTGATAGCTGATATGACCGCTTTTATCAATGAAAATAAAGGCGATTTCACAGCATGGATGAACGCTAGAAAAGAAGAGTTTGAGGAATGGCGCAAAAATCAACAAGATACATTTAAAGCTTGGCGAAACGGCCAAGAAACAGATTATCTAATGTGGTTCGAATCAATCAAAGATATTTTAAAAACTGTTGATCCAGGCGGCACAATGTTAGCCGAATTAATGGATGCACGTGTAGACATACAAGGAGTGCGCCACAATTCACTTTCAGAGCGTTTATTGGCTGATATGAATTATTTGTATCAGAGATTAGAGGAACGCTTATTTACACTAAAACATGGCAATGTAAGTACACTGGAAATTCTTCAAGATGATTCATTTTCAATCAATCATCAAGTGAAAGTAATCGGTAGTGTTAACCGTCCGATGAAAGATGGCGCATTGATTATTGCTACAATTGATGATGAAAAACAAAACACGTTTAGAATTGAGGGTGTTAGTAAATGATTGAATCAAAAAGAATGATGGAAACAGATGAAAAAGGCGTTAAGCGTCAGTTTTTTCCGATGACACACGTATCAGCAATCATTGGATTATCAGAAATAATGGGCGGGCAATCGATGGTTTCATCTGTTAACGGAAGATCAGGTCCAGTAATTATTACACGTGCAGATTTAGATTTACCTAAAGATGGTGTGATGATATCTCAAGAAGAATATTCAAAAATCACACAAATCATCGCAGATTATGAAGCAGGTAAACTAGGTGGTTCTAGTGTGGAATTTGAAAAAGTAAAAGGAGATGAAGAATCAAATGCCTGATTTATATGTAGTTAAAAAAGACGGCGTAGCTATTGATGTACAAACTAGTACAACTGGTGTTGTTGGATTAAATGAATTTGTAGATGCAAAACTTGGTGATGCTGGAGCAGGTACTGTTTCATCTGTAAATGGTCATACAGGCGAAGTTATATTGAATGCTGCTGACGTAAAAGCATTGCCTGACACTACTGTTATTCCAACAATACCAAGTAATGCTACTGCTGAAAAAGACGGTTTAATGTCTAAAACGGATAAAGCGAAACTGGATGCATTGCCAGTTTTCACATTTGAAAAGGTGGGTGAAGTTTAATGGATATTGTTCAATTAATGGAAAACAATGAGCCAAAAGCAATGGCAACTGTGGTAGAAGCTGTCGATGGATTAAAAAACTATCCAACTAAAGCAGATGCCGACAAATCATATCAAAAGATTATTCAAGGATCACCGCTATGGACCGGTGTGTGGTATGGTGGAGCTTCCGGAAGTGGCACAACACCATCAAAGCCACTGTCGCAGTGCCAAAATGGTTGGATTTTGCAATGGCAGGAAATGAGTTCAACAGGACAAGCCAATGACGCAGTTTTTCAATTCCAGTACGTGCCAAAAAATCACATCTCTAATAGCGGGAGTGGTGGAACTGTGTTTAATTTAAACGCGTATAATGGCAAAAATCCTCAAACAAAATATTTGTATATAAAAGATGCAAAAATCACTGGTCATGATTTAAATGCACCTGACGGTACAGCTGCTGGATCGGGGAATAAAATGTATATTTTGACAAAAATTTTCGAATATTAGGAGGGGTAAAATGAAAATATGGATTGATAATGTAAAAGGGTTTTTGCAAGGTTATTCACTAGTAGAACAACCGAAAACAATTGAAGTTGAAGTAAATGAAGATTTTTCTGACTTCTTCAATTATCGATGGGATGGAACGAGTTTAATTTACGATCCTGACAACGTCCCAGAACCTGCCCCAACACCACCAACGGAATTGGAACTTTTACAAAAACAGAATGCTGAACTAATGAAGCAAGTTTCTCAGCAAAATCAAGTTATTCAACAAACTCAAAGAATGACTGGTGAATTGATGAAACAAGTAGCTGAACTTACGAAAGGGGCGGAATAAGATGAAAACGAATGTTTTTCCAGGTTTCGATAATATTAAACAGTTGTATGATTGGAATTGTTATACAAAACAGGATTTAGTTGATTACGTGAATATGAATTGTTTAACCGAAGAAGAATACACAAAAATTTGTGGGGAACCGTTTAGCGAAAGCTAGACGGTTTTATTGTAAGTAGAAAGTAGGTGCAGGATGAACTTAACACTAGAACAATGGTTAGCGCTGATTACATTTTTAGGCGGAATTATCTTCGCATTAATGAAATTCTATCATGTCTTTTCTCAATTAGAAGATAGCATGAAAGAACTAAAACAGGCTGTTGACCGATTAAATAACCATGAAGTGCGTATTAGTCGATTGGAAGAACAAAATAAAACCCTCTTTCGAGGAATTGGAGGAAATAAAAATGATTGATTGGAAATCAAGAATAAAAAACAAACAATTCTGGTTGTCTCTTATTCCTGCAGTTTTGTTACTTATTCAAGTAGTTGCAGTTCCTTTTGGGTATAAATTTCAAATTGATGTGATTAATCAGCAACTGCTAGATGTTGTCAATGCAGTGTTTGTTGTATTAACTATTTTAGGAATTGTGACAGACCATACAACGCCTGGTTTATCAGATAAAAAGGAGACAAATAAATGAAAAAGAAAATTTTAGCAGGAGCGTTAATCGCTCTATTTTTTATGCCTTTAAATGTATTTGCTGCAAAGGGTGATCAAGGCGTTGATTTGTCTATTTGGAATGGATATCAAGCAACATTTGGTTATTCACATGATAAATTCTCAATTTCACAAATTGGTGGGCAAAATAACTATGGAATTTATGATCAAGTTACTTATTCTAGTCAAGTAGCTAGTACGATTGCTCAAGGTAAACGAGCACATACGTATGTATGGTGGCAAAATGTCCTTACCTACGAAAATGCAAAGCAAGTATTAGATTATTTTTTACCTAAAGTTCAAACACCAAAGGGATCAATTGTCGCCTTAGATGCGGAAGACGGCGTTCAATCAACGGATGTGACTCTATGGGCGTTAGACTATATCAAAGAGGCTGGATATACACCGATGCTTTACGGATATAAAGGGTATCTTACTTCATCTTATGATTTATCACGAATTGCAAAGAAGTATCAATTATGGATGGCAGAATATCCAGATTATGAAGTGACACCTTATCCAAATTACAATTATTTTCCTTCATTTGAAAATATCGGTATTTTTCAGTTCACGTCAACCTACGTTGCAGGAGGGCTAGATGGTAACGTTGATTTAACAGGTATTACTGATAATGGTTATACAAAAAATAACCAACCAGAAACAAACACACCAGCTATTGAAGAAGGTAAAGAAGTTGAAAAAACACCTACTTCTGCAGTAAAAGTCGGTGACACGGTCAAAGTGAAATTTAATGTTGATGCTTGGGCAACTGGTGAAGCTATTCCAGATTGGGTAAAAGGAAACAGCTACAAAGTGCAAGAAGTAACTGGAAGCAGAGTATTGCTAGAAGGTATCTTGTCATGGATTAGCAAAGGCGATATTGAATTGTTGCCAGATGCTACAACTGTTCCCAATAAGCAACCAGAAGCAACACACGTGGTTCAATATGGCGAAACATTATCGAGCATTGCGTACCAATACGGAACAGATTATCAAACGTTGGCGGCATTAAATGGATTGGCTAATCCAAATCTTATTTATCCTGGTCAAGTTTTGAAAGTCAATGGATCAGCAGTAAGCAACGTTTATACAGTTCTATACGGTGATAATTTATCAAGTATTGCAGCCAAACTCGGCACTACTTATCAAGCCTTAGCTGCATTAAACGGATTAGCAAATCCTAACCTGATTTATCCTGGTCAAACATTGAATTATTAAAAACAGCCCCTCTTAAATGAGGGGGAATACATAGATTTTTTAAGAAGCTTGCAATTACTGATAAATAATTTTACACTAATAATATGTAGAATAAATAAATTATATTTTGAAAGTGGGGAAGCGTATTGAAAAAAACAATATTAGTTATGGGATTGGCATTAATTTTATTTACAGGGTGTGGCCAGAAAAAGGTTGAATCAGAGAAAAGTAGTTCGTCGTATTCTGTAACCTCGCAAAGCAAACAGCAAGAGCTTAGTTCATCAAAATCAAGTGATAAGTTATCTAGCAGTATGACTTCCAGTGATAAAAATAGTAGTGTATCAACGAGTTCAATGGAAGATTCATCTGTGAGTGTTGATTCAGGAAAATCTTTAGATACTGATGCCATTACTAAAGGAGATTTTAGTTCATTAGTGGGGACATGGGAAAATAGCGAAGGTAAACGATTGGACATTAAGAGTGATGGGACTGTTAATGAAAATATGAAAGTAGAAATTGATACAATAGGTCAATCCGATACTAGTATTCCAACCGTATCAGTACAACCCAAAAAACCTGCTGCTGGTGGTTTTCTTTTATTCCTATTTGAAAAAGATGTAGAAAACCCTAAAGGGGACAATTCAGATGTATCAAAAGATAGAATTGTTGGATCGCAAAATAGTATAGGACCTTTTCAGTCTGATGCATACTATTATCGAGTATCTATATAAATTTAAGTTGCCTTAGTCAAGGCAATTTGTTTCAATAATGTGTGGTATAGTCCAGAACTTTAAGTATATAATAGAGATAATTAAAGTAAAGTTGAGGTAAAAAATTGGAGAGAGTAATCGAGATACCTGGTCAGTTTACCCAAAATACAATTGATTCAGTATTGGAAAATGTAATTAGACCAGATTTAACCCCTGTAAGTAAAAAAATTAAATTTGACCTTAGAAATATTAGTTTTATTGATCCGTGTGGTATGACTGCACTATATAATATTTGTTTATGGCTGCAAAAAACAGAAGAGGTAGATGCTTCATTCATACTTAATCCCAAAGAATCGGTACCTAAATATAATGAAAAACCCATGATGTATTTAGTAGACTGTGGTTTTTTTACAGAGTTTTTTGGGAATAATGAAATTTATAAAGTGCCTCATCGTAGGAATACAACGCTACCAGTTAGAACATTAAAATCAGAAGAGAGTTACAGTTGGAAGGAAAGTACATTAAAACCGTGGATACAGAGATGTACAGGCAGATATTGTGAATATAGTAATATACAAACTGCTATAGATGAAATATTTAATAATATTTCAGATCATTCAAGTCAAAAAATTGGATGTGTATTTGCACAGTTCTTTCCAAAATGGAATAAAATAATCATATCAATATCTGATTTTGGAATTGGTATTCCCACCTCGTTAAGATCATTATTTCCAGATAAAAGCGATGCTGAACTATTAGAAATCTCTTGTAAAGAAGGTGTTTCTACGCGGTCTAGTCCTAGAAACAGAGGGGCTGGATTGACTAATATTATAAGAAGTTTAACAAATTCAAGTATAGGTACTGTTCATATTCAATCTAATTATGGTATTATAGAAATAGAAGATAAGAAAATAGCTAAGTTAGAAACTAGCACTAGTTTTTACCCAGGTACGTTGTTTTGCATAGAGCTATTTTTAGATAACGAAAGTCTTTATGATTTTGATGAAGAGGAGGAGTTTACATGGTTTTAATTAAAATTGATGACATTTTAAATAGCCATTATACCAATGATGACGGTGAAAAGTTATACGAGATAATTATTTCCCATTTTTCTAAGAATCAAAGTGTTGAACTTTCTTTTGAAAATATAGATTCTGTAAATACATCATTTGTTAATTCGGCTTTTATAAAGTTACTAGACTTGTATAGTTTTGAAATGATTAGAACCAATTTAACATTTGTAAATACAAATAGACAAATAAATAACTTGATAAGAAATAGATTTAAATTTGAAGTTGCAAAAAAGATGACCAATAGTATGCATACGCAAATGAAAGTATTTGCGTAAAAAGAGGCTCGGTTCACTACTGGATCGGGCTTCTTTTTATTTCAGGACCATTAGCTCAGTTGGTTAGAGCAAACGGCTCATAACCGTTCGGTCACAGGTTCGAGTCCTGTATGGTCCATAGTTAAACACCTACCTCTTTTCTTATGAGAGATAGGTGTTTTTTTGTTATGTTAATATTTTTTTGTTGAAAAATAGAACAAACGTTCGTATAATATTTCTGATAGGAGAGTGTATCAGATGGTGAGACGAACTAAAAAAGAGTTTAAACCTTACAACGATTATGTTGACAGGCCATTCGAATTAAAGTGGCCCACAGCTTTTCCATTGGGTGAATTAACAGAAGCAATTAAAAACACAGACGAATACCACGCTCGAAACATCAAGCGATTACCCCAACAATCCCAACAGCAAATAGAATATTTTTTAGATCGCTCTATTAAGCAAAATAAGGTACTAGAAATTCAGCTGAACTCATTAGATGAATATGATCGTGTAAAACCACATGTTTTTGGTGTTTTCCGTGGGATGGCAGAATTTGACGTCGTGTTGATTGGAGAAAATGAAGTAGATTTTTACGATATAAGACATATCCAGATTCATAATTTCACGAAATGGAGTGAAGAATATGTGATAGAAGAAAATCCATTCGAGGAAGAACAAGAACACTGCGAAACGATAGATGAATTTGTGGACGAATATTTCAATGATGAGTGGATAGAATAATTAAAAACGCAAAAGCTCTGCTTCTCAGTTACGGGAAGTAGAGCTTTTTTGTTTGCACTAAAATATATCATCCATCTGGCAATCCGACACCGTCTCCACAAGATATCCAATTTACCAAACGAATGGAAGAATGTGGCGAAATGATGGGGATTCAATTGTTGGATCATATTATTGTTGGTGATAGCGGATACATTAGTTTGAGAGAAGAGAATTTTTTTGCTTCAGAATGAGGACAATTCTTGCAAAAATATTTTATCACGTGTAAAATGAAAGGGTAATCTTGTTTGGAATTATGTAGACTTTTTAAATTTTTTTAAATATTCTATTGGAAGCGAGCAAAGTTACGACTATTTATGTGCAAATGCACGAGGAGGAACAAAAGAATGGAACAAGGAACAGTAAAATGGTTTAACGCAGAAAAAGGTTTTGGGTTTATCTCACGCGAAGACGGAAGCGACGTATTCGTACACTTCTCAGCTATCCAAGGTGATGGTTTCAAAACTTTAGAAGAAGGTCAAGCAGTGACTTTTGATGTTGAAGATTCAGACCGTGGCCCTCAAGCAGTTAACGTAGAAAAAAACTAATAAAAAATAATCCAAAAACACCTAACATGCGTTAGGTGTTTTTTTGTTAGAAAAAATAGAGAAGAAAAATGGACAAGCATTTTTCTTCTCTATTAAATGAGAGCTTTATTGATCACTAACTGTGGCAGTCATAATCATTGGCAGAATCATTGGATGACGTTCTGTTTGTTCAAACAAGAAAGGCTGTAAAGCGGTCGTCATGGCTTCGCCTAATTTTGCTTCGGTACAGTTTTTATCTTTCATTGCTTCACGTAGAGCATTGAATAAAAGACGTTGGCCTTCATGAATCATATCACCAGACTCACGCATGTAGACAAAACCACGGGAAAGAATGTCTGGACCAGCCATAATTTCTTTATTTTTAATATCAACTGTTGCTACCGCTAAAACTAAACCTTCTTCAGATAAGATACGACGATCCCGTAAAACAACATTCCCGATATCACCGACACCATTTCCATCAACGTACACGTCATTAGCGTTGAAGTGACCAGCAGGACGTGCGCTATCAGCCGTTAAAGCTAAGACATCGCCGTTGCCCATGATAAAGCAATTTTCTTCAGGAACCCCTGTATCTTGAGCGAGCGAAGCATGGATTTTTAACATTCTAAATTCACCATGAACAGGCATGAAATATTTAGGCTTCATCAAACGAAGCATTAATTTTTGCTCTTCTTGTCCACCGTGACCAGAAGTATGGATATTATTGATTTTTCCGTGGATAACTTCTGCACCGGCTTCAGATAATAAGTTGATTAAACGGTTAACGCTTGTCGTATTCCCAGGAATTGGTGAACTTGAGAAAACAACCGTATCGCCTGGTTGAATACTAATTTGGCGATGTGTACCGTTAGCAATCCGACTAAGCGCGGCCATAGGTTCTCCTTGAGAGCCAGTACATAAAATCATTGTTTCATTTGCTGGCAATTGATTCAGTTCCGCCGCATCGACAAACGTTCCTTTTGGCACTTTGATGTAGCCTAAGCGTTCGCCATTGACAATGGCATTTTCCATGCTACGACCAAAAACAGCAATTTTGCGACCGGTTTTCACGGCTGCATCAGCAGCTTGTTGTAAACGGAAAATGTTTGAAGCAAAACTGGCAAAGATAATCCGACCATCAATTTTTTCAAAGATTTTTAAAATAGAGGTCCCAATTGTTTTTTCGGATTTTGTAAAGGTGGGTATTTCAGCATTGGTACTGTCTGAAAGAAGACAAAGAACGCCTTCTTCACCTAATTTTGCCATTCTGTGTAAGTTGGCTGGCTCGCCAACGGGTGTAAAGTCAAACTTAAAGTCACCTGTTGCGACAATGTTACCAGAAGGCGTTTTAACCACAACGCCCAAGGCATCAGGAATACTGTGAGTCGTCCGGAAAAAGCTAATCGCTGTTTTTCTAAAACGAATCACCGTATCTTCATTAATTTCGTGTAATTCCGCTTCTCGCAATAAACCATGTTCATCTAGTTTGTTGGTAATTAAAGCCAAGGCTAGTGGTCCCGCATAGATTGGGATATTCGCTTGACGTAAAAGATAAGGAACGCCACCAATATGGTCTTCATGACCGTGGGTAATAACGAGTGCTTTGACTTTATGCAAATTTTGAACGATGTAGCTATAATCTGGAATCACGTAGTCAATCCCAAGTAAATCATCTTCTGGGAATTTGATCCCAGCATCAATAATGATAATTTCATCTTGGAATTGTACCCCATATGTGTTTTTTCCAATTTCGCCTAAACCACCGATTGCAAAAACGCCAGTTTCGTTATTTTTTATGTTTACTTTCATGTTAAAACTCCGTTAGAGTGAAGTCCGCATGTTCTTGCTCGTAAGCAAGATGTTTTTCGTCTAATAATTGAACGTATTCAATATTGTATGGGGTATTTTCTTCAACTAATTGGCGCACGATTACATCGCTATCGGCTTCCATGTAAAGAGATTTTGTGTCTTCTCTTTTTGGGTTTCTGATTTTTGTTTCTTGATAGTATACTTTGTAAATCATCGATTCATTTCTCCTTCAGCTACTAATAGTAGCAATTTATAGTTTTTTTCATTTTAAGACAGAAAATTAAACACAACAAAACGAGGTGCTGATCACCTAAAAAAGAATGCTCATCAAAAACATCTGTTAATGATGAAATGAAGCCTCGACTTTGCTTCATTCTGGGTATTTGATTTTATGTGTTCTTTTTTCAACCGTCCCGTGTGTTGTGAATAACAACAATTAAGCTTATTTTATCATAGAATGATAAGGAAGTATAGAAACACTCACTGGACTTTTAAAAAAAACAAACTTCTTGTTTCGCCTTATTCTTGATCAAGTTCGAGTGCCTTTTTTTTAGGACGCCAATACCAACTTAAGCCAATCACGTGGGCTAAATAAACAATCGCTAAAGTCGTAGTCATCAACGTATTTCGGACAATTAAACACGGAATGGCAAATAAAAGAAACATGGAAATAAATAGTTTCCATTTACCTCTACGAGTAATTTTTTTCTCAAAGAAGGCTTCTTGGATATATTTTTGATAATAAGAAGAAGCTAAAAATTTGTTATAAAGTTTATCTGAACTACGCATCCAAAAAAAGGCCGTTAATAAATAAAAACCAGTGGTGGGTAAAAGCGGCAAAAAGATTCCTAACGTGCCTAAAGCAAACGTACAGGAACCGAGAAAAATGAAGAATAATTTTTTCATTCAAAGGGTCCTTTCAGTTTTTCCCAATTATGGCACAATCAAAAGGAAGTAGCAATTTTAATCGTATAAGTAAATCATTAAAATTATCTATTTTTTAGAAAATCTAAAAGAGAAAGGATAGAAAGCGAAAGGCTGTTTTTTCTAGCCAGACAGCTTGTATTACCGATTTCTTTTTGATACAGTGGGAGTACTAGAAAATTTAAAGTAAGATAAGAAGGAGATGATTAATTGAAGTTAATGTGGCGTTACACAATGCGTTATAAGAAATTACTTTTCGCTGATTTTATTTGTGTGTTTGGTTTTATTTTGATTGAATTAGGCTTGCCGACCATTTTAGCACGAATGATTGACAAAGGAATTATTCCTAAAGATATGGACTATATTTATCAGCAAGGGATTTGGATGGTTGTAATTACGATTATTGGTGTCGCAATGAATATTTTGCTAGGGTACTTTGGTGCCAGAATTACAACAAACATTGTTCGTGATATTCGTGATGATTTATTTGAAAAGATTCAAACTTTCTCACACAGTGAATATGAAAGTATTGGGGTTTCTTCCTTAATTACGCGAACTACCAATGATGCATACCAAATTATGCTCTTCATGGGAAATATTTTACGTCTTGGCTTTATGACGCCAGTGATGTTTATTGCCAGTCTTTACATGGTGATGCGGACGAGTCCGTCGTTAGGAATGTACGTTTTAGGTGCCTTGCCTTTTCTACTGCTAGCAGTTGTCGGAATTGCTCGTTTGTCAGAACCGTTATCTAAAAAGCAACAAAAGAACTTAGATGGAATCAATGGGATTTTAAGAGAAAATCTTTCTGGATTGCGGGTAATACGCGCATTTGTTAATGAAAAATTTGAAGAATCTCGTTTTAATAAAGTCAATGAAACTTACACTAAAAGTTCAAAAAGCCTGTTTCGTTTAATGGCAGCAGCCCAACCAGGGTTCTTTTTCTTATTTAATATTGTAATGGTCTTAATCATTTGGAGCGGGACTGTTCAAATCAGCCATGGGGATTTAGAAGTTGGGAATTTAATAGCTTTTATTGAATATATTTTCCATGCGCTGTTCTCGTTTATGTTATTTGCCAGTGTCTTTATGATGTATCCTCGGGCTGCGGTTTCGGCTTCGCGGATTCAAGAAGCCTTAGACATGGAACCAGCTATTCGTGAAGAAGAAGGCGTAACAGAAACAGCTACTAAAGGCTATCTAGAGTTTAAAAATGTAACCTTTGCCTATCCTGGACATGCGGAAAGCCCAGTCATCCGCAATGTAAGTTTTAAGGCGTCACCTGGTGAAACAGTGGCCTTTATTGGGAGCACAGGTAGTGGGAAATCAACATTAATTCAATTGATTCCACGGTTTTATGATGTATCAGAAGGTGAAATTTTAATCGATGGAGTGAACGTAAAAGAGTACAAACTTAGTGCATTACGCAATAAGATTGGCTATATTCCACAAAAAGCGTTACTTTTTACTGGTACAATTGCTGATAACCTTCGCTACGGTAAGGAAGATGCGACGTTAGAAGAAATGGAACGAGCAATTGACATTGCTCAAGCAACAGAATTTGTTTCACAAAAACCGCAAGGCTATGATGAACCTCTTTCAGAAGGTGGCACGAACTTTTCTGGTGGTCAAAAACAACGTTTAGCTATCGCACGGGCGATTATTCGCAATCCGGAAATTTATATATTTGATGATAGTTTTTCTGCGTTAGATTATCAAACAGATGCAAATTTACGAGCGCGTCTGAAAAAAGAAACAACAGAATCTACTGTTTTAATTGTGGCACAACGTGTTGGAACAATTATGCATGCGGACCGCATTGTTGTTTTAAACGAAGGCGACGTGGTCGGAATTGGCACACATCGTGAATTACTTGAGACTTGTCCAATTTACTATGATATTGCGGCTTCTCAATTGTCAGAGGAGGAATTAGCATGAAACACGCCTTTTCTTCTATGAAACGAATCGGTCGCTATATTAAACCGTACCGAGTGACGTTTTATTTAGTTATTTTATTTACAATATTAACCGTTGCCTTTAATGCAGCGTTGCCTTATTTGACTGGATTACCAACGACAGAAATTAGCCGTAATATTGCGGCTGGCGAATCCATTAATTTTGATTATGTAATCCAATGTTTAATTTGGATTTTAGTTGTGGGAACAGGTTATTGTGTGGCACAATTTTTGTCAGGCTTTTTAATGACGAATGTCGTTCAACAATCCATGCGCGATTTACGTCGCGATATTGAAGAAAAAATCAATCGTTTGCCAGTTTCTTATTTTGATAAGAACCAACAAGGAAATATTTTGTCACGGGTGACGAACGATGTGGATGCTGTCAGCAATGCGATGCAACAAAGTTTTATTAATATTGTTTCGGCAGTCCTAGGTATTGTGATGGCGGTAGTGATGATGTTCTTAATCAATCCGCTGATGGCGATTTTTTCAGTAATTATGATTCCGTTGTCTCTGATTATTTCAAGAACAATTGTTAAAATCTCCCAGAAATATTTCCAAGGAATGCAAAATTCTTTAGGAGACTTAAATGGTTATGTTCAAGAAAATATGACTGGGTTCAGTGTTTTAAAACTATATGGTCGGGAAAAAGAAACCCTTGAAGGCTTTAAACAAGTTAATCATCGTTTAAATGGTTTTGGTTTCAAAGCATCCTTTATCTCAGGATTAATGTTGCCATTGGTTCAGATGACCGCTTATGGGACCTATATCGGGGTAGCTGTCCTTGGTAGTTACTATGTGGTTGCTGGTGTGATCGTAGTGGGGCAATTACAAGCGTTTATTCAATATATTTGGCAAATTAGCCAACCAATGGGGAATATTACGCAGTTGTCTGCAGCTTTACAAAGCGCTTCAGCTTCGACCATGCGGATTTTTGAAATCCTAGATGAGCCAGAAGAAGAACTTAACGAACAAGATGTTCCTTTGCCAGAACCTATTTTAGGCTCTGTTGAATTTGAAAATGTCAGCTTTAGTTATGACCCAGAAAAACCGTTAATTCGTAATTTGAACTTTAAAGTTGATGCGGGCCAAATGGTTGCGATTGTGGGACCAACTGGCGCTGGGAAAACAACCTTAATCAACTTACTGATGCGTTTTTATGATGTAACAGAAGGCGCCATTAAAATTGATGGCATTGATACGAAAAAAATGAACCGTAGTGATGTCCGATCTGTATTTGGAATGGTATTGCAAGATGCTTGGTTGTATAAAGGTACCATTGCAGATAACATTCGTTTTGGGAAGTTAGATGCCACGGATTATGAAGTTGTCGATGCAGCGAAAACGGCCAATGTGGATCACTTCATTCGGACAATGCCAGACGGGTATGAAATGGAAATCAATTCTGAGGGAGATAACGTTTCCCTTGGTCAAAAACAATTGTTGACCATTGCCCGAGCGGTAATTTCTGATCCGAAAATTTTGATTTTAGATGAGGCGACTAGTTCAGTCGATACACGCTTGGAAGCCTTAATTCAAAAAGCAATGGATCGTGTTATGGAAGGACGAACGAGTTTCGTTATTGCCCACCGCCTATCAACTATTCGTGAAGCTGATTTAATTCTTGTTATGAAACAAGGAGAAATCATTGAAAAAGGTACGCATCATGAGTTGCTGGAACAAGGTGGCTTCTATGAAAAACTATACAATAGTCAATTTGCTGAAGAAGGCGACTATGAGGAATAAAAAGAGGTCGGGACAGAAGCGCTTAACTCCGAGAAATAAGAAGGAATTTCCGAAAATTGTTCTGTAATTTTTGGAGAATTTCGGCTTATTTCCGAAGGAGTTGCTTCTGTTCCCGCCGTTTATCAGTTTTTGAGCGTGGAGCAAAAATCCAAAGTGATTTTTGTCCCACGCTCTTTTCTTGTCTTTTTTACTATGAAAGTGAGGAATTCTTGTCTATACTTAATGAAAAGAGGTGACAGAGTTTGAAAAAAGAATATTTTATTGCTGCTAGTGCAGATGTCTATGGAAACGTACAACTAGCGAAGGATAGTAATATTTGGTTTCAGTCGGTCTTAAGAGGTGACAGTAACACAATTACCATTGGTGAAGGTAGTAATATTCAAGATGGCACGATTATTCATGTTGATGAAGATGCCCCGACAATTGTAGGCAAGTATGTAACGGTGGGCCATCAATGCATGTTACACGGTTGTAAAATCGGTGATGGTGCTTTGATTGGCATGGGTTCAACGATTCTAAATAATGCCATTATTGGAGAAAACAGCCTGATTGGTGCGGGCTCTTTAGTGACAGAAGGCAAAATTATCCCGCCAAATGTTTTAGCATTTGGTCGACCCGCGAAGGTTATCCGTCCGTTAACGGCAGCAGAAATAGCCAGTAATCATACGAACGCCTTACATTATATTCAACGAGCAGAAGAATTTCGCCAACAAAAATACCCGAAACTAACATAGAATTAGGAGGAAAATGATGAAGAAAATTAAAGTAATGACGGTTTTTGGAACACGGCCAGAAGCGATCAAAATGGCCCCCTTAATCAAAGTTTTAGAAGAGCAAAGTGAAGGATTTGACTCTGTAGTAGTCGTAACAGCGCAACATCGCCAAATGTTGGATCAAGTGTTAGAAGATTTTCAAATTACACCGAATCATGATTTAAATATCATGAAAGATGGGCAAACCTTAACAGATATTACAAGTCGTGTTTTGAATTTATTAACTGAGGTTCTTGTGACAGAACAGCCGGATATTGTCTTGGTTCATGGCGATACAACCACGTCATTTGCGGCTGCATTGGCTGCTTTTTATCAACAGATTCCAGTGGGACATGTGGAAGCAGGATTGCGGACCTGGCAAAAATATTCTCCGTTTCCGGAAGAAATGAATCGTCAACTGGTAGATGTGTTAACTGATATTTATTTTGCCCCAACTACTCAAAGTAAGGACAATTTAATCAAAGAAAATCATCCAGAAGAACATATTTATGTGACTGGCAATACAGCGATTGACGCGATGGCGTACACCGTTGATGCCCACTATCAAAATGATTTATTGGAAAAAATCCCTACAGACCAACGCATTGTACTAATCACAATGCATCGTCGTGAAAATTTAGGCCTGCCAATGGCAAATGTTTTTAAAGCTGTTCGTCGACTTGTAATGGAACATCCAGAAATTGAAGTCATTTTCCCTATGCACAAAAATCCCAAAGTCCGTGAAATAGTAGCGGAACACTTAGGTGAATTAGCTCGTGTGCATTTAATTGAACCATTGGATGTCAAAGATTTTCAAAATTTTGCAGCGAAAAGTGCGTTAATTTTAACTGATTCTGGCGGTGTGCAAGAAGAAGCTCCTTCCTTAGGGGTGCCAGTTTTAGTTTTACGAGATACAACGGAACGTCCAGAAGGCGTAGCGGCAGGAACATTGAAATTGGTTGGTACAGACGAACAAGTAGTCTATCAAGAGGCGAAAACATTATTGACTGATTCTGATGCTTACCACGCGATGGCGCATGCACAAAATCCGTATGGGGATGGTCAAGCTAGCCGTCGAATCGTTGAAGCCATTGCCTATGAAATGCAGCAATCAGATAAAAAACCAGATACGTTTACAGCAAAATAAATAAAAAGGCAGAGAAGCGCTGAAAAATGTGCTTCTTTTGCGTATCTTATTTTGAAGAATCAATTAGACAAAAAATGCTAGAAAGTAGTGAAGTGAAGATGTATCAAACGATTTTATTTGATTTAGATGGCACAATTACGGATTCTGGTAGCGGCATTATGCGTTCTATTTTGTACGCAACAGAACAATTAGGCTGGCCAGCTCCTAGCGAGGAGACGTTACGTTCTTTCATAGGGCCGCCTTTATATGAGTCATTTTTGCACATGGCGCCTTCAGCTGAAGCAGCGCAACAAGCCGTGGGTCATTATCGAGCGTATTATCAGAGAAAAGGTATGTTTGAAAATCATGTGTATCCAGGGATCCCAGAGGTACTAACAAGGTTAAAGGAAGCGGGAGCAAAGTTATACATTGCGACTTCCAAGCCAGAAGAATTTGCTAAAAAGATTATTACTCATTTTGATTTAGATCGTTATTTTACAGGCATCTATGGAGCGAGCATGGACGGTCATCGTTCTAAAAAAGCAGATGTGATTCAGTATGCATTAACGGAAGCTCAATTAGACCCAACCAAAGAAGCAATTATCATGGTTGGTGATCGTAATCATGACATTCTTGGTGCTCAACAAAATGGCTTAGATAGTATAGGTGTCTTGTATGGATTTGGTGAAGAAATAGAATTACAAGAGGCGGGAGCGACATTCCTAGTACAATCGCCTAAAGACTTAGGTGCTATTTTGCTACAAAATTCTTAATAGAAAATGGATTTTCGATAAATTTAGGAGGATTTTAAGATTTATTATCGTTTCAATAGAAAAGCGCCATCATAGGCTTTAAACGTTGTCAATGATGAATTTTTTATCAGGGAATGACGGTCTTTTTATTAAAAACATTTAATTTTAAAGAGGTTTCATGTATAATAGTTTCAGTCATAAACGATAGAATAGTAAGGAGGGTTAGTTTTGGCTAATGATAACCAAAATAACCAAGATCCCAAATCTTCGCTTAGAGATCAAGTAACTGGGTCTTTAAAAGGTAGAAATGATGGCGATCAACCTGATTCCTCTGAAAAAAATGATAGGTCTCCCCAACCTTCATCTGATGAATCACAAGAAACAGCGAGCCGCACAACACAAACACGTGCAGGTTCTAGAGCTGCTCGAAGACGTGGGAAAGACAAGACGACACAGACAGTCGAAGAGCCAACCCCGATTGAAACAGACGAAAAGCCAACAAATACAAAAAAACAAACACGTAAAAAAGAAGATCGTTTAGTCGGTCGTATCGTGTTAATTGTAGTTTCTGTATTGGTTTTAATGATGGCAATCTTTGGGTTTACTTTTTATAAATATGTAGACGCTGGGCTACAACCACTAGACAAGAACAATAAGAAGCTTGTTCAAGTGCATATCCCAGAAGGATCTTCTAATAAGCAAATTGCTGCGGTTTTAGAAGAAAGCAACGTCATTAAAAGCGGAATGGTTTTTAACTACTACGTAAAATTTAAAAACTTAACAGATTTTCAAGCGGGCTATTATCAAATGTCTCCAAGCATGACACTCGATGAAATTGGTGAAATGCTAAAAGAAGGAGGCACGCCAGAACCAACTAAAATTGCAGATGGCAAAGTAACGATTCCTGAAGGCTACGATATAGATAAAATTGGCGAAGCTATTGAAAAAAATACAGATTTCAAGAAAGCAGATTTCATTGCATTAATGAAAAACGAAGACTTCTTCAATCAAATGAAAGCTAAGTATCCTGATTTACTTGAAAGTGCTGCAACTGCAGAAGGTGTTCGTTATCGCTTAGAAGGCTATTTGTTCCCGGCAACTTATGATTACTACAAAAAAGCAACACTTCCTGAATTTGTCGAACAAATGATTGCTAAAATGAACACAGTAATGGAACAATATACGCCGACAATTCATGCAAAGAATTTAACCAATCAGCAAGTCTTAACGTTAGCTTCATTGGTTGAAAAAGAAGGAGTCAAAGAAGCAGACCGCAAACAAATTGCGCAAGTATTCTTTAACCGCTTGGCTGCCGATATGCCAATCCAATCAGATATTTCTATTTTGTATGCTCTAGGAGAACACAAAGAAACTGTAACGTATGCTGACTTGGAAGTGGACTCGTCTTATAACTTGTATAAAAATACTGGTTATGGACCAGGACCATTAGATAGCCCAAGTGAGGAGTCAATTAAAGCAGTCTTGAATCCGACACCAAGTGACTATTTATACTTTGTAGCAGATATTTCTACAGGAAAAGTCTACTTCTCAAAAACATATGAAGAACATCAAGTATTAGTAGATCAGTATGTCAATAATTCAAGTAGTGAATAAAATGAAAACATAAAAGAGCTTGGTGAATCAATTTTGTATGATTCACCAAGCTTTTAGATACTCAAAAAGTAATCTGTTTAACAGAGGGAAAGAGTAGTAACTAGAAATTTATATAAATAAAATTTAGCAAAATCACAAAAATTCAATAATTATATTTACAATTTAGAAAAAGCGTGGTACTCTTTTGTGGATTGAAAGCGGAATTTTTTTCAATAACCAACCAAGAACTACGTATCGTTAAGCGAAAAAGGAGAATTAACATGGTAGAAAAAGTATATCCAATGACTCTTGAAGGAAAAGAAAAATTAGAACAAGAGCTAGAAGAATTAAAAACAATTAAACGTAAAGAAATCGTAGAGCGTATTAAAATCGCTCGTAGCTTTGGGGATCTTTCAGAGAACTCAGAGTATGAATCAGCTAAAGATGAACAAGCTTTCGTTGAAGGACGTATTACAACGTTAGAAAATATGATTCGTTTTGCAGAAATCATCGATAATGATGGCGTGGACCAAGACGAAGTTTCCATCGGTAAAACAGTTACTTTCCAAGAATTGCCTGATGGAGAAGAAGAGGAATACACAATCGTAGGAAGTGCCGAAGCCGATCCATTTTCTGGTAAAATTTCTAATGATTCACCGATTGCGCAAGCCTTAATTGGTAAACAATTAGGCGACCAAGTGATTATTGCAACACCTGGTGGCGACATGACAGTTAAAATTACAAAAGTTGAAGCAAACTAAATAATTGAGTAGGGCAGGCAGCTTCCAAGGCCTGTCCTTTCGCAATCTATGACATTTAGGGCTAAAGTCCTATGGTAACCTGAGGCGCAAACCACTATGATTAAATAAAATAAACGAGTAAAATAAATGACAGAGGGAGGAGGCAAATCTATGAATAACCCTTGGCGCTTTTTTATCGTCGCAGAAGCATTACTTTTTATTCTGGCGTTATGGCAAATTGTACATAATCCTGGATTAGCTGTTTTATTAACAATTGGCGTTTTACTTGTGGCCTATGTTTCCAGGAAAGCATCTAAAACACATTTTAACAACTTTCAATTCGTCCTCGGCGTTGTTTTTATTGTCATTGGTGCAATGAACAGCACGGCTGTTTGGTTTATGCTGATTTTTGGCGTACTCTTTATCGGCTTAAAAGGCTTTGAGATTTCAGGCGTGGATATAGCTGAGCGAGCACCTTGGCGTAAAAAACAAATGATTATGGTGGAGACGGCGGCAAAAGAACCTAAAAATGGCAAACGATTTAAACGCCGCTGGTTTGCCAACGAACGCATTGGTAACAATATCTATGAATGGGACGATATCAATATTGATTTAATCTCTGGGGACACCATTATTGATTTAGGTAATACGCTACTACCGAAAGAAGACAATATTATTATTATTCGTAAAGGTTTTGGCCGCACGCGAATTCTAGTACCGTTAGGTGTAGCAATTTTGTTAGAACATTCAACTTTTTACGGAACGGTACGTTTTGAAGAAGAAAAATATCAATTGAAAAACGAATCATTAAAAATTTACAGCAATGATTATGATACCAATCTTCGTCGTTTGAAAATTATGACGAACACTTTAGTAGGAGATGTTGAGGTGATCCGTGTATGACCGATCGGATTTCAAGACGCATGATTTCATTATATGCGTCCCTTAGCACCTTTATTGTTATCTTAATTACATTGTTTTCATATTTTCATTCGATTAAACAAAACCGGTGGCTATTAGAGCTTCTTCAGAGAAAAGTCTTTTATTTACCACTAATTGTGCACATTGTTCTCATATCCTTACTAATAGGCTTATTGACCTTTTTACTGATTTCATTGGTTCAAAAAGGGCAATATGGACGGATTGAAGAAAAACTTCGGTTATTGGCCAATGGTAATTATGAAAGTCCAGTCTTAAACAAACCAACGACCAGTGAAAATCAAGACCATTATCTAACCGAAGTCGAACAAGATATTTGGTCGATTAAAAATAAATTATTAGAGATGTCTAAAGAATTGCAATTATTAAACAGTCGACCGCAATTAATGGATGGGCAAACAAAAGAAGAAATTTTAGAGAACGAGCGGCATCGTTTGGCGCGGGAGTTGCATGATTCAGTCAGTCAACAACTTTTTGCAGCCATGATGATGTTGTCTGCCTTAAATGAACAAGCACAACGAACAGAAACCCCTGAACCATATCGCAAACAACTAGCCATGGTGGCAGAAATCATTAATGCCTCCCAATCGGAAATGCGCGCGTTACTGTTGCACTTGCGTCCTATCAGTCTAGAAGGAAAAAGTTTGCGTAAAGGTATTGAACAATTACTGAAAGAACTACAAACAAAAATTAAAATTGAATTGATTTGGGATGTTGAAGATGTTCATTTAAATAGCAGCATTGAGGATCATCTTTTCCGAATTGTGCAGGAATTACTTTCAAATACCTTAAGACATGCCAAAGCAAAGGAATTAGAGGTATACTTACACCAAGTCGATAAAAACGTGTTATTGCGTATTGTTGATGACGGTGTCGGCTTTGATATGAAGGAACAAAGTAATAAAGCCGGTAGTTATGGCTTAAATAATATCCGAGAACGTGTTGTCGGCATGGGCGGTACAGTTAAAATTATTAGTTTTAAAGGGCAGGGAACCAGCGTTGAAATTAAAGTTCCTGTCATAAAGGAGGAAACTGCAAGTGATCAAAGTAATGTTAGTGGATGACCATGAAATGGTCCGTTTAGGCGTTTCATCATATTTATCTATTCAAGAGGATATAGAAGTCGTAGGCGAAGCAGAAAACGGTAAGATTGGCTATGAAAAAGCATTGGAACTACGTCCAGATGTTATTTTGATGGATTTGGTAATGGAAGAAATGGATGGCATTGATTCAACCAAAGCGATCTTGAAAGATTGGCCAGAAGCCAAGATTATTATTGTGACGAGTTTTATTGATGATGAAAAAGTGTATCCGGCGATTGAAGCTGGTGCAGCAGGCTACCTATTAAAAACATCAACAGCTCATGAGATTGCTGATGCAATTCGGGCGACTTATCGCGGAGAGCGTGTGTTGGAACCTGAAGTGACGCATAAGATGATGGAACGGTTAACAAAAAAACAAGAGCCGGTGTTGCACGAAGATTTGACAAACCGGGAACACGAAATTTTAATGTTGATTGCACAAGGTAAAAGTAATCAGGAAATAGCTGATGAACTCTTTATCACTTTGAAAACAGTTAAAACACATGTTTCAAACATTTTAGCAAAACTAGATGTGGATGATCGGACCCAAGCGGCGATTTATGCTTTTCAACATGGTTTAGCCAAATAAATATCAGATAAATCCATAAATAAATTCTAGGAAATCCTTCTAGGAATTTATTTATGGATTTGTTATACTAATTTTAACGAACAGACAGGAGCGGTCAGAAGAAATGAAACAAAATTTTGCAATTATTGGTTTAGGACGTTTTGGCGGCAGCATATGCCAAACTTTGGTGGAAGCTGGTCAAGAAGTTTTGGCCATTGACAGCAGTGAAGACCGTGTCAATGAATATATGAATATTGCAACGCATGCAGTGGTGGCTAACGCCCAAGATGAAATGACGTTGCGTTCTTTAGGGATTCGGAATTTTGATCACGTAGTGGTGGCAATTGGTGAAGATATTCAAGCGAGTATTTTAGTAACATTAATGGTTAAAGAGATGGGGGTTCCCAATGTCTTAGCCAAAGCAGTCAATGAATATCATGCCCGTGTCTTAGATAAAATTGGGGCAGACATGGTCGTTCACCCAGAGCGAGATATGGGTATTCGAATTGCCCATAAACTTGTTTCACGCAATATTTTAGATTATATTGAATTATCTAGCGAATTTTCATTAGCTGAGGTTCGGGTCACCAATCCAAAATTTTACAATAAAACCTTAGCAGAATTAAATTTCCGTCAGCGATTTGGTTTAACTGTGGTAGCGATTCGCCGCTCGAAAACAGAAGTAATTGCTTCGCCAGATGCTTCTGAAATTGTTCGAGAAAACGATAATTTATTAGTTATCGGTGATACCGCAGATGTCGATTTATTAGATGAAAAAATGAATGGCTAAGCACTTTATTCTCTAAAAGCACTGCGCTGTGCTACAATAAATGGCGACAGAGATGTGAAGGAGGAACAAAGAATGAAATTAGAAGTGACACCGAAAGCCCAACAATGGTTTAAAGAAGAAACCGGGGTTCAGCCTGAGACAGGCATTCGTTTTTTCGGAAAAATTTACGGAAAAACACCTGTTCATGATGGTTTTTCCATTGCGATGTCTGTAGAAGCGCCAGATGAGCCAATGATTAAAGAGAACCTAGATGGGATTACCTATTTTATTGAAGAAACAGATGATTGGTTCTTTAAAGGGTATGATTTGATTGTTGATTATGATGAAAAGAATGATGAACCGCGTTATCAATTTGAAGCGAACCAAGAAGATTTAACAAAATAATTTTAGTGCTAAACAAAAGAGGCTGAAGTAGTGCGTAGGACTATTTCTGTTGCTTTCGTTTAACCGCTAGTCAGCCTGAGAAAGAATCGTTTTGGATTTTTTCTCAGGTTCTTTCTATTTAAGTTATTTTTAGTTGGATATCGTTATTTAATAAGGCTATTATATGGTATAATGATAATTAACTGAAGTGTGGAGGAAATAAAATGTTATCAATTGTTGTCCCTTGTTATAATGAGGAAGCAGCGATTCCGCTGTTTTTTGAAGAAGTAGAAAAAATTAGCCAGCAACTGTCTCATTCAGTAGAATATATATTTGTGAATGATGGCTCAAAAGATAAGACGTTAGCTGTTTTAAGACAGCTTTATCGCGAACATCCAGAGAAGGTCCGTTATCTTTCTTTTTCACGAAATTTTGGGAAAGAAGCAGGCTTATACGCTGGTTTAAAAGAAGCAACAGGTGACTTAGTGACAGTCATGGACGTTGATTTACAAGACCCGCCTGAGTTATTACCTCAAATGATTGAGATGATTGAAACCAGTGCAGATTTAGATTGTGTTGGCACACGACGCATAACAAGAGACGGCGAACCGCCCATTCGTAGCTTTTTTGCACGGATGTTCTATAAACTCATTAATCGAATTGCTGAGACGGAAATGGTGGATGGTGCCCGTGACTTCCGTGTCATGACCCGACAAATGGTCGATGCGATTTTAGAGTTATCTGAGTATAATCGTTTTTCAAAAGGGATTTTTAGTTGGGTCGGCTTTAAAACAGAATATATTGAATTTAAAAATCGAGAACGAATTGCTGGAGAAACCTCTTGGTCTTTCTGGAGTCTATTAAGTTATTCAATTGACGGGATTGTCAATTTTTCAGAAACACCATTGAATATTGCTTCATACGTTGGCGCCTTTTCGTGTATTGGTTCTGCACTAGCAATGTTAGTGATTATCTTTCGAACATTAGTTAATGGTGATCCAACAAGCGGCTGGCCTTCAATGGTTTGTATTGTACTTTTTGTAGGTGGTTTGCAACTATTATGTTTAGGAATTATTGGCAAATATATCGGCAAAATTTTCTTAGAAACGAAAAAACGACCAATTTATATTGTAAAGGAATCAGAAAAAGATTCTAAAAAATAACCAAAAAAGCAGAGAAAAATTCTCTGTTTTTTTGTTGTGCATTAAAAAAAGTGTAAATAGGATTTTCAGAAAAACAACATTTTTTACATAAAAAATACATTAACTTTACCTATTTTTATCTTAATGAAACAGCTTTGCTCTCGCGGTTGCAAGAAATAAATGTTAAAATCAAAAGGTATGCTATTAAATGTTTTTTTGGAGGTTGGGTCATGATAGAAGTTATCGACTTGAAAAAAGTATTCGATAATGGGTTTGAAGCGTTAAAATCGGTCAATTTTACGATTGAGCAAGGGGACTTGGTTTGTTTGTTAGGACCAAGTGGGTGTGGGAAATCCACAATTTTAAACTTAATTGCAGGTTTATTGCATCCAAGTGATGGAGATATTCAGTTTCGACAGCAATCGGTTGTCAAAACAGCACCAAAAGATCGGAACATCGGGTTCGTTTTTCAAAACTATGCCTTATATCCACATATGACTGTTCTAGAAAACGTAATGTTTCCTTTGACGGTAGGAAGTAAGAAAGTTCCCAAGGCAGAGGCACAAGCTATTGCCGAAGAATATATGAAACTAACGAATATTGAAGAGTTAAGCCATAAAAAGCCAGGCACACTTTCTGGTGGTCAACAACAGCGTGTTGCGATTACCCGGGCGTTAGTTCAAAAACCAGATGTTTTATTATTAGATGAGCCTTTAAGTAACTTGGATGCACGTTTGCGTTTGAAAATTCGTGAAGAAATCCGCCGCTTGGTGAAAGAAGTAGGCATTACAACAATCTTTGTAACGCACGACCAAGAGGAAGCGCTATCAATCAGTGATAAAATTATTTTATTAAACGAAGGGGTTATTCAACAAAATGATGAACCTCAAAACCTTTACTTAGAACCAAATAACTTATTTGTTGCTCAGTTCATAGGTAACCCAATTATTAATTTATTGTCTGTTGAAGTGAAAGACGGCAAAATGTACCACGAAAGTTTTGAAATTCCGCTTGAGCGTTTTGAGCAAGCACGCTTTAAAATGCCAATGACTGATGGGAAATATACGTTTGCTTCTCGTCCAGAAGATGTGGTACCAACTGAAACAGGTCTCTTTACCACAACGACAGATTTAGTGGAATTGATTGGTCGAGAACGTATTTTACGATTTACATTAGGAAATGAACAAGTGAAATCAATTGTAAGTGTAGAAGAAGCGATTGAAGAAGGAGACACTTTATCTTTTGATTTTTCATATAAAAAAGTATTTATCTTTAACGAAGCGGGAGACCGGGTTTACTAATGAAAAAATACAATCCAGAAAATCAACCAAAAGCATGGCTCTTCCTTCTGCCATCATTAGGAATCATTTTACTGTTTAGCGTTTATCCGCTGTTTCGTTCTTTGTGGATGAGCTTCCAAAAAGGTTCCTTAATTAACCAACGCTACGCTGGTTTAGAAAATTACCAACGTGTATTGAATGATCCAATCTTCTATAAAGCGTTAAAAAATACAGCGCTCTATGCATTTGCTGTGGTACCGATTGCCTTGATAATTTCCCTAGCAATTGCTTGGATTATCTTTGAAAAAGTTAAACATAAGAGTTTCTTTGAAACGATTTTCTTTATGCCTTATGTAACGAGTACGATTGCCATTGGGATTGTCTTCCGTTACTTCTTTAATGGCGATTATGGAATTGTCAATTACGTCTTAGGCTTTTTCGGCATTCCTTCTGTCAACTGGCTAGATAATGTTCAAATGAGTATGCCGACATTGATTATTTTTGGGGTTTGGACGAGTTTAGCATTTAATATTATTATTTTGTTGGCTGGGTTGAGAAATATTGATGAAGAACATTTTAAAATTGCAAAAATGTTTGGCGCCTCAGACGGCGAAATTTTCCGACGTATTACGTTTCCGCAGCTAGTCCCGACCATTGCCTTTTTATTAACGGTCAATTTAATTGGCGCCTTTAAAGTTTATACACAAGTTTATGCTTTATTCGGTGGTCGTGCGGGGATTGCCAACAGTGCCACAACCGCAGTGTACTATATTTATGACAAATTCCACATTGCAGGGCGTCCCGGAATTGCGATGGCCGCCACGGTGATTTTATTTGTGATTATTTTAGTGGTCACTTTCTTACAAAATAAACTCTTAAAGAAAGTGGGGCAATAAGCCAATGAAAAAAGTTTTAACGATTATCGCATTTGTTTTCTTAGGCATTTTAGCCGTTATTACGTTATTTCCATTTGTCTATATGATTTTAGCTGGTTTAATGAGTTACTCTGAAGCGACCAGCATGCCGCCAACCATGTTTCCGAAACAACCACAATGGCAAAACTACACAGAGGTCTTTCAAAAAGCACCCTTTCTTCGGTATTTCTTGAACACAGTCTTTGTTTCAGGCGTTACAACGATTGCTACGGTAGTCACCGCCGTGTTAGCTTCATTCGCGTTAACGAGTTTGAAGTTCCGTTTTAAAAATGTGGTCATTGCTTTGATGATTTCGTTATTAATGGTTCCGTATGAATCTATTATTTTTACCAATTATCAAACGATTGCGCAATTAGGTTTGTTAAATACTTACAGCGCCTTAATTATTCCATTTTTAACTAGTATTTTTTATATTTACTATTTAAACGGGTATTTAAAAGGTATTCCTGATACTTTTTACAAGGCTGCCAAAATTGATGGCGCTAGTGATTTAGAATATATTTGGCGTATTTTAGTACCAATGTCAAAACCAGCGTTGGTAACAGTAGGGATTTTAACATTTATTTCTAGTTGGAATTCTTTCTTATGGCCATTGTTGGTAACGAACGAGAAAAAATACCGTCTATTGAATAATGGACTATCGGCCTTTGCGACAGAGAGCGGTAGTGACGTACATTTACAAATGGCTGCTGCAACATTAACCGTTATTCCAATTTTAATTATTTACTTGATTTTCAGAAAAGAAATTATCAGAGGAGTTGCAAAAAATGGAATCAAAGGCTAAAACAACTGTGACTTTTCACAGTGGCATTTTAACAATTGGAGGAACCGTGATTGAAGTGGCGTATAAAGATGCCCACATCTTCTTTGATTTTGGTACAGAATTTCGACCAGAATTAGATTTGCCCGATGATCACATTGAAACCTTAATTAATAATCGTTTAGTGCCAGAATTAAAAGACTTATATGATCCACGTTTAGGTTATGAATATCATGGTACAGAAGACAAAGAGTATCAACACACAGCTGTTTTCTTATCTCATGCCCATTTAGATCATTCGCGCATGATTAATTATTTAGACCCAGCTGTTCCGTTGTACACATTAAAAGAAACGAAGATGATTCTAAATAGTTTAAATCGCAAAGGTGATTTTTTGATTCCATCACCGTTTGAAGAAAAGAATTTTACCCGAGAAATGATTGGTCTTAATAAAAACGATGTGATTAAAGTTGGCGAAATTTCAGTGGAAATCGTGCCTGTTGATCATGATGCGTACGGTGCTTCGGCATTACTGATTCGCACGCCTGACCATTTCATCACATACACAGGTGATTTGCGCTTACATGGCCATAATCGTGAAGAGACTTTAGCTTTTTGTGAAAAAGCTAAACATACTGAATTATTAATGATGGAAGGCGTAAGCATTAGCTTCCCAGAACGTGAACCAGATCCAGCCCAAATAGCGGTTGTCAGTGAAGAAGATCTTGTTCAGCACTTGGTTCGTTTAGAACTAGAAAACCCGAATCGACAAATTACCTTTAATGGTTATCCAGCAAACGTGGAACGTTTTGCTAAGATTATTGAAAAGTCACCACGTACAGTCGTTTTAGAAGCAAATATGGCTGCGTTGTTACTTGAAGTATTTGGAATAGAAGTTCGTTATTATTATGCTGAATCTGGTAAAATACCAGAATTGAATCCAGCGTTAGAAATCCCGTATGACACGTTACTAAAGGACAAAACAGACTATTTGTGGCAAGTTGTGAACCAGTTTGACAACCTCCAAGAAGGTAGTTTATACATTCACAGTGATGCGCAACCGTTAGGGGACTTTGATCCACAGTATCGCGTGTTTTTAGCTTTGTTGGCTAAAAAAGACATTACTTTTGTCCGTTTAGCTTGTTCAGGACATGCAATGCCAGAAGATCTGGATAAAATTATTGCATTGATTGAACCTCAAGTATTGGTTCCAATCCATACGTTAAAACCAGAAAAACTGGAAAACCCGTATGGTGAAAGAATATTGCCAGAACGTGGCGAGCAAATTGTTTTATAAATTTTTTTAAGGGAGAGAAAAAAATGAAGTTCAAAACTCTAGCAACAACAGTGTTAGCAACCGCAGCTATTTTCGCATTGGGGGCTTGTGGTAACGGTAATGGGGCCAAAGAATCAAACGATATTGTGAAAGAAGTGAAGGAAGATACGACAATCACTTTCTGGCATGCAATGAATGGGGTTCAAGAAGAAGCGTTAACAAAATTAACGAAAGACTTCATGAAAGAAAATCCAAAAATTAAAGTGGAATTACAAAATCAATCTGCTTACCCTGATTTACAAGCCAAAATCAATTCGACTTTAACTTCACCAAAAGATTTACCAACAATTACGCAAGCGTACCCAGGCTGGTTATGGAATGCTGCACAAGATGAAATGTTAGTGGACTTAAAACCATATATGGATGATGACACAATCGGCTGGAAAGATGCAGAGCCAATTCGTGAAGTATTGTTAGACGGCGCCAAAATCGACGGCAAACAATACGGCATTCCATTTAATAAATCGACAGAAATGTTATTCTATAATGCTGATTTGTTGAAAGAATATGGTGTTGAAGTACCGAAAACATTAGAGGAATTAAAAGAAGCTTCTAAAACAATTTACGAAAAATCCAACAAAGAAGTCGTTGGTGCTGGTTTTGACTCGTTAAATAACTATTACGCAATTGGAATGAAAAACAAAGGCGTTGATTTTAATAAAGACTTAGATTTAACAAGCAAAGATTCACAAGAAGTCGTGGACTATTACCGTGATGGTATCGAAGCAGGTTACTTCCGCACAGCTGGTTCAGATAAATATTTATCTGGCCCATTTGCAAACAAAAAGGTAGCAATGTTTGTCGGTAGTATTGCTGGTGCTGGTTTTGTTCAAAAAGATGCTGAAGCTGGTGGCTATGAATACGGTGTTGCACCACGTCCTGAAAAAATCAACTTACAACAAGGAACAGATATTTATATGTTCGATAGTGCTACGCCAGAACAACGGACAGCGGCATTTGAATTCATGAAATTCTTAGCTACTCCTGATTCACAATTGTACTGGGCACAACAAACAGGTTATATGCCAATTTTAGAATCTGTTTTACACAGTGATGAGTACAAAAATTCTAAGACAACCAAAGTACCTGCACAACTTGAAAACGCAGTAAAAGATTTATTCGCTATCCCAGTAGAAGAAAATGCTGATTCAGCCTATAATGAAATGCGGACAATTATGGAAAGTATTTTTGCTTCATCAAATAAAGACACGAAAAAATTATTGAAAGATGCAACATCACAATTTGAACAAGCATGGAACCAATAATCAATAAATAAACAGACGTGGGAGGTTGGGATCTGAGTCGTTATGGCTCGTGTTCTAACCTTCCTGTTCTTTTGGTCGGAAGAAGGAGAGAAACAAAATGCAAATAAAAATTTTAGCAACAAGTGATATGCATGGGTATATTATGCCGACAAGTTATAGTGAAAAAAAGATGGATTTGCCTTTTGGAACCGCAAAAGCAGCAACCATGCTGAAAAAGTTACGGGCGTCTGCCAAAGGACCAGTTTTTCAAATTGAAAATGGGGATTTTATTCAAGGTTCGCCGCTTAGTTACTACGTAAGAAAAGCAGAAACACATTCAGTGGAAGCCATCACTAAAATCATTAATCAAATGAATTATGATGTTAGCATTTTAGGCAACCATGAATTTAATTACGGTTTAGATTATTTAAAGGAAACGATTGCCAGTTATCAACAGCCAGTTTTAGCTGCCAATATTCTTGGTAAAGATGGACAACCTTATTTCGGTCAGCCGTATGTCATCATAGAAAAACAAGGGGTTAAAGTAGCCATCCTTGGCGTGACGACCCAATATATTCCTCATTGGGAACAGCCGGCAACAGTCAAAGATTTAACGTTTAAAAGTGTCGTTGAAACAGCGGCGGAATACGTGCCAAAACTGCGGGAAGAAGCAGACCTAGTTGTTGTCGCTTACCATGGCGGTTTTGAAAAAGATTTAGAAACAGGGGAACCCACGGAATTACTAACAGGAGAAAATGAAGGCTACGATTTATTGGAAAAAGTTCCTGGGATTGATGCCTTAGTCACTGGTCACCAACATCGAGAAATTGCTACAAAACTGAATGGAATACCTGTGATTCAACCAGGTTTTCGAGGAGCTTTCGTTGGAGAAATTACTTTAGAAATTGAACCTATGGCTAAAGGCTATCGCGTTATTGGAAGTGACGCAGCTATTCATCCTGTTGGAAACGAACAACCAGATGCAGAAATTTTAGCTTTGACAACAGCGTTACATGACGAGGTAGAAGAGTGGCTTGACCAACCAGTGGGAAATGTGGAAGGGGATATGACGATTCAAAATCCGAATGCCGTACGCCTCAAAGAACATCCATATATAGAATTTATTAATAACGTCCAAATGGCTTCAAGCGGAACGGATATTTCAGGGACTGCACTTTTTAACAATGAAGGCAAAGGGTTTAATAACCAAATTACGATGCGCGATATCATTACCAACTACATTTATCCAAATACCTTGGCTGTATTGCGTGTCACTGGACAAGACCTCCGTGAAGCGTTAGAACAAAGCGCTACTTATTTTGTGTTAGAAAAAGGCCAACCAATTTTCAACCCGAAATATGTCGATCCAAAACCACAATACTATAATTATGATATGTATGAAGGCATTGAGTATACGCTTGATTTAAGACAACCGTTTGGTGAAAGAGTGACGAAACTTAATTATCATGGCAAAGCAGTGCAAGCAGAAGATGTTTTGGAAATCGTGACAAATCAATACCGAGCAGTCGGTGGCGGAAACTATCAAATGTTCCAACCTGAAAAAATTATTCGAGAAATTCAAATTGATATGACGGAACTGATTGCAGAATATTTAAAAAAACATCCAATCATTCAAGCGTCGACAAATGATAACTTCAAGGTTATCTGGTAAAAAATAGCAAAAAAAGCCTTCAACCATGCAATTACTTGAAAGATGGTTGAAGGCCTTTTTTGAGTTAATAGCCTTTTTTTAAGGAAACTTGGTTTTTGACGAGGGTCTGATCCGTCACAAATTGATTTAAGTTTGGAATAAAAATCGCCAGTAATTTTGATTTGAACTTCGGTGTCATGCCAGAAATATGAGGTGTTAATAAAACATTCTGCATCTCCCATAAAGGGCTATCTTCGGGAAGAGGTTCTTCTTCAAAGACATCTAAGGCAGCAAAAGCAATGGTTTTATTGTTTAAGGCAGTTATCAAATCGTTCGTTGCTACTGAGGTGCCTCGACCAACATTTACGAAAATTGTTTCAGGAGCCATTTTTTCAAAAAGTGCCTGATTGTATAAATGTTTTGTTGTTTCAGTCAAAGGAAGAATGTTCACAACAATGGACATTTCATGGATAATTTTACTCATATTCTTCTGTGAATAGCATTCAATGAAGCCTTCCGTCACATGTCCAGAGGTATTCACGCCATAAACTTGAAGATTTAAACCTTTAGCAAATTTAGCTAATTGTTGTCCGATTTGCCCAGTGCCTACGATTAACATTTTTTGCCCAGAAAGTTGTTGATAGGAAGGGGCTGTTTGATTCCATGTGTGTTGCATTTGTTGTTGGATACTTTCTTGCAGTCCGCGGGTATGTGCTAATAAAACGCCTAAAACATGTTCTGAGATAGAAACACTATGGATTCCGCTACCATTAGACAACAGAATGCCTTTTTCTCTTAATTTATCAAAATCCATATAATCAGCACCAGCAGAAATGAGCTGAATCCATTTTAGGTGACTAGTATCAGAGGCTAATAAACGCGGACCAATTTCTTTATGCCAGCCTAACATAATTTCGATTGCCTCTTCTTCAGCAGAGGATAAATGATCGGTAGATGTTTTAACTAGATAATTGGGCGCCACAGCTTTCACTTGTTCCAGTTGTTCTTCGTTGAATACTTCATTTAAATAAATAATTGGTTGGTTCATCTTTCTTCCTCCTAGCACTTTTTATTGTATCAAAAATAAATTTAAAAGAGAAAAAGAAAGGCTTTTCAGTAAAGCAGAAAGCCAAGGACAAAAATCCGATTTAGATTTTTGTCCTTGGCTTAAAAACTGCTAAAGTCCAGTGCTAACCTTATTTAGGTACGCCGTTTTCAAATAAACTTGTACTATGAACTGGTTGACGTCGAGCATCGGGCCGTAAGTAATGTAAAGCATTATTTACGGCAGTAGGTGCCTCACCAAATCCTGTAGCGATTAATTTCACTTTTCCCTCATAGGAACAGATATCCCCTACAGCGTATACACCAGGAATGTTAGTTGACATATCGGAATGAACATTAATAGCATTTCTAGAAACGTCTAATCCCCATTCTTTGAGGTGTGTTAAAGAAGAAGTGAAGCCATAATTGATAATTAAATCATCCAGAGGGAGATCCAATGTTTGGTCACCTTTTGTCTCCGTTAATTGGATGCCTGTGAACGTTTCATTTTCCTTTAAAATATCACTAATGATATAAGGAGTTCTGATAGAAACGCTAGATTTTTCCAGTTGTTCCACGCTATGTTCGTGGCCGCGAAATTGTGGGCGACGATGGATAATAGATACTTCTTCTGCAACGTTTTCTAGCATTAAAGCCCAGTCAATTGCGGAATCGCCGCCACCAGCAATCGCAACTTTTTTGCCAGCGAATTTTTTCATGTCAGTCACATAATAATGGATTGACTCACCTTCAAAGGCTTCAACATTTTCGATAGCTAAACGTCGAGGTTGGAAAGCGCCGTTACCAATCGCAAAGATAACCGTTTTAGAATAATGTGTGCCTTTAGTTGTGTCTAAGCGCAAAAGTCCATCTGCTTCCTGTGCAAGGTGTGTGACCTCTTCTTCCAAGCAAACATCGTGCTGAAATGGCTGCATCTGTTTTTCCAAATTGGCAATTAACTCACCGGCTTTAATAGCAGGGAATCCAGGAATATCATAAATATATTTTTCGGGATACAGCATTGTTAGCTGACCACCTAATTGCGGCAGGCTATCAATGATTTTCGTTTTCGCTTTACGAATTCCCGCATAAAAAGCGGCAAATAATCCAACAGGACCGCCGCCGATAATCGTTAAATCATAAATATCTTTTTCATCAGACATTTGAAAATTCCTCCTAATTCATTTAGGGTTGAGACAACTATTGATCGTTTTGCGAACACTTCACAAAATAGCACGGCTTTTCGAAAAAAGCAAGTTTGGCTAACGAATCAAAGCATTCTTTAATCATTGGAAAAAGATCATAGCAATTTTCAGCATTTTTCGATATGATGGAACTATAAAATAATTATCTAGGAGGACATTCTCATGTCACAATTTCCACAATTAGATTTAGAAAATGCTAAAGGACCAAAAGCGGTCATTAAAACAAACCGAGGCGACATCACTGTTCAATTATTCCCAGAACAAGCGCCTAAAACGGTTGAAAATTTTGTTGAATTAGCGAAAAAGGGCTACTATGATGGCGTTATTTTCCATCGTGTGATTCCTGATTTTATGATTCAAGGCGGTGACCCAACCGGAACAGGAATGGGCGGCGAAAGTATTTATGGAGAAGCATTTGAGGATGAATTTTCTCGGGATGTTTTCAATTTGCGTGGCGCATTGTCAATGGCAAATGCTGGTCCTAACACAAATGGTAGCCAATTCTTTGTTGTTACTAATCAAAATGTTCCAGCTCAAATGATGAGTCAGTTAGAAGACGCTGGTTTTCCAGAAGAAATTATTGAAGCTTACAAACAAGGCGGAACACCTTGGTTAGACTTCCGTCATACTGTTTTTGGTCATGTTGTTGATGGTATGGATGTAGTGGATGAAATTGGTGGAGTCCAACGGGATGCCCAAGACCGTCCAACATTTGACGTCGTGATGGACACAGTTGAAATCATTGGTGAATAAGTTTAACCAATTGAAAAAGAGAGTACCAACGAGGGACAAATTCGTTGGTACTCTTTATTTTTTTCTTAAAACGACTAACTTTTTTTTAAAAGCATCCAAATCGCTTCTTTTAATGAAGTCTTTATAGGATACTGAGTTAAAGAATAGAAGGAGAGGAAGCGAATTTGTTAGAAAAATACAGATATCCAATGGCCTTGGCTTTGTTTGCAGTAATACTCCCATTTATAGGAACGTTTTTTACGTATGTAGATCAGCAAGGAATCGTTCATGAACCAGGATTTTATACAATAATAATTGGAGAAATTTTACTTCTATTTTCAGGTATCTGGTTCGTCAGAGTTTATTTAGCTAAACGCAAAAGAAAGAATTAAAAACAGCTGTCCTAAAAACTAGGACAGCTGTTTTTAATTAAAGGCTTTTTTGATACGTAAAAGGCCTTCTTCGAGAGTTTCTTTTGAACAAGCTAAGTTTAAACGCATGTGTTGAGAACCTTGGGGACCAAAACTAATTCCTGGATTTAGAACCACTTTCCCCTTATGAATTAAGGTATCGCGAAGTTCTCGATCCGTTAGTGAATAAGAACTAAAGTCTAACCATAAAAGATAGGTCCCTTCAGGCTCCATTACACGAACGCTAGGCATCTCTTCACGGAAAAAAGAAAGGGCAAAATCAATATTTTCTTTTAAATAATCAAGTAATGCCGTTAGCCATTCCTCCCCTGTTTGATAGGCAGCTGCCGTTCCCACGTAGCCAAAAGTATTGATGCCGCCTTGATGATTTTTGTCTTGTAAAGATACGAAAGATTGCCGTAGTTTTTCATTAGGAATGAACAGCATTGAATTTTTGATCCCCGCTAAATTAAAGGTTTTGGTTGCCGCTGTTAAGGTAACAGTGAATTCCTTAAATGCTTCATCAGCGACAGTGAAGGAAGTGAAGGTATGCGGTTTGAAAATCAAATCCTGATGAATTTCATCGCTAACCACAGTTACTTGGTGTTTTTGGCATAAACGGCCAATTGCCAGCAATTCTTCTTTTGTCCAAACACGTCCACCAGGATTATGGGGATTACAAAAAAGTAACAGTTTCACCTTTTCTTCGATTATCTGTTGTTCCATTTTAACCAAATCAACTTCATAATGTCCGTTAACTTCTAGTAAGGAATGTCGCACGAGTCTACGCTCATTTTGTTTTACCACATCTGCAAAAGGGGGGTAGACTGGATCACAAATCATGACAGAATCAGCAGGTGCTGTATACGCTTGAACGGTTGTGGCCAAACTGGGTACCACGCCACTATTAAACAAAATTTCTTCTTTTTCAACAATCAATTGATGGTGTTGCCGTTGCCAATCTTGAATTGCTTGATACAGTTCATTAGGTGCAACTGCATATCCTAGAATGCCCTGTTCAATAACTTGTGACAAGGCATCAAGAATAGGCTGATGTACTTTGAAATCCATATCAGCAACCCATAAAGGTAGTAAATCTTTTTCGTGGTAACTCGCTTCAACGGTGTCCCATTTAACACAATTCGTGTGGCGACGCTCAATGGTTTCATTAAAATTAAACATAAGATAACTCCTTTTCTTCTATATAAAGTCTTACTTCCTATAGTATAGTAGATTTTGCTTAAAAGATGAAACAATAGTTTTAACAACTAGGGAAGAAATAATGCACAAACGTTGAAAAAATGCTATTATTTTAAATGAGTAGAAACGGAAAAAGAAATTTATCGTATGAAAAGAGGAAATTTGATGAAGTACAAAATTGGTATGGTACTTTCTGGCACAATTACCGGACTTCAACCATATGGCGCATTTGTTTCTTTAGACGAAGAAACACAAGGACTGATTCATGTTTCGGAAGTACAAGCTGGCTTTACCAAAAATATCCATGGACTCTTAACCGTTGGACAAAAAGTAACCGTTCAAGTTATTGATGTTGATGAATATTCTCAAAAGATTAGCTTATCTTTACGAACCCTTGAAGACAAAGTTCATTCAGTGAACCATCGACGCAAAAAATATTTTACGGATAAGAATAAAAAAATTGGCTTTGCAACCTTAGACAAAGAACTTCCAGAATGGATTGATGAAGCAATGGATAAGTTGCTTGAAAAATAATTCTGTATTTTTTCAGAAAGTGTGTTACAATTTCTTTTGTTAGTGAATCTAAAAATTAATTGAGGTGGATGTCGTGTCTAACAAAAAAGTCGCTGGAACAATCATACTGAACTTAAACGATGGTAGTAAAAAATTTTTGATGCATCCAATAGGTGAAGCGATTGAGTTTGCGATGGCAAAAGTTTCTGATGAGATGACGGGTTTAGCTAGTATGCTACAATGGTTCAAAGAAGAGGTTCAATTGGACGTTACTTCAATTAGCTTAGTAGAATTAACTAACGCGCATATCAATAAAGAAAATGTTCCGCTGTTTGTCTTCGAGATGGATGAACAAGCACTTAAAAATGAAATGGATAAAGACTATACATGGGTAGCACCTGCAGAATTAAAAACGATTTGGTCAAAATATCATATTGAAGGTGTCCCAATGTTTTAAACAAAAAAGAAAGAATCTGTCGATAATCGAACAGATTCTTTCTTTTTTTATGTTGGACGTAAAAAAGTTAATCGAACTATTTCAAATATATGATTCAAATTGTTCGATTTTTAGTAAGGAATTAAACTGTTTTGATAGACAATTAGGATTTAAAAAGTTTAAAAACGAAATAATTGAAAAGAATGAAAACAGATTGAAAACTTCTTTTAATTTTTTTGAAAAAAAGTGTTGACCAAACATCAAAATCTTGATATATTATTACATGTCGCAAGGCGAGTCACACAGCTGAGCGATTCAGAAATCAAT
>OAZY01000011.1_pt1 | contig 304276 bp, 264 predicted proteins | sample 1494931 | NCBI WGS metagenome assembly OAZY01 (sample SAMEA2579921, study PRJEB22360) | human gut metagenome | biome: human gut; feature: human-associated habitat; material: faeces | place: Denmark | collected 2008/2010 | reverse complement strand
TGTCCGGGGCGTGGCATTTGCAGGAGGCGTAGGAACCCTTAGGGCGTGGAAATTTGCGTTATTCCCCCAAATCAAACTGTCTGAGCGTATGCGAGTTTTTGATTTGGGGGAATGCTTTTAGCAAATTTTCACACCCTTAGAGTTCCTAGCCTCCGAAACAGCCACACCCCGGACACCCGATACTCCTGAGCGTCCCTTCCCCACAACAAAAATACAACTTGTCACAACAACCGTACAAGTTGTATTATAAATTCCAGAAAGGGGAATCACCAATCACATGGAACCAACCACCGGCAAAGCTAAATACTACACCCTGATGGAAGCCCTAAAAGAGCAGATTCTCTCCGGAACCATAAAACCCGGCCAGAAGCTTCCCTCCGAAAACGAACTGACCCGGGAATACGCCCTCTCACGCCACACTGTCCGAAAGGCCCTCGCTCTTCTTGAAAATGAAGGCTACATCACCGCCCAGCACGGCAAAGGAACTTTCTGCTCCGAGCGCGTAATCCAGCGTCATAATTCAAAAAACATCGCCGTCACCACCACCTACCTGTCCGACTACATCTTCCCCCGCCTTATCCAGGGAATGGATCGAGTGCTGAGCGAAAACGGCTACAGCATTATCTTAAAGAACACCTGCAACAGCCGCTCCAAAGAAGAAAAAGTCTTAAAAGAACTCCTCGACAAGCCCATCGACGGCCTCATCATCGAGCCGAGCAAAAGCCAGATCCTCTGCCGCCACATCAACTTGTACGAAATGCTGGACAAGTACCAGATCCCGTATGTCTTCATCCAGGGCTGCTACCCCCAGATGGCAGACAAGCCCTGCATTCTGATGGATGACTGCAAAGGCGGCTATCTGCTGACCCGGCACCTTTTAGAGACCGGCCGACGAAACATCATCGGCATCTTCAAGGCCGACGACAGCCAGGGCGCCCAGCGCCATAAAGGCTACGTGCAGGCGCTGCAGGAAAGCGGAATCCTGTATGATCCCGAAAACGTCATCTGGTTTCACACCGAAGACCGGAAAACCAAACCGTCCCTGATGCTTTCCATGCTGCTCGACAGCAAAAAGTCCGTCGATGCCGCCGTCTGCTACAACGACCAGATCGCGCTCGCCGTCATCTCCATGCTGGAAGAAAAGGGAATCTCCGTGCCGGAAGACATCGCCGTCACCGGATACGACAACTCGCTGATCGGCCAGAGCAGTCCGATCGGGATCACGACCATTGCCCATCCGCAGGAAAAACTCGGTGAGATGGCAGCAGAGCTCATTCTCGAAAAAATCAGAAAAGTCCCGGAAGAAGAAAGCAGCGTCAAACGCCTGATTTCCCCGGAACTCATCGTAAGAGAATCCACTGCAGGAAAAAATCTGTCAACAGAGACGAAAAAATAGAAAAGAACCCAAGGGAGGAAAAAACAATGGGAATGGATGCAAAAACAGCAATCCTCGAACAGAAAACAGCACTTGGTATTGAGTTCGGCTCAACCAGAATCAAAGCCGTCCTGATCGGCGCAGACAACGCCCCGATTGCATCTGGAGATCACGAGTGGGAAAACCGCTACGACAACGGCGTGTGGACCTACACCCTCGAGGACATCTGGACGGGCCTGCAGGATGCATATACCAAAATGGCAGCTGATGTCAAAGAAAAATACGACATCACCCTGACCCGCGTCGGAGCCATCGGCTTCAGTGCCATGATGCACGGCTATATGGCATTTGACAAAGCAGGAAACCTCCTCGTGCCGTTCCGCACCTGGAGAAACAATATCACAGAAGAAGCAAGCGAGATGCTGACCGATCTTTTCGGATTCCACATCCCGCAGAGATGGACTATCGCCCATCTGTATCAGGCAATCTTAAACGGTGAGCCGCATGTGGCAGATATCGACTACGTGACAACCCTTGCCGGATACATTCAGTGGAAAATGACCGGCGAGCGTGTCGTTGGTGTCGGCGAGGCATCTGGAATCTTTCCAATCGATTCTGAAACCAACACTTACTTTGCCGACATGATCGTCAAATTTGACGAGGCAGTCGCAGACAAAGCATATTCATGGAAAGCACTCGATGTTCTGCCGCACGTTCTGACCGCAGGTGACAATGCCGGTGTTCTGACAAAAGAAGGTGCCGCACTTCTCGACATGTCCGGAAATCTGGAAGCAGGCATTCCGCTCTGCCCGCCGGAGGGAGATGCCGGAACAGGTATGGCAGCAACAAACAGCGTCCGCGTCAGAACCGGAAACGTGTCTGCCGGAACTTCCGTTTTTGCTATGATCGTTCTGGAGAAGAACCTCTCCAAAGTATACCCGGAGATCGATATGGTAACAACCCCGTCCGGTCATCCGGTTGCCATGGTGCACTGCCAGAACTGTACTTCTGATCTGAATGCATGGGTCAATCTCTTCCGTGAATTTGCGCAGACCTTCGGCATGGAAATCAGCACGAATGATCTGTTCGGCAAGCTGTACAACAAAGCCCTGGAGGGCGACGCAGACTGCGGCGGACTCCTTGCCTACAACTACTTCTCCGGCGAGCACGTAACCGGCTTCAACGAGGGCCGTCCTGTCTTCGCACGTACTCCGGATGCGAAATTCAATCTGGCAAACTTTATGAGAGTCAACCTGTTTACTTCCCTTGGCGCCCTGAAAGTCGGCCTTGATATCCTGATGAAAGAGGAGCATGTGCAGGTCGACCAGATTCTCGGCCACGGCGGTCTTTTCAAGACAAAAGGTGTCGGCCAGAAGATCCTCGCAGGTGCCATCGACGCACCGGTTTCCGTCATGGAGACAGCAGGAGAGGGCGGAGCCTGGGGCATCGCACTGCTTGCTTCTTATATGATCAACAAAGAAGAGAATGAAACACTCGAGGATTACCTCGATGCAAAAGTCTTCGCAGGAAATGCCGGAACCAAGATGGATCCGGACCCGGCAGACGTCGCTGGATTTGAAGTATTCACCGAGCGCTACAAAAAAGGCCTGCCGATTGAGCGTGCAGCAGTAGAGAACTTAAAATGAACCATCGTTTGGGAAAGACAGAAAGGACAACACAATGTTAGAAGAACTGAAAAAAAGAGTATACGAAGCCAACATGCTTCTTCCAAAATACGGACTGGTTACCTTTACATGGGGAAATGTAAGCGAGATTGACCGGGAAAGCGGTCTGTTCGTCATCAAACCAAGCGGCGTGGATTACGACCTGCTGACACCGGACGATATGGTTGTCATGGATCTGAACGGAAACAAAGTAGAAGGACGCTACCGTCCGTCTTCTGACACCCCGACCCATCTGGAGCTGTACAAAGCATTTCCGGAGATCGGCGGCATTGTTCACACCCATTCTTCCTATGCGACAAGCTGGGCACAGGCGGGAAGAAGCATTCCGTGCTACGGAACAACCCATGCAGACTACATCTACGGTGAAGTACCATGCCTGCGCTGCCTGACAAAAGAAGAGATTGACGAGGCATACGAGGAAAACACCGGCCATCTGATCGTCAATGAGTTCAAACGGATGGGAAAAGATGTAAAAGCCGTTCCGGCCGTTCTTTGCAAGAACCACGGACCGTTCACCTGGGGCAAAGATGCGCATGAGGCTGTTCACAATGCTGTTGTCCTCGAAGAGGTTGCCAAAATGGCATACCGTGCCGAGACCATCAACCCGAGAATCCAGCCGGCACCGCAGGAGCTGCAGGATAAACACTATTACCGTAAGCATGGTGCAAATGCTTATTACGGACAGAACTAAAAAAGAGTAAGAAGATAAGAAAAGTGTCATCCACAAACTGCAGGGCACACAGCCCGCAGGTGGATGACACTTTTTTGATAAAAACATTTTTATGATAGAAATCTGCTTTTAAAATCAAGTGGTCGTCTGACGCCGGATCAGAAGCGGCGGAACGGTCTTGTGAACCGGCTCGGCAAGCGGCACCGGGTGGCGTTTTTTCCGCTCCTGCATCTGGGAGACCAGAAGGGAAACAGCCTCGTCTGCAATCTGGTCAATCTGCTGGCCGACAGTGCTGATCGGATAGATAGCCTGCTCGGAAATCGGCGCACCGTCGAAGCCGATGAGTTCGTAATCGTCCGGCAGGGTATGGTACTTGCGGATCAGAAGATTTAAAAGAATATTGGCATGATCATCGTTGGAGAGGAAGATGCCCTTTTTCTGACCGGCATATTTTTGTTCGATGTTGTCAAAGATTTCCTGCAGCGGTGCTGCGGCTTCCTGATAGGAGAGTCCAAAATCCCGAATGATAACCTTGTGCGGTACACCGGCCTTTACACAGGCATCCTGGAAACCGGCGAGACGGCGGTAGGCAGGAACATTTTCTTTGGTCGGTGAGTTCAGATGAATCAGGACATCACAGTGGTTATGAATCAGAAGCGAAGTCGCTTCGTACGCGCCGAGGTAGTTGTCTGTATTGACACTGCTGACGAACTGGTCTTCGCGCTCAATTGCAACGACCGGGATCTGCAGATCGGAGAGTTCGCGGGAGGAGAGTGTATGGGAGAGGACGATGAGGCCCTCGATTTTGTACGACATCAGCTCCTGAATGTAGCGGTGCTCCGTCTCGTCGTGGCCGTTTCCGGCGAAGACGAGGAATTTATAGCCATATTTCTCATAAGAAGCAAGAATCTGATTCAGCATCTCGGAATAGTAGTTCATGGAGAGACTCGGGATCAGGACGCCGACAAATTCGGTCTGTCCGTTCGCGAGAATTTTTGCCACTTTGTTTTCTTTATAGTTCAGTTTATTCAGTGCATCGGAAATGATCTGCTGATTTTCCGGTGTCAGGGAATCCGGGTTGTTGAAATACCGGGAAATGGTTGTTTTGGAAAAATGCGTGTACTGTGCAATATCATTAAAGGTTACATTTTTTTTTCGTGCCATAAGTTCAAGTGTCCTTCCCTTCAAAAGTGTTGCGTGAATCATGTAAGCTTTCAGAAAAAAACAAATAATATATGAAGATAGTATAACATTTCTCGCCCGCCGGAACAAGCGGGAATCGGTTAAGTAACCGGTTTTGTAAAAGTTCCACAAAAGCCAAAAACAAAATTATGGAAAATCACGAAAAGTAAAGAAAATATTGACGAAACCCACTGTCAATGCTATGATAAAGACAACGAAAGTAACCGGTTACTTGACCGGTTACACAAAACGAAGGACAGGACCAGCTGTCCAGAGATAACAGGAGGAATTGTGATGAGAAAGAAATTTAGTGCCAGGGCGGCAGCTCTTGGAATGTCCGGCGTGCTTCTTACTTCTGCACTGACCGGATGCACCTTCGGCTTCGCAAGCGATCCGGATGACCCGAACGCAGTAAAAGAAGAAGTGCCGATCGACATGACCACCGATACCTTCCAGTACGATACGTCGCTTTCCGGAACGAGTATCGTCATCATGAACACAAAAGCAGAAATCCAGACAGCACTGGAAAAGATTGCAAAAGTGTTCGAGGAGAAAGCAGGCGTACATATTGAGATCATGCCGGTAACGGACGGCGATTCTCCTTATACCAAAGTAGTCAGCCTCTACAACTCCGGAAACCCGCCGACACTTTCCATTCTGGATACGACCGATGTCATTGCACTGGCAGAAGAAAAAGCAGCCGACTTAAGCAATGAAGCATGGACCGGCGAGGCAGAAGAGTACCTGACCAAAATCAACGGAAAGGTTTACAGCTTCCCGCTCTGTATCGAGGGCCGCGGTATTATCTACAACAAGAGCGTGATTGAAGATACCTTAGGTACCGAGTTCGATCCATCCGATATCAAAACCCAGGACGATTTCGCAGCACTTCTCCAGAGCCTGCGGGACAACGGAATGAAGAATCCGATCTCCATGGCAAAAGAAGACTGGTCCCTTGGAGCACACCAGCTGCAGTACATCTACGAGACATACAACGGAACCTCCGACGGTGCAGCAGAAGTCATCAACGAGCTGAAGGACGGAACCTTATATCTGCCGGACTACACCCGCATGAACGAGTTCCTGAATACCTTTGACCTGTTAAAAGAGTACAACGTAGCAAAGGGCGATCCACTCGGCGCAGATTACGATGAGATGGCAATTGACCTGGCAGACGGAAAAACCGCTTTCTGGTTCAACGGAAACTGGGCATGGCCGAACCTTGAGGAGGCAGGAGCCGAGACGACCGATGAGTATGGTTTCCTTCCATACTTCCTGAACAATGATCCGGACGACTTCGTCAACAGCAAAATCCAGGCATCCCCGTCCAAACAGATCATGCTGGATGATATCGTGGCTACCGACGAGCAGAAAGCAGCAGCAAAAGAGTTTCTGAACTGGCTGGTTTACAGTGAGATCGGACAGCAGATGGTTGTAAAGACCTGCAGCCTGATCCCTCCGTTTAAAAACAACCCGAACGAGCCAAGCGATCCGTTAAGCCGCGACATTTACGAAAAAGTACAGAACGGCGGAGCATTCAACGCATCTGCGATCGTGCCGAACGATCACTGGTCTGTCCTTGGTGCGGCAATGCAGAAATATCTGGCCGGAAGAAGTGACCGCGAGGAACTGATAGATTCCATCCAGGCATACTGGGATGAGCAGTAAGCCGGAGGATATGAAGGAGGAACGAAAATGAAATCAAGCAACAAGGGAAAAGATTTCTGTGTATTTGCGCTGCCGGGCCTGTTCTGCTTCCTGGCAGTCGTCATGGTACCGTTTATCTACGGTATTTACCTGACCTTAACCGACTGGAACGGTGTTTCCAGCGTGAAAAACTTTGTAGGACTTTCCAACTTCGCAGCCGTTATGCGCGACGCGCAGTTCTGGAAATCCCTGCTGTTAACCTTTAAATATGTCATTGCGGTTGTTGTTCTCGTCAATGTGATCGCCTTTTTACTGGCTTACATCCTGACCCGCGGCATCAAAGGTCAGAACTTCTTCCGCGCCGGATTTTTCACCCCGAACCTGATCGGCGGTATCGTACTTGGATACATCTGGCAGTTCGTATTCTCCCGTGTTTTCGTCAGCATCGGCGAGACCACAGGATGGAGCCTGTTTGAAATTTCCTGGCTTTCTACCCCGAACAAAGCATTTGCAGCACTGGTGCTCGTTTCAGTATGGCAGCTGGCAGGCTACATGATCCTGATCTACGTTGCCGGCTTTATGGGACTTTCCGAGGACGTGCTCGAGGCGGCAAGCATCGACGGTGCATCCGGCTGGGTAAAAATGAAAAACATTATCCTTCCGCTGATGATGTCCTCCGTTACTATCTGCCTCTTCCTGACCCTGTCCCGTGCGTTCATGGTATACGATGTCAACCTGTCCTTAACCGGCGGTGCTCCGTACGGAACCACCGAGATGGCAGCCATGCACGTATATGAGAAAGCATTCACATCGAGACAGTTCGGTGTCGGCCAGGCAGAAGCCTTTATCCTGTTTATCATTGTAGCCTGCATCAGCGGTATTCAGGTATACACCACTAAGAAGAGGGAGGTTGAAGCATAATGAATCAGAAGAAAATTGGCGGAACAAAGAAAAAAGTAACTGACGCGCTGGCTATGCTCCTTATGATCATCGTTTTCTGTGCGTTCATGTTCCCGTTTGTCATGGTTATCATCAACTCCTTAAAACAGAAACGTGATATCATCAAGAGCCCGTTCTCCTGGCTGTTTACCATCAAAGGTCTTTCGTTTGACAACTTTGTAAAAGCATTCAATCAGATGAACTTCCTGAATGCCTTCAAGAACTCTCTGGTTGTAACCGTAACAGCAACCGTACTGGTTACGGTACTCGCAGCCATGCTGGCTTACTACATCGTGCGTAATGTCAACGTATTTTCCAATACCATCTTTGCACTGATGGTTGCATCCATGATCATTCCATTCCAGGCAATCATGATCCCGCTTGTCAGTGTATACGGCGGAACCTTAAACATTCTGAACCACAGACTGACCCTGATCTTCATGCACACCGGATTTTCCATGGCGATGTCCGTGTTCATGTTCCACGGATTCATCCGCGGAAGTATCCCGCTGGCGCTGGAGGAGGCCGCTTACATCGACGGCTGTACCCACACCCAGACCTTCTTCCGCATCGTGTTCCCGCTGTTAAAGCCGATCATTTCCACCATGGTAATCATGAATGCGATGGCATTCTGGAATGACTTCCTGCTGCCGTCCCTGGTGCTGACCGACAAAAAGCTGCTGACTCTGCCGCTTTCCACCTACAGCTTCTACGGAACTTACTCTGCAGATTACGGAACCATCATGGCAGGTCTTCTGCTCTGCGTCATCCCGATCCTGATTCTGTACGTGGCACTGCAGAAACAGATCATCAACGGTGTCGTAGCCGGAGCAGTCAAATAAGTAAATCATAGAAATCAAGAACAAGCCGGGCAAAGGAGGGCGGAATTAAAAATGCTTTCTTTTTCCGGCTTTTCTTATCAGAGACAACAAGAAAGAGACAGAAAGGAAATCAAACACATGAAAAACAGATTACACGTAAAAGCGCCGGGCAACTGGGTGAATGACCCGAACGGCATGATTTATTATAAGGGACAGTATCATCTTTTTTATCAGCATTTTCCGTACGCGCCGCGCTGGGGCACCATGCACTGGGGCCATGCGGTGAGTCCGGATCTGATTCACTGGGAGCATGTCGGCGTTGCCCTGTTCCCGAGTCTTTCCGAGGACCAGAACGGCTGCTTTTCCGGAAGCGCAGTAGAAGAGAACGGCGTGATGCATCTCTTTTACACGGGTGTTCACTATAATCAGGTAAATCCGAAGGATATTCATCAGTGCCTTGATCAGGATTTTACTTCGGCGCAGCTTCACCTTACTTCGAAGGACGGTATGCATTTTGATGTCTTCGGGGATAAGGAGGTTGTTATCCCGGCACTCACCGATCCGGAAATCGGCGACAATACGCACACGCGTGACCCGAAAGTCTGGAAGGGAAGCGACGCATGGTATATGGTGCTTGGAAGCACGACGAAGGATCACAAGGGCGAGGCATTATTCTATAAGAGTGAGGATCTTTCCCACTGGCGTCTGGCCGGACAGGCGACGACGAAACAGAAGCTCGGCTGGATGTGGGAGTGCCCGGATCTCTTTAACGTAAACGGACGCAGCGTCTTTGTATTCTCCCCGATGGAACTGATCGAGGACACCGACGGCTATGCGGATCGGGCGATCTGTATGCTGCCTGAGTTTGATGAAAAAACCTGCACAATGAAATTTCCGGAGAACTGGCAGCTTCTGGACTGCGGCGGTGACCTCTATGCACCGCAGACCATGACGGATGCGGACGGAAACCGGATTTCCATCGCATGGCTTCGGATGCCGGAACCGGTAGATGGTATATGGCAAGGCATGTTCTGCATGCCGCGTGTGGTGGATGTACAGAACGATCATATTTACTTCCGTGTTCTGCCTGCCATCCGTGACGGATTCTGCAAAAAGACGGATTCCCTCGTTTCGGCATGCGGAGAGTGTGCCATGATCCGCGCCGAATTAAAAGAGGGTGAGAGCCTGGAAATCGGCGGCTATAAGATCTGGCGGCAGAGCGGAAAAGTCTGTGCAGACCGCACGGATGTCTATCCATCCGGTGCAAAAGGATGGCTTCATGCCGAGACACCGCAGTTAAAAGAGGGGGATCTTCTTGAGATTTTCGTGGATCCGAATATGATCGAAATCTATGCAAACAACGGCGAGTACGTATTAAGCCAGGCGGTTTACGGGCTTGGAGAGACATTCTCCTATGAAATGGAGAAAAAACCGGAAATTTATCTGTGGAATGAATGAATCAGCCAAAAAAGTTCTTGACGCATACGGGATTTTGTTCTAATCTAGTACGTAACAGCTTTCTAACGTTAAAGTGACGGGCTGAAAAACGAGATTTCGAAAGATATCCGAAAAGAACGCAAGGAGAGATTATTATGAAGAAAGTAGTAAAATTCGGCGGCAGCTCCCTCGCGAGCGCAGAGCAGTTTAAGAAGGTCGGAGACATCATCCGCGCAGATGAGGGAAGAAGATACGTGGTACCTTCCGCTCCTGGAAAACGAAATTCTGCTGATACGAAAGTAACCGATATGCTGTATGACTGCTATCGCACTGCAGTTGCTGGAAGAGATTTCAAGAAGAAACTGCAGAACATCAAAGCGAGATATCAGGAGATCATCGACGGTCTGAACCTCAGCCTGGATCTTTCCCCGGAATTTGAAAAAATCGCAGAAAACTTTGCCGCAGCAGCCGGAGAGGACTACGCCGCATCCCGCGGAGAGTACCTGAACGGTATCGTGATGGCAAATTATCTGGGATATACGTATATTGATTCTGCAGAAGTGATCTGCTTCGACGAGAACGGAAACTTCCTTGCAGACAAGACTGACGAAGTGCTCTCCGAGCGTTTAAAAGATCTGGATAACGCAGTCGTTCCTGGATTCTACGGTGCAAAACCGGACGGAAGCGTAAAAACCTTCTCCCGCGGCGGATCCGATATCACTGGTTCCATCGTGGCAAAGGCCGTACACGCTGACATCTACGAGAACTGGACCGATGTTTCCGGTTTCCTGGTAACCGATCCGCGTATCGTCAAGGATCCGGAAGTCATTTCCACCATTACCTACCGTGAGCTGCGTGAGCTTTCCTACATGGGAGCTACCGTCCTTCATGAGGACTCCATCTTCCCACTCCGTCAGGAGGGAATCCCGATCCACGTGCTGAACACCAACGCACCGCAGGATCCGGGAACCATGATTGTGGAGAACACCTGCAGCAAACCGAAATTCACCATCACCGGTATCGCCGGAAAGAAAGGCTTTGCATCCATCACGGTTGAGAAGAGCATGATGAATACCGAGATCGGCTTTGGCAGAAAAGTGCTCGGTGTTTTTGAGGACAACAATCTTTCCTTCGAACATATGCCGTCCGGCATCGATACCATGACTGTATTCGTTCACCAGAACGAGTTCGCAGAAAAAGAGCAGCAGGTCATCGCAGGACTGCACCGTGCGGTACAGCCGGATTCCATTGACCTTGAGTCCGATCTGGCGCTGATCGCTGTTGTAGGCCGCGGCATGAGAAGAACGAGAGGCACTGCCGGAAGAATCTTCTCCGCACTGGCACACGCACACGTCAACGTTAAGATGATCGACCAGGGTTCCAGTGAGCTTAACATCATCATCGGCGTGGAGAACCGCGATTTTGAGACGGCAATCAAAGCAATCTATGATATCTTTGTAGTAGCACAGATCTAAAATGAATCTATAAAAAATCTCTGTCAGGAGTCTGAACTTCCGACAGAGATTTTTTTATGGTTTTTATGCCGCCGTACCGCGGAATTCTTTTCGAATGGTGAATGTAAAAATACAGATTACCACACAGCAGATGATCCAGATCGTCGGTTCGCAGAAGCAGACGGCGCGGTAACCGATCTGCGGAACACAAACGAAGAGATTATGTCAATTGCACTGAACTATCAATTTTCCTCACCGGGGTATTTTTCAAAGAGATTTAAAGGCTACACCGGCCTTACGCCGACCGAGTACCGCAGGTAAACAGAAACGAATTTTGCCCTTGTCGTTTTTGGGAACAGATGGTATAATCATTTCATAAATGCAAGACATTTGTGAAAAAATATCATAAAGGAACGAGGATGCAAGATGAAACGACGAGTATTACTGAAATTGAGCGGAGAAGCTCTTGCAGGAGAGAAACACACCGGTTTTGACGAGCCGACCGTCACAAAAGTGGCAAAACAGGTAAAAACTCTGGTAGACCAGGGGATTGAAGTCGGCATCGTAATCGGAGGAGGAAACTTCTGGAGAGGACGCAGTTCCGAAAATATCGACCGTACCAAAGCAGACCAGATCGGTATGCTGGCAACCGTTATGAACTGTATCTATGTATCAGAAATCTTCCGTTCCCAGGGAATGATGACCGCAGTTCTGACCCCATTCCCATGCGGAGAGTTCACAAAAGGATTTTCCAAAGACCGTGCAAACAAATATTTCCAGCACAACATGGTTGTATTCTTTGCCGGCGGTACAGGCCATCCATATTTCTCAACCGATACGGCAACCGTACTTCGTGCGATCGAGATCGAGGCAGACGAGATTCTGCTTGCAAAAGCAGTAGACGGTGTCTACGACAGCGATCCGAAAACAAACCCGGATGCAAAGAAATTTGACGAGATTTCCATTCAGGAAGTCATTGAAAAGGATCTGAAAGTGGTAGATATGACCGCATCCATCCTTTGTAAGGAAAACAAAATGCCGATGCTGGTATTTGGTTTAAATGAAGAGAACAGCATTGTAAATGCTGCAAACGGAAAAATCAACGGCACAAGAGTAACGGTATAATTAATAAAAATTCAGCAGTAAAACACTTGCTGTTTTACTGCGTAAGAAAATGATTCAGGTGTGAGCAGCTCTCCTTTTGCGAAGCAAAACTTTAAATGAGAGCTGCGAATGTCACAGTTCGCAGAACTGTGACCGTATAAGAGATAGCAGGAGGACAAATTTAATATGGCAAATCAGATCGACGAGAGAGTAAAACCGTTTGAGGTAAAAATGGGCAAATCCATTGCAAGCCTCGATTCCGAATTCGGAACCATCCGTGCAGGCCGTGCAAACCCGCACGTACTGGACCGCATTACTGTAGATTACTATGGAACACCGACTCCGCTGCAGCAGGTGGCAAACATCTCTGTTCCGGAAGCACGTATGATCCAGATCCAGCCGTGGGAAGCATCCCTGGTAAAAGAGATCGAGAAAGCGATCATGATGTCTGACCTTGGCATCAACCCGTCCGATGACGGAAGAGTCATCCGTCTGGTATTCCCGGAGCTTACCGAGGACCGTCGTAAAGAGCTGGTAAAAGAGGTAAAGAAAAAAGCAGAGGGCGCAAAAGTAGCCATCCGCAACATCCGCCGCGATGCCAATGATGCGTTCAAGAAACTTGCCAAAGAGGACGTTTCCGAGGACGAAATCAAAGAGCTCGAGGAGCAGACCCAGAAATTAACAGACAAATATATCAAAGAAGTAGATCAGATGGTGGACGTAAAATCCAAAGAAATTATGACCGTGTAATACAAAGAAAACGAGGGGCTGCCTGTCATTTGCAGGCAGCCTGTTATCGTTTACGGAGGAAAAAAGTATGGATAATGAATTAAAAGTGCCGAATCACATCGCCATCATCCTGGACGGAAACGGCAGATGGGCGAAAAAACGGAATATGCCGCGCGGCTACGGCCATATCGTCGGATGCGACAATCTGGAAAAAATGTGTGACGTGATCAAAGACATGGGTGTCAAATATCTGACCGTCTATGCGTTCTCAACCGAGAACTGGAAACGCTCCCGCGCCGAGGTGGAGGGCCTCTTAAAGCTGTTCCGCCAGTATCTGAAACGATGCATCAAAAAAGCACATAAAAATCAGATGCGCGTCAAAATCATCGGAGATCCGAGCGCATTCCCGCAGGATATTCAGGACAGCATTCATGAACTGGAGGAGTGCTCCAAAGATTACGATCACATGTACTTCCAGATCGCAATGAACTACGGTTCCCGCGATGAGATCCTGCGCGGCATGACCCGCATGATCGAGGATGTGAAAAACGGAACTCTCGCAGAGAATGCGTTTGATGAGAACGGAAAACTGACGGAGCAGTGTTTTGAGAGCTACCTCGACACCGCCGGAATCCCGGATCCAGATCTTCTGATCCGTACAAGCGGCGAGCAGCGCCTTTCCAACTACCTGATGTGGCAGCTGGCCTACACGGAATTTTACTTTACCGAGGTTCCGTGGCCGGATTTCCACGAAGAGGAATTGAGAAAAGCCATCGAACAATATAATAACAGAGACCGGCGTTACGGCGGCGTGAAGGAGGAATAAAAAAGATGTTTAAGACAAGACTGTTAAGCGGTATCGTGCTCGTCCTTGTGGCGCTGCTTACGATCTGCAGCGGCGGAACCGTGCTCTATATGACGGTTCTGTGCCTGTCGCTGATCGGCGCAGGAGAGCTGTTCCGCGTGATGAAGGTAAGAGAAGATAAATGGAATCTGTTGGAAATTACGGGCTATGCGGGCGTTGTGATTTTCTATCTGTCCCTGCTGCTTCATGACCCGATGTACCAGATGCTCGCGCTGATCCTGGATCTCGTGCTTCTGATGGCAGTATACGTATTTACTTATCCGAAATACAACGCCAATCAGGTGATGCCGGCGTTCTTTGCGATTGTCTATGTCGGCGTAATGCTTTCCTATGTATATCAGACCCGTATGCTGGACGGCGGAAAATTCCATGTATGGCTGATTTTCCTGTGCTCCTGGGGCTGCGATACGTGTGCATACTGTGTCGGCGTACTCTTTGGAAAACATAAAATGGCACCGGTTTTAAGCCCGAAAAAATCCGTAGAAGGAGCTGTCGGCGGTGTCGTCGGAGCGATTCTGCTCGGCATCATCTATGCGGCTGCGACAAAGGGCGGCATGGTGGAATACGCCATCATCTGCGGTGTCGGCGCGCTGATCTCCATGGTCGGAGACCTTGCGGCATCCGCAATCAAACGAAATCAGGGCATCAAGGATTACGGAAAGCTGATTCCGGGCCACGGCGGTATTCTCGACCGCTTCGACAGCGTAATCTTTACCGCACCGATCATCTATTTCCTGTCGGTGCTTCTGATTCATTAAAAAAGCTTCCCCTACAGCATAAACGGGAAGCAGATGGGAGAAACTGGAATATGAAGAAAATAGCAATTCTTGGTTCAACCGGTTCGATCGGAACCCAGACCCTCGATGTCGTGCGTGCCAACGGCGATCTTGAGGTGGTCGGCATCAGCGCCGGAAGTAATATTACACTGCTCGAGCAGCAGATCCGGGAATTTCATCCGAAGTTTGCGGCAGTCGGCGATGAGGCGAAAGCGGCAGAACTCCGTGACAGAGTGAAGGATCTTCCTGTAAAAATCGGCAGCGGCATGGACGGCATGATCGAGCTTGCCACGATGCCGGAGAGCGAAATCCTTGTGACAGCGATCGTCGGCATGATCGGCATCCGCCCGACGGTTGCGGCGATGAAGGCAGGAAAAGACATTGCACTGGCAAACAAAGAGACACTGGTAACGGCGGGACACATTATTATGCCGCTGGCAGAGGAATGCGGTGTGCAGATCCTTCCGGTGGACAGCGAGCACTCGGCGATTTTCCAGTGCCTGCACGGGGAAAACAGAAAAGAAATTGAAAAACTTCTGATTACTGCATCCGGCGGTCCGTTCCGCGGAAAAACAAGAGCGGAGCTCGAAAACGTAACGGTAGAGCAGGCGCTCCGTCATCCGAACTGGTCGATGGGGCACAAGATCACGATTGATTCCGCGACACTCGTTAACAAAGGACTGGAAGTCATGGAAGCAAAATGGCTGTTCGGTGTTGATCTCGACCACATCCAGGTTGTGGTACAGCCAAAGAGCATTATCCATTCCATGGTAGAATTTAAAGACGGCGCTGTCATGGCACAGCTTGGCACACCGGATATGAAACTGCCGATCCAGTACGCACTGTATTACCCGGAGCGCCGCTTCCTTGCAGGCGACCGCCTCGACTTTGCGGCGCTGACACAGATCACGTTTGAAAAACCGGATATGGATACCTTCCTCGGCCTTCCGATGGCAATGCAGGCGTCCCGGACGGGCGGCTCCATGCCGACGGTCTTCAATGCGGCAAATGAACGCGCCGTTGCACTGTTCCTCGCGAAGAAGATCCGTTTCCTCGAGATTTACGACGTGATCGCCGGTGCAATGGAAGCACACAAAACGATTGCCGATCCGACGCTGGAGCAGATTCTCGCGGCGGAGCAGGAGACGTATGAATGGATTGCGAACAGATATAAGATGGGAGAATAAGACAGCATGATTGTAAAAATCCTGATAGCCGTACTCATTTTCGGAATCACCGTCATTATCCATGAGCTGGGGCACTTTCTTCTGGCGAAAGCGAATGGTATTACCGTGACGGAATTTTCGATCGGCTTTGGCCCGACGGTGGTAAAGACAGAAAAAGGAGGAACGGTCTATTCCTTAAAACTTCTGCCTTTCGGCGGTGCGTGCCAGATGCTCGGCGAGGACGGTGAAGAGGAGGGGGAAGGAACCTTTAACAGCAAATCCGTGTGGGCAAGAATTTCCGTCGTTGCGGCGGGACCGGTGTTCAACATGATTCTGGCATTTTTCTGCGCAATCTTTGTGATCAGCTACGCGGGAAGTTCCCCGGCGCGCGTCACAGAAGTGGCAGACGGTTCGCCGGAGGCAGAGGCAGGCCTGGAAGCGGGAGATATCATCACTTCCTATGAGGGAAGACATATTTCCATCGGAAAAGAGCTGAACTCTGTGATGACGGTACAGGGCGTGCCGACGGATGAGATTACGCTGGAGGTTAAAAAGGCCGACGGGGAAAAGAAAACGATCACATATGAACCGACGGTGACAACGCGGTATATGATGGGCTTCAACTACGATGACTGTGACCGTGGCATGGAATTCACGTATGTGCAGCAGAATATGCCGCTTGCCGCTGCAGGTGTTGTCGCGGGCGACCTGCTCGTATCGATCAACGGAGCGCCGATCACCTGTGTGGCAGATTTTACTGCTTACCAGACAGAGCATCCTTTCGATGGAAGCGCTGTGACGCTGGAGTATGAGCACAGCGGAAAGACGAAAGAGATTACGGTGACACCGGTTGAAAACACGTATGCGAATGTACAGTTTTCGTATCAGCTCCGGGAGAAACAGTCCCCGATCGGCGTGCTGAAATACAGCGTGCTGGAGATCAAATACTGGGTGCGCACCGTCATTGACAGCGTCAGTATGCTGATCACCGGACAGTATTCCGTGAATGATCTTTCCGGCCCGGTCGGCGTGGTGGATGCGATCGGAACCGCCTATGATGATGTAAAATCGCAGGGCGTTCTGGTTACGGTGATGACGATGCTGAACATGGTGATTCTGCTGTCATCGAACCTTGGCGTCATGAACCTGCTGCCGCTCCCGGCACTCGACGGCGGACGGCTTGTCTTTCTGATCATAGAAGCCATCCGCAGAAAACCAATCCGGCGAGACCTGGAGGGTATGGTTCACTTCGCGGGCCTGGTGCTTCTGATGGCGTTGATGGTCTACGTCATGATCCACGACGTCCAGCGGATCCTGTAAATCGAAAAGTGAAAAGCAACAAAGCCTCATATTCTGCATACCATAAAAGGAGTGCAGGATATGGGGCTTTTTTATGAAAAATTTGCGTATGCAGCAGGAAATGACTGACCGCGGGCGGCTGGAAATCCGGGTAAATGCAAGAATCCAGGCGCGGCCTGTTTCCGGGGCGCGGGTGACGGTTTCGTATACGGGAGATCCGCAGAATGTGATCGAGGAGCTGATTACCGACGGGGACGGCAGAACGGAGACGCTGGATCTGGCGACGCCGCCGCTCGAGTACAGTCTGGAACCGAATGTGAATCAGCCGTATTCCGAATATACGGTGAAAGTGGAGGCGGAAGGGTATGAACCGGTTGAAGTGACGGGCTCCGAGCTTCTTTCAGGAGAACAGTCCGTCCAGCAGGTGGACCTCGAACCGGCAGAGGGCGCAGCGTTTGCGGATGTGACGATCCCGGACCATACGTTGTTCGGCGAATATCCGGCGAAAATTCCGGAAAGTGAGATCAAGCCGACGGGGGAGAGCGGTGAGATTGTGCTGTCCCGCGTCGTGATCCCGGAGTATGTCGTTGTCCACGACGGAGCGCCGACCGACAGCACGGCGCGCGACTATTATGTGCGGTACCGCGACTACATCAAAAACGTGGCGTGCTCGGAAATCTATGCAACATGGCCGGATGCGGCGATCCGGGCGAATATCCTCGCAATCATGTCATTTACGCTGAACCGTGTCTATACAGAATGGTACCGCAACAAGGGATACGATTTTACGATCACTTCGTCGACAGCCTACGATCACAAATGGATTTACGGCAGGAATATTTTCGACAGCATTTCCCTTGTGGTCGATGAGATTTTTGCCGATTACCTGTCGCGCCCGAATGTGAAACAACCGATTCTGACGCAGTACTGTGACGGAAACCGTGTGAGCTGCCCGAACTGGATGAGCCAGTGGGGGTCCAAAAACCTGGCGGACCAAGGGTATTCAACGATTCAGATTCTCCGCAATTATTATGGAGACAATATGTATATCAACACGGCGGAGGAGATTTCCGGCATCCCGTCCTCCTGGCCGGGGTATGACCTCACCATCGGCTCGTCCGGGAACAAGGTACTGCAGATGCAGGAGCAGCTGAACGTGATTGCGGAGGTGTATTCATCGATTCCGACGGTCTATGAAAATGGCTATTTCGATGAAGAGACGCAGGACGCCGTCGAAGCGTTCCAACGGCTGTTCGGCCTGCCGGTTTCCGGCATTGTGGATTATCCGACGTGGTACAAAATCCAGTCGATTTATGTGGCCGTGACGAGGATTGCGGAGCTGCAGTAGGTATACAAAAGTCTTTATAAAGGGCGTGTTTTCTGCGAAAAAACGCGGAAAATGCGCCCTTTCTGCGGCTTTTGAAACGGATCAGAAAAATTTTAAAACTGTCAAGAAAAAATACTTGACACCCAGCATCATTTCGTGTATGATAACCAAGGTGATCGCAATGGAAAAAATATTGGAACAGACATTACTGTATGATTTTTACGGCGAACTTCTGACTGAACATCAGCGTCAGGTATACGAAGACGTGGTGCTCAACGATTTTTCCCTGAGCGAGGTTGCGGCAGCGCGGGGCATTTCCCGCCAGGGAGTCCACGATCTGGTCAGACGCTGCAACAAGACACTGGAAGAGTATGAAGAAAAGCTTCATCTGGTACAACGCTTTGTACAGATCAGGGAAAATGTGAACGAGATCCGAAAGCTGACAGACCCATCCGGTGATACCCCGAAAGAAGATGTGATGCAGCGGATTGCGGCAATTGCATCGGATATATTAGAGGAGCTTTGAGCATGGCATTTGAAAGTTTAACCGAGAAACTCCAGAATGTTTTCAAAAATCTCAGAAGCAAGGGCCGTCTTACCGAGGCGGATGTAAAGACTGCGCTGAAGGAAGTTAAAATGGCACTTCTCGAGGCGGATGTCAGCTTCAAAGTAGTAAAACAGTTTATCAAATCCGTACAGGAGCAGGCAGTCGGACAGGACGTCATGAACGGACTGAACCCGGGACAGATGGTCATTAAAATCGTAAATGACGAGCTGGTTAAGCTGATGGGCTCCGAGACAACGGAGATTGCACTGCGCCCGGCAAGCGAAGTTACCATCATCATGATGGCAGGTCTTCAGGGAGCCGGTAAAACAACCACAACCGCAAAAATTGCAGGAAAGTTAAAAGCAAAGGGAAGAAAACCTCTCCTTGCCGCCTGTGACGTCTATCGCCCGGCAGCGATCAAACAGCTGCAGGTCAATGGAGAAAAGCAGGGCGTGGAAGTGTTCGCCATGGGAGATAAAAACCGTCCGGTGGATATCGCAAAGGCAGCGCTGGTGCATGCAAAGACTAACGGCTTCAATGTATTGATTCTGGATACGGCAGGCCGTCTGCACATCGACGAAGAGATGATGCAGGAGTTACAGGATATCAAAGCGGCTGTTCCTGTGGATCAGACCCTTTTGGTAGTAGATGCTATGACCGGACAGGACGCAGTCAATGTGTCCGAGATGTTCAACAATAAAGTCGGCATCGACGGCGTAGTACTTACAAAATTAGATGGTGACACCAGAGGCGGTGCGGCACTTTCGATCCGCGCAGTTTCCGGCAAACCGATTCTCTATGTCGGCATGGGCGAAAAGCTTTCGGATCTGGAGCAGTTCTATCCGGACCGTATGGCGTCCCGTATCCTCGGCATGGGCGATGTGATGAGCCTGATTGAAAAAGCACAGGCAAACATCGACGAAGAGAAAGCAAAAGCCATGGAACAGAAGATGAAGAAGGCACAGTTCGACTTCAACGATTATTTGGATTCCATGGAGCAGATGCGCAATATGGGCGGCATCTCCAGCATCCTGAATATGCTTCCGGGTGTCGGCGCGAAAATGAAGGGCCAGGATCTTGAGAGCATGGTGGATGAAAAAGATATGGCGAGAAAGGAAGCTATCGTACTTTCTATGACGCCAAAGGAAAGAGAAACCCCGGATCTCATCAATCCGTCGAGAAAGCAGAGAATTGCAAAAGGCGCCGGTGTTGACATCGCGGAGGTAAACCGTTTCATCAAACAGTTTGAACAGTCAAGAAAAATGATGAAACAGATGACCGGAATGGTCGGTAAGGGTGGTAAAAGAGGAGGATTCAAACTTCCCTTTTAGCATAAAAGAAAAAATATAAATAAATACATGAATTTACAATGGAGGTAAAGAAAAATGGCAGTAAAAATGAGATTAAGAAGAATGGGACAGAAGAAAGCTCCTTTTTATAGAATCGTTGTAGCAGATTCCAGATCCCCAAGAGACGGACGTTTCATCGAGGAGATCGGAACTTATGATCCGAACCGCGAGCCGAGCGCAATCAGCTTCAACGAGGAGGCTGCTAAAAAATGGCTGGCTAACGGCGCACAGCCGACCGAAATCGTTGCCAAACTCTTAAAACAGGCTGGTATCGAGAAATAATTCATACGGGGGTATCTTGTAATGAAAGAACTTATCGAAGTAATTGCAAAATCTCTGGTTGATCATCCATCTGAGGTAGTTGTGACAGAAACCGTCAGCGGTGATGACCTTCTGCTGGAACTCAAAGTAGATCCGTCAGATATGGGAAAAGTCATCGGACGTCAGGGACGCATTGCGAAAGCAATCCGTACGGTTGTAAAAGCAGCTTCCTCAAAGAGCGACAGAAAAGTTGTCGTAGAAATTTTACAGTAAGTAAAAGATAGGAAAAGGAACCGACAGTTGTTGCCGGTTCCTTTCTTTACGCGGGCAACGAGCCAAAGTCCGTGCTTGCACGGGACCTTGGCGACTGCCGCGATAACTTGAGAAACTCGCAAAGCGTGTTTCTCAAGTCGCAATACACAGTAGAACTGGTTGGAAAGGGTTTTTGAATGGAAGAATATTTGCAGATTGGCGTAATTACCACAACCCACGGCGTACGCGGTGAGGTAAAGGTATACCCGACGACAGATCCGGAGCGTTTTCTTTCTCTGGACCGCGTTTTTCTCGATACAGGAAAAGAAAAAAAAGAACTCCATGTAACTGGCGTGCGTTTTTTCAAACAGCTTGCCATTGTAAAATTCAAAGGAATTGACAACATCAACGATATCGAACGGTATAAAGGCTGCAGCCTCTATGTGACGAGAGAGGATGCCATTCCGCTGGAAGAGGACGAATACTATATCGCAGACCTGCAGGGAATGCAGATGTACACCGAGGACGGCGAACTGTTCGGCACGCTCCGCGATGTGATGGAGACCGGTGCGAACGACGTCTATATTGTAGATTCGAAAGAGCACGGAGAGGTTCTGATTCCGGCGATCCATGACTGCATTCTGGATGTGGACCTGGACGAGCAGAAGATGACGATTCACCTTCTTCCGGGCCTGATTGACTGATAAAGAGAGTAAAGAACGATGAAATATCATATTCTGACGCTGTTTCCGGAGATGATCGAGCAGGGGCTGCACACCAGCATCCTCGGAAGAGCCATCAACAACGGCTATATTTCCCTCGAGACGACGAATATCCGGGATTTTTCAGCAAATAAATTCAACCGCGTGGACGATTACCCGTACGGCGGCGGTGCGGGCATGGTCATGGAGGCGGAGCCGGTGTTCCGCGCCTACCAGTCGGTAGCCGAAAAGATCGGGAAAAAGCCGCGCACGGTCTATCTGACACCGCAGGGAAAAGTACTGAACCAGACGATGGTGGAAGAGCTGGCGCTTGAGGACGATCTTGTGCTGCTCTGCGGCCACTATGAGGGCATCGATGACCGCGTACTGCAGGAAGTGGTAACGGACTATATCTCGATCGGGGATTATGTTTTAACAGGCGGAGAACTCGGTGCAATGGTGCTGGTGGATGCGGTATCGCGGTTTGTGCCGGGTGTCTTAAGCAACGAGGAATCTTCGCAGTTTGAGTCACTGCAGGACAATCTGCTTGAGTATCCGCATTACACAAGACCGGAGACATGGCACGAGAAAAAAGTTCCGGAGGTGCTTCTTTCCGGTGACCACAAAAAGATCGAAGCATGGCGTCATGAGGCATCCCTGGTGCGGACAGCCGAGCGGCGGCCGGACCTTCTGGAAAATGCATTCCAGATTTCCTGCGCATGCAATGAAAAAGAGGAATCGTCTGCCTGGGCGCACGATCTTTTGGCAGGCATGACACGCTATGGTGTCAGCCTCGATCTCGGACGAAAAAAGATCCGGAAACAGAAAAATCAGTTTGATGACCATGATCTGCTGATTCTGCAGCTTCCGGGAACGCTTGAGGAGGGTATGAAAGCAAAGAGCGAGTATATCCACAGCTTTGCCGGAAAAGAAACACCGCTGGTGTTTTTATGCCCGGCCGGATTCTCGGAAGAGGAAGAAAAACTCGAAGAGCAGCTTGAAAAAAACGGTTTCCGTCTGGTCGCACGGCTTACCGGCATACCGTCCGCGGATGGCCTGCAGCGGTTTTCCTTCGCACTTCGCAGTCTGCTGTACAGCGGCGAATGGAAAGTGAAAAAAATACTTGCATCTGCGGATGCATTATAGTATAATGTAACTTGTTGTGAGTAAAGAGATGGTCCGCTGTTGCAAAAAGGCATTAAGAACATCCAGGGTAAAAAAAGGAGATAAAGAAATGAACGACATTATTAAGAAAATCGAAGATGCACAGTTAAAAGCAGAAGCACCGGAGTTCCGCGTTGGTGATACCGTTAAAGTTTACGGTAAAATCAAAGAGGGTAACCGCGAGCGTATCCAGGTATTCGAAGGCGTTGTCCTGAAAAGACAGGGCGGCGGAAGCAAAGAGACCTTCACTGTTCGTAAGAGCTCTAACGGCGTAGGCGTTGAGAAAACATGGCCGGTACACTCTCCGAACGTTGAGAAAGTAGAAGTTATCAGACGTGGTAAAGTAAGACGTGCGAAACTGAACTACTTAAGAGACCGTGTTGGTAAAGCAGCGAAAGTGAAAGAGCTGGTAAAATAATAAGTCGTTAAAAGGATGGCCGGAGGAACATGAGTAATTGTGTTTCTCCGGTTTTGTCTTACGGAGAATTACACTATGGGTATGAATACCAGATATGTAAAAGAATATTTCTACAAGAAAAAGATCCGTTCCATGTTTGTATGGAATCTGGAAATCATCGCAGCGATTCTTCTTGCGGCGGCATTTTCCTGGTTTTTCTGCAGAAGTGTCGTGGTGCAGGAGGGCTCGATGGAGCCGACTCTCGTGCCGGGGGAGCGTGTGCTGATGGACTCCGCCTGGTACCGCTTAAGTTCTCCGAAACGCGGGGATATCATCGCGTTCCGGACGAGTGAGGACAAGAAGGCGAGCATCCACATCAAGCGTGTGATTGCGCTGCCGGGCGAGACGGTACAGATCAAAGACGGACAGATCCTCATCAACGGGGAAGTCTATAATGAAAAAGATGAATTTCCGGCCATCACAAACGCGGGACTTGCCTCCGAGCCGATCACGGTCGGGAAGGGACAGTACTTTGTGCTCGGCGACAACCGGAACAACAGCGAGGACAGCCGCCACAACGGCATGGGACTCGTGGATTCGGACCGCATTGTCGGAAAGCTCTGGTTTACGATTTCGCCGTGGAAGAAAATCGGTTTCGTGTAAACGCAGCATAGAAGGAGAAGAAACATGAATTATCAGTGGTACCCGGGTCATATGACGAAGGCCCGCAGACAGATGCAGGAAGACTTAAAGCTCATCGACCTGATGATTGAGCTGGTCGATGCGAGAGTTCCTGCAGCGAGCCGCAACCCGGATATAGATGAACTTGGAAAGAACAAAGCACGGCTGATCCTGCTGAACAAATCGGACCTTGCCGATGAGCGCGGAAACGATGCCTGGATGGAATATTTCAAGGGAAAGGGATATTCTGTTGTGAAGGTCAATTCCCGTTCCGGAGCCGGCATGAAAGCGATCAACAGCGCCGTACAGGAGGCCTGCAAAGAGAAAATCGAGCGCGACCGCAAACGCGGCATCCTGAACCGTCCGGTCCGCGCGATGGTTGTCGGTATTCCGAACGTCGGAAAATCGACATTTATCAATGCGTATGCGGGCAGAGCCTGTGCGAAAACCGGAAACAAACCGGGCGTCACGAAGGGAAAACAATGGATCCGTCTGAGCAAACAGCTGGAGCTTCTGGACACACCTGGTATCCTGTGGCCGAAGTTTGAGGACCAGCAGGTGGGACTGCATCTTGCGATGATCGGTTCCATCAACGATGAGATCCTGAACGTGGAGGAGCTGGCGCTGTCCGTCATCGATTATCTGACGGCAGAGTATCCGGGAACGCTGGAGAAACGCTTTGGCTTTGAAGGTATGACGGATCGTGTGGAAATCCTGGGTGAGATTGCGCGTGTGCGCGGCTGCCTGAAAAAGGGAAATGAGCTCGATTACGAAAAAGCAGCACGGCTTCTGATGGATGATTTCCGGAGCGGAAAGCTCGGCAGAATCACGCTGGAAAAACCGGAATAAATGGATTTATCAAAATAAAAAATGCGGAGAACAACGATGACAGAGAAAAAACAATCGATATCCGCCATACGGGAAATTTTTGCGGCAGCTTCGGAGACGGAGCTGCCCGCCCTTTATCTGGAATATGAAGAGGATTCCCGTGCCGGCGTACAAAATCTGATTCAAAAATACCAGAAACAGGAAGAGGCCTTAAAAAAAGAGCGTGAGCGCACGGAACAGATGAAGATCTACGAGCACAAATATGAGGATCTTGGCTGGATCTGCGGCATCGACGAGGTCGGAAGAGGCCCTCTGGCGGGCCCTGTGGTCGCAGGTGCGGTCATTCTGCCGCGCGACAGTAAAATCCTGTATCTGAACGATTCCAAGCAGCTGACGGCCAAAAAACGCGACGAGCTGTACGATGTGATCATGCGCGAGGCAGTGGCCGTCGGCATCGGCTATGCCTCCCCGGCGCGGATCGACGAGATCAATATTTTACAGGCAACGTACGAGGCGATGCGGGAGGCGATCAGCAAGCTTTCCGTGAAGCCGGATGTGCTCTTAAACGATGCGGTGAAAATCCCGCAGGTGGACATCCGCCAGGTGCCGATCATCAAGGGAGATGCCAAGAGTGTTTCGATTGCGGCGGCAAGTATTGTTGCGAAGGTGACAAGGGACCGCCTGATGGAAGAGTACGACAAGGTGCTTCCGGGCTACGGTTTTGCATCGAACAAGGGCTATGGTTCGGCAGAGCATATCGCTGCTTTAAAAGAAATCGGCCCGTCACCGATCCACCGGCAGTCGTTTATCGGCCATTTCGTGTAAAAGCACCGCATCAAAAAAGGAGAGGGTATCGCATTTGAACCAGCGGGAAGTAGGAGCGAGGCAGGAGAGCCGTGCGGCAGAATATCTGGAAAGCCTGGGATATCACATCCTGGTGCGGAATTTCCGGTGCCGCTTCGGTGAGATCGACCTGATCGCAAAACAGGACGACACATACATTTTTATCGAAGTAAAATACCGCACCGGCCGGACAGCCGGAGACCCGACAAGCGCCGTGGATGGAAAGAAACAGAAGAAAATTTCAAAAACAGCAGATTACTACCGCATGCTCCACCAGATCCCGATGGATGTGCCCTGCCGCTTCGATGTCGTGGCAGAGACACCGGAGGAGATCCGCGTCTATGCGAACGCGTTTTATTATCAGGGGAGCGGCTGGTAGGAAGGGAGTTTTTATGATACCAATTCAATGGAAACAAAACGATAAAAAAACGATGCATGTCAACGAGGCGGAAAACGGCGTGGTCTATCTGACCTGGCCGGCGATTGAGAAAATTGAGGGCATCCGCCATGCATTTTCCACACGGATCGGCGGGGTGAGTAAGGAACATCTTTCCAGCATGAATCTCAGCTTTTCGCGCGGCGACGATCCGGCGAATGTGCGGGAGAATTACAGAAGATTCTGTGAGGCGGCGGGGTTTGAAGTGGAAAACATTGTTACCTCCGATCAGACACACACGACGAAGGTCCGTTATGTGACGAAAGCAGACTGCGGCAGCGGCGTGACAAGAGACCGCGATTTTCATGATATTGACGGTATGATCACTGACGAGCCGGGCGTCGTACTTGCGACATTCTATGCGGACTGCGTGCCGCTCTACTTTGTCGACCCGGTGCACCGTGCAATTGGACTTTCACATTCCGGCTGGCGTGGAACGGTCCACAAGATGGGACAGGCAACGCTCGATGCGATGCACGAACGGTTTGGAACAGAAGCAAAAGATGTGATCGCGGCCGTCGGCCCGTCGATCTGCCAGGACTGCTACGAGGTGAGCGGTGACGTGATCGAAGAGTTCCGGGCAGCATTCCCGGAAACACTGCATGAGAAACTGTTCTACGGAAAACCAGATGGAAAATACCAGTTAAATCTCTGGGAGGCGAATCATCAGATCCTTCTTGCGGCAGGAGTGCCGGAGAAGCAGATTCATCTGCCGAACCTCTGCACCTGCTGCAACCCGGATTTCCTGTATTCCCACCGTGCATCGAAGGGAAAAAGAGGAAACCTCGCGGCATTCCTTTCCCTGGTCTGAAAACAGGATCGAAAACAGAATAGAAAGCATCAAAAAACGGACCTGGAAAAAACAGATCCGTTTTTTTTTGCTGTATGCATCCGGCGGACACAAAATCGACTATCTGTGTTTTACCAGCAGCTTATTGATTTTCTCTGTCGTAGACTGTACTTTTGCAACGGATACGTCGTGGTTAAGCGTATCGATGATGCTTGCCATATATTTGCTCATCTCAGCCGGCTCATACCAAGGACGGGAAACGAGTTCCGGTGTACGGTAGGTCAGGTCGGTGGTGATGACTTTGCTGATATAGCCTTTCTCATAGTAAGCATCGAATTTCTCCAGACCATCTGTGAAGAGGCCGAAGGTGGTGCAGACAAAGACGTGGTCAGCGCCGCGCTCTTTGACCTGTTTTGCAACGTCGAGCATACTCTCACCGGAGGAGATCATATCGTCGATGATGACAACATCTTTTCCTGCTACGGAATCGCCGAGGAACTCATGTGCCACGATCGGGTTCTTTCCGTTTACGATGGTGGAGTAATCTCTTCTCTTATAGAACATACCCATATCGACGCCGAGCACGTTGGAGAAGTATACGGCACGCGCCATCGCTCCCTCGTCCGGGCTGATGATCATCAGATGATCGTTGTCGATCGTCAGATCCGGAACGGAACGAAGAAGGGCTTTTAAAAACTGGTAGGTTGGCATGAAGTTGTCAAAGCCGCCGAGCGGAATTGCGTTCATGACACGAGGATCGTGTGCGTCGAAGGTGATAAAGTTGGAAACACCCATGTTCATCAGCTCCTGCAGAGCAAGTGCGCAGTCGAGAGACTCACGTTTGGTGCGCTTATGCTGTCTTCCTTCATAAATGAAAGGCATGATTACGTTGATCCGGTGTGCTTTTCCCGTTGCAGCAGCGATGATACGTTTCAGATCCTGATAATGGTCATCCGGTGACATGTGGTTCTCGTAGCCGCAGACCTTGTAAGTGATGCTGTAGTTGCAGACATCAACCAGGATGTAAAGATCGGCACCGCGGACGGATTCGTTGATCTTTCCTTTTGCTTCGCCGGAACCGAAACGCGGGCACTCGCAGTCAATCAGAAAAGAATCCTCGGAATATCCGGAAAAGGAAACCCCGTTGCGGCGCTCGGCGAGCTCTTTACGGAACTGAACCAGATACGAATCAACTTTTTTTGCCATTTCCATACTGCCCGGCAGAGCTGCGAGCTTTAACGGAGCAACCGGAATGGAATTTTCAAGTAAATCTAAATTAGCCATACAAACCTCCAGTAATCGACATTTTTTACAAACCATTTACTTCCTATTTATATCATCTTGGGAAAGGGCGCGTCAAGCAAAAAACGAAAGAATCCTTGCTTTTTGTGCAGGTTGTTGTTATTATAATGGATGAATGTCCGGAAGGTATGCAAAAAAAGCACGCTTTTTACTGGGCAAAGAGAAGTTATAAAGAAGTAAATGGAAAGGCCAAAACGTAAGATCTGTGAAAAACAAGACGAAACATATTATCAAGACAATAGAACCGGGCAGTATTGCCGAAGAACTGGAACTCGAACCGGGAGATGAACTGCTCCGCGTGAACGGGGAAATCATCGAGGACGTCTTCGATTACCACTTCCAGACCAACGACACGTATCTGGAACTCACGATCCGGAAAAAGGACGGCGAGGAATGGGACCTGGAAATCGAAAAAGAGTATGACGAGGAAATCGGCATCACATTCGAGAACGAGTTCATGGATCAGTACCGTTCCTGCAGCAACAACTGCATTTTCTGCTTCATCGATCAGATGCCGCCGGGAATGCGTCCCACCTTGTATTTTAAGGATGACGATTCGCGTCTGTCCTTCCTGCAGGGAAACTATATTACACTGACCAACATGAGCGACCACGATATCGACCGGATTATCCGCTACCATCTGGCACCGATCAATATTTCGTTCCAGACAACGAACCCGGAGCTCCGCTGCAAAATGCTGCACAACCGTTTTGCGGGCAATATCTTTCCGAAGGTCCAGCGCCTTTACGAGGCGGGAATCGAGATGAATGGACAGATTGTGCTCTGCAAGGGATACAACGACGGCGCAGAGCTGGAGCGCAGTATTTCGGATCTGTCAAAATATCTGCCGCATCTGAAAAGTGTTTCGGTTGTCCCGGTCGGACTTTCGAAGTACCGCGACGGACTGGCGCCTCTGGAACCGTTTACCAGGGAGGATGCAAAAGAAGTTCTTGCCACGATTCACAAATGGCAGAAAAAGCTGTATGAACAGTGGGGACTTCACTTTATCCATGCTGGTGATGAATGGTATCTGCTGGCGGGAGAGCCGATCCCGGAGGAGGAAAATTACGATGGCTATATCCAGCTGGAAAACGGAGTGGGAATGCTCCGGCTTCTGGAGGACGAGGTTGCGGAAGAACTTTCGAAACGAGAAGGGGACGACCGTCACCGCCATGTAACGATTGCGACCGGAAAAGCTGCGGCGCCGTCGTTGAAAAAACACATGCAGAAAATTCGTGAAAAATATCCGAATGTACAGGCGGAGGTTGTCACGATTATCAACTATTTCTTTGGAGAATCCATTACCGTATCCGGTCTGATTACCGGAAAGGATCTGATGGAGCAGTTAGAGGGAAGAGATCTTGGCGACTGCCTGCTGCTTCCGTGCAACATGCTCCGTTCGGGAAAAAACGTCTTTCTCGACGATGTGACGGTGGAAGAGGTGGAAGAGCGCCTGAAAACACCGGTACAGATTATCGATGAGCCGGGCAGCGACCTGGTGAAAGCAGTTGTGGAGGAAAACCAGGAGACGATACACAGAAGGAGAACAATGTATGAGCAAGCCGATTGTAGCAATTGTGGGCCGGCCGAACGTGGGTAAATCCACCCTGTTTAATGTATTAGCCGGAGACAATATTTCGATTGTAAAAGACACACCGGGTGTAACCCGTGACCGTATTTATGCCGACGTGGAGTGGCTGAACCACAAATTTACGCTGGTAGATACCGGCGGTATTGAGCCGGAATCCAAAGATATCATTCTCTCCCAGATGAGAGACCAGGCGCAGATCGCCATTGATACCGCAAATGTCATCATCTTCATCACTGACGTCCGTCAGGGCCTTGTAGATGCCGATGCAAAAGTAGCTGATATGCTCAGAAGAAGCCGCAAGCCGGTTGTGCTGGTGGTCAACAAAGTCGACAACTTCGACCGTCAGATGATGGATGTTTATGAATTCTATAACCTCGGCATCGGAGAGCCGCACGCCATTTCCGCATCCGGAAAGCTCGGCATCGGCGATATGCTCGATGAGGTGACAGGATACTTTGATCCGGAGATGGAAAACAAGGAGGAGAGCGAGATTCCGCGCATCGCCATTGTCGGAAAACCGAACGTCGGAAAATCCTCCCTGGTCAACAAACTGCTGGGATCGAACCGTGTCATCGTATCCGATATCGCCGGAACGACGCGCGATGCGATCGATACCACGATCATGCACAATGGAAATGAATATATTTTCATCGATACCGCAGGTCTTCGAAAGAAAAACAAGATCAAAGAGGAGCTGGAGCGGTACAGCATCATCCGTACAGTATCTGCCGTAGAGCGCGCAGATGTCGTCGTTCTTCTGATCGATGCAACCGAGGGTGTCACCGAGCAGGATGCCAAAATTGCCGGTATCGCCCATGAGCGTGGAAAAGGTATGATCATTGCGGTAAATAAATGGGATGCCTTGGAAAAAGATGACAAGACGATCTACCGTTTTACCGAAAAAGTAAGAAATACACTGGCTTACATGCCGTACGCAGAGCTTCTTTTCATCTCTGCGAAGACAGGACAGCGTCTTCCGAAGCTGTTCGAGACGATCGACATGGTTCTGCAGTACCAGAACCTGCGCGTACAGACCGGTGTCCTAAACGAGATTCTGACCGAGGCAATGGCAATGCAGCAGCCGCCGTCAGACCGTGGAAAACGACTGAAAATCTACTACATGACACAGGTTTCGGTCAAACCGCCGACATTTGTTATTTTCGTCAACGACAAAGAACTGATGCATTTCTCCTACGTTCGATATCTGGAGAATAAAATCAGAGAGTCGTTCGGCTTCCGCGGCACACCGCTGAAATTCATCATCAGAGAACGAAAAGAGAAGGAGCAGTAAAGAGTTATGGTACGGATCATATGCCTTTTGATCGGATACGCATTTGGCCTTTTTCAGACCTCATATATTTATGGAAGGACGAAGGGAATTGATATCCGGGAACACGGCAGCGGAAACGCAGGAACGACCAACGCGCTCCGGACTTTAGGGAAAAAAGCAGGCGCCATCACGCTTGCCGGCGACTGCATCAAATGCATTCTGGCGGTCCTGACGGTACGGCTGATCTTCGGTGCATCGCACCCGGAAATACTGAAACTGCTGACGGTGTATGCTGCGGCCGGAACGATTCTCGGCCACAACTTCCCGTTTTACTTAGGCTTCCGCGGCGGAAAAGGAATCGCTGCGACCGCGGGTCTGATTATCTCGTTTGACTGGAGAATCACGCTGGTCTGTGCAGCGCTGTTTTTCCTGAATCTTGCAGTAACACACTATGTTTCCCTCGGTTCCATGATGGTTTATGTTGTCTTTTTTGTAATGGCAGTCATCATGGGACAGGCGGGCTGCTTTGCGCTGGAACCGCCGTATCTCTATGAGATGTACGTGGTGATCGCACTTCTTGCCGTGCTTGCCTTCTGGGAGCACCGTGCAAACATCAAGCGTCTCATCGCGGGAACAGAGCGGAAAACGTATTTATCCAAAAAGTCGGAGAAATAAAATATGGCAAAGATTAGCATCATCGGAGCAGGAAGCTGGGGAACCGCCCTCGGCCTCCTGCTCTGCAGCAACGGGCATGACGTGACGATCTGCTCGGAAAATGAAAAGGAAATTGAGAGCTTAAAGGAACACAGAGAGCATCTGACGAAGCTTCCGGGCGTAAAACTGCCGGATGAAATGAAGTTCACCTGCGATGTGCGCGGCTCCCTTTCCGGAAAGGACATCCTTGTGATGGCAAAAGCATCCCCGTACGTGCGAACCACATGTAAAAAGTATGCGGCGGATATTCCGGACGGCCAGCTCATCGTCAATGTGGCAAAAGGCGTGGAAGCCGATACCCTGATGACGATGTCTCAGATCATCGAGGAGGAAGTGCCGGGAGCGAATGTCGTTGTTCTCTCCGGACCGAGCCACGCAGAGGAAGTCGGCCGCGGCCTGCCGACCACGATCGTTGTCGGCGCGCATGACCGCGAGAGCGCACTGTATGTGCAGAATGTGTTCATGAGTCCGGTCTTCCGCGTTTACACAAGCCCGGACATCACGGGAATTGAACTTGGCGGAGCTCTGAAAAATGTCATCGCACTGGCAGCCGGAACGGCGGATGGTCTTGGCTACGGCGACAATACGAAAGCGGCTCTGATTACCCGCGGGATCGCGGAAATTGCACGGCTCGGCACGGCGATGGGTGCCCATGCGGAAACCTTCTACGGTCTTTCCGGTATCGGCGACCTGATTGTAACGTGTGCTTCCGTTCACAGCCGGAACCGGAAAGCCGGATACCTGATCGGCCAGGGCAGAACGATGCAGCAGGCGATGGATGAAGTTCAGATGATCGTCGAGGGCGTCTATTCCGCAAAAGCGGGTCTTACCCTGTCGAAAAAATTCGGAATCGAAACGCCGATCATTCAGGCAGTCAATCAGGTTCTGTTTGAAAACAAAAACCCGAAACAGGCTGTGGATGAACTGATGCAGCGTATGAAAAAAGACGAACTCGCCCCGGATCTCTGGGAGCGGTAAAAATAAGAAACCTGTCACTTCTGTGAAATGATACAGAGACGGCAGGTTCTTTTTTGTGCAGACCGAAATTTTTCAGCAAAAATACGGGAAAAAGATGACAATACTTTCGAAATCAAGTATAGTAATAGAAAGCGGAATAATTTTAACTGAAAAGATGCGGAGGAAAATACAGCAGGAGGAAGAAAGAATGAGAGGAGTAGAAACAAGAATTCAGGAAATCCGCCATGCCATTTTTACGGAAGTTGCAAAAATGGCGTATGACGTGGACTCCCCGGTGGAAAAGACGATCGAGGAAATTCCTTACCGTGTAATTCCCGGCGAGGTCGGAAATTTTAGAAATGATGTGTTTCTGGAGCGGGCGATTGTAGGAGAGCGGCTTCGCCTTGCAATGGGACTTCCGTGCAGAAGCGCGGCAGAGCACGCCCCGATCTCGGACAATATCAAACTGGCGGACCAGGCGGAGACGTATTATACACCGCCGCTCATTAATGTCATCAAATTTGCATGCAACGCCTGTCATGAAAAACGGGTTCTGATCACGGAGGGATGTCAGGGGTGTCTTGCACATCCGTGCGTGGAAGTCTGTCCGAAAAAGGCCATTACGCTGGACCGCACCAATGGACGATCCTATATTGATCAGGATAAATGCGTCAAATGTGGTCAGTGTGCCAAGGTATGCGGATACCAGGCTATTATCATTCAGGAGCGTCCGTGTGCGAGAGCCTGCGGAATGGATGCCATCGGTTCGGATGAGAACGGAAAAGCGGATATCGATTACGAGAAATGTGTATCCTGCGGCCAGTGTCTCGTCAACTGCCCGTTCGGCGCTATTTCGGACAAATCCCAGATCTTCCAGGTAATCCGTGCGATCCAGTCGGGAGAGCGCGTCTATGCAGCGCTGGCACCGGCGTTTGTCGGCCAGTTCGGACCGAAAGTAACGCCTGGAAAACTGCGTGCGGCGATGAAAAAGCTCGGTTTTGCGGATGTCTTTGAAGTTGCGATCGGAGCGGATCTCTGTGCGGCACAGGAGGCAGAGGATTTTGTGAACGAAGTTCCAGAGAAACTGCCGTTTATGGCGACATCCTGCTGTCCGGCCTGGTCCGTAATGGCGAAGAAACTGTTCCCGGATTACGCAAACTGTATCTCGATGGCACTGACCCCGATGACGCTGACGGCGCGTCTGATCAAGAAACACAATCCGAATGCGAAGGTTGTCTTTGTCGGACCGTGTGCGGCGAAAAAACTGGAGGCCATGCGCCGGTCTGTCCGCAGTGAGGTGGACTTCGTTCTGACGTTTGAAGAGATGTCGGGCATTTTCGATGCGCGCCAGGTAGATGTGAGTGCACTTGAGGAAGATCCGGACGGCGTCAGCGATGCATCGGTGGACGGAAGAAACTTTGCTGTCTCCGGCGGCGTTGCAAAATCTGTGGAAAATGTAATCCGTGAAAAATACCCGGACCGCGAAATCAAGATGGCAAATGCAGAAGGTCTGAAGGAATGCCGGAAACTGCTGACAATGGCAAAGGCCGGAAAGTACAACGGTTATCTTCTCGAAGGCATGGCCTGTCCGGGCGGATGCGTGGCAGGAGCCGGCACGATGCAGTCAATCAAAAAGTCGCAGGCGGCAGTCAACAAATATGCGGCGCAGGCAAAACACAAGATTTCCAGCCAGACAGAATATGTAAAAGAACTGGACAAGCTGGTAGACTAAAAAGAACAGCAAGGTGGAGACAAAAGTGAAAAAGAAAAGAAAGATGGGCTTTGCGGCAGCGATTCTTGCAATGGTACTTCTGTTTGCAGGATGCGGCCAGACAGAGACAAAGACAGAGAGCAGCACAGCGGCATCGGAAACAGAAGATGAGACACCGGTCCATGTGCTTGCATTAAAGGGACCGACCGCCATGGGAATGGTAAAAATGATGAGTGATAACGACAGCGCTGAGACCCCTGCCGATACGTTTGAACTTGCCGCTGCCCCGGATGAGGTCAGCGCAAAACTGGTACAGGGTGAGGTGGATATCGCCGCAGTTCCGGCGAACCTTGCAAGCGTGCTCTACAACAAGACGAACGGCGGTGTACAGGTGCTCGCAGTCAATACGCTCGGTGTCCTTTATATTGTCGAGGACGGCGATACCGTACAGTCGGTTGCAGACTTGAAGGGCAGAACCATTTATGCGAGCGGCAAAGGTGCAACTCCGGAGTATGCTTTGAATTATATCCTCGAAAAGAACGGTCTCGTACCGGGTGAGGACGTAACGATCGAGTGGAAGAGCGAACACGCCGAGTGCGTGGCAGCACTTGCAGAAGATGCCGATGGAATCGCCATGCTGCCGCAGCCGTTTGTAACGACGGCACAGACGAAAAAAGAAACGCTGCGCACCGCACTTGACCTGACCGAAGAATGGAACAAAATCCAGGAGTCCGAAGGAACGGCGAGTACACTGGTGACAGGTGTTACCGTTGTGCGCACTGCCTTTGCCAAGGAGCATCCGGAAGCAGTTGCAGACTTCATGGAAGCTTACCAGGCATCCGTATCCTACGTAACCGAAAACACTGATGAGGCGGCAAAACTGATCGGGGATTATGACATTGTTCCGGAGGCAGTCGCAAAGAAAGCGCTTCCGGCATGCAACATTGTCTGCATCACCGGTGATGAGATGAAAGAGAAGCTTTCCGGTTATCTCGGTGTACTCAAAGACCAGAACCCGGAGGCAGTCGGAGGAGAACTTCCAGGAGATGACTTCTATTATTCCGAATAAAAACAAAAAAGAGAAACAGAGAAAAACGAAGCGCTGGCCGATCGTGTTCTGGCTTATGATCTGGCAGGCGGCAAGCGTTTTTGTCGGGCAGGAGATCCTTCTGGCATCTCCTGCCGCTGTTTTGAAACGCCTTTTTACGCTTGTAACAGAACCGGTCTTCTGGCAGTCCCTGCTGTTTTCCGGAGCACGCATCGGAGCCGGATTCCTTCTTGGTGCGGCGGCGGGAATTGCAGGAGCTGCACTTGCCGGTCGGTTTTCCATTGCAGAAGAACTCCTGACGCCGCTGGTTGCAGCAGTGAAAGCAGTGCCGGTCGCTTCTTTTGTGATTCTGATCCTGATCTGGGTTTCGTCGAAGAATCTTTCGGTTGTGATTTCGTTTCTGATGGTATTTCCGATCCTGTATACAAACACGCGGAACGGCCTGCGGGAACTGGACACAGCGCTTTTGGAGATGACAGACGTTTTTCAGGTTCCGCGGCCGGTGCGGCTGCGCTGGGTGATCCTGCCGCAGCTGTACCCATATATCCGGACGGGATGTTCACTTTCCCTCGGCCTTTGCTGGAAGGCCGGAACGGCAGCAGAAGTAATCGGCATTCCGAACCGATCCATCGGAGAGCATCTGTATCAGGCAAAAATATATCTCGACACACCGGGACTCTTTGCCTGGACGGCAGCGATCGTGTACGTCAGCTTCTGTCTCGAAAAAGCTGTTTTAAAAGGAATGGATCTTGCAGAAAAAAGGATGCTGGTAATGAAATGAGAGAAGATACGATTGAAATCTGCCATCTGAAAAAAGCGTATGGAGAACACGTTATTTTTTCGAATCTTACGATGGAACTGAAAAAAGGAGCAGTGACCTGTCTGATGGCTCCTTCCGGGGTGGGAAAGACAACCCTGCTGCGGATTCTGGCAGGCCTGGAGCAGGCGGACGGCGGAAAAATCGGGGGACTGGAAGCCTTAAGAAAAAGTATGGTTTTTCAGGAACCGCGGCTGGCAGAAGAACTGACAGCTGCAGCCAATATCCAGCTCGCGGTAAAGCGCCGCATGTTTGGAAAAGAAAAAAGAAGCTCCCGTCATCTTGTGGAGGAGATGGAGGAACTCGGCCTTTCGGGCTGTGAAAACCAGGCTGTATCGGAACTGTCGGGCGGCATGCGCCAGCGGGTGGCGGTTCTGCGGGCCATGCGCATGGACGCAGATTTCCTCCTTTTGGATGAGCCGTTCCGGGGACTGGATGCGGGGACGAAAAAGAAAACGATGAACTATATCCGCAGAAAAGGAAAAGAAAAAACGATGCTTCTGGTCACGCATGATTTAGAAGAAGCCGAAGCAATGGGGGACTGGATCTGCACCTGCAGCAGACTGGATGGTATCCTCGAAATAAAGAGAAACAGAAAAAGCAGCACAGAAATCTGAAACGGAAAGAAACAGATTTTCTGTGCTGCTTTTTCTGTGAATCCGCAGTTACAGCAGGTCATCCGGTATGGAAGCAGAGCGGAGCTGTTCGTCCATCGTGTCGATGAGCGCCATGTCGGCTTCAGAAAGTTCGAAGTCGAAGACATCCGCGTTGGCAAAAATGCGGTCCGGCTGTGTCGATTTCGGGATGACACTGATGCCCTGCTGGACGAGGTAGCGGAGGCCGATCTGCGCTTCAGTGCGTACATACTTTTCTGCCAGCTGCTGCATAATCTCACGGTTCAGATAAAGACCTCTTGCGAGCGGCGCATACGCTTGAACGGCGATTCCATGTGAACGGCAGAAAGCGATGAGCGGTTTCCGGTTCCAGAGCGGATGGCATTCGATCTGGTTGACGGCCGGGATGACGCCGGAAAATTCAAAGAGGGCGGTAAGATGCGGCTCCTCGAAGTTGCTGACGCCGATCGATTTTGTACGCCCGGATTCGCGGATTTTTTCGAGTGCGCGCCATGTCTCCGGGTAGCAGCCCGGCACCGGCCAGTGAATCAGGTAAAGATCAACGTAGTCGAGACGGAGACGGTCGAGGCTGCGGTTGAAGGCACCTTCGATATCACCGACCCGCTGCGCGGTATTCCATACCTTTGTGGTAATAAAAAAGTTTTCCCGCGGAATCCCGCTTGCGCGGATCCCGCGGCCGATGCTGTCCTCATTTTTATAGGAGGAGGCGGTATCGATCAGACGGTAGCCGTATTTTGCCGCGGTGACAATTGCTTTTTCTGCCTCTTTTTCTGTCGATTTGTAAGTGCCAAGCCCCAGAAGCGGCATCGCTCTGCCGTCGTTCAATGTGATGGTTGGAATAGAAAGTGCCATAAAAACCCTCCGTATCTTGAATCAAAAAAAGATTCTGCCGTATTTCTCTCATAATTATGTTTAGTATAACATGAAAATTTAAAGAAATCAGACCAAATATATTAAAAAAGTTTAACACAATCGGGAAATGAAAAAAATAACAAGCCACGCAAGAAAAAAGAAGGATGCCAGGACGGCCTGTACGGCGAATTGTACAGAAATTTTGTGGAGGCCGTATTGATTTTGTGCATGAAATAGAGTATAATAAGTTTGAATTGATATTTATTTATCATTCCCTGTACAATCTGCAGGACGTTTCAGGAAAACAAAAGCGGACGAAACGGACGGCAGAGCAGAAAAACGGGGACAGAGGAGGCCATATTATGCATTTATTATATGACGAGAATGGAAATCCCATTCCGCACGGAGCTCACGACGAGCACCATCATCACCATGACCATCATCACGAGGGAGAAGACTGCGGACATGCCTGCAATGCATGCGGTTCCGAAGAAAAATGCAAGGACGAGAATCTTGCCCTTTTAACCTATATGCTGCAGCACAATGAACATCACGCAGCAGAACTCGACGAGATGGCCGACAAACTGGAAAAAGCCGGAATGGCGGACGCCGCAAAACAGATCAGGGAGGGAGTATCCGATTTCCAGAAAGGCAATATGCGCCTGTCCCTTGCACTGACGCTTGTAAAAGAGCATTTGAAAGAAGTTAAGTAGAGGAGGCGTAAGCTATGTGCCTTGCAACGGTATACAAAAATCCGGAGAACACAGTTGTCTGTAAAAATGTAAGCCGCATCGATGTCGATGGAGAATACGTTCTCATCCGCGACATCCTGGGCGAAGAGATCAGACTGCAGGGTAAGATCAAAATGGTAGATCTTGCAAACAGCATCGTAGAGCTGGACTGTGAATGATAATTGGTTGACGGAACCAGTTATTCTATAAAAGCGGTTTTAAGACCCCGGGGTCTGCGAATCGGAACAAACAGAACAGGCGAACCGGGACTTAGAATAGGAATATATTATATTAAAGCGGAGGTAAATTGAATTATGAAACTTTCAGAAGAGATGAAAAACAAGACCCTTCTGTCTTTTGAGCTGTTCCCGCCAAAGACAGAGAAGGGACTGCAGAATCTGCCGGGTACCATCGACCACCTGATGAAGTACAACCCGTCTTACATTTCCTGTACATACGGAGCAGGCGGCGGAAACGTCGGAGCAAACCGTGAAGTATGTCAGATGATCAAAAATGCCGGAACCACACCGGTTACTCATTTCACCGTTATCAAAAACACAAAAGAAGGAATTAAAGAACAGCTGGATCAGTATCTGGCTGACGGCGTAGACCACATGCTGGCACTGCGCGGTGATATTCCGCTTGGCGAGACCACAACCTGCGGTGACTTTGACTACGCTACGGATCTTGTAAAATTCGTACGTGATACCTACGGCGACAAATTTGAAATCGCTGTTGCAGGTTCACCGGAAGGCCACATCTCCTGCAGAAGTCTGGAGTCTGATATCGCAGTTCTGAAACAGAAACAGGACAACGGAGCTGACTACATCATGACACAGCTCTGCTGGGATATGGAGCAGTTCAAATACTGGCTCGATGCAATCCGTAAAGCAGGAATCACCATGCCGGTAGACGTTGGAGTTATGCCGATCCTGGATCAGGCAGCTACCATCAACATGGCACTTTCCAGAAACGGCTGTGTTATGGACAGAGAGCTTTCCAGAATGATCTCCAGACACTGGCTGTTCCCGAACCCATTTGCAGCAAAAGATGCAGAGGGCAAACCGTTCGACGTATTCTACGACAAGAAAGTTGCAGAGTTCAAAGAAGAGGGTATCGAATATACCGTAAAACAGATTGATGCATACCGTGCACTCGGTGTCAATGGAATTCATCTGTATGCACTGAATAAATGGAAAGACGTATCTGAAATCATCGACAGATCCGGCCTTTGCACACTGGTTTAATGAATTAATTACTTGAATTTGGGAGGCATCCGATTTTTATGGCACACGTAATAGCTGTCGCCGGAAAAGGCGGCGTTGGAAAAACAACATTATGCGGCTTGCTGATCCAGTATCTCTGCGAGTCAGGAAAAGGTCCTGTTCTTGCAGTTGATGCGGACGCAAACTCAAACCTGAATGAGGTACTCGGTGTAGAAGTAGAAGCTACCCTTGGAGATATCCGGGAGGAGATTGCCCGTGCAGAGATGGCATCCAAAAACCCGATTCCGGCAGGTATGAGCAAGGCAGATTATGCGGAATTTAAATTTGCAGGCGCTCTGACTGAGGAAGATGATTTTGACCTGCTTGTGATGGGAAGAACACAGGGAAAAGGCTGCTACTGCTTCGTCAATGGACTTCTGCAGAATCAGCTTGCAAAGCTGTATCCGAATTACCCCTTCATGGTTGTGGATAACGAGGCAGGCATGGAGCATATCAGCCGTGGTATACTTCCGGGAATGGATACAGCTATTTTGGTCAGTGACTGCTCAAGAAGAGGAGTACAGGCCGCTGCGAGAATCGCGGAGCTGATCAAAGAATGCGATATGAAGCCGAAGCAGGTAGGACTGATCGTAAACCGTGCGCCGAATGGCGTGTTAAATGAGGGAACCCGTGAGGAAATTGAAAAACAGGGATTAACTCTCCTTGGCGTTGTTCCGCACGATGATCAGGTTTATGAATATGACTGTGACGGAAAACCAACCGTACGTCTGCCGGAAGACTCTCCGGTACGCGCGGCATTAAAGAAAATCGTAGAAAACCTTGATTTATAAAAACAGAGAATCTGCCCTCCGCTTTGTACACGCTGCAGACGGAGGGATATTTCAAAAGTAAAATATCCCCCATGGGAGGATGTTTTTACCATAAAAATATTAAAATACAATCTTGAGGAGGACAAGATGAGCGAATTCAAATTAACAAGCGTAGAAGAATTCGAACAGGCCACGAATGAGCTCCTGGAAAATGGTGCAAAGGTTGGCGCTGACGCATGGCAGTTTCGTGTAAAAAACCAGACCCCGCACTGTAAATTCGGTGAGCAGGGAACCTGCTGCCGTATCTGTACGATGGGACCTTGCCGTATTACACCAAAGGCACCGAGAGGAATCTGCGGATGCGATGTACACGGTATTGTAGGACGTAACTTCCTGCGCTTTACAGCAGGCGGTTCCGCAACACATTCCGATCATGGCCGTGAGATCTGCCACACACTGCATGAGGCTGATCCAAACGGAAACTACAAAGTAAAAGATCCGGAGAAACTGATCCGTATTGCAAAAGAGTGGGGCGTAGAGACAGAAGGAAAAGATATCTATGATCTGGCACATGAGATGTCCGAGCTGGCTCTTTTAGAGTATGGTAAACCGTTCGGAACACAGAGATTCCTGAAACGTGCTCCGCAGCATACACAGGAAATCTGGGAGAGAGAAGAAATCGCACCGCGTGCGATTGACCGTGAGGTTGCATGTTCTCTTCATATGACCCATATGGGATGTTCTTCCCTTCCGGAAGCACTCGTTCGCCAGTCCCTTCGTTCCGGACTTTCCGATGGATGGGGCGGCTCCATGATGGGTACCGAGTTCTCTGACGTACTGTTCGGAACTCCAAAGCCGATCGAAACCGAGGCAAACCTTGGTGTTATGAAAGAAGATGAAGTAAATATCATCGTTCATGGCCATGATCCGTCACTTTCCGAGATGATCTGCGAATACGCAGACGATCCGGAGATGATCGCATATGCAAAAGAAATGGGAGCAAAGGGAATCAACGTAGCAGGTGTCTGCTGTACTTCCAATGAAGTAGCAATGCGCCGCGGCGTGCCGATGGCAGGTAACTTCCTGCAGCAGGAAAACGTGGTACTGACCGGTGCCTGCGAGGCCATCGTTGTTGACGTACAGTGTATTTTCCCGGCCCTTGGACCTTTAAGCAAATGTTTCCATACTAAATTCGTTACCACCAGCCCGATTGCGCAGATGCCGGATGCAGAATACATTCGTTTCAACGCAAAAACAGCAGGTGAGAATGCAAAAGCCATCGTAAAAATGGCAATTGAAAACTTTAAAAACCGGAAACCGGAGCTGGTACATATCCCGCATATGAAGCAGAAAGCAACCGTGGGATACTCTTTTGAGTCCATCATTAAGACTCTGGATAAAGTAACCAATTCCCAGGTTGACCAGACCGGAACTCTGATGCCGCTGTGGCAGTGTGTGGCATCCGGCGTTATCCGCGGTGCAGTTGCCATGGTAGGATGCAACAACCCGAAAGTCCGTCCGGACACCGCTCACATCGAGCTGATGAAGAAGCTGATCGCGCACGACGTTATCATCGTTGCTTCCGGATGCTCTGCACAGGCAGCAGCAAGAGCAGGTCTGATGGACAAACGTGCTAAAGATCTCTGCGGTGCAGGTCTGAAACGTGTCTGCGAGCTGGCTGATATCCCGCCGGTACTCCACATGGGATCCTGCGTTGATATCTCCCGTATGATGGTTCTTGTAGCAGAACTTGCTAAAATCGGTAATGTCAATATTTCCCAGCTTCCGGTTGTCGGATGTGCTCCGGAGTGGATGTCTGAGAAAGCAGTTTCCATCGGAAACTATGTTGTAGCAACCGGTATCGATACTTACCTTGGCGTAGAGCCGTACGTATCCGGATCCACTGAGGTAACAGGACTTCTGACCAACGGTGTCCGCGACTGGGTTGAGGCAGCTTACACAGTAGAAAAAGACATCGACAAGCTGGGCGATGCAATGCTCGCACGAATCGAAGAGAAACGTGCCGCACTCGGCGTATAAAAAGGACAGGGCGGTCCCTGACGTAAAAAGAGACCGCCCTTTTTGAAGTGAAAAGGTGTAAAATGAAAATAGCAGTAACTGGAAAGGGTGGCGTAGGAAAAACAACCATCGCAGCGACCCTTGCAAGACTTTATGCAGAAGAAGGCCATCCGGTTCTGGCTGCAGATGTCGATCCGGATGCCAATCTGGGCCTTGCGCTTGGATTTCCGGAAGAAATCCTCGATTCGATCGTTCCGATTACCAAAATGAGAAAACTGATCGAAGAGCGCACCGAGGCAAGTGCAGACAACCGGTTTTACAAAATAAATCCGAGAGTAAGTGATATCCCCGATAAATACAGCAAAGAGTACAACGGAGTCAAACTCCTGACGCTTGGCACCGTGGAGACGGCCGGAAGCGGCTGTGTCTGCCCGGAGCATGTGATGCTGCGGAGAATCATCAACAGCCTGGTCCTTCACAGAGGGGATGTTGTCATCCTCGACATGGAAGCAGGCCTTGAGCATCTGGGAAGAGGAACCACAGAGGGCATGGATATGTTCATCGTAGTCATCGAGCCGGGTGCAAGAAGTATTCAGACCTATAAGAATGTCAAACGTCTGGCCGAAGAGCTTGGCGTTCATCAGGTTCATGTCGTGGCAAACAAAGTACGCGACGAGAAAGATGAGGCATTCATACAGGACCGTATCCCCCCGGAGGATCTTCTGGGCATGGTCCACTACAACCCGGAAATTATGGAAGCGGACAGGGAAGGTTCGTCTCCATATGATTACAGCGCGGCTGCAGTAGAAGAGATACGGAAAATAAAAACAAAAATCGATAAGTCAAACATGCCTTGCATGGAAAAAGTGTGATAGGAGGAAAAACACATGACATTATTCGAGAGAGTATTTGGCGGAAATGATGCAGTATACGGTCTTACCGAAGCTGCCGTTGATGCCGCAATCGCAGCAAACGGAGAGGAAAAAGCAGTCAGCTTCCCGGACACTGCTTACGCACTTCCGTGTTACTATGCTGTAACAGGAGTAAAGGTTACCAACTTAAAAGAGATGAAAGAGGCTCTTGGCGTGGTAAAATCTCTGATGACAAGAGAAAATCAGCTGAATGATGTATTTATGTCCGGTGTTGCAACTGCACTCTGCGCAGAGTTCATCGAGGCAATTAAATACATCGACGGTGCAAAACCATATGATGAGCCGTGCTACGGCCATTTAAGTGATGCCATCATCCGCGAGCTTGGTGTGCCGCTTGTAACAGGCGATATCCCGGGCGTAGCTGTTATCCTTGGAAGCGCTCCGACCGCACAGGAAGGCGTGGATCTGGTTAAGAGCTATCAGGCACAGGGTATTCTTGTAACACTGGTTGGCGGAATCATCGATCAGTGTCAGGAACTGGGATACAAGACTGGCGCAAACGTACGTGTCATCCCGCTTGGAAAAGACGTAACATCTGTTATTCATGCTGTATCCGTAGCAATCCGTGCAGCCCTGATCTTCGGTAACGTAACTGCAGGCGATGCAGGCGCACTGATGACCTACACCAAAGACCGTGTACCGGCATTCGTAAATGCTTTTGCTCCTCTGGATGATGTGATCGTTGCATGCGGCGCTGGTGCAATTGCACTTGGCTTTCCGGTTATCACAAACGATGACAAAGACGTTCCGGCTATTCCGAAGAGCCTTATTATCCAGAAGGACGTTTCCAAATTCAACGCAACTTCTCTGGAAGCACGCGACATCAAGATCAAAATTACCAACATTGATATCCCGGTTGCATTCGCATCTGCATTCGAGGGTGAAATCATCCGCCGTGGTGATATGCAGGTTGAGTTTGACGGTTCCCGCGTAGACTGCTGCGAGCTGGTTCAGACAAAAGATGCTTCCGAAGTAGAAGATCACAAGATCGAGCTGATCGGACCGGACATCGACGAGTTCGAGGTAGGTTCCAAGCACAGCATTGCATACGTTGTTGAGGTTGCCGGAAAGAGCATGCAGCCGGATTTCGAGCCTGTATTTGAGCGTAAATTCCACAGCTACCTGAACTGCATCGAAGGTGTTATGCATACCGGACAGCGTGATATGATCCGTATCCGTGTCAGCAAAGAAGCTTTCAACGCAGGCTTCCGTGCAAAACACTTCGGAGAAGTTCTGTACGCACAGGTGAAGAACGAGTTCGAGGCTGTTGTTGACAAATGTCAGGTTAAGATCTACACCAATCCGGAAGACTGTACCAAGATCCGTCACGAAATTGCAATCCCGGTATTCGACAAACGTGACGAGCGTCTGTCTACCATGACAGATGAATCCGTACCGGTATACTACAGCTGTATCATGTGCCAGGCATTCTCCCCGAGCCATGTATGTGTTGTTACACCAGAGCGTCTCGGACTTTGCGGTGCTGTTTCATGGCTGGATGCAAAAGCTACCAACGAGCTGGATCCGAACGGACCTTGCCAGGTTATCACAAAAGAAAAAGTGATCGATGAGAGAATCGGTGAGTACGAGGATGTTAACGAGGCTGTTCGTAAACTTTCCCAGGGTGCTCTTGATGATGTATCTCTGTACTCTATCATGGAAAAACCAATGACATCCTGCGGATGCTTCGAGTGTATCTGTGGTATCGAGCCGTTCTCCAACGGTGTCTGCATCGCAAACCGTGAGTACGCAGGCATGACTCCTCTGGGAATGACCTTCTCCGAGCTGGCTTCCATGACAGGCGGCGGTGTTCAGACTCCTGGATTCATGGGACACGGCAAACACTTTATCGCTTCCAAGAAATTTATGAAAGCAGAAGGCGGCGTTGCCCGTATCGTATGGATGCCGAAAGAGCTGAAAGAGCAGGTTGCAGAGAAACTGAATGAAACAGCAAAAGAGCTGTACGGTATCGACAACTTTACCGATATGATCGGTGATGAGACCATCGCAGAAGATCCGGAGACACTGGTTGCATTCCTGACCGAGAAAGGTCATCCGGCACTTGGCATGGATCCAATGATGTAATTCGTATTTTACAGGCTTATCCTGTGAAAGAATAAGCAGACCGGCATGGCTTGGGAGGGGATTCCAAAGCGGAGGAGGAAGCCCTTTCCGGCACATGCCGGCAGCTGTAAAGTGATTTTCTGGGAAAAAACGGCTGACGAAAAGAAAACGGATACTTTTTGTCAGAAAATCTTGGAAAATATCCTGGTAAATCTTGCATTCTCCGGGAAAAAACGTTAAAATAATAACAGGTGTGTCCATGAAGCGGAATCATGGAGATATGCCTGTATGGAATTTTATTTTTAAGGAGGCTTTTTTTATGCCGTTTAATCGCAAACCACAAAAGTTTAATGCAGCAATTAAATCCGTTGTAATCGGCAGCGGAGACAAAACCGTAACTCTTGGCGGAGAAAACGTATTACCATTTTATGCTTTCGACGGTGAAATCAAAAACGGACCGAAGGTCGGCGTTGAAATCACAGACCTTGGTATGGAAGGAGAACCGGAAAGCGTAAAAGCATACTATGAAGGTGCAGCTACCATGGGCGAGATTGCAAAAAAAGCAGCAGCTATGGAAGGTGCAGATTTCCTCTGCCTTCGTCTGGCAGGCGGAGACCCGAACGGTCTGAACAAATCGGTAGAAGAACTCATTGAGACAGTCAAAGAGGTTGCTGATGCCGTTGACGTGCCGCTTGTTGTAGAAGGATGTAAAAACGTTGAGAAGGATTCCGAACTGCTCACAAAAGTAGCAGAGGTCCTTCAGGAAAGAAACGTTCTTGTTATGTCCGCAAGAGAAGAAGATTACAAGGCAGTTGGTGCAGCCGCAGGTCTGGCATACAACCAGAAAGTCGGCGCTGAGTCCGCTGTAGATATCAACCTTGCAAAACAGCTGAATGTTGTTATGACCCAGCTCGGTGTCAGCGCAGACAGCATTGTTATGAACGTAGGTTCTGCAGCAGTCGGATACGGATATGAGTACGTAGTATCTACACTGGACCGTATCAAAGCAGCAGCATTATCCCAGGACGATAAAATGCTGCAGATGCCAATTATTACTCCAATCGCTTCTGAGACATGGAATGTAAAAGAGGCAATGGCAACAGAAGAGGAATCTCCGGAATGGGGAAATCAGGAAGTACGAGGAGTCTCTATGGAGATTCAGACAGCAGCCGCATCTCTGGCTTCTGGTTCTGATGCAGTTATCCTCAAACATCCACAGTCTGTTGCAACCATTTCCAAAATGATTCAGGAACTGATGTAATCAGTACGTAAGGAAGAGATTAGGAGGATAAAGAATTATGGCATTATCAGGTATTCAGATTTTTAAAATGACCCCAAAGAAAAACTGTAAGGAGTGCGGATGTCCGACCTGTATGGCATTCTCCATGAAGGTTGCACAGGGCGCTATGGATATTTCAGCGTGCCCATATATGTCTGACGACGCTATGGCACAGCTTTCCGAAGCTACCGCACCGCCAATGAAGACGATCAAAGTCGGAACCGGCGACAGTGAGTACACTCTTGGCGGAGAGACGGTCCTCTATCGTCATGAGAAAACATTTGTAAGCAAAACCCGTTATGCGGTATCTCTCTGCAGCTGCATGTCTGACGAAGAGATCGATGCAAAACTGGAAGAAGACAAAAAAGTTGATTACGACCGTATCGGTGAGCGTATGTGCGCAGAGATGCTGTATGTAAACTATGCCGGAAATGGCGTAGACAAATACGTATCTCTTGTAACGAAAGCAGCAGCAACCGGAAAAGTTCTGGTACTTGGCTGTGAGGACGCAGATGCTGCAAAAGCTGCTCTGGAAGTATGCAAAGCAGGCAAACCGATCCTGAATGGTGCAAATGCATCCAACTATGAAGAGATGAGCAAACTTGCCACAGAGGCAGGCGTTGTTCTCGGCGTTAGCGGCGCAAATATTGATGAGCTTCACGACACCGTAGAAGCAATCGAGAAACTCGGCAACAAGAACCTTGTTCTTGATACCACAGAAGCAACCATCAAAGAGACCTTCGCTACTACCGTACAGGTAAGACGTGCATCCTTAAAGGATACAGACCGTACCTTCGGTTATCCGTCTATTGTAAATCTGGCAAAAATCGCACAGGGCGACAGATATATGCAGCAGGCACTGCTTTCCCTGTTCACCATGAAATACGGTTCTATCATCGTTCTTGAGGAGATGGGATACGCAGAGGCACTTCCGGTATTCGGACTTCGCCAGAACGTATTTACCGATCCGCAGAAACCGATGAAAGTAGAGCCGGGCATCTACCCGCTGAACGGCGCAGACGAAAATTCGATCTGCCTGACCACAGTAGACTTTGCCCTGACCTATTTCCTGGTATCCGGAGAGCTCGAGAGATCCGGAGTTCCGGTTAACCTTGTAATCAACGATGCCGGCGGACTTTCCGTACTGACTTCCTGGGCAGCAGGTAAATTCTCCGGTAACTCTATCTCCAAATTCTTCAAAGAGAATGTAGAAGATAAAGTAAAATCCAGAAAAGTTATCATTCCTGGTAAAGTAGCCGTATTAAAGGGCGACATTGAGTCCAAACTTCCTGGATGGGAAGTAATCGTTGCTCCGCTTGAGGCAGTTCAGCTTGTGAAATTCATGAAAGATCTGCAGGCAAACGGAGAACTGTAATACATAAAAAATCCGGGAGGAACTCTGGTATCCGGAAGTTTCTCCCGTGAAAAAATAATTATGGGGGATTCCCAAAAGAAAAGGAGAAGAGATATGGCAAAATTTGTAACCATCGGCGAAAGACTTTCTGTTACAGCTCCTACTGTAAACAAAGCATTCGCAGCAAGAGATGAAGAGCCAATTTTAAAGAGAGCAAAACAGCAGCTGGATGCTGGTGCCGTTTACCTTGATGTAAACATCGGACCGGCTGAAAATGATGGAGAGGACATTATGAAGTGGGCTGTTGAGCTGCTGCAGAGCAATTTTGACAATGTTCCGCTGGCTCTGGATACATCCAACAAAAAAGCAATTGAGGCTGGTATCTCTGTATACAACCGTTCCAAAGGAAAACCGATCGTAAACTCTGCAGATGCTGCAGGAAGAATCGAGTACGTTGACCTTGCAGCTGCAAACGATGCAATCGTTATTGCACTTTGCAACGGTGAAGGAATTGCAAAAGATAACGACGAGCGTATGATGTACTGCCAGACCCTTCTGGAAAGAGGTATGGAGCATGGCATGGAGCCGACAGATCTGTGGTTTGACCCGCTGTTCCTGGTTGTAAAAGGAATGCAGGACAAACAGATGGAAGTTCTTGAGTGTATCAAGATGTTCAGCGATATGGGACTGAATTCTACCGGCGGACTTTCCAACAACTCCAACGGTATGCCGAAAAACATCCGTCCGATCATGGATTCCGCACTTGTAGCTATGGCTATGATGCAGGGTCTGACCAGCGCCATCGTTAACCCGAATGACCTGAGACTGATGGAGACCATTAAATCCTGTGACGTATTCAAAGGCAACACTCTGTATGCAGATTCTTATCTGGAGCTTTAATCTTTAAATCTCGCAGGTTTTCCCCTGATGGTGCCGCAGCGTTTGCGAAAACCTGAGGCACCATCAGGGGTTTTTCTATCTAAAAGCGGAAAAATAAAAAAAGCGGAGAATATATACGACTGGGGGATTTACAGATTATGGCAAAAGTAACCTTTCGATTTGAAGAAGGAGAACCGGTAGTCACCTACGCAACCGAGGGCGAGCGCCTTCTTGAAGTAGCGCAGAAGAGCAATGTGCCGATCGATGCACCGTGTTCCGGAAACGCATCGTGCGGTAAATGCCGCGTTCGTCTTGTGAGCGGTGAGCTGGATTCCAAAATAACCCGCCATATTTCTGAGGAAGAATATCAGAATGGCTGGAGACTGGCGTGCGTCAGCACCGTCAAAGGCGATGTTGAAGTGGAAGTGCCGGACATTGCATCCGCTTACCGGAGCCGCATGAAAGTGGCAGACCTTAGTTCACCGAGTGAAATTGCAATTTTTGAAGATACGAAAAAGAAAATTACAGACGCCGGCCTGGAATTGAAAAACAGCATGCAGGTGATTACAATCTCAATGGAAGAGCCTACTCTGGATGATACGATGCCGGATAACGAGAGAGTAACCTGGGCTGTACAGGCAGCGACGGGGCTTGAACGGGTACGGATTCCGTACTCTGTACTGAAAAAAATGCCGGATGTCCTTCGGGAATCCCATTTTCAGGCACAGTGTGTCGTCCGGGTTACGGCAAATGACGTCTTTTTATACGATATGCTTCCAATGGAAGCAAAAGCAGTGGTCGGTGGTCTCGTTGTCGACATCGGAACAACGACAGTTTCTGCACTGATCGTGGATATGCTGAGCGGAGAAATCCTGGCAAAAGCCTCTTCCGGAAACGGACAGATCCGGTATGGTGCGGATGTTATCAACCGTATCATTGAATCCCAGAAACCGGGAGGCCATGAAAGACTGCAGAATGCAATCATCAAAGAAACCTTAAACCCGATGATTTCCAACATGTGCCGCGCAGCGAAAATCAGCAGTCAGCAGATTTACCGTGCGGCGATTGCCGGAAACACTACCATGGAGCATCTGATGATGGGCATCAATGCAGATCCGCTTCGGATGGAGCCGTATATTCCTGCCTTCTTTAAAACAAACTCACTGTTTGCATCGGACGTCAATCTTGCGATTCATCCGGACGCCCATATCATTCTGGCACCGAACATCGGAAGCTATGTGGGCGGAGATATTACTGCCGGCGCGTTGGTCAGCATGATCTGGAACCGGCCGGAGATGAGTCTTTTTATTGACCTTGGTACCAATGGCGAGCTTGCATTTGGAAACTCTGACTTTATGGTAAGCTGTGCCTGCTCGGCCGGACCGGCCTTTGAGGGCGGCGATATCAGCTGTGGTATGCGTGCGACCGACGGTGCGATTGAAAAATGTACGATCGATCCGGAGACGATGGAACCTTCGTACCATGTTATCGGAGATGAGGGAACGAAGCCGATTGGTCTTTGCGGTTCCGGAATCATCGATGTAATTGCAGCGCTGTTCCGTGCGAAAATGGTTAATCCGAAGGGAAAATTTATCCGGGAAGGCAGACGGATCCGCCACGACAAATATGGCATGGGAAGCTATGTCATCGCATTTGAAGAGGAAGCCGGAAGCGTCCGCGACGTTGAGATTACAGAAGTAGATATCGACAACTTTATCCGTGCCAAGGGCGCGATTTTCTCAGCGATCCGTACGATGCTGAACTATCTGGATATGGATGTTTCCATGATCGAGGAGGTTTACGTAGCGGGCGGTATCGGAAGCGGCATCAACATGAAAAATGCCGTTACCATCGGTATGTTTCCGGACATCCCGCTGGAAAAATTCCATTACATTGGTAACTCTTCCCTGACCGGTGCGTACTCAATGCTTTTATCGACAGCAGCAGAGAAGAAAACGTATGAGGTTGCCCGGAACATGACATATCTGGAACTCTCTACGGTACCAACCTATATGGATGAATTTGTAGCGGCGTGCTTCCTGCCGCACACAGACACGACGATGTTCCCGTCTGTGGAAGCATAAAACGGAAGCAGAACTTTCTGTTACGATTCAAGGTGAAACACATGTGGTTTTGCTTTGAATTGTGGCGAACCTTTTTGAGAGGAATTGGATTTACATGGCAGTAGACTTAAATTACGAAAAAGACAGCAAAGAGCGTATTCCGTATGAGCATTATCTGGAAGTGTATCAGAATGCAGATCCAAAAGAGATTTCCAGCCGGTGCGACGTTCCGTATGATGCGGAAAAACAGGAGTTTACCGTTTCCCTGATGGGTGTTTCCTACCGGATTTCGTGGCCGGAGTACAACGTATTTCATATTGGAGATGATGGAAGCGTTTCGCCGATAATTGGCTGGTATCCACTCGAGAAAAAACCGAATGCAAAAATTTTGGTATTGCGTTATCTGACAGAGGGCGGAGCTGCTCCGTCTACCGGAAAATTTTTGACGTACCGGGAGATTCCGTGGGGAGAAGTTTATTTTAAACAGTTCCAGGGAAGATGCCTGTTCCGTCTTGCGTTTGGCTTTGGCGGAAAGCTGGATGCATTCCGTGAGATCATGGAACGTGTCGGCGCTCAGGCGATTTCATCCGGTGATGTCGGATATGAGCTGGAGTTTATGAAAGGGCTTTTTGTACGACTGATTTTATGGGCAGGAGATGATGAGTTTCCGCCGTCCGCGCAGATCCTCTTTTCGGACAATTTCCCGGCTGCATTTACGCAGGGAGAGGATATGGCGGTTGTGGGAGATGTCACAATTGATATGCTGAAGGCTCTGGCTGCAAAATAGTTATGGTTTGAGGCCATCAGGATGGCTTCTGGATCGAAAAAAATAAGCGGAGGAAAATAACATGGGATTTTCAACAGTACCTTGCAATGAGTTTGTAGAAGTGCTCGGTTCCAAAGCACCGGTTCCGGGCGGTGGCGGAGCTTCTGCACTGGTTGGCGCTGTCGGCACAGCGCTTGGCAACATGGTTGGTGCGCTGACAGTAGGTAAAAAGAAATATGCGGATGTCGAAGAGGAAATGAAAGAGCTGATGGCGAAAGCAACCACGCTTCAGGACGAACTGCTTCACCTGATCGAGCGCGATGCAGAAGTGTTCGAACCGCTCTCCAAAGCATACGGCATGCCGCGCGAGACAGAGGAGGAGAAGGCAGAAAAAGCAAGAGTCATGGAGATTGTGCTGAAGGATGCCTGCTCTGTTCCAATGGAAATTATGGAAAAATGCTGCGAAGCAATCGACCTGATCGTAGAATTTGCAGCAAAAGGTTCTGCACTTGCGATCAGTGACGCAGGTGTTGGCGCAGCATTCTGCAAAGCAGCCTTAGAGGGTGCTTCCCTGAATGTATATATCAACACGAAATCTATGAAAAACCGGGAATATGCAGAAGAACTGAATCGAAAATGCGATGAAATGCTTGCGGTCTATACCGTAAAAGCAGACGAGATTTTCCGGAACGTACTGGGAAGACTGAAAGCCTGAAAACAAACGGCCAGAGAAGCTTCCCGGCAGCAAGCGGGTTGCAAAAGGAGTTCTCTTTGACCGAAAAGAAAAGCGGAGGATAAAAAAATGGCAAAACAGTTATTAGGAAAAGAAGTAACAGCAGCATTAAATGAGAAGATCAAAGCAAATGTAGCAGAGCTGGAAGCAAAAGGAGTAAAACCGACTCTCGGAATCATCCGTGTCGGAGAGAGAGAGGATGACCTTTCCTACGAAAGAGGAGCAACCAAACGCTGTGAGACCTTAGGCGTTGCATACGAGAAATTCCTTCTTCCGGCAGACGTTACCCAGGAAGAGCTGATGGCTACCATCGACAAAGTAAACAAAGATGATTCTATCCATGGCGTTCTGATTTTCCGTCCGCTTCCGAAACATCTCGATGAGGCAGCAGTCATCAAAGCACTCTCCCCGGAGAAAGATGTAGATGGTATCACAGACGGTTCCATGGTAGGCGTATTCGCCGGAACAAAACAGGGCTTCCCGCCATGTACTCCGCAGGCCTGCATGGAGATCCTCGACCACTACGGCATCGACTGCACCGGTAAAAAAGCCGTTGTCGTAGGCCGCAGCCTCGTTGTAGGAAAACCGGCAGCCATGATGCTGTTAAAGAAAAACGCAACCGTAACAATCTGCCATACCAGAACGAAAGACATGCCGTCTGTAGTCAAAGAGGCAGATATCGTGATCGTAGCAGCAGGCCGTGCAGGTGTTGTGGATGATACTTACCTGCGTGCAGGCCAGACCGTTATTGATGTCGGAATCAACGTAAACGAAGAAGGAAAACTCTGCGGAGACGTTGCATACGCAAAAGCTGAGCCGATCGTTGAGGCAATCACACCGGTTCCGGGCGGCGTAGGATCCGTTACCACATCTGTTCTGGTCGGCCATGTGGTAGAGGCTGCCATGAGAAAAAACAGCTGATCATAGGCTGAAGATAAGAATGTGACAGAAAAAAAGGCACTGTGCGTCCGAAAAAAGGGCGGCGGTGCCTTTTTTGCGTGCGCGGCAGTGCAGTTTTGGTGATAGGAGAGGGGGCCGGCTCATAGAATATAACAGTACATAGCAACAAAGATCAAAAGGGGGACAACAGCGCATGGATGCATATTCAGTATACCGCGATATTCAGAAACGAACGAAGGGCCAGTTCCTGATCGGAGTGGTGGGGCCTGTACGGACGGGAAAGTCCACCCTGATCCGCCGTTTCCTGGAGGTGCTGGCACTGCCGTATCTTTCGGAAAAGGAACAGGCGGAGGTACGGGATGCCCTGCCTTTAAGCGGGGAGGGAAAGACGATCACAACGGTGGAGCCGAAATTTGTGCCGAAAGACGCCGTGGAGCTGCAGCTTGGGGAGGGCGATCCGATCCGGCTGCGACTGATCGACTGCGTCGGCTTTCTGGTGCCGGACGCGGCGGGAAATCTGGAAAATGAGAAGGAGCGGATGGTGAAAACACCGTGGTCCGAGCAGGCGATTCCGTTCCGGGAGGCGGCGGAGATCGGTACGAAGAAGGTGATCGCAGAACATTCCACGATCGGTCTTATGGTGACGTGCGACGGATCGTTCGGCGAGCTGCCGCGGGAGAATTTTCTGCAGGCGGAGGAACGGACCGTTGCGGAGCTCAAAAAGCAGGGAAAGCCCTTCCTGATTCTTGTGAATGCGAAAAAACCGTACCGGGAGGAGACACAGCGGCAGGTAAAGGAGCTTGAAACAAAATTCGGCGTGGCAGCGATGGCGGTGAACTGCGACCAGCTCCGCAAAGAAGATATTCTGCATATGCTCGAAAAGGTGCTGTATGAGTTCCCGCTTCAGCAGATGGAATTTTATATTCCCAAATGGGTGGAGCTTCTTGCCGATGACCATCCGCTGAAGGCAGAGCTGCTGCAGAAGATCCGTGAGATGTGCAGGGAAAAGACGCGCCTGAAGGATGCAGTGGGCGGAAAAACAGCGATTGCCAGTCAGTATGTCAGCCAGACATTGCTGCAGTCGATGGATCTTGCGAGCGGTACGGTGAAGGTGCGGATTGAGGTGAAAGAGCAGTATTATTATGAAATGCTGAGTGTACTTGCCGGCGTGGAGATCAAAGGCGAGTATGATCTGGTGCAGACGATCCGCGAGCTGTCGGCACAGCGGGAAGAGTACCGCAAGGTAGAGGACGCGATTCATGCGGTGCGCGGATGCGGCTACGGCGTCGTGATTCCGGGGAGGGAGGAGATTCAGCTGGAGGAGCCAGCCGTGATCCATCAGGGAAACAAATACGGCGTGAAAATTAAATCGGTGAGCCCGTCGATTCATATGATCAAGGCCAACATCGAGACGGAGATTGCGCCGATCGTCGGAAGTGAGCAGCAGGCGGAGGATCTGATCGCCTATATCAAAGAGAGCGCAAAGAGCCCGGAGGGAATCTGGAATACCAACATTTTCGGCAAATCCGTCGAGCAGCTCGTTGACGACGGCATCCGCAGCAAAATCGCCCAGATCACCGAGGACGGCCAGGCAAAACTCCAGGATTCCATGCAGAAAATTGTCAACGACAGCCGGGGCGGAATGGTGTGTATTATCATTTAATACAAAAGCTGTTCGAATATTTTTGAGTAATTGTGCAATAATACTTGAAAAGCGAACCAAAATAGCGTATAATCCGAATTGTGAAAAGAAAAGAAGAAAAATGTAACTTCCTGGAATGTTCGATGATCTCATTATTTTGAACCTACATTTACTTTAAACGGGAGGCTTATTATTGTCATGTGGATGTCAGGCCACCCTGGAAACAGACGTCAGTGGAAGGCAGAAATGATGACTGCGGCTACCCACCTAGCTTGCGTTGCTAGGAGTCAAAGTATGGGAAACGGCATTCCGGGGTTACAAAAGAAAAAAAAGAGAATCATGAAAATGGTTCTCTTTTATACGTTACATACAACCAAAAGGAGAAGGAACATGAAAAAACAGGGTTTTGGAACAACAAAAGACGGAAAAGAAGCATTGCTCTACACGCTCTCCAATAAAAACGGAATGGAAATCAGTGTAACCGATTACGGCGCACATCTGGTATCGGTTCTCGTTCCGGATAAAGATGGAAAGAAGAGAGACGTTGTCCTTGGATTTGACTCCGTAACCGGCTATGAGACCGACGGAAGCCATTTTGGAGCCACCATCGGAAGAAACGGAAACCGTATCGCGGGAGCAGCATTTGAACTGCACGGAAAAACATACCAGCTGGCAAAAAATGAGAACAACAACAACCTGCACAGCGGCCCGGACGGATACGATTACCGCCTCTGGAACGTAGAAGAGGCGGATGACAGTGCCGTTACCTTCGTTCTGATGAGCCAGGACGGAGACCAGGGATTCCCGGGAAACTTTGAAGTGTCCGTTACGTATACCCTGACCGATGAGAACGCCGTAGAAATCCACTATGAGGGAAGCTGCGATCAGGATACCGTTGTCAACATGACAAACCACAGTTACTTCAACCTGGCAGGCCACGATGCCGGATCTATTGAGAACCAGACACTTGTCTTAAAAGCGGAGCAGTTCAGCCCAGTGATCGATTCTGCATCCATCCCGACCGGCGAGCATGCACCGGTACAGGGAACCCCGATGGATTTCACCAGCGAGAAAGCAATCGGAGCAGAGATTGAAGCAGATTTCGAACAGCTCAAACTGACCGGCGGCTACGACCACAACTTTATCCTGGACAAGGCTGTCGAGGGAAGCATTGAGCTGATGGCAGTCGCATCCTGCAAAGAGAGCGGCATCACCATGGAAGCCTTCACGGATCTGCCATGCGTTCAGTTCTACGCCGGAAACTTCATTGCTCCGGTTACCGGAAAGAATGGGGTATTCTATGACAAACGCAACGGCTTCTGCCTGGAATCTCAGTATGTGCCGAATGCCATCAACCAGGAGGGTGAGGAGAAACCGATCCTCGAGGCAGGCGATACTTACGATACCACAACCGTATACAAATTCATTTTCTAAGATCCTATTTTATAGTAATCCCCGAAAATAATGCAAAAAATTCAGCACCGCAGAGCGTGAATTACTGCGTCACAGATTTTCGTCGTACCCCGGTACGCCTTCAAATCTGTTCCTTGCAATTCGCGCTCTGCAGCACTGCCTTTTTTGCATTATTTTCGGGTCTTGCTATAGAAACAGCATAAAAAAGCTCCCTTTCTGCAGCATCCTGTGAAAACAGGAGCGCAGGCGGGGAGCCTTTTTATGGGAAAATATGCAGAAAACGAATTCTGAAAAAACAGAAAAAGAAAAGACCCTGTTTTCGAATCCAACAGAATCTTACCAGTTATGTCATATTCTTTTCAGAGGTGGGTAACCGCTTCGCCATCTGAATCAACCTGCAAGCGGAATAGCAGACACCTTTAAGCGGAGGATGGCGCCTGACAAAGAACAGGCGAAACCAGAATCTGAAACGGTTTACCCGGCCGTTTAATGCAATGCATAAATCTCGCTCGAAGGTTTCTAAAAATCTAATCGAAAATTTTCAGACATTCCATATCCCATAATAGTCTTTGAATGGAAGCTTTCATCGGAAGCATCAACCCTATGCATACAGAGCAGGTTTCCTGACTTACAGATCATCGTTCCACATTCCTTCTCATATGTTGCGGACATACAATGGATTTGTTATGCTTCACTCCCTGATTACAGTGACCGGATCGCCCAGGAATCTCACCTGAATTCCCTCTCTCACCAAAAGACGGATCTTCTTTTGATGCACTCTGGATGTTGATATGAAATTTATACACAACTGTACTATATACCATAGGGCGGTATTTGTCAAGGAAAAATTGCAAAAAGAAAAGGAATCGGACAAAAAGCCGTGTGCATAGAATGAGATATGAAGAGAAAAAATGATACATTGGAATTGATACTGTTAGGAGTGGGGATTCTCCTGCTGCTGTTATTGTTTGTTGTGAAGCGCCGTCTGGATGCGCCGGAAGAGACAGCGACAGCAGAAAGCAGGACGGAGACGATGGAAGGCAAAAAGCAGGAGGAGACGATACAGAACATGGAACAGGAAAACGCGGCTTTTCTAAACAGTAAAAAGGAAGAACAAAAAGAAACAACGGCAGACGGACCGGTGCAGATCCGTGTCCTTCTGACGGACTGCGGAAAGCTGGGATACGCACAGAAACAGGTGTCCCTGCGTGGAAACGCAAGTCTTTCCATGAACGACGGCGCATACATAGCTTCCCCGCAGGAGACGATCTGTGTGACGGAACAGGAATGCGGGGAAGTTGTGCATGTGGTGCCGGCCGATGAGACGGCGGGAACGGCGGTTTCCCTGACGGGAAAGCCGGAGGACGAGACGGTTTATCCGGGAAGTTTTGTCATTTATAAAAGCGAAGAGGGACTTCTCGTTGTAAATGAACTTGATCTGGAAATGTATCTTCGGTATGTCGTGCCGAGTGAGATGCCGTCCTCCTATGAAAAGGAGGCATTAAAAGCACAGGCGGTCTGTGCGAGAACGTATGCGTGTGCCAGGATTCGTGAAAAAACGTGGGAGAACTACCACGCGGATGTAGACGACAGCGTGGAAAGCCAGGTCTACCACAATATGGAAGCGCAGCCGGAGACAGACGCTGCGGTGGCGGAGACAGAAGGAAAAATCATCACCTGCGGCGGGGAACCAATTCAGGCGTATTTTTTCTCAACCTCCTGCGGGAAGACGAGTACGGATGAAGTGTGGAATACGGCGGAGACGGCAGAATATCTGAAGAGCGTGACGGTAGGCGGGGAGAAGCAGGAACCGGAGACGGAGGAGGCGTTTGCATCGTTTATCACCAAAAGGGACAGCACAAGTCTGGAAGTGGAGGACGGCTGGTACCGCTGGCAGGTGACGATTCCGGCGGATGTGCTGTCAGAACGGGCAGCGGATCAGAAAATCGGGGAGATCACGGGGATTGAGGTGCGGCGGCGGTCAGAGGGAGGTGCGGCAGAAACCGTCCGTATCGAGGGGGAAAAAGGATCCATGGAAATCGAGGGAGAGTATCAGATCCGAAAGTTCCTCTCGGCGAAAGGCTGGCCGATTCAGAAAAATGACGGAACTGTAAGCTGTGAGATGGATCTGCTTCCGAGTGCCTGCTTTATCGTGGTTCCGGAAAAAGAAGGGGAAACGGCTGTCTCCTTTACATTTTACGGCGGCGGTTACGGCCACGGCGTCGGCATGTCACAGAACGGTGCGAAACATCTGGCAGAGCAGGGAAAATCGTATGAGGAGATTCTCCGCTATTTTTACCAGAACATCGAAATCGGCGACTGCCGTTCCCTTTTTTAAAAAAATCACCGAAAACAGATTTTTTGTGCTATAATGGGCGAAAGTGAAAAACAGTTAGAAAATGATGAGGAGAGAAACATGGCGACAATCAAGGACATAGCGGCACGCGCCGGCGTTACGGCGACGACGGTTTCCCGCGTGATCAACAACCGCGGATACATCAGTGAAGAGACAAGAAAAAAAGTAACGCAGGCGATGCAGGAGATGAATTACCAGCCGAATGAGCTGGCGCGTTCCCTGGCAAAAGCGCATTCCAATACGATCGGGGTTATCGTTCCGCACATCTCGCACCCGTTTTTCAGTAAAATGATCAGTGCACTCGAGAGCGCGGCGGCAAAGCGGGGCTACAAGATTCTGCTCTGCAACTCGAAAGATCAGCCGGAGAAAGAAACCGAATATCTCGATATGTTCATCTCCAACCGTGTAACCGGCGTTGTGATGGCAAGCCGCGATGTGCAGATTGAAAAGTTTCATGATCTGAAAATTCCGATCGTCAATTTCGAGCGAGAGGAAAATACGGAGGCCATTACAATCCAGTGTGACAACGAGCAGGGAGGAGCGCTTGCAGCATCGCATCTTGCGGACTGCGGCTGCCGCCATCTGCTTCATTTCGGCGGAATCGTCGGAAGAGATATGCCGGCGGACCGGCGTGCGGATGGATTCCTGCGCGTCTGCCGGGAGCGGGGGATTGAAGGGGAAGTTCTTTTGAGTGACCGCTTAAGCTACGGCTCCATGCACTATGAATCCTATATTGAAAAGGGCCTTCTGGAGCACCCGGAGACGGACGGCATTTTTGCAAGCAGTGACCTGATTGCCGCACAGGTACTCCAGTGCCTTTATGCCATGGGAAAACGGGTGCCGGAGGATATTAAAGTTGTCGGGTTTGATGACACTGTGATCGCCGGGATTACCACGCCTTCCATCACGACGATCCATCAGCCGATTGAGGAAATGTCGGAGCTTTCCATTGCGTATATCGACCGGAGAAGAAAGGGAGAGATGGTGCCGAATGTGACGACCATGCCGGTGAGCCTTGTGGTACGTGGTTCGGCGTGAAACAGAAAAAAAGAGAGAGACTCCGCGGAAAAAATAAGCTGCGGAGTCTTTTTCTGTTCCAGAAAGTAAACGATAGACAAAAAATGGTAAAAAAAGACAAAGAAAAAGGCTGAAATTTGTTGAAAAATACAGTATGTAAACGGTTGACATATAATTGCGGCAACGGTATACTGCAAGTGAAAGAAACGTAACACAGATTTTCCGTTGCCGGAACGCTGTGACAGGATAAAGAATAAGATAAAGGAGAACGAACAACATGACAGTGGAATATCAGAGAAGACTCGAGAAACACTATGATGAGCTGAAATGGCTCTACTGCGAGCTGTATCCGAACGGACAGGGAAGATTTGAAGAGCTCTGTGCGAGCATGGAGCAGTGGTACAAAGAGCGGAATAAAAAATGGAAAGCACTCGACCGTAAGAGAGAAAAACAGAAGAACTGGTATAAGAGCCAGAAAATGCTCGGCATGATGCTGTACATCGATGCATTCGCAGACAACATCAGCGGCCTTGAGGAGAAGCTGGATTACTTAAAAGCGTGCAACGTGAATTATCTGCACCTGATGCCGTTCCTTGCCACTCCGAAAGGAAAGAGTGACGGCGGCTATGCCGTTGCCGATTACCGTACCGTACAGCCGTCCCTTGGAACGATGGAGGATCTGGCTGCACTCTCTGAAAAATGCCACGACCAGGGCATGAGTCTCTGCATGGATTTCGTTATGAACCACACTTCCGAGGATCATGAGTGGGCCAGACGTGCACTTGCCGGAGAAAAAGAGTATCAGGACCGTTACTTCTTTTTCGATAACTACGACATTCCGTCCGAATATGAGAAAACCTGCCCGCAGGTATTCCCGACAACGGCACCGGGCAACTTTACCTGGAGAGAGGACTGTCACAAATTTGTCATGACAACATTCTACCCATACCAGTGGGATCTGAACTATGCGAACCCGGTTGTTTTCAATGAGATGGTCAACAACATGCTCTATCTCGTCAACCAGGGAATCGATATCGTCCGCATCGATGCCGTTCCATACATCTGGAAACAGCTCGGCACCACCTGCCGTAACCTGCCGCAGGTACATACCATTGTCCGCATGATGCGTATGATCACCGAGATCGTCTGCCCGGGCGTTCTGCTGCTCGGCGAGGTTGTCATGGAGCCGGAAAAGGTTGTTCCGTACTTCGGAACTCTGGAAAAACCGGAGTGCCATATGCTGTACAACGTAACGACGATGGCATCCACCTGGCACACCATTGCAACGGCAGATACCCGCCTGCTGAAACATCAGATGGATATTGTGACGAGACTGCCGAAGGACTATGTCTTCCTGAACTATCTGAGATGCCACGATGATATCGGCTGGGGCCTCGATTACGAATGGCTGAAACAGTTCGGCATCGCCGAGGCACCGCATAAAAAATATCTGAATGATTACTTCCGCGGCTATGTGGAGGGAAGCGATGCAAGAGGAGAGCTCTACAACGACGATCCTGTTCTGCAGGATGCGCGTCTCTGCGGAACGACGGCTTCTCTCTGCGGTCTTGAGGCGGCAGGCTTTGAGCAGAATGAAGAGAAGATGGCACAGGCCATCCAGAGAATCGAAATGCTGAATGCATACCTCTTCATCCAGTCCGGTATTCCGGTCATCTACAGCGGTGACGAGATCGGCCAGGTCAACGATTACTCCTACAAGGAGAGCGAGGACTACGACCGCAGATCCGACAGCCGTTATATTCACCGCGGCCACTTCCGCTGGGATCTGGAACCGGAGAAGGATAAAAAAGGAACGGTACAGAATCGGATTTTTGCTTCGATGAAGAAGATGGAAGAGCTCAAATTCAAATATCGTCCGTTCGATGGGGAGGCGGATGTCTGGACCGAGGAAACGTACGATACCGCACTTCTCTGCGTCTGCAGAAAATCCGGCAATGAGATGGTGACGGGAATCTTCAACTTCAGCAACGAGGACCGTACCGCATGGATCGATATGGGAGAGTTCACCTGGAAGGATCTGTTTACCGGCGAAAAACGCGTTCTGCGCGGTGTTCCGGTTCCAGCCCGCGGTTACGCATGGTATTACCGCAAATGGGATTGAAATCCCTTGCGAAGGAAAGAAAAGTATGATATGCTTTGTAGGCTATCCTGCAATACAAGATGTGTGCAATAATGGGATAGATTCACGAAAACAAAGAAAAGGCGGTTTTGCCAGATGATAAAAACAATCCGCGGTTTTATGAAGCGCCTGAATGAGGACCATGTCGGTGCTTATGCAGCGCAGAGCGCGTATTTCATTCTTCTTTCCTTTATTCCGTTTGTTCTTCTGGTTGTTACGCTTGTAAAATATACGCCGCTGACACGCGACGATGTTTACAGCGTTCTGATCAATATGCTGCCCACGGAGTTCCAGAGCTACGTGGGCGGTATTGTAAATGAGATCTTTTATCAGTCCGTTGCCTATATGCCGATTACGATCATCACAACGCTGTGGTCGGCGGGAAAGGGCATTGCGGCGCTGACAAACGGGCTGAACAGCATTTATCACGTAACAGAGACACGTAATTACATCATCAACCGGCTGCGGGGCATGGCATATACCTTGATATTTGCCGCTGCATTCCTCACCAGTCTGGTGCTTCTGGTCTTCGGAACCCGCATTCAGAATAAGCTGACGGAACATCTGCCGATGGTGGCGCGCGTGACATCCTCTATCATGGGCATGCGTACCCTGATTACGACAGGCGTGCTGGCGGTTCTGTTCCTGGTGCTGTATAAATGCATTCCGAACCGGAAGGCGAGCTTTAAGAGCCAGTGCCCGGGCGCACTGATCTCATCCCTTGCCTGGTCTATTTTTTCCCTTGCATTTTCCATGTACCTCGACATTGCGCTTGCAGCGTCCAATATGTACGGCAGTCTGACGATGATCGTGTTTATCATGATCTGGATGTATTTCTGCATGTGGATTCTTCTGATCGGCGCGGAGATCAACGCGTATTTTGAGGATAAACTGCGGAAACTGCAGAACGCGGCGATCGAGCATTTTATGGAAAATAAAGAGACAAATAAAGAAGCGGGAAAATAATGGCTTGACATCCGGGGGTCCAGACGGTACAATAAACATTGTTTATGAAAGTTTTATAGATAATCTAACAGGAAAAATGCTGTGAAGATGTTCAGAGAAATATTTTTTCCGCCAGAGAGAGGGAGTCATCGGCTGCAAGCTCCTTCAGGTTCAGGAATATTTCAAATTTCGCATTGGAGCAGATGTCCGGAACGCATAGCAGGATACTGGAAATGCAAGTAGGGACAGACGTTTGGTGTACGTTACAGCACCGGTTATGAGTGTCTGCAGGAGGTATCTGCAGAAATCAGGGTGGTACCGCGAAATTTCAGATCTCGTCCCTTTGTGGGGCGGGGTCTTTTTTCGTGAGCAACGAGCCAGACAGCCATGCTTGCATGGATATCTGGCGACTGCCACGAAAATCAGATGCTCCGCTGTTTGCAGCGGGGTATCCGATTGTTTTTCACATTTACCATCAAACAAGCAAGAAAAAGAAAGTAGGAGAGTCAAATGCAGGAAAAAAGTGTATTAACCGGCCATCTGTCTGAATTAAAACAGAAGATTGAAAATGGACTGGAAGAGCTGAAAAGCTCCAAAGAACTGTATGAATTTAAGAGCGAGTATCTGGAAGGAAAGAAAAGTAAGATCAGCGGGCTGATGAAAGAAATGAAAAACATTGCCCCGGAAGAGCGCGCAAACTACGGTAAATCCGTCAATGAGTTAAAAGAGTGGGCGCTTGGCCGCTTCCAGAAAGTGGAAGAGGAGATGAAAGAGCGCGAGCTGCAGAAGAAATATGAGTCCGAGAAAATCGACCTGACCCTTCCGGCAGAAGAGACAGCGATCGGAAACCTTCATCCGGTTACCCTGATCCGCAAACAGCTTATCGACATCTTTGCAGGCATGGGCTTTGAGGTATACGAGGGAAGAGAAATCGAGACCGATTACTACAACTTTACTGCACTGAATACACCACAGGATCACCCGGCAAGAGATATGCAGGATACCTTCTATCTCTCCCCGGAATTCCTGCTTCGTACCCAGACATCGGCAGGCCAGATTCATGTCATGGAAAACAAAAAGCCGCCGATCAAGATCCTTTCCCCGGGACGTGTTTTTCGGTCTGATGACGACGCAACCCATTCTCCGATGTTCCATCAGATGGAGGGACTCGTTGTCGACAAAAACATCACCCTCTGCGACCTGAAAGGAATGCTCGACGTACTCGTACAGAAGATCTACGGCGAGGGAACCACAACCCGTCTCCGTCCGTCTTACTTCCCGTTCACGGAGCCGTCCGTTGAGGTAGACTGCAGCTGCTTCGCCTGCGGCGGAAAAGGATGCAGCCTCTGCAAGGGAACCGGCTGGATCGAGGTCCTTGGAGCAGGTATCGTAAACAAACGTGTGCTGGAGAACTGCGGCATTGATTCAGAAGAGTACAGCGGCTTCGCTTTTGGTATCGGCCTGGAGCGTATCGCCATGCTGAAATACGGAATCAACAACATCAAACTGTTATTCGGTTCCGATCTGCGGGTTTTAAATCAGATTAACGAGAAATAAAGACGAAACAGTTTGAATTTGGAGGTTTAATATGTTAGTACCGTTAAGTTGGCTGAAAGAATATGTAGATATCGATGTTACCCCGGAAGAACTGGAGAAAAAACTGTTCGACGGCGGTTTTGAAGTAGAAGAGCGTTATCAGGTGGGAAAAGACATCAGCAATGTTGTTGTCGGTCTGGTGGAGAGCTGCGAGCCGATCCCGGAGACCCATCTTCATGTGTGCCAGGTAAATGCAGGAGAACACGGCACCATGCAGATCTGCTGCGGTGCAGACAACGTGCGCACCGGCGGAAAATTCCCGGTTGCCCTTCCTGGCGCTTCTGTTTATGCAACAGCAAAAGATCATAAGACCATCGAGGGTGTTATGACCATCAAAAAAGGAAAATTAAGAGGATATGAGTCCTGCGGAATGCTCTGCTCCGGCGTGGAGCTCGGCCTTACCGAGGATCTGTACCCGGGCGCAGGCTACAACGGACTGCTTGTTCTGCCGGAAGATGCCGAGCTTGGCGCAGATGTCAAAGAGCTGACAGGTCTTGACGACTGGATCTTTGATATCTCCCTGACTGCAAACAGACCGGACTGCCAGAGTATCCTCGGTATCGCAAGAGAAGTATCGGCGATGCTGGAAAAACCTTTAAAAATGCCGGCAACCGATTACAACGAGACGGATGTGGAAAAAGAAGGCTTCTCTGTCCGCGTGGAAGCTCCGGAACTCTGCCCGCGTTACAGCGCTCATTACGTATATGACGTAAAAATCGGAGAGTCCCCGGCATGGATGAAACGCCGTCTGGCGCTCGTCGGCATGTCCGCGATCTCCAACGTGGTTGATATCACAAACTACGTCTTAAAAGAGATCGGCCAGCCGATGCATGCTTTTGACTGCTCTTATCTGGAAGGCAATGAAATCTGTGTCAGAAGAGCAAAAGAAAATGAAAAGATTGTGACCCTCGATGAGCAGGAATACACAATGAATGAGAACAACCTCGTGATCTGCGACGGCGTAAAACCGGTTGCACTTGCCGGTGTCATGGGAGGCTTAAACTCCGAGATCCGCAACACGACAGAGGCTGTTATGTTTGAGTCCGCAAAATTCGCACGCGACAACGTCAGAAAGACAGCCCGTGCGCTTGGAAAAGCGACGGATGCCAGTGCAAGATATGAGAAAGGCGTGGACGAGTATTCAACCGTACTTGGTATGAAACGTGCCCTGCATCTGATGGAAGAGCTTGGCTGCGGTAAAGTTTCCCGTACCCATTTCGATGTGAACACCGGAAACTCCATCGATCCGACTCCGATGACCGTCAGTGTCAGCAAAGTAAACGGCGTACTCGGTATCGAAGTTCCGGAAGCAGAGATTCTCCGCATTATGAAAAACCTGAACTTTGCACCGGAAATCAACGGCGATGAGCTGACCATCCAGGTTCCGGCTTACCGTGAGGATATGCTGCCGGAGGGAGAGAACGATGTCGAGCGCTATCCGGACGTGGCAGAGGAAGTCATCCGTATGTACGGCTACGATCACGTAACCGATACCTTCCTTTCCGCTGCACAGGTAACGATGGGCGGCTACAATGAAGAGCAGAAAGGCGAGCTGGCACTGAAGAATACCTTATGCACCATGGGTATCTACGAGTGCATGCATTACTCCTTCTTCTCCCCTGCAGATCTGGATCTTTTGAAACTGCCGGCAGATGCAAAAGAGAGAAATGCCATCGAGATCATCAACCCGATCAACCAGGATCTGTCCCTGATGCGTACCACACTGGCAGCTTCCATGCTGAATGCCATTTCCAGAAATGAGAAACAGGGCACCCTTGAAGGAAGACTGTTCGAGGTAGCAAGCATCTACATTCCGGAGTCCCTGCCGCTGACATCCTACCCGGATGAGAGAAAAGTTCTCTGCGTTGGAACCTTCGGAAACAACGAGAGCTTCTTCACGATGAAGGGCATCGCCAACACTATCGCCGAGAGCATGGACATTGAGTTCACCTACGAGCCGGTTCAGAAATCCTTCCTGCATCCGTATCAGGCAGTGAAAGTACTCTGCGAGGGTACAGAAATCGGATACTTCGGAAAAGCAGCATACGATATCCAGAACGAGCTGAGCATGCGTACTTCCGCTTACATCATGGAGCTTGACTTAAAAGAGCTCTCCAGATGGTACGGCAAAAAACGCACCTTCCAGCCGATCTCCAAATTCCAGGAGGAGAAACGTGACCTGGCATTTGTCATGGACAAAAACATCAGCTGCGGCGATGTAGAGAACTGCATCCGCGAGGCAAACAAATACGTAAAAGAGATCCGTCTGTTCGATGTTTACGAGGGCGGCCAGATTCCGGAAGGCAAGAAGAGCATGGCGTTCACCGTCACCTTTGCACCGAAGGAAGAAGCATTTGACTTCGAAAAAGTACAGAAATTTGTCGAGAAGATCTGCAAGAAACTGCAGAATGAGTTCAACATCGAACTGAGAGGCTGATTTTTATGAAACTTTATATCATACGCCACGGCGAAACCGCGTGGAACGTAGAAGGCAGACTGCAGGGCCAGTCGGACACCGAGCTGAATGAGAACGGTGTCCGTCTGGCGAAAGTGACGGCGGAAGGACTGAAAAATATCCCGTTTGACCTTGGAATTTCCAGTCCACTGCGCCGCGCAAAGCACACGGCAGAGCTTGTCCTTGCGGGCAGAAATGTGCCGCTTACGACCGACGACCGCCTGATGGAGCTTTCCTTTGGCTCCTGGGAAGGGCTTGGATGCCGGGCAAACAATTTTGAGATTCCGTCTGAACACTTCGACGATTTTTACAGAGATCCGTTCCACTTCCGCCCGGCAGGAGACGGAGAGACGATCCAGGAGGTCTGCGACCGGGCGGAAGCGTTCTATCATGAGCTGACTGCAAAACCGGAGCTCCAGGACAAGACGATCCTGATCGCCACCCACGGCTGCTGCATGCGCGCGCTGCTGCGCAATGTCTATGAAGACAAGAACGACTTCTGGCACGGCGGCGTGCCGTACAACTGTGCGGTCAGCATCATCGAAGTACAGAACGGTGTTTCCACGCTGCTTGCGGATAATAAAATCTATTATGATCCGTCGGACTGCGTAAACTTTTATAAAGAAGTAAAATAAAAAATGATATTCAGAGGCAGACATAAAAGGAAAGTATTTCCCTTTGTGCCTGCCTCTTTAAAGCGCGTTTGCCGTCTGACAGAAAGTGTGATACTATAGAAATAACGGATTTTAACACCAGTAGACAAGAAGTCCCCCGTTTCTGAAGCGGTGGGACGAATTGCTAAAAGAAACATAACGGCAGTGGCGGGCGGAGAGAAATCGGTATCCTCCACTGACATGAGGCAAGTCACAGTCGAACTATTTTCGACATGTCAGACTCTGTGAAATACCGACTGTGAGTTGAAACAACGAAAGCGAAAAAGGAGGAACATAAGTATGTCCATGGTAACACTGGGAAGCACAGGAATCTGTGTAAACAAGAACGGCTTCGGCGCGCTGCCGGTACAGCGTGTCACGAAAGAAGACGCTGTTTATCTGCTGCGCAAAGCGTATGACGGAGGCATCCGCTTTTTTGATACCGCGCGTGCCTACAGCGACAGCGAGGAAAAATTAGGCGCAGCGTTTGAGGGAATGCGTGAGAAGGTCTTTATCTCTACGAAGACGATGGCAAAGGATGTGGAGGGCTTCTGGAAGGATCTGGAGACAAGCCTTTCCCTTTTGAAGACGGATTACATCGATATCTATCAGTTCCACAATCCGTCCTTCTGTCCTAAGCCGGGAGATGGAACCGGCCTGTATGAGGCGATGCTGGAAGCAAAAGCACAGGGAAAAATCCGCCACATCGGTATCACGAACCACCGCATGAGCGTGGCAGAGGAGATCATCGAGTCCGGTCTTTACGAGACGCTGCAGTTCCCGTTCTGCTATCTGGCAACGGACCGTGAGAAAGCACTGGTACAGGGATGCAAAGAGAAAAATATCGGCTTTATCGCAATGAAAGCGCTCTCGGGCGGGCTGATCACAAACTCCGCGGCTGCATATGCTTTTGAAGACCAGTACGACAACGTGCTTCCGATCTGGGGCGTCCAGAGAGAAAAAGAGCTGGACGAGTTCTTAAGCTACATTGCCTGTCCGCCTGCCATGACGGATGAAATCAAGACGATCATCGAGAAAGACCAGAAAGAGCTCTCCGGCAATTTCTGCCGCGGCTGCGGTTACTGTATGCCATGTCCGGCAGGCATTGAGATTAACACCTGCGCGCGCATGAGCCTGCTTCTGCGCCGTTCCCCGTCCGCAAACCAGCTCACCGAGGGCGGCCAGGCGATGATGAAGAAAATCGAAGGTTGTCTCCACTGCGGCGCCTGCATGAAGAAATGTCCCTACGGTCTGAATACGCCGAAGCTTCTCGAAGAGAACTACGAAGATTATAAAAATGTACTGGCAGGAAAAACACTGGTATGAGTAATCTGATCTTCAGCCTGAACGCGGCGATGCCGATCTTCCTGACAATGATTTTGGGACTTTTCTTTCGAAAGGTTGGTATTCTGGACGAATCGTTCACAAGCAAAATGAACAAATTTGTGTTTAAAATCGCACTCCCGGTGCTGCTGTTCCAGGACCTGTCGGATTCTGATTTCTCCGCTGTGTGGGATATCAAATTCGTTCTGTTCTGCTTCTTTGCAACACTGCTCTCAATTCTTGCGGTATGGGGACTTTCCCATCTTTTAAAAGAGAGAAGTGCAAGAGGCGAATTTATCCAGGCGGCGTACCGGAGCAGTGCGGCGATCCTTGGTATTGCCTTTATCCAGAATATCTACGGAAATTCCGGCATGGCGCCGCTGATGATCATCAGCAGTGTGCCGCTGTATAATATCATGGCGGTTGTCGTTCTTGCAGTATTCCGTCCGGAACGGGAGGAGATCACGGCAGATTTTGTGAAAAAGACGGCGAAAAATATCGTGACAAACCCGATTATTCTCGGGATCGCTGCAGGACTTCTCTGGTCGGTGCTTCGCATTCCAAAGCCGGTGATTCTGCAGAAAACGGTGCAGAATATTGCGGTACTTGCAACGCCGCTCGGCCTGATTGCGATGGGTGCGTCGTTTGAGGCAAAGAGCGCGGCAAAGAATATCCGGCCGTCGATTGCTGCAGCTGCGATTAAGCTGGTCGGCCTTGCAGCCATCTTTCTGCCGATCGCCGTGATACTTGGCTTCCGTCAGGAAAAATTGGTGGCAATCCTTGTGATGCTGGGTTCCGCAACGACGGTGAGCAGTTTTATCATGGCGAAAAATATGGGTCATGAGGGAAGTCTGACGGCAAACACCGTTATGCTCACAACGTGCGGCAGTGCCTTTACGCTGACGTTCTGGCTGTATCTGATGAAAACGCTGGCGTTTATCTAACCGGATTGTGAATATCCGCTTTAATTTTCAGTACACCAAAAGCGTGTCCGGGATTTTGTACGGGCACGCTTTTATCAATCATAAAAATCAGAAAAAGAGGGAAAAGAATGGATTTCAAAAATGCGGTCAAAGCATTACAGATTGGAAAAAAGGAAGGAAAAAAATTCCGCCTTTCTACGGAATTTGGGAAAAATCCGGAAGAAGAGCTCCCGTTTCCGGAATATCCGCGTCCGCAGATGCGCCGGGAAAACTGGACAAATCTGAACGGATGGTGGGAGTATGCGTTCACGGAAACGCAGAAAATGCCAGAACAGCGGGACGGAAAAATTCTCGTTCCGTTTTCCCCGGAGTGCGATGCGTCCGGCGTGAAGCGGCAGTTGCTTCCAAAAGAATATCTGTGGTACTTCCGCACGATTCAGATTCCCCAAATTCCTGCCGGAAAACGGCTGCTGCTGCAGTTCGGCGCCGTGGATCAGGATGCGGTAATTTACTGCAACGGAAAGCGTGCCGGAGGCCATCTCGGCGGGTATCTTTCTTTTTCAGTGGATCTTACGCCGTATCTCAAAACGGGAGAGAACGAGCTTGCCGTCAAGGTGCGCGATGAGACGGACACGGACTGGAAGGGCCGCGGAAAGCAGAGTCTTACCCCGGGCGGCATGTTTTACACCGCGCAGAGCGGCATCTGGCAGAGCGTCTGGATGGAATGGGTGCCGGAGACGTATCTGGAACGCATCGTGATCACGCCGGAATATGATACGGCGAGCGTAAAAGTACGGGTTTTCCTCAACGGACCGGATGCGGGACTGACGAAAAAAATTACGGTGCGGGAGAGCGAAGCGCCGGATGCGAAGGTGATCTGCGTCCGGGAGACGAGAGAAAACGAGGCGGAGCTGATTCTCGGTAATTTTGCAGGCTGGAGCCCGGAACATCCGCATCTCTATGGGGTTTCCATTGAAGCGGGAGAAGACCGCATCGAGAGTTATTTCGGCATGCGCAAATTCGGCATTGGAAAAGATGAGAAAGGAATCACGCGTCTTCTCTTAAACGGAAAGCTGTATTTCCAGAACGGTGTCCTCGACCAGGGTTATTGGCCGGAAAGCCTCTACACGCCGCCGTCCGATGAGGCGATGGTTTATGACATTAAGACGGCCAAACGCCTCGGTTTCAATATGATCCGGAAACACCTGAAAGTTGAGTGCGCAAGATGGTATTCCCACTGCGACCATATCGGTATGCTGGTGTGGCAGGATATGATCAACGGCGGCGGCCGGTCGATCCAGACGTTCCTTTTGTACCTTCCGACCGTACTGCCGTTTGTGACAACGGAATTCAGGGATAACTGTTATCCGCTCTTTTCGCGGACCTCAAAAACGGGAAGAGAGTGGTGGAAGCGGGAGTGCCGCGAGACGGTTCATCAGCTTTACAATGCACCGTGCGTGTCGCTCTGGGTTCTGTTCAACGAGGGATGGGGACAGTTTGATGCCAGGGAGATGACAGAAATGGTGCGCGCTCTCGATCCGACGCGGCAGATCGACCACGCGAGCGGCTGGTACGATCAGGGAGCGGGGGACATCAAGAGCCTTCACAATTACTTTCGTCCGTTAAAAGTAAAACCGGAGGAGCGCGCGTTTGCTTTTTCTGAATACGGCGGCTATACGTATCCGGTACAGGAGCATCTCTACTCCGAAAAATCGTTCGGCTACCGCACATACCAGAACCAGGCACAGTACCAGAAAGCGATGGATGCACTGGCAGAAAAGATAAGAGAACTCACAGAACAGGGACTTGCCGCAGCAGTCTACACACAGCTTACCGATGTCGAGGAGGAGTCGAACGGCATCCTTACGTATGACCGGAAGGTGCGCAAATGGGAACCACAGGAGGCAAAAGATTTTTGCCCAAAAGAATAATTTGGTAAAATTTTTGTTGACAAAGCGAGGATAAGTTGCTAATATATTGGATAAGGCGTTGGAAGTTGTAAGAAATTGCTGAAAATCCGCGGCGCCTGCGGATGGAGGAAAGTTGGTGTTTATGGAACAGAAAAGAACATTATCCCTGCTGGTGGATAATACGCCGGGACTTTTAAGCAGAGTAGCTGGTCTTTTCAGCCGACGCGGATACAATATCGAGACGATCACCGCCGGTGTGACAGCAGACCCGCGATACACAAGAATGACTGTTGTTCTGTACTGCAGTGATGAAATGATTCTGGAGCAGATCAAAAAACAGCTGGCAAAACTTGTTGATGTGCGGGATATCAAAGAGCTGAAGCCGGACGAGAGTGTCAGACGAGAGCTGATGCTGGTCAAAATCCGTGTGAATGAAAATGAACGCCGCAATGTCATCGCCATCTCCGATGTCTTCCGTGGAAGAATCGTGGATGTGGGACAGGAAAGCCTGATTGTAGAGCTGACCGGAAACCAGTCAAAGCTCGAAGGGTTCCTGAATCTGGTACAGGGATACGAAATCCTGGAACTGGCCAGAACAGGAGTGACAGGACTCTCCAGAGGAGTCCACGATGTGCGTTACCTCGATTAACGCAGATCACATTACATACGTTTGCTGGAGGAATGAAATTTTTGTATAGAAAAGTTCATTTCCCTGACAAACAGCAAAAGGCAGAAATGCTTTTCGCTGTATAAATTGACCGACCTGCCGCCGGTCAAGACATTCTATATATATGGAGGAAAATAAAATGGCAGCAAGACTTTTTTATCAGGAAGATTGTAATCTCTCTTTACTGGAAGGCAAAAAAATCGCAATTATCGGCTACGGAAGCCAGGGACATGCTCATGCACTGAACCTGAAAGATTCTGGCTGTGATGTTATTATTGGACTTTATGAAGGCAGCAAATCCTGGGCAAAAGCAGAGGCACAGGGATTCAAAGTATATACCGCTGCTGAGGCTGCAAAACAGGCTGATATCATCATGATCCTGATCAACGATGAGAAACAGGCTGCAATGTACAAAAAAGATATCGAGCCAAACCTGGAAGAGGGCAACATGCTGATGTTCGCTCATGGTTTCGCTATCCACTTCGGACAGATCGTACCTCCGAAGAACGTAGATGTAGCTATGATTGCTCCGAAAGCACCTGGCCACACAGTAAGAAGCGAGTATCAGGCTGGCAAAGGAACTCCTTGCCTGGTTGCTGTTGAGCAGGATTACACCGGAAAAGCTCTGGACAGAGCACTGGCTTACGGCCTTGGAATCGGCGGAGCAAGAGCAGGTCTTCTGGAGACAACCTTCAGAACAGAGACAGAAACAGACCTGTTCGGTGAGCAGGCAGTTCTCTGCGGCGGTGTATGCGCCCTGATGCAGGCTGGATTTGAGACTCTGTGCGAAGCCGGATACGACCCGAGAAATGCATATTTTGAGTGTATCCATGAGATGAAACTGATCGTAGATCTGATCTACCAGTCCGGATTCGCAGGAATGAGATACTCTATCTCCAATACAGCAGAGTATGGCGATTACATCACCGGACCGAAGCTGATTACAGAAGAGACGAAGAAGACCATGAAGAAAATCCTCTCCGATATTCAGGATGGTACTTTTGCAAAAGATTTCCTTCTGGATATGTCCCCAGCAGGCGGACAGGCTCACTTCCGTGCTATGAGAAGAAAAGCTGCAGAGCATCCGTCAGAGAAAGTCGGAGAAGAAATCAGAAAGCTGTACAGCTGGAGCAACGAGGACAAACTGATCAACAACTAATCGGTTTGCTGTCAAATGATCCATATCGGGAGGCTGCCTTTGCGGGCAGTCTCCTTTTTTCGTTCTATCGTTTTATCATAGAAAAAACACTTCCGCGCCATGCATATCCCCCAATATGATAGAGCGCGGAAGTGTTATCTTTTCCGTATTCGTTTTTTTATGCCTCCTGACGACAGGCAGGAAAAGCACGGTAGTATTTGATATAAGAACTTAAAATATCAAAAAATTCGGAATTGGTCGGTTTTGTCAGAACCGGATGCACAGAAAGCGAAAAGAGCAGATCACGGTTTCCGCGGGTCCAGCAGACGGAAATAGCGGTGCGGATGTCTCGTTCGACGCAGGAGGACGATACCTGAAACGTTTGCGCGATCTTTGGGTACAGCGTTTTGCTGACCCGAAGGAGATAATCTTCGTCTTCCATGCATAAAGCGATACCATAGGCGAGATAGCGAAATCCGCGGTATTTTGCACCAATTCCTAAAGAGTGTAGTAGAAAGTAAATTTTAGTTTCCATTACGATGTCTCCTTTTATTCAGTTTTTACATAGTCTTTGCAGACGGGCATGCCAGAGGTGAAAGCTTGTATGGCATACGATTTTCCCCTTTCACTTATGATACGTGGAAAACGTCGAAAAATTACATATTAAGAAAGAAAAAAGTGACGATATAGTAAAATAAAAGAGAATACGACACGAAATAAAGAAACGAATGTAATGAAACGGGAGAGGGAAAAATAACATTGATTTTTTAGAAGTTCGCTGGTATAATGAAAACGTGATTACGGGGTATGGCGTAGCTTGGTAGCGCGCACGGCTGGGGGCCGTGAGGTCGCAGGTTCAAATCCTGTTGCCCCGATCGGTAAGAGTGTCGTTTTACGGCACTTTTTTTCTTACAGACAAAGACGTGTGCGGAAGAAAAATGAATTGCGCAGAAAAAACAGGGAGGAAGTTATGGGGAAAGTAACGATACAGAGTATGGCAAAGGAGCTGGGATTGTCCCGGAATACGGTTGCCATGGCATTAAAGGATGATCCGAAGGTAGCTCCTGTGACGCGGGAGAGAGTTCTTCGGATGGCGAAAAGAAATGGCTATCTGGGTGAAAATGTATATGTGGAAGAAGTTCGGGCACCGCAGGAGAAGCATTACAATATTATGGTTCTGCGTACGCGGGATGCCGCTGTTTATTGGGACCGTGTCGTGAGCGGCATCTCCGAGGAGGCGAGCCTCAATAACTGTCAGACGCGCGTTGTGATCGTGACGGAGCGGGAGGAGGAGAACGGCATTCTGCCGCTCGGCCTGAATGAAAATATCGATGCGATCTTCTGCATTAAAATGCTGCCGCCGGAATATATGCAGAAACTGGTAAATCTGGGGTACCGCATTTTTCAGCTCGACCATTACTGTGGTATCGAACAGCGGCCGATGGGCGATATCGTGCGTGTGGACGGTGTGCAGCCGGTGAGTCTTCTGACGTCCCATCTGATCGGGCAGGGCATGACGCGGATCGGTTTCCTAAGTGAGCACAGCAGCACGTATGAGTCGATGCATGACCGGTATGTCGGTTTCCTTGCAGCGATGGAACAGGCGGGCATTCCGCTCGAGGAGGAGCTTGTGCGCCCCAATATGGAGAGCGATCATTTTTATTACCCGGAAAATTTTGACAAGATTGTGGCGAGCTACGATACACTGCCGGAAGCGATTGTCTGCGGCAACGATATGATCGCCAAAAGACTGACAGAATCCTTCCGGAAAATCGGCGTGCGCGTGCCGGAGGATGTGGCACTGACCGGATTTGATGATGATGAGGACCGGATGCTGTATCCGTTCTTCTCAACCGTTCATGTCGATACGAAGTGGCTTGGCCGCCGTATGGTGCATGAATTTTTATGGCGGGAGGAGCACCCGGAAGCGCCGAAAGAGCGGATTCTCGTTTCGGGGGAGGTTGTGGTGCGCCGTTCCTCGTGCAAGCGCCAGGGATAGAAAGAAATAGAAAAAACAGGAAAAAGTGAACAAAGAAAGAAAGCCAGGGACGCCCCGGCGGACGAGAAGAAAAACCGTCTGCCGGGGCGTTTCCGGCTCCCTTTTTGCGATGATTCAAATTCGTGCATAAATGCCATGTAGAAAAACACTAATTAATAATGCAAAATAGTGCATTATATCGCCGGAAGGAAAGGAGAGAGCGAAATGGCACAAGTAAAGACAGTTTCAGGCAAAAAAGAAACATGGAAAGAAAAATGTGCGAGAACCGCACGCGAAGTTGTAAAAAGACGCTGGTTATTTTTCCTGTTGATTCCGGGAATCATTTTCTTCGCGGTTTTCAAGTATATCCCGATGTACGGCTTGAAAATTGCATTTCAGGATTACAACCAGTACGATCTGTCCAAAAGCCAGTGGGTCGGTTATCTCCTGGGTTATCCTCTCCGGTATCATCATGACATTACTTGATCCGGACAACGGTATGATCACCAACCTGATCCAGACGATCACCAGACAGCGAAATGCAGAAATGGATGGAGGACCGCTACAACCTGGATATCGATATCATCGCACTGCCGGGCTGGTCGGATGCAACCTCCAAGATCTCACTTCTGATGGGCGATGAGACACAGCGACCGGACATCATCTGGTGGTGGAACATGGAAGCTGACTATACGAAATGGGTAGACGCAGGCCTTCTGGTGGATGTTTCTCCGTATATGAAGAAATACACCAATATGGTTGCCTACTACAACAGCGTAGATCCTGGCGTTATGTTCTACGCATCCGGAGACAACGGAATTTACCGTATCCCGGGCGACGTTGCAGAGCCGGCATGTGAGACTCTGTGGATCCGGAAAGACTGGCTGGACAACTTAGGACTGGCTGTTCCGACTACACTGGATGAGCTCAAGGAAATCCACGGAAAACAGGTAGAGGATTACCAGAAATACCTGGAAGAGTACAACAAATAAAACAACGAAATCATGCGTTAGAGCACTCGCCGGAGCCTCCTTTCCGGCGGGTGTATTTTTACGGAATCCTGCGTTTTGCGCTTGACAGAGATGGAGAAAAATGGTAACATAAGAGCCAAGTTAGGAAAAAGGCAAAGAAGAGGAATACTACATGGAGCTTCCGAATCCAGAAAGCTGTTGGGTGATGCGAAACAGCAGACGAATTCCGTGGAACTGACCTCAGAGCCGCTGCTCCCAAATTTAGAATAAAAAGAGTAGGTGCAGACGGAAACCCACCGTTAGAAGGGCAGGATATGCAGATGTTTCATCCGTATCCGCAGAGTGTACAGAGAAAATCTCTGTAAAACAGGAGTGGTACCGCGTAAGATAGCAAGTCTTTCGTCTCTTGTGTCAGAAGCCGACACAGAAGATGAGAGATTTTTTTATGCTTTCATCCCGAATTTATGTCGGCAGAATAAATTATATTTCACTTTCTGGGAGGAAAAAATCATGATGAATGTAAAGAAATATCAGAAACAGTATTATATGCCGCCGGTTCCGTGCATGGACTGGGCAGAAAAAGACAGCATTGACAAAGCACCGGTATGGTGCAGCGTTGACCTTCGTGACGGAAACCAGGCACTTGTAATTCCGATGAGCCTGGAGCAGAAGGTAGAATTCTTCAAACTCCTCGTTGAGGTTGGTTTTAAAGAGATCGAGGTCGGCTTCCCGGCAGCATCTGAGACCGAGTACGAATTCCTTCGCACCCTGATCGAGCAGGATCTGATCCCGGATGACGTAACCGTTCAGGTTCTGACCCAGGCGAGAGAGCATATCATCCGCAAGACCTTCGAGGCATTAAAGGGCTGCAAGAATGCCATCGTTCACGTTTACAATTCCACTTCCTATGCACAGCGTCAGCAGGTCTTCAAAAAATCGAAAGAAGACATCCTGAAAATCGCCGTTGAGGGAGCAAAGCTTTTAAAAGAGCTGACAGAAAAGGCCGGCGAGAAATACCGCTTCGAGTACAGCCCGGAGAGCTTTACCGGAACCGAGCCGGAATATGCGCTTGAGGTGTGCAACGCCGTTCTCGACGTATGGCAGCCGACTGCAGACCGCAAAGCCATCATCAACCTGCCGAGCACCGTGGAGCTTTCCATGCCGCACGTTTATGCAAGCCAGGTGGAATACATGAGCAAAAACCTGAAATACCGCGATAATGTCGTTCTTTCCCTTCATCCGCACAATGACCGCGGCTGCGGCGTTTCCGATGCAGAGATGGGTATCCTTGCCGGAGCAGACCGTATCGAGGGAACGCTGTTCGGAAACGGCGAGAGAACCGGAAACGTGGATATTATCACGGTCGGCATGAACATGTACATGCAGGGCGTCGATCCGGAGCTTGACTTCTCCGATATGCCGAAACTCTGCCATGCATTTGAATCCTTCACCGGTATGAGCATCAACCCGAGAAGCCCGTACTGCGGATCTCTCGTATTTGCAGCCTTCTCCGGTTCCCATCAGGATGCGATCGCAAAAGGCATGCACTGGATCGAGGAGAAAGCACCGGATACCTGGACAGTTCCGTATCTGCCGATCGATCCGACCGATATCGGAAGAAACTACGATGCAGACGTCATCCGCATCAACAGCCAGTCTGGAAAGGGCGGTGTCGGCTATATTCTGGAGACGAAATACGGCCTGAATCTGCCGGCGAAGATGCGCGAGGCTATGAGCTATACCGCAAAATCCGTTTCCGATCATCTGCATAAAGAGCTGCGTCCGGATGAGATCTTTGAACTCTTTAAAGATACCTTCGAGAACGTAACGACACCGTACAACATCAACGGCGTTCACTTTAAACAGCTCGATGAGGGCAGAATTGAAGCACAGGTTACCTCCAATTACGAGGGCGGTGAGTATGCAACTGTATATGCAGAAGGAAACGGCCGTCTGAATGCTGTCAGCAACGCGCTGAAACAGCAGTACAATCTGCAGTATGATCTGGTCAGCTATACGGAGCACGCGCTGGAGCAGAGCTCAAGTGCACAGGCAATTGCCTACGTCGGCATCAAAAAGCCGGACGGAATCCTTTCCTGGGGCGCAGGCGTAGATCCGGATATCATCCGCGCTTCCATCGACGCGCTGGTAACTGCAATCAACAACCGATAAGAAAAGAGAGAGCATATGCTGTTTAAAAACAAAATTGAATACACCAAAGGAATGTTTGTGGAGATTTACGGCACCGAGATAAAAAAAGTACGTCTGGTACTGCGGATCATTACAGGGATTGCTGTTGTGGCTGCGATCGCTTTTATGATCTACGGTGCAGCAGCGCGGGGATTTATCATGCCGGGAGACTTCTTCAATCTTGGAATCTCCATTCTGATGGCACTTCTGTGTACGTTCCTGCCGAATTTGATGGCACGTTCACAGATGAAAAAATGCAAAAAGAGAGGACTCCTTGGAGAACGTACCCTTCGTTTTACTGAGCATGTGCTCACAATGACATACGAAAAAGAGGGCAGAAGCACTGATATTCCGCTCGAAGAGCTGACAAAGGTGACGGAGTTTGACAACTTTATCCGCATCACCATCGGAGGCAGAAGCACCTTTCTCGATAAGAAACGCTTTGAAATCGGAGACGCGGCAGCGTTTGTGACCTGGGCGGAAGATAAAATCGCAGAGAATGCGGAAAAAGAGGAAGAGGCACTCGCACTCGAGGAGACAGAAAGGGAAGCTCCGGCGTTAGAAGACGGAGAAGCAAAAACGGAGGAGTCCGACGAAAATTAAATCATACATTCTGACAAAAAATATTTTGGCAGAATGGTGGAAAATGGCTGTGCATTTTTGTGCACAGTCATTTTTTGTATGTTTTTGTTGTTTTTTCATACTTCATCCATTATAATAAGAGGAAGCGTACAGGTAAAACTAATCTGAAACGTATCCGGCCGGGAGTCAGAGAGGCTCTGCCGGGAGTCAAAGTGAAGGAGAGAAAGAGCATGGAAGTATTATACAAAAGTACCAGAGGCAATGGAGAAACCGTAACTGCATCCCAGGCAATCTTAAAGGGTCTGTCCGACGACGGCGGATTATTTGTACCGACCTCCATTCCAGCACTGGATGTTCCCATGGAAAAACTTGCGGCTATGAGCTATCAGGAAGTGGCATACGAGGTAATGAGCCGTTTTCTTACCGACTTTACAGAAGATGAACTGAAAAACTGTATTGCAAACGCATACGATGCAAAATTTGACACAGAGGAAATTGCACCGCTGACAAAAGCAGACGGTGTTTACTATCTGGAGCTGTTCCACGGCGCAACGATCGCGTTCAAGGACATGGCACTTTCCATTCTGCCGCATCTGATGACGACCGCCGCAAAGAAAAACGGCGTGAAAAATGAGATCGTTATCTTAACTGCTACATCGGGAGATACCGGAAAAGCAGCAATGGCAGGCTTTGCAGATGTGCCGGGCACCAGAATTATTGTATTTTACCCGAAGAACGGCGTAAGCCCGATTCAGGAAAAACAGATGGTAACACAGAAGGGCAAAAATACCCACGTTGTTGCCATCCACGGAAACTTCGACGACGCACAGACCGGCGTGAAGAAAATGTTTAACGACAAAGAGCTTGGAAAAGAGCTGGCAGATAAAGGCTTCCAGTTCAGCTCTGCAAACTCGATCAACATCGGAAGACTCGTTCCGCAGGTCGTCTACTACGTATATGCTTACGCAAACCTGGTGAAAAACGGAGAGATTGCAGACGGAGAAAAGATCAATGTAACCGTTCCGACCGGAAACTTCGGAAATATTCTCGCTGCATTCTATGCAAAACAGATGGGACTGCCGATCGCAAAACTGATCTGCGCTTCCAATGAGAACAAAGTTCTGTTTGACTTCTTCCGCACCGGCATTTACGACAGAAACAGAGACTTTATTCTGACAACATCACCGTCCATGGATATCCTGATCTCGAGCAATCTGGAGCGTCTGATCTACCGCATCGCCGGAAACAGCGAAGCAGCAGACCGCGAGCTGATGCAGAATCTTGCAAAGGACGGAAAATATGAGATCACCGATGCGATGAAAAAAGAGCTGGCAGACTTCTACGGCAATTATGCATCCGAACAGGAGACAGCAGACGCGATTGCAAAACTGTACAGCGATACCGGATATGTGATTGATCCCCATACCGCGGTTGCAGCGGCTGTATACGGAAAATACCGCGAGGAAACCTATGACGAAACCAAGACCGTCATCGCATCTACCGCAAGCCCGTATAAATTTACAAGCAGCGTTCTTGCAGCGATTGCACCGGAGTATGACACCCTTCCGGTACTGGAGCAGGTAGACAAGCTGTCTGCACTTGCCAATACCGAGATTCCGCGTGCGATCGAAGAAATCCGTACTGCACCGGTGCTTCATACGACAGAGTGTGATGTAGATCAGATGCCGGAGACTGTTCGGGCGTTTTTGAAATAAGATAAAGCAGGAGCAGAATTTTAAAACAGGCAGAGCACACAGCAGGCTTTGCCTGTTTTTGCAGGGAGAGAAGAATAAATAATGAAAAATAAAGTAATCAGGGGAGTACTGGCGGCAGCCTGCGTGACAACCGCTGTCAGTGCTGCAAACGTATTTGGAGCAGGCACAGAGCAGAGTCTGGTAAATGAGGCTTCTGCTGTTACACAGGAAGAAACAGAAGAAACATCGGAGGCGGAAACCACAGACGAAAATACGCCGGAGATGACAGAAACGGAGACGCCGGATTCGACAGCGGAAAATGCCGCCTCGGATCTTCCGGCGGCAGAAGTACAGAGCGGAAAGCCCGAAGAGACGGCGGTATCCGTGCAGGCTGGAAGCTATTACCCATGGGTGAATGAGAACGGGATCTGGTATTTTAAGGATCCGGATGGTACCATTGTCAAAGGAGCCTGGAGAGAGTACGACAAGAACCGTTACTACCTGAATAATGACGGAAAAATGGCGGTCGGCTGGAAAAAACTTGATGGAGCCTGGTATTATTTCCAAAGCTGGGGCGGTGTTTACCGGGATGCCTTTTACACCGTGAAAAATGTACCGTATTATTCTGATGCGGACGGAAAAATGGCGACCGGCTGGAAACTGATCGATGATGTGTATTATTATTTTGATGATCAGGGCGCGATGTACCGGAATCGTTTTTTTGAGTATGACAAGAATACGTATTATGTTGATGCGGATGGAAAAATGGCATCCGGGTTCGAACAGATTGACGGGATCTGGTATTACTTCCGAAGCTGGGGCGGCATGGCACAAAACACCTTTCTGACGCATAAAAATAATATTTATCATGTTGATACGGATGGAAAGATGACGACCGGCTGGCTGCAGCAGGATGGAACCTGGTATTATTTCCGAAGCTGGGGCGGCATGTACCGCAGCACCTTTTTCAAAGCACCGACAGGAAGTGCACTTTACTATGCCGATGAGAACGGAAAGATGGCTGTCGGAAAAAAACAGATCGACGGTGACTGGTACTATTTCAAGGACTGGGGCGGCATGTATCAGAATGCATTCATCAAAAACGGAACGAGTGTCTGCCATGCGGCTGCAGATGGAAAACTGACCGTCGGCTGGCTGCAGCAGGGCAGTACATATTACTATTTTGATGAAACCGGAGAGCAGTATTTTGACCGCTTTTTTGAATATGACAACAATACATATCGTGTGAATGCAGATGGAAAGATGGTAACCGGCTGGCAGAAAATCAATGGTACGTATTATTATTTCCGGGGCTGGGGCGGCATGTACCGTGGTACCTTTTTCCAGCTTGGCGGTGAAATGTATTATGCCGATGCGGATGGAAAGATGGTGACGGGCTGGCTTTCGAAAGAGAACCAGTGGTATTACTTCCGGGAAAATGGTGCGATGTACCGCAATACCTTCTTTACGCATTTAAACAACAGTTACTATGCCGATGCCAACGGCGTGATGGTGACGGGAGAGCGGACTATCAACGGCGCTTCCTATTACTTTAAAGACTGGGGAGGCATGGCAAAGAACCAGTGGCTCAATGCACAGAAACGGATGGTAAGCGGTGATCCGCAGACGGGCTGGTATTACTTTGGAAGCGACGGAAAGATGGTAAAATCGTATTACGCTCTGCTGAAAAAGAACAGCAGCAACTGGTACTACAGCTTTGACGAAAACGGAGTGTGCATTCTCGGCTCGAGCCAGTATGTGCGTGCAAAGGACAGCGTAAGCGGAAAATATTATACGATGGAGCATCAGTATTACACGGATCCGTCTGTGAGTGACCGTGATTTCTTTGCGGCTATCTGCAGTGCGGAGGCGGGTGTCCAGAGAAAAACCGGTATGACGGCTGTTGCGATGGTCATCCGGAACCGGATGGCGGCACAGAATATTTCGCTCCGCACCGCGATTTATAAACAGCAGCAGTTTGAACCGGCGCGGAACGGAAGTCTGACAAACTATCTGACGGGAATTGCGGAGCAGAGCAGTTCGATTATCAATCAGCTGAAAAATAATGGAGCCTACGGTGCAGTGGATGAATCCCAGTCGATCATGGATGCATATCTGAAGAACGGCACAAAACGTGTGATCCCGGGCTTTGGCGATACGAGAGATGATTTTGATTATCTATATTTCATGACTCCGAAAGCATTTAAAAATCTGAATATGGATAAAGAAAAATGTGTGACATATACATACACCTATAAATGGACAACTTCCAGCGGAACAGCGCGGGAAGATTCCCATATTTTCTTTGTGAACTGGGTGAAAAAACAGAGCTGATCGGACGTCATATCGAAAGAAGGGGCGAACAAAAGATGACATTACAGGAAACAATCGAACAGATCCATCCGCTTTCGAAAGAGGCGATGGATCGTGCCAAGGCTCACTGGGACGGCATTGCAAAGCCGCTCCACAGCCTCGGAAAGCTGGAGGACGTGCTCATCCAGATTGCCGGAATCACCGGAAAAGAGGAGATTTCGATTGAAAAAAGAGCACTTCTGACGTTCTGTGCGGACAATGGCGTTGTGGAAGAAAACGTGACGCAGAGCGGTCAGGAAGTGACAGCGACAGTTGCGGAAAATTTTCTGCAGGAGAAGGCGACAGCAGCCATTCTCTGCCGCGGTGCGCATGCGGATCTGTTTCCGATTGATATCGGAATGGCGCGCGATACGAAGGTTCCGCGGTATAAAGTTGCGTATGGAACAAAAAATATGGCAAAAGGTCCGGCGATGACAAGGGAAGAGGCCGTTCGTGCGCTTGAAACAGGAATCGCCGTGGCGGAAGAAAAAATTGCGGCGGGCTATCAGCTGATGGCAACCGGTGAGATGGGCATTGGAAATACGACGACGAGCAGTGCAATGGCAGCCGTTTTCCTGAATCAGCCGGTTCCGGAACTGACGGGACGGGGCGCCGGGCTTTCGAGTGAAGGTCTTGCGCGGAAAATTGCAGCGATTGAAAAAGCAATTGCCATCAATCAGCCGGATCCGTCCGATCCCATCGATGTGCTGGCAAAGGTCGGCGGTTTTGACATTGCCGGCATGGCGGGTGTCTTTCTTGCAGGGGCTGCACATGGCGTTCCGGTTGTGATGGACGGCTTTATTTCCTGTGTGGCAGCGCTTCTTGCTGCACGGATTGCACCGTTTGCAAAGGACTATATGATTGCTTCGCACGTATCGAAGGAGCCGGCGGCGCATCTGCTGCTTGCAGAGCTTGGAAAAGAAGCCTTTCTGCACTGCGATATGTGTCTGGGCGAGGGAACGGGCGCCATCATGCTTTTCCCGATTCTGGATCAGGCAAATGCCGTATACCGCGGCATGGCGACATTTGACGAGGCACAGATCGAAACGTATGTGCCGCTGACTTAAAAAAGGCAGGTGAAACGATGATACATCTGGTTACAGGCGGCAGCGGCAGCGGAAAATCGGCGTATGCGGAGCAGTGTATTCTGGATTTTGGCGGAACACGGAGGGTTTATATCGCAACGATGCAGCCGTTCGGTGCGGAAGGGCAGGCGCGTATTGCACGCCACCGGAAGATGCGCGCGGCAAAGCAGTTTTCGACGATTGAGTGTTATACGAATTTAAAAGAAGTGGAGCTGGAACCGGGAAGCGATGTGCTGCTCGAATGTATGTCGAATCTCACGGCAAATGAAATATTTGATCCATCCGGGGCGGGAAAAGCGCGGGCGGAGGAGGAAATTCTTGCGGGAGTTTCCCGTCTGGCCCATCAGGCGCGGAATCTGGTTCTGGTGACGAATGAAATTTTTTCGGACGGATACCGATATGAGGAGGAGACGATGGAATACCAGCGGATCCTGGGAAACATTAATGTACGTCTGGCAGAGATGGCGGACTGTGTGACCGAGGTTGTGTATGGGATTCCCGTCAGAATAAAAAAAGAATAAGATGAAAACGATATGGAATAACTTTAAAGTAGCGTTTGCCATGTACTCGAAAATCCCGATGCCGCCGGCAGACTGGGAAAAAGAGAACATGAAATATGCGTTGTGTTTCTTTCCGTGGGTCGGACTGGCTGTCGGTGCAGTTTCGGCGGTGCTTTTCTGGCTGCTGCAGCAGGTTGGCGCGGGAAGCATGCTGCGGGCTGCAGTGCTGACGGCAGTTCCGGTTCTGGTGACGGGCGGCATTCACCTCGACGGCTATCTGGATACGATGGATGCGTTAAGTTCCTGGAGAGAAAAACAGCGCCGACTGGAAATCTTAAAAGACCCGCACGCCGGAGCATTTGCGATTATTATGGGATGTCTGTATTTTGTACTGTACGCGGGCGCAGCCGGAGAACTTGTCTGGAAGATTTTTCCGGCGTATGCATTTGGCTTCGCAGTTTCGAGATCGTTCAGCGGTCTTTCGATCGCGTTTTTTCCAAATGCCAATCCGAAAGGAACAGCGGCAGCGTTTGGCATGAGCGCAGAGAAAAAAAGAACGGCGGCGGTGCTTGTTGTGACGATTTTTGCCGTGACGGCGCTCTCAGCTTCATTCTGCGTCTGGGCGGCACTGGATGTACTGGTTGTATCGGCACTGGTATTCTGTTATTATAAATGGAAAAGCAGTAAGTATTTTGGAGGAATTACAGGAGATCTCGCAGGCTATTTCCTTTCGCTCTGTGAGCTGGCACAGCTCCTGTCTCTTGTGGTACTTTCTCTTGGAATGGAGAACTGGAAATGAAATTAGTAATTGGAGGGGCTTTTCAGGGAAAGCTTGACTTTGCAAAAAAGATGACCGGAAAAGAAACAGGATGGGCCGATGGGGCAGCAGTTTCGAAAGAGGAGCTGTCGGCATGTTCCGGCGTATATGATTTTCAGGAACTAGTCCGCAGATGGCTCCTTCTGGAAGAGGAGACCGGGACTGCACCGGAAGCGGAACTGGAAGAACTGCTGCAGAAAAATCCGGAAATCTGCATTGTTACGAATGAACTCGGTTACGGAGTGGTTCCGATCGAACCCTTCGACCGGAAATGGCGGGAAAAGACGGGGCGCATCTGTACGGAGCTGGCAGCAAAGGCTGATTCGGTAACCCGTGTGGTGTGCGGAATCGGAATCCTGCTGAAAGGTGAGGAAAAACATGATTAAAATTGCAATGATCCGCCATGGAAAAACCTATGGCAATACATTAGGACGGTATATCGGCGTGACGGATGAACCACTGTGTGAGGAAGGGAAAAAAGAGCTGGAACAGCGGACGATGGATACCGTTGAGCTTCTGTTCGTCAGCCCGCTGAAACGGTGTCTGGAAACGGCAGACGTTCTGTATCCGTACGCCAAACAGGTCAAAATCCCGGAATTTGCAGAGTGCAATTTTGGTGAGTTTGAGAACAAAAATTATCAGGAATTAAAAGATAATCCGAAATACCAGGAGTGGATTGATTCCATGGCGACGCTTGCCTTTCCGGGCGGTGAGAGCCCGCAGCAGTTCAAGGACCGCTGCATCGCCGGCTTTGACAAGATGGTGGATACGTGTATCCGCCGCCATTACCGCAACGTGGCGATGGTGGTGCACGGAGGCACGATCATGAGTATCCTTGAGCAGTACGGCGTGCCACAGAAGAGTTACTATGACTGGCGAGTAGAAAACGGCTGTGGATATCATCTGTATCTCTCGGAGCAGAACTGGAAAATGGGCCGTAGAGAAGCTGTGGTGGAATCGGAGATAAGGCGGTAAACAAAAATGGTGACAGCAGAATGCCATGCCCATATTTTTATGGACGGTGTGGATTACAAAAAGGCGGCGGCAGCGCATGAAAACGGCCCGCGGGAGGATCTGATCCGGGAACATCTGGCGGCGTATCAGAAGGCAGGGATTTCCTATGTGCGTGACGGCGGAGATCCGTACGGGGCGGGTGTTCTTGCACGGAGCCTTGCGCCGGAGTACGGGATCACATACCGCACACCGGTTTTTGCGATTCACAGGGCGGGCCGTTATGGAAAAATTGTCGGACGCGCATTTTCAGACTGGAAAGAGTATTGTACGCTTGTGCGTGAAGTACGCCGTGCGGGCGGAGATTTTATCAAGATCATGACGACGGGAATCCTGGATTTCGCGACAAAGGGGCATGTGACCAGTGAGCCGCTTTCCAGGGAAGAGGTTTTTGCAATGACAGCTGCGGCGCATGATGCGGGGCTTTCTGTGATGGCGCATGTGAACGGCGCACAGGCTGTGATGGATGCGGCAGAGGCAGGCGTGGACTCGGTTGAACACGGGAACTTTCAGAATGAAGAGAGCATCTGCTGTATGGCAGAGCATGCAACAATCTGGGTGCCGACAATTGTGACGGTTTCGAATCTTCTGGAGAACGGCAGATATCCGGCTGAAACGCTGGCGTGGATTTTTGAGACGCAGAAAAAAGGTCTGCAGCTCGCATTTGAAAAGGACGTTGTGCTTGCGGCGGGAAGTGATGCCGGCGCATACGGCGTACTTCACGGAAAAGGAATCCGGGAAGAAGAGAGTGTAATGCGAAAAATCCTTGGGGCAGAAAATGGGCAGGAGCTGGAAAAGCGGCTTGCGTTTGGAGAAAAAAAGATCCGGGAAAAATTCTGAAAATTTTCTGCGTTTCAGGCTTTAGAAAAAATTTAGAATTAAACGGGCAGACAATGCTTGCGTTTTCGCCCGGACTGTGGTAAGTTTAAATCACTTTTACAAGAACTTTAGAGAAAATGAAACAGGGATATTCTGAGACAGAGGGTAAATGCTATCCTCTGTTTTTTGCGTGCAAAAATGACTGTCTGGATGTCCGGTCCGCATCGACGGAAGGGAGAAAATGAAAGCAAAAGGAAAACTGGGGCTGCAGGGCTTTCTTTCCTTCCTTTTTCTGGCGGCGGGATGGTATCTGATGCAGTATTTCTGCGCCTATGTCGTACTGTCCGGGTCCATGGAACCGGAGATCCCGACGGGATCTGTTGTGGTTGTGGATGGACGGAAGAAGGAATGGAATCCGGGGGATGTGATTACCTACCGGAGAGGAAATATGGTGGTGACACACCGGATCGTGGAAAAGAGCGAGGAAGGATACTGTACTAAGGGGGATGCCAACGCGGAGGAAGATGCAGGCATCGTTTTGGAAAAACAGGTGATCGGGAATGTGATCGTAGCTCTTCCCTGGCTTGGCTTTGGTATCATCTGGCTCCGGCAGAGAGGAACACTCTTTTTTCTGGCCGTGGGAGCGGTGATGCTTTTTACAATCCGGCAGCTTTGGCGCGGTAGAAAAATCATGCAGGAAAACAAGTTATAAAAAGAATTAGCAAAATTATTTAGGAAAACAGGAGGAATTGATCTATGAAAAAACAGCGGAAAATCGTATTCTGGGCAGCATCACTGCTTCTGACAGGAGCCCTGGCAGCGGGCGGAACACTGGCGTATCTGACGGATAAGGATTCTGTGACGAACCAGTTTGTTGTGGGAAAAGTAGATATCGAAGGAAATGAACCATCGTACGCACCGGATTCGGACGGAAAGACCAATCATATTGTGCCGACCCAGGTGATTCCGAAGGACCCACGTATCAAAAATAAAGGTAAAAATGATTCTTACGTCTATATGGATGTTTCCATACCAATCGCAAAAGTGATCGTTGCAGATACATCCGGAAACCGTTTAAACGGCGGGGCAGCCGTCGATACGGAACTGTTTTCGATGAATCAGCTTTCGAAAAAATGGGTGCTGATGTACAAGAAAAAACAGAACAATTCGATGGTATATACATATCTCTACAATGAAGTGCTCGCAGCTGGCAAAACGACGGATCCTTTATTTACGAGCGTGACAGCAGCTAATATCGTGGAAGGGCAGCTGGATGAAAAAGAGGTCGATATTCCGATCAATTATTATGCAATCCAGGCGCTGAATACCGGTGAGGGAAGTACGGCTGCCGAGCGGGCAGCAAAGGCCTGGGAGAAGTATGTAAATCAGAATAATGGGCAGAAGGGGCAGGTAACGGCACCGCAGTCGGAGCCGGAACAGACAGAAGCACCTGGAATTTAAGCAGTTTTCTGGGGGACAAAAGATGAAGAAAAAGACGAAACGGCTGTTTTTCCTTGCGGGTGCGGCCGGGTGTACGATGGCGGCAGCCATTTGGCTGCTGCCGGGAACTTCGGCGTATTTTACAGATCACGAGAGTGTCTGGAATCGTATGGTGTTCGGACATAATACAAGTACTATCGATGAAGAATTTCCGACACCGACGCCCGTACCGCCAGGGAAAAGTGTGGTAAAGAGAGTAAAAATCAGAAATGAAGGCTCCGTTGCCTGCTATATTCGTGCGGCACTTATATTCAGTGAACCAATTGAAGCGATTGAGGGACTTGATACGGAAAACTGGGTAAAAGGAGAAGATGACTACTATTATTACAAAAAACCGGTTTCAGAAGGCGAAAGCACGACGGAATTGTTTACCGGAATCCGCGTTGCAAAAGAAATGGAACAGAAAGAACTTGAGGTTTCGGTCTATGAGGAATCGGTGCAGATCCAGAAGGGGAATATGGTATTTCACGGCTATCGGGAGGCATGGGATGCTTATGAGAGAGGTGGTCAGACATGAAAGGAAAACGCGTCAGGATCGGATGTGCGGCGGCAAGTATTCTGATGGGAATCAGCGGAACGTATGCATATTACCGGAGCAGTGTTGAGACCATTAACAAAATAGCTGTCGGAGATGTAAATATTGGAATCTGGGAATATGAGGAAGACGGGGATGGAGAAAAGAAGTATGAGGGACCGGAAAACGGCATTGTACTGCCTTCCCAGGTGATTTCAAAAATTCCGCGGATCACCAATTATGCTGAACCATGCTATGTCCGGGTAAAGCCTGTGTTTGATGAGGAAGAAACGCAGGATTACCGTCTGGGGGAAGAGGACCTTGGGGGAATCGAGGACGTCTGGCTGAAAGTAGGAGAGTATTATTATTATCCCAAAGTGCTGGGAAAGCAGGAATCTGTCGATTTTTTCCGTACAATCACCATTCCATCTGCGTGGACCAGTGAGGCGGAGGGACAGGTGCTGTCCGTTGAAATCCAGGCGGAGGCCGTACAGGCAGCGAATGTGACGCCGGATTTTACGGCAGAAGCTCCGTGGGGAGAAGAACTGGAAATTGAACAGTGTGTCCACGAGGCGGATAATACCGTTTCGGAGGTTTCGCAGCAGAGCTTCCTCACCGTTTCGTACGAAGGAGCAGCGCGGAATCTGATCTTGGCACCCGACAATTTCTTTCGGAACTTTCCAGTGCTGATGCCGGGAGATGAATGGGAAGATACGTTCACACTGGTGAACACGACAGCAAGCCGTGCAGAATTTTTTCTGCGGACGGAACTTCCGGAAGAACTCAGTGAAACAGAAAAAGAACTGCTTTCCAAGGTGAAACTGGAAATACGAGAGGGAGACAGCGTGATTTATGAAGGTGATTTAGAGAGTGAGGGACTATGGGCAGCAAAAAGTCTTGGAATATGCAGTCCAGATGAACGGAAAGAAATCTGTTTTTCAATCCGTGTGCCGTCAGAACTTGGAAATGAATGGGCACTTCGGAAAAGCGGGGTAAAATGGATTTTTTCTGTCGAAGGAGAAGATCTGCCGCAGGAAGAAGGCCCCTCTATCTGGCACAGCGCGCCAAAAACAGGTCTGCGCGATCCGTCAGCAGCGGTCCCCATTGGAATTGCCGTGACAGGAGCCTTCCTGTTTCTTACCGCGGGCCGGTCTGAAAGGAGGAAAGAATGAAAAGAGCAAAGAAAAGCTTCTGGTTTCTCGCAGGAATTCTGCTGTTGTTGGGATTTTGTTTTCGGGAAGATGTTCTGGCTTCGAGTCTTACGAGTCTTCCTTCTCTTTCGAAAGCCGGAATCGGAGAAGTTGTATCATCGGACTCTGTTATTGACGGCCGATATGATTTTACCCCGCTGATCGGAAGTGAGACAAAAATCCGTTTTGGAAGTACAGATGGAAGTACCTGGGACAATCTGTTCTGCAAAAACGGAGAGAGCCATTCGAAATGCTGTTCCACATGGTGGCCGGCGGCCGATGTGAAGGGATGGAGTAATCTCCGTTCCTTCACGCCGCTGGAGTCGAAAAAAGGAAAAATGTATGCGGAATATACGAATGTTGGAGAGTGCCACGGGGAAAATATAACGATGCGGATCTGGCTGGAAGACTGGCAGAACACGGTTGTACCATCAGGGTATGAGGACGTGGATGCGGTAGTCGTGGCGATTGACCACAATAAGCCGGTCATTGATATTAAAGGTCTGCTCTGGATCAAGGTACGGTTTGCTTATTACGACAGTAAAGGAAATCCGCTGAATGTGAAAGGATATTTTACACTTTCAGATCTGGACTTTAAGCAGGGCTTTTATCTGGCTGATGAGATAGAACATATCTATCTGACGAAGGAGGCAGATGCCAGAATCGTCTACGATGCCAGAACAGAAGCGATCTGGTCGGCAAGACGCGGCTCTGAGCCGGACGGTGGAACAACTCCGGAAAATTCGGAAGGCTGGGTTACATTTACCTTTGAAGGAAATTCCCAGACGATGATTTTCTATGATGGAGGCACTAACGACGCGGTAACTGGTCCTGGCGGCGGAGTGAAAGCACCGAAAAAATGGCCGGATAATTTTGTAAACGATACTTCCAGTACGTACAACAACTGGCATGGAGCATCCCGGGAAACGGGAATAACTGTTGTGCCGTGGAATACTTCGGAATTTGGTTACACAGCGAACGTTCCCTGTCATCTGTCGAAAGTAGGAGATCTTGTAGTGAAAAAAATGGATGCAGAGACAAAAGAAGCTATTTCGGGTGCAGAATTTACCGTGTACCGCTGGAAAAACAACACCTGGAGTGAATTCAAAAAGATGAACTGGGTGAAAAAAACGGGTTCTTATCTGTTGGAGGGAATTCTGGATACAGACAGTGAAAATGGAAAATTCCGTGTTGTGGAGACAAAGAATCCAGCTGGTTATGCAGGAAGCTGGGAGCAGGAATTTTCCATTGACAAGGAAGGCATGCAGACGATCCATCTGGAGGCAGAAAACACAAGAAAAACAGGCTCACTGAAGATAAAAAAGACGGAAGAAAACTCAGGGAAAGCACTTTCTGGTGCAACATATCAGGTGATTGCGAGCGGAGCAATTACAACGGTAAACGGAACAGTGCTGTTTCCGGATCAGGCGGTAGCAGCTGTGCTGAAAACGGATGAAAATGGAGAGGCGTTCAAAGACGGGCTGGAGTACGGAACGTATCTTGTGCGGGAAACGGCGGCTCCAAATGGATATGTGCTGGATCCGACGGAAAAGAAAATAACGATCGGGGAACAAAACGCACAGATCACACTGACGTTTACAAACTGGAAGAACCGTTTTGTTCTGCAGAAAGTAAGTCAGGGAGACGGAAAAGTGCTTCAGGGAGCAGCCTTTCATATCTGGACGAAAGATGGAAGTTTTGATGAGACAAAAAAGACGGATGCAAATGGAAAAATTGAGCTGACGGGACTTTTGGACGGTGTCTGGTACTATCAGGAGACAGCATCTCCAGAGGGCTATCTGCTGGACAGCACATGCCGGGAATTTGTGGTAGAAAACGGAAAAATTGACGGTAAATCGGAACTGTCGGTGACGGTCGAAAATGATGGAACGCATCTGACAATTGAAAAAATAGATGCAGAGAGCGGAAAACGAATTTCCGGCGCAAAGCTGGTATTAAAAGATATGGATGGAAACCGTGTGGACAGCTGGATTTCAGGAGGAAGCGGCCCGCATGAACTGGAAAAATTAAAGCCGGGTTCTTATGTCCTTGTGGAGGAGGCCGCGCCGGATGGATACCTTGCGGCAGAACCGGTTTCGTTTGTGCTGGAGGCAAAACAGGAAGTGCAGACCGTGACGATGAAGGATCTTGCATGTGAAACCTTGACGATTACAAAGAAGATCAAGGCGGATGAGATTACATGGGCGCATGGAAATCCAACGTTTCTGTTTTCCGTGAAGGGAAAGGATCTGTATGGAAAAGAACATACATACCAATGCTATCTTACGTTTACAAAAACACAGGTGGAGAAAACGACAGATCAGGACGGCTACACGGAACAGTCGGTACAGATCCGGGGAATTCCGGCAGGAAACGATTACCGGGTACAGGAGAAGAAGGTGCTGCGGTATTCGCTTATGCAGGTGACAGGTACGAAGAATGTTACCGTGAAAAAACTAGAAGAGCCGGCATATGGAAAAGATCCTGCGCGCGTCTTTTCGGTATCGGTAAATCTTTGCGGACATCCCAAAGAAAGTGAGGTTGTATTTGAAAATCAGAAATACCGCTGGGATGATTATGGACACAACAGTATTGTAAAAAACCGGATTCCGGTTGAATAACAAAACGGAAAAACATTCCACCATCGGTTCGGGTGGTGGAATGAAAACAAAATGGAGAGAGAAAAAATCAGCAGAAAAAGAAGAGGGATTGCAGTTCTAACATTGGCGGCGCTTTTTTTCTGGTATCTGCCGCAGATTCAGGTAAGCCGGCAGATTCGAAAAGAACAGGAAGAAGCGGTGGAGATGTATGTCAGAGAAGAAAAAGAAGAGAACAAAGAGGAAAACGAAAAAAGCGAAGAAGTGCAGGAGCAGGAACCGGGCAGTACAGATCAAAATCTGTTTCGGACAATTGATTTTGCAGGACTTCGATCAAAAAATAGAGAAATCTGCGCGTGGCTCTGGATTCCGGGCTGCGCCTTAGATGTTCCGGTTGCGCACGGGCAGGATAACGCATATTATCTGACACACGATGCGTTTTGCAGGGAGCGGATTTACGGCAGTATTTTTGCACCGTGTGATACACCGGAGGATTTTTCTGAACGTCACACGATTTTATATGGGCATAATATGCGGGATGGAACGATGTTCGGAGGATTGAAAAAGTATCGTGAGGCGTCGTGGGAACAGGAAATTCCGTATCTGTACCTGTATTTGCCGGGTGAAGCATGGCAGTGCCGTATTTGGAGTGTGGAGGAGACGGATGCCAAAAGTGATGTTTACCGGCTGGGCGCATGGAGCGATGCAGACTGGAATGCATGGGTACAGGAAAGAAAAGAAAACAGCATTATCTTTGGCAGCGGTGAGGAAAAGGAAGTTCAAAAGATACTTACCCTTTCCACCTGCATTGGTGACGGCAGCAGTTCACAGAGACTGGCTGTACATGCGGCGGTGGAGATGATTTTTGCAACAAAATCTGGAAGGGAAGAGGGTTCTGTGCTAGAATAAGACAGAATCAAAAGACTTATGATACAGAGCAGGAAAAAGGATGGCGATAAGACATGAAAGAACTGTACACGGCAGCAGGAATTTTTGTGGTTCTGATACTGCTGGGAGTTTGGATGGCACAGAATAACAGAAATGAACAGGAAAAGAAGCTGGTACAACTGCGGAAGAAATGGGGAAAAAAGCAGGAGAAACGGACGGCACGGGAAAAGAAAGAAAAACTGGAAGCGTGTCTGAGACGAAAAGCAGGGGAAAACTTCTACGTGGACGCGATTACCTGGAATGACCTGGATCTCGATGCGGTTTTTGACACAGTTGACCACACAGTGTCGGTGTGCGGGGAAGAATATCTGTACACGGCGCTTCGGATGCCGGTCACAACAACAGAAATCAGGGAAGAGCGGGAACGGCTGATGAAGCTTTTTGCAGAGAACCAAAAAGCCAGGGAAGCAGTGCAGAAAGCACTTCTTTTGATGGGAAAAGAAAAGATGAATCCGCCGACAGAAGAAATAGCCGTACTGATGGAGGCGGAGCCGGGAGAGAAGGGGAAATATCTTCTGATGGCCGGTATTGCTGTGCTTGGAATTGGACTGCTGTTTGTACTGCCTCCGCTGGGTGTGGCTGTTCTGTTTGCTTCTATGGTCGGCAACGGACTGATGCATGGAAGGGAGAGCAAAAAGCTGGAGAGTGCATTAAAAGCGTTTGGCTGTATCCTGCGGCTGCAGCGGACAGCCAGGGAACTTGGAAAAGAAAAAATTTCCGGACTGGAAATGTATCAGAAGCGTCTGGAAGAACAGGAAAAACAACTCCGTCCGATTACAAGAAAATGCAGAACACTTGTGAATACGAAAGAATCGCAGGGCGGTGCAGCAAACATGATTTTTGCATACTTTCACACGTTCTTTCTGCTGGATCTGATCGAGTATTCTTCGGTTGTTTCCGGAGTGAAATCGTATGAAAAAGCGATTCTGCAGATGGCAGAGGATCTTGGACTCCTGGACTTTGCACTGTCTGCAGCATCGTACCGGGAGAGCCTTTCGTATTACTGCCGGCCGGAATTCCTGGATGAGAAAAAGGCGGGCTGTCGGATCGATGTGGAGGAGCTTTATCATCCGCTTCTGACACATCCAGTGGCAAACAGTCTGTATGCGGAGGGCGGAATTCTGCTGACCGGCTCGAATGCGTCGGGAAAATCCACATTTATGAAAAACATGGCAGTGAATGCGATTCTGGCACAGGCACTGAACACGAGTCTTTCGAAGCGGTACCGCGGTGTTGTGTGCCGGATCATGACATCCATGGCACTCCGCGATAATCTGACACAGGGAGAGAGTTACTTTGTTGTGGAAGTAAAATCTTTAAAGCGGATTCTGGAGGCAAGCCGTGAAAAAACACCGCTTCTGTGCGTCATTGATGAGGTGCTGCGGGGAACAAACACGACGGAGCGGATTGCAGCGTCAGAGAGTGTGCTTGCTGCCCTGCGCCGTGCAAATGTGCTCTGTCTTGCAGCAACACATGATACTGAACTGACGTATCTGCTGGAAGATCTCTACACTAATTATCATTTTGAAGAGCAGATTACCGCGCAGAGTATTTCCTTCCCGTATCGCCTGGAACAGGGGCCGGCAAGAGGAAAGAATGCGATTGCGCTGCTTGGAAATATGGGAATTGATGAAAAAATTGTAAAACAGGCAGAAAGAAGAGCCGCGGAGTTTGAAACAACAGGAAGCTGGGAAAAGAATAAGTTTCTGAGATAGAAAAACAGCCGGGAAAAATTGATCTTTTTTGAAAAAATATGCGAAAATGGTTCAGCATTTTTTCATTGTGTGTTATGATAAAACAGATAGCGTGATCCGGCAGAAAAACCGCCGGATCTGTTAAGGAGAAAAACATGAGCAGGACAGGCTTAGAAGATGCATATATTATGCGCGGCAGCAAGAAACTCCGCATGGGATATACGACGGGTTCCTGCGCTGCAGCGGCAGCGCGGGGAGCGGCGTTTATGCTGCTTTCCGGGAAAGAAATACAGGAAGTGAAAATCCATACGCCAAAGGGCATTGTTCTGAATCTGGAATTGCTGGATATCCGGAGAAGTGCCGAAAAAGTAAGCTGTGCCGTCCGAAAAGACGGCGGGGATGATCCGGATGTGACAGATAAAGCATTGATTTACGCGGAAGTGACGTTTGGAACAGAAGAGGGAATTGTAATCGATGGAGGATTCGGCGTCGGGCGTGTGACAAAGCCGGGGCTGGATCAGCCGGTCGGAAACGCGGCGATCAACCATGTACCGCGCCAGATGATCCGCGAGAATGTGGAGGAGATTCAGAAAAAACTCGATGATTTCCGCGCACTGCAGGTTGTCATCTCCGTACCGGAAGGGGAAGAACTGGCAAAGCATACGTTCAATCCGAGACTTGGCATCACCGGCGGCATTTCAATCCTTGGAACGAGCGGGATTGTAGTGCCGATGAGCGAGGAGGCGCTGATTTCCACGATCCGCGTCGAGATGGAAATGCGGAAAGCACAGGGTGACCGCGTCCTTCTGGTGACACCGGGAAATTACGGACAGGACTTCTTAAAAACGTATCCGTGGGTCCGTGCAGACCATTCCGTTAAGTGCAGTAATTACGTCGGAAAAACACTGGAATTTGCAGCTGAGCTCGGCTTTGACGCCATCCTTTTTGTGGCACATCTTGGAAAATTTGTCAAGGTGTCCGGCGGAATTATGAATACCCATTCCCACGAGGCAGACTGCCGTGCGGAGCTTCTTACGGCGCAGGCGGTGCGTGCAGGGGCGGATCTTGCACTGGCAAAAAAACTGCTGGAGACCGGAACGACGGAAGAAGCGGTGCAGATTTTAAAGGAAGCAGGATGCCTGAAAGAGACCATGGAAAAAGTGACAGAAAAAATTGCTTTTTACATGAATTACCATATTGAGGGCAGAGTGCAGACGGAGGCGATTGTTTTTTCAAGCAATGAGGGCCTGCTCGGGGAAACCCCGGGAGCGGGAGAACTTCTGGAGCGCCTGCGGGAGCAGGAAGAAAAAGAAAACAGAAAAGAGTAAAAACAAAATGACAGGAATTTTATTTGGAACAGGAATCGGACCGGGAGACCCGGAGCTTATGACGTTAAAGGCCGTCCGTCTGATCCGGGAAAATGATACGATTGCAGTACCAGGAGAGAAACCGGAAGAGAGCATTGCCTACCAGATTGCTGTTCAGGCAGTGCCGGAACTGGCAGAAAAAGAGCTCGTTGCTATTCCAATGCCGATGACAAAGAATGCCAAAGAACTGGAGGAAAATCACCGGCGCGGTGCAGAAAAAATAGAGGAGCTGCTGGATGCAGGAAAAAACGTAGTATTTCTGACACTCGGAGATCCAACCGTGTATTCTACCTACCTTTATGTACACAGACGGGTACTGGAAGACGGTTACGATGCGAGAATTGTAAGCGGTGTTACATCGTTCTGCGCGGCAGCAGCATCTCTTTCCGAGGGACTGGTGGAAAATTCCGAAGAACTGCATGTGATTCCGGCGTCTTATCAGATTGAAGATGCACTGGAACTTTCAGGAACAAAGGTTCTGATGAAAGCGGGTAAAAAGATGCCGGCTGTGAAACAGTTCCTGAAGGAAAAGAACTGCCGGGCGGTGATGGTAGAAAACTGCGGCATGGATACGGAACAGAAGTATTTCAGCGCGGAAGAAATCCCGGACCAGGCAAGTTACTATTCACTGATTATTGTAAAAGAAAAGAGGAAAAAATAGATGGTACATTTTATTGGAGCGGGCCCTGGAGCCCCGGATCTGATTACGGTAAGAGGACAGAAGCTGCTTGGTGAGGCGGACATTATCATTTATGCAGGTTCTCTTGTCAATCCGGCACTGCTGGATCTGAAAAAAGAGGGCTGTGTGGTATATAACAGTGCAACCATGACGCTGGAGCAGGTGATTGATGTTATGAAAGAGGCCGAAAGCAAAGGCCAGACTGTGGCAAGACTCCACACGGGAGATCCGTGCCTGTACGGTGCAATCCGCGAACAGATTGATGCGCTCGATGCCCTTGGAATCGCTCACGATGACTGTCCGGGTGTCAGCTCTTTCTGCGGAGCGGCTGCTGCCCTTGAAATGGAATATACGCTGCCGGATATCTCCCAGAGTGTTGTCATCACCAGAATGGCCGGAAGAACACCGGTTCCGGAGCGGGAGAGCATTGCGTCTTTTGCGGCACATCAGGCAACGATGGTTGTATTCTTAAGCACGGGACTCTTAGAGGAACTTTCCCGTGAGCTGATTGCAGGCGGCTATACGGCAGATACTCCGGCAGCGATCGTTTACAAAGCAACCTGGCCGGAGGAGAAGACGTTCGTCTGCACCGTTGGAACACTTGCCGAGACGGCGAAAAAGAACCAGATCACCAAGACAGCGCTGATGATCATCGGAAATGCCGTTTCCCAGGGAAATTACCGCAGAAGTGATCTGTACAATCCGGCGTTTACCACCGAATTCCGAGAGGCAGAAAAATAAGATGAAAATAGCCATAGCAAGTTTTACAAGAAACGGATGCGTCTGGAATCAAAAACTCTGTGCGGCACTGAAAAAACACAGCTGTGAAGGATATGCACTGGAAAAGTACGGGAAAGAAGCGGGAATTCCTGCGATTGCACCGTCGCTTCCTGCATGGACAGAGCGCATGTTTCAGGAAATGGATGCGATTTTGTTTATCGGGGCGTGCGGGATTGCGGTGCGCAGTATTGCACCGTACGTGAAAAGTAAAAAGACAGATCCGGCGGTTCTGTGTATGGATGAACAGGGAAAGTTCGTGATTTCATTACTTTCCGGCCATATCGGCGGGGCAAACGAGCTGACGGAAGAAGTTGCAGCTGTAACGGGTGCGGTTCCGGTCATTACAACGGCAACGGATGTCAATCACAAGTTTGCGGTCGATGTCTTTGCTGTAAAAAATCATTGTGAAATTTGTGAGATGGAGCTGGCAAAAGAGGCAGCGGCGCTTCTGGTGGACGGAAAAACGGTTGGATTCTGCAGTCGTTTTCCGGTGGAGGGAACAAAACCGGAGGAACTGATCCCGGAAGAGGCGGCAAAACCGTCGATGGGAATCTGCATTACCACATCGGAAGAGGATTCGCCATATGAGAGAACACTTCACCTGATCCCGAAGGTGATCACCGTCGGCATCGGCTGTAAGAAGAATACACCGGCCGGCCGGATTGAAGAAAAGGTTCTTGCGGCACTTGCGGCGGCCGGGATTTCTCCAAAAGCAGTTCGACAGGCGGCAAGTATTGATCTGAAAGCGCAGGAGCCGGGAATTCTGCAGCTGGTGGAAAAGTATGGCTGGCAGTACCGGACCTTTTCTGCAGAAGAACTGGAAACAGCGGAGGGGGAATTTACGCCGTCTCCGTTTGTGAAGAAGATTACAGGAATTGACAATGTCTGTGAGCGCAGCGCAGTTCTCGCCGGCGGCAGACTGATAAAGAAAAAAAAGGCAGCGGACGGTGTAACAGTTGCACTGGCTGCGGCGGACTGGAGGGCAGTATTTTGAGTACAATTTTTGTCGTGGGCATCGGCCCCGGAGCATATGAAAAAATGACGATCGAGGCGGCGGATGCGCTGCGGAACTGCGATGTGATCATCGGCTATACCGTCTATGTGGATCTGGTAAAAGAACATTTTGCAGGAAAAGAATTTCTGACGACGCCGATGCGGAAAGAGGTGGAGCGCTGCCGTCTAGCATTTGAAACTGCGGCAGAGGGAAAACAGGTTGCTATGATCTGCAGCGGAGATGCCGGCGTTTACGGTATGGCAGGTCTGATGTATGAGCTTTCGGAAGAATGGCCTGATATTGAAATTAAGGTAATTCCAGGCGTGACCGCCGCAACGGGAGGCGCTGCCGTTCTTGGTGCACCGTTGATCCACGACTTCGCCCTGATCAGCCTGAGCGATCTTCTGACACCGTGGGAGAAAATTGAAAAACGTCTTCTGCTGGCATCGGAAGCGGATTTTGTCATCTGTCTTTATAACCCGGGAAGCCATAAGAGAGCGGATTATCTGGAAAAAGCGTGTGATCTGATGCTTCGTTACAAAGCGCCGGAAACCGTCTGCGGAATCGTAAGCCAGATCGGAAGAGACGGGGAGACGAGCCGGACCATGACGCTTGCAGAACTTCGCAATACAAAAGTGGATATGTTTACGACGGTATTTATCGGAAACAGTCAGACAAAGGAAATCCGGGATCACATGGTAACGCCGAGGGGATATCGCTATGAATAAAGTAATCGTCTTTGCCGGAACGACGGAAGGCCGGGAGATCTGCAGTTTTCTGAAGAAATATGAGATTGCATCCCTTGCCTGTACGGCGACAGAATACGGCAAGTGCCGGATCGAGGAGGGCGGTGCCCTGACGGTTCGAAGCGGAAGACTGACAGAAGAAGAGATGGAACAGCTTTTTGGCGAAGAACAGCCGGAAATGGTTATCGATGCAACCCATCCGTATGCCGATCTTGTGTCGGAAAATATCCGGTCTGCATGTGAAAAAGCAGGAAAAACGTACCTTCGGCTGCTGCGGCCGTCGCTTGCGGCAGATCCATCCTGCGTCATGGTCGACACGACAGAAGAAGCGGTATCGTATCTGGCGGGCACAGAGGGAAAGATTCTGGTGACAACAGGAAGCAAGGAACTCGCAAAATTTGCAGAGCTTCCGGATTATAAAAACCGTGTGTATGCCCGGGTGCTGCCGTTGCCAGGCGTAATTGCATCCTGCGCGGAACTTGGATTTGATGCCGCACATACCATAGGCATGCAGGGACCGTTTTCTATGGACATGAACGTTGCAATGCTGCAGTCGTTCCATGCCGAATGGATGGTAACGAAGGAATCCGGAAGAAACGGCGGCTTTGAAGAAAAAATTGAGGCAGCAAAAAAGGCCGGTGTCCGTGTCGTTCTGATCGGCCGTCCGAAAGAGGAAGAAGGACTCTCGGAGGACGAGGTCAAGCGGTATCTCGTTGAAAAATTTGATCTGTCCGTGAAACGGGACGTCGTGATCGCCGGAATCGGACCTGGTGCAGAAGCACAGATGACGCTGGCGCTCGTAGACGCGTGTGAGCAGGCGGATGTGCTGATCGGTGCGGGACGCATGACAAAAGCAGTAGAAAAATATCAGAAGCCAATGCTTGCAGAATACAGCCCGGAAAAGATTTACGAGTATCTGAAGGCGCACCCGGAATATGAAAAGATTGTTCTTCTGCAGTCGGGTGATGTCGGCTTTTACAGCGGAGCAAAGAAACTTCAGGCCGTCCTTGCGGAAGATGCGGATTTTTCTGTCCGTGTAGAGCCGGGAATTTCTTCGCTGGTTTATTTCTGTGCCAAAATCGGAGTGTCCTGGGAGGATGCAGCATTTGTGAGCCTGCACGGACAGCACTGCAACTTTCTGGAGACGGTCCGCCGAAACCGGAAAACTCTGGCGATCGCCGGCGGAAAGGGCAGTGTCAGGGAAATCTGCCAGACGTTAAGTTCGTACGGCTGGGAGCAGATTATGCTGCATGTGGGAACGGATCTGTCGTATCCGGAAGAACAGATTGTGACAGGAACCCCATTCGAACTTGCTAAAATGGAGTTTGCTCCGCTTGCGGTTCTTCTGTTTGAAAACCCGAATCCGGAACCAGAGTTTACAGCCGGCATGGCAGATGAAGTATTTCTGCGTGACAAAGTACCGATGACCAAGCGGGAAGTGCGCAATGCATCTCTTTCTCATCTGCAGCTTTCTTCGAATTCTGTTGTCTATGATATTGGATCGGGCACAGGTTCTGTTTCGATTGAGATGGCGCTTCGTGCAGCACAGGGAAAGGTATATGCGATAGAAAAAAATCCGGCAGCCGTTGCACTTCTGCAGGAAAATAAAAAGAAATTTGCAGTGGATCATCTGGAAATTATTGAGGGAACTGCACCGGAAGCACTCGAAGCACTCCCGGTTCCGACGCATGCATTTATCGGCGGGTCTGCCGGAAACTTAAAAGAGATTCTGGAACTGCTCCTGCGGAAGAATCCGAACATCCGCGTGGTATTAAATACAGTAACCGTGGAAACATTAGCGGAGGCAGCATCGTGTTTCAAAAAACTTGCGTTTGAAGAGCCGGAAATCGTCTGCCTGCAGGCTTCTAATGCGAAAAAGGCCGGAAGAAGCCATCTGATGATTGCCCAGAATCCGGTTTATATCTTTACAGCCCAGGGAGGTGCCAAAGAATGAAAGCACCAAGAATCATGCTGGCAGCAGGAAGGAGCGGAAGCGGGAAAACGATGATCACCTGCGGACTGCTCCGTGCACTGCAGCAGATGGGAAAGCAGCCCGCAGCGTTTAAATGCGGCCCGGATTATATCGATCCGATGTTTCACGAACAGGTAATCGGCGCCCCGTCGTGTAATCTGGATCCGTTTTTCACAGAGGAAGAAACAACACAGTATCTGTTCTGCAAACATGCAGCGGGTCATGACATTTCCGTATTGGAAGGCGTTATGGGGTATTACGACGGTCTTGGCGGAATTTCTACCAAAGGCAGCGCCTACGATCTCGCCGGTATGACAAAAACGCCGGTTCTTCTGGTTGTCGATGCCAAAGGCATGAGCGTTTCAGCGCTTGCCTTTATCAAGGGATACCTGCAGTACAAAGAGGACAGCCGGATCGCCGGTGTAATCTTTAACCGGATGTCAGAGATGCTGTACCGGGAGATCGCGCCGATGGCGGAAAAAGAACTTGGCATTTCCTGTGTCGGCTTTGTGCCGGAACTGAAGGAATGCCACTTAGAAAGCCGCCACCTCGGCCTTGTGATGCCGGATGAGGTGGAAAATCTGCAGGAGCAGGTCAATCTGCTTGCAGAAACACTGCAGAAGACACTGGATTTTGAAAAAATTCTTGCGATTGCAGAAGGGGCAGAAGAGCTCTCGGGAAAAATGCCGGAAGCCCTGCGTAAGGTGACAGAAAGCGAAGCAGCCGCCAAGGTGCGTGCTGCGAAGCCGATTCTTGCCGTTGCAAAGGATGAAGCATTCTGTTTCTTTTATCGAGATAATCTGGAGCTTCTCGCGTCACTTGGAGCCAAAATCGAATATTTTTCGCCGCTTTCCGATGCGGAGCCGCCAAAGAATACAGACGGATTTCTGTTCTGCGGCGGCTACCCGGAGCTGCACGCAGAAGAGCTTTCGGAAAACCAGACCATGAGAACGAAGATCCGCGATAACATCCGTCAGGGAATGCCGGTTCTTGCAGAATGCGGCGGTTATATGTACCTGTCAGAATCCATGGAGGATATGGATGGAAATGTGTATCCTATGGTACAGGCTGTTCCGGGAAATGTTTACCGGACAAAAAAGCTGGGAAGATTCGGCTATATCACCCTCACGCCAAACACGAAGGATACCTTTCGGAACGGCGGAAATCCGGTGCGCGGCCATGAGTTCCATTACTTTGACAGCACAGACTGCGGAAGTGCATGGCATGCGGCAAAACCGCTGCGGAAGCGGAACTGGGAATGCATTCATGCGACAAAACGGATGATGGCGGGATTCCCGCATCTTTACTATATGGCAAGTCCGCACCTCGCACTGGAATTTCTGGAGCAGTGTGTCTCTTACCGGAAAGAACAGGAGAAAACAAGATGAAAACAGCATTAGCAGCCCTGATTGTGGGCTATGGATTGGACCTGCTGCTTGGAGATCCCTCCTTTTTGTATCATCCGATCCGTGTGATCGGAAATCTCATTGCCCTGCTGGAAAAATGGCTGCGGAAGGTATTTCCGAAAACGCCAAAGGGAGAGCTTGCCGGAGGAGTTTTTCTCGTGATCCTCGTCTGTCTGGCGGGATACGGTGTTCCGGCACTGCTGCTCTTTGCGGCATTTAAAATTCATCCGGTCATCGGCTTCCTTTTGGAGGTTCTCTGGTGCTGGCAGATTCCGGCAACGAAATGCCTGAAGGATGAGAGCATGAAGGTCTATCAGAAATTAAAAGAAAACGATCTTCCGGGGGCGCGCTATGCGGTTTCCATGATCGTAGGACGTGATACGGAAAATCTTTCGGAAACAGGAGTGACAAAAGCTGCCGTGGAAACGATCGCGGAGAATACGTCGGACGGTGTCATTGCACCGCTCCTCTTTCTTGCCATCGGCGGACCGGCAGTGGGCTTTCTGTATAAGTCCATCAATACCATGGATTCCATGGTGGGATACAAAAATGAAAAATATCTGTATTTTGGACGGTGTGCGGCAAAGCTGGACGATGTCGTCAATTACATACCGGCGAGAATCAGCGCATGGCTGATGATTCTTGCGTCTGCATGCGAGCGCATGAACTGGAAAAATGCAGAAAAAATTTACAAACGCGACCGTTACTGCCACGCCAGCCCAAATTCCGCGCAGACAGAAGCAGTTATGGCAGGGGCGCTGGAAGTACAGCTTGCCGGAGATGCCGTGTATTTCGGCAAAGTCGTAAAGAAACCAACGATCGGCGATGACATCCGCCCGGTCGAGGCGGAAGATATCAAAAGAGCAAATCATCTGATGTATCTGACCTCGTTCCTCGGACTGGTGTTCTTTGCGGGAATCCGCGCGTTCTTTTTATTTCTGTAAAAAGAGAAGATAGAAACACAACGGAAAAGAGAAAGGAAGGCATATGGTATGAGACAAAATCCACATGGAGGAGACATTTACACGAAAAAATGCAGAGTCGATTTTTCTGTGAATGTCAATCCTCTTGGAACTCCGGAAAGTGTGAAAGAGGCGGTGAGAAAGAGCGCGGAATCGGTGGAACAGTATCCTGACGCACTGTGCCGGGACCTGACCCGGGCACTGTCGGAAAAGGAGCAACTTCCAGAAGAAAATATCCTGTTTGCAAACGGCGCCGCGGAGCTTATTTTTGCCCTGACACAGGCTCTCCGCCCGAAAAAAGCGCTGATTGCAGCGCCGGGATTTGCAGAGTATGAAGCAGCACTTTCAGCGGCAGGGTGTTTTATCCGTATGTATCCGCTGCAAAAGGAAAAAGGCTTTCTTTTACAGGACGATTTCTGCGATGATCTGACCGACGATCTGGATCTTGTCTTTTTATGTAATCCAAATAATCCAACCGGCCTTACGATTCCGCAGGAGCTTCTTTTAAAGATCCTGGATAACTGCCGGGAGCGTAACATCTATCTGGTGCTGGATGAGTGTTTCATAGAATTTCTGCCGGAGCCGGAAAAAGTGACGATGCAGGGAAAACTGGACGAATATCCGAATCTGTTGATTCTGCGTGCGTTCACAAAGATTTACGCAATGCCGGGCCTGCGTCTTGGCTATCTGCTCTGCAGCGACGAGGATCTGCTGGATCGGATCAGCCGCAGCATGCAGTCGTGGAATGTTTCGATTCCGGCGCAGATGGCAGGCCTTGCCGCCCTGAACGAGGATGCTTACGTCAAAGAAGCACGGGAACTGATCGGAAAAGAACGCGCCTGGATGAAAGCAGAACTGGAAAAAGCAGGTCTTACCGTATGGGATTCCTGTGCAAATTATCTGTTCTTTGAGGGACCGAAAGGACTTGCCGCACGGCTGGAAAAAGGCGGCATTCTGATCCGCGACTGTTCCAACTACCCGGGCCTTGCCGACGGATATTACCGTGCAGCCGTACGCACACATGAAGAAAACCAGATTCTGACAGAAGCCGTTTCACAGATTCTGCAGTGGTTTTAGGAGGAAAAACGATGGCGAAAGTAATTATGATACAGGGAACGATGTCAAATGCGGGAAAAAGTCTGCTTGCGGCGGGCTTATGCCGGATTTTCCATCAGGACGGATACCGTGTGGCGCCGTTCAAATCACAGAATATGGCGCTGAATTCGTTTATTACGAGAGAAGGCCTTGAGATGGGACGTGCACAGGTCATGCAGGCGGAAGCGGCCGGGATCGAACCGTCCGTTTTGATGAACCCGATTCTGTTAAAGCCGACGAATGACACCGGTTCGCAGGTGATTGTAAACGGTGAGGTACTGGGAAACATGAGTGCGCGGGAATATTTTTCCCACAAAAAAGAGCTGATCCCGGACATCATGAAAGCGTACCATGCACTGGAAGAACAGTATGATATCATTGTGATCGAGGGAGCCGGAAGTCCGGCGGAGATCAACCTGAAAGCCGATGATATCGTCAATATGGGAATGGCAAAGCTTGTGGATGCACCGGTGCTCCTCGTCGGAGATATTGACCGCGGCGGCGTTTTTGCTCAGCTTTACGGTACCGTAGAGCTTTTAGAGACGGATGAGCGCGACCGCATCAAGGGTCTGATTATCAACAAATTCCGCGGGGACAAAACCATCCTGGACCCGGGCGTTGTGATGCTGGAAGAAAAAACACACATCCCGGTGGTCGGCGTGGCGCCGTATCTCCACATCGAAGTGGAAGACGAGGACAGTCTGACCGAGCGATTCACCAGAAAAGAGGAGATCGGTCTCATTGACCTTGCGGTCATCCGTCTCCCGCGTATTTCAAACTTCACCGATTTCAACCCGTTCGAGCGGATCGAAGGCGTATCACTCCGCTACGTAAGCTCTGTCTCCGAACTGAAAAATCCGGATATGATTCTGCTTCCGGGAACGAAAAACACGATGGAGGATCTGCTCTGGATGCGTCAGAATGGTCTGGAAGCGGCCGTACTGAAGGCGGCTGCGGCCGGAAAAGTAATTTTCGGTGTCTGCGGCGGCTTCCAGATGCTCGGAGATACGCTGAGCGATCCGCTGCGTGTCGAAGCCGGCGGAACGATCAAAGGAATGGGACTCCTGCCGATGGATACCGTATTTGCCGGTGAGAAGACGAGAACCCGCGCGGAGGGCGCTTTTGGAAAAACAGAAGGCGTTCTTGCCGGGATCGAGGGAACCCGGATCGAGGGCTATGAAATCCATATGGGAGAAACAGTGCGGAAAGAAGGAACAGAAGCATTCACGTTCATCGATGATCAGAACCGTGCTGATTCGGATAAGCTGGACGGTGCACAGAAAGGAAATGTGTATGGTACGTATGTGCACGGCATTTTCGACAAAGAAGAAGTTGCCGAGCGGATCGTGGAAGCACTTGCAAAGAATAAGGGAATTGTCATGGAGCAGATTCACGGTGTCGATTACCAGACATTCAAAGAGACACAGTACGATATTCTCGCAGATGCGCTGCGCGAGCATCTCGACATGAAGAAGATTTATCAAATTCTGGAAGAAGGGGCATAAAGATGAAGATAGAACTGGAGCAGGTAAGCCCGCATGAGATTGAAAAGAGAAGCTTTGAAATTATCACGGAAGAATTAAACGGAAGAACGTTTCCAGAGGATCAGGAACTGGTTGTAAAGCGGTGTATCCACACAAGTGCGGATTTTGATTATGCGGATAATCTCTGCTTTTCGGAGCATGCGGTGGCAAAAGGCATCGAGGCGATCCGGGAGGGAGCCTGCATTGTGACGGATACGCAGATGGCAAGATCCGGCATCAACAAAAAGGTGCTTGCGCGCCACGGCGGTGAAGCGCTCTGCTTTATGTCAGACGAAGATGTTGCGGCAAGAGCAAAAGAAACCGGAAGCACCCGCGCGGCAGCCTGCATGGAAAAAGCGGCGGAGCTGGATAAAAAGCTGATTATTGCGGTTGGAAATGCGCCGACGGCACTGGTCCGCCTCTATGAACTGATCGGGGAAGGAAAAATAAAACCGGCGCTGATCATCGGAGTTCCGGTCGGCTTTGTCAATGTGGTACAGTCCAAAGAACTGATTATGCAGACCAATATCCCGTATATCGTGGCACGCGGACGAAAAGGCGGCAGCAATATCGCGGCGTGCATCTGCAACGCACTCCTGTATATGATGGATCAGGACCGCGGATATTAAAAATAGATGAAAAAACGGAAAGCAGAAGTCTTGACAGATTTCGAATCACCGTTTATACTATGGAACATGGAAAAAGGCTTGGAAGGGAACAAGTAGACGTACAAAAACGCGGACAGAAAGCAGCCGGCAGATGAGAGGCGCATGCAGGTTCTGTACGATTCGAATACATCCCGGAGTTGCGCACCGAATAAAACGGGCGGCAGAAGAACTATGATGCACGTTTTTAGTAGGCTGCGACGTAAGAGACGAACGTTACAGCGTCAGGGTATTCAGAGGTTTTGGATACCGACAAAGGCAGCTGCCGTGAGACAGCTGTGAAGTAAGGTGGTAACACGGGAGATACGGGCTCTCGTCCTTTGAATCGGAAAGGACGGGAGTCTTTTTGTATAAAAAACTTTGGTCCCAGACGGTAACACATACCCGAAAGTCAACCGAAAAAAGGAGAAAAACAAAATGCAGATTTATGACGAACTGATCGCCAGAGGCCTTCTGGCACAGGTAACCGACGAAGATGAAATCAGAGACCTGGTAAACAATGGAAAAGCAACGTTCTATATCGGATTCGACTGCACCGCAGACAGTCTGACCGCAGGTCACTTCATGGCACTGACCCTGATGAAACGGATGCAGATGGCAGGAAACAAACCGATCGCCCTGATCGGCGGCGGCACCACCATGATCGGTGACCCGTCCGGAAGAACCGATATGAGAAAAATGCTGACCCGCGAGGAGATCGACCACAACGCAGAGTGCTTCAAACGTCAGATGGAGCGTTTCATCGAGTTCGGCGAGGGAAAAGCTATGATGCTCAACAACGCAGACTGGCTGCTGAACCTGAACTATGTAGAACTGCTCCGTGAGGTAGGTGCATGCTTCAGCGTCAACAACATGCTCCGTGCAGAGTGCTACAAACAGCGTATGGAAAAAGGTCTTTCCTTCCTGGAGTTCAACTACATGATTATGCAGAGCTACGACTTCTATCACATGTTCCAGAAATACGGCTGCAATATGCAGTTCGGCGGCGATGACCAGTGGTCCAACATGCTGGGAGGAACCGAACTGATCCGCCGTAAACTTGGAAAAGATGCCTATGCAATGACCATCACCCTTCTGACCGACTCTCAGGGCAAGAAGATGGGTAAAACCGCAGGAAACGCTGTATGGCTTGACCCGAACAAGACCAGCCCGTTCGATTTCTACCAGTACTGGAGAAACGTGGATGATGCCGACGTCTTAAAATGTATCCGTATGCTGACCTTCCTGCCGCTGGAGCAGATCGACGAGATGGATTCCTGGGAAGGAAGCAAGCTGAACGAGGCAAAAGAGATCCTGGCCTATGAGCTGACCTCCATGGTACACGGCGAGGAAGAAGCAAAGAAAGCGCAGGAAGGCGCACGTGCCGTATTCTCTACCGGAAGCTCCGAGCATATGCCGACCAGTGAACTTTCTGCAGAGGATTTCACGGACGATAAAATCGATATCGTAACTCTTCTTGTCAAAGCAGAGCTTGCAAAGACCAGAAACGAAGGACGCCGTGCCGTAGAGCAGGGCGGTGTATCCGTAGACGGTGAGAAAATCACAGATCCGAAATATGCCGTAGAAAAAGCAGCCTTCGGCGAGGACGGTATCGTTCTGAAAAAAGGAAAGAAGAATTTCAAAAAAATTTGCGTTAAATAATTAAGTGTGCTATTATAAAAGAATGGATTTCCGGAAGAAATTCCGGGACACACTGAATTATTTGGAGGACAAACAGTCATGGAAAAATATGGCGTAAACGAATTACGAAAGATGTTTCTTGAGTTCTTCGAGAGCAAAGGACATCTTGCTATGAAGAGTTTTTCGTTGATTCCACACAACGATAAAAGTCTTTTACTGATCAACTCCGGTATGGCTCCGCTGAAACCTTACTTCACAGGCGCAGAGATTCCGCCGAGAAGAAGAGTAACAACATGCCAGAAATGTATCCGTACCGGCGATATTGAAAATGTAGGAAAAACAGCCCGTCACGGCACCTTCTTTGAGATGCTCGGAAACTTTTCCTTCGGTGATTATTTCAAACACGAAGCAATCGCATGGTCCTGGGAGTTTTTAACACAGGTAGTAGGGCTCGATCCGAATCGTCTGTACCCATCCATCTATCAGGACGATGATGAAGCATTTGATATCTGGAACAAAGAGATCGGCATCCCGGCAGACCGTATTTTCCGTTTTGGAAAAGAGGACAACTTCTGGGAGCATGGCGCAGGTCCGTGCGGTCCATGTTCAGAGATTTATTATGACCGCGGAGAAAAATACGGCTGCGGCAAACCGGGATGTACCGTTGGCTGCGAGTGTGACCGTTACATGGAAGTATGGAACAACGTATTCAGCCAGTTCAACAACGACGGCGAGGGCCACTACACCGACCTGATCCAGAAGAACATTGATACCGGTATGGGACTTGAGCGTTTGGCCGTTGTCGTACAGGATGTAGATTCCATCTTCGATGTCGACACCATTCAGGCACTCCGCAACAAAGTATGCGAAATCTCCGGAAAAGAGTATGATAAAGATCATGAGACCGATGTTTCCATCCGCCTTATCACAGACCATATCCGTTCCGCAACATTCATGATTTCCGATGGAATCATGCCGACCAACGAAGGAAGAGGCTACGTACTGCGCCGTCTGATCCGCCGTGCAGCACGTCATGGCCGTCTGCTTGGCATTGACGGACTGTTCCTTGCCCGCCTTTCCGCAAGCGTAATCGAAGGCTCCAAAGACGGATATCCGGAACTTGAAGAGAAAAAAGATTTCATCTTCAACGTTCTGAACAACGAGGAGACCCAGTTCAACAAAACCATCGACCAGGGACTTCATATCCTCTCCGAGCTCGAAGAAAAAATGCAGAGCGAAGGCAAAAAAGTTCTGGACGGACAGGATGCATTCAAACTGTACGATACCTACGGATTCCCGCTGGATCTGACCAAAGAGATCCTCGAGGAGAAGGGCTACGGCATCGACGAGGACGGTTTCCATGCAGCAATGGAAGAGCAGAGAGAGCGTGCAAGATCGAGCCGTGAAGTAACAAACTACATGGGTGCTGATGCAACCGTTTACGATGAGATCGACCCGTCCGTAACAACTGAGTTTACCGGATACGATCATCTGGAGGATACCTCCAAAGTAACCGTTCTGACGACAGAGACTGAGATTGCAGAATCTCTGATGGAAGGCCAGAAGGGAACCATTTTCGTAGAGAAAACTCCGTTCTACGCTACCATGGGCGGTCAGGAAGGCGACTGCGGTATCATCAAAGGAGCAAATGGTGTATTCGAAGTAGAAGATACCATCAAACTCCGCGGCGGAAAATACGGCCACGTCGGTGTCATGAAATCTGGTATGATTTCAAACGGCGAGGAAGTTACACTTCAGGTCAACGAAGAGGCAAGAAAAAATATCGAGAAGAACCACAGCGCAACACACCTTCTGCAGAAGGCATTAAAGACTGTTCTCGGTGCACACGTAGAGCAGAAAGGTTCTCTCGTAACCCCGACCAGACTCCGTTTCGACTTTGCCCACTTCCAGGCTATGACACCGGAAGAACTGGAAAAAGTTGAGAATCTGGTAAATGAAAAGATTCAGGAGCAGATCCCGGTTGTAACCGACATCATGGATACTGAGGAAGCAAAGAAATCCGGCGCGATGGCTCTGTTCGGTGAGAAATACGGCGACAAAGTACGTGTCGTTTCCATGGGAGACTTCTCCAAAGAGCTCTGCGGTGGTACCCATGTAAAGAATACCGCTGAAATCGGACTGTTCAAACTTGTTTCTGAGGCAGGCGTTGCAGCAGGTGTCCGCAGAATCGAAGCTCTGACCGGACCGTCTGTTACTGCATACTATAAAGCACAGGAAGAGAAAATACATGAGGCAGCAGCTCTCTTAAAGACAACACCGGCGGATCTCCTCGAGAAGATCGCTCATCTGCAGGCAGAGGCAAAAGCACTCCAGGCAGAGAATGAGTCCTTAAAGAGCAAACTGGCAAAAGAAGCGCTCGGCGATGTTATGGATAAAGTAACCGAAGTCAAAGGTGTAAAACTTCTCGCTGCATCCGTACCGGATGTCGATATGAACGGACTGCGTGACCTTGGCGACCAGCTGAAAGAAAAGCTGGGAAGCGGCGTTGTTGTTCTGGCATCTGCAAAGGACGGCAAAGTAAGCCTTCTTGCCATGGTAACCGATGATGCGATGAAGAAAGGTGCACATGCCGGAAAACTGATCAAAGAAGTGGCAGCCGTTGTCGGCGGCGGCGGCGGTGGACGTCCGAACATGGCACAGGCCGGCGGAAAGAATCCGGAGAAGATCGACGAAGCAGTTGCAAAAGCTGCTGAGGTACTGGAAGGCCAGATCGCATAACAATAAGCAGGAAAAACAGCACAAAATCCTGCCGCCTGCAGGGCAGAAAAAGGAGCCAGGCAGGCGGCAGGGAAAAATTTTGCAAAAAAATGAAAAAACTTGTTGACGTACGAGATTTTTCTGGTATAATAAGAACAGTGCAAAAAATACCCATACAGTTGTATTATGCACAATCTACAACTGGAGGGAGGTTAGGTGTGAGACTATGTCAAATGTAATCGTTAAAGAAAACGAAACGTTGGACAGCGCTTTACGCAGATTTAAGCGTAGCTGTGCAAAAGCTGGCATTCAGCAGGAGATTCGTAAAAGAGAGCATTACGAGAAACCAAGTGTTCGTCGTAAAAAGAAATCTGAAGCTGCCAGAAAACGTAAGTATAATTAATGTGCAAAAAATCCCCGGCGATCTGTTTTGCCGGGGATTTTTATACTTGTAACTTAAAGTCGCAGGTTTTGACAAAACAGCAAGGCGGTGACAAATGAGAATTTTGTACAAAATAGCAAACAAGCTGTTTCGTATCGTGAAAAAGATTCTGAAGCTGCTTACCAGCCGTATGGTCATTATCGGTGTTGCACTTCTTCTGGAATTTTGCTGGCTGGCCGGAATTATGATGCAGCTCAATGAAAAATCTGTCTACATCAACTATGCGGTCACGATCCTTTCCCTGATTGCAGTGCTTTCGATTATCAATAATCCGAAAATGAATCCCGGCTACAAACTGATGTGGGCAGTCTGTATCCTGGCGCTTCCGGTAACCGGAATCTGCCTGTACGGCATTCTCGGCCATTCCAGTGTGGCAAGAAAATTCCGTACACATTACGATACAGTTCTGCTTTCGCAGGGAGGCGTTCTTGGAGAGGAAGAAGAGACGCGTAAAAAGCTCGAGGAAGAAAATATCCTGGCAGCGGGGCAGTCTTCCTATCTGACCAATTATGCGCATTATCCTGTTTATGAAAACACAGAAACAGAGTATTACCCGCTGGGAGATGTATGGTTTGAGCACTTTATTGAGGAACTCAAAAAGGCAGAACACTACATTTTTATGGAATATTTCATCATCAGCGAGGGGTATCTGTGGGATACGGTCCTGGAGATTCTGAAGGAAAAAGCGGCCGCCGGTGTGGATGTGCGGGTGATTTACGATGATTTCGGCTGCGTGACGACACTGCCGTATCAGTATTATAAATCGCTGCAGCAGGTGGGCATTAAGTGTGCGGCGTTCAATCAGTTCCGACCGGTGCTGAATGTCATTTTAAATAACCGTGACCACCGGAAAATTGCCGTGATCGACGGTCATACGGCTTTCACGGGCGGCATTAATCTTGCGGACGAATACATTAACCGCAAGGAGCGGTTCGGCCACTGGAAGGATTCCGGAATCTGTCTGCATGGTGAGGCGGTATGGAGTTTTACGGTGATGTTTCTGCAGATGTGGAGCACAATCACCGGTATGGAATGCAATTTCGAATCATATCGGCCGGAGATCTATCACGAGGAAGCGTTTAAAAAAGACGGTTTTGTGCAGCCGTACGGCGATTCCCCGCTGGATGGAGAGACAGTAGGCGAGCATGTTTATCTGAACATTATTTCACAGGCGAAAAAATATCTTTATATTTTTACCCCGTATCTGATTCCGGACAACGAGACGCTGACCGCTCTCTGCATGGCGGCAAAGCGCGGAGTCGATGTGCGGATTGTAACGCCGGGCATCCCGGATAAGAAGATTGTCTATATTCTGACGCAGGCCAATTACGAGATCCTGCTGGAATCCGGCGTTCAGATTTACCAGTATACGCCGGGCTTTATCCATTCCAAGAGCTTTGTCTGTGATGATGAAGTTGCGACGGTCGGAACGATCAACATGGATTACCGGAGCATGTATCTGCATTTTGAGTGCGGTGTCTGGATGTACGGCAGCAGTGCGGTTGCCCAGGTAAAAGAGGATGCGCTGACCACGTTTGAACAGTGTGAGCAGATCAATATGGACTACTGCCGAAAGAAAAATTTTGCAGTCCGTGCACTCCGCGGTGCGCTGAAGTTTCTGGCACCGCTGCTGTAAACGGAACAGACAGCATAGTTCTGCGGTCGTCTGCATAGCCTGTAGGGAAGAAAGAGCAGATGTTTCGGGGGAATATGAAGAGAAGAACACGAAATATCGTCTGGAGCCTGCTGATGATCCTGGCGCTTCTTGCAGCGCCCTTGAAAGTGACTGCGGCAGAGCAGAATGGAGAATCTTCCGACAAGCAGCAGAACGAAACAACGGAACAGAAAACAGAAGAGACGGAGGAGACAGCACCGGAGATGACAACGGACCTTGGGCTGGCTTCGCCGTCTGTTCTTTTGATGGAGGCACAGACCGGAACTGTTCTGTACGAGAAAAATGCGTCGGAACAGCGAAGCCCGGCGAGCATCACAAAAATCATGACGCTGCTGCTGATTTTTGAAGAGCTCGAAAAAGGGACGCTCCAGCTGACCGACGAGGTGACGACGAGTGCACACGCCAGAAGTATGGGAGGGTCCCAGGTCTTTCTGGAAGAGGGCGAAAAGCAGACCGTTGAGACGATGATCAAGTGTATTGTCGTTGCTTCGGGAAACGATGCATCTGTAGCGATGGCAGAGCATATTGCGGGGACAGAAAGCGAGTTTGTCAGCCGGATGAACCAGAAAGCAAAAGAACTCGGCATGAACGACACGAAGTTTGAGGACTGCTGCGGCCTCACGGATTCCGACGGCCATTACACGACAGCGGCAGATGTGGCGAAAATGTCTCGGGAGCTGATCGAGCGCTTTCCGCAGATCCTGAACTATTCCTCTATCTGGATGGAAGAGATTACGCATGTCACACAGAAGGGAAGCAAACCATTCACCCTCACCAATACAAATAAGCTGATCCGCGGCTATGAGGGCTGTGTGGGACTGAAAACAGGAAGCACCTCGAAGGCGAAATACTGCGTTTCGGCAGTGGCGAAGAAAAATGATCTGACGATGCTGGCAGTCGTGATGGGAGCACCGGACTACAAGGTGCGGTTTGCAGATGCAGCGTCACTGTTCCAGTATGGGTTTTCGTCCTGCAGCATCTACATAGACCGGGAACGCGATCCCCTGCCGGAACTTTCGGTTGTTTACGGAAAGCAGGATACGGCAGAACTGGAATATGCGGAAGAATTCCGCTATCTTACGACGGGCGGGACGGTGATTGGTGAAGTGGAAAAAACGATGGAACTGCCGGAAGAGGTGCAGGCCCCTATCCAGAAAGGCGAGTGTGCCGGAAGAGTTGTTTACAAAGCAGACGGTGAGGAACTTGGTTCCGTTGCGATTTTATATGGAGCAGACGTGGCAAGAGCCGGCATGTGGGATCTGTTCGGATGTACGATGAAACAATATTTTTTTGGGACAGCATAAAGCCGGAGTATCATGCGCGAAAAGGAGAAAAACATGGCAAAGAAAAATTACTATGCGGTAAAACAGGGAAAGGTTCCGGGCATCTACCGGACATGGGATGCGTGCAAAGCGCAGGTACACGGTTATCCTGGCGCAATTTACAAGGGATTTGAGCGTCTGGAGGAGGCAGAGGCCTTTCTGGGCGGCGGTAAAATGCCGGAACCATTGCTGCGGGAAACAAAAGGAACGTATTTCGCTGCCCCGGAACGAAAGGCAGTACAGAGCACGGCAGCACCCGATCCTTCTTCTTGGGACTGGGAACACCTGATTCTGGCGGAAAAACCATGCGAAGACCCGGAATACGCCGGTGTCGGCAGGAGCGCCGTCGCATACGTGGATGGAAGCTATCAGCATGCGCTCGGAAAGTTCTCCTGCGGTGTGGTCCTCTTCCTGGACGGAAAAGAGCTGAATCTTGCAGAAGAATACAGCGATCCGGATCTCGTCTCCATGCGGAATGTGGCAGGCGAGATCAAGGGCGCAGAGCTGGCCATGGCTTACTGCCTGACACATGATATTCCGGAGCTGGCCATCTATCACGATTACCAGGGAATCGCAAGCTGGTGTACGAGAGAATGGCAGGCGAAAAAACAGGGAACCATCGATTACCGGAATTTTTACGATCTGGCATCGGCCAAAGTTGCGATCCGCTTCTGCAAAGTAAAGGGCCACACCGGCGTCACCTACAACGAAAAAGCCGATCAGCTGGCAAAACAGGCACTGGGCTTATAAACAGCAGGGAAAACGGGTTGTCATACACCGAAAAATCAAGTATAATGAACGGTATGAGAAAATTTACAACGACCTATTACAAACTTTCGTCAAACGGAAAATTTCCGGAAGGAAACGGTTTTCGTCTGGCGTTTATCAGTGATCTCCACAATATGGAGTTCGGCCCGGACAACACGGTGTTAAAGGCAGTCATCGATGAGGCGGCTCCGGATCTTGTCATCATCGGCGGAGACCAGATTGTGGCAAAGCCGGGGGAGAACCTCGACCCGGGTCTGAGTTTCGCGGAACGTCTTGCGGAGGAATACCAGGTGATCTATGGCTGCGGAAACCACGAATACCGTCTGAAGCTGTACCCGGAACAGTACGGCGATCTGTATGAAAAGCTCCGGGAGCGCCTGAAAAAGGCAGGAATCTGCTATCTGGAAAATGAGACGGCGGATCTTACCATCAGCGGCTGTCCGGTCCGGATCTACGGCTATGCCATGGACCGCACCTATTACAACCGCTTTTACCGCGGACCGCTGCCGGTTTCGGAACTGACGGACCACCTTGGAAAACCGGCTCCGGCGCGCTACGGCATTCTGCTGGCGCATCACCCTGCCTACCGCAGCTCCTATGCATCATATGGAGCCGATCTGACGCTTTCCGGCCATTATCACGGCGGCGTGGTGGGCCTTGGCGCGCACCGGGGGCTTGTGACGCCGGATTTCCGCCTTTTTTCGAAAAACTGCCGCGGGCTGTTCCTGACGGGCGGCACCTGCCAGATCATCAGTGCAGGAACGGGCGAACATACCATTCCGGTCCGCATCTGGAACAGAAGAGAATTGATTATTACAGATATCGGGAAACCGTAAGGGAGAACAGAGCACATGGCGATACCAGTAAAGCTTCCGGTGTTTGAAGGACCGCTGGACCTTCTTCTTCACCTGATCGATAAAAACAAAATAGATATTTACGATATCCCCATTGTAGAGATTACGGACCAGTATCTGGAATACATTCATCAGATGGAGCGGGAAGACCTCGACATCATGAGCGAGTTCATGGTCATGGCGGCGACGCTTCTGGATATCAAATGCCGCATGCTGCTTCCGAAAGAAGTGAATGAGGAAGGCGAGGAAGAGGACCCGAGAGCCGAGCTGGTGCAGCAGCTTTTAGAGTACAAAATGTACAAGTACATGTCGTACGAGCTGCGTGACCGCATGAACGAGGCGAGCCGTTCCGTGTACAAGGAACCGACGTTTCCAAGAGAAGTGCTGGAGTACAGGACGCCGGTCGACACCTCCGAGCTCCTTTCGCAGATTTCTCTCGCGAAGCTCCATACGATCTATAAAATGATTTTAAAGCGCCAGGAGGACAAGATCGACCCGATCCGAAGCAAGTTCGGAAAGATCGAAAAAGAAGAGGTCAGCCTGCCGGACAAGATGACGTATGTCGAGCAGTTTGCTGTTAAAAAACGCCGCTTCAGCTTCCGCGACCTTTTGGAATCCCAGCCGGGCAAGGTGCATGTGATTGTCACCTTCCTTGCAATCCTGGAGCTGATGAAAACCGGCAAAATCCGGATCAGCCAGGAGGAGCTTTTCGGGGATATCCTGATTGAATCCCTGGAGGATGAAGACACCGTAGTTGTGCCGTATACAGACGAGACAGACAGTGAGGACAAGACAGATGGAAGAACAGAACAGGAATAAAGAAACTGCCCCGGGTGAGGCAAGACGCCCCTCTTCGGTCGAGGAGGCGGAAGCAGCCATCGAGGCAGTCCTTTTTGCGATGGGAGATTCCGTGGAGCTGGGAAGGATTGCAAAAGCGATCGGCCATGACACGGAGACGACCCGTAGGATTCTGAACCATATGATGGAAAAATATAATACGAAAGACCGCGGCATCCACATCGTGGAGCTTGAAAATGCGTATCAGATGTGCACGAAACAGGAATATTATGATTATCTTGTCAACATCGCCATGCAGCCGAAGAAGGCGGTTCTGACCGACGTCATGATGGAGACCCTCTCGATCATTGCCTACAAGCAGCCGGTCACGAAGCAGGAGATCGACAAGATCCGCGGCGTCAAGAGCGATCACGCGGTCAACAAACTGGTGGAGTACAATCTGGTGCAGGAGCTTGGCCGCCTCGACGCGCCGGGCCGCCCGATTGTGTTCGGCACGACCGAAGAATTCCTGCGGAACTTCGGCGTCGATTCCACCGACAATCTGCCGGAGATCAGTCCGGTCAAGATGGAGGACTTCCGTGCAGAAGTGGAAGAGGAAATGCAGATCAAGCTGGATGTCTGATCCGGCAGGAGAAAAAAGAAGGGAGATACCGATATGCCTACTACGTACGCACACGACAGGTTCGGAAGAGAAGTCTATGAACAGCTTCCGGCAAATTTGAAAAAGATCATTCGAGAAAACAAAAAATTGTATCTGATCGGACTGCACGGGCCGGACATCTTCTTTTATTACCATCCGTTCTCGAAAAACCGTGTGTCTGATTACGGAACGTTTCTGCATGAGCAGACGGCTTCCGTTCTGTTCGAGGATGAGGTGAAAAAGTATCAGCAGAGCCCGTCAGAGGCGATGGAAGCGTATCTGTTAGGCTTTGCCTGCCATTACCTTCTCGATTCGACGTGTCATCCGTATATCGGGAAATTTGTGGATCACACTGGAATTTCCCATGCAAAGATTGAGACGAGCCTTGACCAGTACTTTATGCTGGAGGACGGCCTCGATCCGCTCGTATACCGTCCGGCATCGCCGATCTGCCCGCACACCGACGGCAACAAGGTCATCCACCGCTGTTTTCCGGAAATCGGGGAAACAGAAATTGTCGAATGCCTGAAGGGCATGAAGCTCTGGACGAGAATCACGATCTGCCGCAGCAGTGCGGTAAGAAGCCTTCTTCTTGGAGCGATGAAACTGGTCGGCTGCTACGATTCGATGGGCGGCCGTGTGATGCCTGGAAGGCCGCAGAAGGAATGCGAAGCGGGCACACGGAATCTTGTCCACCTGTACGAAAGAGCGCTTGCAGAGGCGCCGCAGGAGCTTGTAAAGCTGGATGAAGTGCTCCATGGAAACGGAACGCTTTCCCCGCGCTTTGACCACAATTTTGATTAAAACAGACTTTTGAGAGCAACAGTAAGAACAGAAAAATCCCGGCAGGAATCTTTCCTAAGAATTCCTGACCGGGATCTTTTTTTACCCGAAAGCAGATCTTTAATTTGATTTTACTTCACGCCACAGCTGGTTGTAAACCTCATCGGCATCATCGCCAAGATACGTAAAAGTTTCGCACCGTGCAAGCGTTTCCTCATCCGGGAAGGCGATTTCACTGTTTCGGATATCGTCATCCTCAATCAGTTCACGCGCCGCATCATTCGGCGTAGAGTAGGTAATATACTTAAAGTTTTTCAGTGCGATGTCCGGCCGGCAGAGGAAATTCAGGAATTTCTCTGCGTTCTCGACATGCTGCGCATCTTTTGGAATGCACCAGGAATCGATCCAGACGTTGGAGCCTTCTTTTGGAACAACGTATTCCAGATCCGGGTTTTCACGCTTCGTGTAGATAGCTTCACCGGAGTAAATAACGCCGATAGCCGCCTCATTTCCGATCATCTTGTCACGCACCTGATCCACAACGTACGCCTGCACGAGAGGTTTCTGTGTCACAAGCAGATCCTTCGCCTCCGTCAGCTCCTTGATATTGGTGGAGTTTAAGGAGTATCCCAGATCCTTTAAAGCAACAGCAAACGCATCGCGCACGCTGTCCTGCATCAGAATGCTGTCGCGGTAATTGGTATCCCACAGAACAGACCAGGAGTCGATCGGCTCGGTTACCATTTTTTTGTTGTACAGAATACCAACTGTTCCCCAGCAGTACGGGATCGAGTAGAGATTGCCCGGGTCGAACTGCTCGGAAGTCTCGTAGTACATATCTCCAATGTTGGAAGCGTTCGGAATATGGTCAAAGTTGATCGGCTGCAGCAGATCGTTCTGGATCATCTTCTGAATCATATAGTCGGACGGGCAGACAAGATCGTAGGAAATCGCACCGGATTTGATCTTCGGATACATGATTTCGTTCGTCTCATACTCCTCGTAAACAACGTGGATACCGGTTTCTTCCTCAAAGATATCGATGACATCAGAATCCATATATTCGCCCCAGTTGTACACAATCAGCTGCTGGGAGCCGCCGGCTGAAGCATTCTGGCTTCCGTAGTAAATACCGCCGCCGCCGATGACAAGCACCATGGCGATCGGAAGAATCCGGCGGAAGACCACCCGTTTCGTGATGCGGAAACGGATGCCCTTCTTCGCCATAGCCTCGCGCTCTTTTGCCTCCTCTTTTTCTTCCTTCGGAGAAGGATTCACATTCACAAGGAGCAGCAGAAGCAGTACGGTGACAAAAAGAATCGTGGAGAGCGAGTACATCTCCGGCTTGATTCCCTTGCGGACTTCGGCATAAATCTTTGTGGAGAGCGTATCAACGCCCGGTCCCTTGGTGAAGTAGGTGATAACGAAATCATCGAGGGACATCGTAAAGGAGAGCAGAAAGCCCGAAACAACGCCCGGCATGATGTCCGGGAAGATAACTTTCCAGAATGCATGCAGCGGAGAGGCACCAAGATCGAGAGCTGCCTCGTACGTCGATTTGTTCGTCTGCTTTAATTTCGGCATAACGCTCAAGATAACGTAAGGAACATTGAACGTAATATGTGCCATCAGAATGGTACCGAATCCAAGCTGAATGCGGCAGATGATAAAGAGCAGCATCAGCGAGATACCCATGACGATCTCACCGTTCAGCATCGGAATATTGGTGATGCCCATGAAAACCGTCCGGCTCTTTTTCGACATGCTGTTGATGCCGATGCACGCAAGCGTTCCAAGCACAGTCGCAATCGCAGAGGCAAGAAGCGCGATGATCAGGGTCGTATACAGCGCATTCATGATCTCTGTATTGGCAAACAGTGAGCGGTACCAGTGCAGGGTGAAGCCGCCCCATTTGGCACGCGTTTTTGAAGCATTAAAGGAGAGCACCACAAGGGTGACAATCGGCGCATACAGAAGAATAAAAATGAGCGCCATGTAAATTTTTTCCAGTTTCTTTCTCAAAATGCCGTTCCCTCCCCGTCTTTATCGTATTTATTCATCAGAACCATCGACAGGATGATGAAGATCATCAGGACTGTGGAGAGTGCACTTCCGGCATTCCAGTTGTTGGTCTGTTTGAACTCCTGCTCGATGACGTTTCCGATCAGAAGGATCTTGCTTCCGCCGAGCAGGTCGGAAATAACAAAGGTTGTAAGCGCCGGGATGAATACCATGGTAATACCGCTTACGATACCCGGCGTGGTGAGCGGCAGCGTTACTTTCAGAAACGTCTGCACACTGTTTGCTCCGAGGTCCCTTGCTGCGTTGATGACATCACGGTCGATCTTAATCAGAACATTGTAGATCGGCAGAACCATAAACGGCAGGAAGTTGTACACCATACCGAGAATGATCGCTCCCGGCGTATTGATGATGGAAATGCCGGGCAGATGGAAAAACGCGAGGATGCTGTTGATGACGCCGTTTTTCTCAAGCAGTGTCTGCCATGCAAGCGTACGGAGCAGAAAATTCATCCACATCGGGAGAATGAAGATCAGCACGATAAAGCTGGTCTGATTGACATTCCGGTTTGCCAGAATCATGGCAAGCGGATAGGCAAGCAAAAGACAGAGCGCGGTGCTAAGAAGCGACAGCCACAGCGCCAGGCCGAGTGCCTTGATGTTTTCCTTCGTCGCAACGTAGGCGAAATTCGAAAGGGTAAAGCCGCCTTCTTCCCCGGTGAACGCATAGTAGAGAATCAGGATCAGCGGAATGATGATGAAACCGGCAGCCCAGACGGCATACGGTGCTGCCAGCCATTTCTTTAATTTATTACTCTTCAATGGCTGCCGCCTCCTCATCTTCGGATTCCGGTTTGTTCATAATCTGGATATCAAACGGATCGACGTGAATGCCGACTTCCTGTCCGACCGGGAACAGATCGGTGGAGTGAACGAGAAGTTCGAAGCCGTTGACGGCGACTTCCATCTCGTAGTGGACGCCTTTGAAGATCAGGTGCGTCACACGTCCATGGATTGTGCCTTCCTCCGGTTTTACGAGGTCGATATCCTCCGGACGGATTACAACATCGACCGGCTTGTTTTTGCCGAATCCGACATCGACGCACTCGAATTTCGCGCCGAGAATCTCGACGAGGCGGTCCTCAATCATAATACCGTCAAGAATGTTGCTGTCGCCGATGAAGTCTGCAACGAATGCGTTCTGCGGCTCATTGTAAATATCCTCCGGTGTACCGATCTGCTGGATATATCCCTGGTTCATGACAACGATCGTGTCGGACATCGTAAGGGCTTCTTCCTGATCGTGGGTAACATAGACGAAAGTGATGCCAAGCTCGTTTTTCAGGCGGATCAGCTCGTACTGCATATCCTGTCGGAGCTTTAAGTCGAGCGCACCGAGCGGCTCATCAAGAAGCAGAACCTTCGGCTCGTTGACAATTGCGCGCGCAATAGCGATTCGCTGCTGCTGGCCGCCGGAGAGAAGCGCCGGGGAGCGGTTCTCGTATCCCTCGAGGTTGACGAGTTTTAAGGCGTATTTGATTTTGTCATCGATATATGCTTTGGATTTTCCCTTGATTTTCAGCCCAAAAGCGATGTTTTCCGCAATTGTCATATGCGTGAAAAGAGCATATTTCTGGAACACCGTATTTAACTGGCGTTTGTTCGGCGGAAGCTGGGTGATATCCTGTCCGTTAAATAAAACCTTTCCGGCATCCGGCGTCTCAAAACCGCCGAGAATACGTAAAGTCGTTGTTTTTCCGCAGCCGCTCGGGCCAAGGAGAGTAAGAAATTCGTTTTCACGGATATAAAGATTCAGATCATCCAGAATGGTAACTCCGTCGTACGATTTTGTGATGTTGACCAGATCAAGTAATTTGGTACTCATGTGTAAAATGCTCCTTTCGGGTCGTTTATTTTGGAGCACCGTTTTTCGTGAAAATCACGCGGTGCGGAAATCTAAAAATAAGGCGGTGAACTGATCCAGAGAATGACAGTGGGCGTTTTGCCCGGGTTTTCCAGATAGTGGTTACAGGAGGCGGGGTAGTAAAAGCTTTCGCCTTTTTTCGCCTTATGGCACTCGTCCCCGAGATGAATGAGGACACGGCCGGAAAGTACGTAGCCGAATTCCTCGCCTTCATGCGGCGAATCTACTTCGGTACAGGCGCCGCTCTGCAGTGTCAGCCGGATCGGTTCCATTCGGTTTTTCTGTGCGTTCGGAACGATCCATGCGATCTCGTTGCCCTGCGATTCGTCGGTCTTTACAAAGTAATCTTCCTCACAGAAGACGATCTGGTTATCCTGCTCTTCGCCGAAAAACGTTTTCAGATCCGTTCCAAGGCAGGTAAGAACATCCACCAGCGTGGCGATCGAGGGAGAAGTCACATCGTTTTCGAGCTGGGAGATAAATCCCTTTGACAGCTCGCTGCGATTCGCCAGTTCTTCCTGTGTCAGGCCCTTGCGCATGCGCAGTTCCCTGATTTTCTTTCCGATTTCCATAAAAAATCCTTTCTGTATCCAAAGTCTTACCGGGATCTCTTTTTGAAACAAGGATTCTCAGGAAATCTCAGTAAAAATAAACAAAAAGTTTAGTAATTCTATACAACCACGGGAAATTATACAGGATATGAACCGTGCTGTCAATAACTTTGTGAAATTTTACCATGATTTTACAGGGAACCTCATATAATGAAGAAGAAGCAGACAAAAACCGGCCCCAAAAGCGTGACCGGCTTTTCCATTTTAAAGATTTATCTGCAGGAAAAACAACAAAAGGAGGATTGGATTTTGAACAGAAAAAGAAGAAACAGGGCGGGATTTTTTCTGGGAATCCTGCTTCTGCTTTTTGGAAGTATGCCTGCAGCCGCCGCCAGGCAGGAGAGTGAGCCGAATCAGCTGTTTGCAACTGCGGCATGCCTGATGGACGGCGATACCGGCCGTGTGCTCTTTGGAAAACGCGAAACGGATCCGATGGCGATGGCGAGCACGACCAAAATTATGACGTGTATTCTGGCGCTGGAAAACGGCGGAGAGCAGGCAGTTGCGACAGCATCCGCCCAGGCGGCAGCGGCACCGAAAGTCCATCTCGGTGTGTACGAGGGCGAGCAGTTTCTGCTTGGCGATCTATTATATTCCCTGATGCTGGAATCACACAACGATGCGGCGGTGATGATCGCGGAGACCATCAGCGGAAGCATAGAGGGTTTTGCCGCGCTTATGAACGAAAAAGCCGCTGTAATCGGCTGTACGGATACACATTTTGTGACCCCAAACGGTCTTGATGCTTCCGATGCAGGCGGGGACCACCATACGACCGCGGCTGATCTGGCGCGGATCATGCGCTACTGTATTAAAACTTCACCGAAAGCCACCGAATTTCTTGCCGTGACGCAGACGAGATCCTATACGTTCTGGGATCTCGAAAAGAAAAATATGTTCAACTGCTGCAACCATAATGCCCTGCTGGACCAGATGGAGGGAGCAATTTCCGGAAAAACCGGCTTTACGGCAAAAGCGGGCTACTGCTATACCGGCGCGCTGGAACGGGATGGGAAGTGTCTGATTGTAACATTGCTTGCGTGTGGCTGGCCCAATCACAAAAATTATAAATGGACGGATGCAGCGAAACTTTTAAATTACGGACTGGAATCGTATACGTACCGGGATGTGCTGGACCATAGCTGGAAGCCGGGACGGATAGAAGTAACAGACGGTGTTTATGACGGCCTGCTGCAGACGAAGAGCAGCGCCAGTCTTGGCCTTGTAAGCCCGGCGCTTGACCCGGCGCGGTCGCTTCCTGTTCTCTTAAAAGAGACAGAAATACCGAAAAAAGACATTTTTTTACCGGAGCTCATCGAAGCCCCGGTAAAGAAAGGAGAAAAGGTCGGTTCGGTGACGTACTCGATTGACGGAATGCTTCTCGCGGAATATCCCGTCTACGCCGCCGAAACGATCGAAAAAATTGATTATGGATGGTGCATGGAACAGGTCGCGGAGCGCCTTTTCTGTCACGCCTCTGTGTGAGTCACCTTTGCGAGAGTTTCCTTCGAAAGAATTTTCCAGATATTGCAGAGAAACAGCGTAACGGCAGTGACAACGGAGCAGACATCTGCGATCGGTTCCGCATAGTAAACGCCCATAACGCCGAAGAAATGCGGCAGAATGAGTGCAAGCGGGATCAGAAGAATGACTTTCCGGAGCAGTGCGATAAAAAGAGAAATCTTCGCCTGGCCAAGACCGAGAAAGGAACTCTGTACGCCGCTCTGCAAGCCGAAAATTGCCATGCCGGCAATGTAGGCCGGAAGCACTTTTACCACAATAGCAATCAGCTCCGGATCCGTGGTGAAAAGACCGGCGAAAAGAGCCGGGCGGAGCATTGCAAACACAACGTAGACGAAAGTGGCGGTAAACGTGATAGCGATCATGCGCCGGATCGTCTGGCGGACGCGGTCAAACTGACCGGCACCAAAATTGTAGCTGATGATCGGCTGCACACCGTTTGTGAAGCCGTTGACCGGCACAAAAATGAGCTGCAGCACCGACTGGAGAATGGTCATCGAGCCGACGTAGAGGTCGCCGCCGTACGTCTGCAGTCCGTGGTTCATGACGATGGTAATGGCGCTTTCTGTTGCCGACATAATAAACGGCGAGATGCCGAGCGCCATGACAGAGCCTAAAATAGCAAAATCCGGCTTCATCGTGCGCAGGGAAAGGCGGATGCCTGATTTTTTCGAAGTAAGGAACCGCAGAACCCATGCGGCACTCAATGCCTGGGAGAGAACGGTAGCGAGTGCGGCACCGGAAACACCCATGTGAAGAACGAAGATGAAAACCGGGTCAAGGCCGATGTTGACAACCGCGCCGATGAGGACAGAGCACATCGCTGTGCGGGCATGTCCCTGGCAGCTGATAAAGGTATTCAGTCCGACAGCCAGTTCAACAAATACCGTTCCGACAAGATAAATCGAAATATACGTGGAAGCATATCCAATCGTGTTGTCACTTGCGCCGAAGAGATACAGAAGCGGTGTCTGAAAGACAAAGAAAAATGCCATCAGAAGCACGGAAAAAAAGAGCAGCAGGGAAGTAGAACTTCCGAGGATCTTTTCTGCACGTTCCCGGTTTTTCTGTCCGAGTGCGATTGCAGCAAGGGGGGCACCGCCTCCGCTTGCAAATCCGGCGAATGCGGAGATGATGGTGATAATCGGAAATGTGACGCCGACACCGGTAAGCGCTAAAGAACCGACATCGGGAATCCGGCCGATATAGATGCGGTCTACAATGTTATAAAGTACATTTACAATCTGTGCGAGGACAGAGGGAAGGGCCAGCTCGAGCATCAGTTTCCCAATTTTTTCGGTGCCGAGACGACCGTCTTGCTTGGTCTGCATGGAAAAGCCTCCTGTTTTTTTGATGATGAATCGCATATTTTTCTGCGTCCTTTTCGTGGACATTGCTTCTATTATAACTTTTCAAGAGCAATCCTGCAAGAAAAAAACGAAAAACTTGAGGATCCATTGTGAAAGTCTACAGGCTTTTCCCGGAAACGGGAAACAGGGTGTACGAAAGGAAAAAAATATGGTACGCTATAGAGCAGCACGAAAGTGGTTTCGTGAAAAAAAATAGAAAACAGTGTAAATAGATGGAGGAAAATCATATGCGAAATCTGTTAGTAGCGCAGTCCGGCGGCCCGACCGCGGCAATCAATGCAACGGTGGCAGGAGTTGTCTCCTGCGCAGTGCTGTCTGGAAAAGTAGATCATATTTATGGTGCAGTAAATGGAATTGAAGGCGTGCTCGCAGAAAAATTTCTTGACCTTGGGAAAAAACTGGATTCAGCAGAAAAAATCTCACTTCTAATGCAGACACCGGCGGCAGCGCTTGGTTCCTGCCGTTACAAACTGGGGGACCCGAAAGAGAATACAGAGGATTTTGAAGAGATTCTCCGGATTTTTCGCAGACATGAAATCCGTTACTTTATCTATATCGGCGGAAATGATTCGATGGATACCGTAAACAAGCTGTCAAAATACTGCAAAGAGAACGGTGTGGAGGATGTGTTTGTTGTCGGCGCACCAAAGACGATCGACAACGACCTCGTCGGAACGGATCACTGCCCGGGCTTTGGCTCCGCGGCAAAATATCTGGCAGCAACCTTTGCCGAGCTGGAAAGAGACTGCCACGTCTATGAGAAAAAGGCAGTTACGATCGTGGAGGTTATGGGAAGAAATGCCGGATGGCTGACTGCAGCGTCTGCTCTGTCCCGCGTCAACGGCGGAGAGGGACCGAATTTGATTTATCTCTGCGAGCCGGCGTTTGACACCGAGCAGTTTTTAAAAGATGTGCAGGAAAAACTGGAACAGAAGGACAGCGTTCTGGTTGCAATCAGCGAGGGCATTCACGACAGCGAGGGCCGCTACGTGTCCGAGCAGGTGCAGAGTGATGCACAGGATCAGTTCGGCCACAGCTACATCGCAGGCTCCGCCAAGGTGCTCGAGGAGCTGGTGCGTGACCGCATCGGCTGTAAGGTAAGATCCATTGAGCTGAACCTGATGCAGCGGTGCGCGGCCCATCTTGCGAGTGCGACCGATCTTGAAGAGTCCCGTATGCTCGGCATGAAAGCCTGCCAGTGCGCACTCGAAAAGCAGGGAGGACAGATGGCATCGATCCGGAGAATTTCTGCCGATCCTTACCGCGTGGAGTACACATCCGTTCCGGTATCGGAAGTGGCAAACAAAGAAAAGAAAGTACCGCTTCCCTGGATTACAGAGGACGGCCACGATGTGACAGAAGAGATGATGGCGTATCTCCGCCCGCTGATCCTCGGCGAACCGGCCATGCAGTACGAGAATGGAATTCCGGTTCACATTGAACTGTATTAAGCAGAATAAAACCGTGTAAGAAAAGCTGCCGATAGGCGGCTTTTTTTATGCGGTGCGGAAAAAAAACAGAATTTTTTGGAAAAGAACGGGTCGGGAAAAATTAAGTTTGACCTTCTATTTATAATAGGTAAAATCTGAAATTTTTCTGTCTATTTTCTGTCAAAAAGGTGAGAAAAAGTATTGAAAAAAAACGAAAAAACAGATATGATAGACTTGTATAAAATTTGTTTAAAATTTTATAATGAAAATAGAAAGATGGAGGTTTGAAGAATGAGTAACACAGCACAAAGTTTAGCGAGCACAAGAATCGCCTCTTTGCTGGATGAAAACAGCTTTGTGGAAATCGGCGGACAGGTTACTGCCAGAAGCACAGATTTCAACATGGCCGGCATGGAGACACCATCCGATGGTGTAATTACTGGTTACGGTGTGATCAACGGCAGCCTGGTATACGTATACAGCCAGGATGCGTCTGTGATGGGCGGTACCATCGGCGAAATGCATGCAAAAAAAATCGCGAGACTGTATGAGTTTGCACAGAAAACAGGTGCTCCGGTCATCGGACTGGTAGACTGTGCCGGTATGCGTCTGCAGGAGGCAACTGATGCTCTGAACGGTTTCGGCGAAATCTATATGGCGCAGGCAATGGCATCCGGCGTGATTCCACAGATCACGGCAGTATTTGGCACATGCGGCGGCGGTATGGCACTCATCCCGGCTATGACAGACTTCACGTTCATGGAGTCTAAAAACGGAAAACTTTTCGTAAACTCCCCGAACGCACTGGACGGAAACCACGTATCCAAATGTGATACCGCATCCGCAGATTTCCAGGGCGAAGAAGCAGGTCTTGTTGACTTTGCTGGAACCGAGGAAGAAATCCTCGGACAGATCAGAAACCTGGTATCTATGCTTCCGGCAAACAACGAGGACGAAGCATACACCGAGTGCGAGGATGATCTGAACCGTGCATGTGCAGACCTTGCAAACTGCGCAGGCGATACCGGAATCCTTCTTTCCCAGCTCAGCGACAACGGCATCTATTTTGAGACCAAAGCCGCTTACGGAAAAGATGTTGTAACCGCATTCATCCAGTTAAACGGAGCAACCGTAGGAGCAGTTGCAAACCGCTCTGAAATCTACGGCGAGGACGGAACTGTAAAAGAGAAAATGGATGGAACCTTAAGCGCAAGAGGAGCCAAAAAAGCAGCAGATTTCGTAAACTTCTGCGATGCTTTCTGCATCCCGGTACTTACCATCACAAACGTAACCGGATTCAAGGCAACCAAATGCTCTGAGAGAACCATGGCTAAGAACGCAGCAGCCCTGACCGCAGCTTTCGCAAACGCAACCGTTCCGAAAGTAAACGTTGTTGTCGGCAAAGCATACGGAAGCGCATACGTTGTCATGAACAGCAAATCCATCGGAGCAGACATGGTATTTGCATGGCCGAACGCAGAAATCGGAATGATGGATGCAAAATCTGCAGCAAAGATCATGTACGAAGGATCTGACGCTGCTACCATCAACGAGAAAGCAGCTGAATATGCAACCCTTCAGAACAATGTAACTTCCGCAGCCAGAAGAGGCTATGTGGACACCATCATCGAGCCGGAAGACACCAGAAAATATGTTATCGGCGCATTCGAGATGCTGTATACCAAGAGAGAAGACAGACCGGACAGAAAACACGGAACAGTCTAAGGAAGGTGGCATACGATGAGAAAGAACTGGAAAAAATTAGTAAGTCTCGTCCTTACCGCAGCCTGCACCATGGTTGTGACCGTAGCTCCTGTTTTTGCGGATGCGGCATCTACACCGGCTTATTCACCGGTTGAGGCGTCTACTGTAGATTCTCTGCTCTCCTCCAGTGCTCAGTGGGTAGGACAGAGCCTGATGACCTACAGCGATGACGATCTTGCCAATATGGAAGCTTCCGACCAGCAGTTCTATGCAAGAGCAGCTGAGGCATGGGAAGAGGCAAAGGCTGACCTCGGAGAGGTAAAAAGCCTGGAAGACGGTACTCTCGAAGTAGACGGAGATTTTGTAACCTGCACAATTCCGGGTGAATTTGAAAAAAATCCTGGTATTGTCCGCGTATTCTGGAACATCAGCACCGGAACACCGGTTCCGACCGACCTCACCATCACCGTTGAGGAGTCAAAGGGCGTTCTGATCGGCCAGGCCGGCATGAACACCATCATCGGAATCGGCACCGTATTTGTTATGCTGATTTTCCTGATTTTCGTTATTTCTTCGTTTGATTACATTTTGGGAGACAAGAAGAAGAAAAAAGCACCGGCAGCACCTGTACAGGAAGCACCGAAGGCTGTCGCAGCACCGGTTGTTGAAGAGACAGTACCGGAAGCAGACGATATGGAGCTGCAGGCTGTTATTACAGCTGCAATCGCCATGTATGAAGAGGATATGGCTTCTGCATCCGGAGATGCTTATGTTGCACGTCCGATCCGCAGAAAAGGCAAAAGAGCTTAAGGAGGAAATTTTCAATGAAAAACTACACCATTACCGTAAACGGAAATGTATATAACGTAACTGTAGAAGAAGGAACCACAGCAGGCGCAGCTCCAACAGTCAGCGCAGCAAAAGCAGCTCCGGCACCAAAAGCAGCACCGGCAGCACCGAAAGCAGCAGCTCCGGCAGGCGCAGCAGGCAGCGTAGAGGTTACTGCTTCTGTACCTGGTAAAATCTGCAAAATCGAAGCAGCAGCAGGCACCGCTGTAAAAGCAGGAGATGCTGTTCTTGTACTGGAAGCCATGAAGATGGAAATCCCGGTTGTAGCACCGCAGGATGGCACAGTAGCAACCATCAATGTAGCAGTAGGCGATGCAGTAGAATCCGGTGATGTTCTTGCAACCATGAACTAATGCCCGTTGTAAGAAAAAACCGGAGGTGAAAAAATGATTACTGAAACTTTAAACAACCTGCTTCACCAGACGGCGTTTTTTAATCTGGACTGGGGCAATTACGTTATGATCGCAGTGGCTTGCTTCTTCCTGTATCTTGCGATTAAGCATGAATTTGAGCCGTTGCTTCTTGTACCGATCGCATTCGGTATGCTGCTTGTAAACATTTACCCGGACATCATGGCTGAGCCTTATACCGACGTACAGGGTCTTGAGCATGCGGGCGGTCTGTTCTACTATTTCTTTACTCTGGACGAGTGGAGTATCCTCCCATCCCTGATCTTCATGGGTGTAGGTGCGATGACAGACTTCGGTCCGCTGATTGCAAACCCGATCAGCTTCATCATGGGAGCTGCAGCACAGCTTGGTATCTATCTGGCATACTTTTTCGCTATTTTCATGGGATTCAATGGAAGAGAGGCAGCTGCTATCTCCATCATCGGTGGTGCCGACGGCCCGACTTCTATCTTCCTTCTGAATAAGCTCGGACAGCAGCACCTGATGGGACCGATTGCCGTAGCAGCATATTCCTATATGTCACTGGTGCCGATCATCCAGCCGCCGGTCATGAAGCTTCTGACTACAGAGAAAGAGCGTAAAATCAAAATGGAGCAGCTTCGTTCCGTATCCAAACTCGAGAAGATCCTGTTCCCGATTGTTATCACCATCGTTGTCTGCATGATCCTTCCATCTACCGCTCCGCTGGTAGGTATGCTGATGCTTGGTAACCTGTTCCGTGAGTGCGGCGTTGTAAAACAGCTCCAGGAGACAGCTTCCAACGCCATGATGTACATCGTTGTTATCCTTCTTGGTACTTCCGTTGGTGCATCTACAAGTGCGGAGGCATTCTTAAATGTCAGCACTTTAAAGATCGTTGCACTGGGCCTGATCGCATTCGTATTTGGTACTGCAGGCGGTGTCCTGTTAGGAAAAGTACTGTGCAAGGCAACACATGGAAGAATCAACCCGCTGATTGGTTCTGCAGGTGTATCTGCAGTCCCGATGGCAGCCCGTGTATCCCAGAAGGTTGGTGCGGAGGCAGATCCGACGAACTTCCTGCTGATGCATGCAATGGGACCGAATGTAGCCGGTGTTATCGGTACAGCCGTAGCGGCCGGTACCTTCATGGCGATCTTCGGTGTATAACTTCTTAAGACAAACAAAAGTGAGAAACACTTAATTTAGGAGGATAGAAATGGCAGTAGAAAAGAAACCTGTCAAGATTATGGAAACTGTTCTGCGTGATGCACATCAGTCCCTGATCGCGACGAGAATGACAACAGAACAGATGCTTCCGATCATCGATAAAATGGATAAAGTCGGATATCACGCAGTAGAGTGCTGGGGAGGTGCAACTTTCGATGCTTCCTTACGTTTTCTGCATGAAGATCCATGGATGAGACTGAGAAAACTCCGTGACGGATTCAAAAATACAAAACTGCAGATGCTGTTCCGTGGACAGAATATCCTGGGATATCGTCCGTACGCAGACGACGTAGTAGAGTATTTCGTACAGAAATCCATTGCAAACGGAATCGACATCATCCGTATTTTTGACTGTATGAACGATCTGCGCAACCTGCAGACCGCTGTCAGCGCAGCAAACAAAGAAAAAGGCCACGCACAGGTAGCACTTTCCTATACTTTAGGAGATGCTTACACCCTGGATTACTGGACCACCATGGCAAAGAGAATCGAAGAGATGGGTGCAGATTCCATCTGTATTAAAGATATGGCAGGCCTGCTCGTTCCGTACAAGGCAACTGAGCTGGTAACCGCGCTGAAAGAAGCAACTGATCTTCCGATTCAGCTGCACACCCACTATACTTCCGGTGTTGCATCCATGACGTACCTGAAAGCAGTAGAGGCTGGTGTTGATATCATCGATACAGCAATGTCTCCATTTGCAATGGGCACTTCACAGCCGGCAACTGAGGTTATGGTTGAAACCTTCAAAGGCACTCCATACGATACTGGTCTGGATCAGAACAAACTGGCTGAGATTGCAGATTACTTCCGTCCGATGAGAGACGAAGCGCTCGATACAGGCCTCTTAAATCCGAAGAACCTTGGCGTAAATATCAAGACTCTTCTGTATCAGGTACCGGGCGGTATGCTTTCCAACCTGACAAGCCAGTTAAAAGAGCAGCACGCAGAGGACAAATACTACGATGTACTCGAAGAAGTACCGCGCGTAAGAAAAGACCTCGGCGAGTGCCCGCTGGTTACTCCGTCTTCCCAGATCGTTGGTACCCAGGCTGTATTCAATGTCCTGATGGGCGAGCGTTACAAGATGGTAACGAAAGAGACAAAAGACGTTCTTGCCGGAAAATACGGTGCAACTGTAAAACCGTTCAATCCGGAAGTACAGAAGAAATGCATCGGCGATACCGAGCCGATCACCTGCCGCTACGCAGACCTGCTTGAGCCGGAGCTTCCGAAACTGGAGAAAGAGATCGAGCAGTGGAAACAGCAGGATGAGGATGTATTAACCTACGCTCTGTTCCCGCAGGTAGCTGTAGACTTCTTCAAATATCGTGAAGCACAGCAGACAAAAGTAGATCCGGCAGCCGCTGACAAAAAAGACGGCGCATATCCGGTCTAAATAAAATCTGAGTAAAAAAAATCAGCCGGTGTTCTGTGTTCCCCGTAAAAAGGGAATGCAGAACACCGGCTTTCCTTTTCACCTTTTCAGCCATTGCGCCAGTAATTTATTCGTGTTATAATTCAAAAGATCGAGGTGTGTCCGAAAAAGAATCAGGATGCCCCCAAAAGAAGAAATGTGGATGCCGAACGGCATTTGCAGATCGGAAAAACAAATCAGGAAGAAAATAACATGAAAAAAGAAAAAGAACAGTCTTCTTCAGAAGAGCAGAAGGCAGCGAACGAGAATCTCCTCATTCGTCTGAATCAAAATTACGGAAAGTTGAGCAAAGGACAGAAGAGGCTGGCAGATTTTATTACGGCGCATTATGACCAGGCCGTATCAATGACGGCAGCGCGCCTGGGACAGCAGGTCGGCGTCAGCGAATCGACAACGGTTCGCTTTGCGATGCAGCTTGGCTACGCGGGATATCCGGAGTTCCAGCGCGCACTGGAGGAGATGGTGATGAACCGTCTGAATTCGGTGCAGCGGATGCAGTTTACGTATGGCCGCGTGCCGCAGGGAGAAATTCTGGAGACCGTCCTGCAGTCGGATATTGAAAAAATCAAGATGACGCTGGAAGAAGTGGACCGGAGCGCCTTTGAGCGCGCTGCGGATACGATTCTTTCTGCGCGGACCATTTACATTGTCGGCATTCGGAGCTGCGCGCCGCTTGCGAGCTTTCTGGCGTTCTATCTCCATATGATTTTCCCGGATGTGCGCCAGGTACAGACAAACAGTTCCAGCGAGATTTTCGAGCAGATGATCCGCATCACGGAGGATGATGTGGTGATCGGCATCAGCTTCCCGCGGTATTCGATGCGTACGATGAAGGCACTGGAGTTTGCGAACAGCCGCAAAGCGAAGGTGATTACGATCACAGACAGTGTGCATTCACCGATGAATGTTTATGCAGCCTGTACGCTGATTGCCAAGAGCGATATGGCATCAATCGTCGATTCTCTGGTGGCCCCTTTGAGTGTAATCAATGCGCTTGTCGTGGCGCTCTGCATGAAACGCCAGGCGGATGTGAAAAAGACACTTGAGAGCATGGAGAAACTGTGGGATGAGTACCAGGTTTACAGCAACGATGAAATCAACGGGCTGGACGATGCACGTCCCATGGGCGGAAAAAAGGCAGCTCTGCCGGTAAAGGAGAAAGCATGAGAAAAGCAGCAGTAATCGGCGGAGGCGCCGCCGGAATGATGACCGCCGTGCTTGCCGCCGGCGGAAAGACAGAGATTCATCTCTATGAAAAAAATGAAAAGCTGGGAAAGAAGCTGTTTATCACAGGAAAGGGCCGCTGCAATGTGACAAACGACTGCCCGACAGAAGAGTTCTTCACGAATGTGGTGACAAACCCGAAATTTCTGTACAGCTCCGCCTACAGCTTTGACAGCGCCCAGGTGCAGGAGTTTTTCGAAGCGGCAGGTGTCCGCTTAAAAGTGGAGCGCGGAAACCGTGTCTTCCCGGAGTCAGATCACTCCTCGGATATTATCCGCGCGCTGGAGACGGAACTGAAACGGAAAAATGTGCAGGTGCATAAGAATACAAAAGTAAAAGAGCTTCTTTTCGAAGGAGACCGCGTGAAAGGAATCCGCCTGGAAAACGGGAAAGAGCTTTTTTACGATGATGTCGTTGTCGCAACCGGCGGTATGTCGTACCAGACGACGGGGTCGGATGGAGACGGCTACCGTTTCGCAGAAGAGGCAGGACTTGCCGTCACTCCGCTCCGCCCGGCGCTGGTGCCGCTGGAAACAGAGGAAGCGTACATCCGTGAGCTGCAGGGACTCTCCTTGAAAAATGTGACGATGACGATTAAAAACGGCAAAAAGACGCTGTTCGATGGATTCGGCGAGATGCTGTTTACACATTTCGGCATTTCCGGCCCGCTGGGGCTTTCTGCGAGCTCCTACATCGGAAAAGCACTGGAACAGCAGCCGCTGAAAGGATATCTGAACCTGAAGCCGGCACTCACGGAAGAACAGCTGGATGCGCGGATCCTGCGTGAATTTGAGGAAAACCGGAACAAACAGTTCCGCAACGTGATCAACAGTCTGTTCCCGGCGAAACTGCTTCCGGTGATGCTCTCTCTTGGCGGGATCGACCCGTACAAACAGGTCAATGCCGTATCGAAAGCGGAGCGTCAGCACTTTGAAGAGCTGATCACGCATTTCCCGTTTACAGTAACCGGAACACGGGGTTTCCGTGAAGCAATTATCACACAGGGTGGTGTTTCCGTGAAAGAGATCCGTTCGGGCACGATGGAGGCAAAGAAAAAAGAAGGTCTCTACTTCGTAGGAGAAGTGCTCGATCTCGATGCACTGACCGGCGGCTTCAATCTGCAGATTGCCTGGGCAAGTGCCCACGCTGCAGCCGAAGAGATCCGGGCAAAGGAAGAACAGGAATAAAATATGGATCACAGATTTTAGAATTTTCAGGAGGAAGAGAGAAGATGAGATTTAATCTTGCAATTGACGGACCGGCCGGCGCTGGCAAAAGTACAATCGCAAAACGTGTGGCAAAGGAGCTTTCGTTTGTCTACGTTGATACAGGAGCAATGTACCGTGCCATGGGCATCTATTTTTCAGATCTTGGCATTGCACCGGAAGAGCAGGAAAAAATTGAGGCAGCCTGCAAAGATGTGAAAATTTCCATTTCCTACGAAAACGGAGAGCAGCAGGTTTATTTAAACGGCGTCAATGTCACCGGAAGACTGCGCACCGAGGAGGCTGGAAAGATGGCATCCGCGACAAGCGCCTATCTGGAAGTACGGAAAAAACTCGTGGAGCTGCAGCAGGAGATGGCGGAGAATACGGATCTTGTGATGGACGGCCGCGATATCGGAACTGCCGTTCTGCCGAACGCACCGTTGAAAGTCTATCTGACAGCAAGTGCCCATGTCCGCGCACTGCGCCGCTGGAAAGAGCTGACCGAAAAGGGACAGACAGCCGATCTTGCGAAAATCGAGGAAGATATCAATGAGCGTGATTATCAGGACATGCACAGAGAGCATTCCCCGCTGGTACAGGCAGAAGACGCCGTACTCGTTGACAGCTCTGAAATGACGATCAATGAGGTTGTGGAAAAGATCTTAAGCCTTGCCCGCGAGCGCATGTAAACGCGGCAGAGAAAAGAGGAGAAGAAAAACAGATGGAAGTAACTGTTGCAAAAAGTGCAGGCTTCTGCTTCGGCGTCAAACGGGCGGTCGATACGGTATACCGTGAAATTGAGAGCGGTGAAAAGCCGGTCTACACCTTCGGGCCGATTATTCATAACGAACAGGTTGTGGAGGATCTCGAAAACCGCGGCGTGCAGGTGATCCATTCGGAAGATGAACTAGAGGGGCTTTCCGGCGGAACCGTTGTGATCAGGTCGCATGGCGTGTCGAGGGATGTCTGTGAAAAGATCGAAGCGCGCGGCATGAAGATTGTAGATGCGACGTGCCCGTTTGTCAAGAAGATCCACCGGATTGTGGACGAGGAGGGCAGAAAAGGCCGCCACGTCGTCATCATCGGAAGCGCGGATCATCCGGAGGTGCAGGGCATCATGGGATGGGCGAGCGGCCCGGTTACCGTGGTGCATACCGCCGAAGAAGCGGAAAGTTTTGTGCCCGAAAATGGAAAACCAATATCTATTGTGGCACAGACGACATTTAATTACAACAAATTTAAAGATTTAGTTGAAATTTTTTTGAAAAAGAGTTATGATAGTACTGTTTTAAAGACTATCTGCAACGCTACCGAGGAAAGACAGACGGAAGCGGGAGCAATTGCCAGGAAGGTTGATGCCATGTTTGTCGTGGGAGGCAGACATAGTTCAAACACGCAAAAGCTGTATGAGATATGTAAAGAAGAATGTAAAAATACTTACTTTATAGAGACACTCGTTGATTTGGAATCTAAGCCTTTTCAATCATTTGGTCGCGTAGGTATTACAGCTGGGGCATCCACCCCGAATAAAATAATTGAGGAGGTTCAAAAAATGTCAGAAATGAGTTTTGAACAAATGCTGGATGAATCATTTAAAACAATCAGAAACGGAGAAGTCGTTGAGGGTACTGTAATCGATGTCAAAGACGATCAGATTATCCTGAATATCGGATACAAAGCCGATGGTATTCTTACCAAAAACGAATATTCCAACGATTCTTCCATCGATCTTCACACCGTTGCACAGCCAGGTGACAAAATGGAAGTCAAAGTTCTGAAAGTAAATGATGGAGAGGGACAGGTCCTTCTTACTTACAAGAGACTTGCTGCTGAAAAAGGCAACAAGAGACTCGAGGAAGCATTCGAGAATCATGAAGTTCTGAAAGCAAAAGTAACACAGGTACTGAACGGAGGATTATCCGTAGTTGTTGAGGAGACCAGAGTATTCATTCCGGCCAGCCTTGTATCTGATGTATATGAAAAAGATCTGTCTAAATATGCAGATCAGGAAATTGAATTCGTTATTACCGAGTTCAACCCGAGAAGAAGACGCATCATCGGTGACCGCAAACAGCTCATCGTTGCTGAGAAGAAGAAACTGCAGGAAGAACTGTTCGCACGCATCGCAGTTGGCGATGTTGTAGAGGGAACTGTTAAGAATGTTACCGATTTCGGCGCATTCATCGATCTGGGCGGAGCTGACGGACTGCTTCACATCTCTGAGATGTCTTGGGGCCGCGTAGAGAACCCGAAAAAAGTATTCAAAGTTGGTGAGACTGTAAAAGTTCTGATCAAAGACATCAACGGCGACAAGATCGCTCTTTCCTTAAAATTCCCGGAAGAGAATCCGTGGCTGAACGCTGCTGACAAATACGCTGTAGGCAACGTAGTAGAAGGCTGTGTTGCCCGTATGACTGACTTTGGTGCATTCGTTGAGCTTGAGCCGGGCGTAGATGCTCTGCTTCATGTTTCCCAGATTTCCAGAGAGCACGTTGAGAAACCGTCTGATGCACTGAAAATCGGACAGGAAATCACTGCAAAAGTAGTTGATTTCAACGAGGAAGACAAAAAAATCTCTCTGAGCATGAAGGCTCTGGAAAACGAAGAGCCAGTAGAAGAGTAAGAATAATTTAACTTGCAGGTGCTGCAGTTGGATGATTAGAATGCCGTAGACAACCGGGTTTCCTGAACAGACAGGAAACCTGTTGCCTGCGGTATTTTCTTATCATCCTGTTTTTGGCACCAGAAAAGAAAAAGGGGATGAAAGTTTATGTGGGAGACGAAGATTCTGGGTGTGGATCTGTACCACGTTCTAGCATGGTTCTGGCTGTACAGCTTCTGCGGATGGATCTGGGAGAGTTCCTATGTATCGATCCGGCAGAAAAAACTGGTCAACCGCGGTTTTGTCAATGGTCCGCTGCTGACACTGTACGGCACCGGCGCTGTTATGGTATACTTGATCCTGCGCCCGTTTGAAGCGAACGTCTGGGCACTGTATTTTGGAGGTGTCATTGTAGCGACGGTTCTGGAATATGTAACCGGCGTGCTGATGGAGACCATTTTTCATGCGCACTGGTGGGACTACAGCAATCAGAAGTTTAATTTTCAGGGAAAGATCTGCCTCAGCAGTTCGATTGCCTGGGGATTCTTTACACTGGGGCTGTTCTATATTCTGCAGCCGATTGCCGTGAAAGTAGTGAATCTTGTTTCGGATACTACAGGAGAGATCATTGTTTCCGTTGTTACCGTCTGCTATCTGGTAGATTTTGGATTTTCCGCAGCCGCAGCATTCCAGCTGGGACAGAAGATGCGCAGTCTGGAGAAAACGTGGGGAGAATTTCTGAAATATCTGCAGAAATCCCGCTTTAACCAGCTTGCCGAGGAGATGAATGCGAAAGTACAGCAGTATCGTGCAGAGTATTCCAGAGATAAGATGAAAGAATATCTGGCCGAGAAGCGCCAGACACTGTCTGAGGCAATGGAGCAGATGCAGAAGCTGGAGAAGGAGCGGAAAGAAGCCGAGGGAAGAAGAAATCCGCTTTCCGAGTCGAAGAACCGCCTGATGGAGTTCGGAGCAGAGCAGAAGGAACGCCTGGCCGAGTTCGGAGCAGAGCAGAAAGAACGGTTTGCGGCACTTGGATTTGATGTGCGCAGCGATAAGATGCCGGATCTTAAAGAGCTGCTGGAGCGCTTTGACCAGATGACAAAACCGCAGCTTCCGACCAACTGGCTGATGCGCCTGACAACGAAACGTTATCTGCGCGCCTATCCGCATCTGCAGGGAACGCATCATGCTTCTCTGAAAAAGGAAGAAAAAAGGGCAGAAGAGAAAAAATAAAGGACTGCTTGGAAAGGACAGTCTCGGAAAAACGGCCGTGCATGCAAAAACGTGTACGGCTGTTTTAATTTCTGGTTTTGCTATCGTCTTTGAAAAAGAGCTGAAGCTCGGAACAGAGATACTTTTTCAGGAGATCTTCCTGCGAAAGAAAGGCGTCGGACCACTCAAAATAGTAAGGGCGGCTTTTGAAATTCTCGCGGAAGGCCGGGGTGAAAAACTCTTTCTGCTGCGGAAGAAATGTACCGGTCCGCCGCTGATAGCAGTTGGCAGCCTTTGCTTTCTGACGGTGTTCCGGATCGACAAACGCGCCAACGCTCTTGTGAACAGCCTGATCCTCCAGCGGAAGATAATAGTAATTCTTATAGTCCGGGAAGAAATATTTCAGCTCCGCCGTATGCGTCTGCAGGGAGAGAGAAACCCGTGAACCAAAGGCTGTAAGAGAACCATCCGCGCAGACACGGGAGAGGAAAACCGGAACTTCCCGCTCGGGCTGCAGTGAAACTTCCAGTGTCTGTCCGGTAAAACGACACGACTGGACAGAAAAATCGCCGTGAAACAGGGCAGGAAGCGCGAGCAGTTCCAGAACAGAACCCATGCCGAGGACATCCTCATAATTGTGAAGGAAAAGCAGTTCCAGTTTCTTTTCATCCAGTGTCTGAAGATAGTCGTGGAAAACAGAAATCAACTGTTTTCCGTTAAGTTGATCCTTCCGTGGGAATGAGAGATACTGTTCCACATTTTTCTGTTTCATTGAAGAAAGTCCCAGGATTGACTGAAACGGGCGGAGTGCCTGATAAAGATCCAGGGATGCGATTGACGAAAGCGGATCTTCCATCTGATAAAACAGTGCTTTGTGTGTGAGGTAAGGAAGATCAAATGTCGTTCCATTAAAATGCACCAGCCGCTTCACGTCGGAAAGAAACGTGAAAAAAGAGACAAGCATCTCTTTTTCTTCGGCCGGTCGATCAAGAAACCACTGGCGCAGTGTGAAAGTATCCGCGGCCGGGTCAAAGAACAGCGCACCAATCAGATAGAGATGCGAGGTACGCCAGGAAAGGCCGGTCGTCTCAATATCGAAAAAGACATCGCCGTTTCTCAGATACATCTGAAGATCGGCAGAGAGAGCAGCGGGGGTAGAATCTATGATCTGCATAAGGTTTTTTGTCTCCTTTGAAAAACTTTTTTGAATCTAAAGATATTATAAGACGAAAAAATCTGACATGCAAGAAAGACAGCGACTAATCGTTGCGTGATGAGAAAAGTTCTGCTATAATAGAATATGCGTTCGCTTTCAAAAAAAGAAAACGGCGCTTTGGAGGAAAAACATGATTGCATTTATCAAAGGAACTGTAGATTCTCTTTCTGAAGGAAAAATGATTCTCGAAAGCCATGGAATCGGCTATGAGCTGAATATTCCAGCGAGTATGTTCGACGCAGGCGTCCGGGAGGGAGAAGAGTTAAAGATATATACTCATATGAGTGTGCGGGAAGACGGAATTTCCCTATTCGGCTTTCTGTCCCGCGAAGATCTTGAAATATACCGTATGCTGATCGGCGTAAGCGGCATCGGACCAAAAGCGGCGCTTGCGGTGCTGTCCACGCTTACTGCAGACAATCTGCGCTTTGCCGTCCTCTCGGAAGATGTCCAGGCGATTGCCAAAACACCGGGCATCGGAAAGAAGACCGCGCAGAAGCTGATTCTGGAATTAAAAGACAAATTCGACCTGCAGGAAGCGTTCGAGCAGAAGCTGGCAGGAAATCAGGCGGCTGCGGCGGTACGGCAGGCAGGCGAACCGGATGCCTTCCAGGATGCGGTACAGGCGCTGACTGCGCTTGGCTACTCCGGAACGGAAGCACTGCAGGCAGTAAAGAAAGTCGAAATCACCGAAGGCATGGACAGCGAGGCTGTGCTGAAAGCGGCATTGAAGCATATGTTTTAGCAGATGGTCCTAAATTGTGGAAGAAGGAAACCTTATAACGATGGAAAGAAGAATTATCACAACTGACGTTCTCGAGGAGGACGTGAAAATCGAAGGTTCGCTCCGTCCCCAGCGCCTGGACGACTACATCGGACAGGAAAAGACGAAAAAGAACCTGAAAGTATATATTGAAGCAGCAAAACAGCGAAGTGATGTTCTCGATCATGTGCTGTTTTACGGCCCTCCGGGACTTGGAAAAACAACGCTGGCGGGCATCATTGCAAATGAGATGGGAACCCATATGAAGGTAACGAGCGGCCCGGCGATCGAAAAACCGGGTGAGATGGCAGCGATCCTCAACAATCTGCAGGAGGGCGACGTCCTGTTTGTTGATGAGATCCACCGCCTGAACCGCCAGGTCGAGGAGGTTCTTTACCCAGCGATGGAGGATTTTGCGATTGATATCATGATCGGAAAAGGCTCTTCGGCGCGCTCGATCCGCCTGGATCTGCCGAAGTTTACGCTGGTCGGCGCAACAACGCGTGCAGGTCTTTTGACTGCCCCGCTCCGCGACCGGTTCGGTGTCATCCACCATCTGGAATTTTACACGGAGGAAGAATTGGCCAACATTATTCTGCACTCCTCAAAAGTACTGAATGTGGAGGTGGACCCGCAGGGAGCGCTTGAGATGGCGCGCCGTTCCAGGGGAACACCGCGTCTGGCAAACCGGATTTTAAAGCGTGTCCGCGACTTTGCCCAGGTGAAATACGATGGAAGAATCACAAAAGAGGTCGCATCATTTGCTCTTGATCTGCTGGAAGTAGACCGTTACGGACTGGATCAGACTGACCGGCTGCTTCTTACCACCATTATGGAAAAGTTCCAGGGCGGTCCGGTGGGACTCGATACCCTGGCTGCATCGATTGGAGAAGATGCCGGCACCATCGAGGATGTCTACGAGCCGTTCCTGATCAAATCCGGATTTATCAACCGCACTCCGCGTGGAAGAGTGGCAACGGAATTTGCCTGGCACCACCTGGGGCTGGAGGCACCGCGTAAGATCGAAGAGTAAAAGCCCTGAATCTTTCATTTTCTGTCGCTTTTTGCAGAAAAAGGTTGTTTTTCTTCCATTTTCGGTATATGATAGGTTATATTAGCCGGGAGTTTGGTCCGGTTAAATTCAGTGGAGGAAAAGCAAAAGAATGGCTGTAAAAAATACAACACAGGTTTTAATAGATGGAAAAATTATCACACTGGGAGGCTATGAGAGCCCGGAATATCTGCAGAAAGTAGCTGCTTATCTGAATCAGAAGATCAGCGAACTTTCCCAGTCAGCCGGATACAACCGCCTGTCGGTGGATACGAAGCACACACTGCTTGCACTGAACATTGCAGACGACTATTTCAAAGCAAAAAGCCAGGTAGATACCCTCGAAGAGGATATGGAAGCCAAAGACCGGGAAACCTACGATATGAAGCACGATCTGATCGCAGCGGAAATCCAGGCCGGCGATCTGAAAAAAGAACTGGAAGAGAAACGAATCGAGCTGGAACATGTGCGCGGCGAGAGGGAAGAACTGCAGCGGCAGCTTGATAAGGCAAATAAGGATCTGGAAGATTTATTAAAAGCGTAAAAGAAGGAAAAACGGGGGATTGCGGAACAGGTAATCGCCCGTTTTTAGGAGATAAAGATGAAGACAGAATTATTAGCACCAGCCGGTTCGATGGAAGCGTTAAAAGCAGCGGTTTCCGCCGGTGCGGATGCCGTCTATCTCGGCGGAGCCGCATTCGGCGCAAGAGCGTATGCAAAAAATCTGGATGAGCAGGAGATTCTCTCAGCCATCGATTACGTCCATCTGCGGAACCGGAAACTGTATCTGACGGTCAACACCCTCTTAAAAGAGGAGGAACTGGAAGAGAAACTGTATCCGTATCTGCGTCCGTACTATGAGCAGGGACTGGATGCCGTGATTGTCCAGGATATGGGCGTTTTAAAGGCGGTCCGCTCCTGGTTCCCGGATCTCGACATTCATGCGAGCACACAGATGACAGTGACAGGATCTGCGGGAGCGCGTTTCCTGGAGAGCCTTGGCGCGACGCGTGTGGTACCGGCCCGTGAGCTTTCGTTTGCGGAGATCCAGAAAATCCACCGGACGACCAACCTTGAAATTGAATGCTTCGTCCACGGGGCGCTCTGCTACTGCTATTCGGGACAGTGCCTTTTTTCCAGCCTGATCGGCGGAAGAAGCGGAAACCGCGGAAGATGCGCGCAGCCGTGCCGTCTGCCGTACGAAGCGTACGATAAAGACAACCACCGCATGGGGGAGCCGGGCGACCGCTATCCGTTAAGCCCGAAGGATATGTGTACGGTAGAACTGCTGCCGGAGATTGTAAAATCCGGGATTATGTCCCTCAAAATCGAAGGCAGAATGAAAAAGCCGGAGTATACAGCGGGCGTTGTCAGCATTTACCGCAAATACCTCGATCTGTACGAAAAAAAGCCGTCCCGTTTCCACGTTCTGCCGGAGGACATGAAAAAGCTGTATGAGCTGTATAACCGTGACGGTTTCAACAAAAGCTATTATACCGTAAGAAACGGACGCGATATGATGGCGCTGAAGAACGAAAAAGAGCAGGAAAATAAAAAGAAACAGCGCAGAAATGAGCAGCTCTTTTATGAGATCCAGAGAGATTATATCGAGACTGAGGCAAAAGAGCCGATTTCCGGCTTTCTGACCCTGTATCCGGGCCAGCCGGCGTTCTTAAGTGCAGAAAGCGGAAAATACAGCGTAACAGCAGAGGCGGGCATGGTAGAACCGGCAAAGAAGCAGCCGCTGACCGAGGAACGCGCAAAAACACAGCTGGAAAAGACAGGCGAGACACCATTCTATTTCAAAGAACTCGATGTCTGTATGGATGACAACTGTTTCGTGCCGATGCAGACGTTAAACGAGTTGCGGAGAGGCGTTTCGGACCAGCTGGTGAAGGAGATGACAGAGCCATACCGCAGAAAAGCAGCGGAAAAGCCGGAACAGGAAGCAAAAGCATCTGGAAAACCGGACCAGGAGAGCAGGGCAGAAAAGAAAATGGAGCTGACCGCATCTGCCGAGACGAGAGCCCAGTGGAATGCGCTGCTCGAGATTCCGGAGATCACGACGATCTACGCCGGCATGGGATGCTTCAAACGGGAAATCTTCGAAGAGCAGGCGGAAAAAGGCATCCTGCAGGCGAAAGAACTGGGAAAACAGGTTTATCTGATGCTGCCGCACGTTGTGCGTGAAGGCGATCTGAAGGAATACCGCGACACGTTCCGCTGTCTGAAGGAGATCGGTCTTGGCGGTTTCCTGATCCGCAATCTCGAAAGCTTTTCGTTTTTGAAAGAGATGGGAATGGAAAAGGATATCCGGCTCGATTACAGCGTTTACACGTACAACAGCCGTGCGCAGGCATTCTGGCAGGAGCAGGGCGTGCAGCGTGATACCGTTCCGTATGAGCTGAACGAGCGGGAAATCGGAAAACGTGACAATACGAACAGCGAAATGGTGGTCTACGGCTACCTTCCGATGATGGTTTCCGCCCAGTGTGTCCAGAAGAACCTGAACGGCTGCAATCACAGTTATTCTCTGGTACGCTTAAAAGACCGGATGGGAAAATACTTCCCAGTGAAGAGTTACTGCACCTCGTGCTACAGTGTGATCTACAACAGCCTTCCGCTCGGCCTGGTAAAAGAAGCCGATGAGATCCGGTCCATGCATCCGGCTGCGGTGCGGCTGAATTTTACCATCGAGACACTGGAGGAGACAAAAGAAATCGCCGTTGCGTTTGCTGGAACGTATTGTAAAGGAATCGCAGTTCCGGCCGAACAGGAATATACCAAAGGCCATTTCCGCCGGAAAGTAGAGTAAACGGTGAGAAAAAATAAGGGGAATTTATGGAAAATACCATTGTTCAGTTATCAAAATATGTGATTACCTTCCTCATGATCTGTTTTACCGTGCAGTCGTTTGCTGCACTCAAAGAGCGGGATGAGGATGAGCGCCATTACATTCTGATGCGGCAGATCATCATGATCATTCTGATGAATTTCATCTGTTTCTTCGTGATGTTCCTGCAGGAGGGCGAAGTATCAACGATTCAGATGTTTCTGCTCACGATGGCGTATATCCTGGGCGTACAGATCCTGTACCGCCTGATTTACCGGAAGGCATCGATGATCCTGGTAAACAACATGTGTATGCTGCTCTCGATCAGCATGATTATTCTGACGAGACTGAGCGTGTCAAAGGCGATGTCCCAGTACAAAATTCTGGCGGCATCCACACTGCTCTGCTTCATCATTCCGGTCATTGTCCGAAAGGGCAAGTTCCTGAAAAATCTGACCTGGATTTACGCTGTGCTCGGAATTGCCATGCTTTCCGTCGTTATGGTGCTTGGCTTTACTTCCGGCGGTGCGAAGCTGTCGATCGAAATTCACGGCATTACGTTCCAGCTCTCTGAGATTGCCAAGATCACACTCGTGTTCTTTATGGCAGGCATGCTGCGCGAGGATAATTCCTTTGGAAACGTTGTGAAAGCAACGGTCATTGCGGCAGTTCATGTGCTGATCCTTGTTGCATCCACCGACCTTGGAACTGCGTTCGTCTTCTTTATGGCGTACGTGGTTGTAATCTATGTGGCAACGAGAAAAGCCAGATATCCGCTTTTGGGACTTGCGGGAATGAGTGCCGCCTGCGTTGTGGCGTATTTCCTGTTTTCCCATGTACGGAACCGTGTGGCACTCTGGCAGGATCCGATCGGAAACTGGGATATCAGCAGCCAGTTAGCACAGGGCCTCTTCGGCATGTGCTCCGGCGGATGGTTCGGAACCGGCCTTTTCGAGGGACGGCCTGACATTATCCCGGTTGCAACGAAAGACTTTATTTTCTGTGCGATCTGTGAGGAGATGGGCATTATCTTCGGAATCTGCCTGATTCTGCTGTGCATGTCCACATTCCTTCTGATTATCAATATTTCCATGAAGATGAGCAAACGGTTCTACAAACTGATTGCCATGGGTCTTGGAACGGAATATGCGACACAGGTGTTCCTCACCATCGGAGGAACCATTAAATTTATTCCTATGACAGGTATCACGCTGCCGCTGGTCAGCTATGGAGGAAGCTCCATGTTCTCCACGGTGCTGATGCTGTCGATCATTCAGGGATTGTACATCTTAAGGGAAGACGAAGGTGAGGAGCTTGAGAAAAGACGAAACAAGAAGAAACGAAACCAGCAGAAAAACGACCCAGGCGCCAAGAAAAAACGACGCCCGGACGAAGAGACCGAAAGACGAAAGAAGAGCGGCGGCCGGAACGACGGACAGGGAGCCCGCCAGAAGTACCGCGAGCAGCCGGATGAATTCGAACGGCGGATCGAAGAGCAGACCGAGAACAGCCTCCACTGGTAAGGCGGCAAACAACGGCGCAGGGCCGTATCTGATCGTTTCGTTCCTGTTCGTGGCCATGTTTCTTGGGCTGATCGCGTATCTCGTTTACTTTAATGTCGTGCGGAAAGAAGAATTTCTGAATAGTTCTTACAATACGAGACAGAATAACTATGCAGAGCGCGTGATCCGCGGAACAATCTATTCTGCGGACGGCCAGGAACTGGCAAAGACGACGACAGATGAAAACGGGGATGAGGTAAGAACGTATCCGTTCGGCAGCCTGTTTGCGCAGGTGGTTGGCTACACGGGAAAAGGAAACAGCGGCCTCGAATCTTCCTACAACTATATGCTGATGGAGTCCCATACAAGTAAGTTAAAGCAGGTAAAGAATGAATTCAGCGATGCGAAGAACCCGGGAGACAGTCTCTATACAACGCTGAATACAACACTCCAGCAGGCCGCGGCCGATGCACTGGACGGATACCGCGGTGCAGTTGTCGTGATGGAGGCAAAAACGGGCCGTGTACTTGCCAATGTGAGCAATCCGGTTTTTAATCCCAATACGATTGATGAGGACTGGGAGGCACTGAACGCAGACGATGAGAGCGGCGTGTTTCTGAACCGCGGTCTGCAGGGAAGATATCCGCCGGGATCTACGTTCAAGATTGTTACTTCGCTTGCGTATCTCCGTCAGAACGGCACACTGGACGGTTTTTCGTTCGACTGTGACGGTGAGCTGACAGCAGGAAACTATACGATTCACTGCTCCGGCGGTGAAGTGCATGGACCGGAAGATTTTGCGGGTGCGTTTGCACATTCGTGCAACTCTGCCTTTGCACAGATTGGCCTTGGGCTGGATAAAGATGCCTTCCGCTCGCTGGCGGATTCCCTGTATCTGAACAGCCGTCTGGATCTGGAGCTTCCGACCAGCAAAAGTTCTTTCGACCTTGATTCGACAACGGCGGATGCTCTTGTGATGCAGACCTCCATTGGCCAGGGCGATACGCTGGTAACACCGATGGAGATGGCGCTGATCGCCTCCGCGGTTGCAAATGACGGAGAAATGATCAAACCGCGTTATGTGGACAACATTGTGTCTGCGGACGGACAGGCAGTCAAAACCTTTTACAAAGAGTCTCTTGGCACGGTAATGTCCGAGAGCGAAGCCAATACGCTGACAGAGCTGATGAAAGGCGTTGTCCAGAGCGGAACTGCAGTTTCACTTTCGGATCTGCCGTACAATATCGCCGGTAAAACAGGAACCGCAGAACACGGAAGCGACGGAGAGACACCGCATTCCTGGTTTGTCGGATTCTCCAATGCGGATGATCCTGATATTGTCATTGCTGTTGTGGCAGAAAACGGCGGATATTCGAGTGAAGTCGCTGTACCGATTGCAAGACAGGTAATTGAAGCATATTATGCACAGCAGTAAACGATGAAAAAACGCGTTCGAACCGGAAAGGATGGGTTCGGGCGCGTTTTCTGAATTTTTAGAAAAATGTTAGAAAAAGGATGCGGTTTTAAGGTTGCGCGGGGGCGGGAAAAGAGGTATACTTTTTAACAGAAGATCTGGCGGCAAGCGGGAAGAAAAGAGCTGTCAGAGAATGGAAAAAAGCCAGAAGGAGCTTAAAACGTATGATCGAAGCAGTTAGCTGCGGAGGTATCGTAATCTACCGTGGAAAAATATTGACGCTTTACAAAAGCTACCGCAACAAATATGAAGGCTGGGTTCTGCCGAAAGGAACCGTTGAGCCGGGAGAAACCCATGAACAGACTGCTGTCCGCGAGGTGTATGAGGAGTCCGGCGTGCACGGAACCATCATCAAGTACGTGGGAAAAAGCCAGTACAGTTTCAGCATTCCGGAGGACACCGTGGAAAAAGAGGTGCACTGGTATCTGATGGCCTCATCCGGCTACTACAGCCGTCCACAGAGAGAAGAATACTTTGTGGATTCGGGCTATTACAAGTATCACGAAGCATATCATCTGCTGAAGTTTTCCAATGAACGGCAGATTCTGGAAAAGGCCTATCAGGAGTATCTGGAACTGAAGAGAGCAAATTTATGGAAGGTTCAGCCACAGGCTCAGGGAAAATATGGTAAACTGGTATAAAAATCTGTACGTCGGGGATACTGCAAAAAAGAAACAGAAAAAATGGATGCGCCGGATTGAGAACAAAAAAGCAGTTCCGGGAGTCTGGCTCCTCACACTGCCTTCCAATCAGCAGAACAATCTGGATGTAATTCCGGCGGATCTGCTTTTGCAGCCGGCCGTGCGGAGAAACTGTCCGATGATTGTCGGACTTGCCGTGTCGCGCGAGGAAGCTTTTGAGCTTGTGGAGGCGATCGCATTGGAAACTTATCGGGAAACCGGAGAAGTAAAAATCCGGGAATGGCTGCTGAACCGGATTGAGGGATGTGAATGATACATATACTATTCATGATTTTGAAGGCACTGGGGATTTTACTCCTTGTTTTACTGTTTCTCGTGCTTCTTATCGTCTGCACCGTCCTGTTTCTTCCTTTTTGCTACCGGGCGCAGGTTCTGAAAGAAGAAGAGGGATTTGCCTGCGTAAAAGCGAGCGGAAGAGTATCGTGGCTTTTCGGAGCTGTCGCGCTGACGGCCTCGTATGAGGAACAGAAGCCGGAGGCGCAGATTCTGCTTTTCGGGGCATCACTGGAAACATGGAAACGGCGGCTGAAAAAGATCCGCCGGGGAGAAGCGTCCGTGTCCCGGACGGAGGAAAATGAGACAGAAAATGCGCCGGAAGCAGAAAAAACAGCAGAGCAGAAAGCGGAAGCGAAAAAAGAGCAGACATCGGCGGAACAACCGGCAGAACAAAAAACAGATACTGTAGAAAAACAAATGCCGCAAAGAGACGCAGAAAAGACACAGAAAGCACCGGACCAGACAGAAAAACAGCAGAAGGTGACAGCACAGAAGGAGCAGCCAGAGCAAGAGCAGGAACCGGATGCGCCGAAAAAAAGCATTCTGGAACGGTTTTTCGGAAGGATCGAATATCTTCCGGAAAAACTGCTGAATCTTGTCAGCCGTCTGCTGCAGACAGCTTTCCGGCTGTTGGAACTTCCGTTCCGTCTGCTTGAAAAACTGGAGCAGAAAATCCAGGCAGGCAGACGGTTAAAAAGAAAGTGGGAGAGTGTGAAAAAATTCTTCCGTTCGAAGATGTTCCGTGAGGCACTGCTCCATGCAAAGAAAGAAGTGCTTTATTTCCTGAAGAAAGCAGCACCGAAAAAAGTAACCGGCACAGTCCGGTTCGGATTTGACGATCCGGCACTGACCGGAGAGACACTCGGCATTCTGGGTATGATTTATGGAAAACTGCCGAAAGACCTTTCCGTCCAGCCGGATTTCGAACAGGAAATTCTCCGGGGCGATGTCCGGATGAAAGGAAGTTTTCAGGCTGTGACAGCAGCCGGCATTGCACTTCGATTATTCCGGGATCAGAATCTTCGGAAAACCATACGACATTTCAAACACAAGGAGGCCTAAAAGATGGCAGAAAAGGACAACACATTTCAGAATACTGTAGAAGCACTGTTCCGCGGAATGGACAGCTTTATCACAACAAAGACGGTCGTAGGTGAGGCGATCCACATTGATGATACGATTCTTCTGCCGCTGGTAGACGTTTCCTTCGGCGTGGGAGCGGGTGCATTCGCAGAAAATGCAAAGAACAATGCAGGAGGCGGTATGGGCGGAAAAATTTCTCCGAGCGCCGTTCTTGTCATCAGCAAAAACGGAACACGTCTGGTCAACATCAAAAACCAGGATGCTGTCACCAAAATCATTGACATGGCTCCGGATCTGATCAGCCGCTTTACCGGCAAAAAGGAAGAGGACGGGTATACCGCAGAGAAAGTAGAGCATATAATAAACCAAGAGGCGGATAAGGAGTAAGCTCGTTTGTGCAGAATTTTAGGTTTTCTGCTGTTCTGGATGGGGGTCGGGCTTCTCATCAGCCTGATGATCCGCAGCTCATTTCTTACGGTTCTTGCGGCCGCTCTGCTGCTGTGCGTGGGATATCATCTGTTCTGCAATACAGGGGAATAGTGAAAGATGCACAAAAAGATCGGAAATGAACTGGCTGATTTGTACAGAGAAATACTTGCAAAATGAAGAAAGCTGCGCTATAATAAGTCCATCTTAAATGAATCAGCCAACTATACTAATATCATAGATCAAGACGAGGGCGTCTTACCAGAACGAAAGTTTCGGTAGGATGCTCTTTTTCTTTTGCTAAGCATATGGATCGTTGGCAGGTTCAGCTTAAGAGACCACGCTATTTTTTTCTCCCTTTTAAAATATAAAAAATAGAGCACAACAGGGCATAAGCGAAAACTTATGTCCTGTTTGCTCTTCCCAGAACTTTTTTTAAAATCTTAATTCTATTTTTGAACAGCAAAAAAGCCTTCCCGGACTGGAAAGGCCTTTTAACCATTCAACTTATGCACGCTCTACTTTTCCGGATCTTAAGCAGGAAGTACATACGTACATTTTCTGCGGTACACCGTCAACTTTAACTTTGACAGATTTTACGTTAGATTTCCACATTTTATTGCTTCTTCTATGTGAATGACTTACGTTGTTTCCGAAATGAGCACCCTTCTCACAAATTGCACACTTTGCCATGATTGCACCTCCTTGACATACGTACTTGAGTCAAAACGCATTTTAGACTCACAACATAAGTCATTCTAACAGATCTATACCGGTTTTGCAAGTAAAAAATGAAAAAATTATATGAATTTTGAAGGTTTTTCATTTTAAACTTTCTTTTTTGCGGAAAAGCGGTTATAATGTATCGTAGAGTGGAGTCAGTTATTCCTGTCTCCATGTGTTTTGAATAGTATGATGGAATTGGAGGATACAAGGCATGAAAGGTCGTATGAATACAGGCTTGGGAGAAATCGTAATCAATCCGGATGTAATCGCCCTGTATGCGGGCAGCGTTGCTGTGGAGTGCTTCGGCATTGTCGGAATGGCAGCGGTAAACATGAAAGATGGACTGGTCAAACTTCTGAAAAAAGAGAGTCTGACACACGGAATTAATGTATCGATTTCGGAAAATAAAATTTCCCTGGATTTCCACGTGATTGTTTCTTACGGAGTCAGTATTTCTGCCGTAACAGATAACCTGATCAATAATGTGAAATACAAGGTGGAAGAGTTCACTGGAATGGAAATTGAAAAAATCAACATCCTGGTTGAAGGCGTTCGCGTCATCGACTGATGGTAATAGGAGGAAATGAAGAAAGTGGCTACAAATACAATTGATGCCGGCTTACTGGCAAAAATGTTTCTGGCTGGTGCAAAAAATCTGGAAGTAAAGAAAGAGTGGATCAATGAGCTGAACGTGTTCCCGGTACCGGACGGCGACACAGGTACCAACATGACGCTGACGATCATGTCCGCAGTCAAGGAAGTAAACTCGCTCACAGAAGTGAACATGTACAACCTTTCCAAGGCAATCTCTTCCGGTTCTCTGCGCGGTGCCAGAGGTAACTCCGGCGTTATTCTTTCCCAGCTCCTTCGTGGCTTTACCAAGAAGATCCGCGACTATGAAGAGCTGAATGCAGAGATTCTTGCAGAGGCAATGGAAAAAGCAGTCGAGACTGCATACAAAGCCGTTATGAAGCCAAAAGAAGGTACCATCCTGACCGTGGCAAAGGGAGCAGCAGAGAAAGCAGCAGAGCTTGCACCGGAAAGCGAAGATCTGAACGCATTCATCGAGGACGTTCTCGCGCATGCAGAGTACGTGCTCTCCCAGACACCAGAGATGCTGCCGGTATTAAAAGAGGCAGGCGTTGTGGATTCCGGCGGACAGGGTCTCTTAACCGTACTGCAGGGCGCATATGACGCGTTCCTCGGGAAAGAGATTGATCTGAATTTCGAGATGCCGGAAGCAAAGACAGAATTTGTCAGACCGTCCAAAGAGACAGAAAAAGAAATCAAATTCGGCTACTGCACCGAGTTTATCATTATGCTGGAAAACCCGCTTCCGGATGAAGAGGTTTATGCATTCAAAGATTTCCTGAACGGGATCGGAGATTCGATCGTTCTCGTTGCAGACGACGAGCTGGTTAAGGTACACGTACATACCAACGATCCTGGAAAAGCAATTTCCAAGGCGCTGACGTACGGACAGCTGACCAGAATGAAGATCGACAACATGCGTGAGGAGCATCAGGAGCGCCTGATCAAGAATGCAGAAAAGATCGCAGCACAGCAGGCAGAGGAAGATAAGAAGAGAAAAGAAGCAGCAAAACAGCCGCCGAAGGAGAACGGATTCATCGCCGTGTCCATCGGAGAGGGAATCAAAGAGATCTTCCAGGGACTCGGTGTTGATTACCTGATCGAGGGCGGTCAGACCATGAACCCGAGCACCGAGGATATGCTGACTGCAATTGAGAAGGTCAATGCAAAGAATATCTTTATTCTGCCGAACAACAAAAATATCATCCTCGCAGCAAATCAGGCAAAAGCCATGACTGAGGACAAAAATATCATCGTTGTTCCGACCAAAACCGTTCCGCAGGGCATCACAGCCATGATCAGCTATGTGCCGGAGAAATCTGCAGAAGAGAACGAGGAGGCCATGACAGAGGGCATCCAGATGGTGAAAACCGGTCAGGTAACGTACGCGGTACGTGATACCCACATCGATGAGAAAGAGATCCATCAGGGCGACATCATGGGACTTGGCGATCACGGACTTCTCGCTGTCGGACAGGATATTCTTACCGTTGCAGAAGAAACCATCCGCGCCATGGTCGATGAGGACAGCGAGCTGATCAGCATCTACTACGGTGAAGATATGAGTGAGGAAGATGCCGAAAGCCTTGGCGAAAAAATCGAGCAGGCATATCCGGACTGCGATGTGGAAGTAAACTATGGCGGACAGCCGATTTACTACTGTGTCGTTTCGGTTGAATAAGAGTAAGGAAAGAAAAATATGAATACGGAACCCCTGACAACACTGAAGGGGATCGGTGAAAAAACGGAGAAGCTGTTTGCAAAAGTAGGAATCTACAATTTGCAGCAGCTTCTGCATTATTATCCAAGAGATTATGACTGCTATGCAGAGCCGGTTCCCCTTCGCGAATGCAGACAAGAGGAAAAGAATGCGGTATACGGAAGAATTGTCCACAGTCCGTCGGTAAAAGGAAACCAGAGAAAGAGCGTCGTTGTCCTGGAACTCTACGAGGAGCCGGTGCGGCTGCAGCTTACCTGGTTTAATATGCCGTTTCTGCGGAGCACGCTGAAGAAAGGCAGTGTTTTTATCTTCCGCGGAAAGATACAGGAAAAATCAGGCCGTCTCGTGATGGAGCAGCCGGAAATCTTCACTCCTGCCGCATACCATGAGCTTCTGGCAAATCTTCAGCCGGTTTATGGGCTGACAGCCGGTCTCACGAACAAGATGGTGAGCAAGGCCGTCGCACAGGTGCTGGAGCGATGCGCACCTGCGCAGGACTATCTGCCGGAGAAAATCCGTGCCCGGTATGAACTCTGTGAAATCAATTATGCCCTCCATGAGGTTCATTTCCCAAAAGACCAGGAGCATCTGGCAACGGCGCGGCGCAGAATTGTGTTCGAAGAGTTTTTTCTCTTCATCCTGTCCCTGCGGCAGTTAAAAGAGCAGACGGAGGGAATTACCAATGCGTTCCCGATCCGCGCCGTCTGGAAGACGGAGGAAGTCATCGAAAATATGCCGTACCGTCTCACGAATGCACAGATGCGCGTGTGGGGCGAACTGGAGCGGGACTTAAAAGGCCATACCCGCATGGCGCGGCTGGTACAGGGAGATGTCGGAAGCGGAAAGACAATTCTGGCATTCCTTGCAATGATTATGACAGCCGAGAACGGCTACCAGTCGGCGCTGATGGTTCCGACGGAGGTCCTGGCGCGGCAGCATTATGAATCGCTCTGCACTCTGTTAAAAGAAAACAATCTGACGGAATACAATCCCCGCCTTCTGACTGGATCCACGAAAGCAAAAGAACGCCGGGAAATTTATGCCAGTCTGGAAGACGGAAGCTGCAAAATGGTGATCGGCACACATGCACTGATTCAGGAAAAGGTACAGTACAAAAATCTGGCGCTTGTCATCACAGACGAACAGCACCGCTTCGGTGTCCGGCAGAGAACGGCACTTGCTGAAAAAGGGGAACCGCCGAATGTTCTCGTTATGAGTGCAACGCCGATTCCAAGAACCCTGGCTATCATTCTGTACGGAGATCTTTCGATTTCTGTGATTGATGAACTTCCGGCGAAGCGTCTGCCGATCAAAAACTGTGTGGTGGATACGTCTTACCGTCCAAAAGCTTACCGCTTTATCACGCGTCAGGTCGAACTGGGCCGTCAGGCGTATGTGATCTGCCCGATGGTGGAGGAGAGCGAGGGTCTGGAAGCGGAAAACGTCACCGACTATACACAGCTCCTGAAAAAAGAGCTGCCGGGCATCACAGTAGAGATGCTGCACGGACAGATGAAGGCGGCGCAGAAAAACGAGATCATGGAGCGGTTCGCCAGCGGAGAAATCCAGGTACTCGTCTCGACGACAGTCGTGGAGGTCGGTGTCAACGTGCCGAATGCGACGGTGATGATGGTGGAAAATGCCGAACGGTTCGGCCTTGCACAGCTCCATCAGCTCCGCGGACGTGTCGGAAGAGGAGAGCATCAGTCCTACTGTATTTTCATCCGCGGAAACAAAGATCAGGAGACCGCCAAACGTCTGGAAATCCTGAACCATTCGAACGACGGGTTTTATATTGCCTCGGAAGATTTGAAACTGCGCGGCAGCGGCGATCTGCTGGGAACGCGCCAGAGCGGGGATATGGAATTCCAGATGGCAGATATTTTCCGGGATGCCGATATCCTGCAGAAAGCGAGTGAGGCGGCTTCAGAACTGCTTGCCGACGATCCTTATTTTGAAAAACCGGAGCATGAACTGCTGAAAAAGGTAATGAAATCGTATCTTGATCTGGAAAACCACGACATTGGATTGTGAAAAATTACAAAAAAATCCGGCTTTAAAATGCAAAATCGGATAAAAATAACAGTCTGATTGGATAGTATGGAAAATGACTGTACAATTTCGTGGAAAATTCGTGCGAAATCAGATATTACTTGAAATGACAAAAAAATTCATGTATCATAAACAAGGAATCAAAAAATGTGCGGACCGTGAGTGTCAAGCGTTCGCCTGAATGATAGTTCGCAGGACGGCTCTTCCAAAATATACAGGGCCGGTCTAAATGGGAGGAAACAGATATGGTAAAGAAAAAACCAGCTGCCCAGGCTAAGACAGCAGAGAACGAGACAGTAAAAGTAGAGACCAAAGCAGCAGAAAAAACAACCGCAGCAGAGAAAGAAGTTGTAAAGGAAACTGCAGCAGCAGAGGAAGCACCTGCAAAAGCAGAAGAAAAACCGGCAGCAAAAGCTGCAAAAACAACCCGCACAACAGCAAAGAAAACAACGACAAAGAAAGCGGCTGCACCGAAAAAACCAGCAGCAGCGAAAAAGCCGGCAGAGAAAAAAGCACCTGCAAAAGCAGCAAAGAAAGAAGCGGAGCAGGAGATGATTCTGCAGTTCGGCGGAAGAGAAATCAAGGAGAAAGATCTGTACGAGAGAATCCAGCAGATCTGGATCGAAGGATATGGCAAGAAAGCAGAGGAATTAAAGAGCCTGAAGGTTTATGTAAAACCGGAGGAATTTACTGCTTACTACGTAATCAATGATGATGTAACCGGAAGCATTGATCTGTAAGTATTATGTACAGCTCTGCAGGAGCAAGAAAAAAGCGTGAGCTTTTCCGAAAAGAAAAGAGCTCACGCTTTTTGATGCCTGTTCCGGCATCAGGATGTTATACCGGGATGATTAGTACTGGCCAGAAGAACCGCCGGACATCTGGCGTTCCTGCTGCTCAATCATCTTTTTGACCATATAACCTCCGACAGAACCATTCTGTTTGGAAGTCAGGTTACCGTTGTAGCCATCACTGAGCGGCACGCCGAGTTCACTTGCCACCTCAAATTTGAATTTGTCCAGAGCGCCTTTTGCTTCTGGTACTGCTGCGGTATTCGATGAACGATTCGCCATGTTCATTCCCTCCTTTATCTTTGTGCTTGTTAAAAGCTGCTGTGAAGCAGATCCGGATGTGTTTTTCATCTGTTCTGCTACGGTCATAGTATGTGGAAAGAAAACAAAAATAAACTTCCAGATTCTGTATTTTTTCCGGAAAAGAGGAGAAAGTAAAAGAAGAAGGAAAAATGGAACGGCAGAAAAAATATAAAAACTGTGTAAAAAATTCACAAAAAGAATTGCGTATTGAAAATAAATTTGTTATAATTGCTGTACATGGTAGTAAAAACAGGAGAAGGGGCGGTTTGCAGTAATGAATATTGGAATCATAGCACACAACAGCAAGAAGAGTCTGATCGAGGATTTCTGTATTGCATACAAGGGAATCCTCATGAAACATGAGGTGTACGCCACCGGAACCACCGGACGGCGGATTGAAGAGGTGACGAACCTTCATGTACACAAGTTTCTGCCTGGAAGCGTAGGCGGAGACAAACAGTTTACCGAGATGATTGAACGCGGCGATATGGATATGGTAATTTTCTTTTACAATCCGACGATGATCAATCCGAAAGAGCCGGATGTCTACAAAATTATCCGTACCTGCGACCAGTACAATATCCCGATTGCAACAAATATCGGAACTGCGGAGTCTCTGATTTTGGGACTTGCAAGAGGAGATCTGGACTGGAGAGAGCAGCTGAAAGCCGATTGATCCATCAAACAAAAACAGTAAGGACGAAAATAAGACCAACATGAGAGTAATAGCAGGAAAATGCCGGAGTCTTCCATTAAAGACGGTTCCCGGCAGACAGACCCGGCCGACGACGGACCGGATCAAAGAAACCTTATTTAATATGCTTCAGCCGTATCTGCCGGATGCGCGTTTTCTCGACCTGTTCGCCGGAAGCGGGGCGATCGGAATCGAGGCGTTGAGCCGCGGCGCCGAGCGCGCGTGGTTCGTAGAGCAGAACAAAGCTGCAGCAGACTGTATCCGGCAGAATTTAAAATTTACGAAGCTGGAACAGCAGGCAGTGCTCCTGCCCATGGAAGCGCATGCAGCTCTGCAGTCGCTTCAGGGACAGGAGCCTTTTGACTGCATTTTTATGGACCCGCCATACGATAAGGGACTGGAAAAGGACGTGCTGTATGCGTTCCGCGACGCCTCTTTTATCGGTGAGGATACCTTAATTATTGTAGAAGCATCGCTGAATACTGATTTCGACTGGGCGGAGGATGCCGGATACGAAATTCTGAAGAAAAAAATCTATAAGACAAATGTCCATGTATTCCTTACCCCGAAAAGCAAACACGAAGGAGTAAAAGAATCATGAAGACAGCCGTATACCCGGGAACTTTTGACCCTGTAACGTATGGTCATCTGGATGTCATTCTGCGTGCATCCAAGCTTTTTGACCGCGTAATCGTGGGAGTTTTACATAATTCCTCAAAATCTCCGTTGTTTTCTGTGGAAGAACGTGTTAATATACTAAAGAAAGCGACCCAGGACATTCCAAATGTCGAAGTCCGTTCTTTCAGCGGGCTCGCTGTTGATTTTGCGAAGGAATGCCAGGCGCATACGATCGTCCGCGGACTCCGCGCGATCACAGACTTTGAATATGAACTGCAGATGGCACAGACGAACCGCGTTCTGGAACCGGAAGTAGATACCACGTTTCTGATTACCTCGCTGGAGTATGCGTACCTCAGCTCCACGGTAGTAAAAGAAGTAGCTGCTTTTGGCGGCGACATTCACAAATTTGTTCCGGATTTTGTGGAAAAAGAAATCCGCGCAAAGTATGCCGCCCGAAATTCAGAAGGAATGCCGCAGGATAAAAGATAAGGAGAATTAAAATGAGCAGCAGAATTGAACAGATCATCGAAGAAATTGAGGAGTATGTAGAGAGCTGTAAATATCAGCCGCTGTCTACCACCAAAATCGTTGTAAATAAAGAAGAATTAGAAGAGCTTCTCCGTGAGCTCCGTCTGAAAACACCGGACGAGATCAAACGGTACCAGAAGATCATCAGCAACAAAGATGCGATTCTGGCAGATGCACAGAACAAGGCAGATGCCATCATTGCAGAGGCACAGGCAAAGGCAAGAGAGATGGTAGAGCAGAGTGAAGTGATGCAGTCAGCATACGCACAGGCAAATGAGACCGTCAACAATGCAAACCAGCAGGCACAGGAAATCCTGGATGCTGCAACCAACGATGCCAACAGCATCCGTCTCGGTGCCATTGGATATACCGATGATATGCTTGCCAACTTAAGCAATATTATGACGACTGCATTAAACGATGCAGGAGAGAAATACAACAGCTTTGTAGAATCCCTGACAAGCTGCTACAATACCGTTGTTCAGAACAGAAGTGAGCTCTCCCCGCAGGGTGCTCCGGAAGAAGAGCAGCCAGAGGAAGAAGTTGTCGTACCGGAATATGATCCGGCATCAGAAGAGGAAAGCGAAGAGGAATAAACCAAGCGTTCCTGCGAAAGCAGCACAGCAGAGCTTCCCGGCAAGATAAGGCCAGAGGGGCAGACCGCTGTTATGGATCATACAGTTTGTCTGGGCAGCGACAGAGAGACCGCCGAAGGCGGCGCAGGTAAGGACAGCAGAGACTTTTCCGGCGTAAGGAAGAGAGGACGCGGCAAGCTGTGCGATTCCCGTCGTGATTTCCAGCACGCCGCAGAGCAGGGGCGAGGCGGAACCAAACGGATGCAGATCCATCAGAAGTCCGGACAGAATGGAAAACAGGATGATGTATCCGCCAAGCTGTGTAATGATTTCAAATCCGTTCATGATAGAGGTGTCCAGCAGGTTTCCTTTGGAAGTCTGTTTTGACATCTCTTTTTTTTCCACGGAATGTGTCCGATGGGCGGTGTGCCGGTGCAGGCGGAAGCGGCGGAAAACAAGCCGGAACAGAAAACCAGTTAGAAAATTGGAACCGTAGAGCACGCCGAAGACGAACCCGGGATGGATCTGTCCGGAAAACGCAGTTAAGATAACATAGGAAGACAGAAAAGCAGGACTCGGACTGCTGCAGAAGGTTAAAAGATAGCACGCTTCGTTCCGGTCAATTTCTTCTGCCTCATAGAGCTGGGCAGTGATGCGCGCTCCCATGGGAAAACCGCAGAAAAGACCGAGAAAAAGTGCATAAAACCCAGCCGGGGAAAGACCGAAAACCGTTTGAAAAAAAACTTCTGCACGGGCAGAGATCCGCCGCGCGGCTCCTGTTTCCAGAAGAAGAGATGTCAGAATCAGAAACGGCAGAAGTGACGGAAGAATGGTATGAAACCAGAGATTGACACCCTCGCAGGCATAGAAAAAAGTCCGCGCGGGAAAGATAAGAAGACAGAAAAAAAGAAGCAGGGAAGAGAGAAATAAAAGTGATTTTTTCATGACGTTCGAACCTCCTCCCGCTTTCTAAAATAGAGTATGACGAAGCTTTGAAAAAAAGAAGATGGGAGAAGAAAAAATGAGCGTATTAGCAGGATTAAGACCGGAACGGGTATTTTATTATTTTGAAGAGCTCTGCCGCATTCCGCACGGCTCCGGAAACACAAAAGAAGTGAGCGACTATCTGGTTCAGTTTGCAAGGGACCATGAATTATCCTGGTATCAGGATGCGTCCAACAACGTGATCATCCGCCGCCCGGCATCGAAGGGATGTGAATTGGCTCCGACCGTGATTCTGCAGGGCCACTGCGATATGGTCTGCGAGAAGAAGCCGGGCAGCAGCCACGATTTTACGAAGGACGGCCTTGAGCTTCACATCGACGGCGATGAGATTTATGCCAGGGACACGACGCTTGGCGGAGACGACGGAATTGCCGTTGCCTATATGCTGGCTGTGCTGGAATCGGATGATCTGCAGCTTCCGGCCATCGAGGCACTGATTACGACGGATGAAGAGATCGGACTGCTCGGCGCAGCAGCATTAAACGGGAATGAATTAAAGGGAAGAACACTGTTAAATATGGATTCTGAAGAGGAAGGCATTCTCACCGTATCGTGCGCAGGCGGTATGACAGCCATGATGGATCTGCCGGTGCGCAGAAGCGAAGTGATGGGTGAGCAGATGGAAGTGACGATTTCCGGTCTCGCCGGTGGCCATTCCGGTACGGAAATCCACAAAAACCGTGCCAACTCCAACATTCTGGCGGGCCGTTTCCTGTACGAACTGGCAGGAAAGATGGATTATGCCCTGATCGAGCTGGAGGGCGGCTTAAAAGACAACGCCATTCCGCGGACAACCCGCATGCTTCTTGCCATCGACGGCGGAGAGAAAGAGATCTTAAAAGAGGAAGCATCACGCTTCACCGAAAATCTTCGCAGAGAGTACAGCGGAACAGATGACGGTATTACCGTTACGGTAGAGAAAACAGGCGAGGGCGCTGCACCGGCGCTTCATCCGGTCAGCCTGCAGAAAACCGTCTTTTTCCTGATGAATCTTCCGAACGGGGTACAGAAGATGAGCGGCCAGATCCCGGGACTGGTGGAAACATCCCTGAACCTCGGCATTCTGAAATTAGAGCCGGATCACCTGCATGCGTGTGCGAGTGTGCGGAGCTCCGTGGGAAGTGCAAAAGAAGCCCTTTCCGACAAGCTGGAGTATCTGATCGGTTTCCTGGGCGGTGAGTTCCACGTAGAGGGCGCGTACCCGGCATGGGAGTATAAAGAGGATTCTGCCCTCCGCGATCTGATGGTGGCGGAATATGAAGCCATGTATGGACAGAAACCGGCAGTGGAAGCGATTCATGCCGGACTGGAATGCGGTCTGTTCTATGAAAAGCTTTCCGGTCTTGACTGTGTATCCTTCGGTCCGAATATGAAAGCGATCCACACGACCGAGGAGCGGCTTTCAATTTCCTCCGTGGAGAGAACGTATCAGTACCTGTGCCGCGTTCTGGAGCAGCTTTCGAAACGGCAGGCATAAAAAACTGCCCGTGTCTATTTCAAAAAAGTTTCTGAAAAACAGTCATAAAACAGAAAAGACAGGCATAAAGTAACAGGGTGGGGATTGAATTTCCAAAGCGTTTACCATCCGATAAGAAAAATGGCTGAAAGCAGGAGCAAAAAAGGAGATTAGGGGACATGGATATACTGTTATGGCATGAGATTCTGGAACCATACGAGCTGGCTGTCAAGGAATTACAGGTGAAATTCCGGCATCTGATCAAGGAGCACCACGGAAAAGGGCTGTACTCACCGATCGAGAGCGTGAGCGGCCGTGTGAAGAGTGTTTCCAGTATTCTGGAAAAAATGCAGAGAAAGGGCATTGCGCCCGAAGAGATGGAGGAGCAGGTGGAGGATATCGCGGGCATCCGCATCATCTGCCAGTTCGTTGAAGATATCGAAAAGGTTGCCGACCTGATCCAGAAGCGGTCGGATATTGAGATTAAGAGCGAGAAAGACTACATCCGCCACATGAAGGACAGCGGTTACCGGAGCTATCACCTCATTGTTTACTATACCGTGGAGACGATGAATGGCCCGAAGCGCATCCAGGTGGAAATCCAGATCCGCACGATGGCGATGGATTTCTGGGCGACGATTGAGCACTCGCTGCAGTACAAATATAAGGCAAATATTCCGGATCACATCCGGGAGCGCTTAAGCGCAGCTGCAAAGGCGATCATTGTGCTGGATAATGAGATGTCCTCTGTGCGGAGTGAGATTATGGATGCACAGAATTCCTCCCAGATGCAGCGGAATCTGATCACGGATATCCTGAATAATATCGAGAATCTTTACAAGGTGACGAACAAACGCGAAGTAGAAAAAATTCAGGATGAGTTTTATCACATCTATGCGCAGAACGATCTGCAGGAGTTAAAACGGTTCCACAAAGAACTGGATCTGATTGCAGAGGGATACCGCGCACAGGCAATTACAGACGAACTTTAGAACAAAAGGGGATAAACGGATATGATCACACTGCCGGAAGCCTTTGAGCAGGAGATGAAACAGCTGCTCGGTGAGGAAGAATATGAGGCATACCGCAAGACATTTGACGAGGCGGTACATAGAGGACTGCGGGTAAACAACGGAAAAATTTCGACAGAAGAGTTTCTTAGTCGGACCGATATTCCGCTTAAGAAGGTTCCGTGGATCCCCAATGGATTTTATTACGATGAAGAGAGCTGCAATCCGGCAAAGGATGCCGATTACTATGCGGGCCTGTATTATCTGCAGGAGCCGAGTGCGATGACACCGGCATCCCGCCTTCCAATTGAGCCGGATGACCGTGTGCTCGATCTCTGTGCGGCACCGGGTGGAAAGGCAACGGAGCTGGGAAGCCGGATCGGTGAGGGCGGCATGCTGCTGGCAAACGATATCAGCAATTCGCGGGCGAAGGCGCTGTTGCGCAACCTGGAAATCCAGGGAGTGGGACGTCTTCTCGTGACGAGCGAGGATCCGGAAAAATTAGTAACCTTGTATCCGGTCTTTTTTGACAAGATCCTTCTTGACGCGCCGTGCTCTGGGGAGGGCATGTTCCGAAAAGAGAGCTCAATGCTGCGCTACTACAGTGAAAATGGGCCGGAGCATTATGTGCCGATCCAGAAAAAACTGATCGAGCAGGCGTATCAGATGCTTGCAGAGGGCGGAGAGCTGCTGTACTCTACCTGTACGTTTTCTGTAAAGGAGAACGAAGAGGTCATCGCAGGGCTGCTGGATGCGCATCCGGATATGGAAGTGCAGGAAATTACCCCGGGTTACGAAGGGTTTGCGCCGGGAGTATCCGTGAATGGCCGCGATCTTTCCCGGTGCGTTCATATTTTCCCGCAGCGGATGGAGGGAGAAGGCCATTTCGTGGCGCTCCTGAAAAAGCAGGGAGAGAGCCGGAAACGGCAGCCGTCCCGACTTTTGGAAACGACAAAGAAGCTGCCGAAAGAGGCGGAAGAGTTTCTTGCTGGCGTGCGCATGGACTGGAAGAATGGTTCGTTTGCCCTTGTGAAAGACCAGCTCTATTTTCTGCCGGAAGGTGTCTGTGCGGCAAAGGGTCTGCGCTATCTGCGGACCGGACTTTCGCTTGGCACCGTAAAGAAAAACCGCTTCGAGCCGTCCCAGGCGCTGGCGGCGTATCTGAAAAAAGAAGAATACGTTTCGTGTTTGACCATTCCAAAGGGAGATGACCGTGTCATGCGCTACTTAAAGGGTGAGACACTCTCGTTTTCCGAGGAAGAGTGTCAGGGGAAAAAGGGCTGGGTGCTTGTGTGCCTGGATGATTTCCCACTTGGCTGGGGAAAAATAAACAACGGAACGTTAAAGAATAAATATTATGCAGGATGGCGGATGGTATGAGTAAATTACGACTCGATAAATATCTGGCGGACATGGGTGTGGGAACACGCCAGGAAGTAAAGGCCCTGATCCGGAAGGGACGGGTGGCCGTAGACGGAATTACGGCAAAAGCCCCGGAACTGAAAGTCGACCCGGATGAAGCGCAGGTGACTGTGGACGGAAACAGCATTTCCTATGTGAAAATGGAATACTGGATGCTCCACAAACCGGCGGGTGTCGTCTCTGCGACGGAGGACCGCCGTGACCGTACCGTACTCGATCTTTTAAGTGATGCGGCAAGAAAAGACCTCTTTCCGGTCGGACGGCTCGACAAGGACACCGAAGGGCTGCTGCTGATTACGAACGATGGAGCCCTTTCCCACCGGCTGCTCTCTCCGAAATCGCATGTCTCGAAAGTGTATGAGGCCGTGATTGACGGAAAAGTGACAGAAGAAGATCGGCAGGCATTTGCCGAAGGGCTCGACATTGGGGACGACAAACCGACACTTCCGGCCGAGCTTACCATTCTGGAAACGACAGAAAAAGAGCCTGGCATTTTTGAAAGCCGGATCCGCATTACCATCTGTGAGGGCCGCTTCCACCAGATCAAGCGCATGTTTGAGAAGGTCGGAAAAACGGTCGTCTATTTGAAACGGCTGTCGATGGGGAGCCTGGAACTTGATCCGGCGCTGCCAAAGGGCAGTGCCCGTCTCCTGACGCAGGAAGAAAAAGCGGCGCTTGGCATAGCGGACGCCGAAACACAGAAAGGAAAGTAAAGCATGCCTTTTTTACCAATTACAAGAGAAGAGATGAAGGAACGGGGAATCGAACAGTTTGACTTTGTCTATGTCATCGGAGATGCCTACGTGGACCATTCCTCGTTTGGCCCGGCAATCATCAGCCGTGTGCTCGAGGCGAACGGCTATTCCGTCGGCATCATCTCACAGCCGGACTGGAAGGACGAGAACAGCATTTCGATTTTCGGTGAACCGCGTCTTGGCTTTCTTGTCTCTTCCGGAAATATGGATTCCATGGTCAACCATTATACCGTGGCGAAAAAGCACCGAAAAACAGATGCCTTTACGCCGGGCGGTGTCATGGGAAAACGGCCGGACCGCGCGGTTACCGTGTACGGCAATCTGATCCGGAGAACGTATAGACATACACCGATGATCCTCGGCGGCATCGAGGCATCGCTCCGGCGCCTTTCGCATTACGATTACTGGTCTGACCAGGTGCGCCGCTCCGTCCTTCTCGATTCCGGTGCGGATCTGATTTCGTACGGAATGGGAGAACTTTCGATCGTAGCGATTGCAGATGCACTTGCGGCTGGCATTGATGTTCATGATATCACCTTTATTCCGGGAACCGTTTATCGGAGCAAAACGCTGGATCACCTGATTGACCCGGTGGTGCTGCCGTCATTCGAGGAGGTGCGGGAGAGCAAGCGGACGTATGCGGAGAGCTTTGCGATTCAGTATAAAAATACCGATGCCATCAATGCGAAGCCGATGGCAGAGCCGTATGAGGGCCAGGGCTACATTGTACAGAATCCGCCTTCCCGTCCTTTGACAGAGCAGGAGATGGATGATGTCTATGCGCTTCCATACATGCGCGCCTATCATCCAAGCTATGAAAAAGACGGCGGTGTGCCGGCGCTTGGGGAAATCAAATACAGTCTGACGAGCAACCGCGGCTGCTTTGGATCCTGCAGTTTCTGCGCGCTGACGTTCCACGAGGGACGCGTTGTGCAGACAAGAAGCCACGAATCCATTCTGGCGGAAGCGCGGCAGATGGTTCAGGAAAAAGAATTTAAAGGCTATATTCACGATGTCGGCGGCCCGACGGCGGATTTCCGCGGTCCGGCATGCAAAAAGCAGCTCACCAAAGGCGCCTGCCCGAACCGGAACTGTCTCTTCCCGGAGCCGTGTAAAAATATGGTGGCAGATCACAGAGATTATGTGAAGCTGCTGCGGGAATTAAAAGACATTCCGGGCGTGAAGAAAGTCTTTATCCGCTCCGGCATCCGTTTTGACTATGTCCTGGCCGATAAAGACCAGACGTTCCTTTCCGAGCTGGTAAAGGATCACGTCAGCGGTCAGCTCCGCGTTGCGCCGGAGCACGTTTCGAACCGTGTGCTTTCCTATATGGGAAAACCGCGCCACGAAGTATATCAGGAATTTATCCGCCGCTTCGATGCGTGCAACAAAAAGACGGGGAAGCAGCAGTACGCACTTCCGTATTTTATGTCGTCCCATCCGGGGTGTGACTTGGAGGATGCGGTGGAGCTTGCCGAGTACATCCGCGATATGGGATTTATCCCGGAGCAGGCACAGGACTTCTATCCGACGCCTTCCACACTTTCCACCTGTATGTACTATACCGGTCTTGACCCGCGGACGATGGATCCGGTTTACGTGCCGAAATCGCCGCATGAGAAGGCGATGCAGCGTGCGCTGATTCAGTACCGGAATCCGGAGAACTATGAGCTCGTCTGCGAGGCACTGCGCCGGACACACCGGGAGGATCTGATCGGATTCGGACCGAAATGTCTCGTACGGCCGAGAAAGATGGCCGGGGAGGCAGGAAAACCGTCAAGAGGAAAAGGGTCCAGCGGAAAAGGCTTTGGCCAGAAGACGGCGAATGACCGTTCCGGACAGGGAAAAGCCAAAACAGGCGGACGGCCGAAAAAGACGCTCCGCAACGTGCACAAAAAGAAATAAACACGCAGAAGATGAGCGGGGATCTTATCGAAGAAGGGAAATGACAGAAGAATGAAGATCAGAAAAGGGGATTACGGCTATATCCGCCGGGAAAAGAAAAAAAGACTGCTTGTGACACTGGGACTGTTCGTCCTTCCGGCCATCGTTTTTATTGTCGGACTTGTGCTTGCAGACGGAAACAAGAACAACATTTTTACGGTTGTCGCCGTAGTAGGCTGTCTGCCGGGCTGCCGCGCCGCCGTCGGTTTTATCATGATGGTTATGCAAAAGCCAGTGGACAAAGCAGTGTACGATGCCATTGAGGCAAAAAAAGGAAAACTGCTGATGGGATATGAAATGTATATCACACAGGAAAAATCGAGTCTGATGATCGAAGCAGCGGCGTTCTGCGGTGAGGAGATCGCCTGCTACACCACGCGCGCCAAAGACCAGAAACAGATCGAGGACTGCACTACGTATCTGAACAAGATCATCCGTGCCAACGGCTACAAATGCCATGTGAAGATTTTTGATCGGGAAAAAGCGTTTCTGGAGCGCCTCGATTCCCTGAACCGCAACTACGATGAGCTGGAAAAGAGCGCCAGTGAAAACTTCAAACCGGATGAGCGGTACCCGGATCTGTCCCGCACGGAACTGGTGAAACACACGATGCTGGCGCTGGCACTGTAGGAGACCATTGCTATGAGAGAACTGACCGTGACAGAAAAAGACTGCGCGCAGCAGCTCATCAAATATCTGTCCAAATATATGGAGGAGGCGCCAAAGAGCTTCTTCTATAAAATGCTGCGAAAGAAAAACATTGTGCTGAACCAGAAAAAGGCGGACGGCAGTGAAAAGCTGAAAACAGGCGATACGATCCGGCTGTATCTGGCGGAAGAGACCATCGAAAAATTTCGGAAAACACCGGAAAAACCGGCGGCTGGAAAACAGGTAAAGTATCCGAAGCTGGATATCGTCTATGAAGACGAAAAAGTAATTTTCCTGAACAAGCCGGCAGGTGTCCTCTCACAGAAGGCGAAAGAGACGGATGTGAGCCTTACCGAAGCGCTCGGCGCCTATCTTTCGGAAAAAAATGCCGGGGAGGAGACCATGTTCCGCGCCGGACTCTGCAATCGTCTGGACCGGAACACCAGCGGTCTGATTCTTGCCGGAAAAACCGTTGCGGCGACGCAGCAGCTTTCAGAACTGATCGCAGAGCGGGCTGTTGGAAAATACTATCTGACGGTTGTAAAAGGAACCGTGACAGAGACAGAGCGGATCCGCGGATACCTCACAAAAAATGAGAGGACAAACCGTGTTTCGATTCAGAGAGAGCAGCAGGGAGATGCTGTTTACATAGAAACCGCATACCGGCCGCTCTGTGCCGGAAGAGGCTGTACGCTGCTGGAGGTTGAGCTGGTGACCGGAAAGAGCCATCAGATCCGCAGCCATCTCGCGAGCATCGGTCATCCGCTTGCGGGAGATACGAAATACGGGGATGCGGAGTTTAACCGCCGCTTCCGGGAAAAATACGGACTGAAATACCAACTTCTCCATTCGTGGAAGGCGGTATTTCCAGAGCTTACGGGCACCTTATCGGATCTGTCCGGAAAAACCTTTACAGCGCCCCTGCCATCATCCGTGCGCCGGATTTTACAGGGAGAACATTTGACGGGAGAAGGATTATGAGCCGAAAAGACAACGAAAAGGAAGAAACAAAACCAAGAAAAACGGAGGAGACGAGCATCGGACGGGAAATCTGGGAATATGTAAAAATGATCGCCATTGTCGTGGCAGTCGTCGTTTTTGTGGAGCAGGTCATTGTCATCAACGCAAGAATCCCGTCTCCTTCCATGGAAAACACGATTATGACCGGAGACCAGATCTTCGGTAACCGCCTTGCTTATGTAAAGAGCGATCCGCAGCGGTATGACATCGTTATTTTCTATTATCCGGACGACGAGAAGCAGAAGTTTATCAAGCGCGTCATCGGACTGCCGGGAGAGACGGTTACGATCCGCGACGGAAAGGTGTATATCAACGATTCCACCGAGCCGCTGCGCGATGATTTCTGCCCGGAAACACCGGTCGGCGATTTCGGACCGTATGAGGTGCCGGAGGGCTGCTACTTTATGCTCGGCGACAACCGGAACGTATCAAAGGATTCCCGCTACTGGCTGAATCCGTACGTAGAGAAAGACAAGATCATCGGCAAGGCCTTTCTGCGCTACTGGCCGCTGAACAAAATTTCTCTGATTGAATAAGAACAGAACGAAGACGAGGACAGGAATTATGGCATGGACATCGAGGGGACTCCGCGGATCAACGCTGGAGGAAATGATCAACCGCACAAACGAGCAGTACCGTGACAAGCATCTGGCACTGATCCAGAAGGTGCCGACGCCGATCACCCCGATCAAAATAGATAAGGAGAGCAGACACATCACGCTGGCTTATTTTGAAAAGAAGAGTACCGTTGATTACATCGGCGCTGTACAGGGCATTCCCGTCTGCTTCGATGCCAAAGAGTGCAAAACAGATTCCTTTCCGCTCGCAAACATCCACGAGCACCAGGTCACGTTTATGAAAGATTTCGAGCAGCAGGGGGGGATTTCCTTCCTGCTGCTGTATTTTACGGCGCGGGACGAATATTATTACCTGCGGTATGAGACGATGAAAACCTTCTGGGACCGCGGACAAAACGGCGGAAAGAAGCATTTTTCCTACACCGAGCTTGAAACGTCATTCTTCCTTCCCAGAACGGGAAGCAGCGTTCTCGTTCCGTACCTGAACGGAATCCAGAAGGATCTGGAGATACGGGATTCGAAAGCGGATTAAAATTTTGGGTTGACAGGGAAAATGTTTTCCGATATACTAACCATAGTTTTAAATTTAATATGGTAATATGGTAGCGAACTAAAGCGAAAAAGTGAGGACAACAAAACATGGATCGATTAATTCATACCCCGGAAGGCGTCCGGGATGTCTACAATCAGGAATGTACGAAAAAATTATACCTGGAGAATCAGATTGAGCAGGTATTTCATGCGTTTGGATATCAGGATATTGAAACACCGACGTTCGAGTTTTTTGATGTATTCGGAAGAGAAGTGGGAACAACACCGTCCCGCGAGCTCTACAAATTCTTTGACCGCGACGGCAACACCCTTGTGCTCCGTCCGGACTTTACCCCGTCGATTGCACGCGCAGCCTCCATGTATTTCATGGAAGAGACGATGCCGATCCGCCTTTGCTACAGAGGAAGCAGCTTCGTCAACAGCAGCAGCTATCAGGGCCGCTTAAAAGAGTCCACCCAGATGGGCGTCGAGCTCTTAAACGATGATTCCGCAATGGCAGACGCAGAGATCATTGCGATGACCGTAAAAGTTATGCTGGATGCCGGTCTTACCGATTTCCAGATCAGCATCGGCCACGTAGGTTTCTTCCAGGCGCTCGCCGAGGAAGCTGCTCTCTCCGAGGATGTTCTGAACGAATTAAAAGAACTGATTTCCATTAAAAATCATTTTGGCGCCGAGGAGCTGCTGGCAAAACAGAACCTTCGAAGTGATCTGTTTGAAGCACTCCGTGATGTTCCGCAGCTGTTCGGAAATGCAGAGATTCTCGAAAAGGCAAAAGGCCTTACAAGAAATCCGGCGGCAAGAGAGGCACTCGATCGTCTGGCTACGATCTATGAGATCGTTAAAGATTACGGCTATGAAAAATACGTCTTCTTCGATCTCGGCCTTTTAAGCAGATTCCATTACTACACCGGTATTATTTTCCAGGCCTACACCTACGGCACCGGCGAGCCGATCGTAAAAGGCGGCCGCTACGATGCACTGCTGCAGCACTTCGGAAAGAAAGCGCCGGCGATCGGATTCTGTACTGTCATGGAATCTCTGATGAATGCACTGGAGCGCCAGAAAATTTCTCTTCCGATTGCCAATACGAAAACGATGCTGCTCTACCCGGATTTCCTTCAGCCGCTGGCCGTAAAACTTGCCAACGAGCACAGAAGCAAGGGCATGGATGTCGCGCTGGTCTGCTTTGCAAGGGACAAGGTTCTTGCAGATTATGAAGAATACGGCAGAAAGAACCAGTTCGGCGGCATTGTCTATATTCAGAAGAGCGATTCGGTGCTTGCCATCAATTTGTCGACAGGAGAAGTACAGCCGGTGGAGCTGTAGGAGAGGAAGGGTACGAAAAAGATGAGATATTTGACCATTGCACTGACAAAAGGACGCCTGGCGTACCAGACGCTGGAGCTGCTGGAAAAAGTCGGCATCACCTGCGATGAAATGAAAAATAAAGATACGAGAAAGCTGATTTTCACGGACGAAGAGCATAAGCTCCGTTTCTTCCTCGCCAAAGGTCCGGATGTGCCGACCTATGTGGAGTACGGCGCAGCGGATATCGGAATCGTCGGAAAGGACACGATTCTGGAGGAAGGAAGACGCCTCTACGAGGTATTGGACCTTGGCTACGGCAAGTGCCGCATGTGTGTCTGCGGACCGGAATCCGCGCGTGAGCTGCTGCAGCACAACCAGCAGATCCGTGTGGCAACGAAGTACCCAAACATTGCCAAGGATTACTTCTACAACCGCAAGCACCAGACCGTTGAGATGATCAAGCTGAACGGCTCGATCGAGCTGGCACCGATTGTCGGACTTTCCGAAGTGATTGTGGATATTGTAGAGACAGGAAGCACTTTACGGGAAAACGGCCTGACCGTTCTCGAGGAGGTCTGCCCGCTGTCTGCGCGTATGGTTGTCAACCAGGTGAGCATGCGGATGGAAAATGAGAGAATTACCAAATTAATTCAGGATCTGAAAGGAGCACTGGTATGAGAATCGTAAAACTGACAAAAGAGACCACAGAAAATATTCTGGAGAATATGCTGAAACGAAGCCCGACACAGTACGGAACGTACGAGGCTTCCGTGCAGGAGATCATTGAGAATGTAAAAACAAGAAAAGACGCAGCCGTTTTCGAATATACCGAGAAATTCGACCACGCGGTACTCGATGCTTCTACCGTAGAAGTAACACAGGAAGAGATTGATGAAGCGTACAACATCGTAGATCCAGAGCTGATCGGTGTCATCCGCAGATCCATGAAAAATATCCGTGAGTTCCACGAAAAACAGAAACAGAACAGCTGGTTCACCTCCACCGAGAACGGAACGATGCTTGGCCAGAAGCTGACTGCCCTGAACCGTGTCGGCGTATACGTTCCGGGAGGAAAGGCAGCGTATCCGTCCTCCGTTCTGATGAACATTCTTCCGGCAAAAGTGGCAGGAGTCAAAGAAATCTGCATGACAACGCCGTGCGGCAGAAACGGAAAAGTCAACCCGGTTGTCCTTGCGGCAGCAAAAGAAGCCGGTGCGGACCGCGTCTTTAAAATCGGCGGTGCACAGGCAATTGCAGCCCTTGCTTACGGAACCGAGAGCATTCCGAAAGTCGATAAAATCGTAGGACCTGGAAACATCTACGTTGCCCTTGCAAAGAAAGCCGTATACGGAAATGTCAGCATCGACTCCATCGCAGGCCCAAGTGAGATTCTTGTCCTTGCTGATGAAACTGCAAATCCGCGGTTCGTGGCAGCCGATCTCTTAAGCCAGGCTGAGCATGATGAGCTTGCAAGTGCGATCCTCATTACCACCTCCCAGGAACTGGCAGAGAAGGTAAGTGAAGAGGTAGACGGTTTCTTAAAAGTCCTCTCCAGAAGCGACATCATCTCCAAATCACTGGACAACTTCGGCTACATCCTTGTCACCGATTCGCATCAGGAAGCGATCGACACAGTAGATGCCATCGCGCCGGAGCACCTCGAGATCGTGACGAAGAACCCGTTTGAGGATATGATGAAGGTACATAACGCCGGTGCTATTTTCCTCGGCGAGAACTCCAGCGAGCCTCTCGGTGACTATTTTGCCGGCCCGAACCATATCCTGCCGACGAACGGAACCGCAAAATTCTTCTCTCCGCTGTCCGTAGACGATTTCGTGAAGAAATCCAGCATCATCTATTATTCCAGAGAAGCCCTTTCCGAGATCCACGAGGATATCGAGAGCTTTGCAAAATCAGAGAGCTTGACGGCACACGCCAATTCGATTGCCGTCCGTTTTGAGGGGGAAGAGTAAGTGGAGAACAGAACAGCCAGCGTAGAACGCGTGACAAAAGAAACAAAGATCCGCATGACATTAAATCTGGATGGAACGGGAAAGAGCGACATCCACACCGGCATCGGCTTTTTTGACCATATGCTCGACGGCTTTGCCCGCCACGGTCTTTTCGACCTTTCCGTTTCTGTAGACGGAGATCTTGATGTAGACGGCCACCACACGATCGAGGACACCGGTATCGTGCTCGGAACTGCAATCCGCGAGGCAGTCGGCGACAAACAGGGCATCCGCCGCTACGGCGACAGAATCCTTCCGATGGATGAGACACTGGTGCTCTCGGCCGTTGACCTCTGCGGCAGACCGTATCTCTCTTTCCAGGCAGAATTTACGCGGGAGAAAGTAGGAGAGATGGAGACCGAGATGGTAAAAGAATTCTTCTACGCCGTTTCCTATGCGGCGCAGATGAATCTGCATATCAAAGTGCTTGACGGCGGAAATAACCACCACATCATCGAGGCGATGTTCAAAGCATTTGCGAAGGCACTCGATGAGGCAACTTCCTTCGATCCGAGAATTGCCGGCGTGCTCTCGACCAAGGGCAGCCTGTAAGAGCAGAAAAAGAGGAGAACAAGAGATGAAACAAGCATTAAAATGTGATTTTACCTGGGCGGATTTTAAGACAAACAGCGACGGCATGGTTCCGGTTGTTGTACAGGATGCGGAAAATGACGAAGTGCTGATGCTCGCCTACATGAATGAAGAAGCGTTTGAGACGACACTGCGCCTTGGAAAAATGACGTACTGGAGCAGAAGCCGCAATGAGCTCTGGACGAAGGGACTGAGCTCCGGCCATGTGCAGTATGTAAAACAGCTTCTGATCGACTGCGACAACGATACAATCCTTGCCAAAGTAGAACAGGTCGGCGCAGCGTGCCACACCGGAAACCGCACCTGCTTTTACCGGACCCTGGCAGAATAAAAATTTTTGATTCAGAGCATAAAAAGAGCTCCTGTTTCACAGAATAAAATCTGTGGGACAGGAGCCTTTTTATGCGGTTCTGTATCGTTAAAAGCCATTACAGAAGAAGGTATTTTAAGATAAACAGAACAGCCAGGATGTACATGATCACGCTGATCTTTTTTTCTTTTGCTTTTCCGCTCAGGATCTGGATTGCAACGTAGGAGATAACTCCCATGGCAATACCTTCGGAAATGCTGTAGAAGAACGGCATAGCTCCGATGCAGATGTAGCACGGAATCGCCTCGGAAAGATCGCTGAAATCAATGTTGACTACGTTGGTCAGCATGTAGAAGCCTACCACGATCAGTGCCGGAGCCGTTGCAAAGGACGGGATGGCAAGGAAGATCGGGGAGAGGAACAGAGCGAGGCCGAAGAGGATTGCAGTGGTAACAGCGGTAAGACCGGTACGGCCGCCTTCGGAAACGCCGGAAGCACTCTCAACGAAAGTCGTTGTGGTAGAAGTACCAAGAACAGCACCTGCGCAGGTAGCAACAGCATCTGCCATCAGCGCGCCCTTGATGCGCGGAAGTTTTCCGCTTTTGTCGAGCATGTTTGCCTTGGAAGATACACCGATCAGAGTTCCGATGGTATCAAACATATCGACAAACAGGAATGCAAACATGATCACGAAGAACTCGCCTGTTTTCAGAATGGAGAAATCCAGTTTTCCGAAAATCGGGGCAAGGCTTGGAATGGAAAGTCCGCTGGAAAAATCCGGGAACAGGCTGTAGAAGCCGTTTGCCGGGTTCGGAACGTAGAGACCGCATGCCTGGCAGATCATGCCGAGGATCCAGGTTGCAAGAATTCCCCAGAGGATGTTTCCTTTTACATTGCGTACGACAAGAACGGCGGTGAAGATAACACCGATGACTGCGAGCAGAACGGTGATTCCGACATCGTTAAACGTTCCTGCCACATACACGGTTCCGTTTAATGTGGCTGCAGACTGCAGGTTGGCATTGTAGGAAGACAGGGAATAGAGGCCTGCCACGGTTGAAGAGTTCGGCAGTACAATTTTTGCATTCTGAAGTCCGATGAATGCGATGAACAGACCGATGCCGACGCTGACTGCAGATTTCAGGCTGGCCGGAATGGAGTTGAAGATCGCCTCACGGACGTTGGTCAGAGAAAGTACAATAAAGATGATACCTTCTGCAAAAACGGCGGTCAGGGCTGCCTGCCAGCTATATCCGTAGCCGAGAACAACGGTGTAGGCGAAATAGGCGTTGAGGCCCATTCCAGGTGCCAGAGCGAATGGATAATTGGCGAAAAGTGCCATCAGCAGGGTGCCAAGGAAGGCTGCCAGAGCCGTTGCGGTAAAGACAGCGCCGTGGTCCATGCCGGTGGAGGAAAGGATGTTCGGGTTGACGGCAAGAATGTATGCCATCGTCATGAACGTGGTGACACCGGCGATGATCTCGGTTTTGACCGTTGTTCCATTTTCCCGCAGCTTGAATGTGTTTTCCATCAGCTTGCTAAACTTTTCCATAATTTTCTCTCCTTTTGAATTTTGTAGGCGGAAATGTCGCCTCATAATATGGAAACATCCTAAATGTTACAATATTATCAAGTAGAATGCAAGAAAGAAACGAAAAGAATCTGAAAATTTCTTGTCGAAATTTTTAATTTTTCTATAGACAAATGTCATGATTTCTTTTATGATAAAAAAGGTGTCTTGTAAAATCTGCGTTAAGTAAATGTAAAATATTGAGACCAAAACACGAAAATACTTTGACAGGGATTTTGAAAAGACATCAGAAAAAGACAAGGAAGAAAAAAGAATATGAGTGTAATAGTGTCTTTGATGGGCGGTCTGGGCTTCTTCTTATATGGAATGAAGCTGATGAGTGAAGGACTGCAGAAGGTTGCCGGATCCAAGATGAGAAGCATTCTGGAGGTATTTACGAAGAACCGTGTGATCGGTCTTCTGGTCGGTATTTTCTTTACCGCGCTGATTCAGTCCTCCAACGCTACAACCGTTATGGTGGTCAGCTTCGTAAACTCCGGTCTGATGAAACTGGCACAGGCTCCTGGAATTATCCTCGGAGCAAACATCGGTACGACAGTTACCGGACAGCTGATTGCGTTTGACCTTGCGGATATCGCGCCGCTGTTTGTCATCATCGGTGTTCTGATGGTTATGTTCGTAAAGAACAATCTGACGATCAGCCGTCTCGGCGAGGTTATCTTGGGATTTGGTATTCTGTTTATGGGTATCTCCGGTATCTCAGGAGCCCTGAACGAAGCAAAAGAGATCCCGGCAGTCGTCAACGCCCTCGGATCCCTGACGAATCCGTTTCTTGCGTTCTTAGTCGGCTGGGTGGCTACCGCGATTCTGCAGAGTAACTCTGCAACGGTCGGAATCATCATGCTTCTTGCAAGAGAGGGCTTGATGGGACTTCCGATCTGTCTGTTTATGATGCTTGGATGCAACATCGGATGTACGATGTCCGCTATTCTTGCCAGCTTCGGCTGCAAAAAAGATGCAAAACGTGCGGCATGTGTCCACCTGTTGTTCAACATCTCCGGAACGATTGTCTGCTCCATTATTTTCCTGCTGTTTGGAAATCAGGTAGTTGACTTCTTTATGGGTATTTCCGGAAACGAAGCAGGCCGTATGATCGCAAATGCAAACTCGATCATCAAAGTATGCCAGGTACTCCTGATGCTGCCGTTTACCCCGCTTCTGGTGAAGGCAACGTACTTTATCATCCGCGGAAATGACGAGGAAGACAAAAAGTTCGAGCTTGCCTACATCAGCTCGAAACATGCGATGTCCCCGACGACTGCAGTTCTGCAGGTTGTCCGTGAGATGGAGCGTATGGCACAGATGGCAGAGACCAACCTGATTCGCGCGATGAATACGCTGGTGACCCGCGATCAGAAAGAAATCGACGAGGTCTACCGTGTCGAGGAAAATATTAATTTCCTGAACAAAGAGATTACGAACTATCTGGTTCACTTAAATCAGGCATCGCTGCCGACATCAGACGTTATGCGCATCGGTGCGCTGTTCCATGTGGTCAATGATATCGAGCGGATTGGTGATCATGCCGAGAATGTCGCAGATTCTGCTGTGCAGATGACGAATGACAATGTGACCTTCAGCAAACAGGGCGAACTGGATCTTTCCGAGATGCTGGATATGGTATTAAAAATTCTCGATGAGTCGATCGAAATGTTTGCAAAGAATGATCTGCAGCACCTGCAGGAGATCATTGATATTGAAAATTCCATTGATCAGGAGGAGCGGGATCTGCAGCAGAAGCATGTAGAGCGTCTGACCCGCAACGAATGTACGCCGGAAGCCGGCATGATCTTCTCCGATCTTGTATCCGGACTCGAGCGTGTCGCGGACCATGCAACCAATATTGCATTCTCCATTCTGGATGAAGATCCGGAAGAGAAAGCAGCCCGCGAGGCAGTTGCAGGAGCAGAAAAATAAGAAATGGATTAAGAGAATAGGAGAAAGGCCCCGAAACATTGGAGTTATGTTTCGAGGCCTTTCTTTCATGCTTATGATGTTTTTTATTTATGGATTTCTTTCACGGGAGAGCGGGCAGTCAGATCGAAGGAGTAGCGGAGGTCAGGGTATTTCCTCCCTCTGCAGAGCGGGATGAACCCGCATTCTGCTGGGAATCGCTCTGCTGATCATCTGAAGAGCTGGTGCTCGTTCCGAGGGTCAGGGAGAAGGTCTTTGTCTCATAGGATCCGTTGTCTGGAACCTGTACTTCCACCTCGATGGTTTCGCCGGCAGAGTAATACTGCAGCAGGGATTTCAGCTCGCTGGTAGAGGTGATGGAATGTCCGTCAAAGCTGGTCAGAACGTATCCGGATTTCAGACCTGCATTTTCAGCGGCACCGCCGGAGGTTACTTCGGAGATATAGATGCCGGCCGGCATATTGTATGCCTGCTGGATCTGGCTGCTGACATCGAGGCATTTGATGCCGATCGTTCCCTGATCTTCTGCGGCAACCTTTGTTCTGGTCTGCTCATTCATCAGATTTTCAATAATATCGGAAACACGGGAGATCGGGATTGCATAGCCCATGCCCTCTACCTCTGTAGAAGCAAGTTTTGCGGAGTTGATACCGATGACCTCTCCGTTCATGTTCAGAAGAGCGCCGCCGCTGTTGCCAGGGTTGATGGCTGCATCGGTCTGTAAGTAGGTCTTTCCGGTTGTATCGGTGGAAGAAGTATCTGCCGTTGTTCCATCGGAGCTTCCGTCAGAAGAGGAATCGCTGTCGATCACACGGTTTGCAGCACTGATGATACCGGTCGTAACGGACTGGCCGTAGCCGAGTGCGTTGCCGATCGCAACGACCTGCTCGCCGACCTCAACGGAATCAGAATCGCCCATCGTGGCAACAGCGATGCTGCTCATCGTGTCATCCGGGATCTCGGAGAGCGGAACGGCGATGACGGCAAGATCGTTATCGGCATCGGTACCTTTGATATTTGCCTTGCAGACCTGATTGTTTACAAAACTGACAGAAAGAGTATCGGCATCTTCTACTACATGGTTATTGGTGACGATCAGAAGCTCGGTGTCATTCTTTCCGATGATGATACCGGAACCGCAGCTTGTGGTCTCCTCGGTTTGCGGAGTCTGGGCACCGTAACCGAACATGCTGAAGTAGTTCTGTACTTCCTGTACGGACTGGTTTGTGATGGAGACGATCGACGGCATTGCGTTTTTCGCAATCGTGGAAACATCCATCGTTCCGGTGGAAGTGGAGCTTGAGGATGTGGCAGCGGCTTTTAAGAGGCTGCTGTTGGAAGTCGTCTGCTGTGCAGTGGTTGTTGTTGCAGTGGCTGTCGTGCTTCCGGCAAAGTGGTTGACTGCCTGGAAGGTACCGCCGGCAACACCGCCGAACAGAACTGCGCTTAAGGCGATGGCTCCGATTTTCTTTGCAAGCTTAGCAGCTTTTTTATTTTTGGAAGAAGGTTTCTTTCCGTTGAAGCTGTTCTGCTCTGCTGCCATCATGTTCTCATTATTGGTTTCGTTTTCGTTATTGTAGTTGTTTCTGTAGTCCATCATAATAAATACTTCCTTTCTGGTATCTGTATTTTAAACTGTGTTCCGGAACCGGCTTCCGGTTTTGTTTGCTTCCTTTTTTGTTTCTATGCTTTGCAGTATAATGGGAATCTGTGATGGAAATGTAGTAAAAATGTGAAAAAAATAAGTTCTCTGGAAAAGAGAAAAGTGCTACAATAAGAAACAGAAAAATGATCAGGAAATGAGGAAGTAATAATGAATAGAGGAATAACACAGAAACAGTATCTGGAGTTGGTCCCGCCGACGGAGGAGGACGCCCGCTCCAGCCAGATGCGGATACTGGATGCATTAAAAGAGAAAGGAATCACCGCATCATTTACCCTTCCAGCGCTGCAGAAACTGTATCCCATCTGCGATGAGGCAGACTATAACATAACGGTTTCCCTCGCATGGAATGGAAGCATCTGGCAGGCGGTTGATCTGGAAGCGGGCGATACAGCAGCAGAGCATTACGGCTATGCCGCTGATCTTGGAAGTACGACCGTCGTTGTGCGCCTGGTAAACTGCAGCGACGGTACCGTGCTTGCCGAGGAGAGCGAATACAACCGCCAGACTGCCTATGGAACCGATATTCTGACGAGAATCTTTGCCTGTAAGGATAAACCGGAGGTACTGCAGGACATCCGTGCGTGTACGATGGAGACATTTACACTGCTCTTTGAAAAACTTCGCCAAAAGACAGGAATTGTGCCGTCGGATGTTCTCTCAATGGTCGTATCCGGCAACACAACGATGATTCATTTCCTGCTGGGACTGGATCCGTTCTGCGTCTTTTCATCCCCGTACGCCGTGCGCGCGGACCGCGTCGGATTCCTTCCGGCGAAAGAGATGGGATTTCCCATGAAGGGATGTGTCTACTGCGTGCCGGGAAAATCCAATTACCTGGGCGGTGATATATTAAGCGGCATGATCGCAACGGAACTCTATAAAAAAGAAACGATCAGCGTCTTTTTTGATATCGGAACGAACGGCGAGCTTGTCGTCGGAAACCGGGAATTTCTGCTCTGCGGCGCAGGCGCTGCCGGTCCGGCGCTCGAGGGCGGCGTGGTCAAAACCGGCATGCGAGCAGCAGAAGGCGCTGTTGATACGGTAAAAATAGAAGACGGGAAAATCCAGTGCCATGTAATCGGAGAGGGTAAGCCAAAGGGCATCTGCGGTTCCGGCATTATCGATCTGCTCGCGGAATTATTCCTAAATGGATGGATCAACCTGTTCGGCACCCTGCAGCCGGAGCGGTCCGAAAAGATCAAGGAAGACCCGGAGACGGGAGAGTGGTGCGTTGAATATAGTGAAGGGCTGTGCTTCTATCAGAGTGATATCGCCGAATTCCTTCGTACAAAGTCAGCGGCCTACACGATGGTTGAGTACATGATGCGTGAATCCGGCATTTCCATGGAAGAAATTGACCGGTTTTACGCGGCTGGTGCATTTGGAAAGCACGTTTCAAAGGAATCCGCCATCACGATCGGCATGTACCCGGATATGGACCGCAGCCGCCTGATCTGCGCCGGAAATACGTCGCTTGCGGGAGCAGAAAAAATCCTGCTGGATCGGACCTGCATCGACGATATTGACCGCATTCTGGACGAGATGGTTTACATCCAGTTCGGCCAGGTCGCCGCTTTCATCTCTATGATGAAAGCGGCCCAGGCAATCCCACATACGGATCTGGAGTTGTTTCCGAGTGTACAGAAGAAGCTCGAAGAAAAACAAAAAGAGAAATAATGACAATTGCTTGACCGCAGTCGAATCGTGTCATATACTTACTATTGATAATGAGAATCAATAAGGAGTGAAATATATGACACTGAAAGAACTGCCGATCGGCAAAACAGCGACCGTCCGCACGGTAGGAGGAGAGGGCGCGCTGCGGCAGCACTTCCTCGATATGGGAATCATTCCGGGGGCGGAAGTGACGATGGTAAAGTATGCACCGATGGGAGACCCTGTGGAAGTGCGGATTCACAGCTATGAACTGACACTCCGCCTCGCCGATGCCGGACGGATTGCCATTGATGAGATGCGGGACGCTGTAAAAGAAAAAGAGCAGCCGGATGCGAAAGCAATTCCGCATCCCGGCTTTGGAGAGGGCGGAAAGTACCACAATAAGGCAGAGGAGCATCCGCTGCCGGAAGGAGAGCTGTTGTCCTTTGCGCTGGCCGGAAACCAGAACTGCGGTAAGACCACCCTGTTCAACCAATTAACGGGATCCAACCAGCACGTCGGAAACTTCCCCGGCGTGACCGTAGACCGGAAGGACGGTGAAATCCGCGGCCAGAAAAACACGCTGGTCACCGATCTTCCCGGCATTTATTCGATGTCGCCGTATTCAAGCGAAGAGATCGTCACCCGGAATTTCGTTCTGAATGAGCATCCGCGCGGCATCATCAATATTGTAGATGCGACAAATATCGAACGAAACCTGTATCTGACGATGCAGCTGATGGAACTCGACGTTCCGATGGTACTGGCCCTCAACATGATGGATGAGGTACGCGAAAACGGCGGTTCTGTGCTCGTGAACCAGATGGAAGAGAGACTTGGCATCCCGGTTATCCCGATTTCCGCTGCAAAAAACGAGGGAATCGAGGAACTGGTTGCCCATGCTGTCCATGTGGCCAAATACCAGGAAAAACCGGGCAGAAAGGACTTCTGTGAGGCGAATGACCACGGCGGTGCCGTCCACCGTGCGTTGCATGCGATCATGCATCTGATCGAGGATCACGCCGCAAGGGCGGATATTCCGGTGCGGTTTGCGGCGAGCAAGCTGGCAGAGGGCGATGCGCTGATCCTGGAGCAGCTGGCCCTCGATGAAAACGAGAAAGAGATGCTCGAGCATATCGTCTGTCAGATGGAGACGGAGCGCGGCCTGGACCGCGCGGCGGCGATTGCGGATATGCGTTTTAATTTTATTGAAAAAGTCTGCCGTGAGACCGTGGTAAAACCAAAAGAGAGCCGCGAGCATGTGCGGAGCACAGAAATTGACCGTGTGCTGACCGGAAAATATACGGCTCTGCCATGTTTTGCCGGGATTATGGCGGCTGTCTTTTTCCTGACCTTCCATGTGATCGGAGCATCGCTGCAGAGTGTGCTGGAGGTTCTGATCGGAAAACTGACCGAGCTCGTGGACAGCGCCATGAAAGCATGGGGCGTCAATCCGGTGCTTCATTCCCTTGTGATTGACGGTATTTTTAACGGCGTCGGAAGTGTCTTAAGCTTCCTTCCGATCATCGTCACCCTGTTTTTCTTCCTGTCCATTCTGGAAGACAGCGGCTATATGGCGCGCGTGGCATTTGTGATGGATAAGCTGCTCCGGAAAATCGGCCTCTCCGGCCGCAGTATCGTGCCGATGCTGGTCGGTTTTGGCTGTACCGTGCCGGGCGTCATGGCGAGCCGCACCCTGCCTTCCGAGCGTGACCGGAAAATGACGATCCTATTAACTCCGTTTATGAGCTGTTCGGCAAAACTTCCGATTTACGCGTTCTTTACCGCCGCATTCTTCCCGAAATACAGTGCCCTTGTGATGGTTCTTCTGTATTTCGGTGGTATCTTCATGGCTGTCCTGATGGCGATGCTGATGCAGGGAACTTTATTCCAGGGAGAAGCCGTTCCGTTTGTCATGGAGCTTCCAAACTACCGCATGCCGGGGGCAAAAAATGTCGGACAGCTTTTGTGGGATAAGGCAAAAGACTTCCTGCAGCGGGCATTCACCGTCATTTTTGTTGCCACGATTGTGATCTGGTTTTTACAGACCTTTGGAACGCATCTCAATGTCGTGGAGGACTCCAAGGACAGCATTCTCGCCGTTGTCTCCGGCCGTCTCGCCCCGGTTTTTCGGCCGCTTGGATTTGGAGACTGGAGAGTATCGACCGCTCTTCTAACCGGATTTATGGCAAAGGAAAGTGTCGTCTCCACACTTTCCGTACTGTTCGGCACGACCGCGCAGCTGACCGAAATCCTAACACCGGTTTCCGCATTAAGCCTTCTGGTTTTCTGCCTCCTCTATACGCCGTGTGTGGCGGCAGTCGCTTCCATCAAGCGGGAGCTTGGCGGCAGATGGGCAGCCGGTGTTGTCGTTTCACAGTGTGTGATCGCCTGGCTGGCAGCTTTTGTCGTACATGGCTTTGCACTGCTGTTTGGCATGTAAAAAAGAACGTTAAATAAGAAAAGCTCTGCAGAACAGAAAATGCAAAATTCTGATCTGCAGAGCTTTTGATATATGGCTGGTAAAAAATGCCGGTTTTAAATTTTTCGTATCACATGCTTTAAAATTCCTGTCTTGTGGAGCAGAAAGATCGAGCAGTCCATAAACAGATGGGCAAGAAAGGTGCTCAAAATGACACCATTTGATTTCAGCAGAAAGCCGACATGGAACCCATACCAGCACACGAAACCGGAGTAGGCGCTCATGATGACAAGAAGCGGTAGATTTTCCAACACGCCCCGCATCGTTTCAAGAAAACTCTTGACCGTAAAGTCGAAATACAGGAAGCGGCCGACCGTCAGTGTCAGGAAATAGAGAATCAGTCCGTCGTAATTCGTGTCCTCGTAGATAAAGCGGATGTACAGAAGAATCAGTACAATATAGAAGACCGAAATCAGCCGCACCGACGCCTTCTGCTCCGGGTCAAGGTGCGTGAGCTTTACCAGAACCACATCGAGCCAGCTCGTCAGAAAGACGGAGAGCACGATAAAGACAAGAAGCACCACATCCTGATATTTCTCCCAGTACATCGAAATCTGCGGCAGACGCTCATCGATAATGTAGTAGAGGGAGAGGAAGAGAAGAATCGAAGTGCCGGAGAAAACCAGCTCATAAAAGCTTTCCACAACCTGATACTGCCTGCGCTGGTGTTTCTTCCGGCGTATTTTTTTCGCTTTTTCCTCTGTCTCCTCTTTTAGCTGCCGCTGAATCTGCAATTTTGCAATCAGAAGCACAAGGGCAAGCACCAGAATCAGGCCGAGCAGTGAGACAAGCAGAAAACTGCCCACATTGGCGGGATCAAAATAGTGAAGAATATAGTATCGTTTCAAATAAAATCACCTCTTCTGGAAATTCTTTTTTTGGTTTCTCTTCACTTTAGTACCAAATCCGGAAAAAGTAAAGTACAAAAATGAGAACAGAAAGAAAGTGTCTGATAAAAAATGACCGAAATGGAGAGAATAAAGTGATCGATGCGTGACAAGGAAGAAAAGATGATGATCAGTCAAACTCGGTCAAAACAGGGCGATAAAACGGGGAAATCCGTCATAAAACTCTAAACTTATGCAAATGCGACAAAAAGAGAAGGTAAAATTCATGAAATATTAATGATTGATTTTGAATGAATATGACGATATAATAAGCTCATCAAAGCAAACACGATCAAAATAAAGCAGGAGGAAAATATGATTTACACAGTGACATTCAATCCGTCTCTGGACTACATTGTATCGGTGGAAGACTTCAAGCTCGGCCTTACCAACCGCACAAGCTCCGAGCTGATGCTTCCGGGCGGAAAAGGAATCAACGTATCGACCGTACTTGGAAACCTTGGAATTGAGAGCACAGCGCTCGGATTTCTGGCAGGCTTTACCGGAAAAGAAATCGCCGGACGGCTCGACCAGATGGGAATTAAAAACGGCTGCATCTGGCTGGAAGAAGGATATTCCCGCATCAACGTCAAATTAAAGAGCATTGACGGAACTGAGATCAACGGACAGGGACCCGAAATCCCGGAGAAAAAAGTGGAAGAGCTGATGAAACAGCTTTCCGCACTCGGCGAGGGCGACGTTCTCTTCCTCGCAGGCAGCATCCCGTCATCCATGGCAGATGATGCCTATCAGAAAATTATGGAAATGCTCGACGGCAAGGGCGTCCGCATCGTCGTAGACGCGACCCGTGATCTGCTGATGAAGGTTCTGCCGTACCACCCGTTCCTCATCAAACCGAACAATCACGAGCTCGGTGAGATTTTCGGTGTGGAATTAAAGACAAGAGAGTCGGTTGTTCCGTATGCAAAACAGCTGCAGGAAAAGGGCGCACAGAACGTTCTGGTTTCCATGGCAGGCGAAGGAGCCGTTCTCGTTGCCGCATCCGGTGAGGTCTTTGAAGCTCCGGCCCCGAAAGGAAAGCTCATCAACGGCGTCGGCGCAGGCGATTCGATGGTAGCCGGATTCATGGCAGGCTACATGGAAAAAGAAGATTACCTCCATGCGTTCCATATGGGAATCGCAGCGGGAAGTGCAAGTGCTTTTTCTGAAAACCTTGCAACCCGGGAGGAAATTGCATCTGTCTACGAACAGATTACAAAATAAAAGGGAGGACGTCTCATGAGAATCACAGATTTGCTGGACATCCGCAGTATTGCACTGGATGCCGCACCGAAAAGCAAACAGGAAACGCTTGACGCAGCCGTAGCGCTGATGGTCAAAAGCGGAAAGATCACAGACGAAGATGCGTACCGCGCACAGGTTTACGCAAGAGAAGAAGAGAGCACCACAGGAATCGGAGAGGGAATTGCGATTCCGCACGGAAAATGTGATGCAGTAAACAAACCGGGCCTTGCAGCCATGGTTATCCCGAACGGCGTTGATTTTGATTCTCTCGATGGAGAGCCGGTCACCCTGCTGTTCCTCATCGCAGCGCCGAACACGAAAGACAACGTTCACCTCGATGTCTTAAGTAAACTTTCCATGATGCTGATGGATGAAGAGTTCACCAAGAGCCTTCGAAACGCAAGGACACCGGAAGAGTTCCTTGCCATTATCGACCGCGCCGATGAAGAGAAAAAGAGCGTAGATGAGCGTCTTGCAGAGCCGGTGGAAGCAAAAGAAAATCAGGTGAAGATTCTCGCCGTTACTTCCTGCCCGACCGGTATTGCCCACACTTACATGGCAGCCGAGGGAATCGAGAAAGCAGCGAAAGCAAAAGGATGCTTCGTAAAAATCGAGACACGAGGCTCCGGCGGAGCGAAAAACGTGCTGACTGCACAGGAAATCGCCGATGCGGACTGCATCATCGTTGCAGCCGACGCACAGGTTCCGATGGATCGTTTCGACGGAAAGAAAGTCATCCAGCGCCAGGTATCCGACGGTATCAGCAAAGCAGATGAGCTGATCGAGCTTGCGATGTCCGGAAACGCACCGGTTTACAAGAGCGGCAATGCGCAGACAGCCGCAGCAAGCACGAAGAAGAACAGCGGCGGTATCGGCCACCAGCTGTACACTCAGCTGATGAATGGTGTTTCCCATATGCTTCCGTTCGTTGTCGGCGGCGGTATTCTGATCGCAATCGCATTCCTGATCGACGGACTTCTTGTTGATATGAACTCCCTTGATGCCGCAGCCAGATCAAACTTCGGTACGATTACCCCGGCTGCAGCGATGTTCAAACAGATCGGCGGTGTGGCATTCGGCTTCATGCTCCCGGTTCTTGCAGGCTACATTGCCATGGCAATCGGCGACCGGCCGGCACTTGCCCTTGGCTTTGTCGGCGGTATGATGGCATCGAGCGGAACCTCCGGTTTCCTTGGAGCACTCGTTGCCGGTTTTGCAGCAGGCTACATTATCCTTGGCCTCCGCAAAGCATGTGAGAAACTTCCGGAAGCACTTGAAAAGATTGCGCCGGTTCTGATTTACCCGGTAGTCGGCATCCTTGCGATGGGACTTCTGATGCTCTTCATTGTAGAGCCGATCATGGGAACCGTCAACATGGCACTGAACAATGGTCTTGCTTCCATGGGCGGATCCAGCAAGCTGATCCTTGGCATGATCCTCGGCGGAATGATGGCCATCGACATGGGCGGCCCATTCAACAAAGCAGCTTACGTATTCGGAACAGCAGCCATCGCAGCAGGAAACTACGACATTATGGCATCCGTTATGATCGGCGGTATGGTTCCTCCGTGTGCGATTGCACTTGCAACCCTGCTGTTCAAAGATAAATTTACAAAAGAAGAAAGAGAATCCGGTCCGACCAACTTCATCATGGGACTCGCCTTCATCACCGAGGGTGCGATTCCATTTGCAGCAGCAGACCCGATCCACGTTCTTCCGGCCTGCATCGTCGGCTCCGGCCTTGCAGGTGCGCTCTCCATGGCATTTGGCTGTACCTTAATGGCACCGCACGGCGGCATCTTCGTTGTACCGGTTATGGGAAATGCGCTGCTTTATCTGGTGGCACTTGTCATCGGAACAGTGGTATCCGCAGTTCTGCTTGGAGTTTTAAAGAAAAAAACTGCATAAAAGAATAGAAAAAAGACAGAAAATAGAGTAAAATAAAAATATCAAAGATCCTATGGGAGGAAAAAATCATGAAAGAATTTAAGTATGTTGTAACAGATCCAGAAGGAATCCACGCTCGTCCGGCAGGAATGCTGGTAAAAGCAGTCAAAGAATTTTCCTGTGATATCAAGATCGCAAAAGACGGAAAAGCCATGAACTGCAAAGCCATCTTCGGCATCATGGGACTGGCTGTAAAACAGGGCGAAGAAGTTACCCTGACCTTCGATGGAGCAGATGAAGATGCTGCATACGAAGCAATCAGCAATTTCATGAAAGAGAACTTGTAATTCTACAGAGCCATGCGGAATGGAAGAAAAAAGTGCGAATCATGCGTGCTTTTTTCTGGAATTCCATATGGCGAGAAGCCACATCGAAATGGAGCGTAAGCGGAATTGAGATGGGGCTCTGGAGAATTACAATATAGTAATCGGCAGGAGCGTGTTTGAAAAACTTTCTGAAACTAAGAAATCCTTTTTGAACACGCTCCGGCTGTCTGGACAGAAAATTCGGATATCGAGAACAAAGGTGGAGAAAACTTATGCAGATTTATCAGGGAAAAAGCGTATTTTCCGGCATTGCGATCGGAAAGATCCGCGTATACAAAAAGAATGAGCGTCAGGTAAAACGTGTGAAAGTGGAAAATCCGAATGCGGAGATGGCACGGTTTGAGGAAGCAAAGGCAAAAGGAATCGCACAGCTTGGCGTTCTGTATGAAAAAGCATGCAAAGAGGTCGGCGAGGCAAATGCAGCGATCTTCGAAGTGCATCAGATGATGATGGAGGATGACGGCTACAATGAGTCCGTCGAGAACATCATCAAGAGCCAGGGCGTCAACGCTGAGTATGCCGTTGCAACGACAGGCGACAACTTTGCGCAGATGTTTTCTGCCATGGACGATGATTACATGAGAGAGCGCGCGGCAGACGTAAAGGATATTTCCGAGCGTCTGATCTCCATCTTAAACGGAGACGACACCGACGCATCCTTAAACGACGAACCGGCGATCATCGTGGCAGATGACCTTGCGCCGTCTGAGACGGTACAGATGGATAAGGACAAAGTTCTTTCTTTTGTTACCGTACACGGTTCTTTAAATTCCCACACCGCTATCCTTGCAAGAACCATGGCGATTCCGGCACTGGTCGGAACACCGCTTCCGCTGGATGAGAGCGTAGACGGAAAGATCGGCATCGTAGACGGATCCGACGGAACCATCTATGTGGATCCGGACGAGGAGACTCTTGCTGCCATGCAGAAGCGCCGCACCGAGGAGGAGGAAAAGAAAAAACTGCTCCTCACCTTAAAGGGAAAAGAGAATATTACACTGGACGGACAGAAAATTCTGCTGTATGCTAATATCGGAAACATCAAAGACCTTGCGGCTGTCATGCAGAACGACGCGGGCGGCATCGGCCTGTTCCGAAGTGAGTTTATCTATCTGGAGCAGGATCACTATCCAACAGAGGAAGAGCAGTTCCGCATCTACAAACAGGCAGCAGAGACGATGGCGGGGAAACGCGTCATCATCCGTACCCTCGATATCGGTGCCGATAAACAGTGCGATTATTTCGAGATGGAAAAAGAGGAGAATCCGGCACTTGGCTGCCGTGCGATCCGCATCTGCCTGACGCGGCCGGAGATCTTCAAGACACAGCTTCGCGCGCTGTTCCGCGCAAGCGCATATGGAAAAATTGCCATTATGTATCCAATGATCACAAGTGTCGGCGAGGTTTGCCAGATCAAAGCGATTGTGGAGGAAGTAAAAGCTTCTCTTGCTGAGCAGGGCATTGAGTACGGAAATCCGGAGCAGGGTATCATGATCGAGACCCCGGCGGCTGCCATCATCAGCGATGAGCTGGCAAAAGAGGTTGATTTCTTCAGTATCGGAACGAACGACCTCAGTCAGTACACCCTCGCGATCGACCGCCAGAACACAAAGCTGGATCCGTTCTTTGATCCGCATCACCCGGCGATCCTGCGCATGATTCAGATGGTTGTGGAGAATGCACACAAAGCCGGCATCTGGGCCGGTATCTGCGGCGAGCTCGGCGCTGACCAGGAGCTGACAAAAGAGTTCCTTGCGATGGGCGTAGATGAACTTTCCGTTTCTCCGGGAAGCATCCTTCCGCTCCGCAAGATCATTCTGGAAACAAACGTGGCAGAATATAAGGCAGGAAAGAAATGTTAACACAGCAGAGACATGAGATAATTTTGAAACTGTTAAAAGAAAAGGGAAGCATCACCGTGACGGAAGTCCGGGATCTTCTCGATACATCGGAGTCCACGGTACGCCGCGATATCACAGCGCTCGACAAGGAGGGCAAGCTGGAAAAGGTATTCGGCGGCGCCGTGGAAGCCGGCCAGAAGGTGACGGCACACGAGTACACCGTTGCGCAGAAAAATGAGCTGAACTGCGATGCCAAACGGAAAATCGCAGAATATGCGGCATCCCTCATCGAGCCGGACGATTTCGTCTTTCTCGACGCGGGAACGACAACGGCGCATATGATCGATTTCATCCGGGCAACCTCCGCCGTTTTCGTGACAAACGCCGTTGCCCACGCACAGCGGCTGGCATCACGCGGGTTTAAGGTCATTCTGGTAGGCGGCGAGCTCAAAAGCTCCACAGAAGCCGTCGTCGGAAACCAGGCAATCCGCACGATCCAGGAGTATCATTTCACCAAAGGCTTTTTCGGAACAAATGGCGTAACCCGAAGAAGCGGCTGCACAACCCCGGACGTCAACGAGGCCGTCACCAAAAAGACCGCCATGGAACAGTGCCGCCAGTGCTACGTCCTCTGCGACGCAAGCAAATTTAACAGTATCAGCTCCGTCACCTTCGCAGACTTCGAAAAACCAATCTTCATCACCGACCGGAAAGTGATCGGATATGAGAAGAGCAAACATATCATCGCGTGCGACGAAGAACAGAAATAAAAGGCCAATATCTTACACACACATAAATAGAGAAGAGTCCCTGACCTGCAAGGGAATTGTTTGCAGCGTCAGGGGCTTTTTGCATTCTATAATAGGAAAAAGGCAAAGGAAACTGCTCTTTCCATGGCAGAAGACGGCATGGATGTCGAAAGAATTGCCCGCCTGATTAAGGTGAGTGAAGACGATGTTCGGAAATGGATCGATGAGAATTTCTGTGTTGTCAAATAATACCAGGATAAAAATAGTGAGAGACTCTGCTTGATGCAGGGCCTTTTCCAATGCTTTATAGAAAAAAAGAACGATTAGCAATACTAATCAATACGATAAGAAAAAAGTTTTGATTTCAATAGAAAAATTGACTATCATAAAGTCAACAAAAGAAATCATTTGATAAGGAGGAATCAAAAATGGCGAAGAATCCGAAAATTCTGGAGAGTGTTTACAGTATCCGTGATATTCAGATTTTCGGTGCGGGTTTCCGGCGGATGAAGGAGGTTGACGAGGCAAACCGGAACGTGAATCATGCATCCTTCTGGCTGACCGTACACCGCCAGACGATTGCCTCATTCCCGAACTTCTTTGTATATCTCGCCAGAATCCTGATTCTCGTCTGCGCGGGCGTGCTTGCCTCCCGCGGGATCAATCATCCGGTCGGAACGATTGCGATCTCGTTTGCAGCGACGGCATCCCTTTCATCGACGTTCAATCTGACCTTTGTTGTGACGAGTCTTCTGGAAACGTATGGAGCGGCGGAACGGATCTTTAAAATCGAGGATACGATGTCGGAGACAGAAGAACCGGCAAATCCAGTTTCCTGCGGGGAGATTCAGACGATCGAGTTTTCGGATGTGACCTTTTCCTATCCGGGAACGGAGAAAAAAGTGCTCGATCACTTTAATTTTAAGATTCGGAAGGGAGAGAAGATCGGCATTGCCGGAGCATCGGGGGCCGGAAAATCGACGATTCTGCGTCTGCTGCTGCGGTTTTATGCGCCGGCGGAAGGTGAAATCCGGATCAACGGCATTCCGCTGGAACAGATCAGCTTTGCGGAACTGCATCAGAGGATTGCGTTTCTGGAGCAGGACACCTATCTGTTTGATGCAACGATTGCCGAGAATATTGCCATTGCAAAACCGGATGCTTCCATTGAAGAAATCCGAACAGCGGCAGAGCGCGCCGGTATCGCGGAGTTTATCGAGACACTGCCGGAGGGCTATCAGACCGATATGGGTCAGATGAGTGCACGCCTTTCCGGCGGAGAGCGCCAGAGAATCGGCATCGCACGGATTTTCCTGCGCGATCCCGATCTCTGCCTGATGGATGAGCCGTCCAGTACACTGGATGCGCAGCATGAGAAGGAGCTGCTGCATACGCTGAAAACAGAGTACGGCAAAAAAGATAAGTTGTTTTAATGTGTCAGGTTTCATTCCACATTTTTAAAAAATCCCGAAGCTCGGATGGAAGGCGCCCTTTGCGCCAGGCGAGCAGGATTTCCGTTGTAAGGTCTGCGTCCGTGATGGCGCAGGCCTTTAATTGATGGGAAAGCGGCAGCATGGAGGCGGGCAGAAGAGCAATGCCAAGCCCTTTTTCCGCCATCGTCATTGCCGTGCGGGCATCCTCGCAGGTCAGATAGATGTCGCAGAACAGACCGGCCTGTTCGAAAGCGGAGAGCATATATTTTCGGTAGCGGTTGGAAAGAATCAGCGGCTGTTCGGCAAGTTCGGTAAGAGAAAGCGTGTCGCGCTCCGCAAAAAGCGGGTGGTCCGGGAGTGCCATGGCGGTGATGCTTTCTTTTAGGAGTGTTTTTGTTTCACAGCCGTTTAAAACGATCGGTGTGCGCAGCGTAGTAAGATCGATCACATGATTTTCCAGCTGATCCTTGAGGGCAAAGGTGGAACCCTCGTGTACATCGAAGTGGACCTGCGGATGCTGTTTTGAAAACCGGAGCAGGTAGTCGGAAAGAAGGGACACGGTGGAAGGCGTCATTCCGATGTGCAGAGTTGCCGCCTGGCTGGATTTTACGACTTCGCGTTTCGTAAGATCCGCGAGCATCAGAAGTGTACCCGCCTGCTCGTACAGTGTTTTTCCCGCCTCAGTCAGTGTGATTTTCTTTGTACCGCGCACGAGAAGCGGCACCTGAAGCTCTTCCTCGAGCATTTTAAGCTGATAGCTTAACGGCGGCTGTGTCATATGCAGCATGCGTGCCGCCCCGCTGATGGTTCCGGCGTCCACGATGGCGCGGAAGTATTCGAGCTGTCGAAGTTCCATGGGAATCCTCCTTTGTAAGATAAAGCATATAAAAATTGTTTAAATCTAATATAAAAACAATAATTTACATATAGTATATGACATGATATACTGAAAAGCAAGTGAAAAGAAAAGGAATGATAGAACAATGAAACGAATTGATTTCGAACATGGAACCGTAACCGGAAACATTTTAGGGGCAGCGCTCCCGATGCTGGTTGCTCAGATTTTAAGCCTTTTGTACAACATCGTAGACCGCGTTTACATCGCGCGGATCCCAGATGTGGGAACGGCGGCGCTCGGCGCGGTCGGCCTGTGCTTTCCGCTGATCGTTGTCATCACGGCATTCAGCAACCTGTTCGGAAGCGGCGGCGCTCCGCTGTTTTCGATCGAGCGCGGAAAAAACAATCCGCAGAAGGCGGAAACGATCATGAATACATCCTACTCCATGGTCTGCGCCTGTGCCGTTGTCCTCATGGTCATCGGCTTTCTGTTTGCCCGTCCGCTGCTGACGCTGTTCGGCGCGTCGGCAGATGCGATGGTTTACGCCTATCCTTATATGATGCTTTATCTGATCGGAACGCTGCCGTCCATGATTGCGACCGGCATGAACCCGTTCATCAATGCGCAGGGCTATTCAACGGTCGGCATGCTCTCCGTTACGATCGGAGCCGTCGCAAACCTGCTGCTTGATCCGCTGTTTATCTTTGTGCTTGGCTTCGGCGTGCAGGGTGCCGCGATTGCCACCGTCATTTCCCAGACGCTCTCAGCTGTGTTCGTTCTGTATTTCCTGACCCGGAAAGCGGAACTGAAAGTACGGTTTATACGGAAAAATGAAATCTCCGAGTGTGCGGGCTATGCAAAAAATATCGTCAGCCTCGGCACGGCCGGTTTTATCATGCAGCTCACCAACAGCCTTGTTACCATCTGCTGCAACAACGTGCTTTCCGTGACCGGCGGCGATATTTACATATCTGTTATGACAATTGTATCAAGTGTCCGTCAGCTCGTAGAGACCCCAATCTATGCGATGAATGAGGGAACCTCTCCGATCTTAAGCTACAACTACGGTGCCCGCCGTCCGGCCCGCGTACGCAAAGCCATGTGCGTGATGAGTGCGATGATCCTTGGCTATACCGCAGTGATGTGGAGCGTTATTATTCTGATTCCGCATGTACTGATCGGTATTTTTAGTTCAGACGCTGTACTGATTCAGGATGCGGTGCCGGCGCTGAAACAGTATTTTGCAGCATTTATTTTCATGGATCTGCAGTACATCGGCCAGACCGTATTCAAATCACTGAATAAAAAGAAGCAGGCGATCTTTTTCTCCCTGCTCCGCAAAGTATTTATTGTTGTGCCGCTCACCTATCTGATGCCGTATGCGCTCCACATGGGAACCGACGGTGTCTTCCTCGCCGAGCCGGTATCGAACGTAATCGGCGGAAGCCTCTGCTTTATCACCATGCTGGCTCTGATACTGCCGGAAATGAAGCGGATGGAAAAACAGAATATGGCAAAATAAAATGAAATAAAATCTGCCGGCCGTGTGGAGACAAAAACTCCGCGGGGTTTCTTTTTGATGAAATAATCCATAGCTGAAAACTATGCGGCAGTATAAGCGATAGGTATTTGATCTTTTTCCTGTTGGCGTGTAAACTGAAATTAACGATATTGAAAAAAGAGAAGAGGGTTTTTTATGGAAGAAAACAAAATGGGAACAGTCCCGGTCAGCCGCCTGGTGATTTCTATGGGGCTGCCGCTGATGCTGTCGCTGCTGATCAGTTCACTTTACAACTTTGTGGATTCTGTGTTCGTCGCACGGGTCTCCGAGGATGCCCTGACAGCGATCTCGCTGGCAGCTCCGATGCAGTTGATCGTGTCATCGCTCGGTCTTGGAAATGCCGTCGGCCTGAACGCCGTGATTTCGCGGGCACTCGGAGAAAAGAATCCGAAAAAGGTAAAAGATGCGGCGAGCGCGGCAATTTTTATCGCATTCTGTTCGTGGATCTTAAACTGTATTCTATGTCTTGCCTTCGCCCGCATTTATTTTGAAAGCCAGTCCGGCGGAAATGAAGCGATCGCATCATACGGCATGCAGTATTTAAGCATCTGTATGATGGCATCCCTTGGCCAGATGGGACAGTGGGTCTTTGACCGGTTTGTCATGGCAAGTGGAAAATCGCACCTCTTTATCTTCACGCTGTCCGCCGCATCACTGACCAATCTGATTCTCGATCCGATTTTCATTTTCGGCTGGTTCGGCCTTCCGCGCATGGAGACGGCCGGAGCTGCGCTTGCAACAGTCATCGGTCAGTTCATGGGCTGTCTTGCCGGAATGCTGATCAATAAAAAATGGAATCCGGAGATTCCGTTTGCCTTTACCTTGAAGCCGGATTGGGAGAGCGTGAGAGAGATTATTAAAGTCGGCTTTCCATCCACGCTGGTGCAGATTTTTACCTCCGTTGTCAACATGGCGATGAATGCGATTGTCATTACGTTCTCGTCTACAGCTGTTGCGGCTTTTGGTATCTGCACGAAAATTCAGAACATCACAACGGTCGGCGTCCACGGTATCACAAATGGTCTGATTCCGATTGTGGCGTACAATTACGGTGCAAAACAGAAAGAACGAATCCGCCAGTCGATCCGTTACGGCATTCTCTACGGCGGCGGACTGTTCCTGATCTTTTTCGCTGTGCTGGAATCCTGCCCGGGATTTGTACTGAAACTTTTTGATGCCTCCGACAACCTGATGAACATCGGAGTTCCGGCGCTCCGCATTCTCGCCGTCGCCTATCTGCTCTCCATCCCGGGGCTGATCTATCAGGCATCGCTGCAGGGACTTTCCCTCGGAAAAGAAAGCATGTACATATCCATGACCCGCCAGGCTATCCTGCCGCTGGTGTTCGCTTTTATTCTGAAATGGTTTGGAAATCTGAATCTGATCTGGGTATCTTTCGTTCTGGCCGAGCTCTGCGGCATCCCGCTTGCGATGATGCTCTGGAAGCGGAAAGGGGAAAAACAGATACAATTTTAAAAGAGTTGATAAGAAAAAGGCTGTTTCTTGCAAAGGGCAGCCTTTTTGCATACCATAAAATAAGAATACGCCGGAGCTTTGCGATGAACGAGCAGAAAATTCTGACAGGGAAAGGAATTACCGTGGCGGTGCTGGATACAGGGATTTTTCCGCATATTGATTTTGATAACCGGATTGTGGCGTTCCGGGATCTGGTGTACGGGCGGGAGACGCCTTACGATGATAATGGGCATGGGACGCATGTCTGCGGAATCCTCGGCGGAAGCGGGAGAGCATCCGGCGGGAAGTACCGGGGTACGGCACCGGAATGCAGATTTTTGGTAGCAAAAATTCTCGACCGCAGGGGAAACGGCAGAAAGCAGGATATCCTTGCGGCGATTGACTGGGTGTGCAAAGAGCGAATAAGACTTAATATCCGCATTTTAAATATTTCAGTGGGAACAACAGAGCAGGAAAAATCGGTGGATGATCTGCTCGTGCAGGCGGTGGAGCGCGCCTGGGATGACGGGATCACAGTTGTGACAGCGGCCGGAAATCTGGGGCCCGCTCCGGGCAGTATTACGGCGCCGGGGAGCAGCAGAAAAGTGATCACTGTGGGAGCGGGCGATCTGCTGGAGCCAAGAAGAGGAATCTCCGGATGCGGCCCGACACGGGACTGCGTCTGCAAACCGGATCTTGTCGCGCCTGGAAAACGTCTCATTTCCTGCGCGCCTGGAAGAAGCAGGAAGGAATATGTGGTGAAGAGCGGCACCTCGATGGCGGCACCGCGGGTGTCCGGAGCCGTGGCTTTGGCACTTGAACGGGTTCCGGATCTTACAAATGTCCAGGCGAAAATGCTGCTTTGCGAATCGGCGAGAGACCTTGGCCTTCCGCGCAACCGTCAGGGGCATGGGATGCTTCAAACAGACCGTTTTCTGTCTCTTCTGTGAGACACTGTGCGGCAGCATAAAAAAAGAAAAATGAAGGAAAACACCTCTCATCCTGCAAAAATTGTGTGAATTTATGGGAAAACGCCAAAAAATCAGGCGAATTTTGACTTGACAAGCTATAGGATACTTTATACAATAAACGGGAATAGAAAAAGGAGGCCTACTATGGAAAAAATTCAGATGACCACTCCTCTGGTAGAGATGGATGGAGATGAGATGACCAGAATTCTCTGGAAAATGATCAAAGATGAGCTGCTTCTTCCGTTTATTGACCTGAAAACGGAATATTACGATCTGGGACTGGAACACAGAAACGAGACGAACGATCAGGTAACCGTAGATTCCGCAAACGCTACCAAGAAATACGGTGTAGCAGTCAAATGTGCCACCATTACGCCGAATGCAGCGCGTATGACCGAGTACAATCTGAAAGAAATGTGGAAGAGCCCGAACGGAACGATCCGTGCCATGCTCGACGGAACCGTTTTCCGTACCCCGATTGTCGTAAAAGGCATCGAGCCGTGCGTGCGCAACTGGAAAAAACCGATCACGATTGCCCGTCATGCATACGGGGATGTCTATAAAAATGCAGAAATGCGCATTCCGGGACCGGGAAAAGCAGAGCTGGTTTATACGGCTGAGGACGGCACCGAGACAAGAGAGCTGATCCACAACTTCACCGGCGCCGGTGTCATTCAGGGCATGCACAATCTGGATAACTCCATAGAAAGCTTTGCGAGAAGCTGTTTCGAGTACGCACTGTCCACGAAACAGGATCTGTGGTTTGCAAGCAAGGATACGATTTCCAAGAAGTATGATCACCGCTTCAAGGATATCTTCCAGGAGATCTTCGATGCAGAGTACAAAGAGAAATTTGCAGAAGCAGGCATTACCTACTTCTACACTCTGATCGACGACGCCGTTGCCCGCATCATGAAAGCAGAGGGCGGCTTTATCTGGGCCTGCAAGAACTACGACGGCGATGTCATGAGCGACATGGTATCCTCCGCCTTCGGTTCCCTTGCGATGATGACTTCTGTTCTCGTATCCCCGCACGGATATTACGAGTACGAGGCTGCGCACGGAACCGTACAGCGCCACTATTACCGTCACTTAAAAGGTGAGGAGACATCCACCAACTCCGTGGCCACCATTTTTGCATGGACCGGCGCACTCAGAAAACGCGGGGAAATGGATGGAAACGCAGAACTTTCCGCATTTGCAGACCGTCTGGAAAAAGCAACGATCGCAACGATCGAGAGCGGAAAAATGACAAAAGACCTTGCGCTGATCACCACCATGGAAAATCCGACCGTATTAAACAGCCGTGATTTCGTCCTGGCCATCCGCGAGGAGCTGGAGAAATAATTAAACGAAGCAAAAAAGAAAGCCGATCCGGCATTCCCGCAAAAAGGGATGCACCGGACCGGCTTTTTCTGTTTTGAATTTTTCCGGGGAAAACCAGGCCTACTCGGCAAGCTCTTCCCATTTTTCATACAGCTCTTCGAGTTCCGCGGCAATCTCTGCTTTCTCTTTGCTTAATTTCACACACTCTGCCACATTCGTTGCGACTTCCGGTTTCGACATTTCCTCATCAATTTCCGAATCGCGTGTCTCAAGCTCTTCAATTCGTTTCTCCGTCTTTTTCAGCTCGTTCTCTTTCTTGCGGAGACGTGCCTGTTCTTCTTTCTGCGCTTTCCAGTCCAGCTTTGTGGAGGAGGCTTCGGAAGGAGCCGCTGTTTCTTCCGGAGCGGCGGCATCGGCAGCAGGAGCATAGATGCGGGTCAGCTCTTCTTTTTTCTCCAGATAGTAATCGTAATTTCCGATATAGTTGACGAGTGTCTGTCCCGTCAGCTCCAGAATCCGGGTTGCGGTCTGGTTAATAAAATAACGATCGTGGGAGACATACAGCACCGTTCCGGTGTAGTCCTTCAATGCATTTTCCAGAATCTCTTTAGAGACGATATCGAGGTGGTTGGTCGGCTCGTCGAGGATCAGGAAGTTGGCATTGGAGAGCATCAGCTTGGCAAGGGAAATTCGTCCGCGCTCACCGCCGCTCAGCGTGTGGATCGGCTGGAAAACATCGTCGTTTGTAAACAGGAAGGCGGCCAGCACATTTCGGATTTCGGTGTTTGTCAGATACGGATACGCGTCGGAAATCTCCTGGAAAATGGTCTTTTCCATGTGGAGCACCTGATGCTCCTGATCGTAGTAACCGATCTGTACACGGCTTCCAAGTGTAAAAGAGCCGGCATCCGGTCGGATGACTTCGTTTAAGATCTTTAAGATCGTCGTTTTTCCCGTTCCGTTGTTTCCGATGATTGCGACGCGCTCCCCGCGCTTGATTTCGAAATTCAGATCCTGGAAAAGCGTCTGTCCCGGGAAGGCTTTGGAGAGATGCTCGACGGTCAGCACATCGTTTCCGCTGGTGATGCGCGGCTCCAGACGGATCCGCATATCGGAGCGTACTTCCGTCGGTTTTTCGAGAACATCCATTTTGTCCAGCATCTTTTCACGGCTCTCGGCGCGCTTGATGGATTTTTCCCGGTTGAAGGATTTCAGCTTTGCGATGACTTCCTCCTGATGGTGGATTTCCTGCTGCTGGTTGACCCAGGCGTGGTAAGCGGCTTCACGGAGCATTGCTTTTTTCTGACTGTAGGCGGTATAGTTTCCCTCAAAAGTTGTTACTTTTTTATTGTCCACTTCAACGACTTTTGTGACAACGCGGTCGAGAAAGTAACGGTCATGGGAGACGATCAGGACGGCTCCGCTGTAATTTAAAAGATACGTTTCGAGCCAGGAGATCGAGTCCATATCGAGGTGGTTGGTCGGCTCGTCGAGCAGAATGATGTCCGGTTTGGTGAGCAGCAGTTTACCAAGTGCCACGCGGGTCTTCTGACCGCCGGAGAGGGAGTCCACCTGTTTTTCAAAATCGCTCTCGGAAAAGCCAAGACCTTTTAAAACACCGACGACTTCACTGCGGTACGCGTATCCGTTTTCCAGTTCAAAGGTATGGGAGAGGCGGGTGTAGGTGGAAAGAAGTTCATCCAGCTCTGCACCGGATTTTGTCTTCATATCACTTTCCATCTGACGGAGGCGTTCCTCCATATCGATCAGATTCTGTTTCGCGGTCAGCACTTCCTGGTAAATGGAAAGGTGTCCGGTCAGATCCTGATGCTGGGCGAGATAGCCCATCGTCTTTCCTTTGGAGAGGATGACCTCTCCCTCATCGGCCCTCATTTCGCCGATAATGATTTTTAACAGCGTCGATTTTCCGGCACCGTTGATGCCGACCAGTGCGGCTTTTTCGCGTTCTTCTATATGAAAAGATGCATTTTTGATAATTTCCGTTGTCCCGAATGCTTTCGAGATATTCTGACATGCAAGAATCATGTGGTTCCTCCAGATAACATATTTCTGTATTTTGACATAATACACCATCCTTATTATAGAGAGTAATACACAAAATTTCAAGAAATCTTTGACAATTTTCTATCAACCATATATAATATGAATATATGTAGGTGTAAATAAGGAGGAATTTATCTTGGAAGAAAAAGGAATTTCGCGGGCAGTTATCAAAAGACTTCCTAGATATTATCGTTACCTGGGCGAATTGCTGGAGGACGGAGTAGAACGGATCTCTTCCGGTGAGCTGAGCGAGCGGATGAAAGTGACAGCTTCCCAGATTCGCCAGGACTTAAATAATTTCGGCGGCTTCGGCCAGCAGGGGTATGGTTATAACGTGCGGTATCTGTACAGCGAGATTGGAAAAATCTTAGGTCTGGACAGAGTCCACAATATGATTTTTGTCGGAGCCGGAAATCTGGGACAGGCGCTTGCCAATTATGCGGCCTTTGAAAGAAGCGGATTCAAAACGGTCGGTATTTTTGACGTCAACCCGGTATTAAAAGGAATCTCCGTGCGCGGAATTGAAATCCGCATGGCGGACGAGCTTCCGGAATTTATCAAGGAACACCATGTAGAGATTGCGGCTTTGACACTGCCAAAAGCAAAAGCGGTAGAGATGGCAGAGATTCTCGTGGACAACGGTGTAAAAGCAATCTGGAATTTTGCACATACCGATCTAAACTTAAAACTTCCGAAAGATGTGATCGTCGAGAACGTCCATCTTTCCGAAAGTCTGATGCGTCTCTCCTACAATCTGACCAGATATGAGGCGGAGCATCCAAAGAACAATTAAGAAACCAAAACAAAAGCAGGAGAGTCTTCGGGAAACCGGAGACTTTTTCTGTTCACTTTCCGGATAAGGCAGGAAAAGGAGGAAAAGCGATGAAACGGATTCTTACAGCAGCACAGATGAAGCAGGCAGACCGCAATACGATCGAAACCATGGGGGTACCGTCCCTGGTACTGATGGAGCGCGCGGCGCTGTCCTGCGTGGAGGAGCTTCAAAATGGAACATGGGATACAGGAAAAGTCCTTGCTGTGTGCGGTCCCGGAAATAATGGAGGGGACGGTGCGGCAATTGCACGGATTTTAAAGACGAAAGGGGTGGATGCGGAACTGTTCTGTCTTGGAAATCCGGAAAAATACAGTGAAGGCATGAGAGCACAGAAGAAAATTGCGGAAAATTATGGGGTCCGTGAGGTTAAGAATCCGGATTTCCGGGAATATACTGTTATCATAGATGCCATCTTTGGAATTGGCGTATCCCGTCCGCTGGCAGGGGAGTACCGGAGGGCAGTGGAAGCAATCTGCGCAAGCGGTGTTCCTGTTCTTGCCGTGGACATCCCTTCGGGGATCCACACGGATACCGGAGAGGTCCTTGATGCGGCGGTGAAAGCCAGAGCCACGGTGACATTTGCCTGTGCAAAGCCAGGGCTTCTTTTTGATCCTGGAAAACGATATGCTGGAGAGGTCCTGGTCCGTGATATCGGAATCGGCTTTGATGCAGGAGAAGAGGAGACGCCCTGGTACGGTTCAGTGGAAAAAGAAGATCTGGACCGGTTTCTTACCCGCACGCCGATGGGAAATAAGGGAACCTTCGGAAAGGTGCTGGTACTTGCCGGTTCCGGTGCCATGTGCGGAGCCGCTGTTTTGTGTGCCAGGGCAGTCCTTGCATCCGGTGCCGGCATGGTAAAGGTTGTGACAGAGGAAAGAAACCGTACGCCGCTTTTCTGTGCCCTGCCGGAAGCAATGGCGGATTTCTGGAAGGAGGATGAGCCGCTTCCGGAAGAAGCCCTGCTGCAGGATCTCGCCTGGGCGGACGCTGTTGTTGCGGGACCGGGACTTTCCAAAAGCCGGACGGCAAAAGAACTGCTCGTTTTTACGGTGCAGCACACAGAAGTTCCTCTTGTTCTGGATGCAGATGCGCTGAATCTGATTGCAGAAGATGCAGAGATTCTTTCGGGCTGCCGGGCAGAAAAAATTTTAACGCCTCATGTAGGAGAGCTTGCACGGCTGCTGCACATGACCATTGCAGAATGCCAGCGTGACCCGGCAGGAAGCGCCGGAAAGGCAGCCGAAAAATACCAGGCCTGCTGTGTACGAAAGGATTCCGTAACCGTGACAGCAGAGGAAGGGCGTGAGCAGTATTACATAAACACAAGCGGAAGCAGTGCGCTTGCGACGGCGGGAAGCGGCGATGTGCTCGCGGGAATCACAGGCGCCTTTGCAGCAAAACGTCAGTGTGAAAAAAATGAGAAAAAAATCAGCCTTGCCAAAACAGCGGCACTGGCGGCATATGCGCATGGAAAGGCGGGAGAGGCTGCGGAAGAAAAAAGCAGTGCTTCCTATGTAACAGCATCCGAGATTATCAGAGGATTGCAGTCAATCTGAGCAAAGCAGATCAGAATCACGGGTTCTCAAAAGGACTCCGGGCGGACTTTTTTGAAGTGCCGGATGAAATTTGTGAATACCTCCGGAAAAACAGGCAATATTAAATACATGGAAACGATTTTAAAAGGCGTAAAACGCCGGATCGTTATCGTATGGGAAAGCAAAACGGAAAGAATCGGAGAGTGAGCACAAGTGGTAATCAAGCGTGGCGATGTATATTATGCCGACCTGCGGCCCGTTGTGGGAAGTGAGCAGGGCGGTGTCCGTCCGGTGCTGATCATTCAGAATGACATCGGCAACCGGCACAGTCCGACGGTGATCTGTGCGGCGATTACATCGAGGATGAATAAGGCGAAGCTGCCGACACACATTGAGATCGAAGCGTCCGCCTATGGGATTGTACGGGATTCTGTTATTTTACTGGAACAGCTTCGGACGATCGATAAGAGAAGGCTGAAAGATAAAATCTGTCATCTGACGCCGGAACAGCTGGCCCTTGTGAACGAAGCACTGAAAATCAGCCTGGATCTGCCTACATAAGGGGTATTTTTGGCGCGGTTCACGGTTGACGAATGAGAAAGATCGTGCTATATTCTATATTATATGGGCTTCTGCCGTTTTTCGGGGAAACCTTTTTACAGAAAAGCAATACTTTAAATAAAGGAGACAAAAGAGGTATGTCAGGACATTCAAAATTTGCCAATATTAAGCATAAGAAAGAAAAAAACGACGCAAAAAAAGGTAAAATCTTTACCATCATCGGCCGTGAGATCGTAATCGCTGTCAAAGAGGGCGGACCGGATCCGGCAAACAACAGCAAGCTGCGTGACGTTATCGCAAAAGCAAAAGCAAACAACATGCCGAACGATACCATCGACCGCGGTATTAAAAAAGCTGCCGGAGATGCAAACGCAGACAACTACGAGCGTATCACCTACGAAGGTTATGGCCCGAATGGTATCGCGATCATCGTAGAGACTCTGACCGACAACAAGAACCGTACCGCAGCAAACGTAAGAAGCGCTTTCACCAAAGGAAACGGAAGCGTTGGAACACCGGGATGCGTATCCTACATGTTCGACAAAAAAGGCCAGATCATCATCGACAAAGAAGAGTGCGAAATGGATGCTGACGATCTGATGATGCTTGCTCTGGATGCAGGCGCAGAAGACTTCGCAGACGAAGAGGACAGCTACGAAATCATCACCGATCCGGATGACTTCTCCGCAGTACGTGAGGCTCTGGAGAAAGACGGTATCGCCATGGCAGAGGCAGACGTTACCATGATCCCACAGACCTACGTAGAGCTGACCGATCCGCAGGCATTAAAAGACCTGAACCGTACCCTGGATCTGCTGGATGACGACGACGACGTACAGTACGTATACACCAACCTGGACGAGTAATTTCACTGGAAATTACATAGAATCATAAGAATCTGCGCATACTGATGAAGCTATTTTGGAATAGCAGAAAAGAGGAAATCCGTATGGCAGAATCACAGAAAAACCAGACAGAAAAAGAAAATATTGTAGAACTGAAGACCAACATTTATCTGCTGTCCATCATCGGCGAGGTGGAGGGGCATGAATCACTCGGCGAGCGCACGAAAGCGACGCGCTATGAGCACATTCTCCCTGCTCTTGCCCGTGCCGAGGAGGACAAAAGTATTGATGGTCTTCTGATTCTCCTGAATACCGTAGGCGGAGATGTGGAGGCCGGTCTTGCAATTGCAGAGATGATTGCGTCCATGCGAAAGCCTGCGGTATCGCTCGTTTTAGGGGGCGGTCATTCGATCGGTGTCCCGCTCGCCGTTGCAGCAGACTATTCGCTGATCGTGCCGAGTGCCACCATGGTCATTCACCCGGTGCGTACAAACGGCATGTTCATCGGTGTTGCACAGACGTACCGTAATATGGAAAAGACGCAGGATCGGATCACAGGTTTTGTATCGGCCCATTCTAAAATCACCAAGGAACGGCTCGAGGAGCTGATGCTCGATACGAAAATGCTGGTCAAGGATGTCGGAACAATGCTGGACGGCCCGCAGGCAGTGGAAGAAGGCCTGATCGACGAGGTCGGCGGCATTGCCCGCGCGCTCGAAAAGCTGAATGAGCTGATGAAAAAGGCAGCAGGGACAGAAAATTGACTTCACGGCGCGGCTTGTGTTTCAGGGGATTTTGTGTTAGAATGAGTTCGCTGTGAAAATTCGAACGGAAGTTTTGTCCGGACTTTCACAAAAGAGAAAAATAAGGGAACAGGATAAAAAAATGACAGTAATAGAAGCTTTATTTCTGGGCCTGATCCAGGGAGTCACGGAATTCCTGCCGATCAGTAGCTCCGCACATCTGATTATCTTCCGTCACTTTATGAAGATCGAAGATACGCAGACGGTGTTTTTCAATGTGCTTTTGCACTTTGGCTCCATGATTGCAATTCTGCTCACATTTTCGAAGGAATGGAAACGTCTCTTCCTCGCGCTGTGCGGAATCATAATCGATCTGTTTCATAATTTAAAGGAACACTTTTCCAGTCAGCATCAGGAGAGAAAGCAGTACCGGAAGGTACTCGGCAGCAACTACCGTATGCTTGCTTTCCTGCTGATTCTGACCACCATCCCGACTGCTGTAATCGGCGGCATGATTCAGAGCCTTGTCACACTGACCTCCTCGAATCTGCTGGCACCTGGCGTTGGTCTGTATCTGACGGCGATTCTGCTTGTGGTGGCAGATATGCTTCCGGAGGGAGAAAAAACGCAGAAAAATTTGAAGCCGAAAGATGCACTGATTGCCGGATTCTTCCAAGGCTTTTCCACGATTCCGGGGCTTTCCCGTCTTGGTTCGACTATTTCTGCGTGTGTGATCGGCGGCATGACCCGTTCGTACGCTGTGAAATACTCTCTGATTGTGAGTGTTCCGGCGATTATCGGGGCAACGATCGTTGAAATTGCGACCATGGGAAAAAATAAAATTGTTTTTCATCCGGTATATCTGGTCGGCGTTTTCATGGCGGCACTTGCCGGTTACTTTACGATCCGTATTCTGATGCGTGTGGTGAAAAAACGGAAACTGAAATATTTTGCTTTGTACTGTCTTCTTGTCGGGACATTCTCCATTGCAGGATATTTTCTGCTGTAATACGAGAAAGGGGAGAAGTTCTGCATGGCAAATACAACAAAGGGAAGCGGGAAGACAAAGAAAAAAACTTCTGCTTCCGGAACAGCAAAAAAGAAACAGACCCAAACAACGGCCAGAAAAACAACGGCGAAAAAGAGCAGTACCGCAAAACGTACCTCCGGCACAAGGAAAAACACAGTCCGTGAGCCGATGGACGAGGGAGTGCGCGCAGAAATTATTCTGCTTTCCGTGCTTGCTGTTTCGATTCTGCTGATGCTCAGTAATTTCGGTATGGGCGGCGTGATCGGACAGGCTGTTTGCGACTTCTTTTTCGGCCTTTTCGGCGTGACAGAGTGGGCAGCACCGGTTCTGATCTTCTTTGGAACGGCATTTTACATAGCAAACAGACAGAACTTTTTAATTGTGCGGAAAACCGGGGGAGCGATCAGCTGCTTCGTCTTTTTCTGCGCTTTTATGCAGCTTCTGGCGTCCGGCTATACGAGAGATACGACATTTCTGGATTACTATTTTGACAGCGCCTACGATCATCTCGGCGGAGGAATCTTAGGAGGGTCTGTCGTGAAAATTCTCGGCATGGGATTCGGCCAGATCGGCGCGTGGGTGATTATTGTGATCGCCATCGTGATTTCCGTGATCGTGATGACGCAGAAGCCGATTCTCGCGCCGATCCATGAAAAGACGAATGACCACCGCCGGATGGCGGAGGAGCGCCGCCAGGAGCGTCTGGCGCGCCAAGCTGCGATGGAGGAAGAGGAAGGAAAAGAGCTGATTCTTGAGCCAGTGGAGGAACCGAAAAAAGCCGGGAAGAAAAAGAAATCCCGCCTTCTTTCTCATGTGGAATCGAAGGCTGATTTAAACGAAAACGACGATACCCATCAGATGGAGATGCCGGAGCTTTCGATTCACCGTGGTTCTGTGCCGGCTGAAGAGCTGGAAAAGACAGAACCAGAGATGACACGGCAAGCTGCAGAAGAGGCGAAAAAAGAGAAAACGTCTGCGGATCATACGAGAAATCCGCGGTCTTCCTATGAAGAGATCGAGGCGGATGTAGACGGCATTCGTCAGGAAATCTGGAAAAAAGCAGAGGAAAAGCGGCCGGAGTACAAAACACCGCCGATGAATCTTCTGAAAAAAGGGACGCGCGGTGCCATGGGCGATTCCGATGCGCATCTGCGGGAAGTAGCGCGGAAACTGGAGGAGACGCTGGACAGCTTCGGTGTCAAAGTTACAGTCAATAACGTAAGCTGCGGACCGACCGTCACACGGTATGAGCTGATGCCGGAACAGGGCGTGAAAGTAAGCCGGATTGTCGGATTGACCGACGACATCAAGCTGAGTCTTGCAGCAGCAGATGTCCGCATTGAGGCACCGATCCCGGGAAAATCCGCAGTCGGAATCGAGGTTCCAAATAAGACGAACACGGCCGTGATGCTGCGTGATCTTCTTGAAACACCGGAGTTTAAGAACTTTTCTTCGAATCTGGCCTTTGCTGTCGGAAAAGACATCGCCGGTCAGCCGGTCATCGCGGATATCGCGAAAATGCCTCATCTTCTGATCGCCGGTGCGACCGGTTCCGGTAAATCGGTCTGCATCAACACGCTGATTATGAGTATTATTTATAAGGCAAAACCGGAAGACGTCAAACTGATCATGATTGACCCGAAGGTCGTTGAGCTTTCTGTTTATAACGGCATTCCGCACCTTTTTATCCCTGTTGTCACAGACCCGAAAAAGGCTTCCGGAGCTCTGAACTGGGCGGTTGCGGAGATGACAGACCGTTATAACAAATTTGCGGAATTCAACGTGCGCGATATGAAAGGCTACAATGCGAAAGTTGCCGAGCTGCCGCCGGATGAAAACGGCAAAAAACCGGAAAAACTGCCGCAGATCGTCATTATCGTGGACGAGCTTGCCGACCTGATGATGGTTGCGCCGGGAGAAGTGGAGGATGCGATCTGCCGTCTGGCACAGCTTGCCCGTGCGGCCGGCATCCATCTGATTATTGCAACACAGAGACCTTCCGTCAATGTCATCACTGGTCTTATCAAGGCAAATATGCCGTCCCGTATTGCATTCTCGGTTTCTTCCAGCGTAGATTCCCGTACGATCCTCGACATGGGAGGTGCGGAAAAACTGCTTGGAAAAGGCGATATGCTCTACAAGCCGCAGGATTACCAGAAACCGGCCCGTCTGCAGGGATCCTTTGTTTCGGATAAAGAGGTCAGCGATGTCGTTGCCTACTTAAAAGATCACTACGGCGAGAACGCTTATGATCCGGATATCGAAAAACGGATTCACACCGTAAGCCTGGATGGCGGTTCTGCCGCAGGCGGCGGAGATAACCGCGATAATTACTTCGTGGAAGCCGGAAAATTTATCATCGAAAAAGATAAGGCATCGATCGGCATGCTCCAGAGAGTGCTGAAAATCGGTTTCAACCGCGCGGCCAGAATCATGGACCAGCTCGCGGATGCCGGTGTCGTAGGACCGGAGGAAGGAACCAAGCCGAGAAAAGTTCTGATGTCCATGGAACAGTTCGAAAATTATCTGGAGGAACACGGATGATGGGAAAAGACGTTGTCCGTTGTTTACAAATAACCGGAAACGTGATAAAGTATTAACATAAAATGCGCGAAAATCCAAGTCGTGCTTTTGTTAAAATATTTCTAACAAGATTAGGAGGATATTATGTACAAGATTCAAGAAGCGGAAATGCTCGCGAATAACATCTACCGTATGGTAGTAGAAGCACCGCGAGTAGCACAGCACTGCCTCCCGGGACAGTTTGTTATTGTCAAGGCAGATGAAGAAGGAGAAAGAATTCCTCTGACCATTTGTGATTACGACAGAGAAGCAGGAACTATCACCATCGTATTCATGCCGATCGGAGAATCTACCAAAAAAATGAAAGATCTCAAAGCGGGAGATGCTTTCATGGATTTCGTAGGACCTCTGGGACAGCCGTCCGAGTTCTGCAGCGAAGATATCGAAGAACTGAAGAAAAAACGGATCGTATTCGTAGCCGGCGGTGTTGGAACTGCACCGGTTTACCCGCAGTTAAAATGGCTGCATGAGCATGGAATCACTGCTGACGCCATTGTCGGAGCAAAGACAAAAGATCTCGTTATTCTCGAGAAAGAAATGTCTGCTGTCAGCAATCTGTACATAACCACAGACGATGGTTCTTACGTAAGAAAAGGTATGGGTACCGATGTACTCCGCGACCTTGTACAGAACCAGGGCAAACAGTATGATGTCTGTGTTGCCATCGGACCGATGATCATGATGAAATTCGTATGTCTTCTGACAAAAGAACTGAACATCCCGACCGTTGTCAGCATGAACCCGATCATGGTAGACGGAACCGGTATGTGCGGTGCCTGTCGTCTGATGGTAGGCAATGAAGTAAAATTTGCCTGCGTAGACGGACCGGAGTTTGACGGTCATCTGGTAGACTTCGACCTGGCTATGAAACGTCAGCAGATGTACAAGACAGAAGAGGGAAGAGCTCTCTTAAGATACCAGGAAGGCGCAACCCATCACGGTGGATGCGGCCAGTGCGGAGGTGACAAATAATGGCAAAGGGATTAAACAGAGTACCGGTACGTGAGCAGGAGCCGAAGGTACGTGCCACAAATTTTGACGAGGTATGTCTCGGATACAACAAAGACGAAGCAGTAGAAGAAGCACAGCGCTGCCTGGGCTGTAAAAATGCAAAATGTATCACAGGATGCCCGGTTAATATCAACATTCCGGCATTCATTGCACAGGTAAAAGAAGGAAACTTCGAGGAAGCATACAAAATTATTGGTGAGTCCAGTGCACTCCCGGCAGTCTGCGGCCGTGTATGTCCGCAGGAGAGCCAGTGCGAGGGCAAATGTGTCCGCGGAATCAAAGGCGACGCTGTTTCCATCGGTAAACTGGAGCGTTTCGTTGCTGACTGGGCAAAAGAAAACGGTATCAAACCGGTTCCGGCAGCAGAGAAAAACGGCCACAAGATCGCGGTTATCGGTTCCGGCCCTGCAGGTCTTACCTGCGCAGGAGACCTTGCAAAACTTGGCTACGATGTAACCATCTTCGAGGCACTTCACAAAGCCGGCGGTGTATTAAGCTACGGTATTCCGGAGTTCCGTCTTCCGAAAGACAAAGTAGTTGCCGCTGAAATCGAGAACGTAAAATCTCTCGGTGTTAAAATTGAGACCAACGTTATCATCGGAAAATCCGTTACCATCGACGAGCTGTTAAAAGATGAAGGATTTGAAGCAGTCTTCATCGGTTCCGGCGCAGGCCTTCCGATGTTCATGGGAATCCCGGGTGAGAACGCAAACGGCGTATTCTCCGCAAACGAGTTCCTGACCAGAAACAACCTGATGAAAGCATTCCGCGATGATTACGATACCCCGATCGCACACGGCAAGAAAGTTGCTGTAGTCGGCGGCGGCAACGTAGCTATGGACGCTGCAAGAACCGCACTTCGTCTCGGCGCAGAGGTACACGTTATTTACCGTCGTTCTGAGGCAGAGCTTCCGGCCCGTGCAGAGGAAGTTCATCATGCAAAAGAGGAAGGTATCATCTTCGACCTTCTGACCAACCCGGTAGAAATTCTGACCGACGACAAAGACTGGGTAACCGGTATCCGCTGCATCCGTATGGAACTTGGCGAGCCGGACGCTTCCGGAAGAAGAAGACCGGTTGAGATTCCAGGATCTGAGTTCGAAATTGAAGTAGACGAAGTTATCATGTCTCTTGGCACTTCCCCGAACCCGCTGATTTCTTCCACCACCTACGGTCTGGATGTCAACAGAAGAAAATGTATCGTAGCTGAGGAAGAAACCGGAAAGACCAGCAAAGAAGGCGTTTACGCCGGCGGTGACGCTGTAACAGGTGCAGCAACCGTTATCCTTGCTATGGGTGCCGGAAAAGCCGGAGCTAAAGGAATTGATGAGTATATCAAAAGCAAAAATGCATAAGGCATTGCTTTTCTAAACTAAAAGCCATATAGACGCGGACAAAAAGTGATCTATATGGCTTTTGGTGTTTTTGACAGATATCCGAAAGGGTTTTAAGATTACAGAATGAAAATTACGATATTAACAGTAGGAAAAATCAAAGAGAAATATCTGCGGGATGCGATCGCCGAGTATTCGAAGCGCCTCAGCCGCTATGCAAAGCTGGAAATTATCGAGGTGGCGGATGAAAAAACGCCGGACAACGCGAGTGAAACCGTAGAGACGAATATCAAAAATAAAGAAGCAGAGCGCCTTCTCAAATATATCCGGGATGACGCTTATCTGATTACATTGGAAATTAAGGGAAAACAGCTCACATCCGAGGAGCTGGCCCAGAAAATAGATACGCTCGGCGTGCAGGGAACGAGCCATATTATTTTTGTGATCGGTGGTTCCTTAGGGCTTGGCGAGGAAGTTCTGAAGCGTTCGAACTATGCGCTCAGTTTTTCGAAAATGACATTTCCGCATCAGTTGATGCGGGTTATTCTGCTGGAACAGATTTACCGGAGCTATCGCATTAACTGCGGGGAGCCATATCATAAATAGCTGCGAATAAGAGAGGTGTGATTGCGATGCGTGAAATGCGTTTAAAAAAGCGGGAGATTACAGATCCTAAAATTTTAAGAAAAATTCTGGAAAGCTGCGAGGTTGTGCGGATCGGGGCGATGGATGAGGAAGGCATGTTTATCGTGCCGATGAATTATGGATATGCTGTCCGGGAAGAAGATGGAACTCTTCACGTCTGTCTGTACCTGCATGGGGCAAAAGAAGGGCGGAAGGCGGCTGCATTTGCAGCGGATCCGCGCGTGGCGGTGGAGATGGATTACAACCATGAAGTGATTACAGGTGACTATACGTGTGCGTATTCCTATGCGTACCGCAGTATCATGGGAAACGGAACCATCACGGAGGTGACAGATCCGGAGGCAAAGAAGAAAGGCCTGGGAAAAATCATGGCGCATATCGCACCGGAGGCGAAGATCGCTTTTCTGCCGGAGATGGTGGAGCGCGTTGCCGTATGGCGCATAGACATCGATACATTTACCGGCAAAGAGCGCAGACGAAAATAGAGTGTTCGAAGCTCCGCAGGCTGCAGACGGAAAAAGACAGCAGAAAGGACAGCAGAAATGATTAAAATTGATCTGATTACAGGCTTCCTTGGCTCAGGGAAGACGACTTTTTTGAAACAGTACGCAAAGTATCTGATGGCGCAGGGAAAGAACATCGGCATCCTGGAGAATGATTTTGGGGCAGTCAATGTGGATATGCTGCTTCTGCAGGAACTGCGCGGCGATCAGTGCGAGCTGGAGATGATTTCCGGCGGATGCGACAAAGAGACACACCGCAGACGGTTCCGCACGAAACTGATCTCGATGGGCATGAGCGGCTACGACCGCATTCTCGTGGAACCGTCGGGGATTTACGATGTGGATGAGTTCTTTGACACGCTGTACGACGAGCCGCTGAACCGCTGGTATGAGGCGGGAAGCGTCATCACGATTCTGGATGCCGGGCTCGATGAGAAGCTGTCGGAGGAAGAAGAGTATCTGCTGGCTTCCGAGGCGGCGAACGCTGGTAAAATCGTGCTGAGCAAAGTACAGAATGTTTCGGAGGAAAAGAAAGAAGAAACGATTGCCCATCTGAACCGCACGCTCGAGCAGGCAGGCTGCAGAAGACAGTTTTCTGATGCAGAAATTTTACAGAAAAACTGGGATGATCTGACAGAGGATGATTTCAAAATGCTCTCCGAATGCAGTTACCGTTCGGAGGATTACCGGAAGCTGGATTTCGGCGAGCAGCAGACATTTGATTCGCTCTGCTTTCTGGAGCCGAAGATTACGGAAGAAGCGCTGAAAAAGGCAGCAGAAGCAATCTTTGCGGATCCATCATGCGGCAATGTATTCCGGATCAAAGGAATTGTAAAGACGGGCGAAACTGTGTGGAGCGAAATCAATGCGACGCGGGAACAGATGACATTCCAGGCAGTGCCGGAGAGACAGGAAGTGCTGATTGTAATCGGCGCGGGGCTTTCGAAAGAGCGGATTAGTGGAATTCTCGGAATTGAGTAAAAAATGGAGCATGACGGAAAGGGGTATTTTCCATCATGCTCCTGCTGGTTGGGCTAAATAGCAGTTACTGTGAAATGCGCTGCCGTTCTGACAGTGTGGGGAACGGAATGATTTTGGAATCCCGTGCATCATCCGGTGTACAAAGAGCAGTCAACGGCTGCGGCTGATTTTCCATGGTCTGGAAGGAGAGAATGCCATCTTTCCATAAAACGATATCATCCGGTGAATGGACGGCAAAATAGCGGTGCAGCACATTGAAAAGAGAGGATGGAACTGCCGCAAGATCGTGCTCGGGATCGCTGGAATATAGAAAGATCCGGCTTCCCGGAAAACGACGGGAATGGATACCGGCAGAGGGAGCGGTAAAATCCGGGTTTTCGGTAAAATATAAGGATCTTTCTGCAGGTCCGGAAAACGGAATAGACAGCGTTGTGGAAACAGCTGGCGCTTCTTCTGCAAGGGCTGGCTGCTTCTGAAATTTGCACAGGAATGGTATATTTTGAAAAAATGTATATTTCTTTCTCATAAGACTCACCTTTCAGCCGGAAAAGATCTGGCATTTGACAGGGTGGATGTTATCGTTTACTTTAATTTTATCTTATCAGAAGTGCAGAAATAACAGGGTTAAACATTTGTAAAAAGCGTGTAAAACATCTTAAAGAGAAAGAAAAGAGAGGGGGAATCATATGGAACAGGAAGTAATGCAGGCCATTCGGACAGAACTGGAAAGCAATATAGATGCAAAATACCGGGAATTTCACAGCTCTCTTGTTCCGGGACAGAACTGTCGGATTCTTGGTGTCCGCATTCCGGTTTCGCGACGGATTGCAAAAGCGACAGCAAGAGACCACTATGAAGTTTATACCGAACAGTTTAATCCGGAAGTCTACGAGGAGCTTCTGATCCGCGGAATGATGATCGGCTACGGAAAGCTGACCCGTGAAGAACAGACGGCAGAACTGGACCGCTTCGTGCCGATGATCAACAGCTGGGGAATCTGTGACAGCTCCTGTGCAACGTGCCATTTTATGAAGAAAGACCAGGAGTATTGGTATGGATATCTGCAGAAATGGCTGAAAAGCAGCCGGGAATATGAAATCCGGTTTGGTGTTGTGTGTCTGCTGGACTTTTTTATCAACGAAGCGTATATCGATGCTGTGCTGGAGGAGATGAAAAAGATTCATCACGATGGCTATTACGTAAAAATGGCCGTCGCCTGGGCAGTATCGATCTGTTATATTCATTTTCCGGAAAAGACACAGAAACTGCTGAAAGAAAACAGTCTCGATGACTGGACACATAACAAAACAATTCAGAAAATCAGAGAGTCGCTGCGGATCAGCAAAGAAGAAAAAGAGATGCTGAAAACCTGGAAGAGATAAAAAGAAAACCGTATCGCCGCGTTTCGAATATCGCAGCAATACGGTTTTCTTTCTCTTTTTTGAACTTATTCGTCCCATCCCTCAAAAAGCCGGATGTTGACGGCAATATTTCTTGCAATTTCACCTTCGCTTTTCCCGAGATCTGCCACATCCGATACCGGCGGAAAATCAGGTTCTTCTTCCGTCAGTTCCAGAGAGATCCAGTCATAGGCGGAGTGAATGGCATCTTCCAGCGCCTCGTCGAGGGTATCCCCTTTTGCATAGCAGCAGGCGAGATCTGGAAAATAACCTTCGTAGGTTCCCTGTTCGGTTTTATGAAAAACGGCTGGATAAGTAAATTTCATAGTATTTCTTCCTTCTTCCTTTTCTTTTTCACGGAAATTCTTTTTTATCGTAGCACTTTTTCTCAAAAGATACAATGCCTAAAATACAATTGATCGTATTTGTAATCTATGCTAGAATGAAAAACAGATAATTGGAAAATACAAATGAAACCAAGGGAGGATTTCTCTTTGATAAAAGTAATTTTGTGGGACATCGACGGAACACTTCTGAATTTTAAGATGTCGGAACGATATGCAATTGATTACTGTTTCAACAAGTTTCATATGGGAACCTGCACGGACGAAATGCTGCAGCGCTACAGCGTGATCAACCGCGGTTACTGGGAGCGGCTGGAGACGGGAGAGCTTACGAGAGAACAGGTGATGCTTGGACGGTTCCATGAATTTTTTGAATCGGAAGGACTGCCGACGGATCAGGTAAAAGTATTCAATGATGAATATCAGATCCGCCTCGGCGATAAGGCTTTCTTCTGCGATCACGGAGATGAACTGGTAAAACAGCTGAAAGCTACCGTAAAACAGTATGCAGTAACAAATGGAACCACTGTTGCACAGGAGCGTAAACTCCGCTTTTCCGGGCTTGATCAGCTTCTGGACGGCGTTTTTATCTCGGAACAGGTCGGTGTGGACAAGCCGCAGAAGGCTTTTTTTGATGCGGTATGGAACGAAATCGGAAGTTATGCACCGGATGAGGTTGTGATCGTCGGCGACTCCCTCACAAGTGATATCCGCGGCGGAAAAAATGCAGGAATCCTGACCTGCTGGTACAACCCGGATCATCTTCCGAACAAAATTGAAGTTACACCGGACTGTACCATCGACAATCTTCAGGATATCCTTTTGTATCTGGATGAAAGCAGGTGATTTGCTAATGAGAACACGCGTATTACAGGAAAAAAATTATGCGGAGCGGATGCAGAATGGTGTGGAGCCGTACCTCGCCGCTCATGCAGAAGAATTTTACTGGGAAAGGGAGAGCGGTCATCCGATTCATGTTCTTCGTTACCGCGCATTCCGCCCGAGAGGTGTTGTTGTAATCTCACACGGTTTTACGGAAAATGCAGAGAAATATAAAGAGATCGTGTATTATTTTATCAAAGAGCATTTTCATGTTTATCTGCCGGAACACTGCGGCCACGGAAAGAGCTACCGTCTGGTGGAGGATCCGTCGCTTGTTTATGTTGATTCCTACCATCGTTATGTAGAAGATCTGCTCTTTGTTGCACGAAAAGCAAAAGCAGAGGCATGCGGTCTTCCGCTCGTTCTCTATTCTCACTCGATGGGCGGCGGAATCGCAGCAGCAGCGGCCGCCAAAGCGCCGCATCTGTTCCGGAAAGTGGTCTTGAGTTCGCCTATGATCCGTCCGCTGACCGGAAAAGTGCCGTTCGCCGATGCAAAACGGATCGCAGCTTTTGCCTGTGCCACAGAACGAGGCACACAGTATGTGGTAGGACAGAAACCATACCAGGGAATCGAAAGCTTTAAACAAAGTTCGTCCCTCTCCCGTCCGCGCTTTCTCTATTACCAGCAGAAGCGGGAAAAAGAGCCGCTGTATCACCTAAATGCCGCTTCTTACGGATGGCTCCATGCCGCCGCACATCTGTACCGCGATCTGATGCGGAGCGGATGGAAACGGATCGAGGCTCCTGTCCTTTTATTTCAGGCGGAGAACGATCATCTTGTGTCCAACCGTGCCCAGGAGCGGATGATCCGGAAAATGGCAGAACGCCGTCCCGGCATGGCAAAAATGGTAAAAGTACCGGGCGCAAAGCATGAATTGTTTGGAACCAGAGGGCGCATGCTCCAGACGTACTGGAATATGGTATTTGCTTTTCTGGAAAAAGATCTGTAACAAAAGAGAAGGGATGACAAAATGACACAGACAGAAATCGAAGAATATATTACCCAGTTTCCTATCTATCAGTATGCATTTGTAAAACCGGAGGACATCGAATTCAATGACCGGGTCCGCCAGATCTGCAAAAAGGAGTGCTCCCGCTACGGAGCCTCCTGGTCCTGCCCGCCGGCGGTCGGCACTGTTGAAGTCTGTAAGGAGCGTTGCATGAACTACGATCACGTTCTGTTCTTCTCCAGCATCGCAGAAGTGGACAACATCATGGATATGGATGAGACATTAAAAACAAAATCGGAGCACGAAAAAATCACACGCGAAATCGAGCAGCATTTAAAAGACAAAACCCTGCTCACCTTCGCCCTTTCCTCCGATTCCTGCCAGCTCTGCGATAAATGTACCTACCCGAGAGGCGGCTGCCGCCATCTTGAACTGATGCATCCATGCATCGAGAGCCACGGCATCGTTGTTGCAAACCTGATTGAAAAAAACATGATGGATTATTACCTCGGCGAGCATATGGTCATATGGTTCAGCATGATTTTCTATAAAGAATCATAATCTGTGATGTAATTTTCCATTCTTTCAAACGTATTTATAATAGAGGATTTCGCTGTAAGAAATTCAGAAAATACACAGGAGGGGGAATGAAATATGCTGAGAAAGACAGGAAATTTTCTCAGGTATCTATTCGGTATTCTGATGATGCTGGCGGGAGCCGGTTACTGGAAAGAGGAGAAGGCATATGCATTGTCACTGCTGCTGCTTGGAATCTTTTTGCTTCCGGTTACCTGGAATACGATAAAGAAACGGTTTCATGTGGCGAAAGCACTTCCTGTGCTGCTTCCTGTGTTGCTGCTGGTTTCCGCCTGTGCGCTGACACCTGTGACGTACAGCAGTAAGGAAACACAGAAGGCATCTGCAGAGTCTGTTTCCGTCAGCGTTACGGCAGCGCCGACGAAAAAAGCGACGCCGACCCCGACTGAAACATCAACACCAACGCCGACCGCTACCCCGACTCCGACTGCTACCCCAACTCCAACGGCTGACCCGACCGAGATGCCGACACCTGAGCCAACCATAGAAGCTGCGGCGGAAGAAACCGTTGAAACGCAGGCAGCGGAAGAAACGCAGCCTGCAGTGACTGCTGAAGAACCACAGGTAACGGAAGCTCCGCAGGAATCGGATCCGTATGGAGGACAGCTCGTGTGGATTTCAGAGACCGGATCGAAGTACCATAACAAAAATAACTGCGGCAGAATGAATCCGGATCGGGCATATCAGATGACGAGAGAAAATGCAGAAGCCCAGGGGTATGAACCCTGCAAAAAATGTTTTTAAAAAAGAGAAATGAAACCCCGCAGCCTGATCGGGCAGGAAACCCCAGCGGCAGCGGGGTATTTTTGTGCTTTTTTCTGCATAAAATAGCGATAGAACAAAAAGCAGACCCGCAAAGCGGAGGAGGTTTTGGATGCGAAAAAAGAAAAAGCAGAAAAAATCACTCCATCCGCCGGGCGGGGAGCTGCTTTCGGCGATGCAGGTTCCGTCAGATCTTGCTTTTGGCGAGCCGGTTGTGACGTTTTACGGCGGGAGAGAAGTGCAGATTGAAAATTACCGCAGGATTCTGGAATATAATGCGTGCCGCCTCTGCGTGCTTACACAATATGGCAGACTGCTCCTTGTGGGGGAGGGAATCCGGATTGTTTCGTATTCCGGGGAGGAGATGCGGGTGGAAGGGAGAATCGATCAGGTGACGTTTCAATAAGTGTAATGATTCCAATCATTCCAATGCTGAAAAGGGGGTGTGCGTTTGCAGAGGGGAAAGGCTTTCTGGAAAGGCAGTGTGCGGATTCGTGTGACGGGCCGTGAACCGGAGCGTTTTTTCAATCTGTGCGGGCACCATAACATCACACTGTGGGACGTGACAGAACACCAGGGCTGTTTTGAGATGAGCCTTCTGCCGGAAGATTTTTTCCGCCTCCTGCCGATCCGCCGCAAGAGCGGTGTGCGCATCCGAATACAGAAAAAACAGGGACTGCCTTTCTTTTACCGGCGAAGTTTAAAAAGAAAGGCATTTTTTATTGGCATTTTTCTCTGCCTGGCGGGACTTTACACGCTGTCGCAGTTCATCTGGAATATTCATGTGGAAGGAAATTACGCGAACAGTACGCAGACGATCTTAAACAGCCTTGACGCGGCCGGGATTCATCATGGAAGCTGGAAAAAACGAGTGGACTGCAGCCAGACCGCATCGTATCTGCGGGAGCAGTTTCCGAATCTGACCTGGGTGTCCGCAAAAATAGAAGGGACGCAGCTTGTCCTTGCGGTAAAAGAAAACGTAGACGGCTATGTGATCGAAGAAAAAGCAGATGATCCGCAGAATCTTGTGGCGAAAAAAGAAGGGACGGTCGTGCGTATTATCACACGGAACGGCATTCCGCAGGTGCTCCCCGGTGATACATGTCAAGCGGGAGACATTCTTGTAAAGGGCGAGATTCCGCTTGTGAATGACAGTGGGGAAACGTATGATTATTCTTATGTTCACGCAGACGCGGATATTGACCTTGAGACGACGTGGTACTATTATGATACCTTTCCGCTTTCCCATACGGTACGGACATATCAGAAAGCAGAGAAAAAAACGCCGGTATTCCAGATTTCTGCTTACCGATTTTTCCTTGGAAATCTGCTGCCGGAGAATTTTGTGGAGAGTTTGCGGAGCATGACCGGAACGGCGGATCAGAAAACAGAGAAAAGGGAAAATGGAGCAGACGAGGAAGTGTCCCTTCAGCAGCTCTATCTGACAGAAAACTTTGCCCTTCCGTTTTATTTCGGCTACCGCCAGAAATTTCCGTTTGAAGTTCAGAAAGAAACCTACTCAGAACACGAGGCAAAAGAAAAAGCCTCGCAGAATTTTCAGAAATTCCGCAGAAATTTATCAGAAAAAGGACTTCAAATATCGGAGAATCATGTTACAATAGAACTTAACGATACGTCATGTATCACAAAAGGGACACTTCGCGTGATAGAACGGGCCGTAGAAGCACAGCCCTGCGAAATGCAGAAGATGTCGGATGGAAAGGAAACAATGGTAGATGAACAGCAATAACAACATGATAGAACTGCAGATGGAACTGCCCATCGAACATGAAAAGAAAGTATTCGGCCAGTTTGATGAACACATCAAAATCCTGGAGAGATCCCTGGCGGTTACGCTGATCTCCCGGGACGGCGTTTTAAAAATTGTAGGCCCGGCATCGAATGCAGCGCGCGCAAAGGAATGTCTGACACAGCTTCTGGAGCTCTCACGCCGCGGAAATGATATCACCACACAGAACGTCAATTATGCAATCTCACTTGTTATGGAGGACAGCGGAAGCAGCCTTGCGGAAATCGACAGTGACTGCATCTGCCACACGGTCGCAGGCCGTCCGGTCAAACCGAAAACACTCGGTCAGAAAGCGTACGTGGATGCGATCCGGGAAAAGATGATCGTCTTCGGCGTCGGCCCTGCCGGAACCGGAAAAACATACCTTGCAATGGCGATGGCGATCACCGCGTTCCGAAACGATGAAGTAGGACGTATTATCCTGACGCGTCCGGCGATTGAGGCGGGTGAGAAACTCGGTTTCCTGCCAGGAGATCTGCAGAGTAAAATCGACCCGTATCTGCGTCCGCTCTACGATGCGCTGTATCAGATTATGGGAGCAGAGAGCTTCCAGAAAAACATGGAAAAAGGCCTGATTGAGGTTGCGCCGCTCGCGTACATGCGAGGCCGTACGCTCGACAATGCGTTTATTATCCTTGATGAGGCACAGAATACGACACCGGCGCAGATGAAGATGTTCCTGACCCGTATCGGTTTCGGTTCCAAAGTCATTGTAACCGGAGATGCCTCTCAGAAGGACCTTCCTTCCGGTACACGCTCCGGCCTTGATGTGGCAATGCAGGTACTGAAAAAAGTAGACGGAATTTCCTTCTGCGAGCTGACGAGCAAGGACGTTGTCCGTCATCCGCTGGTGCAGAAGATTGTACAGGCTTACGATGAATATGAAAAGAAAGCAAAGCCGGAAAATCACAGCGGCAGAGCAAAAAGTACGACGAGAAAACGGAGGGAAAATAAATGACACTGACGTTTGAAAATGAACAGGATTTTGACCTTGGATTTGATCCGGAAGAGGTTGCAGCAGCGGTAATCAATGGTGTGCTGGATCAGGAAGCATGCCCGTATGAGGCAGAAGTAGAACTGATTCTGACCGATCCGGAAAATATCCGCACCATGAACCGGGAACACAGAAACATTGACCGGGAGACAGACGTGCTTTCTTTCCCGATGGTAGATTATCCTTCTCCGGCTTCGTTCGATTTTCTGGAGACGGAAGAGGGAGATGACTGTTTTAACCCGGACAGCGGTGAGCTGATGCTGGGTGATATCGTAATTTCTGTTGCGCGCGCAAGAGCGCAGGCGGAGGAATACGGTCATTCTTTAAGACGCGAATTTGCTTTTCTTGTTGCACACAGTATGCTGCATCTTCTGGGTTATGATCATATGACACCGGAGGAAGCAGCCGTGATGGAGGCAAAGCAGGAAGAGGTGCTGCAGCGTCTCGGTATCACAAGAGACTGATTGAAAGCAGAAAAGGAGGGGTCTTTATCAAAAAGAGAGGGTTTTACACATTGGGGATTGCTCTGCTGGGAAGCATGATGCTGTTCGGATGCCGGAAAATTGGGGAAACGGCACCGGAAACTGCATCGGCAGGAACTTCTTATGTCTCAGAAGAGACAGCAGGGGAAAGCAAGACAGAAACGAAAGCTACGGAAACACCGGCACCGACCGAAGATCCGGCACCGGAACCGCTGGTTCCGGAAGCGATTGAGCCGACGCCCGCGGAGGATGCGCTGCCGGAAGGTATGGTGAAAAGTTATCTGACAGGAGAACCTGTCGCCGAAGTACAGGGAAGAAGGCGCCCGGTGGCGGTTATGCTGAGCAATATCATCAGCGCCTGCCCGCAGAGCGGTATCAGCCGTGCGGGAGTGATCTATGAAGCGCCGGTCGAAGGCGGCATTACGCGCCTGATGGGGCTGTTTGAAAACTATGATGATCTCGAAAAGATCGGATCGGTGCGGAGCTGCCGCGAATATTATGTGTATCTGGCGGCTGGTTTTGATGCCCTGTATTATCATTACGGACAGGCGGCGTATGCGATTCCGCTTCTGGAGTCCGATCATATTGACAATGTGAACGGCATGGAATATTCGGAACAGGTGTATTACCGGACGTCGGACCGTCCGTCGCCGCATAATGCATATCTTGACGCAGCAGGTATTGCGGCGGGAATCGATCTCTGCGGCTACCGGACATCCTATAAGGAGGGCTATGACGGATTTTTCCAGTTTGCATCCGAGACAGAACCGGAAACGCTGGAACAGGGACGAAATGCGACTTATGTGGCACCGGGCGGATATTTCCACAACAATCCGTGGTTTTCGTACGATGAGGCGAGCGGCACATATCTGCGTTATCAGTTCGGGGAACCGCAGATCGATGAGATGACACAGGAACAGCTTGCGGTGAAGAACATTATCGTGCAGTACTGTTCCTGGAAAAAGTATGATGACAATGCGGAATATCTCGATATCGATGTGGTAAACGGCGGAACGGGAACGTATATCACAAGCGGAAAGGCCATCGACGTGACATGGAGCAAGGATGATCCGTGGGGCGTCACAAAATACCGGGATGGAAATGGCGATGAGATTAAGCTGAATCCTGGAAAAACATGGGTTCTGATTGTGCTGGATAATTATGCAGACGAGACTGAAATCCGGTGATTGAAAACCGGATTTCAGATTTTTCGCGGATCTGCTGGACAGATACCGTGTTTTGCGGTAAGATAAAGAGAAAATTCCGGTAATTTAAAGGAGAGAAATACAGAAAATGGAAATTAATATACAGAGAATCAACGAACTTGCCCGCAAGGCGAAAGCAGAAGGGCTGACACCGGCGGAGAAAGAGGAGCAGCAGAAGCTTCGGAGAGAATATATTGCAGCCGTAAAAATGAACCTCCGTACCCAGCTCGACAATATTGATATGCAGGAGAAAGACGGAACAATCGTAAATCTGGGGGAGCGCTATGGAAGCAAAAGGAAACATTAGAAAAGAAGTTTTTGCCCGAAGAAGAGCAGCCACACAGGAAGAAATTCAGGAAAAGAGCCGTATGATTTATGAAAAAATCACGGCTCTGCCGGAGTTTCTGGATGCGGACTGCTTTTTTGCGTATATGGACTTCAAAAAAGAAGTCATGACACAGGATCTGATCGAGAAGGCCCTGCAAATGGGAAAGACGGTCGCTGTGCCGCGCGTGGAAGGCGATGATATGGTTTATTATGAGATCAAAGATTTCTCCACGCTGAAATCCGGCTATTTTGGCATTATGGAGCCGGACGGCGGAAAGGTCTGCACGCGGGAAGAGGGCTTTCTGCTGGTACCCGGTGTGGCCTTTGATCCGGCGCGCCACAGAGTCGGATATGGAAAAGGATTTTATGACCGCTTTCTTGCCGCACATCCAGGGTTTACAACGGTTGCAGCGGCGTTTGAGTTTCAGCTGTTTGATGCGGTGCCGTTTGAAGAGACGGATGTTCTGCCGCAGATGCTGGTGACAGAACAGAAGATTTACCGTTAAGCCAATTACGATAAGACAACACGAGGAGGAGACGAGTATGATGAAGCTGGAAGAAATCGGAACGAGAGCCCGCCAGGCGGAGCCTGTGCTTCGAATCATGGAGACAGAGAAGAAAAACCGTGTGCTGAAAAAAGCAGCGGAAAACCTTGTGGCAGACGCCGAAACGATTATCGCAGCCAATGCGCTGGATATGGAGCATGGAAAAGAAAAAGGCATGTCCCAGGGCCTTCTGGACCGGCTCTTTCTGGATAAAAGCCGGATTGAAGCAATGGCAGAAGGCATGTGTCAGGTATCCGAGCTGGATGACCCGATCGGGGAAGTGCTGGGAATGAAAAAGCGCCCGAACGGTCTTCTGATCGGACAGAAACGTGTTCCGCTTGGTGTTGTCGGTATCATCTACGAGGCACGCCCAAATGTGACGGCGGATGCATTTGCACTCTGCTTCAAAACGGGAAATGTCGTGATTTTAAAAGGCGGAAGCGATGCAATCCACTCGAATACGGCGATTGTTGCCTCACTGCGGAAAACACTGAAAGAGGAGCAGGTGCCGGAAGACGCCCTGCTTCTGATCGAAGATACCTCCCGCGAGACGACGGCGCAGTTTATGAAGATGAACCGCTATGTCGATGTCCTGGTCCCACGCGGCGGCGCCGGACTGATCCGCGCTGTCGTGGAAAACAGCACGATTCCTGTCATTGAGACGGGAACCGGAAACTGTCATATCTACGTGGATGAGACAGCCGATCTTTCCATGGCAGTGGATATTATTCTGAACGCAAAAACACAGCGCGTCGGTGTATGTAATGCATGTGAATCGATTGTGGTACACGAAAATGTACGTGAAAAACTGCTCCCGATTCTGGAGGAACGATTAAAAGAAAAACATGTGGAAATGCGCGCAGACGAAAAGGCAAGAGAATACATGCCGGAAGCAGAAGAAGCGACAGAAGAGGACTGGGGAAAAGAGTATCTCGACTACATCGTGTCCATCAAAACCGTCTCTTCCATCGACGAAGCGATTGCACACATCAACCACTACAACACAAAACACTCCGAAGCAATCATCACCAACAACTACACCCACGCCCAGAAATTCCTGGACGAAATCGACGCAGCGGTGGTCTACGTCAACGCCTCCACCCGCTTCACCGACGGCTTCGAATTCGGCTACGGTGCCGAAATCGGAATAAGCACCCAAAAACTTCACGCCAGAGGCCCGATGGGACTGCTGGCGCTGACGTCGATTAAAAATATCGTATACGGAACGGGACAGATCCGAAAATAAAAGAAGAAAGATCCGATGGAAGGGGAGTGCATTTACAGCAAGAAAATGCGCTCCCTGTCTTTGCACACGTCACAAAGCCATCTGACCATATAAGAAATACATAGAAATCGAGGAAATGTTATTATGAAAAACGAAACAGAAAAAACAGTCATGCGCGGAGAACTGGCACTTTTGATGGTTGTCGTCCTGAACAGTCTCGGCGTTCTTTTGATGCTGCATTCCGGGTCCGGGATTTCGGCGATTTCGAGTGTTCCGTATGCATTCCGGAAGGTGATGCCGTGGCTTACGCTTGGAACGTGGACGTATATTTTCCAGGGACTGCTCGTCTGTACGCTGATGCTTATGCGGAAAAAATTCGTCCCCACTTACCTGTTCAGTTTTGTGGTCGGCTTTGTGTTTGGAGAACTGATGGATCTTCACGAGCTCTGGATTACACGTCTTCCGGTAAATCTGCCGCTGCGCGTGCTCTATTTTGTGCTGAGCTATCTGATTCTCTGTTTCGGTATTGCGCTTTCAAACCGCTGCAAGCTCCCGATTGTCCCGACAGATCTGTTCCCGCGTGAAGTATCTGATATCACGAAAGTGCCGTATTCCAGAATTAAAATCGGCTTCGATGTGACCTGCCTTATGGTAACCGCATTGCTCACCTTCTTCGGACTTGGAAGAATCGAAGGTCTTGGAATCGGAACGGTAGCAGCTGCTTTTACGATGGGAAAAGGCATTGTGCTGATGGGAAAACTGCTGGATAAAAAGTTTGCGTTTGTCTCCGTTTTATCACCGGAAAGACCGTAAAATGCAGGGCTGATATTTGATCGTAAAAAATTAGAAAAAAATGTAAAATCCTCTTGAAATCAAGGGGATTTTACTATATAATGAGCAGGACAAAAACAACTGCAGAGTAAGTTCATATGCGTAAAGTGCTCCCAGGATAGAGAGTAGCCAGGGAGACGAAAAGAGAAAATCTTGCGGTATATGAATTGCATCTCGCTGCAACAGAAGATAGAGACAAGAGATTATCTCCTATTGTAGTCAGATATCTGTAAAGGAGGTAATTTTTTTATGCAGAAAAATGCAAATGAAACAGCAAAAGAAACAAAAAACATGTTTCTGCAGTCAGCAAAAGAGCTGAAAGCAGTCACAACCCTCGCAGCCTGTGCCATGTTCGCAGCGCTGGCGATGATTCTGAACCAGGTAGCATCGATTGATATCGGACCTTATGTCCGCATCGGATTTTCCGGAATCCCGAACCGCCTTGTCGATTACCTGTTCGGACCAGTGACAGGATGTCTTTTCTCCGGCATTCTTGATGTCGTAAAATACTTCCTGAAACCGAGCGGCCCGTTCTTCTTCGGATTCACCTTTAATGCGATGCTGGCATCTTTTATGTATGGATGCTTCTACTATCGCAAAAAACTGACCATCAAACGTGTGCTTGCAGCCAAGTTCATCGTTATGCTGACTGTCAACGTACTGCTGAACACCCTGTGGATCAGCATGCTGTATGGAAAAGGAATCATGGTGCTTCTTCCGGCACGTGCCTTAAAGAACCTGATTATGTGGCCGATCGATTCCATCATTTTCTACAGCCTGACGAAGTTGATCGAGCAGACCGGCGTCTTCCGCATGTTCCATGCAAGAACCGCTGCACAGGCACAGAGATAAAGAAAAATTCAGACACCATCAAAACGATACATTTACCAATCTGCAGAAAAGGTACTGTCCGCCAGAACAAAAAGGAAGCGGATGGGTTTTGTCGGAAAAGAAAAGCGAAAAAGAACTGCGGCAGGAACTTCCCCAAAAGGAAGCCTGCCGCAGTTCTTTTTGTATGAAAATCCCATCAGGCGGACAGCGATTTTACTGATATCCGTGATCTGACCAGTCATGGTTTTTGATCCGCTCGTAATCCTCCTCTGTAATCGGAAGAATCGTTCCATGCTTGTAGCCGTATGGGAACGAGAAGGAAGCATCAGAACGAACAAATTTTCCGGAAGCAAGGCTGTCTGCAACAAACGGCACATATCCCTGGCCGGCACCCGGAGCGCCGTCGTTGACAGCTTCCCAGTGGAAACCATCGCGGCTGATGCCGAAATAAACCTGTTCGCCGTCCGGTGTTGTTTTTTCCCGAAAATGAACAAATAAATATGCCTGTGCCATAAAATAAAACTCCTTTATGCATATGTTTGGATGAAAAATTCAGATGTTCTGTTTTTCAGGCCATACCTTATACGGTTCCATTATTTTGTAAGACGGATCACATTCCAGCTGTGTTTTCCAAGAACGGTGTGCATTTTTCCATTCTCCAGTTTGGTGGCATCGGAATGGGTCGGAGTAACGTGGTTCGGATCTGCTTCGGTGTTGACCGCTTTCATATCGTCGTTTGTCAGCACGATGTGCTCAGCCAGACGGCATCCTTCGAACTGACGCAGATCGCAGGAAACCTCCATATCCTCATCCAGGCTCTTGTTGACTGCAAAAATGGTCAGTGCATCGTTTTCCTCATCCCAGATGCAGACAGAATCGAGATACGGAGCTTCGCCGTACGTTTTGCTCTCGTAAACCGGTGTCAGAACCTGTGTATTTAAGACGGTTCCGCGGCCGTATACGCTTGCATGCATGTATGGATAGAAGATCGTCTGACGCCATGCACCGGTATCGGATGTCATGATCGGAGCGATAACGTTGACAAGCTGTGCGAGGCAGGCAATCTTGACACGGTCTGCGTGGCGCAGGAGTGTGATCAGCATGCTTCCGACGAGAAGTGCATCCTCAAAGTTGTAAACATCCTCAAGCTGATGCGGTGCGCGTACCCATTTCTCCAGCTTCTGATCCTGCTCATTGCTGTGATACCATACGTTCCACTCATCGAAGGAAAGGTTAATCTGCTTTTTGCCGTGTTTTTTCGCTTTGACTGCATCACAGATCGCAACTACACCGGAGATGAAATCATCCATGCCCTTGGAGCTTGCCAGGAAATCGACAGTATCATTTGCATAATTTCCGTAGTACTGGTGTAAAGAAAGGTAATCCACCTCATCATAGCATTCGTCCAGAACCGTATATTCCCAGGAACCGAAGGTTGGCATCGTAAGATTGGAGCTTCCGCAGGCAACAGTTTCGATCGTCGGATCCATGAATTTCATTAGACGGGAAGTCTCTGCTGCAATACGTCCGTACTCAGAAGCGGTCTTATGTCCCATCTGCCACGGTCCGTCCATCTCGTTGCCGAGGCACCAGAGTTTGATGTTGTGTGGATCTTTGTAACCGTGGGATTTTCTCAGATCACTGTAGTAGGTGCCGCCCTTGAAGTTGCAGTACTCCAGCACATTTTTGGCATCCTCCGGTCCGCGGGTTCCGAGGTTAACGGCCATCATAATATCACTGCCGGCTTTTTTCGACCAGTCCGCAAACTCATTCAGACCGAATTCGTTTGTCTCAATCACGCCCCAGGCAAGATCCGGTTTTGCAGGCCGTTTGTCTTTCGGACCTACGCTGTCTTCCCAGTGATAACCCGAGACAAAGTTTCCGCCCGGGTAACGGACGATCGGTACCTGAAGCTCTTTGACAAGATCCAGGGTATCTTTTCGGAAGCCCTGCTCGTCGGAGAGAGCACTTCCTTCCTGATAGATGCCTTCGTAAACGGCGCGTCCCAGGTGCTCGATAAAGGAACCGAAGATTCGTTTGTCAACTTTTCCGGTGAGAAAATATTTGTCAATGATAATCTCTGCTTTTTTCATACTTAAAAATCCTCCTGTTAAAAGAAATGTTCGTTTTCAGACACGATCCAGAAAAACAAAGGATCACCGGCGTGTCTATGATTTTATTCCACCGTTTCGCTTTCGCTTTGGATAGTTTCAATTTTAACAGGAAGATAGAAAAAAACCAGAGATTTTTGTCCGGCAAATTTGACTTTTTTTCCGGTTTTGCGGTAAAATAGGGAGAAGAAAAGAAAAGGGGAAACGAGAAGAATGGAATTTTCAGTTCATATTTGTGAATATAATAGATCCAACGCCGATTATGAGACGATATATCGGCCGGAGGGCAGCGGGGACTATCTGTTTCTGTTGTTTAAAACGCCGATGAAGGTGTATGACAGAACTGCGTTTTTCATTGCACAGGAAAATGCCTGCCTTTTTTACACGCCGGATCACGAGCAGCATTATCAGGCTGTTCAGAAGTTTCGCAACAGCTATGTCCATTTCTGGTGCGGTAAGAATCTGGGTGAAACGTATGGAATTCCGCAGAATGCTGTTTTTTATCCACAGAACACGGAAGCAATTGATGAGCTGATTCGCCTTTTGCAGAGGGAATACATTGTGAAAGATCCATACGCAGTGGAATATGAGGAAGCACTGGTTCGTCAGATGATGATTACGGCATCGCGCGGTATGCGGCTGTACAAGAAAGCGGCAGAGGAGCCGGCCGGACTGTATCAGGAATTCCAGGAGCTGCGCCTTAAGATGTTGAGCCATTATGAGAAAGACTGGACGACAGAAAAGCTTTGCCAGATGGCCAATATGGAAAAAAGCCAGTTTTATTCTTATTATAAACAGTTTTTTAGCAGCACCCCGCACAGCGATCTGATTGAAGTACGGCTCGACAAGGCGAAAAATCTTTTGACAAATCAGGCACTTTCCATCGGACAGACCGCGGAAATCTGCGGTTTTTCCAATCTGTCTCATTTCAGCCGCTATTTCAAACGCCACTGCGGATGTTCTCCGCGGGAATGGCAGCAGCAAGGCGGAAAAAGCATAAAATATAAAGTGAAGTTGCAGGAAGATGAGAAATGCTATAGCTTTTCCCAATAGCTTATGCTAAAATATTCAGAAGATGTTGGAGTCAAAAGGTACTTTGGCCATGATATCTTCAGAAAAAGTAAGAAAAAGGGAGAGCAGTATGAAAAAGAGAGAGTCATTTAACAGTCGGTGGGGATTTATCCTGGCCTGCATCGGCTCTGCAGTTGGAATGGGCAACATCTGGATGTTCCCTACCCGGGTTTCCTTGTACGGAGGAGGTTCCTTTCTGATTCCGTATTTCCTGTTCGTTGCACTGATCGGCTTTACCGGTGTGAGCGGGGAGATGAGTTTTGGCCGTGCCACAAGATCCGGTCCGGTTGATGCGTTCGGTTTTGCATGTGAAACGAAAGGAAAACGAAAAGCCGGAGAGGCGCTTGGTCTGATTCCGGTGCTGGGTTCCCTGGCAATGGCGATCGGTTATACGGTTGTCATGGGGTGGATTTTCAGGTACATGATCGGAACCTTTACCGGAAAGACACTGTCAGCTGTGAGCGTAGAGGATTTTGCCGGAGCGTTTGAATCCATGGCATCTGCGTTTGGAAACAATTTCTGGCAGATCGTAGCTCTTGTGGTTGCGATGGTCATTCTGGCATTTGGTGTTGGTAAGGGAATTGAGAAGGTCAATAAGGTGCTGATGCCTGTTTTCTTTCTCCTGTTTGTTGCACTTGGTATCTATGTTGCCTTTCAGTCCGGTGCAGCGGATGGATACCGTTATATTTTCCGTGTGGAACCAAAAGCACTTGCAGATCCGAAGACCTGGATTTTTGCACTTGGTCAGGCATTCTTTTCCCTGTCTGTAGCCGGAAACGGAACACTGATCTATGGTTCCTATTTGTCAGATGGAGAAAATATTCCGGCCGCCGCCGGAAGAGTAGCATTTTTTGATACGCTCGCTGCTATGCTTGCTGCGCTGGTTATTATCCCGGCGATGGCAACTACGGGAGCACAGTTAAATACAGGAGGACCTGGACTTCTGTTCATTTTCCTTCCGAATTTGATAAAGTCTATGCCGGGTGGCGCGCTGATCGCAATCGTTTTCTTTGTCGCTGTCTTTTTTGCCGGCCTTACCTCTCTGATTAACCTGTACGAAGCACCGATTGCAACGGTACAGGAAAAATTTCATCTCGGAAGAGTAGCAGCCTGCGGTGTGATCGGGGTTATCGGTGTGGTCGTATCTCTTCTGATCCAGGGCATTGTATCCCAGTGGATGGATGTTCTGTCGATCTACATCTGCCCGCTCGGCGCCGGCCTTGCCGGAGTCATGTTCTTCTGGATCTGCGGAAAGAAGTATGTGCAGTCCCAGGTAGACAAGGGAAGAAGCAGCAAATTCACGGATCTGTATTATCCGATCTGCAAATATATCTACGTGCCGATCTGTGTGCTGGTTCTGATTCTCGGAATCGTGCTGGGCGGAATCGGCTGAAACGATGTTGATAGAAAACGCGCCTGTCGTGCGGAAAAAAAATCCGGCGGCAGGTGCGTTTTTTGATAAAATTTTTCAAATATATAAATCCGATTGAAATACTCGGAAAAAAGGTCTACAATCGGAGGCGAAAACAGAGATTTTAACCTCGAAGCAAAATAAGGAGGATATCAATATGGGAAAAAATCTTTTAACAGTGAAAGATTTAACGGTAAATGTAGAAGAAAAAGAGATCCTGCACGGCGTCAATCTTACGATTGGAAAAGGGGAGACGCATGTGCTGCTTGGACCGAATGGTACCGGAAAGTCGACGCTTGGCAATACGCTGCTCGGCAATCCGAAATATAACGTGACACGCGGCGAAATCTGGTTCCAGGGAAAGAACATCACAGAAGAGCCGGTCAATGAACGCGCCAAAATGGGACTGTTTCTCTCGTTTCAGAATCCGCTTGAGGTGCCTGGCGTAACCTTAAGCTCTTTTATCCGCAGCGCCGTCGAGTTAAAGACCGGCAAACGGATGCGTCTGTTTGAGTTCCGGAAAGAACTGGAAAAAGCAATGGAAGTTCTGCAGATGGATCCGTCGTATGCAGACCGTGATCTGAATGTCGGATTTTCCGGCGGTGAGAAAAAGAAAGCCGAGATCTTGCAGCTTCTGATGCTCGAGCCGTCCCTTACCATTCTCGATGAGACCGACTCCGGCCTGGATGTCGATGCGGTCCGCACCGTTTCTGCCGGAATTGAGGCATACCGCAGAAAATGCGGAGGAAGTCTTCTGATCATCACGCACAGCACGAAGATTCTGGAATCGCTGATGGTGGATCAGACCCACATCATGGTGGAAGGTGAAATCGTCAAAACCGGCGATGCATCTCTTGTAGAGGAGATCAACCGGGACGGATTTGGAAAATACGAAAAGTCACTGGCGTAAAACCGAAGGTACAGAAAGGATGAAAACGCTGTGAGAGAAAAAAGTTATGTAGAGGATATTGACCGAAGCATCTATGATTTCAAAGACGATGAAAAGGATGCCTATAAAGTAAAAGCCGGCCTGACGCCGGAAATTGTACAGAAAATTTCGGATGAGAAGAAAGACCCTGCCTGGATGCAACTGTTCCGTCTGCGTTCTTTACAGATCTACAACCAGATGCCGATTCCGGATTGGGGTCCGTCGATCGAGGCTCTGAACATGGATGACATCGTAACGTATGTCCGCCCGAATACCAAAATGAAAGCAAAGTGGTCCGATGTGCCGGATGACATCAAAAATACGTTTGAGCGTCTCGGCATCCCGCAGGCAGAGCGGAAATCACTCGCCGGCGTGGGCGCACAGTATGATTCGGAGCTGGTCTATCACAACGTCCGCGCGGAAGTTGCGGCGCAGGGTGTTGTCTATACCGATATGGAAAGTGCGCTGCATGGTGAGTACGCGGATATGGTGCGGAAACACTTTATGAAACTGGTGAAACCGACCGACCACAAATTTGCCGCACTGCACGGAGCCGTCTGGTCCGGCGGTTCGTTTGTCTATGTGCCGAAGGGGGTTTCCGTGGAAATCCCGCTGCAGTCGTATTTCCGCCTGAATGCGCCGGGCGCAGGCCAGTTCGAGCATACGCTGATTATTGTCGATGAGAATGCGGACCTTCACTTTATCGAGGGCTGTTCCGCACCGAAATACAATGTGGCCAACCTCCATGCCGGATGTGTGGAGCTGTTTGTCGGAAAGAATGCAAGACTCCGTTATTCTACGATTGAAAACTGGTCGAAGAATATGTACAACCTGAACACGAAGCGCGCGCAGGTCGAGGAGGGCGGAAAAATCGAGTGGGTTTCCGGTTCATTCGGCTCCCACGTTTCCTACCTGTACCCGATGAGCGTGCTGAAAGGAAGAGGCGCAAAGATGGAATTTACCGGCATCACGTTCGCCGGTAAGGGCCAGAATCTCGATACCGGAGCGAAGGTTGTCCACAGCGCGCCGGATACGAGTTCCTATATTAACACGAAATCGATCTCGAAGGACGGCGGCATCAGCACCTTCCGTTCGTCAGTCTCTGCAACAAAAGCGGCAAAGAACACGAAATCAGCCGTTTCCTGCCAGTCTCTGATGCTCGATGATATCTCCCGGTCGGACACGATTCCGGCGATGGATATCCGTACAAAAGATGCGAACATCGGCCATGAAGCACAGATCGGAAGCATCAGCGATGAAGCAGTCTTTTATCTGATGTCGCGCGGCATGACGGAAGAGGATGCGAGAGCGTGCATCGTCAGCGGATTCGCGGATGATGTTTCAAAAGAACTTCCGCTGGAGTACGCGGTGGAGATGAACAATCTGATCCGCCTCGAGATGAAGGGCAGCATTGGATAAGGAGGCCAGACACATGGAAGAACAGAACAGCATGAAAATCAACCAGCTTCCATCGAAAACATGGTACTGGCTGGGATTAAATGATACAAAAGTAAAATGGGCGGCTGGTGCGCCGTGCGAAATCTGCGCGGAAGAGCCGCCTGCGGATGATGAGATAACGGATTTTCCGGAAACTGTGAATACCGGGGCAGGAAAAGAGACGGATATTCTTTTTGCACCGGAGCAGACGAAAAACTGGAGTGTCTCTGCAAAGGAGGGGCAGACGAAACAGGTCACGCTTTCCGTCGGACAGGGAAAAGAGACGGCTTCATCCGGAAAGATCCGCGCGGCGGCAGAAGAGGGAGCGTCCCTTACCGTTTTCGAGGTATTTGAACCGGCACAGACAGCGGGACAGCTCGCGGTGCGGACAGAGCTTTACGCGAAAAAAGACAGCCGCATCCGGCTCGTGCAGGTGATGATGCGCGGTGAGGGACAGGAGCTTTTAAATGATGTCGGATGCATCTGCGAGAAAAATGGTGCACTGGATCTTTTACAGGTCGTTGTCGGAAAAGGCGATGTCTATGACGGTATCTGGATCGAACTGCAGAAGGATCACGCATCACTGCAGGCAGAAATCGGCTATCTTCTGCAGAATCAGCAGAAATTTGACGTGAACCTGAATGTGCGCCACTTCGGAAAAGTGACAGAGAGCACGATCCAGGCAGACGGAACGCTGATGGATGCGGCGGAAAAGATCTTCCGCGGTACGATTGACTTTGTGCGCGGATCGGCAGATTCCGTCGGAGCAGAGACAGAACAGGTATTGCTGCTCGGCGATGATGTAGTCAACAAGACGATTCCTGTGATCCTCTGTGCAGAGGAAAACGTACAGGGAAGCCACGGCGCGGCAATCGGAGAACTCGATGAAGAGACACTGTTTTACTTCGGTGCGCGCGGCATGGACCGTACACAGGCAGAAAATACGATGGCGCGGGCGAAACTGGAAGCAAAAATCCAAAAGATCGGCGATGCGGACATCGAACAGAAAGTAAAAACACAGCTTGCGGAGGTGCTTGACCGTGACAACAGATAACATCAGAAAAAATTTCCCGCTTCTGCAGCAAATGGACACGATCTATCTGGACAATGCGGCAACGGCCCAGCGCCCATCGTGTGTCCTTGCGGCAGTACAGGAGTTTTATGAACAGAAAAATGCCAATCCTCTGCGCGGCTTCTATCCGTTAAGCCTTAAGGCGACGGAGAGCTATCAGGCAGCGCGGAAAACGGTACAGAAATTTATCCATGCAAAAGAGCCGGAGGAGATTATTTTCACCCGGAATACGACGGAGAGCCTGAACCTTGTGGCATACAGCTATGGCCTGAACTTTTTAAAGGAAGGCGACGAGATCGCTGTAACAATCATGGAGCATCACAGCAATCTGCTTCCGTGGCAGATGGTGTCGCGTATGACTGGGGCGAAGCTCCATTATCTGGAATGTACCAGTGAGGGCGAGCTGACCGATGAGGAGCTCCAAAAGGGCATTAATGAGAGAACACGTCTTGTGGCTGTTGCGCAGGTATCGAATGTGCTCGGCTGCGTGAATCCGATCCAGAAAATCACGGAGATGGCGCACCGCGTGGGAGCCGTTGTCGTTGTGGACGGCGCCCAGAGCGTTCCGCATATGCCGGTCGACGTACAGGCGCTGGATGCAGATTTTCTCGCCTTTTCCGGCCATAAGCTGATGGGTCCGATGGGAATCGGCTGTCTGTATGGAAAACGGGAACTGCTGGAAAAAATGCCGCCGTTTTTAACCGGAGGCGAGATGATCGATTCCGTTCACCGCGACGGAGCCGTTTTTGCACCAGTTCCGCAGAAATTTGAGGCGGGAACGGTAAATGCAGCCGGTGCGGTGGGGCTGGCCGCAGCGATCCGGTATCTGCAGGAAAAAGGATTTGATTATATCCAGAAAAAAGAGCTGGAACTGACGCAACGTGCTATGGAAGGACTCGGCGCGCTGCCGTACGTTCATATCCTCGGTTCCAAAGATCCGGCCAACCACACGGGCATCGTTTCGTTTACGATTGACGGCGTGCATCCGCACGATGTGAGCGAAATTCTTTCTTCTGACGGCATCGATGTGCGGGCAGGCCACCACTGTGCACAGCCGCTTCTGGAATATCTTGGCGTCCGAAGCTCGACAAGAGCCAGCATGATGTTTTATAATACACCGGAAGAGATAGATGCACTGATCGAAAGTGTATCCACAATCAGAAGGAGAATGGGCTATGGAGAGTAGAGGATTTTATAACGAAATTTTGACGGAGCACAATCTGCGTCCGGAATTCAAGCATGATCTGCCGGATGCGGACATCGTACTCGAGGGCGTCAACCCAAGCTGCGGCGATGATATCTGGCTGAAATTAAAAGTCGACGGCGATGTGATCACGGACGGCGCGTTCGTGGGCGACGGCTGTGCGATTTCGCAGGCATCGGCGGACATTATGCTCGGCATGATCATCGGAAAGACGAAGGACGAGGCACTGCGCCTGGGAAATCTGTTTCTGCGCATGATCAAAGGAGAAGCATCCGACGAGGAGATTGACGAACTCGAGGAGGCTGGTGCACTGAAAGATATCTCCCACATGCCGGCAAGAGTGAAATGTGCAGTGCTTGGATGGCATACGCTGGAAGAGGCATTTAAACAGGAAAAATAAGAACAGAAAAACTTTTTGCATTTCTGAGAAAAAGTATCACTTTACCCACTTGCAATTTTCAAAAAATTAGTTATAATGAATTATAGTTAGTAAAGACTAACCAAAGCGAATCAATCATTGTTATCTCCCGTCTGAGGATCCTGGACACTTCGCAGGCGGGAAACTCCAGAAACAAGCGAGAAAGGAGCACACGAAAAGTGAAGAGCCTGAAAATTGAGGAAGTAAAAGGAAGAGAAATTCTGGATTCCAGAGGAAATCCAACCGTAGAAGCTGAGGTTGTTCTTGCAGGAGGCGTTGTAGGACGCGGCATGGCACCAAGCGGCGCATCTACCGGTGAGTTTGAGGCACTGGAATTACGAGATGGAGATAAAGCAAGATACCTTGGAAAAGGTGTGCAGAAAGCAGTAGAAAACATCAACACCGTCATCAACGATACCTTAAAAGGTATGGATGCATCCGATACCTACGCTGTAGACAAAGCCATGATCGATGCAGACGGAACAAAAGATAAATCCCGCCTGGGTGCAAATGCCATTCTGGCTGTATCCATTGCCTGCGCAAGAGCAGCTGCAAACGCACTTGAGATTCCGCTGTACCGTTTCTTCGGCGGCGTTTCCGGAAATCGTCTGCCGGTTCCGATGATGAACATCATCAACGGCGGATGCCACGCACTTTCTTCCGGCTTGGATGTACAGGAGTTCATGATCATGCCGGTTGGAGCATCTTCTTTCAAAGAGTGCTTAAGATGGTGCGCTGAGGTCTTCCATGCACTGGCTGCCATCTTAAAAGAGCGCGGACTGGCAACATCGGTTGGAGATGAAGGCGGTTTTGCACCGGCTCTGAAATCCGATGAAGAAGCCATCGAGACCATTCTTGAGGCAGTGAAAAAAGCAGGCTATGAGCCAGGCAGAGACTTCAAGATCGCGATGGATGCTGCTTCCTCCGAGTGGAAGACAGGTACAAAGGGTGAATACAAACTGCCGAAAGCCGGCACTGTATTTACTTCCAAAGAGCTGATCGTTCACTGGAAAGCACTGGTAGAGAAATACCCGATCATCTCCATCGAGGATGCTCTGGATGAAGAAGACTGGGAAGGCTGGAAAGAGCTGACCGCAGAGCTTGGCGGAAAAGTACAGCTTGTCGGTGACGACCTGTTTGTAACCAATACTGAGCGTCTGGCAAAAGGTATCTCCCTTGGCTGCGGAAATTCCATCCTGATCAAACTGAACCAGATCGGTTCTGTATCTGAGACCCTTGAGGCAATCAAGATGGCTCACAAAGCAGGCTACACCGCAATTTCCTCCCACCGTTCCGGTGAAACCGAGGATACCACCATCGCAGACCTGGCTGTTGCCCTGAACACCTGCCAGATCAAGACCGGTGCACCGAGCCGTACCGAGCGTGTTGCAAAATACAACCAGCTTCTCCGAATCGAAGAAGAACTTGGAACGGCCGCTGTATACCCTGGTGCAAGAGCATTTAATGTGACACAGGACTAAGCAGTAAATAACATAATACCATAAAAAAAGACAAGATCCTTCCTCTTAAAACCAACCATAAATAAGAGTCCCCGGGGCCGTTGAAAAACGTGTTTCCCGGGGATTCTTGCATGCGGGGGAGGGGTATATGAAAAAACACTTGACTTGAAGCGGACTTGAAGTGTTATCCTATCTAGGAAAATGTAAAATAAGGGGGATATATCGAAATGAGCGAAAGATTATGGAATATTCTTCTGGATTCTTTCTGGAAAATCTTTCTGCCGGGCCTTAAGGTGACGATTCCGCTTACTGTAATCTCGTTTTCCATTGCACTTGTAATTGCGACGGCAATGGCTATGGTACAGTTTGCAAACATCAAAGGCCTTCGTCAGATTGCACGTTTCTATATCTGGATTTTCCGCGGAACCCCGCTTCTGGTCCAGCTTTTCGTTGTGTTTTACGGACTTCCGCGCGCCGGTATTCTGATCGATCCGTTTCCGGCGGCAGTTCTCGTCTTTTCCCTGAATGAGGGCGCCTACAGTGCCGAGACGATGCGTGCGGCCCTGGAAGCCGTTCCGGCAGGCCAGCTCGAAGCCGGCTACTGTGTCGGCATGTCGTATCTGCAGATCATGCGGAGAATTATCCTTCCGCAGGCGATGCGCACCGCGTTCCCGCCGCTTTCCAACTCTCTGATCGCCATGGTAAAGGATACTTCCCTTGCCGCAAATATCACCGTAACGGAGATGTTTATGGTAACGCAGCGGATTGTAGCGCGCACCCATGAGCCGCTGGCACTGTATATTGAAGTAGGACTGATCTACCTGCTGTTCTCCACCGTGCTCACGAAGCTGCAGGGAATCGGAGAGAAGAAACTGAGTACATATCAGAAAAAAGGGGAATAAGCCATGCTGGAAATCAAAGGATTAAAGAAAGCGTTCGGCAGCCTGGAAGTATTAAAAGGTGTAGATTTAAAAGTAAACCAGGGCGATGTTGTCGCAATCCTCGGCCCGAGCGGTTCGGGAAAAACAACCATGCTGCGCTGTGTCAACTTTCTGGAGCATGCGGACGGCGGCAGCCTGATTTTTGACGGGAAAGAATATCCGTTCCACAACATCAGCAAAAAAGATATCGCGGCGATCCGTCAGAAAACCGCATTTGTATTTCAGAACTATAACCTGTTCCTGAACAAAACAGCCCTTCATAACGTAACCGAGGGCCTGATCATCGGCAGAAAAATGCCAAAAACCAGGGCGGAGGAAAAAGCGCGTGCAGCGCTTGAAAAAGTAGGCATGCTGGACCGTGCGGACTACTATCCGCATCAGCTTTCCGGCGGACAGCAGCAGAGGGTGGCAATCGCCCGTGCACTGGCAACCGATCCGGAAATTATCTATTTTGATGAGCCGACCTCAGCACTCGACCCGGAGCTGACCGGCGAGGTGCTTGGTGTTATGCGCCAGCTTGCCAAAGAGGGAATGACGATGCTCGTTGTCACGCATGAGATGGGCTTTGCAAGAAACGTTTCGAACAAAGTTGTCTTTATGGAAAATGGCGTTGTCGTTGAGGAAGGTCCGTCGAAGGAATTTTTCGCAAATCCGCGGGAAGAGCGGACGAGAACATTTTTGCAGAATATTGAACAGCATTACGAGTAAGGTATCCCGCAAAGCGGCAAATCCTGCCCGGAGCACGGAATCCGGACAGTTTGCAATAAAGATAACAGAAGAAGCAAAGGCAGCTTCTTCCAGAACAAAACAAAAAAGGAGTGGCGAATATTATGAAAAAGAAAATGGCAGCAGTATTTCTGGCAGGTATCCTGACATCATCCTTTTTACTGACCGGATGCGGAAACAGCACGGCAGATAACAGCAGTGATTCTTCCTCTTCATCAGCATCTTCCGCAAGTGCGTCTGGGGATCTTTTAGAGCAGATCCAGAGCAAGGGTGAGATCGTTGTGGCAATGGAAGGAACCTGGGCACCGTGGACGTATCACGATGAGGAAGACAACCTGGTCGGCTATGACGTAGAAGTGGCACAGCAGATCGCAGAGAAACTCGGCGTGAAAGCAACCTTTGTAGAGGGTGAGTGGGATGGCCTTCTTGCAGGAATCGATTCCGGCCGGTACGATATCATGGTAAACGGCGTAGATATCACAGAGGAGCGCGCTGAGAAATACAGCTTTTCCGACCCATACGCATACAACCGCACCGCTGTTATCGTAAACTCTGCTAACGATGAAATCCAGTCCATGGAGGATCTCGACGGAAAGAGCACCGCGAACACCATTTCCAGTACGTATGCAGAAGTTGCCGAGAAATATGGCGCAGCCGTTACCGGTGTTGACGATCTGGAGCAGACTTTCGAGCTTCTCTTAAGCGGCCGTATCGATGCAACTCTGAACGCAGAGGTAACGTATTACGATTATATGAAAGCACACCCGGATGCAGAGATCAAAATTGCATGTCTCGATCCGGAATCCACAAAAGTCGGTATTCCGATGAAAAAAGGCGATGAGACCAAGACGCTGCTTGAGGCAGTCAACAAAGCACTTGGCGAGCTCGCAGAAGACGGAACACTGACAGAGCTTTCGGAAAAATATTTTGGAACGGATATCTCCAAAGAAGCAGCAGAATAAGATACAAAATAAAGAAGGTTACAGATCATGATTGCAAATTACCATACCCATACATGGCGGTGCCGCCATGCGGACGGAACGGAGCGGGAGTATGTGGAGCGCGCGATTGAGGGCGGCCTTAAAATTCTCGGTTTTTCCGACCATTCGCCTTATCCGTTCCCGGAAGGCTACGATTCCGGCATGCGGATGCGGCTCGATCAGGTGGAAGGCTATGTAGACACCGTGCTGGCATTGAAAAAAGAGTATGACAAGGATATTGAAATCCATCTCGGACTCGAAACAGAGTATTTCCCGAGATTCTGGGATCAGCTGATTGATTTTTTGTCGGATTATCCGTTTGAGTACTTTGTGCTTGGCCAGCACAGCCTGGGAAATGAGATCGAAAAGATTCTCTACAGCGGCCATGGAACAACAGACGGAAGCTACCTGAAACAGTATGTGGACCAGTGCCTGGCAGGCATTGATACCGGAAAATACCTGTATCTGGCACACCCGGATCTCTTTTTATTCAACGGCGACGAAGCAGTGTTCGACCGGGAATACCGGAGACTCTGCCGTGAGGTGAAAAAGAGAAACATTCCGCTGGAGATCAATTTCCTTGGTCTGATGGAAGAAAGATGGTATCCGAACGAGAAGTTCTGGAAGATCGCCGGCGAAGAAGGAAACACCGCCGTTTTCGGCTGTGATGCCCATACGCCGAAAGCCGTCTGGAATCCGGAGACGGAACAGAAGGCACTGCAGCTGGCAGCAAAATACGGTCTGAAAGTACAGGAAACCGTTCCGATGCCGAAGACATTTTAACAGAAGCAGAAAAAGCTGTTCTTTTCTGGTGAGAGTTTTGAAAACTCCGCGGAAAAGAACAGCTTTTTTGATATGAGATTTTTTATGCTTTTTTTGTGTGCATCAGCCGTACCGCCTCTTCCCGCTGTTTCAGAATCTTCTGAATCGAAGTCCAGTAAACGATCATTGAGACAACCGGCCCGATCAGGTCGGAAATAGGTTCCACGTAGAAGATGTTTTCCAGTGCAAAGAACCGCGGCAGAAGAAACAGAGCGGTAAAGTAGACGAATTTCCGGAAGAAAGAGAGTGCAAACGAATAGCGCACGCAACCCATTGCAGTAAAGCCGTCTACAATCTCGTACTGAATGCCGAGCGGAATGACTGAGAGTGTCGAAATATGGATCGCGCGGACCACCATCGAGACGATCTGCGGATCGGAAGTAAAAAGCTGCGCAAACAGCGTTCCGGCGGCATTGGAGACGAGGAACATCAAGGTCGTAAATCCGGCACAGAGTGCGATGATGGTTTTCTGTGCCTCAAGAATACGCCTGGAATTTCCAGCTCCATAATTGTATGCGAGGATTGACTGCGTTCCGCCGCTGATTCCGCCGAGCGGCATCGTAATAATCAGCATAAAGCTCTGAACGATCGTTGCACAGGTGATGAAGCTGTCTCCCTGTCCGGCGGGTGCATATCGCTGCAGGACGGCGTTCATCGCAATGATCATCACATTGTCGATGGCAATGATTAGAAACGGAGTAAAACCGACTGTCAGAATGCGTTTCATGATCGCAAATGAATACCCGCCGAAGGTGATGCGGATCGGAATCGTCTTTCCGAACAGAATATGCAGCACATACAGACAGCTTGCGATCTGGGAGAGCACGGTTGCAATTGCCGCGCCGCGCACGCCGAGATGCAGAACGAAGATAAACACAGGGTCCAGCAGCAGATTCAGGATGGCGCCTAGCAGAACAGATTTCATTCCCTCACTGGCAAAGCCCTGGCAGATCACAAACTGGTTCAGGCCGGTCGATAAAAGCGCAAACACAGAGCCGGAAACGTAGATCATAAAATAGGCTCTGGCGTAAGGATACGTAACGGTGCTGGCTCCGAATGCCATCAGCATCGGGCGGGTAAAAAAAAGCGCAGCGGCTGTCAGAACGAGGGACAGGGAAACAAGCATCAGAAACGCATTAGCCAGGATGCGGGATGCCTCTTTTTCATTTTTCTCTCCGAGCCGGATGCCGAGCAGCGGTGCGCCGCCGACCCCGATGAGGGAGGAGAACGCGCCGATCATGGTGAGAATGGGACCGCAGACGCCGACACCCGCGAGCGCCAGATCACCGACAGAGGCAATGTGGCCGATGTACATACGGTCTACAATGCTGTACAGAACACTCACGAACTGTGCCAGCATGCTCGGAAAAGCAATACGGGGAACCAGCTTTCCGATCGGGTCGGTTCCGAGATGGTTTACAGTTTTCATAGAAAAATACCTTGTCGTTTTTTAGGTTTGGGAACAGACAGCAAAAAACATGCCCGAAACAAAATCCGGAAGACTTTGTTTCGGACATGCCGCTTTTGGTCTGTTCTGATAGATCAGCTGACAGAAAAATTATTCAGCAAGAGTGGTCAGATCTACTTTGAAATCGTCAGATCCCTGTCCGTCTACGGTGTAGTAAGCGGCTCTCTGCTCTGCGTTCAGGTAGATTTTGATCTCGCCTTTTAATCCGTTTGCTTTTACTTCTTTTTTGATGACTGCTTCGAGGTCTTTCATAGATACTTTTGTCTCGAAGATCTCAAGAACGGTATCAGATACTTTTGTCATTTTACGTGGGGTTTTGGTTGCTTCTGCCATGGTTTCCGTGGTCTCCTTTTTTATTGTTTTTTTAACGGTTTCTTTTTTGGTTGCTTTTTTCGGCTCTTTTGCAGCTTCTGCTTTTCCTTCGGCTGCTTCTGTATGTAAGGTTTTTTCAGTCGTTGGTTTTACTTCTTTTGCCGGTGCCGCTGTCTTTACAACGGTTTCCGCTGTTTTTGCAGCTTCTGCAGCCTGCTGTTTCGCTTTGGCCATTTTTTTCATGGTTCTTTTATTCATTTTATTCACTCCTCTATGCGATATCTCTAATAAATTACCATGTTTTTTGCCTTCTGTCAAATTTAAATTCGAGAAAACAGCGGCTTTAGGATTGTACACGGCGGAGCACAGAAAAGATTTTTTCAGAATCCCAGATCTGCGGAACAGGGTAGGTGGGATTTGCTTCTTTTAAAGCACGGCGTGCTATTTCTGTGTAATCATTCGGCGAAAGGTGCGGCAGAGTGGATGGAATGTCAAACGAATCGCGCATAGCCTCGATAGCTGCAATCATCCGCTCAGCCTTTTCAGAAACGGTATCTCCGCCGAGAGAAAGCGCATCGGCGAGAACGGCAAGTTTAGGCGCAATGCAGGAACCGTATTCGCGCAGAACAGCAGGCAGCAGAACCGCGTTGGCTCTTCCATGCGGAATGTGGTACAGTGCGCCGACGGCGTGGGCAATGGCATGGACGTAGCCGACAAAGTTGTTGGTAAAAGCGAAACCGGCCAGGTACGATGCATGAAGCATTTCCTGCCGTGCAGCAAGATGGGTGCCGTCTCGCCAGACTTCGGGCAGGGCATGGAAATTTTCGCAGACTGCCTCGATGGATGCATTCTGCACGCTGCGGGAGGCGAAGAGGTTCAGAAAAGCTTCCATGGCATGGGTCAGGGCATCCATACCGGTATCTGCGGTCATAGAGGACGGGAGGCTGATCGTAAGACGCGGATCGAGAACTGCCGTATCCGGGATCAGACAGAGGTCATTGACGGCGTATTTGTATGGTTTCCCGTCGATACAGTCTGTGATGACAGCTGCCGCCGTTGTCTCCGAACCGGTTCCGGCTGTCGTCGGCACGGCAAACAGCGGCGGAAGTTTCCGACGGACTTTCAGGAGGCCCCGCATCGCAGGAACCGTCTTTTTCGGACAGCAGACGCGGGCACCGATCAGCTTTGCTGCATCGAGAACGGATCCGCCGCCGATGGCGAGGATAGCCTGCGCCTGAATCTGCTGATAAAGACGGAAACCCTGTTCCACGCTCTCAATCTGCGGATCCGGGGCGATTTCGGAGAAAATGGTGACGGAAATGTTTTCTTTTTTACAGCCATCCAGCAGAGACGTCAGTGTTCCGCGGCGGACAAAGCCGGGGGTAGTCACCAGGAGAATCCGGGAGATCCGGCGTTTCCGGAATAACGCGGGGAGCAGCAGAACGGCATCCGGTGCTGCAAGGAGTGTCTGTTTCTTATGCTCTGTCAGATGAAGAACGCGGCTCAACACCCACTGCCGGGTGCGGAACCAGAAAATGGAATGCATCAATCAAGTACCTCCATAAAAAATCGTGAGAATCGTATATCTCTTATTGTAACAGTGCACGGCAGGTTTTTCAATTCGTATAGGAATTTTGAATCTTCCGTGAAAAGAATTGACAGTGTGAAAAATGCGTGTTATAGTACGTATAGAACAGATAAAAAGAGCCAGGAATTGTTCACCTGGGAAATCAGGAAAAGGCTTGACTGGAGGTGCCTGATGATGGAAACAAAGAGAGATTATTATGAAGTATTAGGCGTCAGCCGGAATGCAGACGAGAAAGAAATCAAGCGTGCATACCGGAAACTGGCGAAAAAATATCATCCCGATACGAATGCGGGAAACCCGGATGCGGAAAAGAAATTTAAGGAAGTGACAGAAGCGTATTCTGTCTTAAGCGATCCGGAAAAGAAGAAAATGTACGATCAGTTCGGATTCGCGGCGTTCGACCAGGGAGCCGGCGCGTACAGCCAGCAGGGCGGTGGAAATCCGTACGGCAGTGCGTATGGAAACCCGTTCGGCGGAAGCGGAAACAACGGCGGCTATCACGAATTTCACTTTGAAGGAAACGCGGACGATATGTTCGGCGATTTCTTTGATCAGATGTTTCATGGCAAAAGCCGTGGATTCGGAAGCGAGCGGTATACGCGTTCGGGAAGCAGCAGACATCCGTTTGAGGATGCATTTTCCGGCCGCGGTATGGCAGAGGATCTCGATCTGCACGCTGAGGTTTCGATCCGCCTGGAGGAAGCGGCATCGGGCTGTGAAAAACAGATTACCCTGCGGAACCCGGATGGAACGACCAATACGCTGCTAGTTAAAATCCCGGCCGGTATCGAGAGCGGAAAGAGCATCCGTCTGCGCGGCAAAGGCCATACAGGATCAAACGGCCGCCGCGGCGATCTGCTTTTGAAGGTCAATGTAGAAGAAAAGAAAGGCTTTGAACGGCGCGGAATGGACATCTACACGACGATTCAGATTCCATACACAACGGCAGTCTTTGGCGGTGAAGCGCGTGTCTCGACACTGTACGGAGATGTGGTCTGCAAAATCAAGGAAGGAACACAGTCCGGCAGTAAGCTCCGTCTGCGCGGCAAGGGCATGGTATCGATGAAAGATGCGAACGTGCACGGTGATCATTATGCGACGATTGAGATTGCTGTACCGCGCAGTCTGAACCGCACAGCACGCCAGAAACTGATGGAATATAAGGAAGCGTGCTGAAAATGTGAAGAAACTGTGAAATCGGAAAATCCGGGTTGACAAATCGTGTTTGTGGTATTATATTACACCTAGAACAAAGAAAAGGAATCAACAAGAAACCAATTCTTCCTTGCATGTTCCCAAACATCCTGTTCCAAGAAACTTATTCATAGCCACAAGGCAAAGCAAACTTAACACCCTTCACAAGATAAGAAGCCTGCTAAGAATCAGATTTTTGGAGGAAAAGGTAAATGAATACTTTAAAAGCTGAAAAGAGAAGTTTGGATGTAAAAGCAAAAAGACTCAGAAGAGAAGGATACGTTGTTGGCAATGTATTCGGCAGAGAGATGAAAGAATCCATTCCAGTTAAGATGGTAAAAAGAGATGTCGAGAAACTGCTGAAGACAGACCACAAAGGCAGCCAGATTATGCTGGATGTTGACGGAGCCGCATACGATGTCCTGATCAAAAATGTTGATTATAACCCGGTAGCCGGACAGATCGATTCGATCGAGTTCCAGGCACTGGTCAGCAACGAGAAAGTTCATTCCGTTGCAGAGATTGTCCTTGTAAACCATGAAAAGATCGCAGAAGGCGTTCTGCAGGAGGATCTGAACGAGGTTGCCTACATGGCATACCCGGCATCCCTGGTCGATCAGGTAATGGTCGATGTCGGAGAGATGAAGATCGGTGATGTCATCCGCGTCAAAGATCTGTCCCTGGCCGCTGACCCGGATATCACCATAAAGACCAATCCGGAATCCATTGTCGTAAGTCTGATGGCTTCCCACAACGTAGAAGCACTGGCAGAAGATACCGAAGAAGCAGAAGAGAAATAAACAGAATAAGCACATACAAAGAAATCCGAAGGCGTCAAAAACCTTCGGATTTTTTGCGTGAAAAATATGGTTTGAATCGATCAGATATAACTCATGAAGCCTTTTCCGATAATTTCGCTGCTCTTTGTGATCGCAATAAACGCGGTCGGCTCGGTATCATGAATAAACCGCTGAAGATAGACGGCCTGCTTGACATCCACAACCGTGAGAATGACTGTCCGCTGCTGGTCGGAGTAAGCGCCGACGGCGTCGTAAAGGGTTGCGCTGTGATTGAGATCCTTTGTGATGAAATCGCAGATCGGCTGCGGATTGTTGGAGATAATCGTAAAAAATTTATTCAGCTTCATCCGCTCAATCGTTTTGTCAATCAGCAGTGTTTTCGCCATCAGACCGAGAACCGAACAAAGTCCGGTTAAGGTATCGAAAATCAGGAAAGCAAGGATGACAACGATGAGGTCGGTCACCAGCAGGGCAGTGGAAATATTCATTGTAGAATATTTTTTAATAATCATGGCGATGATGTCTGTGCCGCCGCCGGAGGCATTCTCAAAAAACAGCAGTGCTGCCGCCAGTGCCGGAAGAATAATGGCAAAGCAGAGCTCCAGCATGATCTCATTGGTAAGCGGATGTGCCATCGGAAACAGCTTTTCAAAAATGTTCAGAAGAACCGAGGAAAGCACGGTCACGTAGGCTGTCTTGACGCCGAAGTTCCGCCCCAGCACAGCAAAACCAACCAGCAGAAGCAGCAGGTTGATAAAAAGGTTGATCTGTGAGGCAGTGAACGGAAGAAACCGGCAGATGACAACGGCCATACCGGATACACCGCCGAAAGAAAAATTATTGGGGAATTTAAAAACATAAATTCCAATGTCCATGATCAGAACAGCTGCGGTAATGACAGCATATTCTTTTAACGTTTGTAATGCAGGCTGCGATGCCTGTTCTTTTTTGTCCATTTTTTTGCTCCTTTATTTGAATTTGAGGAGACCTTTATTTTATTATAGAAGAAACTTTTTTGAATAACAGCTAATAATGTATCCCCCTCTTCAAACATAGCATGGCATAGGGTAGTTTGTCCAGTTACATTTTCCTTATTTCCATTTTTCCGTTTTCCGATGGTTGTATCCAATTTATTTCTGTGGTATGATGAAGGGCAGGATCTTTTTTCGGAAAGAAAAAATCTGCAGTTTCTGTTTCAAAATGTTTCGAAAAAAGAAGAAAAAACAGAAACAAAAATGGAGGAAGAAACATGAAAAATACAAAGGTTTATGTTGATTTTATAACAGAGAAACTGAAAAAACTGCTCTCCATCGACAGCCCGACCGGCTACACGAAAGATGCCATTGCATGGCTGAAAGCAGAGTACGAAGCGATGGGCTATGCGCCGGTGATCACCACAAAGGGCGGCCTTCTGGTGCAGCTTGCCAAAGGCTGTGAAGGAAACGGCGGTGTCCTTGTGGAGACACATACCGATACGCTCGGCGGCATGGTAGCGGAAGTGAAAGGAAACGGCCGTCTTCGTCTCACCGCGCTCGGCGGTATGAATCCGAACAATGCGGAGACGGAAAACTGCGTTGTCATCACAAGAGACGGAAAACGGTACGAGGGCTGCTTCCAGATGAACAACCCGTCGATCCATGTCAACGGTTCCTACGACCAGCAGGACCGCACCTACGACAATATGGAGGTCGTTCTGGATGAGATGGTCTTCTCCAAAGAGGAGACAAAAGCGCTCGGCATCGAGACCGGTGATATCGTCTGCTTTGAGACGAGAACCCGCATCACGGAGAAGGGCTACATCAAGAGCCGTTTCCTCGATGATAAACTGAGCGTTGCAATCCTGCTCGGCTATGCGAAGTATTTAAAAGAAGAAAATGTCACACCGTCCCGCCCGGTTTACCAGCACATTACCGTATACGAAGAGGTCGGCCACGGCGGATCTGCTTCCGTTCCGGAGGGCGTGACAGATATTCTTTCTGTTGATATGGGCTGTGTCGGCGACGGACTGGAGTGTAAAGAGCATCAGGTATCCATCTGCGTCAAAGACAGCGGCGGCCCTTACAGCTACGATTTTACCGGCGAGCTGATTGCGGCAGCAAAAGCAAACGGAATCGACTATGCGGCGGATGTTTACCCGCACTACGGCTCTGACGTGGAGGCAACGCTCCGCGGCGGCGCAGACGCACGCCATGCCCTGATCGGCGCCGGTGTGTACGCATCCCATGGATATGAGAGAAGCCATGTGGACGGCGTGAAGAATACGCTGGAACTGCTTGCGGCGTATCTGGACAAATAAAAATAAGAACAAGTGAGAGAATTGCATGAGAAAATTAGCATTGCCAGAAGAAGTGCTGCTCCAGATTGAGCAGCCTGCGCGATACATTGGAAATGAATTCAACAGTGTCGTAAAAGACAAAGAGAAAGTAGCCCTGCGCGGCGCATTCCTGTTCCCGGATGTGTATGAGATCGGTATGTCCCACCTTGGCATCCAGATCCTGTACGATATGTTCAACAAACGCGAGGACATGTGGTGCGAGCGAGTTTATTCCCCATGGCCGGATCTGGACCACGTGATGCGTGAACAGAACATTCCGCTGTTCGGTCTGGAATCCCAGGAGCCGGTGAAAAACGAGGATTTCCTGTTCATCACCCTGCAGTATGAGATGTGTTATACAAACGTTCTGCAGGCGCTCGACCTTGCCGGAATCCCGCTGCATGCGGTGGAGCGTACCGACGAGGACCCGATCGTCATCGGCGGCGGCCCGTGTACGTACAACCCGGAGCCGATCGCTCCGTTCTTCGATCTGTTTTACATCGGAGAGGGTGAGGTTGTGTACGACCAGCTTTTCGACACGTATCTGGAAAATAAAAAGAACGGCGGAACCCGTCTGGATTTTCTGAAAAAGGCATGCCAGATCCCGGGCATTTACGTACCGCAGTTCTATGAAGTAACGTACCACGAGGACGGAACCGTTGCAGCCTTTACGCCGTCCATCCCGGAAGCGCCGGAAAAGATCAAAAAACAGCTTGTCATGGATATGACCGAGGCAACGTATCCGGAGAAACCGGTCGTGCCGTTTATCAAGGCAACACAGGACCGTGTCGTTCTGGAGATCCAGCGCGGCTGTATCCGCGGCTGCCGTTTCTGCCAGGCGGGTATGGTGTACCGTCCGACAAGAGAGCGCGATGTGGAGAAGTTAAAAGAACTTGCGACCCATATGCTGCGCAATACCGGCCACGATGAGATTTCGTTGAGTTCTTTGAGCTCGAGTGATTACAGCCATCTTCCGGAGCTTGTCAACTATCTGATCGACAGCTGCCCGGAAAAAGGTGTCAATATTTCCCTTCCGTCTCTTCGAATCGACGCATTTTCCCTCGATGTTATGAGCAAGGTACAGGATATCAAAAAGAGCAGCCTGACCTTCGCACCGGAGGCGGGAAGCCAGCGGATGCGGAATGTTATTAATAAAGGTCTGACCGAGGAAGTCATTCTTGACGGAGCCGGTAAAGCGTTTGAGGGCGGCTGGAATAAAGTAAAACTGTACTTCATGCTGGGCCTTCCGACCGAGACCGAGGATGATATCAAAGGAATTGCGCATCTGGCGGAAAAGATCGCAGAGCGTTACTATGAGATTCCGAAAGATCAGAGAAACGGAAAATGCCAGATTACGGCAAGCTCCTCGTTCTTTATTCCAAAGCCGTTCACCCCGTTCCAGTGGGCACCGATGAACACGGAAGAGGATTTCCTGAAAAAAGCATCCATTGTAAAGGCGGAAGTCCGTGCACAGCTGAATCAGAAGAGCATCCGTTACATTTATCATGAGGCAGATATTTCCCTTCTGGAGGGATTCCTTGCACGCGGCGATCGGAAATGTGCCGAAGTTATCGAAAAAGCGTACCGAAAAGGTGCTATTTTCGATGCCTGGTCCGAGTATTTCCGGAAAGATGCCTGGGAAGAAGCGTTTGCAGAGACCGGCATTGACATTATGTTCTATGCCTGCCGTGAGCGCAGCACCGATGAGATCCTTCCGTGGGATTTCCTTGATATCGGTGTGACGAAAAAATTCCTGATCCGCGAATGGGAGCGGGCACAGAAAGAAACCGTTACCCCGAACTGTAAGATGCAGTGTTCCGGCTGCGGAGCAAAATCATTCGGAGGAGGTGTCTGCTATGAAAATCAGAATTAAGTTTGCCAAAACAGGTGTGATGAAATTTGTGGGTCATCTGGATGTGATGCGTTACTTCCAGAAAGCAATCCGCCGTGCAGAACTTCCGATCGCTTATTCCGAGGGCTTCAGCCCGCACATGCTGCTGTCGTTTGCTTCTCCGCTCGGTGTCGGCATCAGCAGCACCGGTGAATATTTCGATATGGTGCTCGCGGAAGATATGAAAACCGACGAGATTGTAAAACGTCTGAATGCGACGATGGTTGAGGGAATGGAAGTGCTTTCCGCCCGCCATGTGCCGGATGGAAAAGCAAGCAAGGCAATGTCTCTCGTGGCAGGAGCCGATTATCTCGTGCAGTTCCGTGAGGGAAAAATGCCGGAGATCGATCTGGAAACGAAAGTGCCGGAGTTTTTCGCACTTCCGCAGATTGAGATCATGCGAAAGACAAAACGAAGCGAAAAGCTGACCGATATCCGCCCATGGATTTACGATATGAAAGCAAAGAAAAGCGGTGTCTGGATGCAGCTCTCCACCGGAAGTGTTTCGAACCTGAAACCGGAGCTCGTGATGGAAGCGTTCTGCAAATGGTGCGGGGTTGAACTTCCGCCGTTTGCATGCACGATTCTGCGCGAGGAAGTTTACGCAGACATCGGAACGGAAGAAGAGCGAAAGCTGGTTCCGCTGGAAGCGTTAGGAGAAGAAGTTGAGTAAACGAATTGTCATTGCCCATCTGCTGTGGGAGGGAAAAGATTACCTAGTACACACGCTGGCGGAAGGAGAAAGACCGGTCGAACTGACGGCCCTCTGCAGGGAGAAGGAAACGCTGCTTGGCAATATCTATGTCGGCCGGGTGGAAAAACTGGCGCCCGGGATCAGCGGGGCATTTGTCTCGTTTGCGGAGCAGCAGAGCTGTTTTCTTGATCTGTCCCGTGTAAAAGAAGGGTATCTTCTGAAAAAAGCACCGGGAACGGAACTGTATGTCGGGGATGAAATCGTCGTGCAGATCCAGCGGGAAGCGCAGAAAACGAAGCTTCCGTCGGCGACAGCAGAACTTTCTCTTTCGGGAAGTGCCCTGGCGCTCTATTATGGAAAGCCGGAAATCTCATGCTCGGGACGCCTTCTGCCGGAGCAGAAAAAACGGTTAAAAGAACTGGGAAGCCGGATCTTTCCAGAGCTTTCCGGCGGAAGCCTTCCGTTTGGCGTGATCTTCCGCACCGCATCCGCTGATGCTTCGGAAGAAGAGATCCGGCAGGAATATCTCGAGCTGTCCGAAAAACTCGCGCGGATTGTCCAGTATGGAACGATGCGGAGCCTGTACTCCTGCCTGTATCGGGCGTCAGATGCCGTGCCGGAGCTCGTCAAACGGTATGCACCGTCGGTTTCAGAACTTGTGACAGACGACAGAGAAACGTATGAGATCTGCAGAGAATATCTGGAGCGTCATGATTTTCACGACTGCCGCCTGACCTGGTATGAGGATCAGCTTACTACACTGACAAAGAAAGAAAATCTCGAAAATCACGTAAAACAGGCACTCGACAAACGTGTGGATCTGCCTTCCGGCGGATTCCTCGTGATCGAACCGACCGAAGCGCTGACCGCGATCGATGTGAACAGCGGAAAGCAGCTCGGAGGACGTAAAAATACGTTTCTGTACAGCGTAAACCAGGAGGCAGCCCGCGAAATCGCCCGCCAGATCCGCCTGCGCGGGATTTCCGGTCTGATCCTGGTTGACTTTATCAACATGCCGGAAAAAGAGCAGGAGGAGCGCCTTCTCGGCTTCCTGCAGGGTCTTGTGCGGGAAGATCCCGTTCCGACCAAAGTTGTGGATATGACGGCGCTTCATCTCGTGGAACTGACGAGAAAGAAAATCCGCCGGCCGCTGGCAGAACAGATGAAATGACGGTAACCTTACAAAGGAGGAATGAATATGGAACCACAAAAGAAACCGATTCACCTCAATGAAAATGATACCCCATATCTTTACGAACCCTTTCGAAACCGGATGCCGGCAAAACGGCCGCATCCGGCGGAAAAAGAAAAGATACTGAAACCATGGCAGGGCCTGCTGGTGTTTGCCTTTCTGATGGTTCTTTTTAATCTCGCCGGAATCCCGCTGGTTCTTGCAGGTGGGATGTATGGAAATGCGCTGGACGAGATCATTGTATTCCTGATCGGATCCATTCTCGTCGTACGGGCACTTCATATTCCGTTAAAAGAAGTGTTCCCATTAAAAAAGCCGGATGGAGCCGGAATCCTCGGAACCATTCTGATGTGGTATGTGACGTACCGCGGTGTGCTTGCCCTTTTCCTTCTGATGGAATGGATTTTCCCGCAGGAATACGCAAGCCTCTCGGAATCCATGGACAGCAGTATGGCGGGCCTTTCCTATTTCGGCGAGCTGCTTGTCGTTGCGCTGACACCGGCCATCTGTGAAGAAGCACTGCACCGCGGTCTTCTGCAGTACAGTCTGCGCGGAATCAAAAAGAAATGGGTGATGCTGCTTCTGATGGGCGTTTATTTTGGCGCTTTCCACATGAGCATCGTCCGTTTTCTTCCGATGATGATGATGGGAATCGTTCTCTCGTATGTGCGGATGAAGACCGACAACATGTTTTACAGCTCGCTGTTCCATTTCGTCCACAACGCATCGACGATTGTGGCGAGCATTGCGGCAAGCTTCCTCTATATGTTCTCGCAGGGGAACGCAGCAGCAGGCAGCGGATACGCAACGGAAACGTACATCGGCATGTATCTGATCGAAGCGGCGCTGATGCCGATCGGTCTTTATATGGGAAGCCGTCTTCTGATGTATCAGCAGACAAAAAGCGAAGGATTTTTCCCGAAGGAGAGAAGAAAAAAGACCATTGCAAAAATTGTAATTCCGACCATTCTGCTGATCCTTGGCGGACTGTTTTTCCTTGGTATTGGTATGATGTAAAAAGAATCAAAAGCAGTTTGGGCAATTTTGCAGAAATGTCCAAGCCGGGTAGAAAACAGGTACGATTTATGATAGAATAACAGCAAATCAGGCGTTACACGATATTACAGAAAGGAAAAGCTGTTTCTCTAAAAAAGAGACAGCAGGAATAAGAACTATGGCAAGAACAGCTATTGCTACCGACAGCAACAGCGGTATTACACAGAGTCAGGCGAAAGAGCTGGGCGTTTTTGTCCTTCCGATGCCTTTCTTCATGCGCGGAAAAATCCAGTTTGAGGATATCGACCTGACACAGGAACAGTTTTACGAGATTCTGGCAGAGGATGCGGCTGTTTCCACATCTCAGCCGTCTCCGGGAGATCTGATGGATTTCTGGAACAAAATTCTCGAAGAGTACGATGACATTGTTTACATTCCGATGTCAAGCGGCCTTTCCGCCTCCTGTGATACAGCGACCGTGCTGTCCGAGGACTACGAAGGAAAAGTGCAGGTTGTCAACAACCAGAGAATCTCCGTTACGCAGCAGCAGTCCGTTCTGGATGCAAAGAAAATGGCAAACCGCGGCGTGGCAGCAAAAGACATCAAAGCAATTCTGGAAGAGGATGCGCTGGATGCAAGTATCTATATTATGGTAGATACGTTAAAATACCTGAAAAAAGGCGGCCGCGTTACGCCGGCAGCAGCCATGATCGGAACCGTTTTAAATATCAAACCGGTGCTGACGATCCAGGGGGAGAAGCTTGACGCGTTTGAAAAAGCGCGCGGTGTGAAACAGGCAAAGAAAGCCATGATCAAGGCTATGAAAAAAGATATGGACAAACGCTTCGCAAAAGAGCGTGCAGCCGGCATCATGGGACTTCACATTGCCTATACCGCAAACGACAAAGAAGTAATCGATGGATGGATTGCCGAAGTAAAAGAAGCCTTCCCGGATTTTGAAGTCGATGCGCATCCGCTGTCCTTAAGCGTTGCCTGCCACATCGGACCTGGCGCACTGGCAATTGCATGCGAAAAAAAATCTGCAATTTCCTGAAAAATACTATTGACAAACAGCAGATGTGATGATATATTGTAGAAGTATGCCGCACAGAGAGGTAAAAGAGTCGAAAGACCACCGAATCTGGCGAGTAATTGATAGGGAGGTGCCATATGTACGCAATTATTGCAACAGGTGGTAAACAGTACAAGGTAGCTGAAGGCGATGTTATCCGAGTAGAGAAACTTGGCGTTGAAGCTGGAGAAACCGTAACTTTTGATCAGGTACTTGCAGTAAGCAATGACGGACTGAAAGTTGGCGAGGACGTTAAAAATGCATCCGTAACCGCATCTGTAGTTGGAAACGGTAAAGGCAAAAAAGTTATCGTTTACAAGTATAAGAGAAAAACTGGTTATCATAAGAAAAACGGTCACAGACAGCAGTACACTGAAGTGAAGATTGAAAAAATCAACGCTTAAGTCTTATGATTTGTATAACCGTAACAGAGTCTGACGGCGAGTACATCTCCGTGGAGTCAAACGGTCATGCAGACTATGCAGAGAAAGGGCAGGATATCATCTGTGCCGCTGTCTCCGCATTGATTGTAAACACCGTAAATTCCGTGGAAACATTGACAGAGGATCTGATTATAAGTGAGGCTGGAGATGGATACGTGTATTTTTCATTCCCGAATGGGTATTCTGAAAGTACCGCACTTCTTGTAAAATCACTTTTGCTGGGCCTCGAAAGTATCCGCCGCGATTATGGAGCACAATACTTAGAGATCGCATTCAAGGAGGTGTAATACCATGTTAAATATGAACCTTCAGATTTTCGCTCATAAAAAAGGAGTTGGTTCTACCAAGAACGGTAGAGATTCCGAGTCCAAGAGATTAGGAGCAAAAAGAGCTGACGGACAGGTTGTAAAGGCTGGAAACATTCTTTACAGACAGCGTGGAACCAAGATTCATCCAGGCGTGAACGTAGGAATCGGAAAAGACGATACCTTATTCGCTATGGTTGACGGACGCGTAGCTTTCGAAAGAAAAGGGCGTGACAAAAAACAGGTTTCCGTATATCCGGTAGCAACAGAAGAGTAAGACAAAGGTGCGGCTTCAAATCTTAAGAGGTTTGAAGCCGTTTTTGTTAATAATAATTAAAGGTCCAACAGACCGATTTGGATTTAGATAAAACAAGACAGGAGAATACCATGTTTGCAGACAGAGCAAAAATTCTGATCCGCTCCGGTAAGGGCGGAGACGGACATGTCAGTTTCCGCAGAGAGCTTTTTGTACCGAACGGCGGGCCGGACGGCGGCGATGGCGGCAAAGGCGGAGACGTTATTTTTGAAGTTGACGAAGGACTGAATACACTGGTTGATTACCGCCACAGAAGAAAGTTTTCTGCTACCGACGGCGAGCCGGGCGGAAAACGCAGATGCCATGGCGGAAACGGCGCAGATATTGTCCTGAAAGTACCGGAAGGAACCGTCATTATGGACGCTGCGAGCGGAAAAGTCATCGCAGATATGTCCGGTGAAAACCGCCGTCAGGTTGTATTAAAAGGCGGAAAAGGCGGAAACGGAAATATGCATTACGCAACCGCTACCATGCAGGTTCCGAAATACGCCCAGCCAGGCCAGCCGGCACAGGAGCTGGAAGTAAGAATGGAACTGAAAGTCATCGCGGACGTCGGACTCGTCGGCTTCCCGAACGTTGGAAAATCGACCCTGCTTTCCCGCGTGACAAATGCAGAACCGAAAATTGCAAATTATCACTTTACCACGCTTTCCCCGAACCTCGGTGTCGTAGACCTTGAGGGCTGCAGCGGATTTGTTATCGCAGATATCCCGGGACTGATCGAGGGTGCATCGGAAGGAGTCGGCCTCGGCCATGAATTCCTGCGCCACATCGAAAGAACCCGCGTGATGATCCATGTAGTAGACGTTGCATCGACCGAGGGAAGAGATCCGGTGGATGATATCAACAAGATCAACAAAGAGCTCGAAGCCTATAACCCGGAGATCGCAAAACGCCCGCAGATCATCGCGGCCAATAAGACCGATGCGATCTATGTAGAAGAGGGCGAAGAGGATCCGGTGGAACGTCTGAAAAAAGAGTTCGAGCCGAAAGGCATCCCGGTTTATCCGATTTCTGCCGTCAGCGGAAAAGGCTTAAAAGAGCTTTTATATGCCGTACAGAAAAAACTCGATGAGCTTCCGAAAGAGCGTATGGTCTTCGAGCAGGAATTCTTCCCGGAGGATATGCTTCTTGCCGAGAACCTGCCGTACACCGTCGAGCAGGACCCGGAGGACGAGCACCGCTTCATCATCGAGGGACCGAAGATCGAAAAAATGCTCGGCTACACCAATCTGGATTCCGAGAAAGGTTTTGCTTTCTTCCAGCGGTTCTTAAAAGATACCGGTATCTTAGACGAACTCGAGCAGGCCGGCATCCAGGAAGGCGATACCGTCAAGATGTATGGATTTGAATTTGATTATTATAAATAGAACGAATAAATAACGAAGGAGGAGACGTATGACCAGCAAGCAGAGAGCATACCTGAAAGGCCTTGCCATGACCATGGAACCGATCCTGCAGGTAGGAAAAAGCAGCATCACGCCGGAGCATACCGCTGCTGTAGCAGAGGCACTTGAGGCGAGAGAACTGATTAAAATCAATGTACTGCAGAACTGCCTCGATGATCCAAGAGAGATCGCAGAAGTTCTGGCAGAACGCACCAATTCCCAGGTCGTACAGGTGATCGGCAAAAAGATCGTGCTGTACAAAGAGGGCAAAAAAGAGAAAAAGAAAATTCAGCTTCCGAAATAATCCGCAGGAAAGAACCGCCGGGACCGGAACATACCGCTGCAGTTCCGGCGCTTTTTGAGGAAAACGTATGGAAAAGACAAACAGAAAAATTGGCATTATGGGAGGCACATTCGATCCCATTCATATCGGTCATCTGATCCTTGGCGAGGCGGCGTACGAGCAGTTCGGGCTTGATGAAGTCTGGTTCCTTCCGGCCGGAAATCCGCCACATAAGCGGAAGCGGGCGGGACGGGCAAAGGATACACAGCGTGTCGAGATGGTGCGCCGTGCCATCGCATCCAATCCGCATTTTGTGCTCTGCACCAAAGAGATGGAAGATGAAGGCTATACCTACAGTTATCGGACGCTTGAGGCGATGCGGAAGGAACATCCGGGCACGGAGTTTTACTTTATCATTGGAGCGGATTCCTTGTTCTATTTTGATGAGTGGAAAAATCCAGAGCGGATCTGCGCCGCGGCAAAGATCCTTGTGGCGACCAGAGATCGGGCAAAAGAGAAAGAGCTTCTGGCCTGTATGGAACGAAATGCAAAAAAACTTCACGGTACCTTTCTGAAACTCGACACACCGAATCTGGATGTTTCTTCCCACGAACTGCGGGAATGGATCCGGGAAGGAAAATCCGTGAAATACTATCTGCCGGATTCTGTGATTTCCTACATTCAGGAGCAGAAAATCTATCAGGATTAGAGGAAGAGCAGGATGGAACAGTACGATTTATGGAAACTGGACAAAAAACTCCAGAAGGAAGTCGATGAAGACCGCTATCATCACACGCTCGGTGTGATGTTTACCGCAGCATCCATGGCGATGGTATGGGGCGAGGATCTCGAAAAAGCCCGTGTCGCGGGACTGCTTCACGACTGTGCAAAATGCATTCCGAATAAGAAAAAAATCACCATGTGTGAGAAAAATAAGATTGAAATCACTGAGTTTGAGCGGAACAATCCGTTTTTGATCCATGCCAAGCTCGGTGCATTTCTGGCGAAGGACAAGTATAAGGTGGAAGATCCGGAGATCTTAAGTGCCATCACCTGGCATACGACAGGAAAAGAAGATATGACATTGCTGGAGAAGATCATCTATATTGCAGATTATATCGAACCGGCACGAAACAAGGCACCGCACCTTACCCGCCTTCGGAAGCTGGCATTCACCGATATCGACGAATGCATGTATGAAATTTTAAAAGACAGTATGGCGTATCTGTCGGAAAACCCGAAGACGATGGATCCGATGACGGAGCAGGCATATCAGTTCTATGAAGCACTGCACCGGGAACGGACGGCAAAGGAGGAAGCATAAATGAGCGAAGCAAAACAGACTGCAAAACTTGCACTGGAAGCACTGGAAGATAAAAAAGCAATGAATGTCCGCATTCTGGACATTACCCATGTTTCGACTCTGGCAGATTATTTCATGATCGCCAGCGGAAGCAACCGCAACCAGGTACAGGCGATGGCAGACAACGTAGAGGAGGTACTCGGAAAAGCCGGCGTACATCCAAAACAGATCGAAGGCTATCAGACCGCAAACTGGATTCTGATGGACTACGGCGATGTTGTCATCCACATCTTTGATGAGGAGAACCGCCTGTTCTACGATCTGGAGAGAATCTGGAGAGACGGTAAAGTCGTAGAAAAAGAAGAGATTATGTAAGTTAGGTGTTTAATTCCTTTTATTTCTGAAACAAGGCACGGAAAGGAGCGGCCACTCCGGCTCCAGCCCATGTAGCCAAAACAATACAAATCCTAACCCTCCCGGAAAACCGGGAGGGTTTTGTTGTTTTCAGATGGAAACAGATGGCATCAAGACCATCAAAAATCATTTCGATCTGTGATACATTAAGAAGATATCTATTCCAGATAAGCACGGAGAGCTTTAGTGAGTCTCTTATGTTCATCGGAAGGAAGACTGCGAATGGCTTCCGACAGTTCATTCATCTGCCCTTCCGCAGATTTGGTTACAACGTCCGAGAGGAGAGAGTCGGCGGAGACATCCAGGGCATTTGCGATGGCAACGAATTTATCAAGCCGCATGGTCTTTAAACCACGTTCAATGACGCTGATATGTGTCGTGCTGAGATCGACGATGGCTGCCAGACTTTCCTGTGTCAGATTTTTTGCTTCCCGAGCTTCTTTGATACGCAGTCCAACCGCTTTCAGATCCATTTGCAAACCCTCCTTTGGAACGATAGTTAGTTCTAAAGGTATTATATTGATTGAACGGAATAATATACAGAATCTAAAGAGCTACTACTAGTTCTTTGGAACGAAACGGTGTTTATAAAATGTATTTAATGATATGCCGACATGTGTTTGGCACCAATGAAAGGAGAAGGTAAAGAAATGATTTCATTAGGAGAACGATATCTTTTTCATGTGCATACGTTCCGCTGCGGGCATGCGGAGATGATATCCGACGAAGAATATATTCAGAAAGCGATTGATTTAGGAGCGACTGATATATGGTTTACGGACTATGCTCCGTTCCCGGGCAATCCGTTTGGCGGTCGTATGAAATGCGAGGAGCTGCTGGAATACATATCCACTCTGAAAGGTCTGAAAAAGCAGTATCAGAGACAGATTAAAATTCATATCGGATTGGAGATTGAGTATTTTTCCGGATATGATCAGAGCGGATATTATAAAGAACTTTCCAGCAATCCGGATTTGGAAATCCTCTTGCTTGGCCAGCATATGGCAGAAGATCCGGAAGACAGAAAACATTATACTTTCGAATGGCCGAAAGAACGACTGCTGGAGGATGAATACACTGCGCTTGGTGATGCGATGATCACGGGAATGAAAACAGGTTGTTTCAAGATCGTTGCTCATCCGGATCGGATTTTCAGAAGACAGAAAATCTGGACTCTGGAAATGGAAGCGGTTGCTGTACGGGTGATTGATGCGGCCGTACAATCTGGATTGCCTCTGGAAAAGATTTGTTCCTCCATGCGGCACAAGCATCATTATTGGAAGGAGTTCTGGGAGATAGCCGAAGAGAAAGGGGCAGAGACGGTTGTTTGATTGGATGCACACAAGTTGAAACGGCTGGAACCGCCAAACTGCCGTTGACAAGTCAATCGAGAATTTACAGACTTTTACGGATTCCAAAAAGATATTTCAAACAAAGTAATAGATGTGAAGAGTCCGTTTTATTGGACAGCATTTATGCTATGATAAGAGTATAAAGAAAAACAAATCAAAAATCTTTAAGGAGGGCGTCGGTATGAAGTGGAAGGATTTTAATGGGGATGGAAAAATTGATGCAACTGAAAGATTCTTATGGGATGAATTAATGTGTACCAGCAAAGAGGAACACGAGGCTCTTTTTGGAGATGCCGGTGATTTCGACGAGGATGATGAGGAAGAGGATGACCTCGACTTCGATGATTGTGATATGGATGATGACTTTTAAATAGCAATATTATAAGAAACAATGGAAGAGGATGAATGCACAAATGATTAAACATTCATCCTTTTTCAGATTTTTCTGCAATAGAATCGCGAATTTAATTATCTATATATCGTTGCAATATTGTAAATTCTTGCGAATCAAGGATGCTAGTGTTATACTTAAAGTATCGATGTAAAAAGTAGGGCAAAAAGACGCAGCGTGCCTAAAGAATACGCTGAGAAAGAAAAAGGATATACGAATGGGATTATTTTCCGATTATCTTGAAGAATGCAGAGATCGATGTGCTGCAGGAGATATTGATCCGTGTTTGATTATATCGACGAAAAATGGCTATGGAAATTACAATAAGATCTATAAACAACTGGAAGAATATTCACAAACTGATCTTGGAAACGAACAAAGAATGCAGCTTCAGAAACAATTGATCCAGAATTCAGCAGAATTGGAAAAACTGAAAGCCAGTTATTTAATTTCTGAAAAAGCTGTTTACGAGGTTTTAAATACAAAACCGCCGAAATCAATTCTGATACGGGACATACTGGAAGCACTAAAATGGCAACTTCATCAATGCTATTTGCAGATTTGTGAATTAAGAAAAAATATTGACCAAAAGCTGGGACGGCAAAAGATTCCCACTCTACCATTGCCGTCGGAAAGCAGTATTCGCCAGAATGTTTTGGAACGTCTGATTAACAGTGTTCTGATGCATATGAGCAACGGTGTTATCACAAACACAAGTGAGTGTCGCAAGGTCATCAAAGACTGTGCTGGCCTGATCCGTTGTTTAGAACAGGAAGATTATTCATGGAATGATAAAGATGTTTTTTCCTATTATTTGGAAAAGCAATTCAAAATAAAGAAGGGACAGCATAGATGTATGAATTGCGGTGCATTACTGCATGAAGATATTCCGTACTGTCTCAACTGTTACGAAAGGAACTTATAGATATGGGTACAAAACAAGATTTAGCAATTCTATATTCTTCTTTGTCTCTTCCGATAGAAGAATTTCGAAAATTACCGGCTTTTATTAAGCTGGAACAAGAAACTGACATGATAGAAAGGCTTAAAGATTATCTGCTTCCTGAAATTACGCGCCTTATTTGTGCATCGGATAAACTTCTTGCGTACAAGTGGGCGGAACCATATGTTAATTTTAGCAGTTATTGTCTTTGTCCTGAAAGTTTTAATGCAGTAGACGAATTGCTCAATCACCAACAGCTAGAAGATTTTGAAAACAAGTTCCTGTTAATGAGATATGAACCAGTAATTCAGAAATTTAATCAACTTTTTATAGAAGAACAACTTCAATTAACAACCTTGAAACAGGAAAAGACAAAGATTTCAAAGCGTATCTCAAAAGAAAAGAAAGAGAAGAGCAAATTTGATTCTGAAGGTTCTGTGGAAAAACCTCTATCAGATGATGAAAAGAAATTACAGAAATTAGAGAAAGATATTTTTGAAATTGAACGGTTTGATAAAGTATTTAAAAAACATAAAAACCGTATAAATGCTTGTCTGGAAGAATGTAGTCAGGAACAGGAAAATAAGAAACGAGATGCTGCATACAAATCCATTAGCGAAAAGCAATTAACTCAAGAAGAATTCTTTTTAGAAGAATTTATTCATTCCGGGCAATTAACACCAGAGATGCAGGAGCAACTGAAGGACGGAGTGTTCCGCAGCCATTTGTTGTTATGTCTTGATAAAGGAAAATACAGTGATTTAGCATTCCCAGTTCTGGTCAAATTATATGAAGAAAATGCAATCGATTTGGAAGATAGCGAATTTCAATGTTTTATAGTACAAAATAAAAAATATTTAAAGCGTTATTTGGTGTCGGAATATGAAGCATCACCTGATTGCTTGGAGAACATGGAAAGAGGGCTGCTTTTTGAAATAGCAGTACAAATAGAACTTAAAGGGGCAGGTGGAGAGTTTTCGGAAGTATGGAACAGATTTGTTGAGGAGAGTGCGTGGATTTGGCTTAAAAATAAAATGGATTCCCTTACTTCTAATGAAACAGAACATTATCTATACAAATTTGCTGTTAATTTAACAGGGAAAGCAGCTCAGGCATTTGTGCAATTTCTGTATGCGGAAAATAAAAGTTTGTCAGCAATGGATGTGATTTTTCAGTTGCTTTCTCAAGAGGAAATCTATACAAAAGATGTCATCATGTATGCACTGCGTCTGCAGGAGCAAGCGCTCAAAAAAACACAGCGTAGAATCAATGCACTGGAACGTCAGCTTAATTCCCAAGAACAGGAATTGTTCAGCTCGATTTATAGCCCGCTGGAACAGTTGGAAGAATTAGCGAGCAACCTTCGTTGTACGGACGGAAGTATTAAATGCAATCTTGTTGCCGGACAGCTTATGAACATGATTGGAGCATTGAGAGATGGACTGATGGCAATGGGATTGGAAACCATTGTAGAATCCGATGATTGGAAAGGGCAGAGGGATATTGAATTTAATGCTGAGAAGCATCGTTTTACGATTCTAACGGAAAACACTCCGGAAATGGTAAAACCTCGAACAATGGGATTTACATATCGAGATGATGACGGTAATGAGCAGTATCATTCGGCTAAGGTTTACACGGAAATACGGAAAACAGAATCCCGTAATCCAGAAAAAAGTGCAACCAGGAAGAGAAACCAAGTGTCTTCTCATAAAACAAAATCTGAACGAAAAGAAAAAAAGAAACCAAGAAAGGGTAAATCATATAGGTGATACAAATGATATATAAGTACGGTATCGATTTTGGAACTACAAATTCCTCAATTGCGATGCGTTTTGTAGGCGATGATAAAGAAGAACATACCCTGGTAGTGGATGTAAAAAATACTCTTCCGCGAGAAACTATACCGTCTGTGGTACTTTTTGACGGAAAAGGACATATATATGCCGGAATCGATGCATTGAATCGATATATTCAAAATGGCGTAAATTCAAACAATCTCCGCTACATAAAGAAAATCAAACTTGACCTTGAAAAATATGGAAGCCGTTTAGAATATCAGATTGACGGTCATAAAATACAGGGAGTGGATTTGATCGCAGAAATCTTAAAAGCATTACGCTTGAAAGCAGAAAAAGAAGCGGCGGATCTTGGACTTGATATGTCTGGTGTTGTCATGGGAGTTCCGGTTCAGTATGGAGATATTCAAAAAAATGTATTGAAAGAAGCTCTTTTCAAAGCTGGGTTTTACCAATCATATGAAGAGGCTGAAGAACGTACGGAATTTGTATCTGAGCCGATTGCTGTTGCAGTTCATTATGGATTAAACCTGACTCATGATACCACAGTGCTTGTTTTTGATTTCGGTGGCGGAACGTTGGATTTGGCAATCGTAAATCTGAAAAACCAGGTAAGCACAGATCATTTACATCCACATCAAACAATTTCAAAAGAACGTATCACACTTGGTGGAGAAGAGTTAACCCGGTTATTTTTTATAAATAGCTTTTGCAGTAATAAAAAGTATGGGACCAAACGGATTTGCGGAGAATTTGGTTTTAATAAAAATCTCACGCCAGAACAAACCTGGGATAAACTGCTGAAATGCGAAGATGGAATTCGTTTTGTAGAAGAACTCGAAAAGTGTAAATGTGATCTTTCAAAAGCATCTAAGTATCGCTTCTCTTTCATTGGCCCGAATATTCAATTGGAAGAAAAAATCTTTTATAGAGATGATTTTACGGCAGCAATAGAAAGTAAATTGGATGAAATTGATGAGTTGATAGATACCTGCTTGGAAAACGGAAATATTACAGATCCGTTCGATATTGATCATGTAATTTTAGCCGGAGGATCTTCAATGATTCCGGCCGTTCAGAATTTACTGGTTGATAAGTTTGGCAGGAACCGTGTATCTAGTAAAATGACAACACCGGATACTTTCATAAAAGACATTAAGAAAAATTTAGCCAACGAAAGTGAAGTGCTTACAAGCATTGTACGTGGATTGGCGATAGTTGGCTGTAAAGATCAGGAATTGATTGATGACCTTGTCGATAGTGATTATGGAGTATGGGATTCTGTTGCAAACGATTTTATTCCAGTTATTTATAAAGGAACTCCGGTAAAAAAGACGGTACTTGACCGAATTTCGAAACAGGGTACTTTTGAGGAAGTCGAATGCATTGATAAGGATGCCTCTACTGTAGAAGTACGAGTTTTTCAGCGCAATCTTACGGGAGAACATCGGCTTGGCACTATCAACATCCCGAACCCAGGCGGTAAAAAATACAGGATTTACATGCAGGTAGATAAGAAAAAGGGAACTTTGGAAGTCACTATTTATGATACCATTAAACAGCGATGGATCGATGAAATCCCGCTTAATGAGCGTCAATATGTGTTAAACTAAAAGGAGATCACTATGGCAAAACATTACGAGAGTTACAATGCTTCATATCCTCTTGCTTATTATGAGATTGGAACTATCTATGCTTTTTATGGTTCTAATATTGCCAATGCAAAGCCGGCAACTTCAGATCAGATACAACGATTTTCTGCGATTTTAAGTGAGTTGGAAGAAACAGAAAATGCAAATGCAATCAAACCAGTGAAACATGTAGGAAATACGAGCAGCGGAAGAGCTGGGCTTCAACGTTATTATGCGGTAGTTGTTTCAAAACAAAAAAATTCCATTGAAGCAATGTTTCGCAATAGTAATGACGGTTGGACTAATTACCTTACAAAACGTTATATTGTAAGTAGTTCTTGCAGCACTGACGGAAAGGATTTAATGCCTGTACAGACGAAATCCTCTTATGACAAAACAGGTAATTCGCAAACGAAAGTTGGAGGAATTACCAAGGCAGGAAAAACATCAGCTACCATGAAAGTCGGCGGTGTAACTAGAGTTGGTACACAGGATGCCAGTTCTGCAGGTGTCGGAAGAATTACAAGGGCAAACAATAACTCAAAAACAGCAAATGGTTCTATAGGTTCCCAGTCAATGCAAACTGGTACAAAAGTTGGAGGCATTACAAGAGTAAACAAAGTCGGCGGTATTACCAGGGCTAATAAAGTTGGTGGAATAACCCGTGCAAAAACATGATTTTTGAATTTTGCCGAACTGAAGAAAAATGGAATCCGGCTTGACGGTGCATACCTCGATGTGTTTACGTGCAACGAGGGCGACGAGTGCGCAAATCCGGAGCATGTGATGACGAGAAGAGACTGCTATACGTACCGCGGAAACTGCTTCGCCTGGCTGCTCTCACAGGGGATTCTCTCAAGTTCCGAGGAGGTCAGCGACTGGGCGGTTCCGTATCTGGTATTCTGCCATTATGCGCCGTACGACTTTATGCTGCGCCCGGCAGAGACACCGAAAAAAGGAATCCCGGTGCCGCTCTTTAATCTTGTGTATCATGACTGCGTAATCGAGCCGTGGATGATGGACCGTGTTTCAAAAGACGAGGACTATATGCTGTATGCGCTTCTTGCAGGCGGTGCACCGTATCTTGTACGGGACGGCGCATATCCGAATACAGATGGTGCATTTGACGGGGAGAAAATCAGTCTGGAAGAGATGACAGAAAGATGCCGCGTTGTAACGGAGCTGCATGAAAAAACGGCACTCCTGGAACTGGTACGTCACGAGTGTATGACGGCGGACGGAAGCGTACAGAAGAGTGAATTTTCCGATGGAACATATGTTATTTGTGACTTTGCAGAGCAGATATATGAAATCGGATACGGGGCATAAAAGAAAAGCGCCACATGTAGATTTTGTTCTTATAAAAATACAAGATTTTGTGGTTTTCCTTGTATTTTTTCAAGTGCATATCTTGCGCGGAAAGCAGAGATTTGTTATATTATGCATGCGGAGGTGTTCATGCCCGGTGCAAAGAAGATGCCGGAGCGTGACGAAACAAAATAACACCAGAAAGGAACAAATCAAATGAGAGAATTTGAACAGTGGGATGGCTTTACCGGAAGACTCTGGAAAGAAGGCATCGACGTACGTGACTTTATTCAGAACAACTATACTCCATATGACGGAGATGAGAAATTCCTGGAGGGACCAACAGAGGCTACAGACCGTCTGTGGGGCAAATTACAGGAACTCCAGAAAGAAGAGCGTGCAAAAGGCGGCGTTCTGGATATGGAGACAGACGTTGTAAGCGGAATCACAGCTTACGGCGCAGCATATATCGATGACAGCATGAAAGATCTGGAGCAGGTAGTTGGTCTTCAGACAGACAAACCGCTGAAACGTGCATTTATGCCGTATGGTGGAATTAAAATGGCTGAGCAGTCCTGCGAGACTTACGGCTACAAACCAAGCGAGAAGCTTCATGAAATTTTCACTAAATATCACAAAACACATAACCAGGGTGTATTCGACATCTACACACCAGAGATGCTGAAAGCCCGTCATAATAAAATCCTGACCGGTCTGCCGGATACCTATGGCCGTGGCCGTATCGTAGGCGACTACCGTCGTGTTGCTCTGTACGGTATTGATTACCTGATCGAGCGCAAAAAAGCAGACTTCGCTGCAACAAATCGTCAGGGAATGCGTCGTGGTGACTTCCAGTTAAGAGAAGAGATCGCTGACCAGGTCAGAGCACTGCAGGATATGAAAGTTATGGCACAGTCCTATGGCTATGACATTTCCGAGCCGGCTAAGAACGCAAGAGAAGCTGTTCAGTGGCTGTACTTCGGATACCTTGCAGCTATCAAAACTCAGAACGGTGCTGCAATGAGCGTTGGCCGTGTATCTACTTTCCTTGACATCTACATCGAAAGAGATATTGAAAAAGGAATCCTGACTGAGAAAGAAGCTCAGGAGCTGATCGACCATCTGGTAATGAAATTCCGTATGGTTAAATTCGCAAGAATTCCGTCTTACAATCAGCTGTTCTCCGGTGACCCGGTATGGGCTACTCTGGAAGTTGCTGGTATGGGTATTGATGGACGTTCTATCGTTACAAAGAACGATTTCCGTTTCCTGCACACACTGGAAAACATGGGACCGTCCCCAGAGCCGAACCTTACTGTTCTGTACTCTGAGAATCTTCCGGAAGCTTTCAAGAAATATGCAGCTCATATTTCTGTACAGACAAGCTCCATCCAGTATGAGAACGATGATGTAATGCGTCCGGTATGGGGCGATGATTACTCCATCTGCTGCTGTGTATCTGCTACCGAGACCGGTAAGGAGATCCAGTTCTTCGGCGCTCGTGCAAACCTTGCAAAATGCCTTCTGTACGCTATCAACGGCGGTAAAGATGAGAAGACAAAACAGCAGGTTGCTCCGGAATATCAGCCGATCACCAGCGAGTATCTGGACTATGATGAGGTTATGAAGAAATACGACGTTATGATGGACTGGCTGGCTCATCTGTACGTTGGAACTCTGAACATGATCCATTACATGCATGACAAATACTACTATGAGGCAGCAGAAATGGCTCTGATCGACACCGATGTAAGACGTACCTTCGCAACCGGTATCGCAGGATTCTCTCACGTAGTAGACTCCTTAAGCGCAATCAAATACGCTAAAGTTAAAGTTATCCGTGACGAAGAAGGAATGGCTGTTGACTTCGAGACAACCGGCGACTTCCCAAGATACGGCAACGACGATGACAGAGCAGACGAGATCGCTGTATGGCTGCTTCGTACCTTCATGGACAAACTGAAATACTGCCATACCTATCGTGATTCTGAGCCGACTACCTCTATCCTTACCATTACTTCCAACGTTGTATATGGTAAAGCAACTGGTTCTCTGCCGGACGGAAGAAAAGCCGGTGAGCCTCTGTCTCCAGGAGCTAACCCGTCTTACGGCGCAGAGAAGAGCGGACTTCTTGCTTCCCTGAACTCTGTAGCAAAACTGCCGTATGAGGACGCTCTGGACGGAATCTCCAACACCCAGACCATCAACCCGGGCGCACTTGGCCATAACGACGAAGAGCGTACCGAGAACCTGGTACACGTTCTGGACGGATACTTCGAGCAGGGTGCACATCACCTGAACGTAAACGTATTCGGAACCGAAAAACTGATCGACGCAATGGAGCACCCGGAGAAACCGGAGTACGCAAACTTCACGATCCGTGTATCCGGCTATGCAGTTAAATTCATCGACCTGACAAAAGAGCAGCAGATGGACGTAATTGCACGTACCTGCCACGATCATATGTAATTCGGATCTTGTTTCTATACGAGAAATAATTACAAAATAAATACAAAAAGACCCTGCAGCTGCAGAAATGTGGCTGTGGGGTCTTTTCATATATTAACTTTTAAAAGAAAGTCGCCTGATATGCGACATAAAATATGAAAAATGTGTTACGATAATACCAAATAAAACAGAATAAAAGGCGGTATAAGCATGGCGGATCAGAAGCTGATTGAAGAAGTAGGAAAATACATAGACAAGTATTATAAACCTGCATATAGTGATATCAAAATGGATAAGGAAATGCTGTCTGTATTCGAAAAGATAACGAAATATCGAGAAAAACGAGCAGAGGAAAAACGCTTACAGGAAAAAATCTGGATATCGTTCAGATAGAAAAAGAAATTCCAGAAGAATTTGATGTTTCAACGATACAGAAGACAAAAATAAAAAAAGGGATGTCTTCTACCATGTCTGTAAACCGAAACATTGATCATCTAATGGATCAGATGGAAGAAACCTTTTCGCAGAGATTACTTCGTATGATTGATGAACGTGGAATGACAGATTCCGAAGCGTATACGAAAGCGTATGTTGATCGGCGACATTTCTCAAAAATCCGAAAAGATATCAACTATGTTCCGAATAAGAAAACTGTACTGGCTTTTACAATAGCTCTGGAATTATCGTTAGATGAAGCAAAAGATTTACTGGCAAGTGCCGGCTTTGCATTATCCAGAAGTTCGAAAACAGATATCATAGTGGCATATTTCCTGCAGAATAAAATTTATGACATGTTTGAAATTATTGATGTACTGGATGCATATGGACAGCCAGTATTTTAGTTTAATATTTGGGGGCAATGTCCCCTGCCAGGCGACCAACTTCGTTGGTTCTGTAGATAAAATGTGATTAACAACAAATACCAGAATGACCTGAAGCGCAGGTCGATAAGGAGGAAATCACATGAATACAGAATTGACAGAGTTGGTTTTTATTTTGGACAGAAGTGGTTCAATGAGCGGCCTGGAAAGTGATACAATTGGTGGTTTTAATGGCATGATTACAAAGCAAAAGGCACAGGGAAAGAAAGTGAATGTAACCACGATTTTATTTGATGATGAAGTAGATATCATTCATGACCGGTTCCCACTTGAGATCATTGAACCACTTACGGAAAAAGAATATTTTGTGCGCGGCTGTACCGCTCTGTTAGATGCAGTTGGAACTGCAATTGAAAAAATGGAAAATGTGCAGAAACATCTTCCGGAATCTTACAGAGCAGGAAAAATTATATTCGTAATTACCACAGATGGACTGGAAAATTCCAGCGAACATTTTACACAGAATCAGATCAGACGGATGATTGAAACAAAGAAAGAATACGGATGGGAATTTTTGTTTCTGGGAGCCACTATTGATGCAGGAAAAGAAGCTGAGAAAATTGGGATTGCCAGAAACAGATCTGCGACATATGAAAATGATTCTCGGGGCGTAGAGCTGAATTTCCGGGCAGTGGGACGAGCAATCTCAAAAGCAGTTGAAAATGATGAAATGATGGGGTTTGTAGATGATCACTGGGCGGATGAGATTCGAGAATATAAAGAGGAAAGAAAAAATGGATAAAATCAGAAAAGAAAAAGCGCAAAAGAAAAAACAACGAGATTTAAGTCAGCTCCCGTTGACGGTTAAAAATATTGCAAGCATCTGCAAACGATTCCAAGTATCCTACAATATCAGCAACGAGGCAGTATTTATTCGAACCGCGTTTTCCAGATGGATTGTATTAATACAGGATGATAAAGTAGTGAAACTGTATCATGAAAATTACAAGCCGTCACGCAGTGAATATTTGAAAAGGCAAAAGAAAAAGTTTACAGAAGGATATCATCTGCAAAAACTACCATCTGAATATTTTTATGAAGTTGTCCGATATATTAAAAGTCATGATCAAGATACCGTAAAAAGAATGGCAAAAAAGAACAGAGTGGAGGAATTGCTGGAACGGGTAGAAACAGAATTGAAAAGCAAAAATCCGGAAGAAAAACAGGCATTGTAAAAATATAGAAGCAGCATCTTAAAATTTAGATTTCTTAAACCTAAAATTCGAAAAGTCAAAGCTGCCATTGGAAATTTCATTGAACAAAAATATATAGTATGGTACAATAAAATGGACTGAATATAAAAGAAGGAAACAAAAAATTTATATAAAAAACCTATAGAAAATAAACTTTTATATACAAAGAGGTAGAAAATATGGCAGTATCATACAATGGATTATGGAAGTTATTGATTGATAAAAATATGAAAAAAATGGATCTAATGAATCGAGTAGAGATCAGCAGCAGTACGGTGGCGAAAATGACAAACGGAGAGCTGGTATCCTTAAAAGTTCTGGAAAAAATCTGTGCAGAATTAGACTGCGATTTTGGTGATATTATCCATTATGAGAAAAAAATCAAGGACGGTGGGCAGTAATGGAATACAGTGCAAAAATCATTTCGGAATTATTTTGGTTGCAGGAATCCAGAAAAACAGCGGGATATCTTTTGAAAGGCTATGATAAAGCAGCAATTCGCAAAATTGCCTGGAACGAAAATATCTATCAAGTTAAGGCAGAATATCGCGCTTATGATGTACTGAACGGAACATATCGAAGAATCGCCGAATTACCAGAAGTAGTGTTGAAGACTTTTACAAGCTGTGATGTAGAGACAGCCAAAATCCTGAATGCCTTTACTAATACTGATAAACAGTTTATTATTCAATGTTCTTTTGGTTCTTATGCAGAAGAGCATGCCAGAAAGAACAAATTCAAATATCAGCTGGTATAGCATGAGTTTTAGATTGTCGCCTGCTATGCGACAACGAAAGAGAAGATTTACGGTATATTGACTGAGTAAAGAGGTGAGAGGATGGGACTTTTTGATGCACTATTTGGAAATCGGAACCAGATCCCTACAGTGACAACGATATTGCCGGATGCAGCAAGGCAGGAGATCATAGCTGGCAGACTTCCAATTTTAAATACAGACAAACTGTTCCTAAACGTGGAGAAAAGATCCATTTTATTGATAAGGCAATCAATATGGAGCAGAAAACAGTGAAAGAGTTCCGTCATGTGGGTGGAAGTGCCCCAGGATTGTTTGAGGGAACCAGATGGAGTTCCGGAAGAGGAAGAACGGTGGAACATACAGAACTTGTGCAGCACCGGGGAATCTTATACATAACAAATCAGAGGATTGTGTTTCAGGCAACGGAATGGGGATTTGACAAGACCTATCGTTATTTGACCGCAATTACTCCATATAGCAATGCTTGTGAGCTGCAGTTCGGGAATAAATCGTATTGCATGGTCGTGGCAAATGGAAATATAACCAATCAAGTATTACAACTGATTAAACAAAGGAGGAACATGATATAATGGATGAATTGTTAGCTGTACTTGAGAATATTTTAAGTGAATTGGAAGAAATGAATTCTAAATTAGAAGAAATAAAAGGGATTAGCATATATAACAGTATTTCAGATATATACGATAAGCTAGGAGAGATAGAAGAAAAAATGGAAGATATACAAGGAGACGAATTCCGTAAATCTTCTATGGCTGAGTTAAGTAAAAAGCTGGATGATGTAGTTTGGGAAATTAGTAATATTAACTCATGATAAAGAAATTTGTTTCGTCAAAGGGGTACTACTGAAATGGAAGGGCAGTTAAAAAATGGAACGATTCTCACTTCGGAGAGTGGAAACAAGTATGAGGTAATCAGTCTCCTGGGAGCCGGTGGACAGGGAGAAGTTTACGATGTGAAATGTGGCGGTAATCATTATGCACTGAAGGGTAGTAGTTTCATATCAAGTTGGCTTAGACCATAAGCTGTCGCTAAAACAAATTGCCATGTATAAAATGGCAGAAGATGAATACAGGAACACACTCGAAATTATTAAGAAAATTTTGGAAGTCGATGTCGTTTCAACAGAAAACTATAAAGTAGAAAAAAATACACAACAGTTGTTGGTGGGACAAGAATCCCTTTATTATTCGAACCCCAATATACAACAATATTCCGATGAGCTGCGTAGGGAAATCCATTATCTGAAAATGGGACGTGGTAAAAAGTATAAAATCGTTAATGGTGTGAAAATTAATAAGGATGATAAGGGAATTTATACATACTCTTTCGAATTAGAAACAGAACTGCATCTTCCAGATGATGCACCAGTTGTAGTAGATACTGCGACTGGATTTCATGCTGTTGGAAGTGTATTGATGTGTGAAGATTTTCAAATTATGCTGTTGTTGGATCACGATTTGAAGGATAACGTATTAACAGCATATTTGATGGTTGAACCATGGAAATTATTGGAAGCGCTGAATAAAAAAATTCTTTCATTAAATCCAAATGTTCACGAAATAGCGATTGAGCTTTTAGATCAGGGACCGAAACTGTCAACACTTGAAGATATTTCGGCAGTGAAAAAGGGACAGCCGGAAGTATTCCGTAAACTGGAGCAGGATGATATTGTCGTAGTATGGGGGCCGCCGGGAACAGGAAAGACATATACCATGTCACAAATAGCAAAAGCATATGTAAAACAAGGAAAATCCGTTTTAATTGTTTCACATAGTAATGTTTCTGTAGACGGAGTGATAAAAAAGATTGTTCAGATACTTGATCCTGATATGGAGCAGGACTTAAGAGATGGGAAAATACTTCGTTATGGTTATGTACGGGATGAGAAACTTTCCAAGCATCCATACGCAACATCTTTTAATTTTACGTTAAGTAAGTGTACGCGTCTAGCAGTGGAACTGGATACATGTACGTTAAAACGGGATGAACTGAAGGCAAAGAAAAAAGAAAAATCAAAAGAATATGATGAGATAGAGAAAAAAATTAAACACGTACGAAATGATATACGGAAGGAAGAAAAACGATATGCTGAACGGGCACAGCTGATTGGAACAACCATATCATGTGCAACAGTGGACCCAATTTTTGATTCAAAACAGTTTGACCTGGTTATGTTTGATGAGGTTTCCATGGCGTATGTACCGCAGGTAATTGCAGCGGCTGCATTATCAAAAGGAAAGTTCTTATGCGTTGGAGATTTTAGACAGCTGGCACCTATTTCACAATGTCCGGATTCACAACTGTTAAAGAAAGATATCTTTTCTTATCTGAAAATCATTGACGGCACCGGGCATATGTATTGGCATCCATGGCTCGTTATGCTGAATGAACAAAGACGTATGCATCCGGATATCGCAGGATTCTCCAATAAATACATATATAAACGACTGCTGCAAAATCATAAAAGCGTAGAAGATTCCAGAAATGCTATTGTGCAAGCATTTCCTTTACCTGGGGATGCAATGAACCTGATTGATATTGCTGGAACTTACTGCGCCGCTGATAAAAATACAGATGGATCAAGATTTAATATACTTAGTGCAATTATTGCGTTTTCAACAGCGGTATGTGCTAGTCAGCAAACCGTAGAAAATGTAGGAATCATTACTCCATATGCAGCTCAGACTCGGCTGATTCGAGCAATGTTAAAGGATTATACTACACGGAAGGAAAGTCGAATCAGCTGTGCGACGGTACACCAGTTTCAGGGATCCGAGTCAGATATCATTATATTTGATGCGGTGGAAAGCTATCCCAAATCGGCAGTAGGATATTTAATGGGAAAGGATCCAGATAATATTGCGAGACTGATCAACGTTGCAGTTACGCGTGCAAAAGGAAAACTGATTACCGTTGCAAATGATAAGTTTTGGGATAATCTATACACTGGAACCAACCACATATTTTATAAATTATTAAATTACATAAAAGATGGACATAATGTAGTGTCCAACCACAGCAAAACATTGCTACCCTACCTGGAAAACAATAGCCCCGGACAAACCATACAATTATATACGAACGAGGATGCTGCAATTTTTATGCTTGAGAATGATCTTGAGAAAGCCAAAGGAAGAGTTGTAATTTCATTACCAAGTGGAAAATTAAGGGACACAAATGATAAAATCATTGGAGCGATTGATAAAGTTCATGCCCGTGGAATAGATATTTTGATGAAATCAAACAAGTGTGCAGAACTTCCAGATACCTGGAAAAAATATTGTGTCGGAACAGAAAATGCAACATTTCCATTGATTGTAATTGATGATGAGACAGCATGGTATGGTATACCAACTGCGGATTGGAATTTTAAAGTAGATAAATCATCTTCTTTATTGACTGTTGTTCATGTTATGGTTAGAATGAAAGGAAAAAATACAATAGAAATGGTCAAAGCATTAACAGAACTGGAATCTGTTCGGGCAGGTGCTAATATAAGAATATTAGGGAATAAAGAAAATATTAATTCTCAAAGAAGGAAGGATTCTTTAGCAGATGAAACAGACTCCGCAGGATTGGCAGCGTTTGTGGAAGAAAAGGAGTTCTGTCCAGAATGTAAAAATCATATGATTCTTACAAAAAATCAAAGAGGAACAGCTTATATAAGATGTTCCAATAAAAATTGCAAAAAGATGAAATATTTAACAACAGATCTAATGAATTGGTATATAGAAAGTTATAATGTAAAATGCCCGAAAAATGATGGCGGTGAATTGAAGGGGATTCTTGGAAAGTATGGACCTTGCATCAAATGCAGTAAAGGACATTTTCTAAAACCAGAAGAAATTTAGGTGAAATATACATTGAAATAATGCTTTGAGGTGATGGAATGAAATTAAAAAATATCAAGATTTCTAATTATAGATGTTTCAAAAAAGCAGAGATTGATTTTGATGACCATATTACATTAGTAGTTGGCAAAAATGGCGCAGGCAAGACGGCAATACTGGATACCATAGCCGTATCAGTCAGCACATTTCTGTTAGGCATTGATGGCGGTGTAAGCAGAAGCATTTTAAAGGAGGATGCCAGATATGAGTTTCATAATTTAAATGGAACGATTGATCCTCAGCATCAGTTTCCGGTTATTATTGAAACTATGGGGAATTGCTTAAATCGGTCGGATATAAAGTGGACTCGTTCTTTGAACTCCGAAAGTGGCAAGACAACCGTCAAGGAGGCTGGAGAATTAACAGGTCTTGCGAAGAAAGCACAAAATCAGATCATGACAGGAGATAAGTCACTGGTGCTTCCTTTGATCTCTTATTATGGAACGGGTCGATTATATGCCCAAAAGAAAGAGAAGAGAAATCTGAAATCTTTAACAGAGTTTAAACGCCAAGTCGGTTACGTGGATTGTATGGCAGCAGAGTCCAATGAAAAGCTGATGTTGAACTGGTTTCAGATGCAGACATTGAAAAGTCTTCAGGCGCAACAGAAGACGGGTATGCTGGAAAGACCACTGCTCCTGAAAATGGTTGAAAAAGCAATCTGCAGAAGTTTTGAGCGAATCAGCGATGCACGAAATACCAGCCTTTTCTTTGATCTTGATACCCATAGACTGGTACTGGAATTTGAGTCTGCAGATGGCAGTGCACAGAAATTCGCAATGGATGAAATGAGCGATGGATATAAAAATACACTGAGTATGATCGGCGATATTGCCTATCGTATGGCAGTGTTAAATCCTACACTTGGGGATCAGGTTCTGGAAAAGACACCGGGAGTTGTATTAATTGATGAGATTGATTTACATTTGCATCCACAATGGCAGCAGACGATTTTAAGTGACCTCCATGCAATCTTCCCAGAGATTCAGTTCATTGTCAGTTCTCATGCGCCAGCGGTTATCAACTCTGTTCCAAGAGAGCAGATCCGGATTCTGGATCATGGAGAAATCTATATGCCTGCAGCACAGACTTATGGAAGAGATGCTAATTCTATATTGCGTGAGGTTATGAATGTATCAGAACGTCCGGCTGAGATTAAACAGCGTATGGACTTGTTCTATGCATATATGGATGAAAATAACTACAAAGAAGCAGACAGGGTTTTAACGGAGATTGAAACAATTGTCGGAACAACAGATCCGGATATCGCAGCGGCAAGGACATCTCTGGATTTAGAGAGAATATTGGGGGAATAGTGTATGATCGTTGTAAAAAGAGGAAAAGAACCCAATAGTCTTCTGAAATTCCGCAAAGAAAATCCGGATGCAGATTATGAGTCGGATATGCCTACGAACGTATTAAAAGATATCCGGGAACAGATGTGGAAAGAGCAGAAATGCTTGTGTGCATATTGTATGAAGAAAATTGCTGCTCCTAGTGTTATGAGAATCGAACATTGCAGGCCGAGACATCCAGGAAACGAACAGGAGCATGATAAAAAGGCGACGTTGGATTTTAAATGGATGCTTGGTGTGTGTTATGGAAACAGTATTGTGCGAGGCGTAAAACCAGAAGATAAAACCTGTGATGCACATAGGGGTAATACAGAGCTTACGGTGAATCCTTTTGATGAAATGTCTGTCAGAAAGATTAAATATAAAGCGGACGGCAGAATTTACTCGGATGATGTGGATATCAATAAAGATGTGACAGAAACATTGAACTTGAATTGCCAGGCACTTTCGCTGCCACAGACACGGAAAAATGTTTTGATGGCGGAGAAGAATAGAATTATGAGAAAGTGCAGAGGCAAATCACAGGATACATTTATGCGTGAGCTGGAACGCACTTATGCAAGTCTTATGCAGGAAAGAAATTTGACACCGTATTGTGGAATTATCATTTCCTGGCTTGAGCGTAAATTGAAGATATCATAAACTGTGCGGAGAGTGAATACGGAAAATTCACTGTGCCTGAATTCAGTGGTTTTATTCGACGGCTTCCTGTGTATACAGAATGGCAGAAGGAGAACAGCAAAACAAGAAAGCGTTAGAACTTAAAATGAAACGGGCGAGAGCGTGTGCAGAGAAATCTGAACATTCTCTAGCTCGTTTTCTTTGGTTTCCATTAAAAACCACTTGATTCCAAACGAATAAAATGAGAAAATTTATCAGATCCGATACGCTAATTGAAAAACTTTTATCAAGTAATTCATAGCGTAAGTTACGAGTTAATGTTATAATACCAAAGTTAGAATTTCCTAACATAAGAAAAAATGGAGTTTTATTTATGAAAAAGAAAATTGTTGCAGCATTTTGTCTTGCCATGGTAATGACGGTCGGCGGATGTTCCGGTGCGGGGACAGCAGCGCAGCCGGAGAGCAGTGAAAGTCAGACACAGCCGGCGTCTGTTTCGGAGTCTTCGAGCAGTTCTGACGCTTCGGAAGAGAATTCCACGCAGAAATCCGCATCATCCACAGCTTCTTCCGATGCCGCAGATGCATCGAGCAGCCGAGATATTTTTGCGATGGATACGTACATGACGGTCACTGCCTATGGTCCGAATGCAGAAACGGCGGTGGATCAGGCGCAGCAGGAGATTGAGCGGCTGGATGCACTTCTGTCGACCGGAGAGGAGACGAGTGAAGTAGCGCAGATCAATGCAAACGGCGGCGGAACCTTATCGGAGGATACCACCTATCTGCTGGAACGCTCGCTGGATCTGTATGACAGCACAAACGGCGTTTTCGACATCGCAATTTATCCGATCATGGACGCCTGGGGTTTTACAACCGGAAATTATACGATTCCTTCGGATGAGACGATCGAAAGCCTCCTTCCGCTGACCGATGCCAATGACATTCTTTACGACAAGGGCAGCGCATCGATCAGCTTTGCCAAGGACGGCATGAAAATTGACTTCGGCGGAATCGCAAAGGGTTATACATCCAGCAGAATTGCGGATATTTACCGGGAATGCAGTGTGACGAGCGGGCTCATCAACCTCGGTGGAAACGTTCAGGTTGTCGGCACGAAAACGGATGGCAGCAAATGGCGTGTTGCCGTGCAGAGTCCGGAAGCGGAGGATGATTATCTCGGCATTCTCTCGACGGCCGACCGGGCGGTTATTACCTCCGGAGGCTACGAACGGTATTTTGAACAGGACGGCGTGAAATATCATCACATCATTGACCCGTCGACCGGTCATCCGGCGAACAACGGCCTGGTGTCGGTGACGATCGTAAGCGTTGACGGTACCCTGGCGGACGGCCTTTCCACTTCACTTTTCATTATGGGAAAAGACAAGGCGGCCGAATACTGGCGTGCTCACAGCGATGAATTTGACACCATTCTGGAGGATGAGGACGGCGTTCTGTATGTAACCGAAGGAATTGCTGACGATTTCACATCCGATCACGAGACAAACATTATCAAGAAAGACGGTGATACATAACCATGGGAAAATGGAAAAAACTGACAGCATTTGCACCGGCTCTCGCGGCAGTTATCGTAGCAGCCTGTGCCGGTATTTCGCTGAACGGCTACACTGCACCGGTTTACGCCGTAGAGCAGCCGGAGGCACTGGTGACACCGGAGCCGGAACAGGATACCGATGCAGCGGAAAAGAAAGATGATACAAAAAAGAAGGACGATACCAAAAAGACAACCGATACCGAAGCAGAACTTGTCGCAGCCGTCGGTTCCGGCAGCTTTGAGCTGGCGGACGGAACGTACGAAGGAAGCGGAACAGGTTTTGGCGGTACGATTACAGTCTCTGTCGTATTGAAAGACAAAACGATTCAGTCGATCTCGATTGTAAGCGCTCCCGGCGAGGACGCAGCTTTCCTGAACCGTGCGAAGGGAGTTATCGACCGTATCATCGCATCCCAGAGTGTGGATGTGGACACGGTTTCCGGTGCAACTTTCAGTTCAAAAGGTATCCTTGCAGCCGTGAAAAATGCACTGACCGGTCAGGAGGACACTTCAGAACCGGCATCCGCATCAGGAGCGGCAGGCGGCGGAGCCTCTGCCGGCGGAACCGTTACAGTATCTAAAATCGAAGAACCGGCTGCCTACCGGGATGGAACGTATTACGGAACCGGAACAGGATTTGGCGGCACAATGAAAGTCTGCGTTGTTGTCAGCGGCGGAAAAATTGCTTCGATTGATATTGTGGAAAACAGCGATACGCCAAGCTACCTTTCCAGTGCTTCCTCTCTGATTTCGACGATTATCTCAACACAGAGTACGAATGTGGATACGGTCTCCGGCGCGACATACAGCTCCCGCGGTATTATTGAAGCTGTGCGGAGTGCCTTAAGTCAGGCGGCAGTGAACGGGTCTTCCAGTACAAACGGAGGAAGCCAGAGCAATACAAACAACGGAAACAACAGCCAGAATAATAATCAGAACAATAACAATTCGTCTGCATCCAAGGGAAGTTTCCCTTATCAGGACGGAATTTATTACGGCACGGCCGCCGGTTTCCAGGGAGACATCAAAGTGGCGGTAGCCCTGCAGGATCAGACGATAAAAGCGGTACTGATTCTGGAAAACGAAGATGACGAGACATTCTTCAACCGTGCCAAAGTCGTAGCGGACCGCATCGTAGACGGACAGAAAACCGATGTGGATCTCGTATCCGGCGCAACGTACAGCTCCCGCGGCATCCAGAACGCAGTAAAACAGGCGCTGGAAAATGCGAAGAAGGCAACAAACGGCGAGACCGTTCCGGATAACGGAACGAGCAGCGGCGGAACCACAACGATTCCGGAAGGAAAATTCCCATACGAGGAAGGCATTTACTACGGAACCGGCGAGGGCTATCTGGGAGACATTACAACGGCAGTTGTCATTCAGGATGAGACGATCAAGGCAATTCTCGTGACCGAGAGTGAAGATGACGAAGCATTCTTAAAACGCGCAAAACAGACAGCAAAGGACGTTGTGAAAAACCAGACACTGGAAGTTGACACCGTTTCCGGCGCAACCTACAGCTCCAGGGGAATTCTTGCGGCAATCGAGGAAGCTTTAAAAGAGGCAGAACGCGTAACTGAGGAAAAGAAAAATCCAACCCCGACACCGACGGAAACACCAACCCCGACCGAAATCCCGGAGCCAACTGAGACGCCAACACCAACCCCGACGGAAACTCCGGAACAAAAGATCTATCAGGACGGCGAATACACAGCGATTGCCGTCTGCGAGCCGGATGAAGATGAAGATTTTACCGCTTATCAGCTTTCTGTGACGGTAACAATTGAAAACGATAAAATCGTAGCGTTAAGCAACATCACCGGTGACGGAGACAGTCAGAATGCCTCCTACATCCGCCGCGCATCCGAAGGAACCTCCAAAATCAAAGGCGTTTCCGCTCAGATTCTGGAAACCGGAACGCTTGAAAACATCGACACCGTTTCCCGTGCAACCTGCTCCTCAAAAGCCATTCTTGAGGCATGCCGGAATGCGCTGGATGCTGCGAAAGTAACGCAATAAAGGGGAAAACAGATGAGACAATTGATTGTTCGTTTTTTGAATGTCGCTGTCATTGCTGCTGTTCTGATCGGCTACAATACCGTACTCGATAAAAGAGACAAAGAGGATCAGATCGCGCGGCTCTCGGCAGAGCTTGAGACGACCCAGCTTCAGAAGGAAAATCTGCAGGCCGCAGCAGCTGCATCCAACACGGCGGATACGGCCGCAAGTGAAGCAGCAGAAGCAGAAGGGCAGTACGTGGACGGTACGTATGACGGTGAAGCTGACGGCTTCGGCGGCACCATTGCAGTTGAAGTAACCGTAGAGGGCGGCCAGATTACTGATCTTGCCATCACATCCGCCGACGGCGAGGACAGTGCGTATCTGTCAAACGCGGAGGCGATCATTCCAAAGATTATTGAGGCACAGTCCGCCGATGTTGATACGATCAGCGGAGCAACATTCAGCTCCACCGGTATCAGAAATGCGGCGCAGGAAGCAATAGAAAAGGCGGAGAAATAACATGAAAAATTTAGATCTATCCACATTACCGGCAAAGAAGAGAAAACAGATCGTTTCCTGCCTGCGTGCCGGAATCCAGCTTTTATATTTCCTGTTTCTTCCGTCAGTATTTACCGCTGCATTTAACGGAGTGAAATACATTTTTACGCAGCTTGGACAGGGTGAAAAAATTGAGATGACCGCGTTTGTGTCGGCTCTGCTCCTTGTCTGTGCATTTACGATCGTATTCGGAAGATTTTTCTGCGGTTTTGCATGCGCTTTTGGAAGTCTGGGGGATGCAATGCATGCAATTTATGGTATAATCTGTAAGAAACGTAAAAAGAAGCCCATACGCATCAAACCGGAACTGGCAAAAAAACTGGCGCTGGTCAAATACGGCATTCTGCTTCTGATTGCTCTTTGCTGCTTTGCAGGAGTTTATCAGAAAGCAAGAGGAACAAGCCCGTGGGATGTCTTTTCCATGCTGCATGCGGGAAATTTCCGACTTTCCTCTTATATTCCAGGCATTGTTCTTCTGGTGCTGATCCTGGTCGGCATGTTCTTTGAGGAGCGCTTTTTCTGCCATTTCCTGTGCCCAATGGGAGCTGTCTTTTCTCTGCTTCCGATCCTGCCGTTCTTTACTCTGCACCGGAAACGCGAAAACTGCATCCGCGGCTGCAGCGCCTGCACGAGACAGTGCCCGTCAGCGGTGGAACTGCCATCCGATGGATACGTGGAGATCTCCGGCGACTGTTTCCAGTGCCAGAAATGTATTGATACGTGTCCGAAAGGTAATATCCGCTGCGGGGTAAAGGAATTTCACGGAAATGAAATCCTCTTTACGCTGTTCCGTGCTGTATTCCTGCTGACACTGCTGTTATGGGCTGGCATCTGATTCAGAATAAGGAAAACTATATGAAGAAAAAAGATCTGATTCTGGCAGGCGCCGTTCTGCTCCTGGCTGGAATCCTTGCCCTGGCGCTTCGGCTGCCGAAAACGGAAAATGGAAATACCATGAAAGTCACGGTGGACGGCGAGGTCTACGGAACGTATTCACTCGCAGAAAATCAGACCGTGAAAATTCAGACGGGTCACGGAACGAATGTCCTGGTGATCGAAAACGGAAGTGTCCATATGGAAGAAGCTGACTGCCCGGACGGCTACTGCAAAAGACAGGGTACGATTTCCCGGGTAAATGAGACGATCGTGTGCCTGCCGCATAAGCTGGTTGCGGAGGTAGAAAGTGACGGATCCACAACGGACGACGCCGACGATGCGCCGGATGTGATTGTAAAATAATACCAGCTTAGAAGAAAGGAATTGGAATTTATGAGAGACAGCCGCACTGCAAGCAGAAAAATTGCCTTATGCGCCATGCTGATGGCACTTGCCATGATCTTCAGTTATGTGGAGGTACTGATCCCGATCAACCTCGGTGTTCCTGGAATCAAACTCGGCATTGCCAATCTGGTTGTAGTCGTCGGCCTCTTTTTCCTTCCGGCAGGGGAAGTCCTGATGATTTCCGTCGCCCGCATTCTTCTGATGGGGTATCTGTTCGGAAATGGAATGTCCATCCTTTACAGCCTTGCCGGCGGGCTTTTGAGCTTTCTTGTGATGCTTCTGCTGAAACACATCAAGGGCTTTAGTATCACCGGCGTAAGTATTGCAGGAGGCGTGACGCACAATGTCGCGCAGATCTGCGTGGCGGCTCTCGTGGTGCAGAACCGCAAACTGTTCTATTATCTGCCGGCGCTTCTCGTGGCCGGAGTCATCACCGGAATGCTGATCGGAATCCTTTCGGACCGCATTCTTTCTGCGGTAAAACGCGATGGACGAAAGAGTTCTTCGCGGTGAAAACTCCATATCTACGGAATTTTTTCTGTGTGGGAACGAAAATCATCCCACAAACTTCACAGTATCGGATCATTAAATAGTAAAAATACTCAATAAGCAGAATCTGTGCCTCTTTTGAGAAAAAATAATCAGTTAAGAGTTAGACAAAACGATTAAAAATTAGTAGAATAATCTACGGTTAGTTAAAACAATTATTGATTAGTGAAAACTAATATAATAATGAAGGACAGTTTTGCCCCTGTTTTTCCTGCAAAACTGTGGAAAAGGAAAAAGGAGGAAGTTATGATCAAAAGAAAAGAACTTCAGAAAAAATCATTAGCAGCCGTAATGGCAGCTTCCATGACCATGAGCCTGCTCCCGGGAACCGCACTGGCGGATGCTACAAGTGGCGTGCTGGCAGATGGCACTTATGAGTCTACGGCTCATGTTACCAGAACTGCAGAAGACGATGAGGATGAGAATGCATGGGATGAATATGACGTTAATGTCAAAATCACAGTTGCAGACGGTAAGTTTTCTGATATTGCAGTAACACCTGGTTCTGGATACAATACAGAAAATGCTACATATTTTAAAAAAGCAGCTACAAACAGCAAAGGATTCAAAACGAAACTTCTTGGAAAAGATGCAACGATTGAAAACATTGAAGGATGGGATATTGTATCGGGTGCAACCAGAACTTCGAATGCAGTAAAAACCGCGGCTCTTGCAGCAACCCAAAAAGCAACCCCGACTCCAGAAGCAGTAGACACCACAGCACTTGAAAAAGCAATCGCAGATGCCGAAGCATTAAAGGAAGCTGACTACACCGCAGACTCCTGGAAAGCTGTCCAGACTGCTCTTACCGCAGCAAAATCTGCTCTTTCTGCAAAAGAATCCCAGAGCGCTGTTGATACCGCGAAAGATGCGCTGAATACTGCAGTAAAAGGCCTTGTTAAAGCACCGACTCCGACGGCGACCCCGACAGCAACGCCAACCGCAACCCCAACGGCGACCCCGACCGAGACTCCAACTGAGCAGGTGGCTTACGTTCTGATGAACATTCCGTATGATGAATTTTATGCTGCAGATGTAAACAACTCTGTTCCAGTGGATGTATTTTCTTCCGCAACGAAGAGCAAAACAAGAACAGCCACTCTTGCCGGTGGTTCTTATCATACCAATGCAGATGGAAGTGCAATCAATGGAATTACCTTCCCGGTTAAAGTAACAGGAGTGGATCTTTCCAAATTTAAGAAAGTAACAGATTCTGACTCTGTAAGTATTACAGTAACAAACCGTGGTCAGACATCTACACAGACATACACTGGAAAAGACGCCTTATTTGAAAACTCAGACTATGCATATTATGTATTAAGCGAAGTACCTTCTTACTACAAAGAAGCAACGGTAAATGCAGATGGCTCTCTTTCTTTTGGAAAAACAGTTGGAACTGCAATTGAACTGACCAATGTATCTCCGGAATTTATGACTGAATCAAAATATGGAGATTATCAGCTGGATCTCGACGGACTGGAGAACACGATTGATGTTGGAACCGATCAGATCTATGGTGTTATTGTCAGCACGAAAGAAGGCAATGACTATGGTATGCGTCATGTGGAAAATATCTGGCGCGGAACAGAGCTGGCATGGTCAACTGGATTTACAACACAGGTACATGGATGCCTGACTTCTTCTGCACATTACAAGAGCATGATGGGACAGCATATCAATAAGGTTACTTATTATACCAGCAAAGGAATCTACACGATTCCAGTGAATGATATTTTTGTTCCAACAAAATTTGAGGCAAGTGTATCCGTAGAAGACGCTTCTCTTTCCGCTGGAAAGACAACGATGACCGTAACCGGACTTCCGGCTGATTATGATGCAGAATATTCCGTAGATGGTCTGGATGGATTTGCAGTAGACGGAAATACCATTTCTTATTCCGCAAATGCGAAAAAAGGAATGTATACTCTGACGATTCATGATAAAAAAGGTGTTTATGCAGATCTGACACAGAGCTTTACTCTGTATACAGATGCAATGCCGGCTGCTTACAACGAAAAAGGAAGTGCTCCGGCGCTTGTAAAAGCAGAGAATGCATCAGAAGATGACTTTGCTGATTATATCAAGAACATCACTTCGGTAAAAGTAAATGGAAAAGAATATGCAGCAACTGGAAAACGGAAAACAATTCTGATCAAAGAAGACGGTACGCTTGATCTGACAGCTGCCGCTTTTGCAGAAGGAAATAAATTTGAAATCGAAGTAACTGCAACAGGTTACAAGACGCTTTCCTTTACTTATGAGAAGAAAGAAACAACATATAAATATGTATATGCAGGTCTTACCTGGGCTGAATATTGGGCAGCAGAAGGAGTTCAGGCGGCAGGAAGCGACGCTGGTTCGGATGAAACTGACAGTCGCGAAGAAAGTGATAAAGGCGCTTTTGATGTTGTAACCCGTGCGACTACAAACCATGGACTGCACAGAGGAAGCTTCCAGTGCGCAGCGACTATCTACATGAAAGATGGCACAACCTATGATGTAGCATATTATACCGCAGCAACCACGGCAGTTCTGACGAACGGCGAGACCGTAACTTACGATAAGAGCCAGATTGATCATTATGAAGTAAAAGGTCTGAAATATGTGCCTGTAAAAGTTTCGGAAGATGATTACGAAGATTTCTGCAAAAAGTATGTTGTGGTAGAAAACGGCGGAACACTTTCCGGTGGATTTTCTGAAAATAAACTGCAGAGCTATACAGGCCTGGTTGCAGATGTAACAGAAAACACAAACGGTCTGAAGATAGCAGTGAAAAATGCAGATGGAAGCTTCTCCTTCTCTGCAAGAACAACAGGAAGTGAATCCGGAATCAAAGATCAGGCGCTGAAGACAGCTCCGGATGCTGAGACCGTAGGACTGACCGTGAAAGAAGCCAATGGTTCTTATGGAGAATTCCTTCGCGTAGATTTAACGGGAGATTACGGCGATCTGGCTGCTAATCTGCAGACCGTAACCTGGACTTATTACGGTGATGATTCCACTTATACGAATGCAAAAGCAACGTATGGAACAAAATTCGCAGCAGATAACTGGATGCATAAAGTAATGGGAATCCAGCTTGGCCTTACCGATTCCCTGCGCTGCACTTTACCGGAGGGAACGGATGGAACCGGTTATTGGAAGATTACGATTCATGCACTTGGCTATGCAGATGCTTCCTACACTTTTGAAGCAACCAAAGCGAATATTGTAGGAGCTGATCCGGTAGAGAGCACAGCAGCACTGGAAGAGGCAATTGCAAAGGCAGATGCACTGAATAAAGATCTTTACACGGAAACTTCCTGGAATAATATGCAGACAGAACTGGCAGAAGCAAAAGAAGCATTGGAGAAAAAACAGAGCCAGGGAACCGTAGACGAAGCAACAGAGCATCTGAATGCAGCAATCGAAGCACTTCAGTCCCAGTATGTATTAATGAACATTCCGTATGCTGAGTTCTATCAGGCAGAGGTTCATAACGATATTCCAGTAGATGCATTTACTTCCGCAACCAAGAACAAAACAAGAACAGCCTCCCTTTCTGGCGGATCTTACCATGTGAATGCAGACGGAAGCGATATTACAGGTATCACCTTCCCAGTAAAAGTAACAGAGGGTATGGATCTGAGCAAATACACGAAAGTGACAGATGAGGATTCTGTAGAAATCACCGTTACCAACCGTGGACAAACATCCACCACAACGTATACCGGAAAAGATGCACTGTATGAGAATGCAAGCTATGCATATTACACTTTACATGAGGTTCCGTCTTATTACAAAGAAGCATCTGTAGATGCAGACGGCAATGTAACCTTTGGTGCTGTTCAGGGAACCGAGGCAGCAAAGCTGGAAAATGTAACGGCAGAGCTCTCCACTAACAGCAAATACGGTGATTATCAGCTGGATCTGGATGGTCTTACTGATACCATCAAAGCAGGCGAAGATACCGTATATGGTGTTGTTGTCAGCACAAAAGAGGGCAACGATTACGGAATGCGTCATCTGGAGAATATCTGGAGAGTGTCTGAGCTGGCATGGAGCACTGGATTTACGACAAGCGTTCATAACTGCCCGACCTCCTCGGAACATTACAAGAGCATGATGGGACAGACCATCAACAAAATTACCTATTACACCAGCAAGGGAATTTACGAAGTCGACGCAGATGTATATGTACCGGTTAAGTTTGCATATGAATTTTCTGTAGAAAATGCGTCTGTCACATCTGGAAATGCTTCTGTTAAACTGGAAGGCCTGCCGGATGATTACGATGCTGTCTATACAGTAGAAGGTCTGACGGGAACCGTGTCCGGTGATACTCTGTACTTCAAGAATGCAGAGAAAGGTTCTTATACATTGACTGTCAGCGATAAGAATGGTAAATATGCAGATCTTTCCGCAGACTTTATCCTTTACACGGAAGAGATGCCGGCAGCATTTAACGAAGATACGACAACACCGGGTCTGTTTAAGAACGGGGATGCAACAGATGAAGAGTTTGCAGATTATCTGAAGAACATTACCTCTGTTACTGTAAATGGAAAAGCATATGCAGCAAGCGGAAGAGGAGCTGTTGTACTGTTCAATGAGGATGGTTCCTTAAAGACAGATGCAGCACCGTTCGCAGAGGGCGATTCCTTTGAAATTACAGTTTCTTCACTGGGATATCAGGATCTTAGCTTCACCTGGAAGAAATCAGCAGAAGAGCCGACTCCTACTCCTACAGAGACCCCAACCGTAACCCCGACCGAGACTCCGACTGTTACCCCAACTGAGACTCCGACGGTTACACCTACAACAGCACCAACCACAACCCCGACGACTGCTCCTACCACAATACCTACGACGCAGCCGACGAAGACCCCGACAAGCACCCCGAAAGCAACATCTACTCCGCTTGCAAGTAATAAAGTATCCAATACTTCTACTTCCAAGAAGAGCGATAATGCAAAGACCGGTGATGCTACCAACATCTGGGGATGGGTAAGCATGGCAGTTGCATCTCTTGGTGCCGGCGGACTTGGATTCAAACTCCGCGGCAGAAAGAAAAACGAAGACGAAGAGTAATTCAGAACGAAATAACTGAGAAATTCTTCTGACATAAGAAATCACAGAAACCTCTGTTCCAGCTTTTCTGGCGGAGGTTTCTGCCGTTTCGAGGAGTAAAAAAGTGATTCTTTTCTTTTTGTAAAAAACAAAAAATTAAGTGTTCACACAATGCCCAATTCGTGCGATAATAATACTGTGTTTTTTGCACATGCAGCACAATGGAGGTGACTTAGAAAACATGACAGCAAAACTGTTGGAAAAACATATTACCGATACAATTCGGGAATGGCAGGTGAAGATCGGCTATGAGGGCGGTACGATGAAGCTCTACTACCCGGCGGAGTCCCTGCGCCGTTCCCTCTCTTTAGACGAAACAGAAGACCTGGCTAAAGCGCTTTCCGCGTTCTGTAAGAACGTACAGCCGCGCCTTGGAATGCTCGCTATTTCGGCAGTCAAAGACCGCTACTGTGTGGAAATCCCGGAGGAGGGATGCTCTTATATTGAGCGGGAAATCCCTGTTCCGGAGCTCCTGCAGAACCTTCTGCAGGTGATCACAACGCCTGGAAACACAATGGAACAGGTTCGAAACTGCTTTTCTTCCTATGCAGAGAAAATGCATACTACCGTGGAAGAAAACGCATCCGAGGAGCATGAGATGGGCCATGTATTTTCTTTTTCAGACCCGTCTGTAGATGAATACTGTTACTGTGTCGAAGAAAATGAATTCGGCCTGACGTATCACCGTTTTTCACGGGAAGATTACGAGGCTTTATAAATAAAAGGAGGATATACACCATGGAATTTACAAAACTGCTGGAAGAAAGAAGAAGCATCCGCGCGTTTGATCCGGAGAAACACGTAACCGCAGAGCAGATCCAGGAGATCGTACAGGCAGCGATTCAGGCACCATCCTGGAAAAACTCACAGACAACACGGTACTATGCCCTTGTAACACCGGAGAAAGTCGAAGAATTTTCCGCAAAATGCCTTCCAGAATTCAATCAGAAGAGTTCAAAGGGAGCCGCACTTGTCGTAACAGCATTCGTAAAAGACCGCTCCGGCTTCACGCAGGACGGAACACCGGACAATGAAGTCGGAAACGGCTGGGGCTATTACGATCTTGGCCTGCATGACGAAAACTTCATTCTGCGCGCAAGAGAACTTGGCCTCGACACCCTGATCATGGGTATCCGTGATGAGAAAGCTATCCGTGAAGCCCTCTCCATTCCGGAGAATGAGCTTCTTGGTGCTGTCATTGCTGTCGGCTACCGTGCCATCAACCCGGACAAGCCGAAACGTAAAACCGTGGACGATATCTTAAAACTGTTCTAAATCCGGCGCATCCGTGTGAAGACGTGCGCGGTACTTTCCAGGTGGGAATCCAAAGAACCGGGAAAACTGCTTGCTGAACGCATAGACATCGCCATATCCGACAAGACCGGCAATTTCCTTCATCGGTACGCCGCCCTCGAGAAGAATACAGGCCTGCTCCATTTTCTTCCTGGTGCGGTACCGTGCAGGAGAGACGCCGGTCTGTTTTTTAAATACTTTTCGAAACGTCTCATAACCGATCTGGAGTGACCGGGCAAGCTCTTCGAGAGAAATTTCTTCATCAAGATTCTGCGAGAGCATATCGCAGGCGGCCTCGATCGGATCCCGCTGCAGATTCACCCGGTGCGCATGGTAGCCGTACATTCGCAGAATCTCTTTTTCCATCTCCGGAATCCGCAAAGGCAGCAGACTGTCCGGTGTGGCCTTTAACGACTGCAGAAGCTTCTGATACCGCTCGAGATCGCCGGGAAGCAGCTCTGCCTTTAGCACCGGCTCCCGGTTCAGAACCGAAAGCGAGCAGAAAGAATCAAAAAACGGTTTCCCAATCGAGATAAAAAATTCCAGCCATTTCCCATCGGGGTCTACGCGTGTGGAATGCGGCACACCCGGCAGACGCTGGACCAGGCTTCCCGCCTGCAGCGGATAGGAGGTGCCGTCCTCGGCAATATATTCCCCGCTCCCGCGCAGCAGCACGAAACAGCTGTAATACTCGTTCGAAAAATGATACTGCGAGCGGTCCGCCGTCTCTTTCCGCATAAAACCGCACGCCAGAATCCCGTTCTTCATTTCATTTCCAATACAGCGATAGATAACATCGCTCTTTTCTATTTTTGCAAGCAGATATTCCGGTATCATACGACTTCTCCTTTGCTTTCCCATTTTGGATAAAAGAAACACCAGATCAACTATTTCTCATCCACGTGCAGTGTTTTATACTGAATCATAAGATAACTGCATGAATCTTCTGAAAATCCACAGATGTATTATATCACAGGAAAGCAAAAAAGGAACACCAATCTGGATAAAAAGAAGAGAGGCAGTCGGAAAATGCGAAAGCAAAGGCAAGGAGGGCTTCAAGAACATGAGACAGACAAGAGACTGGGAAAATCAGTATATAACGCAGAAAAATCGTTATCCGATGCATACGCCGTACGGTGCGTATGAGACGGTAGAGCAGGCGCTCGCCGGAAATCGGAACGCGTCCCGCTTTGTAATGGATCTGAACGGAGACTGGAAATTCAAAATGTATCCGTCACCGGAAGCGGTGGAAGCATTTTATGAAGAGAATTTCGATCACGCAGCGTGGGATACGATTCCGGTGCCGTCCAACTGGGAATTGCAGGGATATGGAAAGCCGGTTTACACCAATATGCTGTATCCGTTCAAACGGGAGGCAAACGGAGAAGCATTTGAGATCGAGATTACCGAAGGCACCTACGAGCTGAATGCGCCGTACGTACCGGAGAAAAATCTGACTGGCTGCTATTTCAGAACCTTTGAGGTTCCAACAGACTATATCGGCCGACAGCTTCTCATCGATTTCGGCGGTGTGGAGTCCTGCTTCTATCTCTGGGTCAACGGAAAACAGGTGGGGTATTCCCAAGACAGCAAAGTGAACGCGGAATTTGACATCACCGAATATGTGCAGGAGGGAACGAACACCCTCGCCGTACAGGTAATGCGCTACTGTGACGGTACTTACCTGGAAGATCAGGATTACTGGCACCTGTCCGGTATCTACCGCGATGTCCGCCTCGTATCGAAACCGGTGCAGCACATCCTGGACTACAAGGCAGAGACACTGTTCACACACCCGGATTACACGAAAGCTACTCTCTCTGTCACGATCTGGCCGGACAACTCCAAACCGCTGTACGGCGAGTATCATGCCAAAGTGACGCTGTATGACGAAGAACAGAACAAAGTAACCGAGATGGCTTCGAGACCGTTTTCTGAGTGCGGCTTCTATCTGATGCCGAAATTCATCGCAACCGTTACTGCTCCTGTAGAGAACCCGGCACTCTGGACGGCAGAGACCCCGACACTTTATACCCTCGTTGTCGAGCTGCAGAACAACGAGAATGAGACGGTTGATATCGAGAGCTGCAAAGTCGGCTTCCGCCAGGTGGAGATCAACAGCCGCGGCGTTCTGACCCTGAACGGCAAGCGCCTTGTGATCCGCGGCGTAGACCGCCACGATTTTTGCGCCGAGACGGGACGTACCGTTTCTGAGGAGCAGATGCGAAAAGAAATTGCTGTGATGAAACGCCTGAATTTCAACGCTGTTCGTACCAGCCATTATCCGAATTCCGTGAAATGGTATGATCTATGTGACGAGCTCGGCATTTACCTTGTCGACGAGGCAAATCTTGAGACTCACGGTTACGGCGGACAGCTCAGTGCATCCGCTGAGTGGACAGCCGCTTATCTGGAGCGTGCAACCCGTATGGTACTGCGTGATAAAAACCATCCTTCCATCGTCTTGTGGTCCCTTGGAAATGAATCCGGTGCCGGGGCGAATCATGCCGCGATGCACGGCTGGATCCGCGAATACGACAAGACAAGATACGTTCAGTATGAGTCCGGCAACCCAAAGAGTAATATTTCCGACGTTATCTGCCCAATGTATCCGACGATGAGCTGGCTTGAGGATGTGATGGCAGACGATTCCGATCTCCGCCCGTTCATCATGTGCGAATATGCGTATGCAAAGAGCAACAGCAATGGAAACTTCAAGGAGTTCTGGGACTATGTCAATAAATACCCGCGTTTCCAGGGCGGCTTTATCTGGGATTTCGCGGACAAGGCGATTGCGATCCACGAGGAGGACGGAAATATCAAATACGGCTACGGCGGAGCGTTCGGAGAGGATGTGACCGATCCGGTTCCGGATATGTGTCTGAATGGTGTTGTCTTTGCCGATCTTTCCTATAAACCGGGCGCCTATGAGGTGAGAAACGGCCAGTCCCCGGTTACGATTGAGCAGGTGAAAAATCCATATACCGGCGAAACTATATGGGTGCTGGCAAACCGCTACCATACCCTCGATCTTTCTCATCTGCAGGTGCGTTATGAAATTGTGCAGAACGGCGAAACGCTTGCCAAAGGCAGCTATCCGACATTTTACACGGCAGCCGGAACAACAGAGACGCTTCCGCTTCCGGAGCTTCCGGAACAACTGCATGGCGAGGCGTATGTAAATTATTACGTTGAGCTTGCCCAAGATACCTTCTATGCACCGGCGGGAACAGAACTATACCGCCGTCAGATTCCGGTTACTACAGGTGTTTATCTGGCAGACGAGAAAACGATTGTGGAGAAACCACTGACCGTAGAGGAGGATGAAAATCATGTTTGCATCACTGGCGAAGAGACCGAAATTATCTTTGATAAAAAGACAGGTGAATTTACCAGATATCAGGCAAAGAGCGTTTCTTTTATGACCGGCGGAAAAGATGAATTTTATCGTGCCCCAACCGGTATTGATGAGGGAACCCATGAAAGTGATTACGATGATATCTGGCGCGCGGAAGGTCTGGATCGTCTGAAAAAGGAAGTACAGTCAGTATCGGCTGTCAGTGCCGGAAATCAGGTGCTTCTTGAAGTGCAGGCTTCCTATACCGCGGAGCCGGACAACGCAGTACTCTTTACCGCTCATACTCTGTATCGCATCGGCAGTGAGGGAATGGAGCTGAAAAACGAAGTAACAAACAACAGCGGTCTTGAGACCATCGCAAGAGTCGGACAGTCGTTCCGCCTCCCTGCAGCGTTTGATACGCTCACCTGGTATGGAAAAGGTCCCTGGGAGACGTATGCAGACCGAAAAGACGCAGCACTGATTGGACTTTATACATCTTCTGTAGCAGAACAGCACGTTCCGTTTGCAGTACCGTGCGAATGCGGTGGCCATGAGGACACGCGGTTTGCCGCTCTTTCGGATGGAACACATACCGTTCAGATTGTGGGCAGTGATGATTTCCATTTCAGTGCACTTCCTTATTCTATAGCAGAATATCGAAAAGCCACATATGAGGAAGAACTTCCGGAGCAGACAACAGGAACCTGGCTGATCCTGGATGCAGCGCACGCAGGCCTTGGCGGAGATACCGGCTGGACGAAAAATATTCACCCGGAATATCGTGTATGCAAGGGAAGATACAGCTATACGTTCCGTTTCCATTTCGCATAAAAGAAAAAATCGGCCAACTGCCTATTGGCAAGAGATACAATTTATATCAGCGAATGAAGGCTGGTGAATATATAAGGGAAGAACTTACACCAGATGGACTTCATCCAAATGATAAAGGACACAAACTTGTTGCAGAAGAAATTGAAAAATTCCTTGAAAGCGTGAAAGCAGAATTAGAAGTTGAGGAAAAAGAACCTGTTTTTCCGAAGGCAATGACGGAGAATGCATACGAGAATGCAAAACGCCTGACAATCCGTGAAATTTCACCAAAACTTTGCGGATTTCATGCAGATACGGAAGAGAAAACAGGACATCTTGATCATTTTAAAAATGGATGGATCGGAAAAAAAGCCGGGGATTCTATTCATTTTGAGGTGACTGCTTCCTGCATTGCAGTGCAGTATAGAAAAACAATACAGCTTCCCGCAGCAAGAGCAGAGCTTGTGTTAGATGGTGATAAAGAAAAATCTATCCTTTTGGATGGGAATTTCGATGAGGACTGGGGAGATTGTTTGTACCTTGAGAAAGTATTGCACCATGGAGAAAAGAAAATTCATACGGTAGATATAACAATTCTTCCGGAAGAGGTAACGGATACAACTCCATTTTATCTGATGTCATTAATTATTGCATAAGATTTTTGAAGGAGAGGCTTCCTGAGATTGAGACAGCAGCACTTGGAAATGAAGCAGGAATGATCGGTGCAGCAAGTTTACTGTAAAATATGGAGGGGATAAGATGAGAATTAATCCTGATAATAAAAAAATACGTTATAGCGGAAGGATCGACTGGAGAAATCCAAAAGAACCGATTTGGGTCTATCCATGTACATCAGCAGAGTTTAAATTCACAGGAAAATACCTGAAAATTTTCTTAAAAAACAAAAATGAATATTGGCAGAATTATCTTGGATGTATTTTAGATGGAGTGCAGTTGTGTTATTATCTGGATAACAAGAAAGAGAATGAAATAGAGATTCGTGTTCCGGAGAATGAAAACGGAGAACATCATGTTCTTTTCTTTAAACGTCAGGATTCCTGCCATGAGATGCACATCCTTGGATTTGAAATTGAAGACGGAGCAAAATTATTGAAACTTCCGGATGCACCGACAAAAAAAATTGAAGTTTACGGAGATTCTGTATCAGCAGGAGAAGTGACAGAAGCAGTGGATTATACAGGAAAGACGGATCCTGAACATCAGGGCGGTTATTCTAACAGCTGGTATTCCTATGCATGGATGACAGCACGTATGCTGAATGCACAGATCCATGATATCGCACAGGGCGGAATTGCATTGATGGATGGACAAGGCTGGTTCCATGAGCCGGAGCAGATTGGAATGGAAAGTGCCTGGAATAAAATTCGCTTTAATAAAACATTTGGTGAACTGACAGAATGGGATTTTAATCAGTATACACCGCAGGTTGTTGTCGTGGCAATTGGCCAGAATGATAATCATCCGTTTGATTACATGTCAGAAGACTATATGTGTGAGAAAGCAATTCTTTGGAGAGAACACTATACAGAATTTTTAAAAAAACTGCGTCAGGTATATCCGAAGGCATCGATCGTCTGCTGTACGACATTGCTTGAGCATGACAGTTCTTGGGACAAAGCAATTGACGATGTAGTGGTTTCTATGGGAGACCGTAAGATTTCCCATTGTATCTTTAAAAGAAACGGAGCAGCGACTCCAGGACATCTCAGAATTCCAGAAACCTATGAGATGGCGAGAGAACTTGCTGATTATATAGAGAATCTGGGAATCGAGGAATGGAAATAATTAGAATAGTAGAGTAATAAGAGGAAGAAAGCAATGGAAAAAAAGATCGTTTTTTCAGAAAATTTTGTCTGGGGTGTAGCAACAAGTGCATATCAAATTGAAGGTGCAGTAAAAGAAGATGGAAAAGGTGAACACATCTGGGACGTGTATACAAAAGAACCGGGGAAAGATTCAGCGATCGGGTAACGCATTTCTTTACATTGAATGAACCACAGTGTTTTGTCGGACTTGGTTTCCTTACCGGAGAACATGCACCGGGAGTAAAAGCACCGCTGAGAGACACAGAATTGATTTTCTTGCAAGATATTTGCGAGAACTGAGAAAAGCAGCAGAGGAAGCGGATATCAGAGGATATTTCCAGTGGTCTTTGATGGATAATTTTGAATGGGCCAAAGGTTACTCAGATCGATTTGGACTCGTATATGTGGACTACAGAAATCAGGAGAGAATTATGAAAGATTCCGCATTCTGGTATAAACACGTGATAGAAACAAACGGAGCAGAATTATAAATGGAAATAAAAGATCCCTTTTGGGGTTTATTTAGTAGCGTTAATAATAAATGCTTGACAATTTATAAGGAGTGGTGTAGGGTAAAGGTGTCAAAGGAATTTCACCGGATCGGGTGTAATTCCGTTCACTATCCTATACGAAAAGAAGAGGTATTCATGATGAAAGAATTAAAGCCAATCAAAGAGGGTAAGGTACGCGAGATTTATGATAACGGCGACAGCCTGATCATGGTAGCAACCGACCGTATTAGCTGTTTTGATGTCATTCTGAACAATGTGGTAACAAAAAAAGGTACCGTTCTGACCCAGATGTCCAAATTCTGGTTCGATCTGACAGAAGACATCCTTCCGAATCATATGATCTCTGTAGACGTAAAAGACATGCCGGAATTTTTCCAGCAGGAGAAATTTGACGGAAACAGCATGATGTGCCGTAAGTTGGAAATGCTTCCTATCGAGTGCATTGTCCGCGGCTACATTACCGGAAGCGGCTGGGCAAGCTATCAGAAAACAGGAAAAGTATGTGGCATCGAGCTTCCGGAAGGATTAAAAGAATCTGACAAGCTTCCTGAGCCAATCTACACTCCGTCCACAAAGGCTGAAATCGGAGATCATGACGAAAATATCTCTTATGAGCAGAGCATCGCCCATCTGGAAAAATACTTCCCGGGAAAAGGAGCCGAGTATGCAGAGAAGCTTCGCGACTACACCATCGCTCTGTATAAAAAATGTGCCGATTATGCTTTAAGCAAAGGCATTATCATTGCAGACACAAAATTTGAGTTTGGTCTCGATGAAAACGGAAATATCGTAATCGGCGACGAGATGCTGACTCCGGACAGCTCCCGCTTCTGGCCTGCAGATGGTTATGAACCAGGCCATGGTCAGCCATCTTTTGACAAACAGTTCGCGCGCGACTGGCTCAAAGCCAACGATGGAAACCACGACTGGACTCTGCCGCAGGAAATCGTAGACAAGACGATCGAGAAATATCTTCAGGCATATGAGATGCTGACAGGAAAACCGCTGGCATAAAGAACATCATAGTGTTAAAAAGCTACAGGAGGCAGGTTCTGCCTCCTGTTTTTGCATATTTTGTGATAAGATCAGATGATAATCTGATACTCAAATGCGTGAAACATGTGATATAATGGGAAGAAAGACAGGATGCGAAGGAGGAAACACGATATGAAAATTGCTGCTGCAATTGAAAAAATGACAGATTTTTATAAGGGAAATATTCATGATATTTATCATTTTCTGAAGGTATGGGCCTTTGCAAAGAACATCGGCGAGGCGGAAGGACTGGATCCAAAAACACAGGAAACGCTGGAGATGGCAGCTGTTGTCCATGATATTGCCTGCCCGCTGTGTCGGGAAAAATACGGAAATACCAGCGGAAAACATCAGGAAGAGGAAAGTGCGCCGCTCGTTGCAGAATTTTTCAAAGATGTACCGGCAGGAGAACTGGATGTCGAACGCATCACATGGCTGGTTACGCATCATCATACCTATACAAATGTAGAGGGAATGGATTACCAGATCCTGCTGGAAGCCGATTTTCTAGTCAATGCCGGCGAGAGCGAATATTCAAAACAGGCGATTGAAAATTTCTGCAGAAAAGTATTTCGGACGGAAGCGGGAACGCATCTGTTGAAGAGTATGTTTCTGGAGAAGGAATAAGGTCATGAAGTGTGACATCCTCCCCCACCTCTACAGGCGGTGGAGGATGTCACTTTTACAGCAGGACAGCCGGGGTCATTTAACCTTTATGGCGGTCAACCAGGAGATCCCAAAGTATCTGGATGCTACCTTATGGAACAGGGGATTTGTGGATACAAACGGCAAATACTATGAGCTTTGGAATGCGCAGGCATAGTATTATACGGAGTAAAATTTTGGCAATCTGTCGGCAGAAGCCATTCACAGAGAGATTGACGGTACACTGAAACGACTGGGAACAGATTATCTGGATCTGTATATCATTCACCGTTTTGACTACGAAACTCCGATTGAGGAAACAATGGAAGCCATGAATGTATGACCGCACTGACATGGCAATGGGCGAAGGGAGTCAGCTCCCCGATTATCGGTGCGACCAAGACGGCGTATCTGGAAGATGCGGTAAAAGCCTTCGCTGTAACATTAACCGATGACGACATCGCGTATCTCGAAGAACCGTATATACCGCACCGAATCGTTGGTGCCATTGATCACAATCTGGCAGATGGGGTTATGCTGCTGGATGAAAAGAAATAATTGTTTCGTAAAAAACTATGGCATGTAAAACGCCGTCAGACTTGTTGTAGTTTGACGGCGTTTTGCGTTAGGAAGCTCTTTGGAGAAACATCTATATTATTTCGTTTCCTGTCCCGCTTTCTTCCGGAACAGTTCTTTTCCACAGCTGATGACAATGATGACACCAAGAACCATCAGCAGAATGGCGATGATGAGCTGCAGTCCCTCAACGAGGAAGACAGCGGTTCCTGCTCCATACGCTTTTACAAGTGCGATGACACGCTCTACCAGTGCGGTAAAGGTGACGCAGAGCATGATGATAAGCGGCGGGAACAGGGTTCTGTTTTCACGGCCGGTGACTTTCAGGAAGACACAGAGCGTGATCAGAACGAGTGCACTCAGCATCTGGTTTGCACTTCCGAACAGCGGCCAGATATTGGCATATCCGATCTGGGTCAGGATGTAGCCGCAGAGCAGAGTAACAATGGTAGAGAAATATTTATTGCAGAGCAGCTTTCTCCATCCGGCAGCATGTTCCATATCATCGACAGTGAACAGTTCCTGGAAAGACATACGGCCGATTCGTGCAACGGAGTCAAGACTGGTAAGTGCCAGCGCCGATACACACATCGTCATGAAGCACTGTGCTCCGTATACCGGGATGCCGAACATTTCCAGAAATCCGGCAACACCGGAAGAAAAGATCGCAAATGGCGTTCCGACAGCAGCCGTACCGTCTGCAGAAGCAGCAGCACCGGCAACGCAGAGGGCGAGGACGGCAAGCAGGCTCTCCAGAACCATAGCTCCGTATCCGACTTTCTGCATATCTTTTTCATTCGCAATGGTTTTCGAAGAGGTTCCAGACGATACCAGGCTGTGGAATCCGGAAACAGCACCACAGGCAACGGTGACAAACAGGATCGGGAACAGATCTCCGGATGTCGTATTGTGGAATCCGGTATACATTGGAAGGTTCATCTTCGGGTGCGCAACAACAAGTCCGACAACAGCGCCGAGGATCATACCGGCAAACATAAAGGTTGTCATAAAGTCACGCGGCTGCATCAGAAGCCACATTGGAAGGACAGCGGCAAGAAAGATGTAGGCAAATACCAGATAAGTCCAGGTTGCTTTGCTTGTTACAAGCGGTACATTCATGCCGATTGCAAAAGCTGCAACGGTGCATGCAAGGCCGAGTACCATTTCTTTCCAGCCTTTCCACTGCAGTTTTTTCTGGAGCAGTCCGAAGACAACAGCAAAAGCGATAAACAGCAGGGAGATGCTTCCGGCAGCGCCGTTTACAGTTGCCTGGGCAGAAAGCTTTGTGACGCCGTCAACCGTTTCGTAAGCATTAAATGTTCCGGCAACCATATCTGCAAAGGCGGCGATAACGATTAGTGTAAAGAGCCAGCAGAAAAGAAGAAACAGTTTCTTTCCTGTTTTGCCGATGTATTTCTCAATGAGAAGTCCCATGGATTTTCCTTCATTTTTGACACTCGCATACAGCGCGCCGAAATCAGTAACAGCGCCAAAGAAGATGCCGCCGATCAGGATCCATAAAAGGACGGGAACCCATCCAAAGACAGCGGCCTGAATGGCACCGGTGACAGGGCCTGCACCTGCGATTGAAGAAAACTGATGGGCGAATACGGTCCATCCATCGGTAGGGACGTAATCCTGACCGTCATTTTTTGCAACGGCAGGTGTTTTTGCTTTGGGATCGATGCCCCATTTCTTTGCCAGCCAGCTTCCGTAGAAGGTATAACCTGCTATCAGACATACGGCGGCGATCAGTACAATAACCAACGTGTTCATAATAAAATTCCTCCTCGTTCAAAAATGATATTTCCAGTTTACATGGATTCCAAATGGAAAAAGAAAAGGGAAAAGGCAATTGTGTTGGTATGCTTGGAAACAAAAAAAACTTCGTCTCCCTGACTTATGCAAGAAGACGAAGCTTTCAAAAAACGCTCCGCGTTACCACTTCTAATTATCGGCTGTTTCTTTTGGTCGATCACTCAGACAAGATCCCCGAAACCATTTGATACACTTTCCGGTGAATCTCTTCTCTGCTAACGGTGAGAGGCCGGTCCGGACTACTTTCCATTTCTGGTTTCGTCTGTACAGCTCACAGGGGATTGTTCTTTAGGATACCTGCCATCTCGCACCAGCCGATGGTTCTCTGCAAAGGTTCACCCGAAAAATGTTGTCCTGCTCATTGCTTTTTTCTGATCCCTTTTTTCTTTTGAACACTTTGCATTATAGTCTCATTTTTCGGTTTGTCAAGCAATTTTTTAAAAAATATTATGTTTTTTTCCTGAAAATAGTAAAAATCTATTTCTTGACACAGAAAACCAGAATTTTTATAATAGAAGAAAAAGCGCAGAACCAGAAGGCTTCGTATAATGAAGATTCCTTTGCCATGCTGGATGATGTTCTCGACTGGTGTGAGACGTATCAGGTTTATGCTGTCGTAGATTTCCATGCGGCAACGGCAGGCCAGTCCGGAATTCCGTGTGATGACGGCGTGGACAATGGACAGCATCTGTATGACGATGAAGAATCGATGGAGCGGATGTTTCTTCTGATGGAAGAGTTTATGAGAAGATACAAAGACCGCTGGATCATCGGCGCATATGACTGTATCAACGAGCCGATCTCCATGACGCCGCGCCGCGAGGAGCTGACACCGAAGCTGGTCTATTTTTACGAGGAAATGATCCGCCGCTGCAGAAAGATCGACCAGAAACACTTATTTTTGCTGAATGGTACACAGTTTTCCTCTCTTACATATTTCTTTGATCATGAGTTTGACCCGGAATACCACAACTGGGGCATCAGTCTTCATGCGTATGAGATGGTTGTTCCGGAGGTAGCTTCTCTTGCCAGCGTTCTCCGTACCTGCCGGGAACAGAAGATCTGCCTGTGGATGGGCGAGACAGGAGGAAGAAATGAGCACGCATGGCAGACAACGATGTATGAGATTCTTGCCGAGTACCACGCCGGTTATAATCTGTGGTGCTGGAAAACGGTAGAGGGAGCAGGATGTGCTTCGATTCTGAACTTTAATGTTCCGGATGAATGGCATCTGATTACCGATTATGCAATTAATGGAGCTGCAAAACCGTCCTACGAGCATGCGTAGGCCATCTGGGACAGCTACCTGGAATGCCTGGCGGTCGATAAATGCAAAGAAAATACGCAGTATCATCCTTATCTGCTTCGAGAGGGCAATTTTGAGATCCCGGCGATCGGCTACAACGCGCTGCCGATGGATTCACACCGTGGTCTTAGTGATCTTCCGAATGCTGCAGGATATCGTCTGTATGACCGGTTTGAATTGGTTTATGAAAAAGGATATCATCCTGAACCGGCCGGGTTTGCCGCACCGGGTCCGATCAAACATCCGAGAGATCATGTACAGCTTCAGCTGGGAGCAGGAGAATATGCTTCCTATACAATCCGTGAAAAAGAAACCTATACCGTTTCTGTAACTTACTGTGCAGACAAAGAGGTGAAGGTACAGGCAGCTATTCAGGGAGAGACTCTTTTTGAAGGGGTAATGCCTCCTGCCGATGAGAAAGTAACTTCGGATGTTCATCCATATTTTGCATATGAAACAGCACCGAACACACTCGAACGGTTCACACTCGGTACCGTTACAGGAGAAGGCATTCTGAAAATAGAGGTTCTGGACGGATGTGCACGGTTCGGACAGATTGTGATTCGGAAAAGTGGAAAATAGCAGAACATAACGTTTCTTTATGAGGAATAAATAACAGATCTATCTGCCCGCAGGAATCAAAAAAATCCGACGGGCAGATTTTTTGATTTTTTTCAGTTTTCCATTGACAATTGCATCACTGGTGCTATAATAAAAACAAACATATGAATAAATGTTCATATGAACAGTGAAAATGAAAAAGGAGATCAAAAGCGATGAAGAAAACGTATAAGATCGATGTTGACTGCGCAAACTGTGCAAACAAAATGGAAGAGGCTGCAAAAAACACAGCAGGTGTAGAGGATGCTACCGTAAACTTTATGATGCTCAAAATGATCGTTGAGTTCGAAGACGGACAGGATCCAAAGAGCGTTATGCAGAATGTTCTGAAAAACTGCAAAAAAGTTGAGGATGACTGCGAGATCTTCCTCTAAAATAAAAAACTTTCATCGGCGGATGGAAGAAAAAGCTGGAGCAGAATAGATTCTAAAACCTGTCTGCGGTTCAGCTCGAGAAAAATCCAGATTTTCTCTCTGGAGCAGCGGATTTGGATCTGTAAATCTCTGGGATGAAATGCTGGATTTTTTCATCCGGCGGTAAGAACAAAGGAGGCATATGTATGAATAAGAAACAGAAAAAGGTTCTCATCCGCGTCATCGTTGCATCGGTTCTTCTGATTCTCTGCGCGGTACTGCCGACAACCGGCTATGTGCGATTTGCAACCTTTATGGTTCCTTATCTGGTCATCGGATACGATATCCTGAAAAAGGCCTGGAAGGGAATCCTGAACAAACAGGTATTTGATGAAAACTTTCTGATGGCTGTTGCAACGGTCGGTGCCATTCTGCTTGGCGAGTATCCGGAGGGCGTAGCCGTTATGCTGTTTTACCAGATCGGCGAACTGTTCCAGAGCTATGCTGTCGGAAAGAGCCGCCGGAACATCAGCGAACTGATGGATATCCGCCCGGATTATGCAAATATCGAGGTAGACGGAAAACTCGAGCAGGTTGATCCGGATGAAGTTGAAGTTGGCACAATCATCGTTGTACAGCCTGGTGAAAAGATTCCGATCGATGGTGTGATCGAAGAAGGAAACACAACACTGAATACCAGTGCCCTGACCGGAGAGAGTGTTCCGCGTGACGCCCGGGAGGGAGACGAAGTCATCAGCGGATGTATCAATATGTCCGGTCTGATTAAAGTAAAAACAACGAAAGAGTTTGGAGAGTCCACCGTATCCAAAATTCTGGACCTTGTGGAAAACTCCAGCTCCAAGAAATCAAGATCCGAGAACTTTATTTCCAAATTTGCGAAATACTATACACCGGCCGTCTGCTACGGTGCGCTGGCGCTGGCAATCCTGCCGCCGCTGGTACGGATGCTGTTTTTAAGTGCCGCTCCTGAGTGGAGCGTATGGATTTACCGTGCGCTGACCTTCCTGGTTATCAGCTGCCCTTGTGCACTGGTCATCAGTATTCCGCTCAGCTTCTTCGCCGGTATCGGCGGGGGGAGCCCTGGAGCGGGCCTGCTGTAAGGGTTTCCGCTG